>ERZ773115.16-NODE-16-length-195710-cov-10.337037_pt1 | contig 195710 bp, 184 predicted proteins | sample MGYA00511116_ERZ773115 | MGnify/ENA primary metagenome ERZ773115 (study PRJEB29015, sample SAMEA2737869) | human gut metagenome | biome: human gut; feature: human-associated habitat; material: faeces | place: China | collected 2012 ... | reverse complement strand
TTATTTGGAGCAGAGCCGATATAAGGACTGCTTTGTGAGCCGCTGCCGGAAGTTGCAACAAAATATTCGGAATCAAGATAAAATGCAGGTCTTACGCCCAAATCGGAATACCATGGAGCATAACGACCGACCTGACCCGATGAACTGATATAACGCATATCGTGGTTGCAGTCGGTAACCGGGGTGCGGAGCCAATAGGGCCAAGCCATTCCGTTATTATTGTATGCAACATAATAGCCGTTGAGATTTTTCCATACGGCATTAGCCTGCTTTACATCAAGAAGGAATACCTTTTCGGTTGTGGTTTCAAAATATGAGTTGTCATAATTTGCTACAGCTTCTGAAATGTCTGTATAGTAGTATAAATCCGAATTTGCGTCTCCATTAACTATGCCCTTGTTGTATTCGGGATGAGAAACGAGAGAACGCTGAGTCACGGTTTTCATAGCAGCAATTTCTGCCTTTGAGAAAGCATTTAGAAAGCCTGCTTTTTGGTTGTACGCTCCCACACCGCTTACATATCCATCTTTCGGAGGGTTACCGCAAAGCCAATCGACATTACCTGCCGATGCGGTCGAATTAAGCCACGAGCGCATATTACTGTCTTTCCAATAGTTAGAACCGTAATCATCACGCTTATAGCTTCTGCTGTGGGATTTTGAGGTGCTGTTGTCATTTGTTTTGGCATCGTATGCAAGGGTATCAACAATTTTATCCGCAAGCATAAGCGGACCGTTATCGTCAATGCTTACACAACGCCAAAGAATCGAGGCATTGTTATACGTGCCCATTTTGACATAATCGCCCACTTTAATGTCAGGCTTTGAAGATGCCTGAACGGACATCGGTAAGAGCGAAACCGCCATACACAGTGTCAATAATACTGCTGTTAATTTTTTCGTCATTAAGTCACTCCCTTTATAAATGGTATATTTGTCTTTATTATATTGTAAGAAGTTGTATATGTCAATGAAAATTCCGTTAATTTTTTGTCAATTTTACAGTCGACACATTTAATATTATACGAAGAAGAAAATCTTATCTCAAATATGCAAAAAGGCTTCTGCCCAAAACAGGGCAAAAGCCTTAAAAATTATGCGGTTTTTAGTTTTAGTTGCAAGCCAAAGGGGACTATTTCATCTGCCCGAAAACACGTTTTTAAAAAAAGTGTTGCAAAACGGTTACTCAAAAAGTGCCAAGTCCCGAAACCCGCATAAATACTGGGCTTTTAACCATATCTAAACTAAAGGTCACTATTCCCACTCTACCCCTTATTTCAAAATCGTAACATTTTCGCAAGGGTAATGTTGTTCGTATTATTTCAATCACTTGTATTATCCAAATCACATTGGCTGTAAAACCTCGTGTTGCCAAAGCGTTGCCAATAATAATCAATAAAAATTTTCTATTACGGCACAACCCTATGATTCTATGTATGCAACTGGTTCATTATTATTTGAAAAATTAATAAACCATTCTAAATTAATTTTATCTTTCAATCCTATTTTAAAAGTATTTGAGTTACTATAATAAAGGTCAAAATGATTTTTCGGATGGTAAATACTATCATCTCTTTCCGTGTCGAAATCATATCTAAAGTATCCATCCTCATAAGTTAATAAATAATACACTATTTTTTGAACTTCTAAAATTTCCATTACAGTTTTAATTCCAAACTCATTACATACATCCGCTACCACACTGTAAATATCTTTCGAAGTTGTGTTTTGTAAATCATTTTGATTTGAAAATACAGAAATCAAAACAGACGTTAATTTATTATCAATTACTATATTTTGATATTCAAAATAGAAATAACTATTTACACCATCATCCTTTACAGCAACATTAAAGGGAAATGAAACAGAAAAGATTTTGTTTTCAAAAGAAAAGAATATTCTTTTGAATCTGTCAATACAAATTTTTGCAATATTAACACATTCTCTTACGTCGTAATTAGGATCAGCAACAATGTATTCTTTAACAGTTGATAGTAAAAGATTAATAATATCAAGCCTTGATCTTATTGGGCTTTGTGCAATATTTACTAATGTCGTAGATAAACTCAAACTATACTCTTTCACTCTTTAAACCTACCTAAATGCTTCTATCATTTTTTTGGTTCTGCTTATTATATCTTCATCGGACGGAATTGAATCTTCCTGTTTAAAAAAGCTTACTACCGATGCGATAATTGTTTTCTTTAATTGCTCTGATATTTGATTTTCCGAATCACTAATCACTTCATTGATGATATCTTTCATAGGTTTTCTCTTTAAACTATCTACTGCAATTCTTACTTTTTTGTTTTGCTGTGCCTTTTCTGCAGCAGAAGGTTCTTTCAATAGCATAAAACCATCCTGCTTTATTTTACTAGCAGCATTACTATAATCTTCAAAGAAATTTGCGTTTCCAACGCAATCGTCGACAATCAAATATGAAGTTATTAATGATCTAGTAAGCATCATATACAATGTGTTTCTTACAAAAATATTTCTCGTAATAGAATTAGTAACTACAGAAATTACAAAAGGAAACTCAAGACCTTTTATATTATTCTTATTACTTATAAAAACAGCATCTTTTTCTTTTCTTTTTGTTTCATAACCTTTTATGGCATTCCAACCATCAAAATTTTGAATTATTGACAATCTTAATACATCTGCAAATTGATAATTAAAATTATTTGATTCAAGAAATACAACAGCAATATCATCAGGCTGAACAGTAGGATATTCTTCAATTATTTTTCTTATTAAAAGAATTACTTCATCAACAATATTACCTGCATTCTTTATTATTTCGATATTTGAAATATGAGTTGTGTCAACATCATCAAATCGCCTAAGTGGTTTTCTTGTTAGTTTAAAGTTATCATTTATGCGTTCAATGCTATATCCACAAGCTTCCCATTCTTTGTCGTCAAGCCATCTAATTACAGGGCTTTCAAACAAGCCCATTCCTACAGCATGGGCGAACATAAGGGTTTTAGGATCCGTTCTATAGCACTTGTTAAGTAAATAATCGCTCTCAACTGACTGAGAAAAGTCATGGTCATAAATATCCTGAAATATATCACCAGCAACATAAATTTTTTTCGATGTAACTAATTCACATAGTTCAAAAAAGCTCTTGGGAAAATCTTGACTTTCATCAATAAACATATAATCAAAGCAATATTCATAATAATCAAGAGCCTTAATAGTCTCAATTGCTCTCTTACACACGAAATCAAAGTCATGAGAACTTGAATAAGAATAAAAATCCATTCCATATTTATGACAAATATAACTATATACGCCAGAATTTTCGCTAATTGAAGATCCCCAACTAGACATAACCCATAATTTACTATTCCACTTTATCTGCTCATCAACACGTTGAAAATTAAAAAACTCAGGAATTCTTTCTTCCATATTTTTAGCTAAAATTTTATTATAGCAAGTAAATACTAGTCGGGAATCTTTTTGACTTACATAAATGTCTTTTAATTTATGAAGTAACAACTCTGTTTTTCCAGTTCCAGCAAGTCCCTGAATTGTAATACGCTTTTTATGAATTAAATCAGAATAAATAAACCTACTTTGATCTCCATCAAATAAAACGATTTTCTTCTTAATTTGATCCAGGATATTGTCAGGATAATCTCCGCCTATTTGTTCAATGTCATTAACACTACCTATTAATAGTGAAATAACAAAATCTGCTGTTCTTCTGTCATTACTATTTTCAATATTTGAATCATTTAAGATTTCATATATCGAACAACATTTACTCTTTTCAGAGATGACATTTTTACGCCACAAGCGAGGTCTTCCTATTGTTTTTTTATAAGAAAACTTTTCACTTAAAAATCCTATATCTTCAATGAAATCATCAACAAAATCTTCAAACTGTTCGATTTCACTATCGTTAGTATTTATTATGCAAATCTTTTTTCCGGGCATTAATACAACGATATAATCAGAATAATCATATTCAAAATCTTGTTGGTTTCCCAATGGGCTCTTAATTATATATACTTGTTTTGAATTTGTCTCTGAAAAACTTTGGAACTCGTTAATTAATGATTCATTTTTATCATTTTTTTCAACGTTACAAAAATACAAACTATTATCCATTTGATTACCTCATATATCTAATCAGAATATTTATTCAATAGTTATATTTGAAATAAAATTTGTTTTTCAACAATTATATATTTACTCTAATATTGGTAAGTTTTCAATATTGATTTGTTCTATTGCTTTGAGCTGATTAACAATAGCATTACGCAGCATTACAAGTCGTTCACCTTGTGATTTTCCTTCATTTATCAACACTGAATTGTAGCTTTCTGCGTTTGCTAAAACGAGCAATTGATTTAGTGTTGCATAATCTCTTATGTTTCCTTTTTTATCCGGATTTGCTTCACGCCATTGCTTTGCTGTCATACCAAATAACGCTGTATTTAACAAATCAGCCTCGCTTGCATAAGTATATGAAATTTGAGCAGAAGTAAGGTCACTAGGAATAAGATTTTCTTTAATTGCATCTGTATGTATTCTATAATTAAGTCTTGCAATTTCTCTATTTAAATTCCAATTAAGGGAAAGTCTACTGTTTTCGTCAGCCTTTAAACGTCGATAGTCCTTCATTATATACAACTGAAATTCAGGAGAAATCCAAGTTGCAAATGCCATTGCAATATCACTGTGAGCGTATGTTCCACCATCATAGCGACCTGGCTTTGATGTTATGCCAATTGCATTCATTTCTTCAATCCATCTTTTGGGAGTCATGATGAATCTGTTTAGACCAGCTTCACTTTTAACCGCATCGAATTGCACACGGTTAAAATCAGGATTATGTAATTCTTCCCATACACCAAGGAATTCAATGGTATTCCTGTTTCTCATCCAGTTTTGGATTACATATCGGGGATCTTCAACATTACGATATTTTGCAATATCTGTAAGCGAAATATATTCGTTTTTGAAATCATTTGTATAAATCGAAATATCAATACCTTGAGCATGAATTTTATCTTTAACCGCCTTAGCCATCTATATCACCCCATTTATATCTTTACTAATTATATCATTTTACATTATTATTTGCAATAAAACTCAAATATAATAATCAAGCTGGTAGCATTAGCCACCAGCTCTTTTTGTTAACCTCTTGGCGGGAACGGATCATTACCGTAAGAATTTTTCTCACGAATTTGTCCGTTTTTGCCGTGTATTACAACTTCAGACTTCTTGTTAATCGCAATACTCTTTGCAATTTCAATCGCCTGTTTTTGGGTACTTGTAACTGCGGTAGCACGAGAATTCCCAGCACCTTTTACCTGCCAATTACCATCAGGTCTTGGTGTTACATGCTGGTTATTTGACATAATTTACACCTCCTTAAAAGAGACAACCCACAACACTCTTTATTATTTAATCATATACTTATTCGTTTCTTGTTACAGGAATTCGAAACGCTTTTTTGCCATAAGATTTAGCATATACTTGAGTTCCATCTTTCTTTGTAATGTACGCAGTGAAGATATACTCTATATGCTCATCCTTTGAATTTGACATAAAAAAATCCATGGATTTCATCTCCTTTCATAAAATATTTTTGAAAAAACACAAAAATATCTTGAAAAAAGCATCCATGAATAGTATACTATATCTTGTCACGGAGAGTATACTGTGAGTTGATTCACGGTTGCTTTCTCAAGGAGTCTTGCTTTGCAAGACTCCTTTTTTATTTGTGCAAGTGAAATAAATCACTTGTTAAAAACGATTAATTATATAGTTTTATCAATTTACAAAAAACAAACTATGTAGAACATATTTGTGGCAATCAAAATCAACCATTTTGATTGCCAAATTTATCTGCAAGCGCTATTAATGAGTCTGCTGAAGATGGATTGCTCAATAATTTTTCCATAACCATCCTTGTCATCATGTCTTCCATAGACTCTTGTTTTGGTTCTGGTCTCGCCTCATTACATGCTTTGATTATACTTTGTATCATACTTGAATTATCTTTTTGAATTAGATTTTCTATATCATCAAGCTTGTATGATATTTCATTTAATAACGGTAAAACATTTGTGCTTGTAAATGTTTCTTGAGACTCAAGCATATCGTCGCCAAATGTAATACTATTAATGGTTTTAACTAAGCGAGATTTAATCTTATCAACAGAGTCTAGATCTGATAAATCATAGTCATAGGTTCTAATGCTTGCTATATCAAATGGAATTATTTCGTTTGATTGCTTAAGATGAATCATCGGCTTTCCCAATGAAGTTCTATATCCCATTTCAAAGAAAGCATTAGGATTGTGTTCAGATATATCCGCAATTACTAAATCGTCATTTTTTAAATGATCTAATATGGTTTGAGTAATGGAGTCGGAATCGTTAATTTGGTCAACTCTTATTGGCGAAAAATTACACTGTTCACATACTGGCAGAATTATGTATTTAAATAACTGATCAGCTCTTTTTCTTGTATCACTACCTTCTGAACCGATGGGTGACACCACAAAACATTTTCTCATATTTTCGCTCCTTGGAATAAGTGTGTAAATGCCTCTACCCACTTTCTTTATTGTTTTTTTTCTTAACAGGGTATTAATTGAACCAGAAAACTGTCCTTCTGAAAACAATCCATCATCTATGTTTTTTAAATGATTCTTCATATCCTGAACGCTACATTTTTCTTTATCTAGCAGCAATGCTATTATTGAATCTTGTATTCTTGCACTATTCATTGCATGTTTCACATCCTTATGCTTAAATAATACAACACAATTCGAGTGTTGTCAATAAAAAATTGCATTTTTATTTTGATTTCTTGTATTTCTTGTGTTTTTTGTACTTTTTTAGACTGTTTTCAGTAAAAAAGAACCGATAATAAGACATTATCAGTTCTAGATACATATTTACAATCTCATTTCATCTTACTTGTGCTGTTTATTTTCAAAGATTAAGATTTGGATTATGCAACCGTCTATGCCACTAAAAGCTATTCAACCGATTATAAATGCTTAACATTGCTTGCATTTCTTCCTCCAGCTGTTGGCAATGCTCATTGAAAATTTTGTCAACCATGTTGATAAAACGATCTTGAAGTTTGATTGTCTATTTAAAAGATGCTTGCAATGCTATGAAATAGCATCACATATTACCGCCCAAATATCAAGTATATTTAAATCACTTTTACTAATACATTTATAAAATGAATCATATGTATGAAACTCATCAAACTGATGCTCTAAATCAATAGAAATATATTGAGGAATTGAGCCATATTGTAAGATTTCATAATAAATATTTTTGCAGGAATCATCAAGTACATATTCGTTATAAGTGTTAATCTTTGAAAATAACTGATTAAATGTTTTGTTGAATTCAAGGTAATTATTTTTATCTATTGCAACTATCGTTCCACACTTTTTTTGATAGTTTTTTTCAATCATCAAAGAATGAAAAGCACAGAGCTGATAACACACAAGCAACTCTGTTTCTAAAACATCAATATCTTCATATGGATTAAAAAGATTATTAAACGGTGTACAATATGAATAGTACTCTCTTTTGTATTTTAAATCGTTAAAAAGTTTCTTAATATTTTCATCAATAATATTCTTTTTTGAACCACTAAACGAGTTAATGAATCGATTTATTAAATTTGAGTGAGTTGTCGATAATAATTTACTTATTTCCAAATATGGGTCTAAAAATGTTAAAGCATATAAAGCATGAAATAGTGAATAGTACAAACAAAAATAGTACGACGAAAAGCATTTTGTTTCTAAATTCTTTTTTGCTTCAATAAAAAATGTAGCAGAAGAAAAAATTTCTTTCAAACTTTTTCTACATCTTAAATCCCATTCAATACATTTGAAATTGTTCTCTGTTTCAAAAACAGAATTGTATTTTTCCATCCATCGGTTATAATACCGTTCTTGATTTTGTTCATCCGGAAATTTTTTATCTAACAGTTCAAAATCGAAAATATATTTAGAATATTTATTAAAAGACATAATATTCACCTTCATTTATTTTGAAATATGAATTCTTTTCAAACGAATTGAAAATCTTATCGACATCATTAATGTTTTAAACGCTCTCGGATAGTCGTAAAATTCTAAACAACTCCATAGATTCTATTTGTTATTTTTATGTATTATATGCCAAATGTCATTTCCCTCAAATCCACAATTTCTGTAAAGTGCTTCCGGATTTGTCGAATTATTAACTTGTCCGGATACAGTAACAAATGAGGCTTTGCTTATCATCCTTTGCAATAGTTCATTAACAATAAATTTTCCTATACCTTTACCACGATATTTTTCAGATACTTGTATCCATTCTAAAACACCTTCGCCAATTTCCGTATCCAACTCAGCAATACCTGTGCCGACAATCTTATTATTTTTGTAATCTTTAACGGCAATCCATAGCTCTTGAGCATAAACCGTTCTTTTGCAATAACTTTCAAGCACGTCAACAGTTAATTTACTACCCTTATAGCATTTGTTGATGTGTTTCGCAAAGTCAGACAATGTAGCACTGCAAAGCTCAAAACCGTTTGGCAGAACAAGCTCATTTACATTTACCAAATTATGTTTTAATCTAAAATATTTCTCGTCATTATATTCAATTAAATAGTTTTCGTTAAAATCTTTATCGTGCAAAATTAGCATATTGTCAGGTACAACAATTTGCTTCTCTTTCCAAAAAGGCAACGAAGAAGTGCCACAAGGATTTGCCATATATGTTTCTTTACTTATCATTTTAGTTCTCTTTCAAATATTTTTCCCAAACCTGTGGAAATTTTACTTGTACAAATTTTGCATATAAACAATCAGGAGTAGTCATCATATTTTTCTCTTTGATATATTCATAAATCATATTGTACCAATTTTCTAACGACTGTTTTGACTTATCTTCAAATCTTCCGATTTTCAGTAAACCTTTGCTTTCATTTTGAAGAAAATAATCGTAGGCATTGTCAATAAACTTTACATCTGCAACTTCAATAGGTTCTGTTGCAAGTCTTGCGGTAGGAATATTCTTGAACGGAATAACTTGGCTTTCATCTGCTTCAACTTTATATATGTATCCGGCAACACCGTCCGAAACTTCTTTGAGAGCATTAGGATAGAGTTCGTGATAAATTGGTATATTCTCTTTTGTAAATCCATAAGGAAACCAATAGTACGGTCGCTCAACTGCATTACACAAATAAAATGAAGATACAATCTCAAACGTAGTCATATACACACAAGGTCTGTCGTGGTCTGCTTGTTTTGGTTCAAGTATTTTTATATTTGCTATATTGATTCCGTGATATAAAATCATAGTTCTGCCCATTCACTTATTTATTTTCAATCCAAATATCCATTTCTTCTCTTTTTGGTTCTTCGAATTTTGACAACATTTTATTCAATAGACCTTCATCAACATAAAAGTCATAGCCACCGTTACCATTTTGAATTTTGGCATTTCGTTCTTCTATCAACTGTTCCCATCGTAATTGTTCTATATCAACATAATGCCATTCAACATCAATGCAGAATTGATTGAAATATTTGGTTGTTTCCTGTCTTCCTGCTTTCGTCCAAAAGCCCCAATCTAAAATAACATTACAGCCTACTTTTACAATTTCAAAAGCCTTTTTCATAAGGTATTTGTTAACTCTTTCAGCAAAAACATTATAAAACTCACCTTGCTCATTATCAATCAAAAGCTATTTCGCAGCAAACATCAGAACAAATTGAATATTATGGTTATATAATATATGGTAAATCCGAGGATGTAAATAAATTTTCCGGAAAATTTTCTTTGTAGCAATAAAATTTTTAAATTAAATATCAATATGCAGTCGAGAAATCGGCTGCATTTTGATATAATTGGAAATGTTTTTAAAAAAAGATATGATATAATACTGTTAAACTTGCAAGTGAAATTGGAAGGAGGAAAGTGATGGATACTCGTGAAATAATTCAATCTGTAATTGATTATATTGACGATAATTTAGATGCAGAATTTACTGTTGACGATTTATGTAACCTTGCAGGATATTCATATGTGCATTTGTGTAGATTGTTTAATATCCATATTGGTATGCCGCCAAATGAACATATAACCCGCAGAAAACTATTGTTTGCAGTTTATGAAATTAGCAGTGGTGCATCAAAAATTGATGTTGCTATGAATTATGGCTTTAATACCTATGCAGGATTTTACAAAGCCTTTAAACGAGAATTTGGTTGCTCTCCTTCTGAATTTATCAAATCTTATATCGGCAGTAAGCCGTATAAGATTAATATTTTGCAGGAGGAACATATTATGGTTTCAAAAACAAGAATTAAAAAACTATTATCAAATTGGGATTTGCAGGATAGCGAGGTCACTAATATCATTAATGAAAACACCGGCAAACAAAACGAAAATGCGTTTTATATCGGTAATGATTATGTGATAAAATATTCGGCAAATCTTGCATCAATCAAAAAGACGATTATGTTTGCAGATGTAGTTAAGCTCAAAAACGGTGATGATTATTTGCAATGCGGCGATTTGTATTTTTTAATAGTAAATCGAATAAAAGGTAAACAGCTTAAATGCGAAGATATATTTGCAGATACAGGTATTGCCTATACAATCGGTATCAATATCGCAAAACTGCATAATAAATTGAAAGAATTTGATAATGCTGATTTCAAGTCGGTAAACATATATAATGACTGTGTGGAAAGTATAGATAAAATACAAAACCTTTCCCAAGAATTTATAGATGATTATAAAAACACCTTTGGTAAAATCATAAATCAATTACCTACACAACCTATTCACCGTGACATTAATCCGTCAAATATGATTTTTGACAATAGGGAGTTTAAAGGTTTTATCGATTTTGATTTGACGGAGATTAATGTTAGGATATTTGACATCTGTTACTGTGCAACTGCAATATTATCGGAATGTTTTTCTAAACCAAATATTGATATAAACAAGTGGCTTGAAATACTTAAAAATCTTATAGCAGGATATGACAGTATCAACAAACTTTCTGATAGTGAAAAACAAGCATTACCATATGTGATTTATTCAATTCAAATAATCTGCATTTCGTATTTTAGTCAGTATGATAAACACGCTGATTTGACAGATATAAATACAAAAATGCTGAAATGGCTGATAAAAAACCTATAAAAATACGGCAGGTCATCCCTGCCGTATTTTGCTTATATTGTAAATATAATCTCTTTGCTAACAATTTCTCTTGCACGATTTGTGATGTTGTTCATTTGTTGCACCCAAAGCATTTGGTTTTCGGTTTTGAGTTTCTCTGTTATGCCTTCTTGTTTTGCTAATTTCTTAACTAGGGCATCATACATTTCTGTTGCTCTTACATCAACATCATGCAAGTATGAATTGAGTTTACACTGAGTAAGCAGGGTTGTATAAAACGCCGGTTTATATTGTTTAATATATTGCTTATGTTTTCTGCCCCAACAACCGATTTCATAATTTGTATCTGTTGACACAAGATTTGGAACATACACATCGCCTACAAGAGTATAGCTAATGCCTGTAATTTTGTCTGTTATATATTTTTTCATAAAATCACCTATACCTTTCTTTATTTCTCGGTTGAGATTTTTTTAGAATTTCATCAACATTTTTCGGTCCGATTATTCTGCGAAGTTTACTATATTGAGCAAGTTTTTTATCTGCTCTGTGAGCCATTTTACTGAATGATTTTGCATTTTTTTTATAAATTTCGACATCATTTTGAAGCCTCCCGATAATTCTGTTTGCATTATAAGCTCGTGCCTCTGCTTTAAAGCATCTTACAATCAACGCTTTTACCATTTGCTTTAGCTTATTGAACATCGGTTCAATCAATTTCTTATACGCATTTGCCGACATAAACGGCTTGGGTTCGGGTAAAACGAATTTGTCATCAAAACCACTTTCATCAATTTCCTGCAATTCATTATTGCAATCTTGATAACATTCAATTTCATTTTTAAGCATATCGACCTTTTCTTCAAGCTGTATAACTTCTTTTTGCCGTTCTTTCTTTTTATAATCAAGAACCGATAAATGTTCTCTGCTTGTATGCTGATTTTCCCATTCAATATTAAATTTAAACATAGATTCAGCCAATGATTCTTTTTCAGAATTCACCCATAATGTTCATTCTGTTTCTTCTCTGCCGTTGCCGACAAAGCCTTGATTTGCAAGAGCCTGTTTTAACGATACTCTTGTATCAAGTCCACGCTTGCTTCCGGTTGTAAATGGAACAAAATCAATATGCAAAAAGGCTTCTGCCCAAAACAGGGCAAAAGCCTTAAAAATTATGCAATTTTTAGGCTTAGTTGCAAGCCAATGGGTACTATTTCATTTGCCCGAAAACTGTAACTTAAACAGTTTTGTATGGGTGTTTTTACTCATATTATCGGGAGTGTTCAGATTATCCGTAAAATACGGACTACCAAGATTTTTGTTGTCAGCGACTATTACTATTATAACAAAAAATTATCTGTTTTCAATAGTTTGAGAAAAGATTTCCGCCTCAATCTGATTTGTTAACTCAGTAAGGTAAAAGTATAGCTTGTCTTTTGCATCCGAGTAATTCATATTAAATGCTTTGTTTGTCAAACCTTTCAATACATCATCATTGATCAAATCACTTTCAGAAAGATATTGCCCCAAACCATAATGCGCAAGGCAATTCCTAAAGTTCCTATCTTTCATAGAATCATTGATGTAAAAGGTTGTTCCGTTTGTGACATTTAGCTCTTTTATAAAATCACAAAGATAGTAATACTGAAGATATGCAAACTTGAATTTTTGCGGAATCTCCTCAACAAAGTATTGATCTATAAATTCAATAGCATAATTGACACTGCACAGAATTGAGAAGAGCAAGAAGCCAAGCTCTGTTTTAACTTTTATAGGGCAATTCTTGAAAAAATGATAATCCTCGTATTTTACCAAAATACTATCGTCATAGTTATATGGCGGGAAGTTCTGGCAACCAAAAAAGCCTGCAAGTTTCCCCGACACCACACTAATGTCTCTAATCCAAGGTCCGATTTCTTTGTCATTCAAAGTATCTACCGGAGTATACAATGCGCACAAAATCGTGTTTCCGCAGAAATGCCCATCACACAGATCAGTACCCACATTGTAATAGCTAAATAACTTTTCACGAAGGCTACGGATCTTATAAAAGTGATCATCGCTTGCCTTAAACTTCATCATCAAGGCCGACAAGTAATCTGAATATGACATTTCATAGAGCTTATGTCTTTGACGCAAGGCTGTGTAATATGTTTTCTCTGTGTCAGTAAACTGGGGCGCACCTAATCCAAGCTTTTGGCACCATTGTTCTGCTCCGTCTGTAAACAGACCAATATAAGGTTGACTCATCATAATATAGTTACTATTGATATTTTTTGCATTTCTTTGTATATCAGTCAAGGTATAAAGAAAACGCGCATCTGCTTGAATCAACTCATAGGCTGCTTTTTGAATGACATTTAACACAGTGTGTACCTCACTTCTTAAATACAAATAAATACTCGTGTGCTATAAGTAAAAAATTATATTTTACACTATTTGTTTTCCAATATCCCGTTGCCTTACAGTTGTGTTGTTCTTTTATTATCAGTTCTTTTAATGTAAATCCGGCATTTTGGAAATTTTTCATAACGTCAAAAGACATTGGTATCATACAACCCTTTTGTCTTGTATCTCCCATAAGTACAGCACAAAATTTATCTTTTTTCAGAACACGGTAGCTCTCTGCAGCTACCTTTTTCATTTCTTCAAGAAAATCTTTTACTTTAAGATGAGATAAATCTTCTTCAATATCTTCGCTATATTTAATAATGTCAGCATATGGCGGATGTGTGCAAATCAGGTCAATACTTTCATCTGAAAGAAAATCTAAATTTCTTGCATCACCCTTACGGATATAAACTTTTCCGTTTGCACCTTCGTGTTCAAAATTCACTTTTTCTTTACATCTGTCGAGTGCAACATCATTGACATCAACGCCGATAATATCACGGTTCAAAAGCTTTGCTTCAACGAGGGTTGTCCCGCCTCCGGCAAACTGGTCAAGCACTAATTCACTCTCTTTTGAATATCTTAATATAATATTTCGAGGAATATACGGAGACCAATTTCCACGCCATTTTGCATCGTGAGTTGCCCAATCGCCACGTTTTGGGAAAGACCAATGTGTTGTCATTTCCAACTCAAAATCATCAGGCTCCCATTTTGTAATTTTCTTTGCCATTATTTAAAAACCTCTGTAATTATGCCATTTTCCAAATCTTTAATGTTATAAATGTGTTCCATAACATCAAAGGTTTCTTCAAGATTATGGCGAGCACTTGTCCACCCTTTTCCGTCGGTAAACCATACAAAAGTAAAACCGTCGATTGTGTCGGTTTCGAGAGCAAGTGTTTTGTAACTGCGTGCTGTTTCGTTTAATTTACTTCCGCCGCCACCGTAAAAATTAGTTTCGATACCGTAAATCATATTAGGAGTCTTAATAACAAAATCAAAACGCTTTTCTGTTTTTCCTTGATTTGAAATAGCCGAAAGATCTATGTCCCATTTGTCGGTAATCTGATGAATATACATTTCTTTGAAATATGACTCATCTTTGACAAAACCTGCTTTTTGGATAAAACTTTCAACTAAGTTTTCCATTAAATGACCACCACGATTTTTGCGTCCGTTGGAGTCAAGACCTGTTTCAACACCCGTTGCATAGTCCACCAAATTGTTGACTATATGATTTTCAATCAAATCAAAAAGACCCGTTTTACGCATAAATACCTTATATTGCTCAACCGAAATATTTGGCTTTTTGAAGTTATATGTAAATTCTCCCTCGCTGTCAATGGCATATATTTCATTTGCTCTGACAGCTAAAAGTAACGGTATGCATTTTAAAACTTCCGGATATTTATTAACCAAATTTTCAAAATCCTGCTCAATATTTTTAGAGCTGATAAGCGAATTTAATATGTTAAGCTCAACTTTGATATTATCCACATTTCTATGGACTTTTTCAAAGTTTATGTAATATCCGTAATCGGCGATACTTTCACGAAAGCCGGACAGCCAATTATTAAAATCTCTTTTACTCATAAATTAAATCCTCTTAACCATTTTATAAAGCTCTATTTCTACCGTATGCATAGCCCTCATCATAAGCTTTTTTCGCATCTTTATGGCGAACAGTTCCTGCTTGACTAAACGGCAAATGAGAAAGATCTGTTTTGGGAGGTATCCCTGCTAATCCGTCTTTTAACCCTTCTTCATAAGCACATCCTGCACAAATATGTCTATCACCATTATTGTTATCTTGAGCATAAGGAAGACCTTCATACTCTGATAAATACCTATGTTTTTTGTTGCAAATCATATTCTCTCTCCTTTTAAAAATTGGAAATAATCAATTCTTTAATTTTTCCTCTTGCCTCACTATTGCAGTTAATCATTCGAGTTGCTTCAACACGCTTGATTTTATGAGCTGAATAAATGTTATCAAAAAAATCGTCATCTGTATTTGAGTTCTTTGGATCGGAATTACTAATTACAATTTTTGCCCCCTTTTTATTCATTTCATCAACAAATTGTGCAAGTTCAATCTGTGCGTCATCATTAAACAAATTCTCGGTATATGCGGTAAAACTCGCTGTATCTGTAATAGGTCTGTATGGAGGATCAAAATAAACAAAAGTATTTTCGTCAATAAAATCAGCCGACTCTCTGTAATCTTCACATACAATAGTAACTTTTTGCAATTTCTCAGATACGGCTCTGAGATTTTTTTCATCACAGATCATAGGATTTTTGTAAGAACCCATAGGAACATTGAATAAACCCTTTTTATTTACACGGAACAAACCATTGAAACAAGTCTTGTTAAGAAAAACCATCAATGCAGCTTTTTCAATATTGACGCTTTTATTTCCGTAGACCTTCAAATCATTAAAACGCTCACGCTTTTGCATATAATATACTTTACGATTTTCCGTATCTAACGGAATAAAATCGCTTTGCATAGTGTAAAGCGTTTCTATCAAAGCATCAATATCATCACGAATAATTCGATAAGTATTGATAAGTTCAGCGTTAATGTCGCTGATATAAACTTCATCTAAATCATATTTACTAAGTATATCAAACAAAACAGCCCCGCCACCAACAAACGGCTCGGCGTATTTAGTTATTTTGCCGTTTTCAAAAGGATAATATTGTTCAATTTCTTTAATAAGCTGACCTTTACCGCCTGCCCATTTCAAGAAAGGTTTAACTGCTTTTTCCTCGGTTCGATTATATCGTGTACTTCTTGCATCTATGGGCTTTTCTGCGGAAGAAGGAATAATCCACATATTACCGACCATAGTTGCTTCTTTAATTCTTTGTTCAGAGCACAAAACCGCCACTCTTCTTTGGGAAATACCCCATTTATCAGCAGCCTCTCTTGCAGACATAAATTCCATAACAAACTCCTGTTCCTGTACTGTGTGTCATTTACTATATTATATTCTAAATCTCGAACAATAGCAATATCATATTTTGAGATAGACGTAAATTTTCAGAAACGAATAACAGTGGCAGGGAGCAATCCCTGCCGCCGCTCTTCTTATGTCGTGAAAATCAGCTCTGCCATAACACTAGGTTGTTTGCAAAAATGAAGAACATAAAACAATCAAAGATATAGAAGAATCATAAAACAAAAAGAGCTATCGGACTTGATGTCTGATAGCTCTTAATCTTTTGTGAATATTTTATTGTTGCCAAAATGTTGCTATTTGGGGTTGCAAAACTCCCAAATGCCTTATAAATAGGGCGTTTATCGAGGTAGCGGAGTTATTCCCACTCGCTCAATTCAGTTAATTACTAAACTTTTTTGTTTAGTAAATATTTCGTTTTTATACAGATAATCTAACTGTTTTTTACTAAGTTTTTGTAACTCAAAGTTTACAGTATCAAAACAGTATCACCATCTGCCATATCGTTTGTATTGTATCATAGGTGTATATCAAAGTCAACACTTTAAAGCGATAAAGTTATGTATGATTTGATTTTATACATTTAAATTTATCAACCAACTTTTTTAATTTGTATTTGGGATACATCAATTCATAATACCAACCAGTAAGATTTGTATCAATTTCCTCTACAATGCGATTAATGTAACTTGTAATAATTGTAGGTGAATCTTCACAGGTTGATATTTCCTTTTTAATAAAAAATTCATTTATAAAAATATTTATAACCTGTTTATTACCGTTTTTAGCTAGTTTATATTCATTGAAATGAAATGATTTTACTGCAATTATTTCTCGTGCATCTAGTATTAATTTATATATTTCAGTTCCAATTCTTTTATGCAACTTTTTGTTATTAAATAAAAACGCAAAATCGCCATATGCATCATCAAGTTCAGAATAATCAAACTCATTAATAAGAAGTATCGTATCAATTTTCTTATCGAAATCATATTCAAAATGATATTTACTATAATTATGAATAATCGCATTGAAATTGCATTAGATTTTACACCTTCCTGAACGGCATAATCGTTAACTGATACACCCTCAAAATATATGGCATTAATTAAATCTCTTTGCTTTGGTTTTAACTTTGATATAGCAGTATGTAACAAATCTGTTTTTGACGGTTCTTTAAACATAGCTTCAATCTTGTCATTGTTATCAACAAAATCAATTCCGTCATATATACACGCCTCAAGATGATAATGCCGTCTTGATTCTTTCTTTTGATTTGCACTTTCTGCTTTATCTAAATCAATCAAAACATCTGACCAGTATTTGTTAATTTCAATAGTGTTTTCTTCATCAGAAAACTCATATGTGTATTTCACTTTTAACCTCCAAATTTTGAATTGTCTTGACTCAAAATTCGGAGATTATGGATATTCAGCTATGTATGGTTGCCATACAATAATTAACATAAAAGATCCTTTCACTAATGAAAGTAAAAGAAATAAAAAGCAGTTATGATTTTCAAAAGATCTCCTTGAAAATCATAACTGCTTTTTTTACATATTCAATTATCGTTTGTCATTAACAATTTTACAGAATTTAACATGTAAAATCATAAATGCACAAAACATTTAAGATTTTTCAACTTTAATTTCAATGTGTAATTTGTTTTACAATACCAATTATAATACATCTCTAGTCCTTAATTTTGGTTATAAAATCTTTAAAAATTCAGTGAAAAATTCTTTTTCATTCTCCATATAAGTGTTGATACATTGCAATATAGATTCTATTAAATTTGGATTAATTGAACGATTCCATTTTAAAACCATTAAAAACAAAGATTCACTTATATGCACATTGTTCTTTAATAAACTATTAAGAGAATCATTGATTTCAAAAAATTCTGGTATTAAAGCAAAAACTTGTGCACGTTCTTTTAACATACGAAAACTGCGCATATTGATTTGTTCATTTTTTTCTAGTGATGGTTTAACATATTTATATAAATACTGATATGCATTAACTCCTTTTCTTGAATGTTTGGTATGTAAATATCGTTTAATGCCTCGTTTCATAGATGAAATACTAGTTTGATAAAAGTTATATTTCGGATTTATTCTCAAGGCATAAAATTTATATAAATGTTCATGATCTGTCCTAAAGGCTTTATCAATATCTGTGAATAATACCTTCTGTGTATCATATTTTCTCTTGTCGTTATAGGCGATCGTATCAAATTCGTTTAATTCATCATCATATCCAAATATCAATATCTCATGATTATAATAAGCATTTTTATAATAAATTCTTTCAGGAATATATTCTTCATTAACACACAAAAATACATAATAATCTTTATCAAGAAAATCTTTTACTTTTTTTATAACATTTTTAAGAGGATAATGTAGAGAATATTTTACTTTAAAACAATTCCAAAACCAAAAATATGGACGAACATAAGTCAATGCATTATCATATTCTTTTTTAAAAGCAATATTAACAAAATTCTGAATTAACCATTTTTTTGAAAAAGTATTGGATGCTTCCAAAATACTAAGTGGATATGCAGAAGTATGTAATTCGCGAAATGAAGGTTCCTTTTCAATGGGTAATATTTTAAACATAATCATATTTCCTTACTTTATTAGTTTAATCTTACTTATCATAATACGATTTTTCCTAGAAAGATAATCCAAATTGCATTTTTTTCTTATTTTTTTTATTAAGTACAGAATTGCAATTCACAAATAATATTGCATCATAACGGTACTCTGTTAATTCGTTTTTTGCTGTACCAATTTTGTTAGTAAACACAATTTTATTAATCGAAGGAAATTCTATCATACAATCTTCAAAAAAACCTTTAGGATAAAACACTTCACCATTTGTTTTTAATTTTGTATTCGCATCAGGATGATTTTTTTTATAGTTTATAAGAGAAAGCTCTAACCTTTCTTTTAATTCAAGATCCATAATATCACCCAAAAATATTATGCCTTCTGCTGCTAACTTATTGATACATTTACCTAACACTTCCCGAAAATAGTTATAACCATGAAAGCATTGAATGACACTATTCAAGATTATTATATTAAATTCTTTGACATTAATCTTATCAATATCATCAGCAGGTAAATTGTAAAACTCTACATTATAAAATCCTAATTTTTCTGCTACACAGCGATCTTTTTTCAATACTGTTGATGACAAATCGACAGCATGATATTCGCCTACAAATGGTAGAATCTTAAACATAGTTAACCCTGTTGAACAACCGATTTCCAATACTTTTGTATCATTATTTAAATATGGTTTCAACTTCTGATAAACATTTTCTGAAAACTCATTCATCTCAAATTTGGAAAACGGCTCACGATTATAACTATTTACCCAACCACCACCAGCTAATTCGTCTTTCGCATTGTTAACCGTGTATTCCCAAAGTTTTTTATTCATAAGATGATTTTTTTTAATATCACTAAATTTTAATGGATTTTCGCAATTTAAAATATAATAAGTATGAAAAGATTCGCATTCCCATTGCAATACATTCAATTCTTGAATGTATTTTTGCTCGCTTATAATTTGTTCTATGTTTCGCTCTTTTATTTCTTTTTTCAAATCTTCGTGTTTTGAAAATTTGAGAAAAGAAACCTCATTGGCACTAATATGTGTTTTGTCTAAAAAACTTCTTAATAGTTCAGGATCGTCTACTAAAATGGCAGTTGTTAAAAGTTCTTGGCGTGTCCACTTTTTTGATTGTATAGTCATAACATCAACCTTCACATCTATATTTAACTATATTATTATAGATTGCGTTTATATTCTCAAAATTCTCTATAACAAGATCAGTATCCTTAAATTCAATTCCAAAAACTGTTTCTAAAGCAATTATAGCTTCTACTAAAACAATCGAATCCATATTAAATTCACTTTGAAGACTACTTTGATAGTCAGCTTCACGAATTTCTCTTTCTACTAAAGGACTAATAATCTCGGCAATCGCCTTTTTTGTAACTTTCATTCTTTATTCTCCTCATAAAACAATTTTGCTAAAAGCCATCGTTCCAATCCAAATCCCACACAACCTGATACAATGCTTCCTTTTTGATCAAAATGAAATGGCATACTAAAATGATTACCATGGAAATTAAAAGATGCCACTGCAACATCTTCACCGTCAATTGGAATTATTACTTCAAATTTTTTCTCATTTGCTAATTGTAATTTCTTCTTAATTTCATTTCGCTTACATGAAAAAAAGACATCCGAACTTTGTACTAATTTCGCTTTTGGTGTGATATTTTTAGCATATGTAATTGTCTTATCCATAATTTCTTTAAGCATTTTGCGAACATAATCTACAGACCCTACAAACACCATTTCACGAACAGTATAATCCCAAAATCTACCTGTTTCATTATAACGATTTCCTTCATATCTATAGACTCTAGCTTTAGTGATAATATTTTGATTTTGTATTTTTTTACCCTCAAGCATTGGATAAATATGTAAACAAGCTGCTGGTGTTAAAAATTTGTTATGTGTTTGTAAATCTTCATTTGTTACAATCTTATTTGCAGAAACATTTGCTAAACGGTTCTCTTTTACTGTTGAAACTGAAGATAAGTGATGAGGGAAAGATTCAAAATAATTACATTTAGCTAAAACATTTCCATCAATCATAGCTGGAATAGAGTACCGCTTAACATCATATTCGTTTAAAAAAGAAACAAAATCCTTGTCTAATTGTTCAAACATCTCTGTTTCCTTTTCATATAAACACAAGTAGCCTTCTTTTTTAAATATTCTATCAAATATTGCCATATTTATTTTCCTCCGTCTATTTACTAATACGCGTATCATAGTTTGAATATTTTTTAATATTGTTTTTTGCATTTTTCTTTACTTCATTGATACTTTCATCAGAAAACAATTTGCTTACCAAATCGCACTCCCAATTTAAAACTCCATCAGAACCATTTTCAAATCCATATTGATTTATAAAAGAATAATCTGTCAACTGATTCTCTAACTTTTTTATTATTTTTTTAAAGGCGTTCGATACCTGATAAATTTGTGTGCAATAATACAAACAAAAATAAACTGGCTTGATGGTACGTGTTTGTCTAACTAAATCATAAAAACAATCGGAAGAATATTCATCTGAATACTTTTCAACCAGACCAAAAATATCTCCAAAATTTCTTAATCGAAATGCTTTTCCTAGAACTATTTCACTAATAGTGGTACAGTCGCCAAATGTATGTGTGCATAAATGAAGTAAAAGGTAATCAATTCTTTGTCTAGGGAATTTTACATCATTAACGATAATATCTTCTGATTGGTTTAGCTCATTTGAAGAATCAATAACATATCCCATTTTATTAGAAAGCGTATGAGTATGTTGCACATCAATGTATAAATTAAACTTTTGATTTTCTACCATTAATTCTTTTTTAAACTCTGGAAATTCATATGTATTAAGCAATAAAAACAGTCGTTCTTTTTTATTTTCAATTCTGCTTAAATCTTTATTGTTAAAAAAACCGTATTCACCTAATATTTTACACACTTCAAAATAATCATTTTTATTTATCAAAATATCAATATCTTTATATGTACGGGTGTTTATTGGATATAAAAGTTCTTGTAACACCATACCCTTTAAAATACAAAATTTTATATGCGATTTCTGAAATTCTTTAATTATACAATTAATTTCTTGTAAATAGAGTTCTTGCTTTACCTTATATCTTTCAAATTTTTCCTTAAATTCTTTTAGTATTTCACAAGGAATAATGTTTTCCAAATTATTAATTTTAAGATGATAAAAAGCAATAGATATGGTACGATGCCGTTTCAGTTTTTCAAATATCATTTTCCAATTCAAATTAGTATTAGATAATTTCAAAAGAACTTCTTTGTCTTTACAACTTAATTGAGGCTTCGATAGTAGAATTATTAATTCATATTCAAGATACATTTCATTTCACTTAACTTTCTAATTTTATTGTTATATCTATAATTTATATTAAGAAACAGCACAAAATATTGTATTTCACCTTTGATAATTACTTTGACAAATATGAGATATCATAAAGCATTCACGCATATTGGTGTTAACTAGCTATTAGTCAAATCATTAATCAAAATAACATTATTAACAATAATATTGTGCTTGTACGTTCCAAAGTTCAAAATATTTGCCATTATTATCATTGATTAATTCTTCATGCGTCCCCGTCTGAACAAGTTGAGCTTTATCAAATACCGCAATACGCTTGCAAAATATGCAACTCGAAAGTCTATGAGAAATATAAATTGCCGTTTTATCTTTGATAAATGAATTAAACTGGTTATAAATTTCATTTTCTGCCAATGGGTCAAGTGCTGCGGTTGGTTCATCAAGAATCACGATAGGTGAATCTTTATAAAGAGCTCTAGCGAGAGCAACTTTTTGTGACTCTCCGCCTGAAATCTCAATGCCAAATTTATCTATACCTCTAAATAGGTGTGTCTGTTCTTTTTTGTCCATTTTTAGTACTCGTTCTTTAATATTCGCCTTATCCAAAACATCAAATAGTTTTTCGTGATCATATTTGTCATTTGCCGATATGTTTCGAACGAGCGTCGTTGAAAAAATGGCAAAATCCTGAAATACTACAGAATACAAATTTTTGATACTTTCTTTGCTGTATTCCTTAATGTTAACATCATTAATTACGATTTCGCCTTCTGTGGCATCATATAATCGGCAAAGAAGCTTTATAAAAGTCGTTTTTCCGCTACCATTTCTTCCTACGACTGCAAGTTTTTCTTCATTATTAATTTTTATATTTATGTTTTTTAAAGCGTAATCCTCAGCGTTTGGATATTTAAATGAAACATTCTTAAATTCAATTTCAAATTTACCGTCCAAATCAAGTCGTTTACTACCATATTTCATTTCATCTTTGGTATTCAATATTTCAAAATAGTAATCGATAAGTGGCACAATTTCCTCAGTTTTTCCGAAAGTTACGGTCATTTTCATTATACCGTTTATAATCTGCATAAAAGTACCGCAATAAAGTACTAATGAACCTATACCAAACAAACCATACAAACCTTTTACACCAATAAAAATATAAATTCCAAATCCAACTATTGCTCCAAGAATTGCTACAAATGAACTGGATTTTGCGGAATTAAGTGATGCTTTTCTTAGCACTTTTTCCCCATCAGTTAGTATTTTATTGGTAGCTGTGTTTTCAATAAGTTCCTGCTCCTTATATATTCTAATTTCCTTTCCTGTCTTGTAATCAGAAAACATATTTAAAAAATAATAAAAGATCCTGTCTAGTCTTGAATATTCATCAGAAGCTTTAAACCACGCTTTACTCATTCGCAACGCTACTACTAAAATAATCGCAATCATTACAACTATTACGAAAAAAATCGTAATCAAGAATATTGGCTTCTCAAAATAAGAATTACCTGTTGTTTTAAATCCTATTTTCAACAATGGTACAATAAGTACAACTGATATTGCAATTGTTATAAATCCAGACAAAAATTCACGTAACAACCAATTTAATTGTGAAAAAGACGAAATAACTCTATCTTGTGCTTCGGAATGTTTATGAACAAGTTCTTTAAAGCCACCATCTTCAAGTTTCTGATATTCAATTGTATAAAGTTTTGACGCTATATTTTGAAGTTCTTTGTTATACATTAAAGAGCGAAACATAATACGGACATCCGTCAAATAATTATTTAAAAAGAAAAGCACAAAGTTTATACCAATAGCCAAACCTATGTATAATACAAGTTCACTTGTTTCTGTCCCAAAGCCGAGCAAATCAATAATTTTTGAAGTAAACCAAATGTTTACGAATGGCATAACTGCGGTCACTGTAGCAACTGCCAAAATGGTAGGTATTAATCTTTTTTCAAGACGATGCATTTCTTTAAAAGCATAAAAAATTAATTTGAACTTTTTCATTCTGTATCTACTCCCATTTCTTTATAATAATAACTCTGGATTTGATACATTCTGTAATATGAACCTTTTAGCTCCATAAGTTCTTTGTGTGTTCCACTTTCAGCAACAGTGCCGTTTTTTATAAATAGAATTCTGTCGCAGAATCTCGTTGATGAAAGTCTGTGCGAAATAAAAAATGAAATTTTTTCATTGGTCATTTCATTGTATTTGAGATAAAGTTCGTTTTCTGCAATTGGGTCAAGTGCAGCAGTAGGTTCATCAAGAATAAGGATAGGCGCGTTCTTATAAATCGCCTTCGCAAGCAACAACTTTTGTTTTTCACCGCCTGAAAAATCAACTGCTTCTTTATAAACATCGCGCACCATTAATGTATTTTCTTTTTTGATTAGACTTTTAATTTTTTCTAAGATGCCCGCCTTTTCAAAAGCTAAATAAAGTTTTTCTTTGTCATAGTTAGCACAAGCACAGATATTCTCAGCGATGGTCATCGGCATAAAAGAATAATCTTGAAATACTGTTGAAAATAAATTGAAATAACATTCTGAAGGAATATCGCTACTTTTTTTTTCGTTAATTAGCACATCTCCGTTTGTAGGAAAATAAAGGCCGCAAATCAGTTTAATTGCAGTTGTTTTTCCTGCTCCATTTTCACCTACTATAGCAATATTTTCTCCTTTTTTCACCTTAAATGACATGTTTTTAATCGTGCTATCATTTGCACCAGGATATGTAAAACATACATTTTTAAATTCTATTGAATCAACATTATCAAATTTAGTTTTCACCTTATTGTCATCATCGTTGTCAGAACTTTCAACAAACTCACGAAAAGCCTTGCAGTCATTACAGCAACGTTCCAAATTTGAATAGCAATAAACAAGATTTATAATCCAGTTTGAAAAGCCTGTTATAATTCCAAAATAAAAAATAAAATCTGATAAAGAAAGCTTATTTTGGCATACCAAATATGTTAAATACCCATATGCAACAAGTTCTCGAGCAAGATTCAATAATGCCCTTGTAGCACTTACGGTTACACTTTGATGCAAATATTTTAAGGTGATTTCCTCTAAAGCACGAATAAGCTTTGCAATGGAATACACAAAATAATCTGCAAAACTGTATAACCTGATATCTTTTGCTGCTTTTATATCCTTGCTTAACGAATAGAAATAATTAAATTTTACAAATATTTTGCTTTTCTCATCTTGGACCGACTTTTCCTTTTTATTCAAGTACTTTAGCAAAAAGAATTCTCCCACACTTGTGAAAAGCACAATCAAAATCATATAAATATCAATTTTATAAATAAGAGCAAGAGATGTTATCACACCAACAAAGCACATCAATGTTTGATTGCAAACAAGAATGAATTCAGAAGCAGATGAATTATAACTGCGATAAAATTCCATTGCTCGCTGATTTTTTTCTCTTCCTTCTAAGCTTTCAATATTTACATAGTCTGTATTAAGATTTTTACAGAAAGCCATAACCGCATAACGCATTCGAATTATCCTAGCACTACCATTGAGTAATTCTTGCATGAATGGAACAAGCCACGTTGTAAGTGCAACAAACACGCTCAAAATTGCAACCACTATTGTTAATCTACCAACGCTGACGCCTTTTTCAATACAGTCAATCATCGCTTTAGGAATATAAGCTGTTATAATTGGTTGCAAAACAAGAGCAGGAACACTTATAAATAAAAATAATAAACCTTTATTATCCCATTTAAACCAATTTAATAGCATATACTTAACATTATTTTTCATGAATTCTCCTGTTACAATAAATATGTAAATAAGTCATATCAGCCAGATATGATTTAATTCGACTCAAGCTTAAGCTACAATAAGAGGAGTAATTGGTCTAACAGAAATCTCCTTGGACTTAAACGTCCGTAATTAAGACAGTCAGCCATCCTCTTGTTGCAGCGTTCGATTCAGCAGGTTGAACCATAGCGTCCGTGTCACCAAACAGATTGAATAGGCAATGAGTAAACGATGGTCACTAATTACACAAATCATTTCTTGGAGGTGTTGCGATGAACGCTGTTAGTATTGATATTTCCAAAGGAAAAAGTACAGTTGTTGTTATGCGTCCCTTTGGAGAAATCATTGTTTTACCATTTGAAGTAACCCACTCTGTCAGAGAACTCAGCAAGCTAGCAGCTATGCTGAAAAGCCTGAAAGGTGAAACTAAAATTATTATGGAATGTACAGGCTCTTATCATTTTCCTGTTACTAATGCTCTATGTGCAGCAGGACTATTTGTTTCTCCTGTTCATTCTCTATTAATTCACGATTTTGGTAATAATACTATCCGCAGAGTCAAAACAGATAAAGCTGACAGTATTAAAATTGCTAATTATGCTTTATCTAACTGGCTTGATTTAATTCCTTATTCTCCCGAAGAGGACTTACGGAAATTATTAAAAACCTACAATTGTCAATACATTAAATACTGTAAAATCAAAACTCTTTCAAAAACAATCTAATCTCTTTACTTGATATGACTTTTCCCGGCATAAACCGTTTATTTACATCACCTGCAAGAGATTGTGACAGTCATCAGAAATGGATTGATTTTGTTTTCAGATTCTGGCACGCTGAATGTGTCTGCAAACTATCTAAAAAGGCTTTTTTCAATGCTTACATAAGCTGATGTAAACTCAATTTTTATCAATGCAGGCAAGATAATATTGATGAAATCCATGAGTTTGCCAAATCCTGTGTTACCGTTATGCCTAAAACTGATATTTCTAAAACTCTTATCCAGCAAGCCGTTTTACAATTGAATTCTGTTTGCGAATGTTTATCTGCTCTTTCATCACAAATGATACAAATCGCACAAAGACTTCCTGAATACTCTTTAGTTCACAGTCTTTATTGTGTCGGTAAACATTCTTGCTTGTCAGCTTATTGCTGAAATCGGTGATGTCAGACGTTTCCCAAAAAAGAATTCTTTAGTTCGTTTTGCCGGTCTCGAAGCTCCTCCCAATCAATCAGGTACTATTGATCTAAAAAAGGTTCTTCTCACCTGAGAAAAATGCTTTTTCAGATTATGGATTGCTATATCAAAATTGCTCCATTAGATGAACCTATTTATCAATTCCTTGATAGAAAGCGCATCGAAGGCAAACATTATTACTGTTATATGACTGCCGGCTCTGCTAAATTTCTTCGCATTTATTACGCTAAGGTTTCTCAGATCCTGAATTCTTCTGTTTGATTTTACTTTTCTTCCGACAGCAAGTTTTCTTCGCTGTCTTTTTCGTTATGCCTATTTTTTCTTTTAACCTTTGTTATTTTTTTGCTTGACTTTTATTAGCGGGTCTTATGATTTCATATAATTACAAATTCTTGCTTTGATGTATGTAATACAAGTTCCCAATTATCAATATGAATTGTTCCATGCTTATTAAACTGATAATTTAAAAATTCAATTTTTCTAGAATCACTGATTTTTCCACAAGAAATATGTGGAACAAAATTTTTCAAATCATTCATAATAAACATATCAATCATCCCATCTAAAAAAGAAATTATACTCTTATGCAAAGCATTGAGATAGCTGATTGGTTCTAATTTCAAATACAAATGATCTTTATAATATGAATTATTCAAGTTCATAATATCAAAACCAACAATATCAATAGTCTTTTTATTGAACTTGAGACGATTTTTATACAGCACGTCTAGAATATCTTGTGTCTTTTGAGGAAATAAATCATCCTCATATCCCAAATATTTTATTGAAATATGATGACTTATGCGATTATTCAAACCACAATTTTGAATATCTTTTGAAAGAAAAGATATATCATTATAATTAAATTGAATTGAAATTGTGTAAGGAAGTTTATCACAACATTCAAACCAAGACATTTTAAATCACCTCGTCTAAAAAGCAAGATAAATTTTCATCTCGGAAATCATTTTGATAACTATAAAAATCAATAGAATCAATTGCTTTCTTTACCTTTTGTTCATCTAAAATACTATTGGACAACCAAGGATACCCAATCCAACACAGTTGATCTGATTTATTTTCTATGAAATTTTGCTTTAAAATAGAAATCTTTTGTTCGAATTCGGTTAATTTTATTATACTTTTTTTAGTACAATTCCAGATTAGGTCAACATTAACTACTATATCTATTGTCGAGGTAAATTGTATTTTCTTATCAAACAATTCAGCTAATTGTTTATGTGAAATAGCTAGTTTATTGCCATCCCGTTTTAATGATTTCATTTGTTCCCAAGACATATTAAGATATTCTTTTTTTGGTGTATATCTATACAGATCCTGTAGACATGACACATCATCAATACTTGTTAAAAACTTTCTTAATTGCTCATATTGATTTAAATTACCTACACCAAGAGTTACAACAGTTGGCCAACCCCACATTCGAAATTTTTGTTCATCATCTATTCCAATAAAAACTTTATCATTTGCAATTAATTTTCCTTGTTTGGAATCAAGAAAGTTTAACAAACAGGATGTTTTTCCTTTCCCAGAATTTCCACATAATAGTATACCTTTATTTTTATATTCAATTGCTGCAGCATGATAGTATATATAGTTTTTTGTTAAAAAAGATCTTAAAAAAATGCTACGAATTATTCTTGTCGGAGTAATTTCAACATAAGGATCTAAAACATTGTAGAAAAAATAAAAATCACTTTTCCATTTTGCGAGCAAACATATGTGTTGGCATTTCTTTTCGCAATAATCAGTAATCAAATCATTAATAGAATAATCACCGTTTTTATAGTTTTTATCTTTTTTCGTAATCCAAATTGTAATAAGTAGTTCATCATTAAGTTTTGTATGATAATAATATCCATCCATATGTTTGATTTGTTTCCAACTATGCTTTTCGTATTCTCCAGTCATATAACCCATAAAGTTATTTATTTTGTCTAACTCCATTGAAAACAAATTAATTAATCCACAATTAGTCACTTGTTGAAAATGTGGTCCCAATCTTTCATTTGTTATATCAATTATTTTATAATTACTAGAATACAAACAGACAGTATTGTTATTTACACTATAAATTTGAGGTTTAATTTTCCTGTTTGAAATTAGGTTCTTTTTTGTAGTAGATAAATAATCCATTATATTGAAACATCTCATTAAAACTAACTCCATATTTATTTCAATCTTTGCTACCAATTATTTTCCATCGTGTTTTTTCTAAATTTCCATACTCATTAATCATGCACATAAGTCTATATGAATTTTTTCCCGCGATTAATGTATCTAAATATGAATTTGATTTTTCTATATCTAAGTCACAGATAGAATTATTTTTAATTAAACTCTCAATACAATTTAATGAAGCAATAAAAAAACAGGTCAACTGTGAAAGTTGTTTAATTTTACAATCTGTACCGTCAAAAAGTTCTTGCTTATTATTTTCAATGTTTTCTAATAAATCGGTATTGTTATTTTTGATTAGTAAAGAAATTAAACATTTATATCCATTAAACGCTAATAAAAATAATTCATGTGGTTTATAATTAAAAATTGCTTCATTTTTTTGAATTAAAACTTTTTCAAATTGTTCTAATAAATTTTCAGAAAAAAATTTTAAAACAGTTTTATTATTCTTTAATTTTAATACTTGATTAACTCGTTCTTGATTAGTAAGTTCAAATATTCCAAAAATCGGTAGTAAAGTTCTTAATATATTTAGAAAACTAGAACATAGAAAATAGCAAAACTGTTCCTCATATTTCTGATTGAAATATGAATCTTCGCATAAAAACCACTTATTAGACTCAATAAGTAATATTTTTAAAGCTTTAACTATTTCAATGTTTTGAACTTTATAACTGTAATTATTTTGATTTACTGTTGGTAATAATTTAAGTAAATTATCTCCTTTAACAACTTTGCCGTTATTTTTTAGTTCAAATGTAGAGATTCTTAATTGAGCTTTAATAAAAAAGTCTTTAGATACAGAATTAACATCAACATACGGCGGAAACACAATGGAGGAATTTTCTTTCAAATAATCAAAAGATTTTTTCATTAATTTTTTTTCGAATTCTTTATTATCCTCATTAACTGAATCATTTGGCACTACAATAAATTCAATATCACTTAGAAATTCAAATTGATTTTTTATCTTTCTATATGTTAATCCATTATGTGCCGTGCTTCCATATAGTATTATACTTTTACATTCCTTATCATATATATTAATAAGAGTATTAAGCATGTTACTAATTTCATTTGGATATTCATTAAATATTCTTGATTCCATTATAAACACATCCTTTTCAATTTATATTTTAATAACTCTCTCTATTTTAATTAAAACTGTAATACATATCAAGAAAAGTTATTATCCTTCAACTCCTAAATTCTTCATTAGTGGACATAGTGGATCAATTTCATTTATATTTTTATATAAGTTAAGTGCTCGTGCTCTACAACCGCCTCTACAATTAAGATAATTATTACACTGTTTACAAGTATCATTTCCTTTTACTGTTGTAATTTCTAATGATTTTTTCCATAAATCTATATAACTGTCCTTTTTTATATTCCCTATAGTATATGATTCACCCAAAAAAATACATGGAGAATAATTTCCAACTTCATCAATCCATACGGTTTCTTTACCACAATGACATCCAAAATCGCTGCTACTTATCCAAAATTTACCACAATCAATAACATTGGGATGAATTATTTTTACGTTTGACTTTATATTTTGTATTTCTTTAAGAAATTGTATATACTGTTTTTGAGAAATAGTAAAGTTTTGATCTTTTGCTCTTCCAAATTCCATAAGAGGGGTAAATCTTAAAATATCTACTGAATATTTTTCAGCAAGTTTTATAATTTCTTTATATTCATTTATATTATACTTACTGAGCGAAACCCTTATAGCAGTTTTGGAATTAGAATATTTTTTCAAAAGCAATAAAGCACTAATTGCTTTTTGATATGTTCCTCTACCTCTTAAAAAATCGTGATTTTTTTCTAATCCTTCCAAACTAATCCAAATGGTATCTAAATCACACTTGTTTAATTCATTTATTAATTCTTTTGTTAATAGCAAACCATTTGATACAATTGAAATAGATAATTGTTTACTTTTACCATATTGTAATATATCTAAAATATCATCTCTAATTAAGGGTTCACCTCCACCTATACATATAAAGAAAGTACCATAACTATGCATATCATCAAACAAATTAAAAATTTCTTTAGTAGTTAGTTCATTATCCTTCATCTCTCCAGAATCTGAAAAACATTGTTTGCATCTTAAATTGCATTTTTTGGTAATATTCATTGATATTTTTAAAGGAGCAGATAATTTTTGTTCAATATTGTTGTTTTTTTCTACCAATAAACTACCGCCTTTTAACAAATTTTTTATGTTTTCAGAATTATTTTTATCAAAATAAAATTCTGTTTTTTCATAAGAATCATATACTCTTAATCCAAAAAATTCATCAAATAAAAAATATCTCATTATAAATCATTCTCCCCTTGAATCAGACTTGCTTTTATTCCAATTACTATGCTGCATGTTATGAAAATTCAAATTTTCACCACATGTGCGACAACAAGATTTTGGTTTTCCTTCACAAATACTTTGTAACAACCAACTATTTTGCAATAGATTAAAGAATTCTCCTTCAACTATATCTTTTATTGACATATCAAATGCTGAAAGATTAACACCTTTACTCAAATTATATTCATTTAATTCTTTATTATCTTTAACGCCAAATAAGGAACCGTAACAAATTTGTTGATAAACAGTACAACACGGATAGACGTTACCGAATGCACTTACAAAAATTCCTTTACTTTTAATTGCTTCACAATCAATTTTTGCAATATCAAAATAATCATCTAAAGAACCATATTTATCAATTAACCTATATATTTCTTTCTCAGAATCGTTGATAAACATTTTATTTTCTGGTAACTCAAGATAATCAACTATTTCCCCATTAGAACTATAAATAGGATGTCGCCCATAATCAACAACTGTACTATCTAAATTTGGGTCATTTTCATATAAATTTTTAAAAAAGCGACTCGTTTTTTTTACTTGAAACTCTGAAAACCCAAATTGGTAACTCAAAATTTTAGCTTGTTCAATTTCATTTTCATTGTGTTTAAAAGCAATAAAGTCCCATTTGGCTTTACCTCCTGTTTTAATAAACGCCTTTGCGTTTTCTATTACCTTATCATATTCTGTACCAATTCTATAAATCGAATTAGTTTTACCAATACCATCAATACCAAAGATTACATAACCATTTTTTATTGATTTAGCTAATCTTTTCCACCAATCTGTTGAATGCAAACTACCATTTGTATATAGATTAATCCGAATATTCTGATTACACTCGTAAAAATAATCAATAATTTCAATTAATTCAACAGCATTTATTGGATCACCAAAAACTCCACAAATACTAATTAAATCTAATTGCTTAATAAAATCGTAACAAAATATTTGTTTACAATTTTCAAGCGATAATTCCACAAGTGGAAGTTTATCACGAACCTTTCCTTTATAATTTCTAGCACACATTGGGCATAAAGCATTACATTTTGTTGTTAGCTCTAAGTGCATACCTGTGATTCTATTATAACTAATGCAATCCATTAGCAAATACCTTCCTTCAGAATATTAATTTATCTTCATGTTGCTTGATAAGAATGTTAATCAATTCAACTACTTTATTAATTTTTTCAGACATAACCAAATCAACATTTAAAACTATAGCCTCTGGAGATAAAGAAATAGCATATGTTAAATCAACTATATCACTAATAGATGGTATATATCTATAAATGCAACTATTCATAAAGCCCGTTGCTATATACAAATTCACATTATTTTGTTTACACAAATTTGAAATCATTTGTTCATAAGCATAAATCTTATTAATTGGTGAATTAAGAAACAAATCTCCTCTACCCAACATTATTGAATCAGACTTGTCTATTATTTCTTCTATATTTTTTATTCCTTTTTGTGTTTCAATTTTGCTAATTATTGAAAAATTATATGTTTTTTTTAAGTCATTAATTTCTACTAAATCAAATTTATTTTCAACAAAAGACAAAGCAATATCATTGGGCATAATATTCTTACATATTTTATTAACTACATTACTATAAGTATTTTCCTCTAAAAATCCAAAGGAAATTGATTTCATATTTTGTAATTTAAATCTATTAAGCGCCTTTAATATAATGATATTTTGATTATTATAAATCTCGGTCACACAAAATGCACCAGAACCATCGTCATATATTAGTTCCATTCCCAATCTGAAATTTCTAATTGCTAAATCATTGTCTAACCACAATTCATTACATTTTTCTTCTTTTATAAAATTATATTTTTTTATATGAAGTATATATTTTTCACCATCATTAATTTGCATACTATTTTTCTGACACACTATTCGCATTTTCTTTCTTGGATATGGAATATCAATAATGGTTCTAATGTCATTTCCTATACTTTGAATTTTTAATACATCTTGATAAAATAATTCTTCTTTAGAAAGATTCCCTTCTATTTTTGAATAATTAAAACGATAATCGGTTATCCCAAGTTCATACAAATTAGAAACTTTGCTAATATAGTCTTCATTAAACCGATGTTTTATTGTTCCTATTATTTTCATAATTTTGAAAACCTTTCCAAAATTGAAATTCACATCTTATTCAATTCAAATAGAATAATTCTTTACCCTATTTTGAAAAATTTATAATTTAATTGTATAATTGTAATCTAACCATTTAAAAATATATAATATATTAGTAACTATTCACTAAATTAAGTAAGTAGAAGTCAAATGGTATATCTTGTTTAAAAAAACTTAAATATTCAATCAAGCTTTTCTCTTTTTTCTTGCATTTTTTTTAAAATTATATCTGGAATTGGATTAAACCCTAACTGATTTTCTTTTGTTGATTGCGAATGGTAATCACTTCCACCACTTTCAAGCAAATTATATTTTTCACATAACTTTTTCGCATAAAATACATCATTTTCTGTGTATGTTGGATAAATTGTTTCAATTCCGTCTACTCCAAATTCAACTAGTTTTTCTATAATCAATTCTTTTTTTTCTAGCGGCAATCGATTAATATGGGGAATAATTACTAAACCATTTGCTTTATGTAATAATTGGATTGCTATTTGAGGGTCCACATTAACTTGCTTTCTATATTTTATGTAGTGATTACTTTTGCAAATGGTCTCTTTGATATATTTATTAGTTAAATTTTCATTCAATCTATATACTTCTGTAATAAATCGTGACATCCTAGACTCTTTAGTTATTTTTGGTGTTACAATACCTTTTTTATTTAACTCTAAACTTAGATTAACTAAACTTTTATACCTTATAAAATAAATATGTTTAATAAATCTGTTTAACTCTATATCATAAGCATCAAAAAGCAACCCAATCAAATGAACATTCACATTTAATATTTCTACAGATATCTCAATACCTGATATTAACTCTATACCCCATTTTTTGTTTTCTAAATGTGCTGCTATAGAATAGTGATCAGTTATAGATATTGATTTCAGATGTTGTTGTTTAGCTAAATCTATAATTTGATTAACTGTCAACTCACCATCTGAATAATTTGAATGTATATGCAAATCGACCATTTTTTCTCCTACTTAAATTGACAATATTTTATTGTATCAAGCTTACTTTTAGTTTTGCAGCAATCATTAATAAGGAAATAAGAATCAAACTCAAACCACATGAGTATGAAATAAACAACTTATTTTCAATAAAACAAAACACTATATTTAAATCAATTATAGAAAGAATAATTGATACTACTTTAAATAAAATTTTTTCTTTTTTAGATATCGATTTATTATCGTTTTCTATCGGGGATAGAAAAGCAATTATAATAAAAGATATCACAACTGAAAAAAGAAAAATCATTTGATAATTACTCTTTTCCAAAAACCTAATCAATAATAAAGAGTTTATAATTAAAAAGATCGAATTTAAAAAACAATAAAAATATTTTTTGCAGTGCAATCCGCCCGTAAACTTTCTAATTAGTAAAAAAGGAAATATAAACCATGCACACTCTCTCATCATTCCAAAAGAAAAGCCAATAAAAATAGAAACAAAAAAGCCAATCACACCTTGTGATAAAACTTTTATTGCGTATTCATATAACTCTTCATCATCTTTACTAATATTTTTGTTTTCGGATAAAAGCAAAGATAATTTTTTATAGTACTTCTCCATTATTTAAATAACTTAAATCGTTTTATAGATTCCGGTTCTTTAGGCTCATTAATTAAAAAGCAGCTGGCAGAATTAGCATTAATCGCTAAAACGATTGTTAAGCAACAAACAATTGCTGATGAAATTTTTGATAAAAGATTCTTAAATTTTTTCATATATATCACTCCTTGACAAAATTTTACCATATTTTTCATTAACTTTGTTTAATTTGGAAAAAACGATAAGGATTGCAGTAAAAACGATAATTCTTTGCAAGTTTTATAGTTATTTGTTTAATATAAGTATATTTATTTTGAAATATTATATATTTTTACTCTATAAGTGTATTTTACACTTATACTTTGTTAACAATACAAATCACTCTTGTTAGTATAAAAATGAGGTGATTTATATATGTATATTGATTTTGATTCATTAGGTAAAAGAATTGCTCAAAGAAGGATTGCATTAGGTTACAAGCAAAACGAATTAGCAGAAAAAGCTGATCTATCAAATAACTATTTGTCAAATATTGAAAACGGTCATTCAATACCTAGTTTAACATCATTTGCAAATTTATGTATTCAATTAGAAACCACACCTGATATGCTTCTCTTAGGAACAATAAAAACTAATGATATACCACAAAGTATAATTGATAATATAAAATTGTGTGATGATAACTCTTTATTATTAATAAGTGATATAATACAATGCATATTAAAACAACAAAAGTAATATCGTGACAAATCCCCTTCAGTAATGTATAATAAATATACTGGAGGGGATTATGTATGATAAACTTGTTAATATGTGATGATAATCCTAAAATAACAAAACAGGTGAGTGAACTCATTGTTATTTTTGAAAAGAAATATAAAATTAATTTCTTAATTGATATTAAGCATTCTGGAGATTTCGTACTTAATAATAACAAATCATATGATATTGCTATTGTTGATATAGAAATGCCTGGCATAAGTGGATTAAGATTATCCGAAAAGTTAAAAGAATTAAATTCTGATATTATTGTCATAGTATTAACTTCATTCCAAAATTATTTAGACAGTGCAATGAAAATACATGTGTTTAGATATCTATCAAAACCACTCGATAAAAATCGTTTTTATTCTAATCTCAAAGAAGCAATCGAAGAATATCGTCTTATAAGCAAATCAATCATATTGAAATATAATGATGAAGTTCATTTAATAAAAACAAAAGACATTTTATATATTGAAAATCAAAAATATGGTTCTATTGTATACACCACTAGAGGTGATTTTTATATCAATATAAAGCCTAAAGAATTAAATCGAAAAATTAATCAAGATAAATATTTCATTTTTTCCCATAACAGTATTTTGGTTAATCTACAAAATGTAATTGATTTTAATAAAACAACTATAGTCTTAAGAAAAAATGAGACTGAAACAGTCACCACTTATATGTCACAAAGAAAATATACTAATTTCAAGAAAGCATTTTTTGATTTTGCAGGAGGATTAAAATGACAACAATATGTTTTTTACTAACATACATTTTTGAACAATTTGTTGCATACATATATTTCAGCAAAAAATTAACTCAAAAAGTATCAAATAAACAATTGCTTTCATCATATATAATATCTTTTGCTATTCAATTTGCAGTAAATTTCACTAATATTCCTTATTTAAACTTACTAAGTTTCCTTATCTGTAATTTTTTAATAGCATATATTTGCTACTATTCATCAATTAAACAGGTGATTTTCAATGTATTGCTATTAGAAAGTTTAATGATAGTAACGGAATTAATTATTATATATTCAGCTACATTATTATTTAAAATTGATTTGAAAAACTACTCCACAAATCCATATATATTTACATTAGAAACAATAGGAACAAAAACTCTTTACTTTGTATTTGCTTATATATCTTCAAGAATTTCTTTCAAAGAAAAGAAAAATGCAATTGATAAAGATTACTCATATTTACTATTTTTTCTTCCATTAACATCAGTAGTATTAATTATGTCGCTCGTATATGTGTCTATTAATCTTGATTTAGATCAAATAGCAAACATTCTTTTTATGATAATCTCTTTTCTGCTTCTCATAATTAACATTGTTGTATTTTTAGTACACGAAAGAATCATATCTACATTAACTAAAAACACAGAACTTCAATTGGAAAAACAAAAAGAAGAAATAAATCAAGAATATTATATCGAATTAGAAAGGCAATATGATGTATCAAATATATTAGTTCATGATATAAAAAGATGTTTACTAAACATTCGCGAATTATCTAATTCAAAAGATTATAATGAAATCATTAAATATGTTGACTCAATATACCAGGGCTATGAAATCAAATCACTTAAACAATATAGCAATAATAAACTAGTGAATGTTATCGTAAGCAGATATGCTCAGTTGTGTTATGAAAATAATATTGAATTTTGTGCAGATATTAGAAATATAGATTTTTCTTTTATTTCTGATAGCGATTTAACATCATTATTAGATAATTTACTTGAAAATTCCTATGAAGCATCTAGGAACTCACAAGACAAACTGATAAATTTAAATATAGACATAAAAAATGAATCTTATGTTAGAATTGACATGAGTAATTCATGTGACAAAAATCCAATAAAAATGAATAGACACTTTGAAACTTCAAAGAAAGATAAAAAAAGTCATGGATTTGGATTGAAAATTATAAATAAAATCATAAAAAAATACAATGGGAATTTTGAATATAGTTATGATATTGATTCACATATTTTTAATATTTCAATAATATTAAAAATACAGAAATTTTTAATTAGTGTCTAAGCAACAGCACTCTGGGTAACAGAGTGCTGTATTTAATTTATTTACTTAACATTATTCATTTTTGGCATAGGCACATTGTTCTTAGCTATACTTTGCCCTCCGCCTTTAGAATCTTTATCCTTATTTTTCTTTTTCGGCTAATTGCTTAACTAGTGTATCGTACATTTCTGTTGCTCGGACATCTACATCATGCAAGTATGAATTTAGTTTACATTGAATAAGCAAGGTTGTATAAAACGCCGGTTTGTATTGCTTTATATACTCCTTATGTTTTCTGCCCCAATAGCCTATTTCATAATTTGTATCGGTCGATACAAGATTTGGAATATACACATCACCTACAAGTGTATAGCTAATGCCTGTAATTCTGTCTGTTATATATTTTTTCATAAAATCACCTATACCTTTCTTTATTTCTCGATTGAGATTGTTTTAGAATTTCATCAACATTTTTCGGTCCGATTATTCTGCGAAGCTTGCTGTATTGAGCAAGCTTTTTATCTGCTCTGTGAGCCATTTTACTGAATGATTTTGCATTTTTTTTATAAATTTCGACATCATTTTGAAGCCTCCCGATAATTCTGTTTGCATTATAAGCTCGTGCCTCTGCTTTAAAGCATCTTACAATCAACGCTTTTACCATTTGCTTTAGCTTATTGAACATCGGTTCAATCAATTTCTTATACGCATTTGCCGACATAAACGGCTTGGGTTCGGGTAAAACGAATTTGTCATCAAAACCACTTTCATCAATTTCCTGCAATTCATTATTGCAATCTTGATAACATTCAATTTCATTTTTAAGCATATCGACCTTTTCTTCAAGCTGTATAACTTCTTTTTGCCGTTCTTTCTTTTTATAATCAAGAACCGATAAATGTTCTCTGCTTGTATGCTGATTTTCCCATTCAATATTAAATTTAAACATAGATTCAGCCAATGATTCTTTTTCAGAATTCACCCATAATGTTCATTCTGTTTCTTCTCTGCCGTTGCCGACAAAGCCTTGATTTGCAAGAGCCTGTTTTAACGATACTCTTGTATCAAGTCCACGCTTGCTTCCGGTTGTAAATGGAACAAAATCAATATGCAAATGCGGCGTTGCCTCGTCCAAGTGCATATGGGCGGAGAACACACGCAAATACGGATTGCGTTTTTGAAAAGTGCTAACATAATCATCAAGTGCCTTTTCTGCAAGTCCGGTAGTTTGCTTACCAATTCCAAAATCATTTTTATTGCCAATTTGAACTACTATTTCATGAAATGGTTTTTCCTGTTTACCGTTGCAAATTTTTTCATAATAGTTTTTTACTTTTCTGTCATTGCGAGTTTGTTTGGAGTTATAACGCTCAACAGCTTCGTCAAACAATTCATGATAAACATTTTTTATATCGTCATTTATATACTCTTTGTTCAGGTGCGACCTTTCGGGATTTGTATTCGGGGTATTAAATATCCTGCTGTTATGCTTTAGTGCACCTTTACCAAGTTCAATACTTATGCTTGCTAAATATATAATCGTCACGCCCTTTCTTATAATTTACAAACCTTATTTTTCTGTTACTCTTGCCAAGAGTAACGCAAAAGCACTTTTGACACTTACGCATCATAAGTGCCCTTGCAACCTACGGTGTTTTGAGAAAAGCGTGTCGATTGCGTCGATAATTACACAGCGGTTAAAATATCGACACATCGACGCACCTATTCTATTATCGACAATGATATTATTTTACCTTAATGCTTTCGCTCAAACTTATATTCAATGTTATAGTCGTTTAATAACACAGAATGAAGTGCATTTAAACTACGGCTCAAAACATTTGGAGTAATATCAAATTTCGTTTCTTCTATCAATTGAGTTGCCGTACCTTGCCAAACCTTACAGGCAGAAACAAAAGGCACAATTTTATCGAGTATTTTATCTTTCGGCTTATCAAATAAATCAACATCGGATTTTACAAAATTCCAAGTGCAATTTGCCGAGCGTTCAATTTGAATACATTGTTCGGGCAAATCCCTGCCGGTAACGGAAATAGTAGCTTTATTTTTGCCTCGTTTTTCCTTTTGCATAACAAATGCTCCGTCAGCAGCACCAAGTAATCCGTTTGTACCTGAAATTGTATCAAACACATCATCGGAATCTTGCTTTCTTGTGTGATGAACAACAAGCAAACACACCTTGAATCGATCAGCAAATCTTTTAAGAATTTCAATAATTCCATAATCACTTGAATAATTCATTTTGTCATTTGAGCTTTCCCTAATCATTTGTAAAGTGTCAATTATAATTAACGATACACCTTGATTTCTTGCCAAAATATATTCAAGTTGACCTTCAAGACCGTGACCCGCCTTGTTTGAGAATGTTGAAATTATTATATTATCCGGATTTGGGGGAACACCAAACATATTATAATAACGAGATACTATTCGAGACTCTCTGTCTTCAAGAGCAAGATAAACTACCTTGCCCTGATTGACCTTTTTATCCCACAAATCCAAACCGTTGCTGACATGATGTGCTATTTGCAACATTGCAAACGATTTACCGATTTTAGGTGCACCGACAAATAAGTACATTCCCGGATAAAGCAAATCTTTAATTATCGGCTGCTTAATATCATATGATTTATCAAAAAGCTCACCTAAAGTAAAAGTTCTTATAAAATTAGGGTTGCTCTCCTCTCTGAATTCTGCAAACAAATCATCACTATTGCAAAAATCATCTTCATCGGTTATAATATTGTTGCTATTTATTAGTGACTGCTTTTCATCTGTACCGGCAGATGTTTCAAAAGCAGTCTTTTTTATTTTCTCGTTCATTATAATTACCCTCCCAATTCTCTTAAAATGGCAGACATATAACAAATAAGACAAAGTGTTTCTTCGCTAATTTCGGAGCCTTTTTCTATTCTGCAAAGTTCGCTGTAAACATTATTTAACTTGTCCATCAAACCTTTATAAACTCTCGGACTTGGATTAACTGTTATCTCCGTTCTCAGCACCCTGCCGATAATATAATCTTGCTTATTAAGTCCCGAAACAGAAACATAATCGTCAAGAAGGTTTGCCTCTTGGGGCGACATACGAAACGATACGATTTTGTTTCGCAATCTGCCTTTTGAGTCAAGATTTTTCGCTGACATTATCAACACCCCTTTCAATATTCAGTTTATTTGCAATTTCGTTTTGCTTGTTAGGAAACATATGAGCATATCTAAAAGTAATATCTATACTTTCGTGACCTACACGATTTGCAATATCGACTGCACTAAAGCCCATATCAATCAAAAGCGAAACGTGAGAATGCCTTAAATCGTGGATACGAATTCTTTTTACATTTGCTAATTTACAACCTCTTTCCATTTCATGGTGCATATAGCTTTTTGTAATTTGAAATATTCTGTCGTCGTCTTCAATACCATAAATACTATGAATATAGTCCTGCATTTCTTCGGCAAGAAACGCAGGCATTTTTACTGTTCGCTTACTTTTCGGTGTCTTTGGGTCTGTAATAACATCCCTGCAATCAAATCTTTGATAAGATTTATTTATGCGTACGGTTTCCTTTTGAAAGTCAAAATCAGCAGGAGTTAATGCAAGCATCTCGCCGAGGCGTAAGCCACACCAATACAGCATTTCAAATGCATAAAACGACACAGGTTTATCCATCATCACATCTGCAAATTTAAGATATTCTTCTTTTGTCCAAAAGAGCATTTCTCTGTCACTTTCTTTTTTGCCTATATTTCCTGCCTTTGCCGCCGGATTGTTTCTTAAATCATAATATCTTACTGCGTGATTAAAAATTGCACTGAGTTGATTATGAATTGATTTAAGATAAGTCGGTGAATAGGCTTTGTCACTCGGAGAACGATAAGCCATCATTTCATTTTGCCACGCTCGTATATCGGACGGTTTTATTTCGTTAATCTTCTTATTTTTGAAATAAGGTAAAATCTTTTTGTCAATAATAGCATTCTTTCCTATCCAGGTATGCTCCTTAATTCTATCCTTCATATCTGCCTTGTATATGTCAACAAAGGTTTCAAAATTCATACTAAGATCGCCTGCTTGCTTTGAGAGAAATTCTCTTTCCCACTCCTGTGCGTCACGCTTAGTTTTAAAGCCACGCTTAACCTTTCGAGATTGATTGTTTTCCCAATCTTTATAGTAAACAGAAACATACCACGTGCCATTATCTTGATTTTTGTAAACAGGCATAATTTACGCTCCTTTCTCTTCTGCATTTTCATTTATGCCATAAAACTTTTCATTAAAGAATTTACGGCTGACACGACCTGCAAGAGTTTTATAACCCATTTTTTCAAGTTCTTCGTTCAATTCTTTTATAATTTTATAAGCATATGTTTTTGAAATTCCTAATTCTTCTTGAATTTCCTCGGCTTTCATAAAAAGTTTGTTCATTATTTCACCTCCCTTCGGTTACTAAACAATATTGTTTAGTGTTCATTTGTATAATACTAAACATTTTTGTTTATGTCAATACTTATGACACAATTTCATTAAGCTTTTTTGTTTAATATGTTGCAAATTTCAAATTTATCGGTTATAATCAAATTATACAAAAATGTTTAGGAGTAAGATATGACAGTTGGCGATAGATTAAAAAGGTTTAGAAAAAGAAAAAATCTCACGCAAAAACAATTAGGCTTAGCCGCAGGCTTTGACAAACTCGGAGCAGATGTTCGCATTGCTCAATATGAAAGCGGAACAAGACGACCAAAGGGTAAATATGTTGAACGGTTAGCCGCTATTGTCGGTGTACAGCCGTCAGCTTTAGAAGTTCCCGATATAAATAATTACGAAGCATTATTTCAGCTTCTTTTCGCACTTGAAGATGAGTACGATTTACATATTTGCACCGATGAAATAGGTTTGCCTTATTTAATGCCGAAAGACCCGACATCTCACGAATCCGACGGGTTTATGGAATGGAGCAAAAAACATGAGCAGCTCAAAAACGGAGAAATAACGCAAGAGGAATATGATGAGTGGCGTTATAATTACCCTATGAGTGCCGCAAGAGAAAACCATAAAAAACTTATGGAATTATGGGACAAAAAGAAAAACGGCGAATAAAAATAACCCCTAATGTATGAATTGAGTCATACATTAGGGGTTTTCCCTTTGTATTAAATTAGTGAAACAGTATCAAAACAGTATCGTTTAAAGTCGGCAAACACTCAAAACCCAGTGTTTAAGCCACTTTCACGACTTCTGTTAATTATTCCCACTCTACTGTTCCGGGGGGTTTGGAGGTGATGTCATAGACAACACGGTTGATATGGGCACATTCGTTGGTGATGCGGTTACTTACCTTTGCGAGGATGTCATACGGTATTTTCGCCCAATCTGCGGTCATAAAATCGTCGGTTGTGACCGCTCTGATAACAACCACATTATCATATGTTCTGTGGTCGCCCATAACGCCTACGGAGTTTACTCCGGGAAGCACGCAGAAGAACTGTGCGAGATTACTCTCGTAGCCGTTCTTGCTCATTTCGTCACGAAGTACCCAATCGGCGTCCTGCAAAATTTTAACCTTATCTGCGGTAACTTCGCCTATAATTCTCACTCCGAGACCCGGACCCGGGAACGGCTGACGCCAAACGAGTTCATGAGGAATACCGAGCTTTTCGCCGACAGCTCTTACCTCGTCCTTAAACAAATCGCCGAGCGGCTCAATGGTGTCTATGAAATTAATATCCTTTGGCTTTTCAACCATATTATGATGAGTCTTAATTACAGCGGTGTTTGCTTTGCCTGCGCTCTTACCCTTGCCGGATTCGATACGGTCGGGGTAAATAGTGCCCTGAGCAAAATATCCCTCTGAGGCTCTTGCTCTTACTTCGTCCCAGAACACCTTGTAAAACTCGGTGCCGATGATTTTACGCTTCTGCTCGGGGTCGGTAACGCCCTTAAGGCACTGCATAAAATGGTCTCCGCAATTAACACGGACAAAGTTCATGTCAAAAAGTCGGGTGAAAGTTTCTTCTACAAAGTCGCCCTCGTCTTTACGCATAAGACCCTGGTCTACGAACACACAGGTAAGTTGCTTGCCGACCGCACGGGACAAAAGACCTGCGGCAACGGAACTGTCAACTCCGCCCGAAAGACCGAGGATAACATTTTTGTCTCCGATTTTTTTACGAAGTGATTTAACGGTGTTTTCGATAAAATTATCCATTACCCAATCGCCCGAGCAACGGCAAATCTCATAAAGGAAATTGTGCAAAATCTCCTTGCCGTATACCGAGTGAGTAACTTCGGGGTGGAACTGAACCGCATAAATATTTTTCTGCGTATTCTGCATAGCGGCACACGGACAGTCATCGGTATGAGCGATAATTTCGTAGCCCTGAGGAGGTTCTGCGATATAGTCGGTATGGCTCATCCACGTAACGGATTTTTCGGGAATGTCCTTAAACAGTTTTGACTCGCCGACGGTTACCTCAATCTTTCCGTATTCCGATACGGGAGCAGTTTCTACCTTGCCGTCACCCATCCATGCGATAAGTTGGCAACCATAGCAAATGCCGAGTACCGGAACGCCGAGTTCCAAAATATCCTTAGTATAATGCGGCGATGACATATCAAAAACAGAATTGGGTCCGCCTGTAAAAATTATGCCCTTATAGCCGTTTTCTTTAATAGTTTCAATAGGCGTGGTGTAAGGCAAAATCTCGGCGTATACGTGATGGTCACGCACACGGCGGGCGATAAGCTGATTATACTGTCCGCCAAAATCAAGAACAAGAATTTTCTCCATATTCGTCCTCCAATGGGTTCGTTAAAATACTCTAGAGAATATTATATATTATAGTATCTTTAATTGCAAGAAAATAATAATCGGATTATTATGTTTGCGTATCAAATGTGAATAAAAAGCGGACAATCTAAATTAGATTATCCGCAATTTTTAATCATATTTATTTTTTACGCTTTTTTCTGCCGAGGATAAATACGCCTGCCGTGATTGAAAGTGCGGATACCGCTAAAGCAGAGGAACCTGTTCTGGGTGACTTTGTTTGCACTTTTTTGCTGTTATTTATTTTAGTATCCGTTTTCTGCTCTGCCTTTTCTTCAGGCTTTTCGTTGCTCGGCTTGGGCTTTTTCTCAAGTGCGGCAACAGCGTTGTTAATGTTTTCCGCCATTAAATCCACTTCCGCCTGCTCGGTAATGTTTTTGCCTCTGACAACTGCATTAACGGCAGCCTCGACAGCGGAGAAATCCTTGTAATCGTCGGGATTCAGGGCATTTGCTCTGGCGATTGCCTTGTCTGTCTCGGCGTAATCGGCATCCTTATATTCGAGTGCGGCGATTGCATCGTTAATCGCTCTTGCCATATCGTCAACCTCACTCTGCTCCTTAAAGTTTTTTGTTCGGTCAACGGCATTTATCGCATTTTCAACGGCGGTAAAATCTTTGTATAAATTTTCGTCCAGTTCGTTCGCTCTCGAAATTGCGGCGTTTACTTCGGTATAATCGGCACTTCGCAGTGTCAAAGAGTTAATTGCGTTTTCGATATTTTGTGCATAGAGATTTACTGTTGTCTGTTCCTTGTATGTTTTATCGTAAACCACGGAGTTGATTGCGTTTTCTACTGCCGAAAAGTCGGAGTAATCGCCCTTGTTCAGCGCATTGGCTCTCGCTGTCGCTTCGTTTACTGCGCTGTAATTTGCCTTTTGCAAATTCTCTTGAGAGTATATTGTATGGTACAGACTGATATAGCTTTCGCTTGGCTTACCGTATGCCCATATGGTAGCGAGTCTGTTTTTGCTGTCGATAACGAACGACGGCATACAGGTGATAAAGTTTTCGTCTGTATCAAGGAGAGGGAGCGGAAGAAGGCTCATTTGATTATCGTCTGCTCCTTTGTAGTAAAGACGAACATCGTGCTGATAAAGTTCGGCGGTTTTGCCGTCCTTGTCAATCCATTTTCCGTCCTCGGTTTTTGTGTAAGTCTTTCCGCCGTAGGTCACTTCTTTAAGGTTCGTTTTAAGCGGAGTGAGTTGCAATGCTGATATATATTGCACAACATTATTCTTTATAATGAACGAATATTTTGTATCGCCCGTTTCGGACACATCGAGAAACACAGCGGCTCTCCAGCCTTCAGGCGTGCTGTTTGCGGGTGAAACTGTATAGAGATTGCCGTTACAGTAGTAACTCAGACATGGCATACTCGATTCTACCAAGGAGGTGTATTTCCCTGACGGAACAAGATTGGTGACAGTGTTCGACACGGCTAAATTCAAATCTCTGTTTTTATCTGACTCCTTAACGGTAAAGGGGAAAGTGCCCTCCGGGTTTATAACGGAGGTATACATTTCGACGGCCATGCGTGGTGTGCCTTCGGTCGCCTCTTGGAAAAGCACGGCGGTTTTGCCGTTAATGTCGGCTACGGAATAATCCGAAATGTAGTTTCGATTTTTGACAAAGGACATTGGTAAAAGCTTGCCGTTATTGTCCTTTTCGTTTGTGTCGGTGGAAAATGTATTATCGGTCGGATTGTAGTACATTCCCTCTATTGAGAAACATCCGTTGTTATTTTCAACATTCTTGCACACTGCCCAGGTGATGAGTATTTTATCGCCGAGCTTTGTCACACGTGATTTATAGTAACAGACATTATTGCCCTCATTCGCATTTTTGCCCACACTTATGTTGTATGCACCGAAAGGAAAATCGTGGCTTTCACTGTTCATAACGGCAATACTTATTCTCATAGAACCTGCGATTTCTTCTGCCGTTGTATTTGAATCGAATTTTTTATCGGTATCTGTCCAGGTGATGATTATGTCATTTTTTGACGGAGATTCGCTCTGAGAATAAACGAACGGCTGTAAGTCCGTTGTATTGTCATCTTTAATACTGCGGGGAAGCGAAACTGTTATGCCGTTTGAAATGCTGTAGAAAAGTTGTCTGAAATACTCAGGTCCGTTGCCATAATCCATAAGCATTACCGCCAGCTGTTTATCGGTATTGCCGAGCTCTGCGAATTTTATATCCGCATCCTCGTTCATACCGTTGAGTAAAGTAACATTTGAAGATGTTTGCGCCGCCGATACCTGAATCGGCACCGTGCCGATAAGAAGCAGTACGGACAGAGCGAGTGCCGTAATTTTTGATTTTACGCTGAATAGTTTTTTAGCCATGATTTTTCTCCTTGTAATTATTCGGGTTTGTTGTTTGTCTCATATTTTTCGATAAAGAGCATAACGCTCTGTCTTAATACCTCGAGTTGGCTTTTTAGGTAGTATTCGTCCTCAAACATAGCGTAGTGTACGCAGGCACGAACAAGTATAAAAATAAGGGGAGTTATTATATCGTACGGAATTCCGATTTTCGGCTCCAACAATTTAGCATATGCCGTGTATCGTTCGTTTACTCCCTGAAAAAATTTCTTTCCGTATTCTATATATTTGGGATGGGTGTAAACCTGGTACATAAGGCGGTACTTTTTTCCGTGTTTTTCGGCTGTCCAATATGGGATTTCGTTTATAAATCTCATTACATCCTGCGGGTCGGTGGGGGCTTTCGCCATAAAATCGTCCTCGACCTTTGTCATACAGTAGTCGGTGGACTCTATAATCAGTTCGTCTAAATTCTTAAAATATGAATATAGATTGCCTTTGGTACAGCCGCAAGCGTCGGCGAGCATTTGTATTCCCGTACCGGTTAAGCCGTGCTCTGCGTAGCACTCGTAGCATTTTTCCATAATCTCGATTTTTCTTTTGTTGTGCTGTTCTTCCGTTTGCATTTAATATATTTCCCTTGTGTTATAAAATCGGTTTCATAAATAATTTGTAAATGAATGACCGTTCGTTCATTTATATTATATCGCATTGTGAAAAAAATATCAATAGGCAAAATAAAAATCGGTATCGAAATAAAAATATCCGATACCGATAAATGAATTTTATTAATAATTTTCTGCGTGGATTTCAAAGAAACTCTGCGGATGAGCACATACCGGGCAAACCTCGGGAGCCTTTGTGCCTACTACGATATGACCGCAGTTGCGGCATTCCCAAACCTTTACTTCGCTCTTTTCAAATACCTGTGCGGTTTCGATATTTTTAAGCAGCACACGGTATCTTTCCTCGTGATGCTTTTCTATCTCTGCCACAGCTCTGAATTTTGCGGCGAGTTCCGTAAAGCCCTCCTCTTCGGCAGTTTTTGCAAAGCCTGCGTACATATCCGTCCATTCGTAATTTTCGCCTGCGGCGGCATTGGCGAGATTTTCGCTTGTATCGCCGAGACCCGCAAGTTCCTTGAACCACATTTTTGCGTGCTCTTTTTCGTTTTCGGCTGTTTTGAGGAAGAGGGCGGACATCTGTTCATAACCCTCTTTCTTTGCAACCGATGCGAAATAGGTGTATTTGTTTCTTGCTTCGGATTCGCCCGAAAAGGCGGAGCGAAGATTTTTTTCGGTTTGTGTACCTGTGTATTTGTTTGTTGCCATAACAATACCTCCGATAATATTTATACTATTATTATACCACTGATCGCTTTCGTATTCAAATAATTTATTTTTAATATTTCTGACCTCTGTTGAAGTTTGGTGAAATATATTTTTTAATTCGTTTGTAAAATACTACTGCGAACCGAAATACAAAACTTGCGATATTTTATTTATCGGCATAGGGGGTCCACACGCTCGGAAAACAGAAAAATTTGATGACTCTTTACCTCAGGACGATTTTATGGTAGACTATATTAAGGTCTGTCAAAACGAAAATTTTGAGCAGTATGTAAAATCGGACGATGATTTTGCAACTTATTTGATTTGGACTAAAAAATAAAGGGGATTAATATGATTAACATTGTACCGAAGCCGTATTACATTATGGAAAAAAGCGGCGTTAAAGTGCTGGATAAAAATTCGGCGGTGAGCGCAGACGAGCGTCTTAAAGACTGCATCTGTGCATTTAGCGACACCTTTGATTTTATCGGCGAAAAAAATTATAGCTTTGACGGTAAGAATATCGACAAAAGTGATGTAATAATCGTTTATGACAAGTCGGTAGCCGATGAGGGCTATAATATCGACTGTACCGAGGATTGCCTTAAAATATCCGTATCGGGATTTGCCGGACTTCTTTATGCCGCAATGAGCATTAAACAGACTGTTTTCTTTCAACTTCAAGGCAGTGATAAGGTGATTAAAGTTCCGTGTATGGATATTCAGGATAAGCCGAGATACGCTTACAGAGGAGTACAGCTTGACGAATCACGCCACTTTTTCGGTGAGGATAATGTAAAAAGATTGCTTAATCTTATGGCTCTTTATAAGTTGAACAGGCTTCACTGGCATTTGACCGATGATCAGGGTTGGAGAATCGAGATAAAAAAATATCCGCTTCTGACCGAGATAGGCTCAAAGCGTAAGGATACAAATATTCACGGCTGGCACTCAACCGATATGACGGGCGAGCCGTACGGCGGATATTATACTCAGGAACAGATTAAGGATATTGTGGAATATGCAAAAAAGCTGAATATCACAATCATTCCGGAAATTGATATGCCTGCTCATTTTGTGGCGGCTATGGCTGCGTATAATTGGCTCGGATGCCGTGAAATTCCGTGCGAGGTACATTGGTTCTTCGGCGGCAGAGTTCCGCTTTTCATGGGATGGAGGGATTGGAACCGCTCCGCCTGTGCAGGTAAGGAGAGCACCTATGAGTTCATTTTTAATGTAATCGATGAAATTACAGAACTTTTTCCGGCTGAATTTTTCCACATCGGCGGCGACGAGGCCCCTAAGGACGAGTGGAAGAAATGCCCGAACTGCCAAAAGAAAATGAAAGAAAACGGACTCAAAAATGTTGAGGAACTTCAGGGATATTTCAATAACCGTATTGCAGAGCATCTTGAAAAAAAGGGCAAGAGACTCATAGTTTGGAATGAGGCGTTAAAGGCAGGCAATCTCGATATGTCCGTAGTAGGTCAGTATTGGACTCCGAAAAACGACCCGAATGTCAAAAAAGAGTTCAAAAAGGGCAGAGATATGATTATCAGTAAGCATCAGGCTTTCTATTTTGATATGTGCTACTGCCAATATCCGCTCAGCCAAACATATAAGTTTGAACCGACCGACAGTATTGTGCCGAACGGTTGCGAGGATAATGTTCTCGGACTTGAGGGACATTGCTGGAGCGAATGGATTGCAGATGTTGATAAACTGGATATGCAACTGTTCCCACGTGCACTTGCACTGAGTGAAGATGCTTGGAGTTGTAAGTACGACAAGAACATAGCAGACTTTTATGCAAGACTGCCGTATCAGGAGAGAATGCTTGACTGTCTCGGCGTTAATTATGCCGAGCCTGAAATCGCAGACCCGAAGGGTACTCTGCACCGCAAGCACGAGGTGCAAAAGTGGATGATGAGCGACCAGGACAGAGAATACAGACGCAATAAAGAACTTAAATTAAAAAAATGTAAATAATAAGTAAAAGAAAACGCTTTTCGTATCATATCGGTACGAAAAGCGTTTTTGTTACATTTTCTGTGAACCTGTTTTCAAAGTATCTCGGCTAATGAGTTTTGATAAATTAAAATTTACTTGCCCCAAACTTCTTCGGCAACCTCTTTAACGAGTTTCAGTTTAGCCCACTGCTCGTCTTCGGTCAGTTTGTTTCCTATCTCGCAGGAGGCAAAACCGCACTGCGGACTGAGACAGAGTCTGTCGAGAGGAACATATTTTGTTGCCTCTTTAATTCTGTTTTTCAGTTCTTCTTTGCTCTCGAGCACGGGAGATTTTGTGGTAACGAGACCGAGAACAACCTGCTTATCGGGCGATAACTTAGAAAGAGGTTCAAAATCCCCGCTTCTCTCATCGTCATATTCGAGAAGAAGTGCGTCAACATTCTCTCTTGCAAAAACCCAGTCTGCAACCGGAGCGTATCCGCCGCTTGAGAAGAAAGTGGAATGATAGTTTCCACGGCAGATATGAGAAGTGATTACCATATCTTTTTCTTTGCCTTTTAGAGAAAGATTGTTTACCGTGAGGAGTTGCTCCTTAAATTCTTCTGCGCTTATTCCGAACGCATCTCCTTCGGCATTGTCGCCGATTACAGCGCCCCACGAGCAATCGTCAAGTTGCAAATTTCTGCATCCTGCGTTATAAAACTGTTTTATAACATCTCTGTATGCCTTTGCTATATCCTCGATGAGTTCTTCGTTTGTCGGATAAAACTGTCTTGTTCTGTCGATGGTTGCAAGAAACTGTAAGTAAGTCTGTGCAGGAGCCGGAACGGTATATTTTGCCACTGTGTTTTCGTCTTCAAACTGTTTGAGAAACTTAAAGTATTCTACGAACGGGTGAGCCTTTGCCTTAATTTTGCCTACCAAATATGTGTCGTCAAGCACTGCGAGTTCGCCGTTAAACGGAACTCCGCCGCCTGTTGCTTTGTGCTCTACGCCCTCAAATCCCCACATAAAGTCAAGATGCCAAAACGTTCTTCTGAACTCGCCGTCGGTAATTGCGTGAAAACCGAGTTCCTTTTGTTTTTTAACAAGTTTTGTGATTTCGTCGTTTACGATTTCGTTGTATTCGGCTTCGCCGATTTCATTATTCTTGTATTTTTCTTTTGCGTCCTTTAATCTCTGCGGTCTTAAAAAACTGCCCACAAAGTCATATTTGAACGGTGTCTTTAATGTACTCATTTTTGTACCTCCATAAATTTTGTTTACGGGTACAGTCTAGCACACTTTATGCTGTTTGAAAAATACATATTATATTATATTTGCCATAGTTTCAAACTATGGACACACGGCTCTTTATTGCTTTCACATATGATTCGGCATATTGTGAGAGCATAACATTTTTCCTCTTCACTATTCCTATGTGCATGGAAAGGTTCATATTAAGCGGCTTTGCGATTATCTCCTCGCCGTTGAGTTCTTTATCTATAATTCCCGAACTGACCGTAAAGCCGTTTAAGCCTACTGCAAGATTAAAGAGAGTTGCTCTGTCACGCACCTGTATTCTTTTCGGCATATCGAGCACGCTCAAAAATTCCTCGCTGAAATAAAACGAATTGTTTTCTCCCTGCTCGTAAACCAGGTACGGATAGGGTTTTAATTCGTCAAGGGTAATTATATCGTTTGACGCAAGCGGATGATTTTTGCTGATAAAAATATGGGGCGACGCCTCAAAGATTTCTTCAAAAACCAAATCGTTCTTTTTCAGCAGTTTTCCGAGCACTTCCTCGTTGCTGTCGGAGAGGTACAAAATTCCGACTTCGCTTTTGTTGCCTGCCACATCATCTATGATTTCGCCCGTTTGTGTCTCACGCAAAATGAAATTATATTCGTTTGCATCGTATTTGTTTACCACATCCACAAAGGCATTTACGGCAAAGGAATAGTGCTGGCACGATACGGAAAGTTTCGGCTTTCTGTTTATGTTTTTGCAAAAACGGTCTTCCATTATTTCCGCCTGCTCCAGCAAATTTCTTGCATAGGACAAAAGTTCTTCGCCCTCTCTCGTGATTTTAAGACCTTTGTTGCTGCGTGCGAAAACGGTAACGCCCATTTCCTGCTCGAGATTGTGTATTGAGTTGCTTAGACTCGGCTGGGAAATAAATAACTTTTCAGCCGCCGCCGTTATGTTTTTGTACTGTGCGACCGTTACTAAATATTTTAACTGCTGTAATGTCATAATGCACCTCAGTGGTAAAAGTATACCTAAATTATACAGTGCGCCGCTTTGTATTTCAAGTGATTAATATATCGCTTGTTGACAATACATATTATATGTGATAGTATAACAGTAGGTTAGCAGGTGCTAACTTAATTTAATATATTTCAGTTAGTCTATGCTAACTAAGGAGGGAGAAGCAAAATGGCTTTTGTGGAAATAAAGGACGTAAAAAAGCATTTCGGTTGCGGTGAAAACAAGGTTGAAGCGCTTAAAGGCGTTACTTTGTCGATAGATAAGGGCGAGATGTGCGTTTTGCTCGGTCCGAGCGGCTCGGGAAAATCAACCTTGCTCAATATAATAGGTGCTATCGAAACGGCGGATGACGGCTATATAGCAATAGACGGAGAAAAAACAAAGTTGATGAGCGAAAAACAACTTACGCTTTATCGCCGAAAGCATCTGGGTTATGTTTTTCAGATGTATAATTTAATTCCGAATTTGACGGTTCGTGAAAATATCGAGGTAGGTGCATATTTAAGCGAAAAGCCGCTTGACGTTGACGAACTTATGAACACTCTCGGTATAGCGGATCAGGCGGACAAACTCCCGTCTCAGCTTTCGGGCGGTCAACAGCAGAGGACTTCTATCGGCAGAGCGATAGTTAAAAATCCCGATATTCTTCTGTGCGACGAGCCGACGGGTGCGCTTGACTATCACACCTCAAAGGAAATACTTAAACTGCTAGAAAGTGTAAACCGAAAATACGGCAATACGATAATTACCGTTACTCACAATGACGCAATAAAAAATATGGCGGACAGAGTGTTTATTATGCGTGACGGCGAAATAATAAACAGTTACTATAATGAAAATAAGATTTCTGCCGCAGAACTTCAATGGTAAGGCGGTGGAGAATATGAAAAATCCACTGAATAAAAGATTTAAGCGAGATTTGAAATCGGACGCAGGAAAGTACATTGCCATCTTTCTTTTTATAGTATTTTTTATCGGTGCGGCTTCCGGCTTTTTGGTTGCGGATAATTCGGTTATGGCAACCTTTAATGATAATGAGACGAAATATAATATAGAGGACGGCCATATTTCATTTAATATCATTCCGGATGAGTCGATTCTTTCGGATATTGAGAGTCAAAACGGACTTAAGTTCTATAAAATGAACTATAAAGAGGAGGACATAAATAACCTCGGCAAAACTCTGAGAATATACAAAGACAGAGATGAGGTAAACTTAGTATGCCTTATGAGCGGCGAGATGCCGAAAAATGAAAACGAGATTGCTTTAGACAGAATGTTCGCCGAAAATAACGATATAAAGGTCGGCGACAGCGTTAAGGTTAAGGACACGGAATATACGGTGTCGGGATTTATTGCATTGCCTGATTACAGTGCATTGTTTAAGAGTAACGCAGATATGATGTTTGATGCGGTGGGCTTCGGCGTTGCGATTATGACGGGTGACGGTTATGCAACGGTGGGAGATGCTCACGAAACGGTGAACTATGCGTGGAAATACAATACTCCCATAACAGATGAGACAGATGAAAACGCAAAAAGCGAGGCACTCATAAAATCTGTTGAAAATATACTCAAAAAGTATGACGAGCCGCTTATTCAAGCAGAAGTTGACCGTCTGTATGAAGATGCCGGAGTGTATATAAACAGGCTGAAAGCGGATTCTGAAGCCGCCGAAAAATCAATTGAGGCAAAATATCTCTCTGCTGTCAGAAAAACGGGAAGCACGAGCGACGAAAATATTGCTCGTGAATTCGGAATGTCAACCGAGCAGTACAAAAATCTAAAGACTCTTTTGCAGGACGCCGAGGAAAAATCAAAGGAGTGGGGCATAGACTCCCTCGATTCTGCGCCGAAAATAAATCTCGACGATTATAAAACGAGTGCCGATACCGATTTTGACGATATGCTCGACGAGATGTATAAAATTGTTGATGCCGTAAGCGACGCAAAGCTTTATGACTGCACCCAAATTTATAAGGATTTGGCAGGTGTAAAATCGGTTGTTGATAATTTTGATATAAACGACATAGATATTTTAAGTGTTAAGGATTACAGCGCAAAGTATATGAACAAATCCATAACCTATGCCCGAGAGGACGGCAGCAGCGACAAGGCATCAATGATGCTGATGACATATATAATTATGCTTGTTATTGCCTTTCTCTTTGCCGTTACAACTTCAAATACCATCACAAGAGAGGCAAATGTTATAGGCACTTTGCGTGCTATGGGATATTCAAAGGGTCAGTTGATACGCCATTATCTGTTTTTGCCCGCTTGCGTTACCGTGATCGGGGCGATAATCGGAAATGTTTTGGGTTACACTGTGTTTCAAGAGGCGTTTGTGAGCGTTTACTACAGCAACTATTCGCTCACAACATACAAAACCCTGTGGAATATGCAGGCATTTTGGGAGACGACGGCTGTGCCGATTGTGCTTATGCTTTTGGTAAATATCCTGGTTCTTTCAAAGAAACTGAAAATAAGTCCGCTTAATTTCATTAGGGGCGAACTTAAAGAGAGCGGACAGAAAAAGTTGATAAAATTGCCAAAGAAACTTCCTTTCTTTTCGAAATTCAGACTTCGCATTTTCTTCCAAAATGTGCCGTCATATCTTACGATGTTCTTCGGAATTTTTCTTGCGGGTGTTTTGGTGGTATTTGGCTCTATGTTTACGCCTCTTCTCGACGGATATGCCGAGACGGTAAAGCAGGAGCAAATTTCAAAGTATCAGTACATAGTAACCGATGGAGCCGAAACGGATAATGACAGTGCGGAAAAATTCTGCCTCACTTCGCTTCAAACGACAAACGACAGGTTTATGACGGATGATGTGAGCGTATACGGCATAAATAATCAAAGTAAATATATTACTCAGACCATACCGAGCGGCGAAGTGCTTGTATCGAGCGCAATGGCAAATAAGTACGACCTTAAAAAGGGAGACTCGTTTACTCTCAAAGAAGCGTATAAGGACAAAACTTATACCTTTAAGGTGGCCGGCGAATACAAATACGAGGCGGCTGTAACCGTGTTTATGAACCGAGGCGATTATCTAAAGACCTTTAATGAGGACGGAGATTATTTTACCGGATATTTCAGCAATGAGGAACTTACCGATTTAAGCGGTGACGATATAGCGACCGTTGTAAGTGAAAAAGATTTGACAAAGATTGTAACCCAAATGCAGGTTTCAATGAGCGAATTCGTAAAGGTGTTCAAGGCACTCGGAGTGGTAATATTCCTGTTGATAATGTATATTCTCACAAAGCAGATTATAGAGAAAAACAGCAAGTCTGTATCTATGACGAAGATTTTAGGTTTCTCAAATTCGGAGATAGGAAAACTCTATATAGTCATTACTTGCGTTGTGGTTGTGCTGTCTCTGCTTTTGTCGATTCCGCTTATATCCCTTGCTCTTAAATGGGCGTTTAAGTATTATCTCTACACTCAAATGACCGGCTATGTTCCATATATTATATCAAATAATTGTTATATAACGATGTTTGTTTTAGGAGTTGTAAGTTATGCTTTGGTAAGCCTGTTTATGTTGCTTAAAATTAAAAAAACTCCTTTGGGAGATGCACTTAAAAATCAATCGTTTTAATCGGATTCTGTATGCACCGTTGCAGCATATTTTGTTGCAACGGTGTTTAGTCTTTGTCGAACAGATAATTAAAAAGCAGTTGTCACGTTATTTGCGTGGCAACTGCTTTTTTTGATATGTTCTTTTAATTTTGCCTGCTACTGCCAATATCCCTTCAAGTATCAAACTTATACAGCACGGTGCCGTTAAGGAGTAGATTTTGAAATAATAGGCTGCCGTAATAATTATCAACAAAAGCAATAAAAGCAGCAGCGTTACTTTGCGAAAGCAGCAAAATTCTTTTTTTGTAAGCGGCTTTTCGGCTGTGTCAAGCGGTGCAAATACAGCTATTACAACTGTAAAAATCAAAGCAAGACACAACAGCACCAAATGAAAATCATATACCTTTGAAAGTTTTATTATTCCTAAAGAACCCACTATGCTGACGGTGGATAAGAATTCGCATTTTGCCTCGGTATCCGCATGATAACCGCCTGCAAATCTCCTTATCAGTTGAAAGGTTATATAAAAAATAATCGCCTGCAAAAGGCATTTGAATATTATTCCGAATAAACAAGCGAGAACAAAATACAGGGAGTGTGATGTAAGCATAAAAAAGCCGTAATTGTATAGTTCCCGCTCGTCATTGGATAGATTTTCACCTGCAAGAATCTTGCAGGCGAGGAAATCAGAAAGCCTGCCAATCATTTCTCTATTTTGCTGAACTTCTTAAGCAATGCAGGTGCTTTCGGCTGGTAAATAGTACCGCTTGCAGTGCTGTTACTGCTGTTTTTTGTTGCTATAACAGCGGCATTTTTCAATACGGTTTTTACAAAATTATTTTTCATAATCGGTATCCTTTCTTAAAAACTTCTATAATCCGATTATAATTCGTATTTTTTTCAATTTCAATATATATGACAAAACTATGATATTGTAGATGTAAAATTGGTATATTTACCCGAGATTTTAGTAAAACTATGAAAACGGGTTGTAATTATAAACTGATTTAGTATAACTACTATATGCTAGGAGAACAAAGCCGAGCGGTGATGATATAATTTTATCGGATAAGATAAACAAATTATATCGGGGTGATGTTATGAATAATGTTAAAGTCGACGCAGTTAAGATAGGCAGTCATATAGTTAAGCTCAGAAAGGAGCAGCATTTGACTCAAGAGGAACTCGGCAGAAAAATTCATATATCGTCCACTCATATTTCAACTGTGGAAAACGGCGGCTCATACAGCCTGAATACCTTAATCAGCATTTGCGACGGACTCAATACAAGGCTCGACTATGTTCTGTACGGTGAAATCAGGGACAATAACAAGGATAATTTGATTGATTTGTTAAACCTGTGTACAGAAAAGGAAATATCGATTTTGGAATCCGTAGCAAAAACCCTGATAGAAAACAGAGACAACTGAATTTTTAAGGAAAAGCGTTATTAGTTATTATAAGTCAGCGGAGAGAAGTTTCTGTTGACTTTTTTCGGTGGTGAGGATTTTGAAAATTGCAATATGTGACGATGATGAAAAATGCACGGATAATGTTTTGCGGCATCTGGATTATTATTCGCTGAGAAACAATATTGAGTTTGACAAATATGTGTTTTCCTCCGCCGACAAATTGCTTAAAAGCAGGGTGAAATTTGACATAGCTGTTTTGGATGTCGAAATGCAGGAGCAGGACGGAATAAAACTCGGCGCCGAGCTGAGAAAAAGACTTCCGCATCTTATTCTCATCTATATAACCGCTCACAGAAAATATCTTGATGACGCCCTGAATCTTAATGCCGTCAGATTTTTTGAAAAACCGCTGGATTCGCAGAGATTTTACCGTGGACTCACCGACGCACTCGAACGTATAGACAATACCACAATCAGTTTTTATTTAAGAGACGGAAAGACAATCGAAAGAATTGCCGCTCAGGATATAATATTCGTCGAGATAGAAAAGCGAAAGACAAAAATTGTGACCGAAAAGAGGAGTTTTCAGTCAGAACAGAATATCGGCTTTTGGAGTGACAGACTCAACGCAAGCACTTTCTTCTCTCCGCATAAAAGTTATATCATCAACTTTAATTATGTAACAACATATGAACGTGACTATGTAATATTAAACGATAAATATAAAATCAGCATAGCAAGAGGTAAGCAAACGGAGTTTCACAGGAACTTTATGCATTTTTTGGAGGGTAAATAATGGAGCGGCAGACAGTGATGATTTTTGTTTATGCCTTTGAAATGGTGGTTTCCTTTTGTTTTTATTCACGAATTTATCAAAAGAAAATCAAATCAAACGCCATGATTTTGCTTATCGGTCTGCTTTTGTTTATTCCGGCATCGCTGGTATTTAATCTTTTTGAAAACGAGATAATAAATTTAATCGTTTTCTTTATCATTAATTTTGTATTTTCGCTTATCTGTTTTGACATATCGGTTAAAAATGCTGCGGCGCAAAGCGTTATTTTGGATGCGATGATGTACTCCTCGGAGATTATCGCTATATTTGTTTTGTCCTGCGTGCTTCACACCTCCACCGATGAATATAAAAACGATACATATGCTCTTTTGATTGCAGCTGTTATTTGCAAACTTGTATACTTTATCGTGTCGCAACTGTTCTCGATGATTATTCTGAAAATCGGGCATAACGACAACAGCTTAAAGCGATTTGTTCCGCTTTTTGTTTTCCCGGTGCTGACTCTGATTTCGTGCACTCTGTTTTTGTATACTGCACTCAGAACGCAGGTTACGCAGATATATAAAATAACAACAACCGCTGTTTGTATTTTATATATCATTGCCGGAATATTCATATTTGTATATTATCAGGTGCTCGCCTCAAACGAACTCAAAATAAGCGAACTGGAATCCGAAAAGAGGCTCTATGACCTTAACAAAACATATATGGGTGTTTTGGAGCACCAAAACGATGAACTCAATATGATGTTTCACGATACAAAGAATCATTATATTGCCATAAGCAGTTTTGATAATATTGAGGATGTAAGGCGTTATGTCAATAAGATATGCAAAACCTATGACAGAAAAAATACACTTTGCATATCGAATAATAAAATGCTCGATTTGATACTTAATAAATATATTGTGGTATGTTCTCAAAAGGGCATTAAATTTGATTATGAGGTTAAAACGGCTGATTTAAGTTATATCGACGATTCCGAACTTTCGATTATGCTCAATAATATTTTGGATAATGCCGTTGAGGCGGCGGAAAACAGCAGTGAAAAGAGAATCGAATTTTCCCTAAGACATGTGCAGAATAATATGGATTTGCTCAGCGTTATCAATTCTTGCGACAATCCGCCACGGCACAATGACCGCCAACTTTTGACGAGTAAATCCGATGCCGATAAGCACGGTTTCGGAACAAAAATAATTAAAAAACACGTTAAATTAAATAACGGTAGGTATGAATGGAAATATGACGAACAGAGCAAAGAATTTCATTTAACCGTTATGTTTCAGGTGAATAAAGCCCCTGAACCACGGGACAGAACAAATCCGTTATTCGGCTTCTTCCTCGGTTGACTGCTTTGGAAAAATGTAATATAATGTAAAAAAATGAAATTATGGTTGGTAAAGAAAAATGTTATATCATCTTTTGGAAAATGTTATGTCCGAGGAGCAGTTGATTTTCGTGACGCCGATGATTTTTTTGTCATTGCTTATTGCCTTTGTATTGTGTTATGTACTGCTTAAAGCGAAACTGCCGTTTTTGCCTAAAGATAAGGGCAGGGAATTTGCCGTAAACGGTGAACTGTCTAAGGGAAAAATCAGGGGCGTAGGGCTCGTTATGGTGAGCGTTTTTGTTTTGTGCTCGGTATTTCTTATGCCGCTGAGCGGAGAACTTTTATGCTATGATGTGCTGCTTTTTGCGGAAATGCTCAGCGGATACTTGGACGATGCGTCGGACAAGCCGTGGTTGGATTACAAAAAGGGATTGATTGATTTAATAATCTGCGTTTTGATTTCCGTCGTATTTGTTCGTAACAATTCCACAACTATTGAATTTTTCAATTTAAGCGTTACAATTAATCCGATTATTTTCGCTGTTCTCTCGACAATTCTGCTTTGGCTCGGCATTAATGTTACCAACTGCTCCGACGGTGTTGACGGTTTATGTGCAACGCTCAGTGTTGTAACATTAATAGGAATTACCTCTGCATTCAGCGGTGCAATCGGAGAATCGTATTCGATTTACAGTGCGATTATGGTGGGTGTTTTGCTCGCTTATCTCTGCTTTAACACAAGCCCGAGTTCTCAACTTATGGGCGATGCAGGCTCGAGACCGCTCGGCTTGCTTATCGTAATAATGGTGCTCAAGTCCGGCCATCCGTTCAGTTACATTCTGCTTTCGGCTGTACTTCTCGTTGACGGAATAGCAGGACTTATCAAAATCTTTCTTAAGAGATTTTTCAAAATATCGGTGCTCAAGAATGTGCGTACCCCCATTCACGACGAGATGAGAAAAAATCACGGTTGGTCGGACACCCAGGTGGTTGTAAGATTTTCGATAACCCAACTTGTGATTTCCTCGCTTGTGTTCATCATTTGCAGATAATCAATATAATAATTTTCCAGACTGCCGATAAGACTTTGGACTTTTCTACATTTTGAAGTATTCATTCTTTATGTAGTGTGTCCGCCTCTTGTCAGCAGTCTTTATTTTATGTATAATTAGTGTATAATTAATTTAGTAAACAAGAGGGGGAAACCTATGAAATTGATAAAGAAAATTGCGGCGGTTGTACTTTGCGTTGCTCTTATGTTCACCTGTTTTCCGCTTAGTGTATTTGCAAAAGCGTCCGACTCGGAAAATAAAAAGGAAGCGAATATTGTTCTCTTTGGGTATTTTAACAATTATACCGCAGATGAGGCGAACGAGTATTATAAAACCAATCTTGCGTCTATAATGAAAATCATTGACGGCTCAAACGGCCGTTCGTTTAAGAATTACATTAAGAGCATTTCATACGGCAAGTTGGAAATAGAAAATATTTTTCCGCAGTACAGCGGCGGCAATATTGTTCCCGTTAATGTGGGCGTGTCGGAGGATGACGCCAATGTGCTGAATTATGATGTAAGCGTGATTGACGCTCTCGTATCAAATATGCCGTCGATAGTAGACAAGATTGTTGACAAAGACGGCGACGGCTATGTCGATAATGTTATGCTTATCGTTATGAATAAGACGAATGAGGCTGTCTCGGGTACAACTTTGGTGCCTCATAAGGGCGATTATACAGGCAGTACCGAAATCAATAATAAAAAAATAGGTACGTATAATATGTTCGGCACATACCGCCTTTTGAACGAAAAGACGGGACTTGTCGCACACGAGTTTTTGCATACTCTAGGCTATGCCGATCTCTATAAAAACACAACCTCGCAGTATCCCGTTTATGTATGGTCGATTATGGGCGGCCCGTCCCAATATCCGCAGTATCCGCTCGCATATGAGAGAATGTATTTTACTCACTGGCTCGATATAGACGAGATTACCGAGAGCACCACACTGACTCTGGATACACAGTCAAACGCAAACGGAAATCAAGCATACGCTATCAAGTCGCCGTTCAACGACAGAGAGCTGTTTGTGGTTGAGTACAGAGAAAGACCGAACAGATATGTTGCAGGCGACGAGGATTCGCTCGATTATTCGATAGGCGGCTCGGGTGTTATCGTTTACAGGGTTAATTTGAGCGTTGAGGGATTGTCAAATCTCGGTACGGAGAACGGCATTTATCTCTTTAGACCGCAGGAAAATCAGCCGGGATACAGCAAATATGAAACCACTTCGATTTATAACGCATATCTTCCGTATAATTCCTATGACGGAAAAAGGAACAGCATAGGCACCGGCGATATGTCAAAAACGCTTGCCGACGGTGCACTGACTTTCGATAACGGAAGCAATTCGGGCATCGTGATAGAAAATGTAAAGTTGTCATCCGACGGAAAGCAGGCAACCCTTGATGTAACCGTTCCGCAAAAAGAGGATTTTGACCTGTGGGAGGATACGGGCTTCGGCAATGAGACTTCGACTTACGGAAAATATATCAATGTGCAGTCAAATTCAAACGGCGTTTATACAATGTCTTTTGAGAATAATAAAATTTACTCAAAAAAATACGACAACGGTGCGTGGAGCAACTTTGCGCCATCGATTGACGCTATGTATGCTACGAATATTTGCTCTGCCGAAAAAGACGGAGTGCTTTATCTCGCATTCTTTGCTTATGAAAATAATGCGGACTGCGTTAAGTTTTATAAATTCGATACAAAGAGCGATACTTCGTGGACGCTTATTAAGAGTATCTCGGGCATAATGAATTACGGCTTAACGCTCGGTGCGGCAAACGGCGAGGTTTATGCCGCATACACGGGAGCGGGTACATGGCAGTCATACCCGCTTATGCTGGGAAAAATAAGCGAAGGAAATGTATCGTTTGAAAAGGTTAATATTTCCGGCAATGCAATGCGACCTAAAGTTACGGGCTTTAACGGGGAAATAATAGTTTCTTACAAGAATAATTCAAATAAAATAGTTGTAGGCAAATACAAAGACGGTACATTCGAGCAAATTAATTCTGTTGCTTCGGGCAGCGGATATTATGACTTGAAAACTATCGGCTCTAAACTCTATCTTGCTTACAGTCCGAGCGATACCAGGATTGCCGAATATGACGGTACTTCATGGAGTGACATAAGTGTTGATACGAATTCTGCTTTTGATGTCGGTTTGTCCGATGTAAACGGAAAATGCTATCTTCATACCGCTGTTCAAACTCCCTCAAAAACCGCAATTTATTTATACGAAAACGGTCAACTTACGCAGGAGGGTGAAAATGTTGATGTGTATGCAGACAGCATCAGCCTTGCTCAGTCAAATGGTACGATTTACGCAGGCTATTCACGAAACGGCTCAAACGGTTCAACATTGTTTGTAAAGAAAAAAGCGATTAATATGACTCAGACTCCTGTCGATACGGCGGCGTTTGATTCGGCTGTTTCTGTTGCAAAGCAACATTTGACGGAAGATTACAGCAAAGAAACGCTTGGCGTTCTTCAGGCTCTTTGCGATAAATATGACGGAGCTTTCGCCGAGGGCTCCTCTCAATCGGAAATAGATAAAGCCACTGCCGAAATATTGGAAGCGGTGTCTGCACTTAAAGCATATTTTTTTACAAGGGTTTCGGCAGAGAACGGAACAGTCACGGCAAATGTAAATTCCGTTTCGATGAGTAAGGGCGATTTTACGGTGCTTTACGGGGATAAGGTTACGGTATCGGCAGGCACAGGAGACGACAGCGGTTTTGTCGGTTGGTATGACAATAACAGTTCTCGCTACCTGTCGAGCGACTTGGTTTATTCTTTTATTGCCTCGTCAAATACCGACCTAAAAGCCGTGTTTACCAAGGCGGGATATGCAACGCTGACATTTACAAATCACGCAGGTTCAGTATGGCAGAAGAACACTATGTCGACTTCGGCGTGGTCGGATATTTCGGATATAGGTGCACTTGCGCCCGATGTGCCGTACCGCTACGGATATTCAAACGGCAGGTGGAATTATGATTCTGTCGGGGTTTTGACAAAACTCAGAAGCGGAGAGAATGTAACGATTGCTCCCGTTTACGATAATGACAATAAACTTATCCCACCATATCCTAAACTGGAAGGTGCAGATGCGGCGCTTGAACTTTATTATGATTATGATGAAAATAATAATGTAGGCTCGTTTATTATGACTGTTTCAAAGCGTGAAGAAATTACGGTTGAGGCAATCGGCTTTGCACTTTATCATTCGGCAGAGTTCATTCCGTCGGAGTTTGATTTAAGGCTGAATAATAAGATGAAAGCGAGTGCGTTTTCTACATCAGAGATTTACGATTACTATATACTGAATGTTCCTAAATTTAACTCAAACGAAAATTGGGCTGTCAGGGGATATATCACCTATAAGGACTCAAAAGGAGCAGTCAAGAGTGTATATTCAAATCAGGTTAATGTCGTTAATGCAACGAGGGTTTAGCCTCTGTTTTTTGCAAGATGGTTAAAAACAGTATAAATCGTCGGGTGAAAAAATGTTTTAATTTGGCACTTTATACAAAATTTCAAAAAATATTTGACAAATCGTACAAAGGGGACTAATATGAAACTATAAACTTAACAGTCAAAAATGCAATGAACAGGATATGATTTTATGTATCACCGTTTACAGAAAGCCGTCGGTTGTGCGAGGCGGCAGCAAGGAACATAAAGCCCTCACCTGCAAGCATTTTCGGTGAAAGGATACAAGTAGTCGAAAACGGGACTCACCGTTATATGAGACGCATTTGACAGATTGCGGTTGAGCGGTCGGCTTTTGTCGGCAAGCAAAGTGGTAACACGGAGCGTTATTCATATTTTTTATGATTATGTCTTCGCCTTTGCGAAAGGTCTTTTAGACTTTTCAGGAGGCGGAGACTTTTGTTTTTTGACTGTTTGGCAAATAATTAAGTGAGGAGATTGATTATTATGAGTACATTGGTAATTGTTTTAATTGCAATTGTCGTACTTGGTGCCGGCTATGTTTTTTACGGCCGTCATATTGCAAAAAAATGGGGCATTGACCCTAAAGCAAAAACACCGGCAGTAGAGATTAATGACGGCAAGGATTATGTTCCGACGAACGGCTGGACGGTATTTTCTCATCAGTTTTCGTCTATCGCAGGTGCAGGTCCTGTAACCGGTGCAATTCAGGCAGCTGTTTTCGGCTGGCTTCCCGTTTTGCTTTGGATATTAATCGGCGGCGTTTTCTTCGGTGCGGTAACAGATTTCGGCGCACTTTACGCTTCGGTTAAAAATCAGGGCAAGTCGATGGGTATGCTTATCGAAAAGTATATCGGTAAACTCGGCAGAAAACTGTTTACCATTTTCTGCTGGTTGTTTTCGCTGCTTATCATTGCAGTATTTGCAGATATGGTATCGGGCACATTCAACGCTTTTGATGCGAAAACGGGCGCACTCAGCGCAAATGCGGCAGCAAACGGTTCGGCAGGTATGGTATCGATTATGTTTATGGTCTTTGCCGTTATCTTCGGCCTTATCCAAAAGAAGTTTAACTTCTCCGGTTTCAAAGAATTTTTAATCGGTATTGTCTTTATCGTCGCTTCTTTTGCAATCGGTATTAAATGCCCTATCACTCTCGGCAAGGACGGCTGGAGTTATGTGGTATTCGCTTACATTTTTGTTGCGGCTATTATGCCTATTTGGCTTATGAAACAGCCTCGTGATTATATGACAACCATTATGTTTGTATGTATGATTTTGGGTGCGGCTGTGGGTCTTATCATCGGTCACCCGACTATGAACCTCCCTGTATTTACAGGTTTTAAGAATGAGCAACTCGGAACAATGGTCCCGATTCTTTTCGTAACCGTTGCGTGCGGTGCCGTATCGGGCTTTCATTCCTTGGTGTCTTCCGGTACTTCGTCAAAGACGATTGAAAACGAAAAAGATATGCTTAAGGTCGGCTACGGCGCAATGATTCTTGAGAGCGTTTTGGCAGTTCTTGCTCTTTGCGTAGCAGGTGCTGCCGCAGCAAAGGACGGTACTCCGGCAGAGGGTACACCGTTCCAGATTTTCAGCCGTGGCGTTGCAGGCTTCTTTGAAAAGATGGGTATGCCTGTTTCGGTCGCTACCGTATTTATGACAATGTGTGTTTCGGCTCTTGCACTTACAACCCTTGACGCCGTTGCCCGTATCGGTAAGATGTCGTTCCAGGAAATTTTCAGCGTTGACGATATGAAGAATGCAAAGCTTTGGAGAAAGATTGTCTGCAATCCGTATTTCGCAACAATTATCACACTTGCTTGCGGTTATGTTTTGACAAAAATCGGTTATCAGAAAGTATGGCCGCTCTTCGGTTCGGCTAATCAGTTGCTCAGTGCGCTTGTACTTATCACGCTTTGCGTATTCCTTAAAGTAACGGGCAGAAGCAATAAGATGCTCTTCCCTCCGATGATTATTATGCTTTGCGTAACCTTTACCGCTCTCGTTCAGCGTGTAATCGCACTTGTAAAGGCTATCTCGGCAGGTACCGATATTTTCGGTTCCGTACTTCAACTTGTTGTTGCGGTTCTTCTTATCGCTCTCGGCTTGACTATTGCAGTTAACTCGGCAAAGAGTTACGTAAAAAGTAAAAAAGGCAGTGAGCTTGTCGAGAAAGCCTCTTAATTACGCCGATATAATAGAACGATATAAATATTTTAATTTGTCATAATGTAATAAAAACATTGTATATAGTGACAAATTATAAAAGTTACAGTGAACATCGAGTTCACTGTAACTTTTGGCGTTTTCCGTTTTTTGCTCACAAGCATAAAGAAAGGACTTCCAAAAAATCATTTGATTTTTTGGAAAGAGGAAAAACATATGCAATATAGTTACAAAACTTTGTTTTGTTTTATATGAAATATGTTTTGACGAGGTACAGCAAAGTTCGCAAGAAAACGAAATTCAGAGGCCTTCTCGAGCAACCTATATTAAATAAACAATAATCCCGATTGGCATTATGCCGATCGGGATTTTATTATGTTATTCGGTTTTACAGGCTTATAAGGTTATATTACTTATAGAGCGGACCATAGGTTGCACAAGCCTTGTAGTCTGCCGACTGTGCGTCCTCTGTACCGAATGCTGCCCAAGCCTGCGGACGGAATACTCTGTCGCTTGATACATTGTGCATATTTACAGGAATACGAAGCATAGATGCAAGAGTGATAAGTTCTGCACCCTTGTGGCCGTAGATTGTTACGCCGTGGTTAGCGCCCCAATTAGCCATTACGCTGTATACATCCTTGAATGCACCCTCACCTGTAAGAGTAGGAACAAACCATGTTGTAGGCCATGTTCTGTCTGTACGCTTGTCGATTGTGTCATGGATTTCATCAGGAAGGTCTACCGTATAACCCTCAGCGAGCTGAAGAACAGGACCGATACCGTCGATAATATTAACTCTCAGCATTGTAACAGGCATTTCAGCACTGCAACGGAAGTGGCTTGAGAATCCGCCGCCTCTGAAGTATTCGTAGTTTGCTCTGCACCAATCGGTTGCTTTGAGGCAAGCCTTGATGTCGTCATTTGTCATTTCCCAGAACGGTTTCATACAGCCTTCGCCGTTTGCATTTTTGCTTGCGGCAGAACCGTCGAGTGCTGTTGCACCCGAGTTGATGAGGTGGATAAATCCGTTGGCAGCCTTGCCCTGCGGCTTAACGCCTGTAACTCTTTCGCAAGCCTCGGGTGACCAATATGTACGAACATCGTGGAAGCAAGGAGCGGCGTCGGAAACGAGTGTACCGAGCATCATGGAAACGCCGTTTAAGGTGTCGTTCTCTGTCGCAAACGGAGTAGGCATTTTAGGACCGTTCCAGTCGAATGAACTTGCCATAATAGACTCTGAAAAGTCTGCGTTGGGGAGCCAGTCTGTCCAGTTTCTCTGTCCCTGGAAGCCGCCTGCGATAGCGTTCTTTCCGAGAGCTTCCTCGTGCCAGCCCATTTCGTCAAGTTTCTTGTTTCCGAAAAGAATATCACGGAAAACGATAGTCATTTTTGTTACAAATTCCCAATCCTTGTCAGGGTCAACAACCTTTGAATTCTTGATGATTTCGGGGAAGTCCTTGCCTGCGTTGCAGTCAAATCCCTCCGGGCAGTTCTCCTTAACCCACTTGATAGCCTTTTCGTACTCGTCGTGGTCAAAGATTTCAAGTTTGATACGGCGGAGAATTTCTGTCATATCAACCCATTCTGCACGGATGCCAAAGTATTTTTGGAACATATCTGCGTTGCAGTAGCTTCCTGCGATACCCATAGCGATACCGCCGAGGTTTACATAAGCCTTGTTTTTCATCCAGCCTACCGATACCGCACACTTTGCAAAGCGCAAAATCTTTTCTGCAACATCCTCGGGAATTTCCTTGTCGTCCATATCCTTTACATCGTGGCCGTAGATTGAGAATGCGGGCATTCCCTTTTGAGCGTATGCAGCCATTACAGCGGCAAGGTAAACGGCACCCGGTCTCTCCGTTCCGTTAAATCCCCAAACAGCCTTGATGGTTGACGGCTCCATATCAAAGGTTTCGCTTCCGTAGCACCAGCACGGTGTAACGGAAAGAGTAGCCACTACATTTTCTTTAGAAAATTGTTCTGCACATTTAGCAGCCTCTGCACCGCCGCCGATTGTGGTATCGCTGATAACGCACTGAACAGGTGTTGAGTCGGGATATCTGAGAGTGCTCTCGATAAGAGCCTTAGCAGCCTTAGCCATATTCATTGTCTGCTCTTCGAGGCTTTCACGAACACCGCCCCATCTGCCGTCGATAACAGGTCTGATACCGATTTTTGGATATAACATAATTTTATCCTCCTTATTTATTTTCAATAATTTTTACAAATTCAGCATATGCCTTATCCCATTCGGACGAATGATTAGGCACATAAGTTGTGAGTTTTTCGGTTTTTGCAATGATTTTTCTGCCCTCGTCAACACTCTTTATTTCTCCGAGCGCAATGAGTTGAAGAATGATGTTGCCCAAGGCGGTTGCTTCGATTGGTCCTGCCTCAACAGGTATTCCCAAACAGTCCGAAGCCATTTGACAAAGGAAGCCGTCCTTTGTTCCTCCGCCGAGGAGGTTAAGCTTTTCAAATTTCTTGCCCGTGCAGTCGCTGATTTGCTCAAGAGCATATCTGTACTTGAGCGCAAGGCTTTCGTAAATGGTTCTGATAGCTTCGCCTACTGTCTCGGGCTTTTTCTGTCCCGTTTTTTCGCAGTATGTTTTAATCTTATCGGTAAGATTATCGTGCCTTGAAAGTTCGGGAGCGTCGGGGTCGATAAAGAATTTGAACGGCTGACTTTCTCTTGCCATACATTCTAAATCGTTGTAGCTGTACTTATGTCCCTGCTCGGCAAGATTACGCTTTAGTTCCTGAATCAGCCAAAGACCGCTGATATTTTTGAGATAGTCGATTTTGCCGTTTGCACCGAGTTCGTTTGAGAGTTCTAGAGAATTGCTCTTGTCGGTGAGAATAGGTTCGTCGAGTTCGCAGCCGATAAGTGACCATGTTCCGCAGGAGAGAAATGCGTTGTTATTTTCAACGCTCGGCATTGCCGCAACGGCACATTGTGTATCGTGACCTGCCACGGTGATAACCTTAATTCCTTTATATTCTCCGAGAACGGTTGACGGCTCGGTAAGCGGAGAAAATTTTGACTCGTCTATGTCGAATTTCTCTGTTATTTCACTGCACCATTTCTTTTTGCTCGGTGAGAGCATTTGAGATGTGGAGGCGATGGTGTATTCGCTTACGCTGTTACCTGTGAGCAGATAGCCGAAAAGGTCGGGCATAAATACAATTTTGTCTGCCTTTTCGAGATTATCGTCCGATATGAGTTGAAACAGTGTGTTGATGCCCATTATCTGATTTCCCGTAAGGCGATAAAGTTCATTTAAGTCCTGCTTTTTTGCGGCTCTTTCCACTGCACCCTCGGTGCGGCAGTCACGGTAATGGTACGGAAGATTGATGAGTTTTCCGTCTTTATCGAGCAGTCCGTAGTCAACGCCCCAGGTGTCAAACGCAAGGGAGTCAACCTTTCCTGCTTTTTTTACAGCTTTTTTGATTTCGGCTAAAATCATATTTACATCGTGATGAATGTGACCGTTTTCTTTTACAGGGATATTATCAAAACGATGGATTTCCTCATATGATATTTTTTCTCCGTCAAAGACAGCTTTAATTGCTCTGCCCGACGATGCGCCGAAGTCGAAGGCTAAAACGGTTTTCAAATTACCACTCCTTTTTTAAGCAAAATATTTGCATAAAGAGCGGTTTCGCCCGTTGCGATGATTACGCTTGCACCCTTTGCTCTCTCATAAAATGCGAATCGTTCAATGTATTCTATATCGTGGTGGTTGGGCTCGTGCTTATTAAGCAGCTCGTTATATTTGTCCCAAATGGGAGTTTCAACATTGTCGCCCGGAACTACCTGCATTAAGCCTACGGGTTTTTCGCTGTATGTATCAAGGGGAAAAAGTTGCAGTACGGCGTCCAAAATTTCGGGCACTCCGTGACCGTCGGCACGGATAACTACGGCATTTTTTCCTATCGATTCGCACGGAAAGTTTCCGTCTGCGATAACAAGTTCGTCGCCGTGACCCATTTTTGACAGTTCGCAAAGAAGTTGCGGCGAAATGATTGAGGGAATACCCTTTAGCATAGGTCAGTCCTCCTTTTTGTGAAGAATTTCGTCCTCCGGATTATATACCTTATATCCCGGATGTCTGCCTGTAACTCTGTAATAGCCTCTGAGGTCGATAAGTTTTTGAATGTTCTCGGGACTGATGTCGTGGCTTCCGCCGAGAATTACTGCGTTAATCGTAATTTTTGCCCAAAGTTCGAGGCTCTCCATTCTGTAAAAAGCGGTGATAACATCGCTGCCTACTGCGAGTGCGCCGTGGTTTTCGAGGAGCATTACATCGTGCTCTTCAAGGTACGGTTCAATAGCGTTGGGAACTTCAACTGTTGACGGAGTACCGTACGGAGTAAGCGGAACGCTTCCGATTACGGCAACGTCTTCTATCATATTATACATATCCATTGCCTTGTGAGCCACAGCGAAGCCTGTTGCTCCCGGCGGGTGTGCGTGGATAACGCTGAATACATCCGGTCTTTTCTCGTAGCATTTGAGGTGCATTTTGATTTCGCTCGACGGACGGTAGCCCTCGGCAGCCTCCAAAACATTGCCTTCTGAGTCGATGAGAATAAGTTTTTCGGGAGTGATGAATGATTTGCTGATTCCCGTAGGTGTTGCGAGGATGTTTCCGTCCTCAAGTTTTACGCTGACATTTCCGTCATTTGCCGCAACCCAGCCGAGTTGCCACATTTTATGGCAGACATCGCAGATTTGCGCCTTTACTTCATTAATGTCTTGCATGGTAAACCTCCTGAATTAAACTGTTGACTGACAGTTATTTTTATTTTATAATTGTATTATATTTAATTATAAGATAACTTTCTTGGTGGATATAGCCAAAATAATATGACAATATTCACTTTTTCGGTGACTTTAATGAATTACAGTAATTTATACGAAAGCAAAAAGAGGGGAACTTTTGATTTTCCGATTGAACTTTATTATGTAGACTCTCTTACTCCAAGGTATGAGATGCCGCTTCACTGGCATTTGGAGTACGAACTTATCACGGTGCTCAGAGGCAGTTTTGAACTTTCTCTCGACGGCGAAAAGACTGTGATGTACCCTGGCGACTGTGCTTTTATCAACGGCGGAGTGGTGCACGGCGGAATACCCGACGGCTGCATATACGAATGTCTTGTATTTGATTTGCAGGCGTTTTTGCATAATATGCCGGTGCGTTCAAAGAGTCTTGCCGCATTTTTGTCCGACACTTCGGGTATAACAGGGGTGTATAAAAGCGGCAGCGTTACCGCTCAAACCGTGGATAAAATCTTTGACTCCATGGAATGCGAACGCAGGGGCTACGAACTTGTTACCGTCGGGCTTATGTGGCAACTTCTCGGTGAATTTGCTTCGTCCTCGACTCAAAATGTTTCGGGCACAAAAAGTACCGACCAAATTTCACGGCTGAAAAATGTTCTCTCCTTTATTCATAAAAACATAGACCGCCATATCTCCCTTGACGAACTCGCCGAGACGGCGGGTATGTCGCCTAAATATTTTTGCAGGGTGTTTAAGGATTTGACCGGAAAGCGACCGATAGAATATCTTAATTATTACCGAATAGAATCGGCGTGCGAAATGCTGACCCTGACAGACGAATCGGTTACGGAAATCGCTATGAACTGCGGTTTTGACGATATGAGTTATTTTTCAAAAACCTTTGCTCGCTATAAGGGATTGAGTCCTAACAAATTCAGAAAGCAAAATAACTGATTGACACCGCCGTGCTATTTTATTATACTAGATAAGATAGAGTAAATTTATAAAAATCCGAATATATCCTGTTCGGAGAGGAAAGGTAACGCTATGGATAAGAAATATCTTACGCTAAAGGAACGCATTTGCTTTACTGTCGGCGCATTCGGCAGATCGGGTATTTATACTCTTATGTCGATGTTTACTCTCGTTTTCTTCCAAAACGGAGCAGGCTTGACCTTAAAGCAGGGCACAACGATTATTTTAATCGGCAGAATTTTTGATGCACTTAATGACCCCGTTATGGGTATGATTGTTGACAGAACGAAGTCGAGATGGGGCAAGATGAGACCGTATCTTCTCTTTTCTCCGATACCCATTGCGATAAGTACGATACTTTTATTTACCGCTCCGTTTGAGGACGGCTCGGGCAAGGCTTTTGTTTGGGCACTTGTTACATACATTCTTTGGGGCGTTTGTTTTACCGTGCAGGATGTTCCGTTCTGGGGACTCTCATCGGTTATCACTCCGCTTGAAAGCGAGAGAACTTCATTTATTTCAACCGCACGTCTTGGTTCAACATTCGGCGGAATTCTCCCGGCTCTCGTTGTTCCGATTTTATATCAGAGCAATATGGGCTACCAAAAGGGATTTTTCATATCGGCTGTTATTTTCGCGTTCCTCGGCTGCGGACTTTCGATTTTGATATTCTTCGTATCAAAAGAGCGTGTGCCTAAGATGGACCATACTCCGTCGTTTAAGGAGACCTTTGTTGTACTCGGCAAGGATAAACTTCTCATCATTGTTATTTTTGCCGCAATTCTCGGCTCGACCATGGTTACCGCAAATCAGTGTGCCGACTATATAGGCAACTATCTTGTTATTCAAAATCACACCGATTTCAGCCAAATCTTCTCCGCCACGGGCGAACTGCTCAGCGGCGTTGACGCTGCAAAGGCTTATGATTTCTGGATTCCGCGTGGAACGATAGTAACCACTCTCACCGTTGCAATCGGTGTGGGCATGGTACCTGCAATGGCAATTTTCCCGTTGCTCAGAAAGAAGTTGTCGTTAAAGCAGATTTATATTTATTCCGCTGTATTCGGACTTGTTGTTCATGCACTTTGCTATGTCGTTTTCTCGAGAGACGTAACGAGCGTAAATATTTACTTGCTTTGGATATTCCTCTTTCTTATGGGCTTACCGCTGGGAATATATAATGTTATCACCTATGCGCTCATTGCCGATGCGGTTGACTATATGGAGTGGAAAACGGGCGAGCGTCACGAGGGCGTCTGCTTCTCGTTCCAGACCTTCCTTTCAAAGGTTAATGCCGCAGTTGCCACATTTGTATTCGGTCAGATTCTTGACAGAACAGACTTCAAGCCTGTTGATAAATCGCTTGTCGATGTAGCAGGCAGACAGATTTTCTTTGAGCAGTCCCATGATACTCAACTTATGCTTTTGGCACTCGTAACCATCGTGCCTGCCGTAGGCTTTTTGCTTACTATAATTCCTATGCTCTTTAACGATTATACCGGAAAGACTAAGGAAAATGCTCAAAAGGAATTGGAAGAACAGCGTATCGCAAAGATGCACACCACCGAGTCATAAAACAGTTTAATATTATTGATATAATAAAAACGCTTCGGAACAATCGTTCTCGAAGCGTTTTTGTATGTCTTAAATTAATTTTGCTATTTGATAAGAGTTAATTACAATGCCTTTTTGATAGCGGCAAGAAGTTCGTCATATTCTTCATATGCGGGAATGTCGGGGTAATCTCTCTTTATCGCCTCGGTGGACTTAAAGAGGAAGCCTGCCTTGCTCGCCTGAATCATACCCAAATCGTTGAAACTGTCGCCGCTTGCGATTGTGTCAAATCCGCAGGACTGAAGTGCCTTAACGGTGGTGAGTTTCGACTGGGGGCAACGCATTTTGAAGCCTGTGATTTCTCCGCTTTCGCTGACTTCCAGACTGTTGCAGAATATTGTCGGCCAATCGAGCTTTTTCATAAGCGGAGCGGCAAACTGCTCAAAGGTGTCGGAGAGGATGATTACCTGAGTGATGGTGCGAAGTTCGTCCAAAAACTCCTTCGCACCCGGCATAAGGTCAATCTTTGCGATTACATCCTGAATTTCCTTTAGTCCGAGACCGTGCTCTTTAAGGATTTTGATTCTGTAATTCATCAGCTTGTCATAGTCCGGCTCGTCACGGGTGGTGAGTTTAAGTTCCTCGATACCTGTTTCTTTTGCAAAGGCTATCCAAATTTCCGGTACGAGAACGCCTTCCATATCTAAGCATACAATATTCATCTGTTTTTCCTCCGAGAGATTTTAGTATTTAATAGGGGTTGAATCAAGGTACTTGTTTACCATAAGTGCTACTTTGAATACGATAGCGTCGTCAAATTCTCTAAGGTCAAGACCCGTCAACTTTTTAATTTTCTCGAGTCTGTAAACGAGAGTGTTACGGTGAACAAAAAGTTTTCTCGATGTCTCGGAAACATTAAGATTGTTTTCAAAGAATTTTTGAATTGTAAAGAGAGTTTCCTGGTCGAGCGAATCAATGCTGCCTTTCTTAAATACTTCATTTAAGAACATCTCACAGAGAGTGGTCGGAAGTTGATAGATAAGTCTTGCGATACCGAGGTTGTCATAATTTACGATAGGACGCTCGTTGTCGAATACCTTGCCTACTTCCAGAGCAACCTGTGCCTCCTTAAAACTGCGTGCCAGCTCTTTGATGCCTGTAATGCAGGTACCGATACCTACCACAACCTTGCAGTAGAACTCGGTCGAGAGAGTGTCGCAGATGGATTGCGCCAATTTTTCGAGTCCTTTTGAGTCAACATTCGGGCGAACTTCTTTAATCAGCGCAATGTCGGTTTCGTTAATGTTGATTACGAAATCTTTGGTCTTGTCGGGGAAGAAGTTTTGTATTACATCATATGCGGAAACATCGGTGTGCTCCTCTACACGGATGATGAAAACGACTCTCGTAGCATCGTTATTAAAACGAAGTTCACGGGATTTGATATAAATATCGCCCGGCAAAATATTGTCGAGGATTACATTTTTAATGAAATTCGAGCGGTCGAATTTTTCGTCATTGTTCTTTTTTATTTGCTCAAGAGCAACTGCGATAATGGAAACATATCTGCGGCTTGTTTCGTCCGTGCCGTCAACAAATACGGCATATTCGGGGTGAACAGAGTCACCGAATGCCTTGTAAGTGCAGGTATCAACGCTTACATGTGCACCCGAAAAAACGCCTGCCGCAATAACTCCCTTGCGAACATCGCCGATTAATCCGAGTTCACTGCACGAAATTATTGTTCCGCTCTCGTCAACTACTCCTATCGTTCTGTCTGTCGCCTCACGCATTTGGTTAATTATTCCCTGAAACAATTTGTTAGGCATATATACTCCTCCAAGTCAGTGTAAAATAAATTTGCACAAAAAAACATCAAATCTGTTGTATATATTATACAAGGGATTTGATGTTTTTGCAACCTTTTTGAGATATTTTTTTATAATTTTTGTGCTAATTGCATAATGTAACACATTTTATACTATATATTGTGTCGTGAAAAATAACCGTATACTATTTTGCAACGATTGATTTAAGCTCGTTTTCATCGATGTATCTGCTTTCGCCCGATTTGAGTGTCTTATCGAGCGGTAAATTTCCCATCTTTGTACGCTTTAGTTCAACTACGGTTATGCCGTGCTTTTTGAACATACGCTTAACCTGATGATAAAGTCCCTGCCTGAGAACAACTTCGGCAACCGTGCAATCATCATTGAGCGGGGATATTTCCGCTTCGAGCAGTTTTTCGCCGCCGAGTGTCATTCCCGACTTAAAATCGTTTATCACATCATCGTCAAACGGCTTGTCCAGTTTTGCCGTATAGGTCTTGTCTATATGGTGCGAGGGGGAGAGTATGTCGTGCGCAAAGGCTCCGTCATCGGTAATGAGCACAAATCCCGTTGTGTCCTTGTCGAGCCTGCCGGCAGGAAAAAGCCCTTTTCTTTTCATCTCATCTGGCAAAAGGTCAATTACGGTTTTGTCGCCCTTGCCCTCGCTCGCCGAGATAACGCCCTTTGGCTTGTTCATCATAATGTAGACAAAATCTCTGCGTTCTATTTCCTTGCCGCCCGCCGAGATTTTATCGTCATCGGAGCACTTAAAATCAACGGATTTGATAACCGCCCCGTTTACGCAGACCTCGCCGTTTTTTATCATCGCCTTTGCCTGCGTGCGTGAAATATTAAGTTGCTTTGCCGTTATTTTATCAAGTCTTGTCATTAAGTGCCACCAAAAATCCGTTGTCGGCAGAGGTGTCGCATAAATCCGCACCGATTAAAATCCCGTCATAAACTATCAGGTTTGCTATAACATTGTCATTATCTTTATAGTTCGTTATGTTATAGGTATACATAACGGCGGTCTTGCCCTTATAATCGGTTAAATCAAAGTTCTGCTGTTTTTGGATTTCGTTATATTTGTTGTATACATCGTTAAACTGTTCGGGAATGATTATCTCCTTAGACTCCTCCTTGCTGTCCGTTTTGAGGTCGAAGGAATTTATGTAGTCCACTCTTTCCTGTGTGGTTGAGCATCTTATTCCCTCGCTTTTGGAAGCGGGCTTTGCCGGGTGGTTCGTTAAAAATGTAATCAGCACCACCACAATACCGGTCAAAAGGAGTATAAGCCCGAAAATCTGCTTTGAATTCATCTTAAAAGTAAACATTCGCATTTTTATCACCGTTAGATTATATGCAAAGTGTTTACCTTTAATTACAGTTATAATAATTTTATGATTCGGAATTTACCAGAGCATTTAATACTTTTTTTGCTACGGGACCGGCAACCTGTGAACCCGAGTTTCCGTTTTCTATCGTTACGACAAATGCGTAGGGATGATCGTCGTCGTCCATAAATCCCGTGAACCACGCAATGTTATGTGCGTCCACATCATCTATCTGTGCCGTACCCGATTTTGCGCAGAGATTTAATCCCTTGTAATTATATTCGCCGTAATGCTCGGTTACATTGTATCTCATCATCTTTTTCATTGTGTCGGCAACTTCCTGCGGCATAAGAGATGATTGGTTGTGCGGCAGAGTGATTTTAAGTGACTTGCCTGTCTGGTTTGCAAGCGATTGAACAAGGTTGAATGACGGAGCGTTTCCGCCGTTTGCGATAGCCGATACAACCCTCAGCATTGTAACCGGTGCGATTCTTGTATTGCCCTGACCGATACCGGTCCAGCCTAAGAGGTCGGCACTCATTTTGTTACTTTCGTCATCAAAGACGCCGCTGTAACATCTGATTGCTCCGCTGATTACAACGCTTGAATCTATACCGAGTTCTTTTGCCGTCTTTGTCAGTTTGTCCTGACCGAGTTCTATTGCTATTTGGGCAAAGGTTGCGTTACATGACTTAGCCAGTGCGTCATTAAAATTAATGTGACTGCCGTGGTTTGCGTTGCATTCGATTGCGATACCCTCACTCGGCTGATATTTTCCGTTACAAACCCATGTGCGCTCGTCTATGTCCGATATGTTCTCTATTGCACATATTGCGGTTATCAGTTTGAATGTGGAGCCCGGCACATAGGAGGCGTCGGTAAAACGGTTAATGTAAACGCCCTCGTATTTTTCGCTTGTGTCGAGGTTGTCGGGTACATTTTCAACATCGTAACTCGGAGAGGAAACCTCGCAGATTATGTCGCCGGTTTTGTAATTTACTATGCCGATTGTGCCCTTTCTGCCGTTCAGAGCTTCGTATGCGATGTTGTTAATATCCTTGTCTATGGTAAGGCGCAAATCGTTTCCTTTGCCGTAGCGTTCTATATTGTATACTCCGAAAAGGAGATTATATCCCGTAAGCCTTGCGGAATATACGGACTGCACGCCGTTTGATATGAAATTTCTCGGGTCGCCCACAACGTGGAGTGTTGATTTTCTTGTGGTTTGGTCATCTGCATAGACTCTTTCGCCGTTCTTTGTTTGAACGAGAGCATCGCCGTCTTTGTCGTAAATCGTACCTGCACCTATGAGTTCTCCGTCGCTGTAAACGTGACTGTTAAAGCGTTTCATTACCCATGTGTCGCTGTTGTTTACGAGCGATACGGTCATAAACACAATTCCTACAATAAACGCAAGTGAAAGAATTAAAAGAAAAATTCCTCTTTTGGTTATCATTTTCATTTCTTCTTTGCACCTCCGAGATAATTATAGGTACGCACATCCGACGCCTTGATAAAGGCGAGCACCATCCAGCACGAAATCATACTCGAGCCGCCCTGACTGATGAACGGAAGCGTAACGCCCGTAAGCGGAAGAATGTCGGTAATACCGAAAATATTCAGCGCCGTCTGAAACAGGAGCATTCCTGCCGCCGCAATGGAGGCGATTGAGTAGAAAGTGCTGCGTGCGGCTATGCTGTTTACAAGTGCGGAAATGGCTATGCATACAAAACTGAGCACTACTATAATGCCGAAAATGTAGCCCCATTCCTCACAGATAACGCCGAAGATAAGGTCGTTTGTACTTTCGCCGATATAACGAATGTTGCCGTTTCCTATTCCGAGACCGAGCAGACCGCCGCTTGCCATTCCGACAAGAACCCTAGTTTGCTGATAGCCCGAGTTGTTGAAATTGTCAGCCTCCCAAATGTGACGGTATACGGCAAATCTGCGTGCAACATAACTTTTGTATTTGAGCACGATTGCACCGCCCATTACCGCAGTCGCAACGGCGAGCACAACGGTTTTTATGTCGCCTGAGTTCATAAATGCGAGAATGAGAAATGTAACAAAGAATATGAGCGCAGTGCCCAAGTCCTTTATTATAATCAGTGAGCCGACCACTGCCATGGAAAAGGCAATGAAAGCAATAATATTCTTTGAAGTTTGAATTTTTTCCAGCGTTGCCGAGCCGACAAAGATGAATGCTATTTTTACGAATTCGCTCGGTTGAACGGTAAAACCGCCTATTTCAATCCAGTTTCTTGCGCCCATATGAGTTTTTGCTATGAGAAGATTTACGGCAAGCAACAGCAGTGCACCGACGGCTACGAATATTCTTATCTTCATACAGAAATCCGTATGTCCCATAAGAAATACCATAAATATGAAACCGAGCAGTCCTGCGAGCAGCATAATGTACTGCTTGAGTCCCTGGGAAGCATTTTGACTTCCCACTGCTACTATACCCACTCCGCTCAGAAAGAATGCTATTATTTCAAGTTCAAAGTTTCTTCTGTGATATGCGTTGTAAAAAAATATTAAATATGCCCATTCGGTTACTATTAGGAGCAGTATTGCTATGAATACTTTTGGCTGAAATTCGTCCTTGCAGTTTGCGCCGACAAAGCCGGTCACAAGCTGAAATACGGAGAGAAAAGCCATCAGTGCAAAGTTATTTATAGGTTTTACTTTAATACGCTTTTTTGTTTTTTCGCCCATTGCTTTTTCTCCTTTTTATTTTTCATAGAAGATGAACACCTTGTCGCCGAAGGTGAGCATATCCTCGTCAAAGATAAGTTGCGGCTCGTTTATATATCTGCCGTTTAACTTTGTTCCGTTGTGGCTGTCCAAATCCGCAATCGCCCAGCCCTTTGTGGTTTGGTAAATTCTTGCGTGGTGCGAACTTACCGTCTGCGACATGATTTGTATGTCTGCGTCGTTTCCTCTGCCGATGAGCACATCCTGCTTTTTGAGGTAAACGGGTCGTCTTGTCTTTATGTCAACGAGCACGCCGTATGCAATGCCGGAGTTTTGCACTTTGTTTCGTATTTCCTTTTTCGTGCTTGAGGACATTGCCTCATCGCATATAAATTTCATCGGTATGTTTCCTATGGTGATAATGTCCTCGTTTTCTATTACTCGGCTGCCGTTAATTTTTTCACCGTTGACGAGAACGCCTATGGTTCTTGCCGAAGTGTCGGTTACCACCCAATCTTTTCTCTTTTTTGCTATTACGGCATGAAATCTGCCGACCGTCGCAAAGGGGAGAACTATATCGTTTGCTTTACTCTTTCCGATAGAGGTTTCCCAGTGGGTGATTTCACTTATTTCTCCGTCGTTTTCGTTAACAAGTTTTGCAAGTTTATGCACTCTCGGTCTGTTTCTGAAGAGTGAGATTATGCAGGTTGAAAGTATTATAAGCGCCGCAATCGGTGCGACAAATCTAAGTACGCTGATTATATATACCATACCGTCACGCCTTTCCGATTTAATATCTATATCAATTCATTTTAAGTGTAATGTTTTTAATATAAAATGTCAAGTCACTTGAAATTAGTTTACACTTATTCTATAATAAAGAAAAACATAATTGATATGCGAGGGCTTATTATGGTAGAAAAATCATATTTCGGCGCACTTGATGACGGAACCGAAATCGACCTTTATAAAATTACAAATAAAAGCGGAGCGTATGTAAAACTGCAAACTCTCGGGGCAGGCATACAGTCGCTTTATGTGCCTGACAAAAACGGTGTTTTGTCGGATGTTGTGCTCGGCTTTGACAATCCGCAGGATTATACAGACCCCGACCACGGTTATCAGGGACTTGTTGTCGGCAGATGGGCAAACAGAATCCGTGACGCAAAATTTACTTTCAACGGCGAGGAATATCACACCCCGATAAATCAGGGCAGATGGACTCTTCACAGCGGAGGACGCTTCAGTTTTACTCCGTGGGAGGTTGAAGAAACAGGTGACGATTATGTTGTGCTTAAGCGTTTTTCTCCCGATTTGGAGGACGGTTTCGGCGGTAATTTCACTATGAGAGTCAAGTATACATTTACAGAGGATAATACATTGAGACTCGAATATATGATTATGTCCGACAAGGACACCGTTGCCAATCCGACCAATCATTCGTATTTTAACCTCAGCGGAAATGATGACGAAATTATTGACAGCCATTACCTTATGATTAATGCAGATTACTTTACTGAGACGGATGATGACCAACTCCCGACAGGCGAACTCGGCGAGCTTAAAGGCACTATGATGGACTTTTCGACAATGCACAAAATCGGCGAGCACATCAACGAACCGTTCAGAGCGGTTATCGACGGCATCGGATATGATAACAATTACTGCCTGCGTAAAAAGGATTTTACCATGCAGCAGGCGGCTGTTCTTGAGCACAGGGGCAGCGGCAGAAGACTTGAAGTTTATACCGATTTGCCGGGCATTCAACTTTATTGCGGCGGTTGGCTCGATAAGAATTACACCGCAGGCAAGGGCACTAATGTCGTTAAATACCGCAGGGGTGCGGCACTTGAAACTCAGTTTTATCCCGATACGGTAAATCACCAAGATGTTTTCCCCGCAAGATTTGTAAAAGCAAACGAAGAATTTAAGACCGTAACGGAGTTCAGATTTTCCGTTATTGACTGAGATTTAATTCGGTAACAAAAATACATCTTCTTCATAGTATGGATTGAAGTACACCGATGGGTGGCTTACAATATTATGAAGGAGATTTTTTTATGGCTGATAATCCTATTATTCAACCCGGCGTCGGCAAAATAAATGAAGCGGTTTGTATTGATACAAAGCGAATTTATGACAGTTGCGTCAGCAAGGACTGCTTGGAAAATTTAAGAGTTACATTTTTTGCCTCAAGTCAGAGATTAATAGACGAGGCTTCGTCGGTTAAATGCAGAAGTTGCAAGATAAGCGCAGTCAGCATAGATGTTGATGAGGTACCGTTTAACAAAGGCTTTTACAGTGCCGATGTGCATTTCTACTTTATGCTTCAGTTCGACTGTTATTCGACACCGTGTACCACTCCGCAAATTGCCTGCGGATATACCGATTTTAATAAAAAGTGTATCCTCTACGGCTCAGAGGGCAATGTGAAAATTTTTACATCAAATCTTTCGGACAAAAAGACCGATTGTCCCGAAGCACCTCAGTATTCCAATCCTACCGCTAAAGTTCAGGCAGTTGACCCTGTTGTGCTTTCGTGCGATTTGGTCGATACCTGCGATTGCCCTGTTCCGCTTTGCACCGTATTTCCGCAGAGCATAATTCAAGGTTCGCAAGAGGGTGCGATTCCGCTTGCCTCCAGTCGTGCGGTCCTCGTTACTCTCGGACTCTTCTCAATTATTCAGATGGAGAGAGATGTCCAGATGACCATACCTGCATATGATTTCTGCATTCCTGACAGAGAATGCTCATGCTCGACTCAAGATCCGTGTACCGCATTCCAGAGTATAGAGTTCCCGGTAGAGCAGTTCTTCCCTCCCGAGAGAGAAAATTGCGATTGTCCGTGTAACCCAAACGCATAATTTTTCTGCCACTCCGTTTTGGATAACGGGGTGGCTTTTATTTTACCGTAAAATAAAAAGGCACTCCATAAGGAATGCCTTTGATTGAGAAATAATTATCTCTTGCTGAACTGTGGTGCACGACGAGCAGCCTTGAGACCGTACTTCTTTCTTTCCTTCATACGAGGGTCACGAGTAAGGAATCCTGCCTTCTTAAGTGCCGGGCGAAGGTTTTCGTCATACTGGAGAAGTGCTCTTGAAAGGCCGTGACGGATAGCGCCTGCCTGACCCGATACACCGCCGCCGTTTACACGACATACGATGTCAAACTTCTCTGTTGTTTCTGTAAGAGTAAGCGGCTGACGAACAACGAGCTTTAAGGTCTCAAGACCAAAGTAATCGTCGATATCTCTGCCGTTGATGATGATTTTGCCTGTGCCGGCATAAACACGAACACGAGCAACAGACTCTTTACGTCTGCCTGTTCCGTAGAAATAAGGATTTGATTCGTACATATTAAATTACCTCCTTATGCTTCGTAAGCAACAGGCTTTTGAGCCTCGTGCTTGTGGTCTGCGTTCTTATAAATCTTACATCTGGTGAGTTGCTTTCTGCCGAGAGTTGTGTCGGGAATCATACCCTTTACAGCAAGCTCCATAGCAAAGTCGCTCTTTTCCTTCATAAGAGTGCCGTACTTAATTTCCTTAAGGTTTCCGATGTAACCGCTGTGATGCTGATAGAGCTTCTTGTTGAGTTTATCGCCTGTAAGTACAGCCTTGTCTGTGTTAATGATGATAACGAAATCGCCGCAATCTACATTTGGCATAAAGATTGGCTTATGCTTACCTCTGAGAAGTGCAGCAGCCTGAGCAGCAACACGGCCGAGCGGCTTGTCTGCTGCATCAATAATATACCATGAACGCTCGATGTCGTCTGCTTTTGGCATAAATGTTGACATAGTCTTTTCCTCCGAATAATTTATTTTTATTGCTTTGGTATAATATCATAAGAAATAAAAATAGTCAACACTTAATTTCAAATAATTTGCACTTGCTCGTGTTTTCTCGTTTTATCTCATTTAATCATATAAAAATCTGATTTATTATTTATGAATAAAATTATTTCCGATACATTTATATATGCGTGAAAAACTATGTTTGAAAAAGTTTTTTGAAAAAATACTAGAAAACCTATTGACATACTAGGCATTGTGTGATATTATGATGACAACGAAAGCAGACGACAGTAGATTATCGCTTACGACAACGGTAAATGATCGCCTACTTAACATATTAATAATTTGAAAGAGGTAACTAATTATGGCACTTTATCAGTCAGTAGCCGACACAATCGGCAACACTCCGTTGGTAAGAATTAAAAATTTTGAAAAGGCAAATGACCTTGAGGCTAATGTTTATGCAAAGCTTGAGTATTTCAATCCGGCAGGTTCCGTTAAAGACAGAATCGCAAAGGCCATCATTGATGACGCTGTTGCAACAGGTAAACTTAAAGAGGGTGCAACCATTATTGAGCCGACTTCGGGCAATACCGGTATAGGCATTTCATCATATGCAGCCGCAAAAGGCTTTAAGGTAATAATTACAATGCCCGAGTCGATGAGCGTAGAACGCAGAAATCTTATGAAAGCATACGGCGCAGAACTTGTACTTACAGACGCTTCTCAGGGTATGAAAGGCGCTATTGCAAAGGCTAAGGAACTCCACGAGCAGACCCCGAATTCAATCATAGCAGGTCAGTTTGAAAATCCCGTAAACCCAAAGGCACACTATGAGACAACAGGCCCCGAGATTTACAGAGACCTTGACGGTAAGGTAGATATTTTCATCGCAGGTGTAGGCACGGGCGGAACAGTATCGGGCGTCGGCAAGTATCTTAAGGAGCAGAATCCCGATGTTCAGATTATCGCTCTTGAACCCGAAACTTCTCCCGTTTTGACAACAGGCAAGGGCGGCGCACATAAGATTCAGGGTATCGGTGCAGGCTTTGTGCCGGATACTCTTGATACGAAGGTATATAACGAAGTTATCACAGTCCCTAACGAGGCCGCATTTGAATTCGGCTCGGCATTTCCGGGACAGGAGGGTGCTCTCGTAGGTATCAGTTCGGGCGCTGCTCTTTGGGCTGCTGCACAGGTAGCAAAGAGACCCGAGAATAAGGGCAAGAACATTGTTGTTCTTCTTCCCGACAGCGGTGACAGATATCTCTCTACTCCGATGCTTGCAAAATAATAAGCATAAACTGAAATAATATACATAATTGAGCCGTTTTGTTACTTTTGACAGAGCGGCTTTTTTGTCGAAAAATTGTTGATATATTGCACTCGGATTATAAATTTATTGCAATGTGATTAAATACGTTATATAATACATAGTTGTTGTGAATAATCAATATATAATGTTTTATATAAAGAGGTAAAATATGTCAAAGAATATGATTATCGGTCAGTCCGGCGGACCGACGGCGGTTATTAATGCCAGCCTTGCGGGAGCAATAGAGTATGCGTTTAATCATACGGATATTGAAACCGTTTACGGAATGGTACACGGAGTTCAGGGACTGCTTGAGGATAATATTATCAATCTTACCGAGCATTTCGGCAACAAACCGTCGAGGCTTAACAGACTGCGTATGACTCCTGCAATGTTTCTCGGTTCATGCAGATTTAAGTTGTCGAATGATGAGGAGCAGTACGAGAAAATTATTAATGCTCTGAAGAAGTATAATATCGGCTATTTCTTTTATATCGGCGGAAATGACTCCATGGATACCGTGGAGAAACTTTCAAGATATATTGCAGAAAATAATATAGATATTAAAGTAATGGGTATCCCAAAGACTATAGATAACGACCTTATGGGAATCGACCATTCGCCCGGATTTGCCAGTGCGGCAAAATATGTTGCCCTTGCGGTAAGAAATGTAACTTATGACACGGCTATTTACAGCATTAAATCCGTTCATATTATTGAGGCTATGGGCAGAGACGCAGGCTGGCTCGCCGCTTCGAGCGTGCTTGCACGAGACAGCAAGAATGTCGCTCCGCACCTTATCTATGTTCCCGAGGTTGCTTTTTCGGTAGACAAATTTGTCAGTGATGTTAGGGCAAAACTTGAGGAATATAACTCGGTAATCGTTGTTGTAAGCGAGGGCATACGAGACGAAAACGGTGAGTATATTTCCGCAAGAAGTGACAAACTTGATAAATTCGGTCACGCAATGCTCAGCGGAACGGGTGCTTACCTTAAGGAAGTGGTAGAGGAGCAAATCGGCTGTAAAGTAAGGTCGCTCGAACTCTCCGTTCTTCAAAGAAGTGCAGGCCATACAGCTTCTCTTACCGATATTACCGAGGCTGAAAATCTCGGTATGGTTGCCGTAAAAGCGGCTGTTGCGGGAAAGAGCGGCGAATTTTCCACTCTCAGGAGAATTTCCAATAATCCGTATTCTGTTGAATATTACACTGAGAGGGTAGGAGTTGTCGCAAATGCGGAAAAAACGATTCCACGCAATTGGCTTAACGCAGACGGAAATGATGTAACGCCGGAAATGGTTGAGTATCTCAAGCCGCTCGTAAGAGGAGTTCCGCAGATTCCGTATCGCAACGGTTTGCCCGATTATGTAAATGTTTCTTATCTTGATAAAAAGAAGCAAAGGTACAACGATAATAAGGAAGAAAAGTGATGGCATATAAATTAAGAAAAGACCCTATTAATGAAATACCGAAGGCTCAATTCATATTTTGGATAATCGTAAGAATAAGTATGCTTGTTTGTGCGACATACAGTTTTGTAACGGGCGATGTCGTTATGGGATTTGAAAGCATATTTTGTTTTATATTTTCTTATTTGTGGGATATGTTTCAGGTGTTCGGTCATACAAGTTTTATTATTGAGGTTCCGCCGCTTAGCCAGACTATGCTCAATGTGATTATTTTCATAGGCATAGTGCTCGGCTCATATATGGGACTTTTTGATAAAATAAGTTGGTTTGATAATTTTATGCATATTCTGTCGGGTCTTGTGTGTGCTGTTTTCGGATATGATTTTGCTTGCATTATCCAGCGGAAAAAAGGGCAATGTGCCGCAACCCTTGCGGCGTTGTTCAGCATAATGTTTGCACTGTCGATTGCCGTAGGTTGGGAATTTTATGAATTTCTTATGGATACTTTGCACGGCACAAATCTCCAACTTTCAAAATACGGAAACGAAACCGCAATGGTAGATATTTCAAAATATCACAATGAATACGGCTATCTCGGTTTGGTTGATACCATGACCGATATGATGATGAATGCCGTCGGCGGTCTTGCGGGCATGGTATTTATGATTGTGCTCAGAAACAGAAAAAAGAAGTCGAAATAATATGACCTCGACAGATAAAAAGAATTTACTTATCAATGAAATAAAAAAGTACAAAAGGGTTGCCGTTGCGTTTTCGGGCGGAGTTGACAGTACCTTTTTGCTTAAAATGTGCATAGATGCTTTGGGCAGTTCCAATGTCCTTGCACTTACGGCTGACTGCTCGGCTTTTCCGAAAAGGGAACTTGACGAAACAGACAGACTTTGCGCAGAAATGGGCGCAACGCATTTGAATATAAAAATTAATCAACTCCGAATTGACGGTTTTGTGAAAAACACTCCGCTTCGCTGTTATTATTGCAAAAGGGAGTTGATGTCACGGCTGATTAAAACTGCACAGCAAAGAGGTTTTAATACTGTTTTTGAGGGCAGTAATGCCGATGACGATAACGACTACCGTCCCGGAATGAGGGCGGTTAAGGAATTGGGCGTGCTCAGTCCGCTGAAAAATGCCAAACTCACTAAATCCGAAATAAGGCGGCTGTCAAAAGCTCTCGGACTTTCCACATATTCTAAGCCGTCGCTTGCCTGTCTCGCTACCCGTATAGAATATGATGAAGAAATAACGGCGCAGAAACTCAAAATGACGGACAGGGCGGAGCAGGTGCTGTGCGACCTCGGCTTGACTCAGGTCAGAGTAAGAATGAATGATAATTCAGCCAGGATAGAAGTGCCGTTCGATGAGATGAAAATTGTTTTTGATAACGCAAAATACATAAATGACGCTCTTAAAAAAATCGGCTATGACTTCGTTTCCCTTGATTTGGAGGGATACAAAACAGGTAAGATGAATATTAATATCAATAATTGATAAAAACAAAACGCAGAAGCATTTCACTTCTGCGTTATTTTTATCTTATTATAATGTTTTCTTCAGCACAAATACCAGCCATCCGTTGTTTTCGTGCCGCTCGATAACCTCAAAGCCGTTTTGATTAAAGGAATAAAGAACTTCGTCCTCACGGTTCTCTATGATGCCGCCCGTGATGTAAACACCGTCATCTTTAAGAAATTTGCCGACCTCGGTGTTGAACTCCATAATTATGTCGGCAACGATATTTGCAACTACTATATCGAATTTACCGCTTACCTTATCGGAGAGGTTGCCCTGAACGGCGGTAAAGCGGTCTTCGGCGAAACCGTTTTGCTTTGCGTTTTCCTTGGCGGTCTTTACTGCAAGGCTGTCTATATCAACGCCGAGCGCATGCTTTGCGCCGAGGAGAAGCGTTGCTATCGAGAGTATTCCCGAGCCGCAACCTATGTCTAAAACTTCGTCACCGTTTTTAACGTATCTTTCGAGTGTTTCCAGGCAAAGCCTTGTTGTCGGGTGTGAACCCGAGCCGAAGGCGAGTCCGGGCTCAATGTCGAGCACGGCTCTGCCGTCTGCGTCGTAATCGTCAATCCAAACGGGGCGAATGAGCAGTTTTTCTCCGATGGGCATTGGGTGAAAATACTGCTTCCAGTTATTCTGCCAGTCCTCTACCTTGCAGTCCGATACGGTTATCTCGTGCTCGATTCCTGATGCATTAAGACGTTCTTTAAGAAACGATACCGACTCCATCGGATTTTCTTCGGGGTTTATATAGATGTGGATTATGCCCTTTGTTCTGTCCTTTTTGAGCAGAGATTCCTCTATCAAATCAATGTGGGCAATCTCCATGGTTTCTTCTTCGAGTGCCGAATAGTCTTCAATATATATGCCGTACGGCACCACCATATTTGCTATGTCACCGGCAGTGTCTATGTCTGCCGTGTTTACCTTTACCGATATTTCTGTCCAGCTGTCCTGATCGACTGCGTTGGTCATTCCCATAATGTTCTCCTTATTTTTCGAGGTTTACTCTGTGGTCCGTTTCGCCGAGCGAGTGGTTATACAGTTTTCTGTTGTCGAGTGCCCACTGTCTGTCGGTGAATTCGCCGCAGCCTACCGAGCCTACGGCATTTGTGATTTCATAAATTGTTGCGTCGAGTGCGTCGAGAGTTGAAAGCACTTCAGCCTCTAAGAACATGGGCATTTTTGCCGCACCGTATTCGGGCACTCCGTGGTGGGATATAATCATATGCTCAAGGAGCAGTACTTTTTCGTTATCTATTTTGAGTTTTTTTGCCGCCTCTTCAACATACATTGCACCCTTAACGAGGTGACCTATCAGTTCTCCGCCTACCGTGTAGCCGTCGCACAGTCCGCTTTTTGATACATTCATCTCAAAGGTTTTTGCAACATCATGGAGAATTGCTCCCGAGATGAGAAGTTCTCTGTTAATTGCGGGATATATCGTGCATATCTTTTCTGCCATTTCCACTATTGAGGCAGTGTGCAGCATAAGCCCTCCGACTATTGCGTGGTGGAGCCTGTAAGCCGCAGGATATACTTCCAGTTTTTCCTTGTGCTCGAGCATAATATCGCTTACGATAGCCTTAAGGTCTGCGTCCTTAAAATTATTTACTTTGTTCATGAGTATGGAAAATACGGCTTTTCCGTCATACTGCGAGGACGGAACGAAATCGCTTATCATACTTTCGGGTGCTTTCTTTATTGTGGTTATGTTAAGTTGGGTCTTGCCTTTGTAATCGTCTGCTCTGTACTCGATTTCGATTACATCGTTTACGGCAAACATACCGTTGTTGTCAAATCTCCATATTTTTGCGGGATATTCCTTTTTGTCGCTTCCGATTACTACGAGGTCGAGATAGCCGTTTCCGTTTTTGTCCGTCTTTTCTCTGAGTTCTTTTATCATTGCGTAAGATGCCATATAATTACCTCTTTACATTACATTCATAAATCTTTACTATGATTATAGCTTATAGTCGTCCGTTTATCAAGCGAATATGTGATTAAGTCCCGCAATTCGGATAAAAATTAAACAATTATAAAACATTTTTTCATTTGATTGACAAAGTAATTTTACTGTTGTATTATGAAACCAATATTAAAAGGAGGGTTCGTTATGAATGAATGTTGGCTTCACGGAAAAACCGTAGTAGTAACAGGTGCTTCGGGAGGAATGGGCGCAGGTATTGCCGGTACTCTCATTAAAAAGCACGGCTGTACCGTAATCGGTGTGGCAAGAAACGAAAGGAAGATGCTTAAATTTATAGATGAACTCGGCGATAGTTATGCAAAGCAGTTCAGCTATAAATTGTTTGATGTTTCCAAAAAGGAAAATTGGGAGAATTTTTATCAAGAACTCAGAGATAACGGAGTTAAGGTTGATATATTGATTAATAATGCGGGTATTCTTCCTAAGTTTAAGAGATTTGATAAGTATTCGTATGAAGAAATCGATATGGCTATGAACATTAATTTCTACTCGAGTGTTTATTCGGTAAAGACTATGTTGCCTATGCTTCTTGAGTCTTCGACTCCGGCTGTAATTAATATTGATTCGTCAGCCGCTCTTATGACGCTTGCGGGCACATCTATGTATTCCGCTTCCAAAGCGGCTCTCAAGGGATTTACGGAAGCGCTCAGAGTTGAGTTTAAGGATAAAATGTATGTAGGTTTGGTTTGCCCCGGATTTACAAAGACTGATATTTTCCGTGGCCAAACGGGCGTAAATATGGACAGCGGCGCAAAAGCTATGGATATGATAAGCACCGACTGCGACAAAATGGTAAAGATGATTATGTTCGGTATTGAACATAAGATGCCTATGCAGGTTCACGGCTTTGACGCTCACGCCATGAGCGTTGCAAACCGTCTTATGCCTGTTTACGGCTCAAAATTGTTCAGTGCGGTTATGAGAATGGCTAATGTGGACATTTTCAAAGAGGTATTCTCGGATTAAACCGACTGATTTTCAGTAAATTAAGCAGTACCGATGATTATGCAACGGAGCATAGATACACTTCATAAGGAAATAATTGCTTTAGCGGTTATTCATTATGCAGTGTGTATGTCGGTCTGCTTTTTTGCGTTGTATTTCTTATATGAGAAACAGGAGGAAACAATATGGCACAGGATACGGCACAAAAGAAGTATCTTAATTTTAAGGAGATTGCGGCTTATTCTCTGGGTCTGTTCGGTTTTCAGGCGATAGTCGGACTCTTAAACAGTTATCAGGCGGAGTTTGACGGCTCGATTTTGGGAGCTAATGTTTCGGTTGTTGCAATTCTTATTTTGGTTGCGAAAATCGTGTCTGCCGTTGCCGACCCCGTTGTGGGAAATTTGGTTGATCGTTCAAAGAGCAAGATGGGTAAGTTTAAGTCGATGATAGTTTACTCGCTTGCACCGCTGCTCATTTTTACTGCGGTTGTGTTTATTGATGTTCCGTTTAAGGAAAATAAGACAGCAACCTATGTTTGGATTTTCGTTACATATCTTATTTGGAGCATTGCGATGACAATGGGCGACGTTCCGTCGCAGGGCATTGCCGCCGCTCTGACGCCCAACCCGACAGAGAGAACCAATGTTGTCTCTATTTCAAACACCTTTAAGCAGGTTGGTTTCAGTGCGTGCGTTGTAATTGTCCCCATAATTTGTCTTATCATTCCGGGCGGCTCTAAGGTATTTGTTAAATCGGGCGAGACCGATACTCCTATGATTGCGTCGGAATATTTGGGCACCGCCGTTCTTACTGCCGTGCTCGGCTGTATTCTCTTTGCTCTCATTCCGATGATTAATAAGGAGAGAGTAACCGTAAAGAATACGGAAAAAACCACTGCTAAGGATATGGCTTATGCGCTTAAAAGCAATGTGCCGTTTATGCTTGTTATCATATCGTATTTTCTCGGCTTCGGCAGACAGATGGCTATGGGAATCCAGGTTCAGGCGGCTACCGTTATTTTGGGCAGCCAAAACCTCGTTGCCGTGCTCGGTATAGTTACCGCCGTAGGTTCTATGATAAGTATGGCACTTTGTCCGCTCCTTATTAAGAAAACGGACGAGAAAAAGGCATATATAATTCTTTCCGTTTACGGCTTTGCCGCTTCGGTTTTCTCATTTGTTATCGGTACTCTTTGGTTTAAGTCTCCCGAAAACTCGGTTCTTACCGTTTTATTCTATGCAAGCCTTTTCCTTATCGGCTTGCAATTCGGTGCGGTAACTCTTATGCCCATGATTATGACCGCCGACTGCGTGGATTATTATGAGTATAAGACAGGCAAGAGAATGGAAGGCACCTGCTATTCCATTCTTACTCTCACTATTAAGGTTTGTCTTGCGCTCGGTACTGCCGTAGGCTTGATTTTCGTTCAGGCTTCAGGCTATTATGACGGACTTGCAACCGGTTCGTTTGATATAAAGACAAAGAATATTATCTTCTTTGCATATACGGCATTGCCCGGAATTCTTGCGTTGCTCTCGATTATTCCTATGTTTAAGTATGACATAGTCGGAGATAAGAAAAAGGAAATTACAAAGGCTCTCGCAGAGAAGAGAAACTAAAACAGAACGACGATAAAGTCCGTAGTACAATTTCATTTATAATTAAATAAAGGATAGTCGAGTTATCACGTTCGGCTATCCTTTTAGTTTTTTAGTTGTTTTATTTTACGACATCTTTACTGTTTGCGTAGATTTTGTGCATACGTTCATCGTCAAAGTGATTGTCGAGATATTCTGAGACTGCATTGCTTGCGGGAATGCCTGCGTCTCTTCTGTCCATTCTGAATGCGGCAGCTCCCGAAAGGATGCAGTCACATACAAAAAATACAATGAAAACGCCGACGAATACTTTGCTGAATTTAACAGGTATTTTATCTACAAGTTTCGACATAAGAGGATATACGACTTTAATCCAAAATATCCCCAGTACTCCCCAGAACAGAGAATACAAAAGGCAAACTCTACCGTTTATGTTAAGCGGAACATTGCTGTAGTCCCACGCTACCGAACCGAACAAAATTTCCTGACCCAGCGAGCATATGTATTCTGTCACTGTGCCGGCAACATAAGATGCAAGAAATATAGTGGACAGTTTTGCGTCTTTGAGTTTGTAAAGCACCAGGGTGAGTATTACCGCACCCATACCGTACGCTACCGAAAGGTGGCTGTAAACAAGCGACTGCCTGGATTCTATGTAGCCGTGGCGGATAAAGCACCATACCGTTTCCACAAGCCAGCCTACCTCACAGCTTATGAAAAATATCCATACTGTTTTGTTAAAGGTCAGCCTGTCGTTAAATCTTGATGCTTGGACCGTTGTATTATTTTTTTCTCTCTTTAATACGTCAACCATAATTTCTTCCTCTTTTATTATGCTTATCGGACGTCTCGTATTTTTTGTGTGGTATATGCGGCGGTGATTATCTTGCTTATACCCTCAAGCACACAACCGAGGCCGTACAGCCTTGCAAGCACGCTTAGACTTTCTATCGGGCAAAAGATTAAAAGTATGCCCAAAGCCATTGATATTACGGAAACCGCAAGCAGTGCGCCCCAAGCCTTCAGTCCGAATTTTTTTGAATCAATTGACGCCTGAACGGAAAACAGACTGCTTGCCGTTATTATTATTCCTGTTATAGTGCTGAAAAATGACAGAACCCAACTCGTTTTTGCTATGAATATAATTCCGATAATTATTGCAAGTATACCGAGCGCCAGGTCAAACTGAAAGGCTATGTTGTACCTGTCGTCGGAAAAGTAGGCACAGATTTTTATTGCGCCGAGCATTATTGCAAATGCGCCGATAATACAGCAGATTGCTCTCATTGATATTTGCGGAAAGATTATTAATATCAGTCCCATAATCGAAAACAGAACGCCTGCACAGATGTAGGCTGTTTTTATTCTTTTCAAGTATTTCAAGGTGTTACCTCCGAGAGTTATATGTAAAGGTTAAAAAACGCAAAAACACCGACACGAATACGACAGACTATGATTCGTGTCGGTAAAACGGTCAATTTGGTATAAGTAAGAGGGGGAAATCAGACTTGAGGAGAAAAAATATAAAGAAAATCCAAATAACATGGACAGCCTGAATCTTAATTAAATTGACCGATAGCCGAGTATTTATCTCTGCTACGGCTTTATTAAATCATATCATTGGTAAAAATAAAACTGTCAAAAAAAGAGAAATATGCAATATTTGCACATTTCCCTTGTTTTGTACTAATCTTTTTTTATTACATTTATTGAATTTTCTATATTCTCGGGGAATATCTTTCCCAGTTTCTTTATGAAATCCTCCGGATTTGTTTTCATCCCCAACTGCACCCATTCGGAAAAGGTACCCGCAATGGCATGCTTGTAGAATGTCGAGATTATTCTTATGTCTTCTTCACATATGGTGATACCTTTTTTCTCGCAGATGATTTTCATCTTATTCTCGATTATTCTGCCTATGCCGTTTGCTATATAGAGATTTATTTTATCCGCATATTTGGAAGAGAATATGTTTGATATAATATTTTTATTAACCAGCATACTGCCTGCCACCTGCTGAAAGGCGTTCTCCCACGAAAAATCGTCGCTGTCGTTCTTTATTACCTCGTCGAGCATATTGTCAAATGAGTCCGACAGTACCTCGTAAATGTCGTGATAGTGGTAGTAAAAAGTATTTCGGCTTATGCCGCATTCGTCGATTATATTTCTGACCTTAATGCTGTCGAGCGGCTTTGTCTGTAACAGCCTTAGCATAGTCAGTTTTATTTCTTTTTTAGTAAACTGCTGCATATTTACCTCTTTGGCATTGTCATTGAACTGATATTATATCATAATTCTGATATTTATGCAATAATCGGCAAATGCTTGTTTTTGAAATCGGCAAAAAGAAATAACAAACATTTAACTTTTATATTGACAAGTACATTACTGTGTGATAATATTGGAACATATTTACAGATTAAATTTATAGGGAGGTGTAGTTCGTGAGACAGCATTATTCATACAGACTTCGTTATTTCGTACACTCAAATGAGAATAATGTGCCCTGCGATAAAACACCTTTTGGCAGGGTAAGACGCTTGCCGTAAGTTTTTATTATAGTTATTTATTGTCGTAAAGATGCTGTAAAACGCTGTCGGTTTGCCGACGGCGTTTTTGCTTTTGGGGGAGAAAAATGAGATTTATACAGATTGATAAGGAGCAGGCTGATGTGCCTGTTGTAAAAAATGTAATATATGCGCTGGGCTTGGTATGGCGTGCCGATAAAAGGCTGATGATAGGATATTTTATGCAGGAGGTTTTCGGCAATGTATTTGTATGGTTTGTGCAGAATATATTGTTTCTTAAAGTTTTGCTTGAGATTATCACGGGCAACAGAGATTTCGGTATGTACTGCCGCTGTCTGATTATCTTTGCCGTGCTGTCGGTACTTGATAAAATCGTCACTTGGAGCGGAATGAGAATTGAAAAAAGAGCGACTAAAAATGTGCTTAAAAATATAAACAATATGATATTTGAAAAGGCGCAGTCGCTTGATGTTTCCTGTTATGAGGACCCGTCCTTTTATGATAAATACCAAAGGGCAACCTTAGTGGCGACCTCGGGATATTTTGATATTATAACTTATGACTTTGTGAGTATGCTGTCGGGGATTATATCCCTAATTTGCGTGCTTTTTACAGTATCGAGCATAAATCCCGAGTATCTGCTGTTTTTGGTGCCTATATTTTTGGTGTTTATCATAGAGACGGCAAAGAGCAAGTATGTATACAAGCGTGATTTGGAGATGACGACGAATAACAGAGTCAAGGCGTACATTCAGCGTACCGTTTTTCTGCGTGATTACGCAAAAGATTTAAGAACGTCAAATATCTTCTCCGTTTTGATGAGCCGTTTCGAGGGTGCGATTGAGGCAAATATAGTTATACTGAAAAAATACGGAGTGGGTCTTTTCCTTTACAGTATGATAAGTTCGCTTTTTGAGGAGTTTATTCCGGTAATCGGAACTTACGCTTATGCAGGATATGAGTTTGTAAATAAAGGGAATATGAGCGTTTCGGGTTTCAGCGTTGTGCTGTCTTCGGTTTCCTCCGTCAGAGACGTTACGCTTGAAATTACTCAGTGTTTTGACGAGATGAATCAGATGGCTTTGTATTTCCAAAACCTAAAAGACTTTTTTGATTACGAGCCGAAGATTGTGTCTGGTGATAAAAAGGCGGGAAAATTCGAGAGCCTTGAATTTAAGAATGTATCGTTCAGGTATCCGTCTGCACAAAAAAATTCTTTGAGCAATGTCAGTTTTAGGCTGAATAAGGGCGAAACGCTTGCCGTTGTCGGAATTAACGGAGCGGGCAAGTCAACGCTCTTAAAACTTATGCTTAGGTTTTATGACGCTACCGAGGGCGAGGTGCTTTATAACGGTATGAATGTAAGAGAGTATGATTTGGCGACCTACAGAAATGCGTTCGCCACTGTGTTTCAGGATTATAAAAATTTTGCGTTGTCGGTTTATGAAAATGTTATGTGCAAGCCATGCACCGATGATGAGAAAAGACTTGCCGCACAGGCTCTTAAAGATTCGGGAGCGTGGAGAAAAATATCGACTTTATCAAACGGCGGCGATACCGTGCTGACAAAGGAGTTTGACGAAAACGGTGCAGGACTTTCGGGCGGCGAAAACCAAAAGGTATCGACCGCAAGGCTGTTTGCCCGTGATTTTGAGGTGGCTGTTCTTGACGAACCGAGTTCTGCTCTTGACCCCGTTGCCGAGAGTGAAATGTATGACAGTTTGGCTCGTGTGACCGAGGGCAAGACAGTGATTTATATATCGCACAGGTTGTCGAGCGCAACTCTTGCCGATAGGATTATTGTGCTTGACGGCGGCAGGATTATCGAGAGCGGAACGCACGGCGAATTGATGGCGCTCGGCGGAAAATACAGTGAGATGTTTTCGCTTCAGGCATCCAATTACAGCAGCGAGGAGGCAGAGAATGATGAAAATTAAAAAAGAAAAGAATGAACATTCGCTTCTTTCAAATATGCTGTTTTTTGTAGGCTTAATGTTTAAGGCTTCTCCGCTTTTAGTTATCGGCGAGCTTTGCTGGGGTATACTTATGAATGTTCCGAGCAGACTGATAAGCGTTATCGGAGTTAAATATATCATTGATGTTATGACTTCGGGCGAGAGGGTATACCGCATATTTTGGGCAGTCGGCATTATTGCCGCCGTGATTGTTTTCAGCAGGGTTGTATCTTGGCTTTTTCGTGAATTTTTCTGGAATGTCGAAAAGGAAAAATGTTATTTTGCCCTTAATAAGGAACTGTATGAAAAAGCAAAAAGCCTGGATTTGGAATCATACGACAATCCCGAATTTTATAACAGCTTTATTCTCACTATCGAATCGTCGAGCGATAATATCCAAAACCTTTTGGGATTGATAAGAAATTATTTCGGCAATGTCGTTGCGCTCATAAGCGTTGCCTCCGTGCTTGCCGCCATTGACCCTCTTTGCCTTTTGATAATTCTTGTAAGCATTGCGGCGTTTATGCCGTTGTCAAAGGTTATCGGTAATTTGCAGACCCAAAGGCAGATAGAAAACACTCGCTATCATAGGCGAAGCGATTATTTTCAGCGTATTTTTTATCTTCAGGATTACGCAAAAGAGGTCAGAATGAATAATATTCATCCTCTTTTGATTGACAGGTATAATGACGCCGCCGATGATGTTATTAAAAATCAGGATAAGTATTGGAGCAAGATTTCACTTCTCTACTGCATACAGGAAATAGGCGTTCAGGTTGTGGGCATTATGCTTCTTATGCCGCTTTATCTCGGCTATCTTGTTCTTGTTAAGCAGTCGATTACGGCAGGCGACTTTGTGGCAACCTTTAACGGCGCTTACTCTATTGCGGTGAGCATTAATTTTCTTACCGTTTGGGCTGTCGCACGCTTTGAGGAGAGGGCTAAGATTATAGAAAAATACCGTGGCTTTCTTAATGCCGAGCCAAAAATCACCGACGGAGAAAACCACGCAAGCGTTACCGAGCCTAAGGAAATTAAAATCGAGAATATGTCATTTACTTATCCCGGAAGCGATAAGCCGACTCTGAGTGATATTAATCTTACAATTAAACCGTACGAAAAGATTGCACTCGTCGGCTTTAACGGAGCAGGCAAGACAACGCTTACAAATCTTTTGCTCAGGCTTTATGATGTAAGCGAGGGCAGTATTAAGATAGACGGCGAGGATATACGCACCGTTAAGACATCGGAGCACAGAAACCGCTTTGCCGCAGTGTTTCAGGATTTTCAGATTTTTTCCTGCAATGTCGGCGAAAATGTCGCTCTTGACAGCAGTTATAATTCAGATGATGTAAAGAGCGCACTCAATCACAGCGGTTTTGATAAGAAACTAAAAGGCGGCACTCAAACGGAGCTTCTTCGGGAATTTGATGATGAGGGTGTTATGCTTTCGGGAGGCGAGGCACAGAAGATTGCCGTAGCCAGAGCGTTTTACAAAAAATGTCCTTATGTAATCCTTGATGAGCCGTCGGCGAATCTTGACCCGATTGCCGAGTATAATCTAAACCGTGCCATGCTTGAGGCGGCGGAGGATAAGACGGTTATATTTATTTCGCACCGTCTTTCCACCACCGTTAATGCCGATAAAATCTATGTTATGGAGCAGGGCAGAATTATCGAGAGCGGTTCGCATAAGGAACTAATGAGCAAGAACGGGACATATGCCGAAATGTTCAACCTTCAGGCAGAGAAGTATGTTGACAAAGAAAATTAATAAAGTCGAATTTTTAAGCCGAGCACTTTATGGTGCCCGGCTTTCTTGCTGCTTTACGTTATTTTTTGATAAAGATAAAAATTGATTTTTTTACCTTGGTATTCGTATGTTACTGTTTTTACCGATTTATACATTGTTTTATCATAGTCGCCTTCAGAGGCATAATTTATTATGAAATCATAATCGCCGTTCTTTATTCCGCTTATATAATGCTCTGTCATTTCGGGGAATGCGGCGTTAAGCGGAGAAACATATTTATAATTTTCAAAACAATCCATATATTTATAAAACGGTGCGACATCTATACAGTTCCCTGTAATCTTCGGATTTTCGACACCCGAATTTTTTATGTATTGCGAAAATTGATAATACGGGGTTTCTTCTTCATCCTCGCCCAAATAATGTATTGTGCTTGAGGTTGCAAAAGATATTGTAAGACCTATTGCAATAACCGAGATAACTGTTAAAATATTTAACTTTTTGATTCTTGATTTATCAAACTTGTTAAACAGATTATCAAAGGTGTAAATTAAAGCCATTGCACCCGGAATCGCAAATATAAACATCTGTATGAAATAGTAAGGAATTTTACCGCCGTTTCCGATAATGTATATAAATATAAATAAGACGATAAAAAGCAGTAGGTTATATAAGAATAGTTTTTTAGGTATTTTTTGGTGCTTGCTTTTTTTAATCAGCAAAGAAGATATAAAAGATACTATCGGTATTGCCAGATATATAAAGCAACGGTATATTCCGAACAATATGCCTGTCGATAAGGATAATTTATTATAATATTTTCCTTGCTCTATAAAATAAAAATTAATAAAATCGGTAAAATAATTATTTACTCCGAAGTATATTATCCATGGTATTGTTGAAATCAGAACTCCGCCGGCAATGATAAGACATGTTGAGAATAATTTTTTGAAGTTCTTTTCTTTTATCATATCGACGGCAGGTATAATAAACCATGCAATATAAATTCCCAAGAGAGTGTACTTGCTCCAAAGGACACAGCCGGATGTAATTCCTACAATCAAATATTCATAAGGTTTTATCGAAACGTTTTTGTATACATACCGAAAGCCTATATAGTAAAGATATACAAAAAACGGCATCATCATAAGTTCTGCCGTATCGCCGCCGTAGGTGTTAAGAGGACAGCAATACATAAGACAGGCAACAAAAAAGGTTGAAAGCAGAGATCTTTTTGAGTCATATTTTAGCGAAACGGTTTTGTATACAAAGCAAAGGGATATAAATGAAAAGATAATTTCCGTAAAATACAATCCTATGTACGAACTGTCGCTTATCAGTGAGGCTATTCCGTATATGACAAATAAGAACGGCCCCTTTTGGTCTATTACATCTCTGTATAAAAGTTGTCCGTCAAACATTCTGCGACCGACCTCAAAGATAACGGTTACATCCGGTGAATTGTTAAAATCGTAAAGCGGTGAGCATTTTGAAAAAACGGTAATAAACGAAACCGATATTAACAGAATTGTAAAAAGTACCGTGCATTTTCTTTTTCTCGTTTTTATCATAACAGAGCCTCGTAACAGATATTTTATTAATATTAACATAATATACAAATTTTGTCAAAAGTAACTAATAATCATATTGATATATTTGAGTTTTTAGTATATAATTGACTTAAATTTGTATAGGGTGATGGAAATGAAAAAATTATATGTTGTTGTTCCTTGCTATAATGAGGAGGAAACTCTTGTTGATTCTACATATAAGTTAACTCAAAAGTTAAAAGGTTTGATTTCGGATAAGAAAATTACCGAGGACAGCAGAATTTATTATATCGATGACGGAAGCAAGGACTCGACATGGGCTCTTATAGAAAAGTTGCATAATGAAAATTCATTTGTAAACGGTATAAAACTGAGCAAAAACAGAGGACATCAAAACGCCTTGCTGGCAGGACTTATGAGCATAAAGAATGAATGCGATTGTTGCATTACCGTTGACGCCGATTTGCAGGACGATATTAATTCGTTTGATGAAATGATTGAAAAATTCGAACAAGGTTACGAAATTGTATATGGGGTGCGTAACGACCGAAAAAGCGATACGGCATTTAAGCGAGGCACCGCCCAACTCTACTATAAAATCCTTTCATTTTTCGGAGCGGAAATTGTATATAATCATGCAGATTACAGGCTTATGAGTTCAAGGGCTTTGGACGCTCTGGAATCATTTAAGGAAGTTAATTTATTTTTAAGAGGGCTTATTCCTCTTATCGGATTTAATTCCTGCACGGTTGAGTATTCAAGAAAAGAAAGACTGTACGGCGAAACCAAATACAGTTTGAAAAAAATGGTTGCTCTTGCATTGGACGGAATAACCAGTTTTTCGATTAAGCCGATAAGAATGATAACGGTTACGGGATTTTTTTCGCTTTTACTCGGCTTGGGAATGCTGATTTACAGTTTGGTTCAGTGGAAACTCGGAAATACAATCAGAGGCTGGACTTCTCTGATTTGGTCAATTTGGACCGTCGGAGGACTTGAACTGCTTGCACTCGGAATTATAGGCGAATATATAGCAAAAATTTATCTGGAGACAAAGGCTCGTCCGAGATTTATAATTGAGAAAGTTCTTGGCGATAAAGGCGAAGACGGCAAAAAATGGAAATAGGATTATTATTGGGGCACACTTCATAAAGAAGTAATTGGTTTTTAAGCATTTATTCCTTATGTAGTGTGCCTCTTGCTCGGCTTTTTAATTTACGATTTAGTAATAATCATTGCCAGGGCATGCGGGTTTATGGTATCATTCAGTTAAAGAGGTAAGGCGGTGGCGTTATGAATGAAAAAATATTTTTGCTGGAAGACGATGCATATTTGCGTGACGGACTGAGTGAGATGCTCTCCGGTCAGGGTTATGCCGTTACGGCAACCGAAACGATTTCGCAGGCAAGGGGAATTATTGCGTCGTGCGTCTTTGATTTGATTATCCTTGATGTTATGCTTCCCGACGGAAGCGGTCTTGACCTTTGTGCATCGCTGAGAGCCTCGGGCGTTACTTCACCGATACTGTTTTTGACTGCGTGTGACGATGAAATAAATATCGTAAAAGGGCTCGACTCGGGCGCCGATGATTATGTTACAAAACCGTTTAAGTTATTGGAACTGATGTCGAGAGTGCGTGCGCTCATCAGACGCTCGGGGAACAATTTGTCTCTCGTCAGCAGTGACGGCATAGTTATTGATATGAATAATATGACTGTTAAAAAGAATAACGAAACCATATTTCTTACAAAAACGGAGTTTCAGATTTTGTGCTGTCTTATCCGTAATAGCGGCGTTATCGTTACCCGTGACACACTGCTTAAAAACATTTGGGACGAGAGCGGAAACTTTATTTATGACAATACGCTGAGCGTGCACATGAGCCGCCTCAGAGAAAAAATCGGCTTTGAGCATATCGTTACGGTAAGAGGCGTGGGGTACAGATGGGAGGACGCAAGATGACGGCGGCTATTGTATCGGGTATGTTTATTGCGGCTTTGATTATTGCTTGCGTTGTGCTTATCGAAAGACAGCGCAGGCTGAAAAAAGACGTTAGAAACCTTACAGAGCAGATTGAGGATTTTCTGAATAATGACAAGATGACTCCGTTCAGCCTTTACGATAATGATTTTGCAAAGCTGCAAAATTCCGTTTCGGATTTGGAAGAATTGGTTAAGTTGGAGCAAAATAAACTGGCGGCGGAGAGCAGAAAAAACACTGAATTTATTTCAGACATATCCCACCAGCTCAAAACTCCGATTGCGGCGATAAAACTTTATTGTGAGATGGACAACGAAACGAAACCCAGCACACACAACACCAAAGAACTTGAGCTTATATCGAAAATGGAGAGCCTTGTGTATCAGCTTTTGCGTTTGGAAAAAATTAAGACGGGTGACATTTACTGCGAGGATTATAAGTGTTGTGACCTGTCTGCACTCATAAGGGGAATAATAAGCGATTTTAAGCCGTTTTATCCCAATAAAACCTTTGCCGTTATCGGAGAGAGTAAAATGAGATGCAGTATAAATTGGCTTGGCGAGGCTGTTTCAAATGTGATAAAAAATGCGTGCGAACATACTGCGGATGACGGGTACATAAAGGTTGAAATAAGCGATACCGGACATGCCTCAATAATTAAAATTTCCGACAACGGCGGCGGAGCGGATGAGGACGATTTGAAAAACATATTCATTCGTTTTTATAAATCTAAGGAGTCGAGCGAGAAAAGCACGGGCATAGGTCTTGCCATAGCAAAGGCGGTTGTGGAACGGCACCACGGGGTAATATCTGCGGAAAATCAGGGCGATGGCTTGGTATTGAGCATATGCCTGCCGCATATAGAAGCAAACGAAATTATATAAAGCAATAAAAGAAATCAACCTTGTTATAAAACGGGGTTGATTTCTTATAATATCTTACGATTTTTTAAGACGGGCGTAAGATTGTTGAAAGACATATGTGATATATTGAAAGCAGAAAGAAGGGCGATTTATATGAACATTATTTCGTGTAATGAATTGACTAAGGAATATATAAGCGGAGACAGCGTTATCAAGGCTGTTGATAATATCAGCGTTGAATTTGAGCAGGGGGAATTCTGTGCCATTACGGGTCCGAGCGGCTCGGGCAAGTCCACTCTTTTGCATATGCTATCCTCTTTGGAAAATCCCACTTCGGGATATGTTCTGTATAATGACGCCAAACTTGGGGATTACAGCGACAATCAGCTTTCCATTCTTCGCAGGAGACGCTTCGGTTTTGTGTTTCAGGCATACAATCTTGTAAATGAACTTACGGGAATGGAAAATATTTTGCTTCCGATTATGCTTGATTCAAAAAAAGCGGACGAAAAATATTTGGAAAGAATTGTGAACATATTAGGAATAAAAGATAGGCTTGAGCATCTGCCGTCTGCACTTTCGGGCGGACAACAGCAAAGAATTGCGATAGCAAGAGCGCTTGCAAATAAGCCGTCAATTCTTTTTGCGGATGAGCCGACGGGAAATTTGGATAAAAAAAGCGGAGAAGAGGTGCTTACTCTTCTTAAATATGCCGCCGACGAGCTTGGCGTTACGCTGATACTTGTTACCCATGATCTTCATGTTGCGGAGCAGGCAGATAGAATTTTAACCATCGAGGACGGAAAAATCGTCAGAGATTCAAGGTCAGAGGTGGTATGATGAAAAACAAATTAACCGTTAACGATATTGCTCTTGCAAACATAAGGCAGAGAAAAAAGCAATATTTGATAATGATTATCGGTATAGTTCTTGCTATGGTTTTTTCCGGCAGTATTGTGTTTTTTATGGCGGCGGCAAAGGAAACTTCGCATGCCGAATATGTGGATAACTGCGGCTGTCAGGACACTGTTATCGACATACCGTCATTCAGCGATAAGGATTATGAAAAGGCAAAGGACAGCGGTGCTGTGGACGATTATGCCATAGTTGATATTTTGGGCTATGCGTATAAGAGCGATAAGTTCAAAAGGCTCGGTTCTGCAGTCGGCAGAGCAAATGATAAGTTCAGAAAAATATCAAACCAAAGACTGCTTGAGGGCAGACTGCCCGAGGCGGAAAACGAAATAGCCATAGAGAGCGAGGCACTGAAAAAACTCGATTACCGCAATGCAAGCGTCGGAAGTACAATCAGCCTGAAATTTATGGTGCAAAATGCTCAGGGTTACGCTCAAACCGTTGATAAGGAGTATGTTGTAACCGGTATTCTAAAGGATAAAAAGAGCAATATAGGATATTCGTTTTTTTCCTATGACGAGTACGACACTTCGATACCGGCGATTTTTGTGGCGGATAATACGATTTTGGAGTCGGGAGGCAAGGCAAAGCAAATTGCCTATCTTGAGGGAACGCAAAAAAGAAATAATACATTTAACGATTATTTGGCAAAGAATTACGGCGAAGATTTAGAGTATGATATATGCAGTACGAATTTTGATTCTTCATCTGTTTTGGATTACTATCAATTTGCAAACGGTGATTTGATTATATTCATTGCCCTTTTGCTTGTGTTTACATCCTGTGTGGGAATAGTTAATTCGTTTAACAATAACCTTAAGGAACGCAGACAGCAGATAGGTATGCTCAGGGCAGTCGGCACAACAAGGCGGCAGATAATACGCATTTTCGGCAGAGAGGCGTTTATTATAGCACTTATTTCTACGCCGATAAGTATTTTGATTTCGTATTTGCTTGTGTATCTGGGTATCAATTTAATGAGCGACAATGCGGTTATGACAAAGAGCATTTGGACGCTTCCGATTGCAGCGGTTATAAATATGACGGTCGTTATGCTTGCGGCACTTGTGCCGTTGATTTTTGCATCGCACATTTCGCCTATGCAGGCTATCAGGGATGTCAGGATTCAGCGAAAGGCAAAGGTAAAGAAGATTCATTCAAAGATGCAATATAAACCTGCCACTCATCTTGCAAGGCGAAACGGTCAGTTTTATAAGGGAAGCAAAATTGCGGTGGGCGTAATTCTTTCACTGTCGGTTATGCTGTCGGCGTTCGGATTTTCTTATCTTTCGTATGAAAAGGATAATAAAACGGTCATACCGTATGATTACGTATTTTGGTGCGGAAATTCGGATAATAGTCTCAGCGATGCAGATAAGCAGAATATTGTCTCAAATCCGCTCGTGGAGACCGTAGTCGGTGAAAAGAGCATAAGCTCTGCTATTAAGGCGGACTATTCGAGTATGTTTATGCGTGTTATGAATCCCGACCGGTTCCTTTACAATTACGACAGCGATAACGAGGATTATTCGTTTCCTACCACTGTGGAAGAGTATAAGAACCGTATTCAAAATAATAAGGGAGAACCGTACGCTCCCGACGAGTTTGAGGGACCGGGAATTACGGACGATATGTGGAGTATGACGATTAATTCGTATGACCGAGACATCCTCTCAAAGTTAGAAGACAAGGTTTACGACGGAAAAATAGATTATAACAAACTCCGCTCGGGTGAGGAGGTTATACTCGTTATGCCGAAAAAGGCGGAACTTATGGTGCGTCTTTATCATAACGGAATGGGCTCCCATTATAATTATGACGATGATGTGGGAAAGCCCAAAAACCTATATAAAACCGTTATGACCGAAAACAGTCCGTACAAGGCAGGCGATGAAATTGAGGTGTATTCATCAGCGGACAAGGCGTTTAAGACGGTTAGGATAGGCGCTTTGGTTTCATGCTCCAATGACAGCAATATAATAGGTAACATTATTTCGACTTATTCTCCGCATATAATTACAAGCAATGACGGAATACTGAATTTTAATAAAGAGGCAGGATATGAAAACTTATATATCAGCCTTTATGATGAGCCGAACGACAAAACCGATGCGGAGTTTACAGAGTTTCTCGACGAATATAAACTGAAGTATGACGGCTTTGTAACCTCGGCATACGAGGATAACCAAACGATTGAAAAGAACTACCGCTCAATGGTTACGGCGATGCTTGTTGTGCTGATTACAGGCTTTGCCGTATGTGTAAGCATAATAAATAATTCGATTACCGCCCAGATAAGGGAGAATAAGAGAGTTATAGGAACTCTGCGTGCTGTCGGTGCAAGCAGGAGTGAACTGGTTAAATCATACTGCTTAAGAATGCTGTCTATGTTCACTTGGGGAGCGGGAGTCGGCTTTGGTCTTTACATCATAGGATTTATTGTAATTAAAATTTTGTGCAGATATTTGCCGGATATGGGATTAAATCTTGTGTTTAGTCCGTGGGCATCGGTAATTATGGTTGCGGTGCTGTTCGTATTTTGCTTTATTAATCTGTTTTCAAAGATCAGCAAGGAAATGAAAAACAGTATTGTTGAAAATATAAGGGAGTTATGATGAAAAAATTATTATCTTTATTAGTATCGGTTTTGCTTTGCGTTTGCATGCTTGTGCCGTGTGCAACAGTTTTTGCAGAGGAGGACGAGGCTCAGACACCGGTAAACTCTTCTGTTCCGAGATTTATGCTCACTTCGTACAGTATTGACGGCGGATATGTTTCTCCGTCGGAACAGAAGGAACTTTCTCTCACGCTGAAGAATTACAGCAGGGACAAGGCGATATATAATGTTAAACTGTCGCTTACAGACGACAGTGCGGAAATTCAGCCCGATGGTACGGGTACTGCCTTTGTGCAAAAAATAAATGCGGGTGCATCATATACTTGGAAACTTAAAATAGGCGCAACTCCCACTGCTTCCGTGGGAAATCATAAACTTACGGTTTCAAGTGAGTATGAGGACGAATACCATTCTGCGTTTTCTAATTCGGACACCGTAATCGTCGGCGTAAAGCAAAAGACGGAACTTTCTTACGACGGGATTGTGCTTGCCTCAAGGCTTACTCAGGACAGTTCATCGTCGATAAATGCGGTGCTGATGAACACGGGCAAATCCGTAATAAGAAATGCCAAGGTGTCGCTTGATGTTGAAGGCGTTACAACGGGCGGAGTGCTGTTTATCGGAGAAGTGCCTGTCGGTGAAAGCAAAAGCGGAACGATTAATCTTATGGTGGATTCGTCTGCCGAGGGCGAAATCAAAGGTACTGCAACAATTACCTATGAAAATGACTTCGGCGAGGAGTTCAGTCAGACGGTTGAACTTACTTCAAATGTTGAACCTAAAAAGGAAGAAACCGAGCAGGAACAGGAAAAACAGCCTAAATTCAGACTGTGGTGGGCATTTATGCTCGGCGGTTTAGTCATAGGCGGTGCCGTTGGTGCAATAATACCGATTTCAATTAATTCTTATAAAAAACGCAAGGAGGACGAACTCAGACTTTGATAATTTAACCAAAAAGAAAGTGAAATATTCGTCACGCTTTAGTGCGTGAATGAGATATTGCTGTTGACAAAGGGCTCGATTTGTGATTAGATAATATATGCGGCATTGCTTAGTATGGGCGATGCCGTTATATTTTGTTTGGAGAATTGATATGACTGCAATAATTGAAGCGATTTACGGCTTTTTGTGGAACGATTTATTTACACTCAGGTTCGGCGATACGGTTATAGGCATACCGTTGTTGGTTTTGTTGCTTATACCTGCCGGAGTTTATTTTACGGTAAGAACAAGGGTTATGCCCATTCGCAAGTTCCCCGAAATGGTGAGAGCACTCGGCGAGAAAAAAGATGACAAAAGCAGCCTTTCCGCTTTTCAAACTCTGATTGTTTCTACCGCCACCAGAGTCGGAATGGGAAATCTGGTGGGTGTTGTTGCCGCTATTTCATTCGGCGGAGCAGGGGCTGTGTTTTGGATGTGGGTGACTGCAATTTTGGGCGCCTCCACCGCTTATGCAGAGGGCACTCTTGCACAACTTCATAAGAAAAAGGATAAGCTGTACGGCGGCTGTCATGGCGGACCCGCTTATTATATTCATGATTTTGTTGAAAAAAAGCGAAAAAAGAAGATTAAAAAATCCTTTCTTGCACTTTTGTTTGCGTTCTTCGGATTGGTGTGCTGGTGCGGAATCAGCCAGGTGGTGAGTAATTCCGTTACTTCCGCTTTCAGCAATGCGTTTTCGATACCGCCGATTTATACTACTGTCGTTTTGGTTGCCATTGCGGCGGTTATAGTGCTTAGAAAAAACGCAACGGTTAAATTTCTCGATGTCATTGTGCCGATTATGGCGGTGCTTTATTTTCTGATTACGATTTTTATTATGCTGAAAAATATCAGGCTTATGCCGTCGGTTTTCTCTCGGATTTTCGAGGAGGCGTTCGGCTTTAAGCAGGCAGTGTCGGGAGGCTTCGGCGCAGTTCTTATGAACGGAATAAAAAGAGGTCTGTTTTCCAATGAGGCGGGCTCGGGTTCTGCTCCGTGTGCCGCCGCAGCCGCAGAGGGCAAGAGTCCCGAGGCCATCGGAATGGTGCAGTCCCTCGGCGTTTTGATTGATACCGTTGTTATATGTACCTGTACCGCAATGATTATTTTGTTTGTGCCGCAGGACATTATCGCTTCTCTTCAGGGAATGGAACTTTTGCAGACGGCTATGAGTTATCATCTCGGACCGATAGGACCGTATTTCATCGCAGTGATTTTGTTTTTATTCAGTTTTTCAACATTTTTGGGCGTGCTGTTTTACGCTCGCTCGAATGTATCTTATATCTGCGGCGAAAATTGGCTCAGCCAAAACATTTATAAGGTTGTCGCACTCGTTATGCTTTTCGTGGGCGGATTGCGTTCGTTCACCGTTGTTTGGGACTTGGGTGATGTCGGAATAGGACTTATGACGATAATTAATCTTATTGTCCTCATTCCTATGTCAAATGAAGTAATTCCTCTTTTGGACAAAAACAAGAAATCCGTTCGGCATAAGAAATAGAATTTTGGAGCACTCTCTGTTTTCTTTTGAAAAAAGAGGGTGCTATTTTTTGTTTTTGCTTGCAAAAGGCGGCTGAATTAAGTATTATATAAATACTGTAACTGAAAAATAATTTTTTATCGGGAGAATGCTATGAATAAAATTATATTTTCCTCCGAGGATGAAAGGAAATATGCTCTTGCCTGCCTTACTTTTGCAAAAAGAATGTCTTTGATAAGCGATGACAGTCTTGATGCAGTGTATGACAGATGCAACAAAGAGAATGAAAACAGAAAAAAGAAACTCGAAAATAACGAGATTGTTTACGGACCTGTTTTTCTTTCGCCTATTGAGTATCTCGATTACGAACTTACGAGATTTAAGCTCGATTTTGTGTCGGAAAGCGACAGGATTAATTATGATTTTAAGCCGATTGCAAAAAAGGATATGAAGGCTTACTATAAGGCAAACAAGGATTTGTTCACAAGATATAACAGAGAACGCTTTTTCTTTTTTGAGGTTAAAACGGTTATCTACAAAAAAATAAGAGAGGAAGAATACGAAAATGAAATCAACGGTATATTACGTCAGCTCTCTTAACGGAAACGATTCAAACGACGGATTAACTAAAGAGACCGCTTTTTTGACTCTTGATAAAATTAATTCGATTGCACTCGGCGCAGGGGATAAGGTTCTGCTCGAAAACGGTTCGATTTTTGAAAATCAGTTTTTGCATATCAAAAATGCAGGCGACATTAGCGGTGAGCCTATCGAAATCGGTGCATACGGCGAAAACGAAAATATGCCGCACATTGCCGCAAACGGTACGGGGCTGTGGTTTCAGGATTACGGCACGGTGCTCGATTTTCAGCATCATGTGTATAAGGGTGATGTTTCTTCGGCGGTGCTTCTTTACGATACGGAGAATATTATTATTCACGATATAGAAATCAGCAACAAAGCAGAGTTCAAAAATATTGAGGCTTATTCCGCTCCCGATAAAACGGACAGAACGGGTGTTGCCGCAGTTGCTCAAAACAGAGGCACCGTTCATTCTATTACTCTTGATAATCTTTATATCCACGATGTAAACGGAAATGTTTACAACAAGCATATGAATAACGGCGGAATATATATGACCTGCTTCACTCCGGCAGATGAGGGAAAGACAGGCGTTGCAAGGTATGACGGCGTTACGGTAAACGGTTGTTTCGTTAAAAATGTAAGCAGATGGGGCATTGCCGTCGGTTACTCTTACCGCCATAATGATTTTTCGACTAAGGAACTCAGTGAGGAGACCTTTAAGAAATACGGCAACGAGAATATTAAGCTCACTAATAACTATGTTAAATTTGCAGGCGGCGACGCAATCACTCCGATGTATGCGCTTGAGCCGATTGTTGAGCACAATATGTCCGACTCCTGTGCTACGGAGATGAACGACAGATATTATAAATATCCCGAAAAGCGTCAGGGCAAGGTTGCGGCGGCTATTTGGCCGTGGAAGTGCAAGAATGCATTGCTCAAATATAACGAGGCTGTGGACACAAAACTTAATCAAGACGGTATGGCGTATGACGCAGACTCGGGCGACGGTACTACATATGACAGCAACTACTCCCGTCTTAATGAGGGCGGCTGTATGATGTTTTGTATGCAGCAGGCTGTGCATAATACATTTACAAATAATGTCAGCGTTGACGATTTGAGCGGAACCATGACTCCGGCGTGCAATCCCGACGCTTATGTTGCGAATAATAAATATTATGTTCGCAAGGGCGTTCCGTTTAGAAGACCGAGAAATCATGGCAAGATGACACTTAAAGACAACGAAATTATTAAAATAGAAAAATAAACAGCGAGGTAAATTAATGGCAAAGACAAAGGGAAGAGTTACTATACCCACCGATATGGATGTGGTAAAGGAAACGCTCGAAATTATGGACAAATGGGGCGCAGACGCTATTCGTGACTGCGACGGTACGGAATTTCCGCAGGAATTAAAGGACGCAGGTGCAAAGGTTTACGCCACCTATTATACCACTCGTAAGGATAACGAATGGGCTAAGGCAAACCCCGACGAAATTCAGCAAATGTATATTATGACGAAGTTCCACACAGCGGTGTCGGATACTCTTGAAATTCATCTTATGGATAATCTTTATCCCGATATGCTCAAGGTAAATGATCGTGATGACATTACCAGATGGTGGGAGGTTATCGACCGCACAACGGGTGAGGTTGTTTCAGTAAACGATTGGAAATATGACTCACAAAGCGGAAATGTAATTATTTCAAACGCTAAGGCATTCCACGAATATACCGTAAGTTTTCTCGCTTACATTATGTGGGACCCGGTGCATATGTATAACGCTGTGGTAAACGAGTGGAAGGATGTTGAGCCGCAGATTACATTTGACGTTCGTCAGCCTAAGACGAGAGCACACTCTCTTGAAAGACTTCGTAAGTTCCTTGAAACTCACGAGTATGTTGATGTTGTAAGATTTACAACTTTCTTCCATCAGTTTACTCTCATTTTTGACGAACTTGCCAGAGAAAAGTTTGTTGACTGGTTCGGTTATTCCGCATCGGTTAGCCCATATATTCTTAAGCAATTTGAAAAAGAGGTAGGTTATAAGTTCCGCCCCGAGTTCATCATTGACCAGGGATATATGAATAATACATATCGCATTCCGTCAAAGGAGTTTAGGGACTTTCAGGCGTTCCAAAGACGAGAGGTTGCAAAACTTGCTAAGGAAATGGTTGACATTGTTCACGAGTACGGCAAAGAAGCAATGATGTTTATGGGCGACCACTGGATCGGTATGGAGCCGTTTATGGACGAGTTTGCTTCAATCGGTCTTGATGCGGTTGTAGGTTCTGTCGGAAACGGCGCAACTCTTCGTCTTTTCAGCGATATTAAGAATGTTAAGTACACAGAGGGCAGATTTTTGCCTTACTTCTTTCCCGATGTTTTCCATGAGGGCGGCGACCCGATTTATGAGGCAAAGGTTAATTGGGTTACTGCAAGAAGAGCAATTCTCAGAAGTCCTATTCAGCGTATCGGCTACGGCGGATATTTGAAACTTGCGCTTCAGTTCCCCGAGTTCGTTGATTATATTGAGGGCGTTTGCGATGAATTCCGCACTCTTTATGATAATATTCAGGGCGTTACTCCTTACTGCGTAAAGAAAGTTGCAGTGCTTAATTGCTGGGGTAAGATGCGTTCGTGGGCAAATCATATGGTGCACCACGGTCTTTACTACCGACAGAATTATTCTTACTTCGGAATTATCGAGGCTCTCAGCGGCGCACCGTTTGATGTTAAGTTTATCAGTTTTGACGATATTAAAAATGATAAGAATTTGCTTGACGATATTGATGTTATTATCAATGTCGGTGATGCAGACACCGCACAGTCGGGCGGCGAATATTGGGCAGATGAGGAAATTGTTACCGCAATTAAAAGTTTTGTATATAACGGCGGAGGATTTATCGGCGTAGGTGAGCCGGCTGCTCATCATTGGCAGGGTAAGTTCTTCCAGCTTGACGACATTTTGGGCGTTGAGGAGGAAAACGGCTTTACTCTCAATACTCGCAGATACAATACAGAAGAGCACAGAGACCACTTTATTCTTGCCGATACAGATAACGGTAAGGTTGACTTCGGCGAGGGCAAGAAAAACATTGTCGCTCTCGACGGTACAACCGTTCTTGTTCAAAATGCTACCGAGCTTCCGTTTATGGTTCGTCATGCCGAAGAGGTGCAGATGGCTGTCAGACAGTTCGGTAAGGGCAGAGGCGTTTATATCAGCGGACTTCCGTATTCATTTGAGAACAGCCGTGTTCTCTACCGTGCGGTTCTTTGGAGTGCAAGTGCCGAGAATGAACTTAACCGTTGGTATTCCACTAACTATAATGTTGAGGTTCACGCTTATGTTAAAAACGGCAAATACTGCGTTGTAAATAATACATACGAGCCGCAGGATACCACCGTATATGTAGGCGACGGCACAAGTTTCGACCTTCACCTCGACGCTAACGAGATTAAATGGTATCATATATAATAAAATCATAATAAAATATCACACATTAAAAACCGCTCTCTTAGGTTAATCCTAAGAAAGCGGTTTTTTAGCATATTCCTTATTCAGTGTTCCTTTTTGCGTTTATTTTCTTGGCGGATATTATTTCTTTCGATAAGACGGCGAGCTTTTACGGAGCAATTTCGGCGTTGTTCTAATTATTGTCAGATGAAATCATATCGTAAAAGTCTTTTAGTAAATCGTCAGCCTTTACCTCAAGACATTTGCAAAAACACGCAAATTCATAGTCGGTTACCTGGCGCATATTTTTTTCGATTTTGCTTATCATTTGTTGGTCGATATTCACCCCGAGCACCTGCATTTTTGCCGAAAGTTGGGTTTGTGATATATTTTTGCTTTGACGGATTTTTTGCAATGATTCACCGATTATGTTTTTACGCTCTCTGAATGTAATTTTTTTCATGGAATCATCCTTACGTTATATTAACGTATTGACGATATCATAAATTTAATGTATAATTACGTTACATTGACGTATATCGCCGTATTTTTTAAGAAAAGTTTTATCGGGAGTAAGGGATTATGGAAAAAAATATTGAAAAAATCATAAAGAATCTGACAAGTAAGTATTGGCTTGCCAAGTCTCGTTATATTCATTACTATGACAAATATGCCATTGACGAAAAAGCTATACTGCTTGAATCACAGCACGGTCACGAATTTAACGGAAATATTTTCGCTCTGGCAAAATATTTAAGTTCCGATATAAAGTATGCTGACTTTAGTATATATTTATCCTGCAATTCCAATTTTACTGAAGAATTTGAGGAAAAAATAAATTACTATAATCTCGATAATATTAAAATCATCACCACCTCGACTAAAGAATATTTTAAGGTTCTCGCAAGTGCAAAATATCTCATAAACGACAATACCTTTCTGCCTTACTTTATAAAAAAAGAGGGTCAAATTTATTTGAACACATGGCATGGTACTCCCCTTAAATCCCTCGGCAGAAAAATAAAAAATGACGCTTTGAATATCGGAAATCCGCAAAGAAACTTCTTGACTGCGGATTATATTCTTTTCCCGAATGAATACACAAAGCGGCATATGCTCGAGGATTATATGATGGATAATATTGCCCAAAGCAAAACAATTATGGTCGGTTATCCCAGAAACGATGTCTTTTTTGACACTGAGCGCAGAAAAACATTACGCAAAGAATTGAAACTTGAAAACTATAAAGTATGGGCGTATATGCCCACCTTTAGGCAAAATGCAAGAGTCGGCACTTCAGCCAAAAGTGACGCCTATATGCTTTATAACCTGTTTGAACTTGATAAGCGTATGAACGACGATGAGGTTATGTTTGTAAATCTTCATCCGGTATCCAGGAGCAATGTGGATTTTGATGAATTTATACACATAAAAGAATTCCCGACTGAAATCGAAACCTACGATTTTCTGAATATTACCGACTGCCTTGTTACCGATTATTCAAGTGTGTTTTTTGATTATGCTTGTACGGGTAAAAAAATAATTCTTTTTACCTATGACAAGGAGGATTATCTCAAAGACAGAGGAATGTATTTGTCGCTTGACGATATAGTTTATCCAAAGGTCGGAGATTTTAACGCTTTGCTTAAAGAACTCAGATGCGGTAAAAATTATGACGACAGAGATTTTATTAAGGATTTTATTCCGTTTGAGTCTGCTTTTTCTTCTCAAAAATTATGTGACCAAGTAATACTTAATGAGGATTGCTCACTGTCGGTTGACAACATACACGGAAACGGTAAGAAGAATATACTTCTTTATGCAGGCAATCTTGCACCCAACGGGGTAACTGCGTCGCTCAGAAATCTTTTATGCGTTGCAGATACGGAAAAATATAATTTTTATATATCATTTCATCAAAATGCCGCAAAAAATTACGGCGAAAATCTTTTTACTTTTCCGAGCGATGTTTCATATTTGGCGACTGTCGGAGGTTTTAATCTTACGATTTTCGACCGTATAATTAAAGTGCTGTTCAGATTCAAAATAATAAGAGTCGGACTGTATATGAAAATAAACGGCAAGAGAGTAAAGCAGAATTTTGAGAGGGATTTCGGCTTTGCGAAGTTTGACACTTTTATACAGTTCAGCGGTTATGTTCCCGACCAAATTCTGAAATTCACTCAGACCGACAAGAATAACGTGATTTACGTTCACTCAGATATGGAGCAGGAAATTAAACAGAGGGGTAACCAAAGAGCCGATGTTTTGAAATATGCATATAAGAGATATAAACACGTTGCGGCGGTAAGTGAGGATATTGTTGAGTCCACACTGAGATTGGGTGCAAGCAAGGAAAACGCCTGCGTTATAAAAAATATTATAGCTAAAGATACCGTACTTGCTAAGTCAAAACTTGTACCGCAACTCGATGAATTTACCGAGTCGTCCGTTGAGCACGAAGAAGCAATGAAATTCATAACCGACAAGAGCACAAAAAAGTTTATTACCGTCGGCAGATTTTCTCCCGAAAAGGGACATAAGCGATTGGTATGTGCTTTTGAGGAGTTCTCAAAAAAAGCACCGGATGCAAGGCTTATCATTATGGGCGGCAGTTCGTATCTTGACGAGTATGATAAATTGCTTGATTTTATTTTACAAAGAAATTTGCAGGACAGAGTATTGCTGCTTATGAATGTGTCAAATCCGTTTGCCGTTATGAAGCAGTGCGATTATTCTATTCTGTCATCATATTACGAGGGCTTCGGACTTGCCGTTGTTGAGGCGGATATAGTAGGCTTGAGCGTGGTTTCTACCGATATAACGGGACCGAGAGGCTTTATGAAAAAGTACGGCGGTTCTCTTGTTGAAAATTCTCAAAAGGGCATAGAAAACGGATTTGAAATGCTTTACAATAATGAGGTCAAAAGGCTTAATGTTGACTACGATGAATATAATCGTGAAGCACTTGAGGAATTTGAAAGCGTTATTTGACTTATTCTTAACCGAACATATTTTGAAAACGGCATTCGCAAAAGCACGAACGCCGTTTTTGTTTTAATATACTGTTAATAAAATGCTTGAATATGATATTCGCTTAGTATATAATTGTAATAATAAAGACTTTAAGCAGGAGGGGTTAGATGAACGACTTGAAGTCAAATTACATAAAAAAGGCTGTTGTGTTTCCGCTTGTGACGGTTGCCGTTTTGATTGTCATTGCGGCTTTGGCAGTGCCTAAAATTATCGCTTCGCTTCCCGTTGCAACGGACAAAACGCAGGCTGTTAAAACCTATAACGCAAAGGATTACGATTATTATTTAAGAGAGTTTGACAGTTTTGATGATTTAAGGCTTAACCGTTTTGTGGGTTGGATAAGCAGTGATGATGCGGCTCTCGGCTGTGCCGTTACATATAACAGTGAAAACGAGGACACGGATGCGGCGTCTCTTATGCCGGAGTCTGCCGAGCCGTGGAACAACGGATGCGTTATGATTATCGGAGACAATACCGATGGCGAATTTCGTAATTTGCATAAGGCTACGGTCGGCGATATTGTGACGGTTGACTTTTATGCAAAGGACTCTTACAGTTACAAAATAAAGCAGATTGAGGTTAATCTCACAAGAGACGAGATTCTTAATTACAAAAAGGATAATACCTTGATTTTATGCAGACCGTATAAGAATTTTGAAGAGAACGGCTCGTATTTTTATACGATTTACATTGCCGATTCAGTAAAGGAATGAGGTGAGCGGAATGTCAAACAAAAAGCATGATTTAACTTTTTCGCTCAGGCGTATCGCTTATTTCTTTATGGCTCTTGTTATGGCGGGTTGCGTTGTATTGAGCGTATCGGTCGGCATTTCATCGGGTCTGCTCAGAGACGAAAGTTTTGTTCAAAAGAGATTTGAAAAATATAATTCTCAACTTTTGGACGAAGTTAATACGGCTATCGCAGGCGTTGCCGATACTACGGGACTGCCCACAAAGGCGTACACCGGTGCAATTCAAGAAGGTCATATCAGAACCGCTTTGCACCAAGCGGCTAATAATATCGTAAAGGGATACGACACCGATTATACCGAGTCAAAATATCTTTACGGCTACTATCGCACGGGACTTTTGAATTACTGTAAGGAAAACGGAATCCCGATTACAGAGGATGAACTTGTGCGTGATTCGTGTTTTGCCGTGGATGTGTTTAACGATACGGTCGGCGACGAGAGTACGAAGAATATTATTATTTTCGCTCTTACTTATACCAATAAGCCGCTTATGACGATTATATTCTCCGTTTTGATATTTATTGCCTGTGCCGTGATTATAGACTTTACTTCCTATGGTAAACATAAGAAATTTGATTATATGGGAATGGGACTGATTACCGCAGGCGAAGCTATGATTATTTTGCCGATATTTGCACTTTTAATGAAGTACACCTCCACGCTTAGGTTTATGGATATAGATGTGTATAATATGGCGCTTGCGGATGTTTTGAACGATATACTGAAAATAATTATGGCAGTCGGTGCAGTTGTTTTGGTGATAGGCATAGTTACGGTGGCATACAATTACCGCTATTACAGCAAAAAAACCGAGTTTCTGCGTACCGAGCATAATATCAGAGCAAAACTTATAGATGAGCAAAGAGAAGGCCATAAAGAGCAGTTTGCCCGTGCGGAGATGGAAGCCATCGACAGAGATATAAGTGCTAACGATAAAGAAAAAAGTCAATAAAAACAGAAACCGATTTGGGGCTTGAAACTGCTTCAAATCGGTTTTTTGTATCAGCATGTCTAAATATTTTACAGACAGTATGCTTATATTTCGTTTTTGTTTATGATGCCTAATCCTTCGCCCATTTTTCCGCCGTCGAGCATAAATTTTTTTGCGCTTTTTTGCAGTGAAGTGTTTTCGGGATAGTTCTTTTTTATCAGTCGCCTTTTGCCGAAAATTCGCTCGATTGACTGTCGGTCATCGGTGCTCGACATTACAATATCAAACAGTGATTGAAATTGGAGAATATTGCATCCGCTTTTCATAAAACGCCAATTATCCTCGTATAAAAGCCAACTTTCGCAAATGAAAAATTTGTAATCGTAATCGGGAAAATGCTCGGCGAAAAATGCCTTTGCCGCTTTCAGCGATTTCACACAGTCCGAATATATCAGCCTCTCACCCTGCGGTATGTGGACAAATATCGTTTTTTCTCCCTTATTGAACGGAAGACGGGAATAATCGTAAAGCGGGTTGTTGCAGGTGTAAAACTGAAATTGCAGCCTGCCCAACCTGAACAGTTCCAATTTCAAATGGTTTTGTATCCAGGCGTAGTTTTTCAGCCCTTTGTTGCCGTTGTTTTCGCACCAGATGCGAATGTCTCTCATTGTGTCGTAAAAAATATCGTCGCTTATCTTTAGACGCTTGTACTGCTCTTTTGTATGTTTTGCGCAGGTCAGGCATACGGCAAGTTTCATTAAATCATTTTGATGTGCCAAGGCGGAAAAACCGTGCTGTGTGCATCTTTTTGCCAGCTTGTTTATTTTGTTTTCTTTTTTTTCGCACAGGCATAAAACCGATGTGCAAAGGTTATCGTTTAAGCCGATTTTTTCTGCTAATTCTTTCATGGCTAAAGTATACTATGTATTAAAAAATAAGTCAAACGGAACAATTGTAAACCTAAATAAAAAATTAGGTTGACAATTATGTTTTTTATGGTACAATATTTTCAGCAATTTTTAGGAGGCTGTTATGGAAAAAACAGAAAAGAAAACAAAAAAGATTAAAACAATAGATATGATTTACATTGCGCTCGGTGCCGCCCTTATTGCGGTTTGTGCGTGGATTTCGATACCGATAGGCGAAATTCCGATTACACTGCAAACTCTTGCCGTTTGCCTTGTTGCGGGACTGTTTAAGACAAAAAGAGCGGTGTGTTCAACTTTGATTTACATACTTCTCGGCGCAATCGGCGTGCCTGTATTTGCCGGATTTAAGTCGGGCCTTGGCGTTCTTGCGGGACCTACGGGCGGATATATTGTCGGCTTTATTTTTACTGCTGTAATTGTCGGACTGTTCAGCGAAAAATTTAACGGAAAAATTTGGGCTCTTGCACTGTCAATGGTGCTCGGCATTGCGGTTTGTTATGCGTTCGGCAGTGTGTGGTTCTTTATTTATATGCAGTCAAAAACGGCAGTTACATTCTCTTATATCTTTGGCTTGTGCGTTGCTCCGTATATCGTGCCGGATATTGTAAAGATAGTTGTTGCCTGCATTTTGGCTAACAGGCTGAAAAAATTTGTTAAGTAAATAATTAAATCGGAATTAAAAACCTCTTTCTGTCATAGTATTGACGGGGAGAGGATTTTATGTTATCGGCATTTTTCAGTTTTATCGGCGCAAATATTATGTTTTTTATTCTGCATATCCAAAGTTCCTCTTGCTTTCCGAAACCGCTGTCGGTAAAAGAGGAGAGGGAGTATCTCAGCAGAATGGCACAAGGCGACCCTGATGCCAGAGCGGTGCTTATAGAGCGTAATCTACGTCTCGTCAGTCATATTTGCAAAAAATATTATTCAAAGACAAATGATAACGAGGACTTGATTTCCATCGGTACAATAGGGCTGATTAAAGCGGTTGACAGTTTTGATTATACAAAGGGCACACGCCTTTCTACTTATGCCTCGAGGTGTGTGGAAAATGAGATTTTGATGTATTTCAGGAGTCTCAAAAAACAGAACGGCGAGATATTTATGGGTGACACCTTAGAAACTGATAAGCAAGGCAATCCGCTTACTGTGGAGGATTTAATCAGCGACGATACGGATATAGTCGAGGAGTTGGAGAAAAAACGCAGAATAGGCGAAATGACCGAACTTATCAGGAATATGACGGACGAGAGAGAAAAGGAAATTATTATTCTTCGCTACGGCTTGAATAATGCAAAACCGCTTACTCAGCGAGAAGTTGCCGAGAGGCTTAATATCAGCCGTTCCTATGTTTCGAGAATCGAAAAAAAGGTGCTCGAAGATTTGAGAAATAATATAGATTAAAAAAATCGGAATGCAAATATTTTTTTGCATTCCGATTTTTACTTAAAGAACATGCTGTTTTTGGATTGTTATTAATTTGATTTTCGGCTTTTTATTAAATATCCGTTATTTCTCTTTTCATTGCGTTATATGAGCAAAGCACGGCTTCATCGCTCATATTACAGCCGAGATCGTAAATCGGCACAAGTTTGAACAGTTCGTTCAGATTATCCATAAGTTTGTTCATTCCGCTTTCGCCGAGTCGCCTGATGGTTTGCGAAAAGATGTTGTAAATGGCTCTGCCCGTGTCGGCAGGCTTTATTTGGTTCGTTTCGCTTCTGCTCAAAAAACAGATTCCGCCTAGAGGTACAACAGCCGGTGTAGAGTAATCATACTTTCCGCTCCACGGAGTGCCGCAGGCATACGGCTTGCCATCTATGATTCTTATAGCCGGTTTGTCGTCGTTTAATATGTATGCTCTGTCGCCGAAGTGTTTGAGCCATAGTTGGGTGTGGGTCGATTTACCTGTGCCGCTGTCCGCACTGAACGCATATGCCACGCCGTCAACGACTACGCATGACGAATGAAGCAGAATGCCGTCAAAGCCTATGAGAGCCGTGTAAAAATCACTTCCCGTTATCATATATTCCCAGTCGCCCTGGGTGAGTTCGGGGTGCTCCGCCATAGCACTTTTGACCCTCTGTTCATCAACATTAATTACAATGTCGGGTGCAGAATCGGAACTTTGATTCTCTGAAAGGTAGGGAATCGCTTGCTTTTTTGTTCTGCCTTTAGGGTCGATTATTTCAACTCTGAGATTTGCGATGTCGTAAAATGGCATAGTAAAATTCCTTTATAAAAATATTTATCTATTATGATTATAAAACAAATAGCTTTGTCCGTCAACTTAAAAAATCAAAATAGGTATTGAAATTTTTTTGATTATAATGTATATTATATAAAAATATAATAATGTATCACAAATGCCGTTTGGTGATTTTAATTAAACGAAAAAGCAAAATAAGTTGCAAAATATGGCACAGGAGATGTGTATGGAAAAAATCACGAGCAAAAATAATACAATAATTAAGGACACCAAAAAACTCTTTACCTCATCTAAAGCAAGAGCCGAAGAAAAACGCTTTGTTTTGGAAGGGGCAAGGCTATGCTTTGATGTCCTTAATTCAGTTTATGAGCCCGAGAATGTGTTTTATACCGAGAATATAATAAAAAAATATCCCTCTGAAACAAACGCACTCATAACTCGCTGCGGCGGCTCGTATATGATTACCGAGGAAATCGCCGAAAAACTAAGCGACACAAAGAGTCCGCAGGGCATATTTCTTACCGTTAAAATGAAAAACGGCGAAGACAAAATAAAAAACAAGGCGATAGCACTCGATAATGTTCAGGACCCGTCAAATGTCGGTGCGATAATCCGCTCGGCGGAGGCACTCGGGATAGACAGCGTTATAGTTTATTCCGGTTGTGATGTTTATAATCCCAAAGCAATCAGGGCAAGTATGGGTTCGGTGCTCAGAATGAATACGATTAAAACAGATAATCTTACGCAACTGATAAAAGACTTATCTTCGCTCGGTTTTGCAACTTATGCTACGGTTCCCGACAGCAGGGCAACTAAGATTACGGATATTGATTTCTCGGGCAAAACGCTTTGCGTTATCGGAAATGAGGCAAACGGAGTAGAGGACGGCATTAAAGCGGTTTGCGACTCGCTCATTACCATACCGATGCTCGGAAGAGCGGAGAGCCTTAATGCAAGCGTTGCCGCTTCGATTACTATGTGGGAGATGCTCAGATGAGTGATGTGCTTTACTGGATTTGGTTTCAGCATTGTATAGGCTGTGCAAGATGCTTTGATAATGTGCTCGATTATTTCGGGAGTATAGAAGCGTTTTACGAGAGCAATTATTTGCAGAAAAAATGTTGCAGCGAACTGAATGATAATATGATTCGCAAAAGTGAGGAGTTCACCTTAAACGACGCAAAGAAAATTGTTGATAAGTGTAAGAAAAACGGCTGGAACATAATTACTTACGAGGATAGTGAATATCCCGTTAAGCTGAAAAATATTTACAATCCGCCTGCCGTACTTTATGTCAGCGGCAATCTTCCGGATATAGATAATGTACTAACCTTCGGTTCGGTCGGCACACGAAAGGCATCGCCTTACGCTCTTAAAGCCTCTAAGGTTATAGCAAAGGGCGTTGCGAGATGCGGCGGCGTTGTTGTGAGCGGAGGTGCGCTGGGGATAGATACGGCATCCCATGAGGGAGCACTCGAGGGCGGCGGAAAAACCGTTGCGGTTCTCGGATGCGGTCTGGGTGCAAATTATCTTATGAGCAATGCGGATTTGAGGCGGCGAATAGCCGCAAACGGTGCTCTTATCAGCGAATATCCGCCCGGCACTCAGGCAAGTAAATATACATTTCCCGCAAGAAACAGAATCATAAGCGGACTTTCGGACGCCGTGTTTGTTGCAGAAGCCGGGATAAAAAGCGGCTCGCTGATTACCGCTTCTTTTGCCGCAGACCAGGGCAGGGATATTTTTGTTCTTCCGTCGAGCATATTCGATACCGGATTTAACGGAACGAATAAATTGATTGAAGACGGTGCAGTTCCCGTTACGTCAATGAATGTTATACTGTCTGACTATAAGGAAAAATATCGCACGCTCGATATATCAAAGGCGGCTTCTTTTGAGGAGCTTCTGTCGGACGAATATAAAGAGAGGGACATCCCTTTTGAAAAAGACGAACAACTCTCGTTTGATAAAATAGATGAACACAGAGACAATCAGGACAAAATGACGCAGACCGCCGCAAAAATTTCGGGAAACGAAAAGGCGGTTTATGATGCTCTCACCGACGGCTACACCGATATTGACAGCATAGCCGTAAGGGCAAATCTCGATATGAAAGATGTGCTTATGTCGCTGACTATGCTCGAACTCGACGGCTTGGCAGAGGCAGGCATAGGAAAAAGATACAGAAAAAAGCAGGCGTGAAAGCGGCATTTCACATTCGTTTTTTAACTGCTTGAATAATATTTTTTATTAACATTAACCGAAAGGATTTTTAATAATGGCAAAGTCAAAATTAGTAATTGTGGAGTCACCCGCAAAGGCTAAAAACATAAAGGGCTATTTGGGCGACGGATATGAGGTTATCGCCTCCATGGGTCATGTTCGTGATCTCCCTGCGGCAAGGCTCAGCGTTGATATTGAGCATAACTTTGAGCCCAAGTATGCAGTAATAAAGGGCAAAGAAGCTCTTGTTGAGGAACTTAAAACAAAGGCTGACAAAGCCGAATATGTATATCTCGCAACCGACCCCGACCGTGAGGGAGAGGCAATTTCGTGGCATCTTGCAAACATTCTTGATTTGAGTCTTGACGACAAAAATCGTGTTACATTTAATGAGATTACAAAAACAGGCGTTAAAAACGGTATGGCGCACCCCAGAGAAATTGACATAGACCTGGTCAATGCTCAGCAGGCTCGACGCATTCTCGACAGACTTATCGGCTACAAATTGTCTCCGTTCGTCAGCCAGAAAATTCGCAGAGGACTTTCGGCAGGCAGAGTACAGAGCGTTGCGCTCAGACTCGTTGTTGACAGAGAAAACGAGATTCGTGCTTTTAAGCCCGAGGAATACTGGACGATAGACGCTAAGTTTACAAATCCGCCCGACAGAAAAACATTCGGTGCGGTTCTTGTGCAGGACGCCGACGGAAACAAGGTAGGCACGGATAAAAATAAGATTCCGTCTAAGGAAGTTTCCGACAAAATGCTTTCCGATTTGGAAAACGCAGAATATGTTGTCGAAAGCGTAAAGAAAGGCACAAGAAAGAAAAATCCCGCTCCGCCGTTTATTACTTCGACTCTTCAGCAGGAGGCTTCACGCCGCCTTTCGTTCCAGGCAAGAAGAACGATGAAAGCCGCACAGGAACTTTACGAGGGCGTTGATGTTAAGGGACTCGGTACTGTCGGTCTTATCACCTATATGAGAACCGACTCGCTTCGTATTTCCGATGAGGCAAGAGCCGCAGGTAATGATTTTATCAAGAATGAGTACGGCGAAAAATATCTTCCGTCCGCTCCGAGATTTTATAAAACCAGAGGAAATGCACAGGACGGACACGAGGCTATCAGACCGTCTATGCCTAATGTAACTCCCGAGTCGGTTAAGGCTTCGCTTACTTCCGACCAGTATAAGATTTATAAACTTGTTTGGGAGAGATTTATCGCTTCTCTTATGGCTTCCTGCGTTCAGGAGACTATGAAAGTTGAGATTAAGGCAAACGGCTATCTCCTTTCGGCAAGCGGATATACGATTAAGTTTGACGGTTTTACCGCTCTTTACGAGGAAAAGACCGATGACTCCCAAAAGAAGGACAGCGAATCTCCGCTTCCTCCGGTTGCAAAGGGTGATGTGCTCAAACTTAAATCCATTCTCGGTAATCAGCATTTCACTCAGCCGCCCGCAAGATATACGGAGGCTTCTCTTACCAAAGCACTTGAGGAAAACGGCGTAGGCCGTCCGTCAACATATGTAACCATAACCTCCACCATTCTTTCTAAGGAATATGTTGTTCGAGAGGGAAAGCAATTTGTACCGACAGAACTCGGCGAGGCTGTAACCAATCTTCTTAAAGAGAGAATTCCCAATATCGTAAATGTCAAGTATACCTCAAAGATGGAGGATGACCTTGATAAAATTGATTCGGGCGAAAAGAATTATATCGATATGATAAGGCTTTACTATGACGATTTTGTGGAGCCGCTCGAAAAAGCAAAGAAAGATATGCAGGGCGTTAAGATAAAACTCAAGGAAGAAGAAACCGATGTTGTCTGTGAAAAATGCGGCAGAAAGATGGTCGTTAAGGTCGGCAGATTCGGCAAATTCCTTGCTTGCCCCGGTTATCCCGAATGCAAAAACGCAAAGCCGCTCGTTACAAAGACGAATGCCAAATGTCCGGTATGCGGCGGTGATGTAATAGAAAAGAAAACAAAGAGGGGCACACCGTTTTACGGCTGCTCAAATTATCCTAAATGTAACTTTATGACCTGGGACGCACCGACTGACGAGAAGTGCCCAAGATGCGGAAAGTCGCTGTTCAAAAAGAAAGGCAATGTTCTTTATTGCCCCGATACCGAAAACTGCGGCTACACAAAACAGGCGGAAAAGAAAAAGTAATATGAAAAAATTTACAGTTGTCGGAGCAGGTCTTGCAGGGTGTGAGGCGGCTTGGCAGATAGCGGAGAGCGGTTATCCGGTCACTCTCATTGAGATGAAACCGATAAAATTTTCTCCGGCTCATAAAAGTGAAAATTTTGCGGAACTCGTCTGTTCAAATTCTCTAAAAGCGTCACGGCTTGAAAGTGCTGCAGGACTGCTCAAAGAGGAAATGTTCCGTCTCGGTTCGCTTACCGTGGCTGTTGCACGCAGATGTGCCGTGCCTGCCGGCGGAGCGCTTGCCGTTGACAGAAACGATTTTTCTTCAGCCGTTACCGATATGATAAAAAACCATCCTAATATTACGGTTGAGAACAGGATTTTTGACAGAATCGAGCCCGAGGAAAACGAGATTTTGATTATTGCCACCGGTCCTTTGACAGAGGAGAGCCTGGCACAGGAAATACAAAGACTGTGCGGTGACTGTCTCTCTTTCTATGATGCGGCGGCACCTATCGTAACCGCAGAGAGCGTAGATATGACTAAGGCGTTCGGCGCTTCGAGATATGACAGAGGCGGCGACGAGGATTATATAAACTGTCCGTTTAATAAGGCGGAATATGAGGCTTTCATAAACGAACTGATTAATGCAGAGGGTGCAGTTGTCCACGATTTTGATGTCTATGAGGGCTGTATGCCGATAGAAAAACTGGCTAAAAGAGGGCTTGACGCACCACGCTTCGGCCCGATGAAACCTGTCGGACTCGTTGACCCGAATACAGGGCACAGACCGTGGGCGTGCGTTCAACTCAGGCGTGAGAACAGCAAGGGGACTATGTTTAATCTTGTCGGCTTTCAGACGAACTTGAAATTCGGCGAGCAAAAGAGAGTATTTACTATGATACCCGGTCTTGAAAATGCGGAGTTTGTAAGGTACGGAGTAATGCACCGTAATTCGTTTTTGGACTCTCCCCGACTTTTGAACGCCGATTTCAGCCTGAGGAGTAATGAAAACATTTTCTTTGCGGGTCAGATTACAGGCGTTGAGGGGTATATGGAATCAGCCGCTTCGGGAATTATGGCAGGTATTAATGCCGTAAGGAGAGCATACGGCGAGGAGCCTCTCATTCTTTCGGAAAATAATATGATAGGCGCCCTGTCACGGTATATCAGTGACGAGAGCGTAAGTAATTTTCAGCCTATGGGCGCAAACTTCGGTATACTTCCTCCCATAGAGCCGAAAATCAGAGATAAAAAGGAACGCTATGCCGCACTCGGCAGACGTGCACTTGACGGACTCGAAAAGGCGGAATGAAAAAATATGAAAATTATTGTTGACGCAATGGGCGGAGATAACGCACCCGACGAGATAATAAAGGGTTGTGCTCTTGCACTCGAGGAATTTGATATTGACGAGATAATTTTGCTCGGTGACGAAAAGGCGGTGCAAAACAGTTTTGAAAAAAATAATGTGCCGCTTGATAAGTTTCGTATTGTTCATTGCTCAGAGGTTATAGGTAACTGCGACGAGGCAAAAACGGTGCTCAAGGGCAAGCCCGACAGTTCCATGTCGGTCGGTTTCAGAATGCTCAACGACGGCGAGGGCGATGCCTTTGTCAGTGCAGGAAACACGGGTGCCATTACGGTCGGCGCAACCTTGATAACAAAGAGAATTAAAGGCGTTAAAAGACCTGCCATTGCCTCTGTTATGCCGAGCGCAGACAAACCGTTCTTGCTTATGGACTGCGGTGCAAACGCCGAATGTAAGAGCGAGTATCTTTACCAGTTCGGACTCCTGGGTTCACTTTATATGAAAAATGTTATGCGTGTCGAGTGCCCGAAAGTCGCTCTTGCCAATAACGGCAGCGAGGAAACAAAAGGTACGCCGGTCGTTAAAGAGGCGTATGCTCTTATGAAAAAAGCACCGTATAATTTTATCGGAAACATAGAGGGCAGAAGAATTCCCTACGGTGACGCAGATGTTGTGGTAGCCGACGGCTTTACCGGCAACTTGATACTTAAAACTTACGAGGGCGTCGCAAAGGTGCTTATGCAGGGAATCAAGGACGCTTTTTATAAAAATACGATTTCAAAATTATCGTATCTCGGCGTTCGCTCGGGAATCAATGATATGAAAACCCGCTTTGATTATAAGGAATACGGCGGAGCAGTTATGCTCGGAGTAAAAAAGCCGGTGGTTAAGGCGCACGGTTCGGCTGACGCACGCACTTTTAAGAATGCTATTAAGCAGGCGGTTTGGTTTTTGCAGACCGACTTGACAGAAAAGATAGAAAAGGAATTGGCTGAGAATTGATATGAAAACGCTTGAAGAAAAAATAAATTATACCTTCAAGAATAAGGATTTGCTTAAAGAGGCGCTGACTCATTCGAGTTATGCAAACGACTGCCAGTTGGGCTATAACAACGAGCGTATGGAATTTTTGGGCGATGCGGTGCTGAGTCTCGTTTCGGCACAGTATCTTTACGAGCGTTATCCCGATTGGCCGGAGGGCGATTTGTCAAAACTTCGCTCATCGCTCGTGTGCACTCAGTCGCTCTCGGATTTTGCCAGAGAGATTGATTTGGGCAATTATTTGCTCCTTGGCAGGGGTGAACTTAAAACGGGCGGCAGCGACAGAAGTTCTAATTTGGAAAATGCTTTTGAAGCTCTCATCGCCGCCATATACCTTGACGGCGGAATGGAGCAGGCAAGAAAACACATTCTGCGTTTTTTGTCCAAGGACATAGACACCCACCATATTCCGTTTAAGGATTATAAGACAACGCTTCAAGAGGTCATCCAGCAGAATAAGGACGAAACGCTCAATTATGTTATCGTCAGCGAGGACGGACCTCCGCACGACAGAACTTTTAAGGCAGAAGTTCATCTTAACTCAAATGTTGTCGGCACGGGAGTCGGTAAGAGCAAGAAACAGGCAGAGCAGGAGGCGGCGAAAGAGGCTCTTTCGCTGATGGGAATTATATGAAAAAAGGAAATATAAGTCTTTTTATTCCGCATCTCGGCTGCCCTCACAAATGCTCATTTTGTAACCAAAATACCATTACGGGAAAGCAGACTCAGCCGAGCGCAGACGATGTAAGAGCCGCTGTTGAAACGGCACTTAGAAAAAAGAATTACGATTATGAAATAGCCTTCTTCGGCGGAAGTTTTACCGCAATAGACAGAGAGTATATGCTTTCTCTCTTAAAAGCGGCTTACGATTATGTTAAAGACGGCAGAGTAAACGGTATTCGTATCTCGACCCGACCCGACTGTATTGACGAAGAAGTGCTTGATATACTGAAAAAATACGGCGTTACCTCAATCGAACTCGGTGCACAGAGTATGGATGATGAGGTGCTTAGGGCTAATTTCAGAGGACATACGGCAGAGGATGTGGAAAATGCATCAAGACTTATTAAGTCTTACGGCTTTGAACTCGGACTTCAGATGATGACGGGTTTGTACCTCGATACAAACGAAAAGGCGATTGAAACGGCAAAAAAACTGATAGCCTTGTCACCCGATACAATCAGAATTTATCCTACCGTTGTGCTGAAAAATACATATCTTGCAAAACTTTACGAGGACGAATTATATAAGCCGCAGACAGTGGATGATGCTGCAAATTTGTGCACGAAAATAGTTCCGATGTTTGAAAAAGCGGGCATAAGAGTGATAAGGCTCGGACTTCATTCATCGCCGGAACTTAAGAAAAATATGATTGCCGGAGCGTTTCATGACAGTTTCGGCGAGATAGTCAAGAGCAGATATATGCTCAATAAAATATTAAAGTACCCACCTGCCGATTACGAGATTGTTGTTAATTCAAAATCCGTGTCGCAGTTAAAGGGACAGCAAAAGAGAAACATATACTTCCTTATGGAAGAGGGATATAACATAAAAGTCACGGTAAACGATAAGGTTGCCGCAGGCGATATTAAAATTGTAAGACGGTAAAAAATATGCTACTCAGAACATTAGAAATGCAGGGATTTAAGTCATTCCCCGATAAAACTGAATTAAACTTCGGCAAGGGTATCACCGCTGTTGTGGGACCTAACGGCTCGGGAAAGAGTAATATTTCCGATGCTGTTCGCTGGGTTCTCGGCGAAACGAGCACAAAGTCGCTTCGTGGTTCTAAGATGGAGGATGTAATTTTCGGCGGTACTTCGAGTCGTAAGGCACTCGGCTTTGCCCAAGTCGTTCTGACTCTCGATAACACGGACGGTTCGCTTGACGGTCACGGCGATATTGTAACGGTCAGCCGTCGCTATTATCGTTCGGGCGAGAGCGAGTATAAGATAGACGGAGAGAGCGTTCGCCGAAAGGATATTCACGAACTGTTTATGGATACGGGTCTCGGTGCAGACGGCTACTCTATGGTAGGTCAGGGCAAAATTGATTCTATCATTTCCGCAAAAAACGAGGACAGACGAGAACTCTTTGAAGAGGCGGCAGGAATTTCACGCTTTCGCCATAAGAGACGAGATGCAGAGAGAAGGCTGGAGCAGGCGCAGGAAAATCTCGTTCGACTGCTTGACATTCTTGCGGAACTTGAGGGCAGAGTCGGTCCGCTTAAAAAGCAGAGTGAAAAAGCGCAGAAGTTCTTGGTGCTCAGCGACGAAAAGAAAACGCTTGAAATCGGCGTTTGGCTTAATAAAATAAATAAGTTTACGGTGGATTTGCGTGAGCAGGAGCATAAAATTGATGCCGCAAACGCATCGTACGAGGTTTGCGAAAAAGACTTGCTCGACCTTGAGAGCAGACTTGAAAGTATTGCGAATGAGATTGCAGGCATAAATCTTGCAATTGAGCAGAGCAGACTCGGTGCCTCCGGTTTTGAGGAGGAGGCTTTGCGTAAGGACGGCGAGGCTTCTGTTCTTAACGCAACCGTAGAGCATAATAACGAAACCGTTGCCCGTCTTACGGCGGACATAAACGACGCCGACGATTCGGGCAAAAGTATAGACGAGCAGATTAAGCAAAAACAGGCGATAATTGACGAAAATGAGCAGAAGTCGGCAGAGAAAAAGGCTATGCTCGAAGCTGTTGCAGGCGAACTCTCAAAGGTGCAGGACGAAAATTTGGAGATTTCGGACAAGACCCTTGAACTTAATAAAAAACTTACATCTCTCACACTTCAGCTCAGCGATGCAAAGGTTAAGGCGTCGCAGGCAAGTTCGTCCATAGAGGAAATCAATTCAAGAAAAGATACATTGTCCGCTCAGATAGACAGCGTGGAAAAGGATATTGAATATACAAAAAGCCAAAAGGACGAAAGCGAGAAAAATCTCGAATTTATCAGGGAGAGAATATCCGAGTACGAAAATTCTCTCGGCGGCTATCGCATTAAACTTCAGGGCAAGACCGAGGCTGCGGAGAAGATAAGAGATAAAGTAAATTCTCTCTCTAGAAAATACGGCGAAAAAACCGACAGAGCCAATGTTCTTCTCGACCTTGAAAAGAATATGGAGGGCTTCTCGGGAGCGGTTAAGGCTGTGCTTAAGCAGAGCCAAAACAAGGCACTTTCCGGCATTCACGGAACGTTGTCTCAACTTATCACGGTCGATAACGAATATTCAACCGCTATCGAAATCGCACTCGGTGCGGCTATGCAGAATATCGTTGTTTCTTCCGAGAGCGACGCAAAGAGAGCCATAGCTTATCTTAAACAGAATAATGTCGGCAGAGCAACATTTCTCCCCATATCGGCAATAAAACCACGCATTATGCAGGAAAAGAATTTGGACGATAATTTCGGATTTGTGGATGTGGCGTCAAATCTTGTAGAATGCGATGGGCAGTACCGTGATATTATAGAAAATCTGCTTGGCAGGGTTATGATTGTTGAGGATATTGACTGTGCCGTAGGTATTTCTAAGAGATATGAAAACAAATACAAGACCGTAACTCTTGACGGTCAGGTTATTAATCCGGGCGGTTCAATGACGGGTGGCTCAAAGGGCAGAGGCAGCGGAGTTCTCTCCCGTGCAAACCTTATAGAGCAGTTGAAGGACGAGGCTCGGGAAATTAAAAACGAACTCGACAGCGCACAACTCGAACTCAAAAAGGCTGTTGAGGCGGCTAATCTTGCAGGTGCAGACTTGCAGGGCGCAGACGCCGATTTGAGAAACGCAAAGGAAGAACTCATCAGAGCAGAGGGCGACGATAAACTTATCGGAGACAAACTTTCGTCCTTTGAGGCGCAAAAGGCGGCTATGCTTCGTGAACAGGAAAACAGCGAGGGCAGAATCCTTCTCTTTGAGGAGGCGGGCAAAAAGGCTCAGGCGGACTGCGAGCGAATCAAAGCGGAGAGCGAGGAGACCGAAAACGAACTCAACTCGATTTCCGAGGGTGCAAGCGAGCTTATTAAAAAGCGTGACGATATTCGTGAGAGAACAGAAAGCATAAACCTTGAACTTGTTACCCTGACAAAGGATACGGAGGCGGCAAGACAGGCTGTTATCGAACTTGAACTCAGAAAGGCGAATCAGTCCGACAGGGTTAAATCCATTAATGACGAAATCGCCGAAATCAATGCCAAAAACGAAGCTTTGCTCCTGTCGATAAACGATATTAAATCGCAGGCGGACGCTCTCAGAAAAAGAGCGGCAGAGGCGGGAGAGTCGGTGCAGAGCGAAATCGAGCGCCGCAACGAACTCGAAAAGCAGACTAACGAACTCAGAGCCGACGAAAAGGCAAGACTTCAGGACAAGGAAAAACTTTCGTCCGACCTCGTAAGGTTAGAGGAACGAAAGAATAATATGAAAAAGGAATATGACGAACTCGGCGATATGCTCTTTGAGCAGTATGAACTTACAAAGCCCGAGGCTGAAATGCTCGGCATAGTCATAGAGGATATGTCGGCGGCTAAGAAAAGGCTTCACGAGATTAAGGTTGCCATAAGAGGACTCGGCTCGATTAATGTCGGTGCAATCGAAGAATATAAGGAAGTCAGCGAAAGATATACTTTCCTTAAAGAACAGATTGACGATATTGAGGCATCAAAGAAAGAACTCGGCAATATCATATCAGACCTTACGACCTCTATGAGCGAAAAGTTCCTTACTCAGTTTAAGAAGATAAACGAGGAATTTAAGATAAGCTTTTCGGACTTCTTCGGCGGAGGCAAGGGCGAGCTCATTCTTGAGGACCCGAACAACTGTCTTGAATCACCGATTGAAATTAAAATTCAGCCGCCCGGAAAATCGGTGCAGAACATTAACCTGTTCTCCGGCGGTGAAAAATCGCTTGCCGCAATGGCACTTTTGTTCAGCGTGCTTAAGGTTCAACCGTCGCCGTTTTGTATTTACGATGAGGTTGAGGCGGCACTTGATGATGTAAATGTTGAGCGATTTGCAAAATATATGCGCCGTATGACGGACAAAACGCAGTTCATTTCCATCACTCACCGTAGGGGCACTATGGAAGAGGCGGATGTGCTGTACGGAGTAACGATGCAGGAAAAGGGAGTGTCGAAACTTCTTGAACTTCAATCGACCGAACTCGCCGCTAAAATGGGATTAGACGCATAATAAAGAGGTAAATATGGGATTATTTGAAAAATTAAGAAAAGGCTTAAAAAAGACGAGAACAGAGGGTATGACCGCACAGGTTGACAATGTTCTCGAGTCACACGAAAAAATTACCGACGAACTTTTTGACGAACTCGAAGAGGTGCTCATTATGGGCGATGTCGGCTTTCCGACAGCGGAGAGGGTTATCGGCGACCTTAAAGAAAAAATTGCAAACGATAATATCACAAGTGTTCCCGAAGTGCGAGAAACCTTAAAGGATATTGTAGCCGGCGTAGTGTGGGGCGGCAGTTATTTGTCACTTCGTACAAAGCCGTCGGTTATTCTTGTAATCGGTGTAAACGGAGTGGGAAAAACCACTACAATCGGTAAACTTGCAATGCGACTTAAGTCCATGGGCAGAAGCGTTGTGCTGGGTGCTGCGGATACGTTCAGAGCAGGTGCAATAGAGCAACTTCAGGTTTGGGCTGACAGAGCGCAGGTGCCGCTTGTAAAGCACGGCGAGGGTGCAGACCCGGCGGCTGTTGTTTATGATACCATTCAGTCGGGCAAAGCGAAAAATGCCGATGTTATTATCATAGATACCGCAGGCAGATTGCATAATAAGAAAAATCTTATGGACGAACTTAATAAAATCAGCCGTGTTATTGACCGTGAACTTCCCAACGCAAGCCGTGAGACGCTGCTTGTCCTTGACGCAACAACAGGTCAAAATGCCGTTAATCAGGCAAAGGACTTTAAGGAAGCGGCAGGCATTACCGGCATTATTCTCACAAAACTTGACGGAACTGCAAGAGGCGGCGTTGTGCTTGCCATAAACAATGAACTTGATGTACCGGTTAAATTTATCGGCGTCGGCGAGCAGATAGATGATTTACAGCCGTTTGATGCAGAGGCGTTTGCTTCGGCTATGTTCGATTTGACCCCTACTCACGGCGAGGACGATTCAATTAAGGAATTTATGCACAGCAACGACCCCGAACCCGAGGAGAAAGAGGAAAAATAATGGATTTTATTTTAGCAACAAACAATATGAAAAAACTTGCGGAAATGCAAAGAATACTCTCTCCGCTCGGAATAAATGTGGTGACGGCAAAAATGCTCGGCATTACACTTCCCGAGGTAGTCGAGGACGGAGACACCTTTGAGGCTAATGCAAAAATAAAGGCAGAAAGCGCCTGCAAAATTACGGGTTTGCCTGCCATAGCCGATGACAGCGGACTGTGCGTTGATTATCTTGACGGTTATCCGGGAATATACTCCGCACGGTTTGCAAATATAGAAATTCACGGCGGAGAATGCGTGGATAATGAAAGAAACGCAGACGATGAGGATAATAATAATCTTCTGTTTAAAAAGCTCGAGGGCGTTGAAAAAGAAAAACGCACGGCATATTACGTATGCGCTATTTGCTGTATCTTTCCTGACGGAAAAGAGATTACCGTAAGGGGCGAATGCCACGGACATATCGGCTTTGAGCGTGACGGAAACGCAGGCTTCGGCTATGACCCGTTGTTTATAATAAACGGAAAATCATTCGGAAAATACGAGGGCGAGGAGAAGGACAAAATCTCCCACAGAGGTAAAGCTCTCAGATTACTTGCTAAGGAATTGGAGAAAATCATATGACATCAAAGGAAAGAGCCGCTTGGCGTGCAAAGGCTAATTCACTCGAGCCTATTATTCAGATAGGCAAGGAGGGAATTACCGATAACCTTATTACCCAGATTGACGATACTTTGGACGTGCGTGAGTTGATTAAAATAAGAGTTCATCTTGAGACCGCACCCGAGAGCCCTAAGCAATTTGCGCCTAAATTGGCAGAGGCTTTGCAGGCGGATGTTATTCAGGTTATAGGCGGAGTGATAGTCCTTTACCGTAAGGCAGACCCTGACAGAATAGCGGAGAAAAAGAAAAAAAGAGGCTCGGGCTCGGCAAAGGCAAAGGCTAAGAAAAAGGTAAAAATCAAAGGTCTCAGACAAAGACAGAGAGAAAAGGAAGCAAAAAATCCTTATGCTGTTTATGACAGAATGAATAAGGACAAAAACAAAAAGCAGAGCAGAACAAAGTGATATGAAAACAGGAATTTTCGGCGGAGCGTTTAACCCTGTGCATAACGGACATATCGCTCTGGCAAAGCACTATATGATTTCGCTCGGACTGGAGCGGATTATCTTTATTCCGACTCATATTCCGCCGCATAAGACGGACGAACTTTTGGCGAGCGAGGCGGACAGAATAAATATGCTTGCCGTTGCTTTATCGGAATTTGACAATTTTGAGATTGATGACTGTGAGTTTAAGCGAGAGGGAAAAAGTTATACTTACGATACCGTTGTTTATCTAAAGAATAAGTATCCCGAGGATGATTTTTACTTAATCGTCGGAGAGGATCAGTATTTATTTTTCGATAAGTGGTACAGGTATGAGGATATATTAAAACTTACAACCGTTGTTACCGCCTGCCGACATATAAACAGGTATAAAGAATTATTACAATATAAGAGCAGTCATATCAAAATGAAAAATTCGATTGTCTCCGATTTCGATGTTATCGAAGTATCGTCGTCTCAAATCAGGGACGGAATTAAGGCAAAGAAAGATATTTCTTCCCTCGTTCCCGACGGAGTGGAAAAATATATTAAGGAGCATGGCTTATATGTATGATTTTGAAAAGTACGAAAATTTGATTAAAGAACGCCTCTCCGAACACAGATTTATTCATTCAATGAATGTGGCAAAGAGAGCGAGAGAACTTGCACTTCTTAACGGCGTAGACCCCGACAAGGCATATCTTGCAGGTATTTTGCACGATATAACAAAGGAAATGCCGTACGATGAGCAGGAAAAATATATGCATCTCTCTCCCTCTGCTCTTGAAAAAAGTAATAAATTGGTGTATCATCAAATCTCGGGAGCCGAGTACGTAAAAAGAAAACTCGGCATTACCGATGAGGAAATACTCTCAGGGATAAGGTATCACACCACGGGCAAAGATAATATGAGCGTGTTCGATATGGTTATATATCTGGCTGATTTAACGAGTGCGGAGCGAAGTTATAACGATGTGGAATATGTCAGAACGGTTGCGGATAAATCGCTGATTGAGGCTATGCTTTACGCACTGAAATTTACAATTACCGATTTGGTAAAAAGGCAGGAAATTATACATCCCGACACCCTTAACTGCTATAATTGGGCGCTCGGTAAAATAAAAGCAGAAAGTGGAATTATATGACGAAGGATAATTATTTGGACATTGCAAAAATTGCCGTTAAGGCGATGGACAGCAAAAGAGGCGAGGACATAGAAGTAATTAAAGTATCGGATATTACGGTGCTTACCGATTATTTTGTAATTGCAACGGCTAACTCAAATACTCAACTTAAGGCTATGGCTGACGAGGTCGAATATAAACTTTCCGAGGCAGGCTATGAGCCGCATCATATAGAGGGCGAGAGAAGCGAGTGGGTTTGCCTTGATTATATCGGAACGGTTATTCACATTCTCCTAAAGCAGCAGCGTGGGTTTTATCAAATTGAGCGTCTGTGGGAGGACGGCGAAAAGGTCGATATAGACGATATTATTGTAAAGGATTAAGAGATTTACTTAGGAGGAAAAGGTAATGGAATATAATTTTAAGCAGATTGAATCAAAATGGCAGAATGTGTGGTATTCACAAAATACATTTGCGGCAAAGCAGGATTTTACATTGCCGAAGTATTACTGCCTTGTTGAGTTTCCGTACCCGAGCGGACAGGGACTTCACGTAGGACACCCACGTTCATATACTGCACTTGATATTGTTGCAAGAAAGAAAAGACTTGAGGGATATAATGTTCTTTATCCCATGGGATGGGACGCATTCGGTCTGCCTACCGAGAATTTTGCAATTAAAAACCATATTCACCCCGCAGAGGTAACAAAGAAGAATGTAGCTCACTTTAAGGAACAACTTCAGTCACTCGGTTTCAGCTTTGACTGGACGAGAGAGATTAACACTACCGACCCGTCATATTATAAGTGGACTCAGTGGATTTTCCTTCAGCTTTACAAGAAGGGTCTTGCATATAAGAAAGAAATGGCAGTAAACTGGTGCACCTCGTGTAAGTGCGTTCTTGCAAACGAGGAAGTCGTAAACGGCGTTTGCGAGCGTTGCGGCAGTGAGGTTATCCGCAAAAATCAGAGCCAGTGGATGCTTAAAATTACTGCATATGCAGACAGACTTGTTAAGGATTTGGATGATGTTGATTTTATCGAGAGAGTTAAGACCCAGCAGCGTAACTGGATAGGTCGTTCTACCGGTGCGGAGGTTGACTTCGGTACAACTCTCGGCGATACTCTTACGGTATATACCACCCGTCCCGACACTCTTTTCGGTGCAACGTATATGGTTATTTCTCCCGAGCATCCGCTAATCGAGAAGTGGGCAGATAAGATTACAAATCTTGACGAGGTTCGTAAGTATCAGGACGAAGCCGCTCATAAATCGGATTTTGAGCGTACTGAACTTAATAAGGAAAAGACAGGCGTTAAGCTTGAGGGCGTAATGGGCATTAACCCTGTAAATAATGCCGAAATTCCTATCTTTATTTCCGACTATGTACTCGTGTCCTACGGTACGGGTGCCATTATGGCTGTACCTGCTCACGATACTCGTGACTGGGAATTTGCTAAGAAGTTTAATCTTCCTATTATAGAAGTAGTTAAGGGCAGTGAGGTCGGCGTAGAAAACGAAGCATTTACCGACTGTGCCACCGGCGTTATGACTAACTCCTCTTTCCTCACAGGTATGAGCGTTGAGGAGGCTAAAAAGGCAATTACCGAGTGGCTTACAAAAGAGGGCAAGGGTCACGAAAAGGTTAACTTCAAACTTCGTGACTGGGTATTCTCACGCCAGAGATATTGGGGCGAGCCTATCCCGATTGTTAAGTGCGAAAAGTGCGGCTATGTACCGCTTGACGAGAGCGAACTTCCGCTTACTCTGCCTAATGTTGAGTCCTATGAGCCCACTGATACCGGCGAATCTCCGCTTGCAAAAATGACCGATTGGGTTAATACAACCTGTCCGTGCTGCGGTGGTCCGGCAAAGAGAGAGACCGACACCATGCCTCAGTGGGCAGGCTCGTCATGGTACTTCCTCAGATACTGCGACCCACATAACGATAAGGAACTTATTTCTAAGGAGGCCGCAGAATATTGGACGCCCGTTGATTGGTACAACGGCGGTATGGAGCATACGACTCTTCACCTCCTTTATTCGAGATTTTGGCATAAATTCCTTTATGACATCGGCGTTGTTCCTACTTCGGAGCCGTATAAGAAGAGAACTTCGCACGGTATGATTCTCGGCGAAAACGGCGAGAAAATGTCGAAGTCCAGAGGCAATGTCGTTAATCCCGACGAAATCGTAGATGCCTACGGTGCAGACACAATGCGTCTTTATGAAATGTTCATCGGCGATTTTGAAAAGGCTGCTCCGTGGAATTCCGATTCAATTAAAGGTTGTAAGAGATTTATCGAAAAGTACTGGAATCTTCAGGAAAAGGTGAAAGACGGTAACGAGTATTCACCCGAGCATGAGGCTCTTATGCATAAGACGATTAAAAAGGTTACTTACGATATTGATAATCTTAAGGCAAATACCGCTATAGCATCTATGATGACTCTTGTAAACGAGTTCTCACAAAAGGGTTGCAACAAGGCTGAACTTAAAACTCTTACGATTCTTCTCAATCCGTTTGCTCCTCATGTGACGGAGGAAATGTGGCAGGTTATGAACTTCGGCGGTATGGTTAACGAGGCTCAGTGGCCGACTTATGATGAGGAAAAGACTAAGGAAAACAGCGTTGAGATAGTTATTCAGGTTATGGGTAAGGTTCGTTCAAAACTTACCATTCCCGTAGATATGCCTAAGGACGAAGTTCTCGCCGCAGCTAAGGCAGACGCTAAGATTGCAGAACTTCTCGACGGTAAGGAAATAAAAAAGGAAATATATGTTCCCGGTAAGCTTGTTAATTTTGTTGCCATGTAAAAAGGCTTTGTATAGGGGGAATATATATGTCGGAAAATAAGGCGGCAGATTGTTGTGAGGAAGATTGCATCCACGAAAATCTGCTGAAAATCGTTAATGAAAAAATGCCTGCCGAGACAGAATTATACGATTTGTCGGAATTGTTTAAGGTGTTCGGCGACTCAACAAGAATAAGAATTTTGTTCGTTCTTTTTGAGGCGGAGGTTTGCGTGTGCGACCTTGCAAATGCGCTTAACATGACGCAGTCTGCCATATCGCACCAACTCAGAATACTTAAGGCAAATAAACTTGTAAAGAGCAGGCGAGAGGGAAAGTCCGTTTTCTATTCTCTCTCCGATGACCATGTACGCACCATTATTGCTATGGGTCTCGAACATATTGAAGAAAGCGATTGATAAAAAATAAGGAGGCGGTTGTAATGAAAAGGCTTTTGTGCGTTGTTTTGTCGCTCGGTTTTTTCGTTGCGACCGCTTTTTGCGTTCCTTTTGTCGCTTCGGCTCAGGAGTATAAGGGCACGCAAATAAAAAACAGCACTACATATTATTACTATGACGCCGCCGATAAAACTCTTTATATAAACGGAAACGGAGATATTCCGAATTTCTCTAACAGTACGGCGAGTATCCCGTGGCTTGAATGGGAAAGCGGCAAAATTCAGAGAGTGGTCGTTTCAGAGGGAATTACCTCTCTTGGAGACTATGTGTTTTACGGCGTTCAGGCAAAGGAGTTTGTCCTTCCGACCACGCTAAAGAGAATAGGCACATATTCTCTTTCGCTTACCAACGGTATGACCGAGTGGAATTTACCGTTTGGGATAGAGACTATCGACTCGAACGCATTTAATAACTGCGTTAAAATGAAAAGTATTACTTTGCCGAAATCGGTTAAGACGATTGGCGACAGGGCTTTTGCTTCGTGCACTTCTCTTGAGAGCATTGTCATTCCGTCATCTGTGGAAAAGGTGGGAAGTAACGCTTTTTACAGATGCACTTCGCTTAGCAGTGCAGAGTTTGCTTCGCCCACCCAAAAAACGGCAGTTGGCTCAAAAGCGTTTTACGGTTGCACTTCTTTGCTTAATGTAACCCTTCCGAGCAACGCATCTTGTGATGTTATGTCATTCGGTTATAACATTTCAAATAAGGTAATTGACGGCTTTTCACTTAAAGTTTACTCCGAATCCCAGCCGTATTATTACGCAAAGAATAACGGGATTTTGTATTCGCTTTTGCTCAGTTTTGACCTTAACGAATGCGTGGAAAATCCCAATACGATTACTTCCGATATAATTAACGATAAGTTGCATTATACTTTTACGCCTAAAACAAATCAACGCTACAACATTTATTCTTCGGGTGAGTGCGACCTAAAAGCTCAGCTTTACCTTGACGGAAAGTTGATTGCCGAGAGCGATGATATTGATAAATCAAATTCGGGTTTTTGTTTTGACGAGATTATGCAAAAGGGCAAAAAGTACGATATTTATGTCTCCTCCGTTAAGATGACCGGCGATTACAGTATATTTGTTTATCCGAGTGAGATTTCTGCTCTGTCGGTTTACAGAGGCTCACTCACCGTTTCCGCCGCCGATTCTAAGCAGGACGGAAATAAGCGTATTTTTCTCATTACCGATTCTATGCTCGGCGGTTTCATTCTCAGCGTATCCTTTGCAGACGGACAAAAAGAGGAAATTTATTACAGCAGATACATTGCCGGCGATTATGTAAAAAATGCCGATGACCAGAGTGAAAAGCCATTCTCCTGCGGAGAAAATGAGGCACACCTTTCGCTAAAGGGCTGTAATGCTTCTTATCCGTTTACGGTAAATCACAGTTATGTGGGAGAGGTTATTAATCCTACGGTCGATAACGACGGCTATACCCTTTATACCTGTGTTAATTGCGACGACAGCTATAAGGCTGATTTTGTCGAAACAACCTCGTATAAGGTTACGGGCAGATTTGTTATGGACGAGGACAGTTACGGTGCGCACGAAAATAATGTTGCGTATTCTCAAGCCTATATTACGCTTGACGGCAGAAGATATAACGTAAACGCCGACGGCACATGGTGTGTTCGTACTTACGATGATTGTTATGCAACGGTTCATAATGAATACGGAGAGAACGCACGGCTTTATCTGAGCGTTGATGAAAAAGGCAGTTATGATTATGGTAACATTGCGCTTAAACCTTATGATATGAACGCTGACGGCGTTGTAAACGCAAAGGATTATTTGATTTATTACTACGAAAAAAGAGATACTCTCGGGGATGATTATTGGCAGTTTGGCAATAATTATTTGCTCAGGAGAAGAAGTTAAAGGTACAGACAGGTAAAAATGCTGTCTGTGCCTTGTTTTGGTTTAATATTTATATTATTTTGCTTGAAATAGTATATAAAATAAAGTATAATATTTACATTAATTTTAACATTGATTTCAGGGGTGATTTGTTTATGAAAAAGGTAGCAATTATTATGGGCTCGGACAGCGATTTGCCCGTTGTTACACCGGCAATTAAACAACTCAGAGAACTCGGCATCGAGACAGAGGTAAGGGTTATGTCAGCCCACCGTACTCCCGAGGAGGCTCATGAGTTTTCAAAGAATGCGATAGATAACGGCTTCGGCGTTATTATTGCCGCAGCAGGTATGGCTGCTCATTTGGGCGGTGTGCTTGCCGCTTCGACCACGCTTCCCGTTATCGGTATTCCGTGCTCGGCTAAGGTGCTCGACGGTATGGACGCTATGCTTGCAACAGTTATGATGCCTCCGGGAATTCCGGTTGCCACAGTCGGCGTAAATGCGGCTAAGAATGCCGCTCTCCTTGCCGCAGAGATTTTGTCGGTGGGCGATGATGAACTTATGAATAAACTTATCAATATGCGTAAGGCTATGGCTCAGCAGGTCAGAGAAAAGGACAAGGCTTTGCAGGAAAAGCTTAAGGAAATCTGAAAAGCGTAATTTATCTGTACGAATTTTAAGTATACAAATTAAAGGAGTTATTTATGGAAAAGAGTTTCAGCGACAGCTATGCAGCAGCAGGTGTGGATGTAACGGCAGGATATGAGTCGGTAGAACTTATCAAATCTCATGTTAAGCGTACGAATATACCGGGAGTTATCGGCGGTATCGGAGGCTTTGGCGGAATGTTTGAGCTTGCGTCGGCACAGTATAAAAATCCCGTTCTCGTATCGGGCACCGACGGCGTGGGAACAAAGATTAAACTTGCGTTTCTTATGGATAAGCACGATACAATCGGTATTGATTGCGTGGCAATGTGTGTAAACGATGTTGCGTGTTCGGGTGCAAAGCCGCTTTTCTTCCTCGATTATATTGCTTGCGGAAAGAATTATCCCGAAAAGATTGAGCAGATAGTTAAGGGCGTTGCTGACGGTTGCGTTATGTCGGGATGTGCACTTGTAGGCGGCGAAACCGCAGAGCATCCCGGTATGATGCCAAATGAGGAATATGACCTTGCGGGCTTTACCGTAGGAATCGGCGAAAAGGATAAACTTGTGTCGGGCGAACATCTTAAAGCCGGAGACGCAATTATCGGCGTTGCTTCCTCGGGTGTTCATTCAAACGGCTTTTCGCTTGTTCGTAAAGTTTTTGATATTAACGAAAAGACCATTGATGTTTATTATGACGAACTCGGAGCAAAACTCGGTGAGACTCTTTTGACTCCTACCAGAATTTATGTTAAGCCCCTCCTCGCTCTTATGGACGAGGTCAGAGTAAATGCAATTTCACATATTACGGGCGGCGGATTTTATGAGAATGTTCCGAGAATGCTTAATGATAACACCCTTGCGGTAATTGAAAAGGATAAGTGTTTTAAGCTCCCCATTTTTGACCTTATCCAAAAAACGGGCAACATTCCCGAAAGAGATATGTATAATACCTTTAATATGGGTACGGGTCTTATGCTCTGCGTTGACAGCGACAAGGCTGATGAGGCGGTAAGAATTCTTAATGCAAACGGCGAGCAGGCTGCTGTAATCGGCGAGATTAAGAACGGACAAAAGGGAGTAGAAATATGCTGAACATAGCAGTATTTGTTTCGGGCGGCGGAACTAATCTGCAAGCCCTTATCGACGCACAGGACAGAGGCGAGATAAAAAACGGGAAAATCACCTTTGTTCTTGCCTCTAACGAAAACGCTTATGCACTCGAGCGAGCAAAAAAAGCGGGCATAGATACGGCTGTAGTAAACAGAAAACAGTATGAAAGCAAAGCGGATTACGATAAGGCGGTGCTTAAAACTCTTGATGGCAGGGATATAGATTTGATAGTCCTTGCAGGTTTTCTTTCCATTCTCGGCGAGGAGCTTGTATCAAAATACAATAACAGAATTATCAATGTTCACCCCAGCCTTATTCCTCTTTTTTGCGGCGACGGCTTTTACGGCAAAAAGGTGCATAAGGCAGTTCTCGACAGCGGAATGAAAGTTACGGGCGCTACCGTGCATTTTGTAAACGAGATTACAGACGGCGGTGCAATCATACTCCAAAAGGCTGTTCCGATTGAACAGGGCGATAACGAGGACATTTTGCAGTATCGTGTTATGCGTCAGGCAGAGTGGGAAATTTTGCCGAAAGCGGTTTCTCTTTTCTGCGAGGGCAGAATTAAAATTAACGGCAATAAAACAGAAATTATATGAGGTGCAGTATGAAAATCGAATCACTTGCAGCAGAACTTAATACAAATTCATATCCCGGCAGAGGAATTGTCCTCGGAAAGTCGGCTGACGGAAAAAGAGCGGTCATCGCTTACTTTATAATGGGCAGAAGCGTTAATTCGAGAAACAGAATTTTTGAAGAAAACGACAGAGGCGGCATTCGCACGAAGGCTTTTGATGAAAGCAAGATGGAAGATCCGAGCCTTATTATTTATAATCCGGTGCTTAAATTTGAGGATAAGACGATTGTAACAAACGGCGACCAGACCGATACGGTTTATGATTTTTACGCTCAGGGCAAGTCATTCTGCGACGCACTTTTTACCCGTGAGTTTGAGCCGGACGAACCTAATTACACTCCGAGAATTTCGGGCGTTATAAGGGCAAACGGTGATTACACACTGTCTATTCTTAAATCCAATAACGGAGTTCCCGAGTGTCTCAGATTTTTCTTTGATTATCCGGCTGAACCCGGACTGGGACATTTTATCCATACATATAAGTGCGACGGAAATCCGATTCCGTCCTTTGAGGGTGAACCTACACCGATTAAATTAGGCAATGAGAGCATTGATGAATTTACCGATATGCTCTGGAATAATCTTAACGAAGACAATAAGGTTTCGCTTTTCACTCGCTATATCGACCTTGACACAGGCGAAGAGGAAACACGAATCGTTAATAAGAATAAGTAAACGGAGGAGAGCAGATGAGGGTTTTGGTAGTCGGCTCGGGCGGCAGAGAGCACGCTCTTGTCAGAAAAATTAAGGAATCAAAGAAGGTTGATTATATAGCTTGCTGTCCAGGTAACGGCGGCATATCATATGATGCAGAATGCTTTGATGTTTCAGCCACCGATATTGACGGCGTGGTAAAATTGGCAAAGGAGATAAATGCCGATTTTGTTGTTGTTGCTCCCGATGACCCGCTTGTTATGGGCATGGTTGACGCACTCAACGCAGAGGGCTTCGCCACATTCGGACCCAGGGCAAACGCCGCAATTATTGAGGGCTCTAAGGTGTTCTCTAAGGAACTTATGAAAAAATATAATATCCCGACCGCTAAATATAATGTATTTGATAAAGCGGAAGATGTTATTAATTACATCAAGGCGGAGAATGAATTTCCTACCGTCATTAAGGCTGACGGCTTGGCTCTCGGCAAGGGCGTAATAATTCCCGAAACGCTTAACGAGGCTGTCGCAGGCGTTAAGGAAATTATGGAGGATAAGATTTTCGGCGACTCCGGTAATAATGTTGTTGTTGAGGAATTTCTTACCGGACCCGAGGTTTCCGTTCTTGCTTTTACAGACGGAAAATGCGTAAAGCCTATGGTTACTTCAATGGACCATAAGCGTGCACTCGACGGAGATAAGGGTCTTAATACCGGCGGTATGGGCACCGTTTCTCCAAATCCTTATTATACCGACGAAATCGCCGAGGAGTGTATGAACACCATTTTTCTTCCGACGATTGAGGCTATGAATAAGGAGGGCAGAACTTTTAAGGGCTGTCTTTACTTCGGACTTATGCTTACCCCTAAGGGACCTAAGGTTATCGAATATAACTGTCGCTTCGGCGACCCTGAAACTCAGGTAGTTCTCCCCAGACTTAAAACCGATATAATGGATATTTTTGAAGCGATTAATAATGAAACTCTTTCCGATTTGGATATTGAATGGGACGACAGAGCGTGCACCTGTGTAATTATGGCATCGGGCGGCTATCCTAAATCTTATCCTAAGGGAATAGAAATTTACGGACTTACCGACGGTCAATTAGACGGAGTAACCGTTTATCACGCAGGCACAAAGCGTGACGGTGACAAACTCGTTACTTCGGGCGGCAGAGTGCTGGGCGTTACCGCTCTCGGTGAATCTATTGAGGACGCCCTCGAAAAATCATATGCCGGCGTAGAGAAGATTAAGTTTGACGGTGCACATTACAGAAAAGACATCGGTCAAAAGGCACTTAATGCATTAAAATGACCAAATAATACAAAAAGTTATTGACAATTATACAAAAAGTGATTATACTAATCCTGTATTAATTTTTGTAGAGTAGGGGATTAAACTATGGCTACGGTAAAAAAAAGTAAAAAGAAAAAAATCGTATGGGCTGTTATAGCCGTTGTTCTTGTTGCCGCTATTGTAGTTGCTTCGGTAGTTATTTCTACTAATAAGAATAAGCAGCAGGTAAGCCTTAATACAATCGGCGTTGACACTATCGTGCAGACTGTCAGTTCAACAGGCGAGGTAACATCGGGACTTAAGAGAGATTACACCGCAGGCACGATTGCAACCGTTAAAGAAGTTTTTGTTAAGGTGGGCGACAGCGTATCAAAGGGCGACAGAATTGCGACATTCGATACATCTAACCTTGACGCACAGGTAAGTAATCTTGCAGTGACATACAATGATGCACAGACTGCTTATAATACTGCTCTTAAAAATCAAAATGACGCAAAGGCTCAGCTTGCTTCGATTAATTCGCAGATTGCTTCTCTTGAAAGCAGTATTGATTCCATGGCGTCTGATAATAATAAGAAAAAAACCGCAACCGCTTCTGCTTCAAAGGGCGAAGAGCAAACATATTCTGTTGATTACAATTCGGGTGTTGTTACATATGCAGACGGTACACTCGGCGGTATTACCGGCGGCACAGACGATATTCAGAAACAGCTCAAGGAACTTATTGATAACATCAAGGACCTTACCGGCAGTATTGATAAAACAAACCAGCTTGTTCAGGCTCTTTTGGAGGAACTTAAAAAGCTTGGCGATAATGTTGAAAATTTCGACCAGGATGCTTTTGCACAAAAGGTTGCAGATGCTGTAAAGCAGGGTATCGTTGATGCAGTCGAGGAGATTGATTGGAACGCTATCGTTAAGGAAATAGCTTCATCAAATGATGTTAAGTTGGCAACCGCACAGGTGCAGCTTTCCGCTCTTCAGGCTCAAAAAGAAGTTTATTCCGTACTGGCTAAGGGCGCAACCGTTGATGCGCAAAAGCAGCTTGTTAATACTTCAAAGTCGGCTTACGATTCTGTACTGAAGGCACAAAAGGAACTTGACGCAGGTTGGACAGCAGATTTTGACGGCGTTATCACCGCTTGCTCTATTAATTCGGGCTCACAGACAACCGCACTCCAAACTGCAGTTACACTCGAAAATATGTCACAGAGAGTTGTTACGATTTCTCTGGGTGAATATGATGTTCATAAGGTTAAGGTTGGTATGAAAGCGACTGTTACCACCGCATACGGAAAATATGACGGCGAGGTTGCTTCTATCGCTCCGACTGCTACGGGCGGTTCGGATGGTTCTATGCTTGATTCTGTCGGTTCGATGGCAGGTATCAGCGGTCTTTCTTCTCTCACATCTTCGGGTGCCGGCGTAGAATGCAAAGTAGTTGTAGACCAGCCGGATGAAAATATTATCATCGGATTTAATGCAGATGTTGAGATTGTAACCGGTACATATGACAATGTTCCGTGCGTACCTATTGAGTCTATCGTTCTCGAAAAAGAGGGCACATATGTATATCTTTATGATGAGGATACTCAGACGGTTACAAAGACCGCTATAAAAACCGGTGCAACCTCCGATACCTCGTATGAGATTACATCGGGACTCTCACAGGGACAGAAGATTGTCGCTACTCCTCAGTCCGATTATAAGGAAGACACCTTTAAGGTTAAGGTAGTTGATAAAGTTAAATAAGAGGTAATATAGGTGAATATAACAGAAAGCTTAAAAATCGCTATAAAGTGTATAAAAGCAAATTGGATGCGTTCTGTGCTTACTATGCTCGGTATTATTATCGGTATTACTTCGGTTATTATGATAGTCGGTGCAGGTACGGGCGTAAGGGACTATATTGTCGGTCTTATCGAGGATATGGGTTCAAATGCCGTGTTGGTATCCTGCGATACAACTCAGGCAACCGACAGCGACTATATCACTCTCGAGGATGTCGATAATATTAAAACGAAAGTCAGCGGCGTTGAGCGTTGTTCACCAATGCTTATGGGTTTCGGTAACGCTACTATCGATAAGACCGCTACCGAGGCTACCGTAATGATGGTCGGTGTAAACAGTGATGTTCAGTTTGCTATGACTAATACCTGCGAATACGGAAGATTCTTCACAGATGAGGAATATGCCGCAAATGCGCCGTATGCCGTTATGGGTATTGAGTCGGCAAAGAATGTTTTCGGCTATGAGGACGCAACGGGCGAGAGCATTACCGTTACTTCATCGGGTAAGTCGATGAAGATTAAGGTTTGCGGTGTTGCTAACATTGACTCGCTTACCAGTTCACTCGGCGGCGGAGGCAATATCGGTCAGATGTTCCAAAACGGCTCTGATAAACCTGTAATTGCTCTGTTTATGCCATGCACAACCCTTACTCAGATAACAGGCGCAAGTGCAAATCTCTCCAATGTTTTCGTAATCGCTAAAGAGGGTGCGGACTATGATGCAGTAGGTAACGCAACCGTAAACTACCTAAAAGCTGCTCACGGCAACTATTCTAACGGTATGTATACTGCTCAAAATATGGCTACATATATCGAAATCGTAGATATTATTATGAAGGTTCTTACTATTTTCATCGCAGGTGTAGGCGCTATTTCTCTTCTTGTCGGCGGCATCGGTGTTATGAATATTATGCTTGTTTCCGTAACTGAACGAACCAGGGAGATAGGTATTCGTAAATCTCTCGGAGCAAAGACACGAGTGATTACTATGCAGTTTCTTACCGAGTCGGTTATACTATGTCTTATCGGTGGTATAATCGGCGTAACGCTGGGACTTGCCGGGGCGTACGGAGCTTGTGCGATTATAGATATTCAGCCTAAGATTAGCGTCTGGCTGATACTTCTGGCACTTCTCTTCTCATCGGGTGTCGGCTTAGTCTTCGGTGTTTATCCCGCACGAAAGGCGGCTCAGTTAAGCCCGATTGAGGCACTCAGAGCAGACTAAATTTGATACAAAATATAAAACTCGTAGGTTATATTAGGCCTACGAGTTTTTTTTCATTAACACTCAACGATTTATACACAAAAAAGAAACCAATTACAAACACACGAATATGCTTTTAATAGAGCACGCATTTTTATCTAAAAATAGAATGGTACTCGCATATTTGTAATATTCAGTTCGTGTGGTAAATTTATTTTATCATAATAATTAAGTATTATCAAGGATTTATGTCCAAACAAAGTATTAAAAGGAAAAAGCCATTGGGGATTGCTCCTCAGTGGCCTTTTCGTATATGTTAATTTGTTATAGAGTTTATTTCTCAGCGTACTTGTCGTCGCCGTTCCAGCTATACATAGCTCTGATGCCTTCGCCGACTTTCTCGAGCTGGTGAGATGCTTCCATTTCTCTCTTAGCCTTGAAGTGAGCCCAGCCGTTGTTAGCCTCTGTGATGAATTTAGAAGCGAATGTACCGTCCTGAATTTCCTCAAGAATCTTCTTCATTTCTTTCTTAGTCTCATCTGTTACAAGTCTCTTACCTGTCTCGTAGTCACCGAACTCGGCAGTGTTGGAGATAGAATATCTCATCTTTGAGAAACCGCCCGAGTAGATAAGGTCTACAATAAGTTTCATCTCATGAATGCACTCGAAGTATGCGTTTCTTGGGTCGTAACCTGCCTCAACAAGTGTTTCAAAACCTGCTTTCATAAGAGCGGTAACGCCGCCGCAAAGAACAGCCTGCTCACCGAAGAGGTCGGTCTCTGTTTCGCACTTAAAGGTTGTCTCAAGGAGAGCAGCTCTTGCACCGCCGATGCCTGCACCGTATGCGAGAGCGGTATCAAGGCAGTGACCCGATGCGTCCTGATATACAGCAACAAGACAAGGAGTACCCTTACCCTCTTTGTACTCTGATCTTACGGTGTGACCCGGAGCCTTAGGAGCAATCATAAATACGTCAATATTTGACGGAGGTACGATTTGCTTAAAGTGAATGTTAAAGCCGTGAGCAAATGCAAGTGCCTTGCCCTCTGTAAGGTTAGGCTCGATGTCTTTCTTATAGATAGCAGCCTGCTTCTCGTCGGGAGTAAGAATCATAATGATGTCTGCTGCCTTAACTGCCTCAGCAGTTGTCATAACCTTAAGTCCGAGGCTCTCTGCGTGTGCCCAAGATTTTGAACCTTCGTAAAGACCTACAACTACATTAACGCCGCTTTCGTGAAGGTTGAGTGCGTGTGCGTGTCCCTGTGAACCAAAGCCGATGATAGCAACAGTTTTGCCGTCAAGTACGCTGAGGTTACAATCTGATTCGTAGAAGATTTTTGCTTCTGCCATTTTTAGTTCCTCCTAAAAATTATAATTAATTCTGCTTTGTCAGTTGTAAGACATGTTGTCAAATAACTGATTTGTTTTACCTTTTAATGACATTATATATTGTTAGTTGTCTTATGTCAAGAACTATTTTAAGTTTTTTAGTCCTTCCATTGCGTGAAGTATGTGTAGACGCATTGCGGTTCTTGCACCGTCTGCGTTTCGTGCCTTCAAAAAATCCATAATCAGTCGGTCGTCATTAAGGTTGTCGTCGCTGACTATCTTATCCTTTTGCATTACAATTACACCTTTTTTGATGGCGTTGAATATAATCGGCATAAACTGCTGAACGAAAGCGTTGTGTGTTGCATTTGCTATGCTTTCGTGGAATTTTTGTTCCTCATAGGTCCTGTCCTCGCCGCTTTTTATCTTTTTCTCTACGGCCTCGCCGTATTTACAAATGATGGCGATTTCCTCGTCTGTGGCTCTCTGAGCCGCATAATAGGCACATTCCGGCTCAAACATCAGCCTCATTTCAAATAGGTCGCCGAGTCCGGAATTAATCTCGCCCAAATCGCCGCTTTCTATAACCGTGGAATCTGTAACGAATGTACCCTTGCCACGCCTTATTTCCAGTATCCCCAAAGAGGTCAACGCCTTAATTGCTTCTCTCAGCGTGCTTCTGCTGATGCCGAGTTCATTTGCAAAATCGTTTTCGTTAGGCAATTTGTCGCCCACCTTAAAGCGGCTTTCCTCTATCATATTCCTTATTCTTTTCGCCGTAACATCGGACAGTCTTCCTTTGTTCATATTCCGACCTCGCTTTCCTTTATAATAATAGCACAAAACAGAACTCGTGTCAATCAGTTGTCAGACATCATACATCAAAGTATTTTTCGCAAAAAAATATCATTTTTATGTGCCGATACTATTGTAAATTGTGAACAAATAGTATATTATGTAATTAATTATAAATTACATTCTATGTTAAGCAGGTGATTAAGTTGAATAAAGCGGTAAAAATCAGATACTATATAGAGTCTCTTTGTGTGTATGATTTGAAGAATGACGAGATAATCAACGCACTGTATGAACTTCTTGATTCGATTGATGATGAGACTGTTTTGATTAAGCAGAGCAAATTCTTTAAGTTGGTGTCGGAGCATCATTCATTTAGACACTATGTGTCAAAACTCATTTTGACTGACGATAACGTTTTTACAAAAGCGGCTGCGGCGGGAAAATGCGACGAACTTGACCCATCCGTAATCGACGGAGTAAAGTCCGATTTGGAAAAATTGGAACTTATTGCGGGTATTTCTGCGCAGGACGTTGTTCGTGCCGAGCAGAACGAGGATATTGCCGAGGTGCTCTCGACTATGCCGAAGTGGAACAATAACGGCAGGGCAATGCTTCCTCTTAAAGAAAATTGGTCACAGCAACTTGACGAACTCAAAGATTTTTATAAAAACAGCGGCTACGGCATGTTTGCAAAATTTGTTGCGTTTACATGGCGAAACGAGGCGTTTGTTCCGATTACGGCAATTGACCCGATTACTCTCGGCGATTTGAAAAATTATGAACTTCAGCGTCAAAAGGTTGTGGACAACACCACAGCGTTTATTAACGGCTTGCCGGCAAATAATGTTTTGCTTTACGGTGACAGGGGAACGGGCAAAAGTTCAACCGTGCATGCAATTCTTAATGAGTATAAGTCAAAGGGACTGCGTATGATAGAAATATCAAAGGGAGACATCAATGACCTTACTATGATTAGAGAAAAAATTGCGGACAGTCCGATGAAATTCATTATCTTTATTGATGATTTGAGTTTTGACAATCACGATGATTCTTTCGGCGAACTTAAAGCGGCTCTCGAGGGCTCGCTCTCGGGCAGACAAAATAACACTCTTATTTATGCAACCTCAAACCGCCGTCATCTTATTAAAGAGAATTTCTCCGACAGAGAAAATGATGTAAATCGCTCGGATACTCTTCAGGAGGAACTCAGCCTTTCGGACAGATTCGGTCTTTCGGTTACGTTTATCAATCCCGATAAGGCTCAGTTTTTTGACATTGTGGAGAAGATTGCTCTTGACAGAGGACTCAAAGCGGACATTCCGAAACTTCTTGCCGCTGCCGATACATGGGCTCTGAGAAGAGGCGGCAGGTCGCCCAGATGTGCAAAGCAGTTTATAGATTATGTAGAGGGCTGCGAAAAGCGTGATATGCAGTGGTAAAAATTTGATTAATTTGTATTAACTAATTGTTCAAAAATTTAATTTTTTGTTTACTCAAAATACAAATTGTGAACAAAAACGAATTGTATTATGGGTGCATAGGAAAAACAAACAAACGAAAGGAAACTTAATTATGGCTAATAAAATTCTTGTTGTAGACGATGACCTTAACATTTGCGAGTTGCTTAAACTTTACCTTGAAAATGACGGATATGTTGTTTATACCGCAAACGACGGTAAGCAAGCCGTGGATATGTTTAAGAATAAAACACCCGACCTTGTTCTTCTTGATATTATGCTTCCTAAAATGGACGGCTGGCAGGTTTGCCGTGAAATCAGAAAGACATCAAGCGTACCTATCATTATGCTTACCGCTAAAGGCGAAACCTTTGATAAGGTACTCGGTCTTGAACTGGGTGCAGACGATTATGTTGTAAAACCGTTTGATACCAAGGAAGTAATGGCTAGGGTAAAGGCTGTGCTTCGCAGAACAAAGGGAGACTCCGAGGCAGCCGAGGATAAGAAAAAAACGGTTATTTACGATAATCTTGAAATAAATATCCAAAACTATGAGATGAAGGTTAAGGGCGTGCCGGTTGATACGCCGCCAAAAGAACTTGAACTCATTTATCATTTTGCATCTAATCCGAACAGAGTATATACCCGTGACCAACTTCTTGATGAGGTATGGGGCTTTGATTATTACGGAGACAGCAGAACCGTTGATGTTCATGTAAAGAGACTTCGTGAAAAACTTGAGGGTGTTTCCGACAAATGGTGCCTTAAAACCGTATGGGGCGTAGGCTATAAGTTTGAAACGAAGGATTAATATATGGTAGGAGCTGCAAAAAGAGGAAAAAGGCAGAATATTTTTACAAAGTATTTTTGTCTGTTTATTGCCATTTTTTTGGTATGCTTTATAGTCCTCGGAATGGCACTTGTAACTATTGTAAACGGCTATTCATTAAAGGATAAAACCGCACTTCTCAGCGAAAACACTCAGTCGATTGCAAATTATATTTCGCAGAATATGATAGTTAATAATATGAACAGCACATATTCTTACGATAAAGAGACTATTTGCGAAAATTTGAGTATGGTTTCAAACTGCATAGACGCCGACGTTTTTGTTTGTGACTCGGGCGGCACGGTTATTATGTGTAAGGAACAGACGGGAATTAATGCTGTTCGCTCCGGCTCTCTTGTGTGCAATAATCATAAGTCGCTGTCGGTAGGCGATAAGCAGGTGCAGAGAGTTTACGAGGGCTCGTCCGCTTCGGTCAGCAGGGCTATTATCAACGGCGAAAAGTATTATATCGTCGGCTCGCCCATTGTGTCCGATTATGACAACGACACTCTCAAAGATAACGGTCGTATTATCGGCTCGGTTTTTGCTATTACTCCGGCGGGAACTACTCACGTTGTTTCTCTTATATTCAGAGCGTTTGTGATAATAACATTAATATGCCTTATCATTGCCGGCATTCTCATTTGGAAGTTGACTAAGAGAATGGTCACACCGCTTCAGCAAATGAGCCTTGCGGCTAAGAAGTTTGCCGTAGGTGATTTTTCATACAGAGTTAATATTAAAACAAACGATGAGCTTGCCGACTTGGGATATGCGTTTAATGAGATGGCTGACGCACTCGATAAACTCGAAAGTTCGAGAAGAAGTTTTGTCGCCAATGTGTCGCATGAGTTGAAAACGCCGATGACCTCCATTGCGGGATTTATCGACGGAATACTTGACGGAACCATTCCGAAAGAAAAGGAAGAATATTACCTTAAAATCGTTTCCGACGAGGTTCGACGCCTTTCAAGGCTTGTTGTTGCTATGCTTAACATGAGCAAGATTGAATCGGGCGACTTTGAGATGAAACCAAAGCCGTATAATATTACAGACCAGGTTATTCATGTTCTTTTGACCTTTGAGCAAAAGATTGATAAGAAGAATATAGAGATAAGAGGTCTTGATAATGTTCAGCCGCATTATGTTGTGGCAGATCCCGATATGATTTATCAGGTAGTTTATAACCTGTTTGATAATGCCGTTAAATTTACTAACGAAAACGGTTATATAGATATTCAAATTACAGATATGGGTGACAGCGTTCAGTGTTCGATTAAGAACAGCGGCGAAGGCATTGATTCGACCGAATTGTCCAGAATATTTGAAAGGTTTTACAAAGTTGACAAGTCCCGTTCTTTGGACGCAAAGGGCGCAGGCTTGGGACTGTATATAGTTAAAACTATGGTGGAAATGCACGGCGGCAGAATTTTTGCCCGCTCCGACAGCAAAACGGAGGCTGAGTTCGTGTTTACTCTGCCAAAGCAACATTAATGGGGCATTGCCTCAAAAAAGGAGATAATTCTAATGGATGACAATAACAAACAAAATTTGACTCCAGATGAAAATAATAATTCGCAATCGGAGCCAAACTTCAGCCCGTCGGGCGAATATCATTATGTACCGCCTAAGACTCCGCAGGGACAGCAGACTCCGCCGAGTGGGCAAAGTCAGAGTTATTATTACAGACCGACCGGCGGTTCACAGTATCAAAATACGGTCAATAATGCTTCGTCTGCTCCTAATTATGCTCAGCAGTCACAGCAGTATTATGCGCCTTATCAGAAATCGGGCACAACCTATGTAAACGGCAAACCCGTTAAGGCAAAAAAACCGATGAAAAAATCGGTTAAGATTATTATTATTGTTGTTGCGGTATGTGCCGTGTTTGCCATTGCGGCGATTGCGCTTTCCGCAACGGGTGTTATTAAATCGGGCGATTCAAACGATAACTCTACCTCTCAAAGCAGTGATGCTTCCGCAAGCATTAGTGACGGCTCAAAGGCGGATATGAAGGACAGCAACGGTAATCTGACCGTAGCAGGCGTTGCCGAAGAAAATATGGATTCGTGTGTTCTCGTTTCTGTTTACACAGAACAGAGTGCTTATAACTATTTTTACGGCTACGGAAATAACAGTTCACCATCATCAGACCCGTCACTGTCGGGCGAGGGCTCCGGCGTTATTATGAGCGAGGCTGACGGCAAGACATATATTATGACCTGTGCTCATGTTATTTCAAACGGCTCAACATTTAAGGTAACCACAAATGACGGAACCGAATACGATGCAACGATGGTAGGTGTTGACAGTCAGACAGATATAGGCGTGCTTGCTATTAAGGCTACCGGTCTTAAAGTTGCAAAGTTTGCAAACAGCGATAATATCTCCGTCGGCGAGCAGTGTGTTGCTATCGGATGCCCGGGCGGCAGTAAGTTTATGAACAGCGTAGCAACAGGTATTGTCTCTGCACTTGACCGTCCTGTGTCTTCATCAATCGGTTATAATAACGAATGTATCCAGACAGATACCGCCATTAATCCCGGTAACTCCGGCGGTGCTCTGTTTAATATGGACGGTCAGGTAATCGGTATTAATTCTTCTAAGATTGCTTCGACAGAGTATGAGGGTATGGGTTTTGCAATTCCGAGCAACACAGCCGTTAATACTGCAAACAGCCTTATACAAAACGGATATGTGGCAGGCAGGGCGAAACTCGGCATAACTTATGTTCCTATTTCAAATGTTACAAATGCACAGCAGGTTATTTCCGCTCTTGCAGAAAAGGGATTTAAGAATGCCGAAGGCGCAATGGTAATTAACGAAATCAGTTCCGATTCCGATTTGGCAAATAAAGATGTTAAGCAGTATGATATGATTGTTTCCGTAAACGGTGATGTTCTTACCTCTACCGATGTTATGACTTCTGTTTTGAGTAAATCATCTCCCGGCGATACCGTTAAACTGACTGTTGCAAGAATTGAAAATAACAGCATTAAAACTTTTGAAGTTGAATGCAAATTGATAGAAAGCAAAGAATAATTAAACAGATACAGAAACGGACAGCGAATTGATTTTCACTGTCCGTTTTTATTCTTCGTGTTTTGGTACCGGCTTCACGTTTTTTGCTAAAAACAGTTCACTGAACTGTTTTCTTTACGCAAAAACCTTCACAAGGTTCGAGCCTATAAATCTAAATAAAATAAAAAAGCAATCGTCTTTCGGCGATTGCTTTTTTGTTTGGTGGGAACAACAGGGCTCGGCGTCTGCTGCGGCTTCGCCTTGCATACTACTTCGCTCAGCCACCCAAATGCTTTGCATTTTGGTACCGGCTTCACGCTTTTTGCTAAAAACAGTTCACCGAACTGTTTTCTTTACGCAAAAACCTTCATAAGGTTCGAGCCTGTATTATCTAAATAAAAAAGCAACCGTCGTTTGACGATTGCTTTTTTGTTTGGTGGGAACAACAGGGCTCGAACCTGTGACCCTCTGCTTGTAAGGCAGATGCTCTCCCAGCTGAGCTATGCTCCCAAGCGAATACTATTATAACATAGAAATTCGATTTGTCAATATTTATTTTATTATTTTCAAAATAAATCAGTTGCTTTCTTTGTCAGTGATTATTTTGAACAGTTCTTTAATTCTGTCAGTTTGTTCTGATAGGTAGAGGTAGCCGAACAGAGCCTCTATGCCCGTGGCGATATGGTATTCGCCCTGGCTTGCGGATTTCGGATTATGTCCGACCTTTGCGTTTCTGCCTCGTTTATATACTGCCGTTTCCTGTTCGGTCAGCACATTCTTGATTTTATCATAGGCTAAAGTTTGCGCTTTTGCCGAAACAAATTTTACGCTTTCACGGTGCAAGTCGTTTACGGGACGGTTTGCCTGCAATACAAGGCTTTCTCTTACGAGCATTTCATACACGCAGTCCCCGATGAACGCAAGATTCAGCGGACTGAGTTCATTCGGATGCGCTTCTTTATCTGTAAATCTCATTACGGAATATACTCGAATTCAATATCATAAAGGCTGACAATGTCGCCCTCTTGTATTCCTTTTTCTCTGAGTGCGTCGAAAATTCCGCTCTTTTCAAGCACTCTTTGCATATATTGCAGAGCTTCGTAGTCTGTTATGTCTATGCCCTTGAGCACTTTTGGAAACCACTTTGCCTCGACAAGAAAATAGCCGTCGTCAACCTGCGTAATCTTAAATGAATTATTGTCCTCTATGAATGCTTCAAACGGAATTTCTTCGGTGTCGTATTCCTTAATCGGGGGCAGCGTTTGCAGCATATTCCATGTTACATTCATAAGTTCTTTTGTACCCTCGCAAATGGGTGCACATATGGAGTAGTATTCATAGCCTTTTGAATTTACATAATTCTTAAATTCTTCAATTTGTTCGGGCTCCGCCATATCAATTTTATTTCCTGCAACAATCATAGGTCGCTGTGCAAGTTCGGGATTGAATTTAACGAGTTCTTCGTTGATTTTTTCAAAATCGTCAATCGGATTTCTGCCCTCACTGCCGCTGACATCTACTATGTGAATAAGCATTCTGCAACGCTCAATGTGTCGTAAAAACTGATGACCGAGACCTATACCCTCGCTCGCACCCTCTATAAGACCCGGAATGTCTGCAATGACGAAACTGCTGCCTTCGCCCATGCTCACAACGCCCAAATTAGGTACAAGAGTTGTAAAGTGATAATCTCCGATTTTCGGTTTCGCCTGTGATACCACGGAGATGAGACTGCTTTTTCCGACAGACGGATAGCCTACAAGACCCACATCCGCCAGAAGTTTCAGTTCAAGACTTACTTCCCATTCTTCGCCCGGTGTGCCCGGCTTTGCAAATCTGGGAACCTGACGGGTCGAGGTGGCAAAATGTATATTTCCCCAGCCGCCTTTTCCGCCTTTTGCGGCAACAAAACGCTCTGTTTTGCTCATATCAGCCATTACAGCCTTTGAGTTCGCCTCACGGATAATTGTACCTCTCGGAACCTTAATCTCTAAATCTTTGCCTTTTTTTCCGTTGCAGCGACCGCCTTTTCCGCCCTCGCCGTTCGGTGCGGAATATTTGCGCTTGTATCTGAAGTCCGCAAGGGTTGCCAGATTATCGTCAACAACAAATACAACATCGCCGCCCTTGCCGCCGTCACCGCCGTCGGGACCGCCTGCGGCTACATATTTTTCACGGTGAAATGCAACCGCACCTGCACCGCCGTCGCCGCCCTTTATTTTTATTTTAGCTATATCTACAAACATAATTTTTCCTATTCTTTTTGTAAAATTTATTTCGATTTGCCGTTATTATAACACGTAATATGTGTTATTGCAACCTTGACGAGCACAGGTAGAATTAATATATTTATTATTTGCATATTGAACTTAAAATGCCGTTTATCGGGCAAAATTTTTTTCTTATATCTATTTAACAAAAAAGCCGCCTATTTTCCTCGTAATTGAGTTCAATAGACGGCGGGTAGAAATATTCATAATTTTGGTGTATAATAGGAAATTAAGAGAAAGACAAATTTGAATTTGTGGAGGATAATATGAAAGTAGATGTCATTAAGAAATATTTTCAGTCTTGGTTAGATAACGATGTTGAGATTGTAAAACAGACTTTTTCTGAAAATGCCTTGTATAGTGAATGCTATGGACCTGAATATCATGGCTTATCACAAATTGTAACATGGTTTGAAAATTGGAATAATAAGGGACAAGTATTGGAATGGACAATCAAACGAATATTCGAGCAAAACCAAACGCTAATTGTTGAATGGTACTTCAGATGTAATTATAATGGTAAGATAGATGGCTTTGATGGTGTTACAATAGCAGATTTTGATAAGGATATGAAAATATTAAAATTATGTGAATTTCAGTCGAAGGCGGAACACTACTATCCATATGAAACATGATCTAAATTCCGGTTTGTCGAACTTACTCTAAATTAGCAAAGACCGCTTACAAAAGTGTAGGCGGTCTTTATTCGTGTTCAGATATATTTGATTTTGAACTTTCTTTTCTTGGCTGAAAGAACCTTGCAAAGAATATCATCTACTGCGTCCGTGTATCTGCCTTGTGCTATCAGGCTGTTCTTCAAACGGATAAGTGATTGCAACACTTCGCTGTATTCGTCCTTGGAAAGGTATAAATGATATTTCTGTTCTTTCAAAACAACCACCTCCTGTTACCGCAATTATATAATAAGAAAGGGCATATAGGTAGTGTGCGATTGTCTCTTGACCACCCCTAAATGAACGAATTAACAGGGTAACAACCGCCTTGTCCATTAGCAGACGGAGAATTTGTTAATGAAAATTTGTGATTTTTTCGTTTTCGCTGTTTCTTCGTAAAAATGAAAAAAAGCCGAAAGACCTTGATTTTACTAGGCTTTTCGGCTACGCTTTTGGCACCCCCTGCGAGAATCGAACTCACAACTAACCCTTAGGAGGGGTTTATTATATCCATTTAACTAAGGAGGCATTTCTTGTTATATTAAATAAATTATATACATTATAATTATATTTTTTCGATTTGTCAATAAAAGAAAAATCCGTAATCCTCAGACTACGGATTTATTGAACTGATTACTGCTCAACGGGATAAACAGAAACCTTTTTTCTGTCCTTGCCCATTCTTTCAAATCTAACTGTTCCGTCTACGAGAGCGAAAAGAGTATCATCCTTACCGATACCTACATTGGTGCCCGGGTGAATGTGTGTTCCTCTCTGACGGTAAAGGATGTTGCCTGCGAGAACGAACTGTCCGTCTGCTCTCTTAGCACCGAGACGCTTTGATTCGCTGTCTCTGCCGTTCTTAGTAGAACCCATACCTTTTTTATGAGCAAAAAGCTGCACATTAAGTCTAAGCATAGTTACACCTCCGTTGTGGTTACTTTAATATTTTTAGGATATTGTTTTTCGAGTTCGGTTAAATGAAATAATAAACCGTTCATAATATCCTGTGCTTTGTCGGGCGTTTGGTTTATGCTCAGTCGCATATAACCGTCCGTTGCCGCTGCGTCTGCTTTAAGGGACATAACCTCTGTTACGGTGTTAGCCGTCATATAGCAGGCACTGCTGATGAATGCGCACACAACATCTTCGCCGCTGTCGGCAAGTCCCGTGTGACCCTTGCATTCAAAGCCGGTTAATAAATTGCCCTGTTTCTTAAATTCAATTCTAATCATTGATTAAGCGTTAATCTTTGTGATTTCAACCTTAGTGTAAGGCTGTCTGTGGCCCATCTTGCGCTTTTCGTTCTTCTTTGGCTTGTAGGTGAAAACAGTAATCTTCTTACCTTTGCCGTTCTTGAGAACAGTAGCGTCAACGGTAGCTTTTGCACAATCCTTGCCTGCCTTAAGACCTGCGTCTGTGCCGACTGCAAGAACCTGGTCGAATGTAATCTTAGCTTCAGCCTCAGCATCGAGCTTTTCGATGTAGAGAACGTCGCCCTCTTCAACCTTGTACTGCTTACCACCTGTTACGATAACTGCGTACATAGTAAATATCTCCTTCATAAGTCTCGCTACGATAGGTGAATGCTCGGGTTTTATTAAGCGTGCATTTCTTTAACCCATAATATGCGGCTTAATTATTATAGCAGAAAATGCCGAAATGTCAATAATTTTTTTGTCTTATTTTATATCTTTTATACCTTTATATACTGTTTCCTTTTTATAATTTTTTCGGCAACAAAAAAATTCTTTACAAATCATATCTCTTGTGTTATAATCTCATTGCTTAATGCGAATGACTCGGTTTCGGGGGTAAGTCGGATACGGCGTCACCTTAGCCCGTTACTGTGTTTTTTTGCAATGCAATAATATTATGAAAGGTGAATGAATTATGACACAGGCAGAAAAGCAAGCTATTATGGCTGAATACGCTACTCACGAGGGTGATACAGGTTCTGCTCAGGTACAGGTTGCAGTTCTTACAAAGAGAATCAACGACCTTACAGAGCACCTTAAGACTCATAAGAAGGACCATCACTCACGCCGCGGTCTTCTTAAGATGGTAGGTCACAGAAGAAACCTTCTCGCTTATATCTATAAGAATGATGTTAACGAATACCGTGAACTTATTGCAAAACTCGGCATCCGTAACACTCTTGAGCGTAACTTGGCTGAGAACGAGGACTAATAATCCCATGCAGGCGATACTTGTCGTGTCGCCTGTTTTTGTTAATTCGATACCGAAAGGGAGGCGTAAAAATAGTAGTAAACAGAGTCTATGAAAAATCGTAGATTGTGTTTATTACTATTGCCTCCTTTTGATATAATAAAATTTTCAGAGAGGTAAAAGTATGTTTTTTAAGAATTTCAAAGTTTGGGAAACCGAACTTGCAGGCAGAAAATTGACCCTTGAAACAGGTAAGATGTGCGGTCTTGCAAATGCATCAATCCTTGCTCGCTACGGTGAGACAGAAGTGCTTTGTAATGTAACCGCTTCGGCAAAGCCGAGAGAGGGTGTAGATTTCTTCCCGCTCAGCGTTGACTATGAGGAGAAGATGTATTCCGTCGGCCGTATCCCGGGCTCATTCCAGAGAAGAGAGGGCAGAGCTTCCGAAAAAGCCATCCTCACATCTCGTTGCATCGACCGTCCTATCCGTCCGCTTTTCCCAAAGGATTTGCGTAATGACTGTTCGGTAGTTGCTACCGTTATGTCGGTTGATCCCGATTGCTCACCTGAAATTACCGCTATGATCGGTGTTTCTGCCGCAATCGCTATTTCCGATATTCCGTGGGACGGACCTATTTCGGGTGTGAATGTAGGTCTTGTAGACGGAAACATCGTTATTAATCCGGGTCTTGAGGACAGAGCAAAGAGCGATCTCGTTCTTACAGTTGCTTCAACAGCAGACCTTGTTGCTATGATCGAGGCAGGCGGTAACGAAATCGATGACGACACAATGTTCAATGCCATTATGGCAGGCCACGAGGAAAACAAGAAGATTGTTAAGTTCATTCAGGGTATTGTAGATGAAATCGGTAAGCCGAAGTTTGCTTATGAGTCATCTGATCCGGACCCTGAAATTATGGCTGAAATCGAGGCTTTCTGTGCAGAAGATGTTAAGAAAGCACTTGATACAGACGATAAGAACGTTCGTGATGAGGCTCTTCTTCCGATTTATGAGGCTGTTCACGAGAAGTATGATGAAAAATTCGAGGGCAATGAGGCAAAGATTGACGAGATTATGTATCTTGTTCAAAAGCACATTGTTCGTGCTTGGCTCAAGGACGAGCATAAGAGAGTTGACGGCAGAGGCATTGACGAAATCCGTCCTCTTAATGCGGAGGTTGACCTTCTTTCAAGAGTTCACGGTTCAGGTTTGTTTACAAGAGGTCAGACTCAGGTGCTTTCTGTTGCAACACTCGGTCCTATGAACGACGCTCAGCAGCTCGACGGTCTTGACGAGCAGACCGAAAAGAGATATATCCACCACTACAACTTCCCGTCATACTCCGTAGGCGAAACAAAGCCGTCGAGAGGTCCGGGCAGAAGAGAAATCGGTCACGGTGCTCTTGCAGAAAAGGCTCTTGTTCCGGTACTTCCGTCAGTTGACGAGTTCCCGTACGCTATCCGTGTTGTATCAGAAGTTCTTTCTTCAAACGGTTCAACATCACAGGGCTCAATCTGTGGTTCTACTCTTGCTCTTATGGCAGCAGGCGTTCCGATTAAGGCTCCGGTTGCAGGTATTTCCTGCGGTCTTATCACAGGTGATGAGGGCGTTTACGGCGACTTTATGACTATGGTTGATATTCAGGGTCTTGAGGACTTTTACGGCGATATGGACTTCAAGGTAGCAGGTACTAAGAAGGGCATTACCGCTATTCAGATGGACCTTAAAGTACACGGCCTTACTCCGGAAATCATCAAAGAGGCTTTCGCAAAGACTCATAAGGCAAGAAATTATATCCTTGACGAGATTATGCTTCCTGTTATCAGCGAGCCTCGTAAGGAACTTTCAAAGTACGCTCCTAAGATGTATACTCTTCAGATTGACCCGGATAAAATCGGTGATGTAATCGGTAAGGGCGGCAAGGTTATTCAGGAAATTCAGTCCGAATATGATGTTAAAATCAACATTGAGGAAGACGGCAGAGTTTATATTTCCGGCGTTGATGCAGAAAAGTGCGAGGGCGCTGTAAGCGTTGTTAAACTTATCGCTACCGACCCTGAGGTTGGCGCTTTCTATAACGGCGTTGTAACCCGTATTATGAACTTCGGTGCTTTCGTTGAGATTGCTCCGGGCAAGGAGGGACTTGTTCACATTTCCCGTCTTGATGTTAAGAGAACAGAAAAGGTAGAGGATGTCGTTAATGTTGGCGATTCAATCATCGTTAAGTGTATCGAAATTGATGATCAGGGCAGAATCAATCTTTCCAGAAGAGACGCATTAATCGAACTTGAGGGTATGACTCCCGAAAACGAGATTGACGAAACTCCTCGCAAGCCGAGACGAGACAATCACCGTCGTGGCGACAGAAGATAATCTGATATATATGCACCTCCGTATTTTTTGCGGGGGTGTTTTTATATAAATTATGTAAAATTTATTTTACCGTCTGTTATTTTATGTACCTTTGTGTTATAATGTAGCCGTATTGATTTAATTAATAACGAATGAGAGAATTGTGCGTATGTCAAATATTGTGCATAAGAAAAAAAGATTTTCTTCATCCAGAAAAATTGTTCTCGGATTTGCGGCGACAATACTGGTCGGAGCGTTTCTTTTGATGCTTCCCATATCGTCAAAAAGCGGTGTGGTAACTCCGTTTAATCAGGCACTTTTTACTTCAACGTCGGCAGTGTGCGTTACGGGTCTTGTGCTTAACGATACGGGCAGTTATTGGTCAGTCTTCGGTCAGGCTGTAATACTTTTGCTTATACAAATCGGCGGACTCGGAGTTGTGACTGTTGCTGTTTCGCTTGCCATGCTGTCGGGAAAAAGGATTTCGCTTATACAGCGAAGTACATTGCAGGATGCAATATCGGCGCCTAAGGTCGGCGGAGTTGTGCGATTGACCAGATTCATTTTGTGCGGTACTGCAATAACGGAACTTATAGGTATGCTTCTTATGCTCCCCGTGTTTTGCCGTGATTACGGCTTAAAGGGAATATGGATGTCGATGTTTCATTCCGTGTCGGCATTTTGCAATGCCGGATTTGATATATTGGGCACGGCGGAAAAACCTTTTGTTTCGTTGACGGGATATGCAAACAATCCGCTGATTAATATAACCGTAATGCTTTTAATTATAATCGGCGGAATAGGATTTTTTACCTGGAACGATGTGTGCACAAATAAACTTCGCTTTAGACGCTATTCGCTTCAAAGCAAAATCGTCCTTTCAACAACATTGATTTTGATAGTGGCTCCGGCAGTTTGGTACTTTATATTTGATTTTTCCGATATGCCGACAGGCGACGGCGTGCTTGGCTCTTTATTTCAGGCTGTCACCCCCAGAACGGCAGGTTTTAACACCTATGATTTGAATGAACTTTCATCTTCGTCAAAGGCGATTATGATATTTTTAATGTTGGTAGGCGGCTCGCCGAGTTCCACCGCCGGCGGTATGAAAACGACTACTCTTGCGGTTCTTACGCTGAACGCTCTTTCTACTTTTAAGAAAAAAGAAAACGCAGAGATATTTGACAGAAGAATAGATAACAGCGTTATTAAAAATGCCGCAACTGTTTTTGCAATGTATTGCTCGCTGTTCTTTGTGGGCGGCGTGGCTATTTGTTCTATTGAGGGATTCAGCCTCAGCGATTGCCTGTTTGAAACTGCGTCGGCAGTCGGAACGGTAGGACTGACTCTCGGCATAACTCCGGAACTCGGTATTGCTTCCCAGTTGATTTTGGTTGCGCTTATGTTTTTGGGCAGAGTCGGCGGACTCACCTTTGTATATGCAACAATAGTGGAAAAAAGGCGAAGCGGCGCAATGTATCCGCTTGAAAAAATTACAGTAGGATAAGAGGTATATAGTTATGAAAAATATTTTGCTTATAGGCTTGGGCAGATTCGGAAAGCATATTGCAATGGAGATGAATAATCTCGGCCACGAAATAATGGCGGTGGATAATAATGAGGAAAGAGTAAATGCAGCTTTGCCATTTGTAACGAATGCTCAAATCGGAGACAGCACAAACAGCGAATTTTTGGAATCTCTCGGCGTCGATAATTACGACGTGTGTTTTGTTACAATCGGAGGAAATTTTCAGAACTCGCTTGAAACCACTTCGCTTTTGAAGGAATTGGGCGCTAGACTGGTTGTTTCCAGAGCGGAGAGAGATGTGCAGGAAAAATTCCTTTTGAGAAACGGAGCTGACGAGGTTGTTTATCCCGAAAAGCAAATTGCAAAATGGTCGTCTATTCGCTACACAGCCGACCATATTCTTGATTATATTAAAGTAGATGATTCTCATGCCATTTTTGAGGTTGCCGTTCCCAACAACTGGGTGGGCAAAACCGTGTCAAAACTTGACATAAGAAGAAAGTACGGAATAAATATTTTGGCTATTAAGCAAAGGGGCGATGTGGATGTTACCTTTTCGCCCGATACCGCACTTGAGAGCAATATGACCCTTTTGGTTATCGGAACATATAAGCAGCTTCAAAGGTGCTTTCGTATTTGATATATTGTTTTATTCGGCACTGTCGCATTTGTTTTGCGTCAGTGCCGTTATTTTTCTTGTAAAAAGGTGCAATATATAGTATAATCATAATACTACTTTTTAAGGAGATAAATTTATGAATGATAAAATTCCGAATATGGACTACGATGCCGATGAAGTAATCGACAGCTTTAAGTCCAAATTCAAGTGGCCCGAAAAGGATGATGTAGAGGTGGTTGTTAAGCCTAAGAACCTGCCTAAGAAAATTTTGCTTTCGCTTTTGACTACCGTTATTGTCGGAGCAGTCGCATATTATATGATGATTCCCGCACTTAATTTTAAGTCGACGGACTTTTATACCTTTATTTTTCTTCTTATTGCAGTGTTTGTCGGCTCGTTTTTCCTCTTTATCGGAGGAAATAAGAAGGCGGAGAGCAATGCGTATTTTAAGAAAAAATCCGTTGTGCCTATTGTGCTTGTTGTCGTGATTTTGGCTGTGATGCTTGTCGGCTGGCTTGTCGGTTGTACCTTCTTCAGAGCAAAGGATTACAGTAATCTTGTAACGGTTCAGGACAGCGACTTTTCCGAGGATTTTTCCGATATTAAGTATGACCAAGTGCCACGACTTGACGCCACAACCTCCAAGGTTCTTGCAGACCAGCAACTCGGTTCGCTAAGCGAATATAAGAGCCAGTACGTTGTATCGTCGGAATCGACTCAGATTAATTATCAAGGTCACCCTGTACGAGTTGCGTATCTCGAGTACGCCGATGTGTTTAAGTGGTTCAATAATACAAAGAACGGCTTGCCGGCATATATGCTTATCGATCTTGTGAGCCAAAAGGTAACGGCTGTAAATTGTATCGACAAATTCGGCGAGGGAATTAAGTATTCGCCCACCGAACTGTTTAATGAAAAATTGATTCGTCATTTGAGATTTCAATATCCTACCGCTATTATGGACACTTCGAATTTTGAAATAGACGATGAGGGACACCCTTATTGGATAACTCCCGTGCTTGACAAGACAATAGGTCTGTTCGGCGGTACCGATGTTAAGGGAGCAATCATTACCGACGCATTAAACGGGGAAAGCACTTATCTCGATATTGATGCCGTTCGCAATGATAAGACATATAACTGGATTGATGTTGTTTACAGCGAGTCGCTTCTTATTCAGCAGTATAACTACCACGGCAAACTTTCGCAGGGATTTTGGAACTCTATTATTTTCCAAAACGATGTAAATGTAGCGTCTCAGGGCAGCGGTAATATTGCCATGGACGATGATGTTTGGGTTTATACGGGCGTAACTTCGAGCGAATCGGACGCTTCAAACTTCGGCTTTATTTTCTGCAATCAGAGAACAAAAGAACTTAGGTATTATAAAAACGGCGGTGCAATAGAGAGTTCGGCTCAGCAGTCGGCAGAGGACGCTGTTCAAAATTACGGCTACCGTGCAATTTTCCCGATTCTTCTTGATATAGAGGAGCAACCCACCTACTTTATGTCTCTTTACGGTGACAGTTATACGGTTAAGGGTTATGCTCTTGTTAATCTTGATGATAAGACCGTTGTCGGTACAGGTCTCTTGGATGTCGAAAAGAGCGATGCAGGAGCACTTAACGCCGCAGTTGAGAATTATATTGCAGCGCTTAAAGCCAAGAATATAGTTGACGCATCGGCAGACGCAGACGATTATAAGGTTGACTCCGATGAGGATACTATTATTGACGAGAACGGTGAGGACGCCGCAAAACTGAATACCGTCAGCGGAGAAATTACGGATATTATGACCTCCGTAAATGACGGAAATACCGTTTACTATCTCCAAATTAACGGCAAGTATTACTATATCGCCGTTACGGATTGTATGGATGTTCTTCTTATGAAAAAGGGCGATACCGTTACCGTAACTTTTGATAATGATTCGGACACTTTTGTTCAAGCAAAAAGTGTTAAAAAGTAAGAAACGGCAATATAAATTTCAATAATTAAAAACCCGTAGGAATCAATCCTACGGGTTTTTAGACTGTCTATAAAGCTCCTGAAGCATGCCAACAAAATTAATTAACCGCTTAATGCCCCCTTGTGTAAAGGGAGGTGGCAACACGAAGTGTTGACGGAGGGATTGTAAAAGTGCTGCAAGCATCGAGCTTACGGCACTTTTTGGCGTTTTTCGTTTTTTGCTCACAAGCGGTACCGTCGTACAGCAAAGTTCGCAAGAAAACGAAATTCAGAACCTTTCTCAACAGCCTACAGCGTGTCGAAAATACCTTTTCGACACGCTGAAAACCCGTAGGAATTAATCCTACGGGTTTTGTAATATTCGATTTGGCTTAGAATTTAATTTTTTCCTCGATGAATGCCTCAAGTTCCGAAATAGGAAGTCTAACCTGCTCCATTGTATCTCTGTCACGAACTGTTACACAGCCGTCCTCAACAGAGTCAAAGTCGTATGTGATGCAGTAAGGAGTACCGATTTCGTCTTGTCTGCGGTATCTCTTGCCGATTGAGCCTGCGTCATCATAATCAACCATAAATTTCTCCGAAAGGTTTTGGAACACTTTCTCAGCCTGCTCGTTGAGTTTCTTTGAGAGAGGAAGTACTGCGCACTTGTACGGTGCAAGAGTCGGGTGGAAGTGCATTACGATACGGGTATCGTTCTTCTCTGCATCAAGAACTTCTTCGTCATAAGCCTCACAAAGAACTGCGAGGAATAAACGCTCTACGCCGAGTGACGGCTCAATAACATAAGGAACATATCTCTCGTTTGTTGTGCCGTCAAAGTATTCGAGGTTTTTGCCCGAAGTCTTGATGTGCTGTGTGAGGTCATAGTCGGTTCTGTCGGCAACGCCCCAAAGCTCACCCCAACCGAACGGGAAGAGATATTCAAAGTCTGTTGTTGCCTTAGAGTAGAAGCAAAGCTCCTCAGGATCATGGTCACGAAGTCTGAGGTTTTCGGACTTGATGTTTAGAGAGTAGAGCCAGTCACGGCAGAAACCTCTCCAATATTCAAACCATTCAAGGTCTGTGCCCGGCTTGCAGAAGAATTCAAGTTCCATCTGCTCAAATTCACGAACACGGAAAATGAACTTACCCGGAGTGATTTCGTTTCTGAAAGATTTGCCGATTTGTGCAACGCCGAACGGTACCTTTCTTCTGGTGGTTCTCTGAATGTTTGCAAAGTTTACAAATATGCCCTGTGCAGTTTCTGGTCTGAGATAAATCTCGTCTTTGCTGTCCTCTGTTACGCCCTGGAATGTCTTGAACATAAGGTTGAACTGACGGATATCGGTAAAGTTATGTTTGCCGCAGTTTGGGCATGGGATATTGTGTTCGTTGATGTAGTCTGTCATCTGCTGATTTGTCCAGCCTGCAACATTGGTACCGTCAAAGTCCTCTATAAGCTGGTCGGCTCTATGACGGGTTTTGCATTCGCAACAGTCCATAAGCGGGTCGGAAAAGCCACCGAGATGTCCCGATGCAACCCATGTCTGCGGATTCATAAGAATAGCCGAATCGAGACCTACATTATATTTGTTTTCCTGAATGAATTTCTTTCTCCAGGCGTTCTTGATATTTGTTTTAAGTTCAACGCCGAGCGGACCGTAATCCCATGTATTTGCAAGTCCGCCGTAGATTTCGCTTCCCGGATATACAAAGCCTCTGCCTTTGCAAAGGGAAACGATTTGGTCGAGTGATTTTTCTGTATTAAGCATGTAAAATTCCTCCCGAATTTAATGTTATATATTATACATTATAATTATATATTGGTCAACCTATTTTGTAATGCTCATCCGAAAGTACACTGTGAGCACATTTAATTCCGTCCACGGCGGCAGATACTATACCGCCCGCATAGCCTGCGCCCTCGCCGCACGGATAAATTCCCTGAATGTTGCATTCCAAAAATTCGTCACGAAGTATTCTTACGCTCGAGGAACTTCTTGTCTCCGGAGCGGTCAGTACCGCATCATACATATTAAAGCCGTTTAACTTTTTGTCCATCTGCACAATGGCGTCTTTCATCGTGGCAGACACCTTTTGCGGTAAAACCTCGTCAAGATTAGTGAGCGTTACGCCTGTGGGACAGGTCGGCTGAACGCTTCCCAACTGAGTGCTTTGCTTGCCCTGCAAGAAATCGCCGACAAGTTGAGCCGGCGCTTTGTAGTCCGAGCCGCCTAGCAAAAAAGCCTTGTGCTCTATTTCACGCTGATAATATATTCCCGCAAGCGGATGCTCCGACGGAAAGTCCTTCGGCTCTATTCCGACAAGAAGCGCCGAGTTTGCGTTTTCTCCGTCTCGTGCAAGCGAACTCATACCGTTTACTATAACGCCCTCTTTTTCGCTTGCCGCCGCAACCACCGTGCCGCCCGGGCACATACAGAAGGTGTATGCTCCACGCTCGTGCAGTCCGTGACATGACAGCTTGTAATCCGCTGCACCGAGTTTCGGGTGATTTGCGAATTTGCCGTACTGTGCCTTGTTAATAAGACTTTGCGGATGCTCTATTCTCGCACCTACGCTGAACGGTTTTTGGATAATTTCAACGCCAAGTTTGTAGAGCATTTCAACGGTGTCTCGTGCACTGTGACCGATTGCCATTATTACGCTGTCGGTTTCTATGTCTGTTCTCTCTCCACGGTGTGTATACGAAACTCCCTGGATTGCACCGTTTGCGGTGTATAGCTTGTCCAGTTTGCTCTCAAGTCGCACCTCACCGCCGAGCCTTTCTATTTTCTTTCGTATATTTTTGACTACTATTGCGAGCCTGTCCGTACCTATGTGGGGCTTTGAGGAATACAGTATTTCCTCGGGTGCACCTGCCTCATATAATTCTTCAAGCACCTTTCTGATGTAAGGGCTCTTTATTCCCGTGGTCAGTTTTCCGTCCGAAAATGTGCCGGCACCGCCCTCGCCGAATTGCACATTGCTCTCCTCGTCGAGTTTTCTTTTTGTCCAAAATTCGTTTACGTCACGCTGTCTTGCGTCAATGTCCTTGCCTCTCTCGAGAATTATCGGCATTGCGTCTGCCTGTGCAAGTATCAGCCCTGCCAGCATGCCTGCCGGACCAAAGCCGACAACTATCGGTCTGAACTGTGAACTTCTCTTGTTTTGCGGAAGTTCATAGTGATACGGTTTTACGATTTGCACCTTGCCCGATTTGCACTTGTTTACTATCTGTTCCTCGTCAAGCGTGATAATCACATCAAGTGCATAAGTAAAATGCACATCGTCTTTTTTTCTTGCATCAACGCTTTTTTTGAATATCGTGTACGATTTTATGTACTTTTCATTGATTTTCAGTATCTTTGCCGCTTTGGATTTGAGCAGACTTTCGTCATCGTCCAAGGATAACTTGATTTCATTTATTCTTATCATTTTTGACTGTACCTTTTGTAATGTCGTTTGCGGCGTTTATTCCGCTGAATATTGCATAGTTCAGATTAAATCCGCCGCATTCAAATTGGCTGTTTGTCAGTTCTCCGATAATGTAAAGACCTTTTCTTATCAGCGAATTGTTGCCATGACCGAGTTCAATTAAATCCACTCCGCCCGAAGTGATTTGAGCAAAGTCATATCCCTTTGTCCCTGTGATTATTATTCTCCAGTTTTTTATGCACCTTGCCATTGCGGCGTAATTGTCTCCTACCTGCTTTGATATGATGGAACATAATTTTTTCGGCAGTATTCCCTCGTAGGTGCCGAAGTTTTCATAATGCTTTACTAAATCATTTTCGCTCATTTCGGGAACAAAGTCGAGTATTGCAACGCTTTTGTCTTTGTTGTGGAGCAGGCGTTCATCATTGATGAGATGTGACAGATTCATCACAACGATTCCCGATATGCCGTAGTCTGTGAATAAAACTTCGCCGTAATCCTCGCCCGAGATTTCGCCGTTCGTTTCTATCTTAACATTGCATTTTGTACGCACACCTTTTAGCGCACGGCAGTGCTTGCTTGATGATTTCAGTTGAACCAGAGCGGGGGAGAGCGCTGTTATTTTATGCCCGAATTTTTTTGACAGAGCGTAGCCCGAACCGTCCGAGCCAAGCGGAGGCTGACTTTTTCCTCCCGTTGCGAGAATTAAATAATCGCTGTCAATAATTCCTTTGTCAGTGTAGATGTGAAATGTGTTTTCATAACAGTCTGCGTTTTTTACATTGCAGTCGGTGAGTATTTCAATGCCGAGTTTTTTACATTCCGCTTTGAATACTTCAACCACACTCGATGCCTGATTGGAGTAGGGATACATTCTGCCTTTTTCGTCCTCACGCAAAATTAAGCCCAGAGACGAGAGGAAATCCTTTACCTCATCGTAATGCTCGGCGTTCTTGTTTGCTATGTTGCATCTGCCGTTGCCCGTGGCGTAAATTTTTTTCATTATTTCGCCGAGGTGCTCTATTACGGTGACGCTCATATCGCTGTTAAGTTGTTTTAATCTTATTGCGGCCGATATGCCCGAAGCACCGCCGCCGATTATAACGGTTTTCATATTCTTCGCTTAGTTGTATCCTCATCACTTTAATTTAATTTGTTTACTAATATAAATACACTCTAAATATATTATAATAAATTTCGCTAAAAATCAATATAATTTTTGGTGTGAAATATCTTGACTTGTATTGACTTTTGTGGTATAGTCTTTGTACCTCGTCGAAAAGGGTTTATTTTTTGTGCCCTTATTTATGAGATTCGTATGCGTTGCGAATTGTCAAAACGAGGGAGATTTTTATCGAATTAATTAGGAGGTGCCGAAATGAGAGTTAAGATTACTTTAGCTTGCACTGAATGCAAACAACGCAATTATAACACAATGAAAAACAAGAAGAACACACCGGACAGGCTTGAAATGAATAAGTATTGCCCGTTCTGCAAGAAACACACTCTTCACAGAGAGACAAAGTAACGGAGGATTACGATGGCTGACGAAAAGAAAACTTCTAAGAAGACAGATACAAAGTCTAAGAAGAAGTCTGATAAGAAAAAGTCTAAGAAAAATCCATTTAAGTCAATCGCCGGTTTCTTCAAAAGTGTAAACAATGAGGGCAAAAAGGTATCTTGGCCTACCGCTAAGGAAGTTCTTAAGAATTCCGTTACCGTTCTCGTCGTTATCGCAATAGTTGCTGCCGTTATTTATGTTATCGACCTCGGTCTTACATCAGGAATGAAGGGCATTAAGCAACTTGCACAAAAAGAAACAACCACCGCAAGTGAAACAACTACCGAGGCTACTTCGGATGAGACTCTTACAGAGAACACCACCGAGGACACCGCCGCAGCTACCACCTCTGCCGAGTAATTAGAGGAGGTATACGATGGAAGAAGCAAAATGGTATGTTGCTCATACTTTTTCGGGATATGAGAACAAGGTTGCTACCGACCTTAAAAACAAGGTAGAGAACCTTAATCTTACGGATATGATTCAGGAAATCGTAATTCCTACCGAAACGGTTGTTGAGATTAAAGACGACGGCACAAAGAAAGAAACCGAAAGAAAGATATTTCCGTCATACATCTTAGTTAAGATGGTTATGACAGACGACACTTGGTATATCGTTCGTAACACAAGAGGCTGTGCAGGCTTCGTAGGACCCGAGGGTAAGCCGGTTGCTCTTACTGAGGAGGAAGTAAAAAATCTCGGCGTAGAGAAGGTAAGCGTAGAGGTTCAGTACGAAGTGGGCGATATGGTAACCGTTATCGACGGTCCGCTTGAGGGCTTTACCGGTACGGTTGAATCCATTGATGTTGCTAATAACAGCGTTCAGGCTGTTGTGTCAATGTTCGGTCGAGAGACTTCGGTTGATTTTGAATTAGACCAACTCGAAAAGGTCAAAGATTAATTTAGTAATCAGCGGCTCAGTCCGCATTTTACCGTAAACCATTATTTATAATGGATTATGAGTGGGAGGAGATAAACTTCTCCGCCATTAACCACATTTTTAGGAGGAAAATAATTATGGCTCAAAAGGTAGTAGGATTAATTAAGCTTCAAATTCCTGCAGGTAAAGCAACACCGGCTCCCCCGGTAGGTCCGGCTCTCGGTCAGCACGGTGTAAATATCGTTGCTTTTACAAAGGACTTTAATGAAAGAACAAAGAATGACGCAGGTCTTATTATCCCTGTTGTAATCACTGTATATGAAGACCGTACATTCACATTCGTTACAAAGACACCGCCGGCTGCCGTTCTTATTAAGAAGGCATGCGGTATTGACAAGGCTTCGGGCGTTCCTAACAAGACAAAGGTTGCTACAATCTCTAAGGCTGATATTCAGAAGATTGCAGAGACTAAGATGCAGGACCTTAACGCAGCTTCTCTCGAGGCAGCTATGTCAATGATCGCAGGTACAGCACGCAGCATGGGTGTAACAGTAGAAGACTGATTCCCTTGTGGGAGGAAAAATCCGATTAACCACTGGAGGTATTTATAATGAAACACGGAAAGAAATATACAGACGGCGCAAAGTTAATTGATCGCGCTAATTTATACACAACAAAAGAAGCACTCGACTTAGTTGAGCAAACAGCAAAGGCTAAGTTTGACGAAACCGTAGAGGTTCATGTTCGTCTCGGTGTTGACTCTCGTCACGCTGACCAGCAGGTTCGTGGCGCAGTAGTATTGCCAAACGGAACAGGTAAGGATGTTAAGGTAGCAGTATTCGCAAAGGGCGACCTTGCAAAAGCTGCAACAGAGGCAGGCGCTGATTTCGTAGGCGATGCAGATCTCGTAACAAAGATTCAGGGCGGCTGGATGGATTTCGATGTAGCTATTGCATCTCCCGATATGATGGGCTTCGTAGGTCGTCTCGGTAAGGTTCTCGGTCCCCGTGGCCTTATGCCGTCACCAAAAGCAGGCACAGTAACTATGGATGTTGCTAAGGCTGTTCAGGAGGCTAAGGCAGGTAAGATTGAGTATCGTCTTGATAAGTCAAACATCATTCACTGCCCAATCGGTAAGGTATCATTCGGTACAGATAAGCTTCTTGAGAACTTCAATGCACTTCTTGATGCAATTATCAAGGCTAAGCCTGAAGCTGCAAAGGGTCAGTACATTAAGTCATGCGCAGTAGCATCAACAATGGGCCCCGGCGTAAGAATTAACCCGGCAAGAGTTGGCTCTGCCGCAGCTGCCGAATAATTGAAATAAGTATTGACACGGGATTTCTCCTGTGATATAATACATTCGCTGTTCAACCAAAGACAGTAGGTGCCATATGGCATAAGGCTTTGCCGCCTACCGAGGAATGAGCATTATATCGCACTCAGGTGCTTAGTATGTAATGTTGTGCATCCTCGATTTGGGGATGCACTTTTATATTTGTTTGGATAGCTCCAAAGTCCGCTATTGCGGCAAATAATTATGGAGGTAAACTAAATGCCAAGTACAGTAGTTCTTGAAAAGAAAAAGCAACAAGTAGCCGATCTTGCAGACAGACTCAAAGGTTCTTGCGCAGGCGTAGTAGTTGACTACAAGGGTATCAATGTTGAGGACGATACAAAGCTCAGAAAAGAGCTTCGTGAAGCCGGCGTTGTTTATACAGTAGTTAAGAATTCTATTCTTAAGCGTGCGGCTGAGAATGTTGGTCTTGAAATTGACTCAACAGTAGTAGAGGGTACAACAGCAGTTGCAACAAGCGAAAGCGATTATGTAGCAGCAGCTCGTATCTTAAACAAATACGCTGAGACAAACAACAATTTCACAATTAAGACAGGTTATCTTGACGGTAAGGTAATTGCTAACGACGAGGTTGTAGCACTTGCTAAGTTGCCATCAAGAGAGGCTCTTCTTGCACAAATCGCAAGCGTTGTTGTTGAACCAATCGCTTGTATCGCTCGTGCAGTAAATGCACTTGAGGAAAAGGGCGGCGCTCAGGCTGTCGCACAGGAGGCTCCGGCTGAAGCTCCCGCAGAGGAAGCAACCGAAGCACCGGCTGAAGAATCAGCAGAATAATAAAAACTAATTCTAATTTACGGAGGAAATAATTATGGCATCAGAGAAAATCACAGCTATCGTAGATTCAATCGCAGAACTTACAGTTCTCGAGCTTAAAGAACTCAAAGAAACAATCGAGGAAACATTCGGCGTAACTGCAGCAGCAGTAGCAGTAGCAGCAGCTCCGGCAGAAGGCGGCGCAGCAGCAGCTGAGGAAAAGACTGAATTTGATGTAGTTCTTACAGATGTAGGCGCTAACAAGATTCAGGTTATCAAGGCTGTTCGTGAGGCTACAGGTCTTGGCCTTAAGGAAGCAAAGGCTATCGTTGACGGCGCTCCTGCAACTATTAAGGAAGCTATGCCGACAGCTGACGCTGAGGCTCTTAAGGAAGCTCTTGCAGCAGCAGGTGCAACTTGCGAACTCAAGTAATTTAGTTTTACTAAATCCATAATTTTAAGGACTGCTCTTTTTGAGCAGTCCTTTTTTCTTTGCAAAAAAACAATTTTGCCGTTCATATTTGTATACAAGGACTTGTATATTTGAATATGCAATGTTATTCCTGTTGTATCTATTTATGAACAGAGTGTAAATCTCATATTAAGGACACACCAACATATTGAAAATATCGTCGAAATATGGTATAATCAACACAACATATGGAAATCATATGTAATCTGTTTTCGGAGGTGAGAGCGTTGAATGCTTATACTATGTATATTGTGTGGGCTGCGGCTATAATAGGCTTTGCGATTCTTGAGGGGATAACATTTCAGCTTGTGTCCATATGGTTTGTGTTCGGTTCGCTTGCCGCATTCATAGCGTCCTTGCTCGGAGCGTCTGTTACCGTGCAGGTGATAATATGGCTCGTTGTGTCTGTACTTGCACTTGCGATAACGAGACCTATTGTAAAAAAGAAACTAACGGCAAAGATTCAGCCTACTAACGCAGACAGGTGTATCGGCAGTGATGCAACCGTTCTTGAAACTATTGATAACGCTCGTTCTGTCGGGCAGGTCAAGGTTGACGGAAAGGTTTGGAGTGCACGAAGTCTTGACGGCGGAATTATCGAAGAAAACACTGTTGTTACTGTTAAAAAAATCGAAGGCGTAAAACTATTGGTCGCAAAAAAATAACACATAATAATTTTAAGTTTTAAGGAGAAAAATATGAAACTTGCAATAATTTTATTCATTCTTATATTGGCAATTCTTGCTCTTGTGCTTGCAAATATCAGGGTAGTGCCGCAGTCAAAGGCATTCGTTATTGAACGTCTCGGCACATATTATTCAACCTGGCAAACAGGGCTTCATGTAAAGGTTCCGTTCATCGACAGAATTGCAAAGGTCGTTTCGCTTAAAGAGCAGGTTGTGGACTTTAAGCCTCAGCCGGTTATTACAAAGGATAATGTAACCATGCAGATAGACACCGTTGTGTTCTATCAAATCACAGACCCGAAACTCTACTGTTACGGCGTTGAAAGCCCGATTTCCGCTATCGAAAATCTTTCGGCAACAACTTTGCGTAACATCATCGGTGAACTTGAACTCGATTCAACTCTTACCTCCCGTGATACAATTAATGCAAAAATCAGAGTAATTCTTGATGAAGCAACAGACCCGTGGGGTATTAAGGTTAACCGTGTAGAACTTAAAAACATTATTCCGCCACGTGAAATTCAGGACGCAATGGAAAAGCAGATGAAAGCAGAGCGTGAGCGTAGAGAGGCTATCCTGCGTGCCGAAGGTGAAAAGCAGTCCAGAATTCTCGTTGCCGAGGGTCACAAGGAATCCAAAATCCTTGAGGCGGAGGCAGAAAAACAGTCTGCAATTCTTCGTGCAGAGGCTGTAAAAGAGGCAAAAATCCGTGAAGCTGAAGGTGAAGCAGAGGCAATCGCAAAGGTTCAGAGTGCAAATGCCGATGCAATTAAGATGCTCAACGATGCTAATGCAAACGATGCTGTGCTCAGACTTAAGGCACTCGAGGCATTCGCCAAGGCTGCCGACGGACAGGCAACGAAGATTATCATTCCGTCGGAAATTCAGTCTGCTGCGGGACTTGCCGAGGGCATTGTTCAGTCCGTAAAAAAATAAACAATTAATTTATAACGCTTAGATTTTCGGAGATGGGTCGCTTGACTTATCTCCGTTTTTCTGTTATGCTTATTAGACTGTAACAGAATTTTATGAGGAGTATTGATATTTTGAAGATAAAGATTTCCGATCATTTTAATTTCGTTAAGTTGATTAAATTTACCTTTCCGTCAATCGTTATGATGGTGTTTAGTTCTATTTACAACGTTGTTGACGGCTTTTTTGTTTCTAATTTTACCGGCAAAACCCAGTTCGCCGCAGTTAATTTGATAATGCCTTTTTTGATGCTTCTCGGTGTTGTGGGCTTTATGTTTGGCACAGGCGGAAACGCCATTATCGCAAAAACTCAGGGCGAGGGCAAAACCGAAAGAGCGAATCAAATTTTTACCATGCTTGTTACTCTTACTGCGATTGTCGGATTTATTTTGTTTGTCGCCGGTGAACTCACTATGCCGTGGATTGTTAAAACGCTTGGTGCAACCGAGGAAATGTACGATTATGCAGTGCTGTACGGAAGAATAATATGTATCTCCGTTATGCCGTTTACTTTGCAGATTTTGTTCCAAAGTTTTTTACCCACAGCAGGTAAGCCGCATATAGGACTCACGATTACGGTAATAGCCGGAGTCACAAATATCATTTTGGACTTTCTTTTTGTAGGGATTTTTAAGTGGGGAATAGTAGGTGCAGCGGCGGCAACAGTAACGGGCGAATGTATAGGCGGTTTGGCTCCCGTTTTTTATTTTCTCTCTAAAAACAGTTCCACTCTTAAGTTTTGCAAATTTAAGTTTGATTTCAAAGTTATAGGCAAAGCGTGTGTAAACGGTTCGTCGGAACTTATGACTAACGTGTCCACCTCAATAGTTAATATGATGTATAACGGACAACTTATGAAATTCTACGGCGAGGACGGAGTTGCGGCATACGGAACGATTATGTACGTCAATTTTGTATTCGTTGCGGCGTTTATCGGATATTCCATAGGCTCTGCTCCGATTGTGGGATATAATAACGGTTCGGAGAATCATAAAGAATTGCAAAATATTTTTAAGAAAAGTATAGGTATTATTTTCGTTTTTTCTGTTGCCATCACTCTTGCGTCCGTTCTTCTTGCGGGTGCCGTGGCAAAGATATATGTAGGCTATGATGAGGGACTCTTTAATTTGACCGTAAAGGCTTTTAGGTTGTTTTCAACCTCATATTTGATAATAGGTTTTAATATTTACGGCTCGGCGTTCTTTACTGCTCTTAATAACGGACTCATCAGTGCTGTTATTTCTTTTTTGCGAACGCTCCTTTTCCAGATAGTTTGCGTGTATGCTCTGCCGCTTATCTTCGGAAACGGCGCCATTTGGCTGTCAATCACTGTTGCGGAGCTTTTAACTTTCGCTGTGACTCTCTCTATGATATTTACCCAAAACGGCAAATATCACTATTTACCGCCGCTTAAATCACATACTGCATAAAAGCAAAAGACATCTGCCGATTTGACAGATGTCTTTTTTATTGTCGGTTATTCAATTACCAGCTTCCGCCGCCACCGCCGCCGAAGCCGCCGCCCGAGAAGCCGCCACCGCCGCTTGAAAGTCCTCCTCCGCCCGACAGTCCACTGCCCGATGAAGATTGCGGTATTGAAATCATAGACCTTGTAACATTGGGCATTTGATTATGCATAAGATAGTACATAGTCATAGGAGTGAAAGTGTTGCCGCAATACCAGTGCGGTCGCTCCAGCGTAATACCCTCAAAGTTCTTTATCCACTTGTCCGATACGCCGAGAACATATGCAAAGGGGAGAATATCGTAGAAATAACTCGGGTCGCTTTCAACGAGTGTCTCCAACTTTTCCTTTTCCGCCGTTTCGAGAAATATCTTAAAGCCGTTTATTTTCTGCTTTAGTTCGTGACCCATATCGCTTCTTTGCCTGATAAAGAATGACATAACAAATGCGATAATACCGATTAAAACACCTACTGCACCTGCGATAACATTGCCTCTGTCGGTCAATCCTATGCCTGCGATTTTAATAGAAATGAATATTGACAAAATCGAGATAATCCAGCCGATTGCTCTTAACGCAAGAGACTTTTTATTAAATACTTTTTCTTGGCTTCCTGCCGCAAGACCGATAACGCCGTCGATTGTATTGTAAAATTCGTCCTCTAAATCGTCGGGCGATACGCAGTCGCCGCTCTTAAACAAGCCGCTGAAGAATTGGCGTTTCATATCGTCGCTTCCGTCGTATTTGCTTTTAATCTTTCTAATCTCGAGTTCGGTGGACTTGAATACCTTGCCTTTTTCTTTTTCGGTTATTTCAATATATCCCTCATTTGCAAGTTCTATCAACAGTCCGATTGTGTCCTCTCGTGATAATTTTCCATTGTACCAAAGAGCAACCTCGGTGCTGTTTAAGCCCTCGGGCGGATAGAATTCCACTACATCAACTATCTTTTTATCCCTGCCGTGTTTGGTCCAAAGAAACAGTACTGCGAGCAGTGCAATGAGGGGAACAGCCACGGTAAAGATAAGCTGTGCATAATATGACGAGTAGTTAAATGTAAAATATCCGTCGTCTAAAATTAAGGTTGCTGTTAAAGCCTCGCCCGGGTAAAGGGTTTTATATACCTTGCCTGTGATAACATTATCGTTTACATTGTATTCTATCGAGTCGCCGGTGTTCGAGCTGTATTCGCCCAGGTAAAACGAAAGTTTATCTTTGCTGAAATAATCGTCCGGCATTGTGATTGAAAATGTGACGCCGTTGATGCAGGTGTCCCAGCCTGTGCCGATTAAATTATAATACAGAGCGTCAAAACCGTCATTTGTATCTCTGCCCATACTGAAGGTATAGGATATTGTATAGTCCTTTAATCCGCTGAGCGTTTGGTCGGGGTCGCCGATTTGAATAACATAGTTGTCGCCGTCAATGTATTTGTCATATAATCCCTCTGCCTTTACATTGCTGACAGAGCAGTTCACTTTTTTATACGAGCCGTCCGACTGCTTTATTCTGTTTACGATAGGAATGTATCTGTAAATGCCGTGTTTAGGTGTGTTGAAAAATGCGGTTATGTCCTCGGTGACAGACAAAGTATTGTCCTTATTCACCGTTACATCTATGTTGTATGAACGAATTATATAGTCATACTGAGAATAGTCATTGTATTCGTTATCGTTGACATAGCTGACATATTTCGCATAGTCCGCATTATCTGTATAATCTGCGGCAAATGCCGTTATCGGCGCCGTTATACTGAGAATAAAGCAAAGCGAAATTAATATTGCATTAATGTGCTTTTTCATTAAAATTCTACCTTTACAGCTTCTCTTTGTGCAGTGTCCTCTACGATAAACATATCTCTCTTTTCAAACCGGAACATTGAAGCGACGATGCTTGAGGGGAACATTTGCGTGAGGTTATTGTACTGTTTAACCACTGCATTGTAATACTTTCTTGCGTTTGCAATATCTTCCTCTGTTTTTTTAAGTTGTGCGCTTAAATCCATAAAGTTTTGGTTTGCTTTGAGGTCGGGGTACTGCTCCGCAACTACATTGAGGCTTTTTATCGCAGTTCCAAGCTCTGCGTTTGCCTGAAGTTTTTGCTGTGTGTTGAGTGAGGAATAGCCGTTATTTCTTGCGGTGATTACTTTTTCCAAGGTCTCTGCCTCGTGTTTTGCATAGCCCTTAACTGTTGATACAATGTTGGGAATTAAATCCCATCTTTTCTTTAGATAAACATCCATTGTCGAAAAAGCCTCATCAACGGTGTTTCTCGACTTGATAAATTTGTTGTAAGTCGAAGCGATATAAATTCCGATTATAACGATTATTGCGATTATAACGATTAAAACTATCATACCTGTTTTCATAAAATTACTCCTTTATGATTATTTGTGAAGATGCTCTTTTAGTATATATATCGGTCTTTGCTTAACCTGAATATATACCTTTGACATATATTCTCCGAGTATTCCGAGCGAAAAAAGTTGCATTCCGCCGAGAAATAACAGCAGCACTATAATGGTTGCGTAGCCGGGTACGGCAATGCCGAATGCCAGTTTTTCTATAATTACCGCAATAATGTAAATTACCGACAGAAAAGCCGACAGCAGACCTAAAAATGTTGCAAGTCTGAGCGGAAATGTGGTAAAGGAAATTATTCCGTCAATAGCATAGGAGAATAACTTTCTTGCTCCCCATTTTGTTTTGCCGGAGTGTCTTTCTTCTGCGGTGTAGGGGATATACTTTGTATTAAATCCGACAAAGCCGAATATGCCCTTTGAAAAGCGGTGGTACTCTCCCATTTGAATTATGGCGTCTGCCACCTTTCTTTTCATAAGCCTGAAATCCGAGGCACCGTTTTTGAAGTCCGCTTTTGACGCTTTGTTTATTATTTTATAAAACACTGATTTCATACAGCACATAAGTCGGCTTTCGTGCCTTACTTTTTGATATGCCGTAACGCAGTCCGTATCTTCGTCGCTTTCCATTACTTCTAGCATTTGCAAAACGACTTCGGGTCGCTGCTGTAAATCTGCATCGATTAGGCAGATTAAATCGCCTGTTGCATTGCTTATTCCGGCGTAAATCGCTGCTTCTTTGCCGAAATTTCTGCTCAGTGACAAAACCTGAATGTCGCATTTGCTTTGATTTTCGTACAGTCTTTTTAATATATGATATGTGCCGTCCGTGCTTCCGTCGTCAACAAAGACGAATTCATAATCGTCTATCTTGCCGTCAAAAGCCCTGACGGTTTCATCATACATTTTTTGAATGTTTCCCTCTTCGTTAAAGCAGGGAACAACCAGCGATAACTTCATTTTGTATCGTCCTTTTAGTCAATTTGGGTATAGAACACATCTAAAACCGTCTGCATAAGTTTATCCTCATCGGGAGTAAAGTATGCGTTTACATAGTCGGGCTTTGACGGGTCGGGTGCTCTTAAATCAACCGTTCCGTCAAGAGTATATGTCTTAAAGTTTGTAATGCCGTTTGAGAGCATAACGGAGGCTAAATAGGTTACATTGTTCAGCGATAGATTGGTTTGGCTGTACTGTTTTGCCGTGTTGTATAAATCCGATACAACGCCGAAATCCTTTTTGATAACAGGCAAAAGAGCATCGGCAAATGCCTTTACATACTGAACCTGTCTGTCGCCTCTTTCGAGTGCAGAGGTTGCGTGATCCATATCACGGGTTCTTACATATGCCTCTGCCATATCACCTTTGAGAGTAACCGGTACTCCCTCTTGAATTCCCTTGTTGGGGATGGAGTAAGTAGGTGTCAGCGTTACTCCGCCCACTGCGTCATTGAGCGGTGCAATGCCCGAAAGGTCGAGTGCAAAGTATTTGTCTATCGGGACATTATAGAGTATTCTGCTCATTGCCTTTGTTACGTTGTTGCAACTCTGCTCTTTACCGTCGCCGTAAGCATATGATATGGTCAACTGTACGCTCTGCGTTTTGAGGAATACTCCGCTTGATGAATAAATATCAATATCGACAACCGTGTCACGGGGAACGGCAATAACTTTCATTTCGCCCGTTGCCGTGTTTATTGCGGCAACCATATCCGCATCGGCACATCCGAGGTTGTTTACATATTCGTCTCTGTATTCGAGTTCTCTCTCGTCGATACCCATAAACGCAATGGGTACGATATTTTCATTATATTGGTATTTGTGTCCGTTATAGGTGATGATTTCGTTTAGGTCCGTTGTTTGGGCCACAGAGGTCAAATCGTTTTTGCCCTCGTTTTTCAGCACCGTGTACGCTATTCCCGTTCCGCCTAAAATGAGAGCGATAATTAATATAATTATAATTATTACTTTCAGCCACTTTGGCATCTTGCTCTTTTTCTTGTGCGAGTGACGGTGGGAGGAGTGATGATGCGAAGATGATGAATGATGGTGAGAATGTTCACCGTGGTGATGATGCGAACCCGATGAATGGTGGTGAGAATGCTCACTGTGGTGATGATGCGAATGTTCGCCCGAATGACTGTGCGTGTGCTCGTTTGAGTGATGATGTTCCGTAGTCTCTTCGTGTTTGCTTGGGCTGTCGGTGTCACTCTTGCTTTCGCTGTCACTTTTTACGGTACTTTTGCCGTTATTGAGGAGCAGGTTTTCAACATCGTCCTGCTTTCTTCCGTGAGACGGCGTTTTTTCTGTCAGCTTAAATTCGGTTTTTTCCTTTGGCGCTCCGTCGGAGAATAAAATATTTTCGCTCTCATTTGATGAGAGATTGGGGTCAATTTGTCTTTTCATCGTTTATTAATACTCCACAAACTAAATATCTGTTGCTTTTTTGGTTTGTTATGCAGGTCGAAAGCACAACGATTTTGCTGTCGGTTGTAAGCTCTTTTTCCGGTATTCTTACATTTTTAACAGCGGAATTCGGATTTTGTATCATAGAAAGAAATTCTTTATATACATCATCGTCTCTAAAATTAAAACTGTTCATAATGTGCCTGTCGTCATACTTAAAAGCCGAAATGACTTCATATGTCAGTTTTCTGCCGGGGGTGTAAATCGTAAAATAAGGATTTGCGTTAAAGGTATCCTCATTTTCAAAATTATGCAGGGTGGTAAAGAAAGTGTCGCTGTAACCGTTGTGACCGTAAATTACCGTAACTCTGTCGGAAAAATCCGTAGAGTTCATACTCTGCGTGTATACGGCACCCGAGGCGGAATATTTTTTATCCGTTGCGCTGTGCTTTAGGTAGAAGTCATCCGACTCCTTGCTTTGCAAAATGGGATAATCTACCTTTGTTCCCGGTACATTTATCCATGCGTAAATTTCATCGTTTGTCTCTTTGAGAGAAGCAAAATCTATTGGATTGTCCGCAAGCGATTCAGTGGTTACCACAGCCGTGGATATAACCTTGGTGTCATCATCTGCCTTTTTGCTGTCGGAAATATATTTGCCTATCATAATAACGCCGATTACTATAAGCAGTATAGCCACTGCGCTGAGTATCTTTTTTGCAGTTGAGGTGCCTTGCTTCTTTTCGGCATTGCCGTTTTCTCTGCTTTTCATAATATCACCTTAAATGTCTTGATGAAAAAGAAAAGACCCATAACATACAGTTACAGGTCTTGAAAATTAATCAATTAGTCCTTCTTCTTAAGTGCTGTCAACAAAGCAACGCCTGCACCTGCTACTGCAACGCCAGCTACAGAAGCACCTGTTGACGGTGATGTGCCGCTCTTATCGGTGTTGCCGGTTGAGGGCTTTGTTGTGCTGCCGGAATTAGCAGACTTCTTTGTGATAGCGTTAGCTGTGAACTCTCTCTTAGCCTCGGCAACAGAAGGATTAACCTTGATGATAAGGGTAGTGCCTTCCTTCTTTACGATTGTGTACTCGCCTTCTTCTAAGCCGACGATTTCCCAACGGAGAAACTCTTCCTTGCCGACATAGTCGAATCTAACCTCGTAAGAATCACTGTCGGATACTTTGATGGTTACATCTGAGGTTGTAGGCTGACCGTTAACTGCACCGGACGCAGTGAATTTCTGGTCGCCGCTTCCTACGGTGATGTTAGAAGTTGCAGCCATAGCCGGAACAACAGACATAGCACCAACTGCTACAACCATCATAATTGAAAGTAATACAGAAATTAATTTTTTCATAAATAACACCTCATTAAAGATACTGATTTACAATATATCACTATAATTCGATTAAATTATATCACAAGTGTTTCGTTTTGTAAAGAAAAATTTAATATTTTTTTATATCAACTCAACTGTGCCTTTCCCGTGCACAGTTCATAGTATCTGCCCTTGAGAGCCAAAAGGTCGTTGTGGTCGCCTCTTTCTATGATTTCTCCGTTTTCAAGTACCATAGTGGCATTTGCGTTTCTTACGGTTGAAAGTCTGTGAGCGATAACAAATACTGTTCTGCCTATCATCAGTCTGTCCATACCGTGCTCGATATGTGCCTCGGTTCTTGTATCTACGGAAGAGGTCGCCTCGTCGAGAATCATAACCGGCGGGTCTGCAACAGCCGCTCTCGCAATTGCAAGAAGTTGTCTTTGTCCCTGGCTCAGATTTGCACCGTCGGACGTGAGCATGGTGTTGTAGCCGTCAGGCAGATGCTTTATGAACGAGTGTGCGCTCGCAAGTTTTGACGCTTCTATGCATTCCTCGTCGGTGGCTTCAAGTCGTCCGTATCGGATATTATCCATAATGGTTCCCGTAAACAGATGAGTGTCCTGCAAAACTATCGCAAGCGATTTTCTCAAATCGGCTTTTTTAATTCGCTTTATGTCTATTCCGTCATAGGTTATTTCGCCCTCTTGAATGTCATAAAAACGATTAATAAGGTTTGTAATAGTTGTCTTTCCTGCACCCGTCGAGCCGACAAAAGCGATTTTTTGCGACTGCTTTGCATAAAGGTTTATGTGCTTTAATACGATTTTATCGTCCACATAACCGAAACTTACATCGTTGAAAACGACTTCGCCCTTAACCGCAACGGTTTTGTCGCCGTCAATCCAGTGCCACTGTTTGCCGTTTTCGGTTCGGATTTCCTCAAGAGATACTGTGCCGTTGTCAATTTCGCTTTGCATATCCATAATGGCAAATACTCGCTCCGCACCCGCAAGTGCAGAAAAGATATTGGTCATCTGGTTCATTATCTGGTTAATCGGCTGAGTGAACTGCTTTGAGTAACTTAAAAATGTAAAGAATGTACCGATGCTCAGTCCGCTTGTGAGAACAAGAAATCCTCCTACCAGCGTTACACAGGCATATGACGCATTGTTTATACCCGTTGAGCACGGACCCATAATTCCCGAGTAGAAGTTTGCATTCGTTGCAACTTTTCTGAATTCTTCGTTTAATTTGTCAAAGTCATTCTTTGCTGTTTCCTCGTGGTTGAATACTTTGACAACTTTCATACCCTCAATTGTTTCTTCTATATTGCCGTTCATTTCGCCGAGAGCCTTTTGCTGTGCGGCAAAGTACTTTCTTGTTTTCTTTGCAATGTTGGCGGAGTTTACTATCATTATAACCAAAAATACCGCCGCTATAATAAACAGCCTCCATTCGAGAACAATCATCATAATGATAATTCCCGCAAAGCTGAATATTGAGCTAATGAGCTGAACTATGGTTTGCTCGAGCATCATTTGAATGTTGTCTACATCGTTTGTATATCGGCTCATAATTTCGCCGTGTGTCTGTGAATCAAAATATCTCAGCGGCAGGGTCTGCATATGACTGAATAAATCTTTACGCAGAATGTTTGTGGTTTTGTATGCGATTTTTACCATAATCTTTGACTGAGTAAAAATACATACACTTGCACCGATATAAAACGCAGAAACAATCAATAAGTTTTTAAGCAACTGCTTAACTCCGACTGTTGCAAAATTGCCTGCGCTTATAGAATTTGCAACATCATCGAGTATCGGCTTTAACCAATATGACGCCGCCATTTGGCATACAGTGGAAAGTACGAGGGAAATAAATACCACAAACAGCAGTCCCTTGCTTTTCCCTATATATTCGAGAATTCTCGAAAAAGTCTTTTTTACATCTTTCGGCTTTTCTGCCGGCCCTTTTCCGCGGGGTCCCATCGGTGGCATTATTCCATCACTCCTTTCTGCTGTGTTTTATTGATTTCACGGTAAATTTCGCTCGACTCCATAAGTTCGTCGTGTGTGCCTATGCTGTCGATTTTTCCGTCATCAAGCACGATAATTTTGTCTGCGTCCTTTACCGAACTTATACGCTGGGCGATAAGGATAACAGTTGTGTCTTTCAGTTCGTTATAGAAGCACTCTCTGATTTTAGCCTCGGTTGCCGTGTCAACCGCCGAGGTTGAGTCATCAAGAATAAGTACCTTTGGAGATTTAAGTATTGCTCTTGCGATACAAAGCCTTTGCTTTTGACCGCCCGAAAGGTTTAGTCCGCCCTGTGCCAAAACCGTATCGTAGCCGTCGGGCTGGCTCATTATGAAATCGTGCGACTGAGCCGCTTTGCACGCCGCAATAACTTCTTCGTCCGTTGCGTTTTCGTTACCCCAGCGTATGTTTTCCTTTATACTGCCGGTGAAAAGCAGATTTTTTTGGAGCACAACGCCTATCATATCACGCAAAGCCTCTAAATCATATTTTCTGACATCAACTCCGTCAATGTCTATTTCGCCGCCCGTTACATCGTAAAGACGGGGTATGAGGTTTACAAGACTCGATTTTCCGCAGCCCGTTGAGCCGATAATTCCGACTATGCTGCCCGGTTTCGCCTCAAAATTTATATCGCTTAAAATATCGATTCCGTCGTTGTAGCCGAATGTAACATTCTTAAATTCAACATCACCCTTTGGATTTTCGGGGATAAACGGCTTTTCGGGATTAACTATATCCACTTCTGTGTCGAGCACTTCAACTACTCTGTCGCCGCACGCCTTTGCTCTTGTAAGTTGAAGGAACATCATGGATACCATCATTATATTCATCAGCACCTGCATAATGTATCCCGCAAGAACCGAGATTTGACCGACTGCCATAAGACCGTTGCTTGCGTCAAGCGAACCTTTATAGTAAATGTATACGATTACTGCGTTCATCATAAGCATCATAATCGGCATAATCGTTACTATAAGACCTGCCGCCTTTGAGCCCTGCTTTGCAAGCTCGTCGGACGACTTGTTGAATTTTTCTCTTTCTCTGTCCTCACGAACGAAAGCCTTTACGACTCTCATTCCTATAAGGTTTTCCTGTACGACTCTGTTTACATTGTCGATTTTCTTTTGCATTCTTTGGAACATCGGAAATCCGAATTTCAAAAACACCGCAATTATTATCAGCATAATCGGCAGAAGTATGAGCAGAATCAGTGACAGTTTTGCGTTAATTGAAAACGCAAAGAATGCCGAAACGACGAGCAGGGCGGGAGCCCTTACCAAAATTCTCAGTCCCATCATTACTGTGTTTTGAAGCATTGTTACATCGTTCGTCAGTCTTGTGGTAAGAGATGAAGTTGAGAATGTGTCTATGTTCTTAAATGAAAACGAACTGATTTTTTCATACATCGCTTTTCTGAGACGGTAACCGAATTTTTGGCTGACAACCGATGATGTTTTCATCGTCATAAGTCCGCCGCATAAACCGATTATTGCCATAATGAACATAAGCAGTCCGATTTTTGCGATTTTCATTTTCAGTTCGTCGGTTTCGCCGTTTGCGTTTTTAACCATTTCGTAAACGCTGTTTGCTATTGACGGCATGGCAAGTTCGCATATCGCTTCTATTACCATACCCGCCGCACTTGCAAAGCACAGCCGACCTAAGCCGTGCAGGTATTTTGACAGCTTTTTAATCATTTGCCATTTCCTCCTGTCGGGTATAATTATCAATGAGTTTATCGAGTATATCGGACAGAGCAAGTACCTCTTCCTCGGAAAGTCCGTTTGTCAGTATCTTTTCCTCGGCGTCAAGCTTTGCTTTGATATGCTCGGGCGCTTTTTCACCTTTTTTCGTCAAATAAATTTCTGTTCTTCTTGCGTCTTTGCTGCTGATTTTTTTTGCAACGAATCCTGCCTTTTCCATTCTTTTTATGCTTACGGAAACGGTTGACGGTGCAGTGCCCGTCTCTTCTGCTATTTCACTTATTGTTGCGCTTTTTTCTCGTTTTAGCATCATAATTATTCTGTGCTGTCCCGAAAACAATCCCTCGGCAGCAACAGCTCTGTTAAAATTACTTTTTTCCAACCTGCCTAAAAGAGCAATTCTCGGCCCGATATTGCCCCTTGCGGGAGCAGGTAAGCAACGCTTTTCATTACACAATTTACAGTACCTCGTTTAATATTTAGCCGACTAATATTTAGCCGACTAACGGTTATTATATCACACAAATTTTTAATGTCAAGCCTTTTTTACTTTGGAAGAAATAACTATTGATATACCTATTAATATATGATAAAATATGACCTGCCGGAACGGCTTATTGTGTTTTTACAGTTATGTGGGAGGGAAAACCGTGGATTATAACCTTTGTGATTATAAATCGCTCGTTAAATTGCTGAGCCCGTACGGCTTTAATTTTTCTAAGTCGCTCGGTCAGAATTTTATAATAGATTCCTCGGTTTGTCCGACTATGGTTGAAATGCTCGGCACGGATAAAAATACCGGCGTGCTTGAAATCGGACCCGGTGTCGGCGTTCTCACCAAAGAACTTTGTAAGGCGTCGGGCAAGGTTGTGTCGGTCGAACTTGACGAAAGGCTTTATCCCGTGCTTGAAAAAACACTCGGGGATTACGATAACTTTGAACTCGTTAAAGGCGACTGTATGAAACTCGATTTAGCGAAAATATTAAAGGAAAAACTGTCGGGTTTTGATACGGTAAAGGTGTGTGCTAACCTGCCTTACTATATAACTTCACCCGTTATTATGAACCTGCTCGAGAGCAGATTGCCGATAAGCGAAATAGAGGTAATGGTGCAGCAGGAGGCTGCCGAGAGGCTTTGCGCCGAAATAGGCACAAGAGCGGCAGGAGCCGTAAGCGTTGCGGTAAAATATTACGGTGAGAGCGAAATCCTTTTTAATGTCGGCAGAGAGTGTTTTATGCCGTCACCTAAGGTGGACAGCTCTGTAATTAAAATCAGACTTTATGACGAGCCTGAATATACGGTTAAAAATGAAAAAAAGTTTTTCTCTCTCGTTAAGGGAATTTTTGCCCAGAGAAGAAAAACTCTCGTTAATTCACTTTCAAATTCCGTCGGTATGTCAAAGGCGGAAATTCAAAATGCCCTTTCTAAAATGGGTCTTGAGCCTACGGTTAGGGCGGAAAACCTGACTATGGAGGAAATTGTCGCTTTAAGCGATTTGTTACTTAAATAATATGGCGAAAAATAAGGATAAAACTCTGGTATTCAGTGATTATAAAATACCCAAGGCTGTCGCAACTCTTGCACTGCCGAGTATGATGGGCATGCTAATTAATATAGTGTATAACCTTGCCGATACGTTTTTTGTCGGACAGACGGGAGACAGCAATCAGGTGGCGGCTGTTTCGGTTGCCATGCCGGTGTTTTTGTTTTTGCTCGCTGTGGGAAATCTGTTCGGCGTTGGCGGATGTGCTTTTATCAGCCGCTCTCTCGGTGAGGGAAAGAGGGAGAAGATTAAGACCATATCCTCGTTTTGTATTTACACGGGAATTATGGTGTCGATAGTCCTCGGTGCCCTGTTTATTATATTCAGAAAACCTCTTTTGTATCTTGTCGGCGCAAGTGATAATACAATTAAATATGCGACCGATTATCTTCTTTGGGTCGCAATAGGTGCTCCCAGCGTTGTAATCAGCATAGTTGCAGGTAACCTTGTGCGAGGTGAGGGTGCAGCCAAAGAGTCTATGGTAGGTATGGTTATCGGTCAGATAGTAAATATCGTTCTCGACCCGATTTTTATACTTAATTCCGGTGATAAATTGTTCGGGATTACTCTGCCGTTCGGCTTGGGCATGGGCGTTGCGGGTGCGGCGATAGCCACAGTTCTCGGTAATGTTGTCAGCGTTTTGTATTTTCTTGTTTATTTTCTTAAAGGAAAGTCAATCCTGTCGATTACTCCGTCTCGATATTCGGCAAAAGACGGTATTGCAAAGGGAGTTATCAGCGTCGGCGTTCCTGCCGCACTTAACAACCTTTTGATGTCGCTTTCAAATATTGTGATTAATATGTTTCTTTCTCGCTACGGCGATTATGCGGTTGCCGCAATGGGCGTTGCAATGAAAGCAAATATGCTTGTTGTAATGTTGCAAATCGGTCTTGCTCAGGGCATTCAGCCGCTTATCGGCTATTGCTACGGCTCGCATAATTTTACCCGAATGAGAAAGAGCATTCGTTTCGGTATGATGTGCAACATTATTATCGGCGGTGCGGTCACCGTGTTTTATATCGTGTTCAGGCGAAATGTAATCGGCGTGTTCATCGATGACCCGTCGGTTATTGAATACGGCGTAAAAATGCTTACCGCACTTATGGTTCCGGGTACTGTTCTCGGTATTATGTTTATTATTAATTTTGCATTTCAGGGAATGGGCAAGGGCGCTCAGTCGCTCATTCTTGCCGGCTCCCGTCAGGGCTTGATTTATCTGCCGATGCTTCTTATTATGAATTATTTTGTAGGACTGGACGGTATTATCTGGGCTCAGCCCGTTGCCGACTTGTGTTCCGTTGTTCTTGCTGTTATAATGTTCTCATCCACTATGAAAAAAATAAAAAAAGAAAATCCCGATCACATTTGATTTTCTTTTACGGTGATGTGTTATGAAAATAGATAAAATTGACAAACAGACGATAAATTTAATATCCGAGCAGATGTCAAAAGATTTAATAAAGCATCCGTTGTTTATGTTCTTTTGCAATAATATCTCAAAGCGAGAGGGCTTTATAAAAGATTATTTTAGTTACTATTTGCCTAAGTGGGTAAAGGAAGATGTGCTGTTTTCAAACGAAAAGGGAAGTGCACTGGTTACTTTGACAGACCCTAAGAGCTTTGAATATAAATATAAGGGCATTAATGCATATAAAATGAAAAAGCACAGCTATTCGCCTACTGTGTTTGTTCACAGAGAGAATCTCGAAACTATATGCGAAATATTGCTCCCCGACAGCAGAAATTCGCTTGTAATGACAATTTATACAGGTTCTCTTGCAACGGTTCAGGAAGTGCTCGACACGGTAAAAGAGGCGATGGATTATGCTTTGCAGAATAATGTGATACTTGCTTATGATACATTCAGTCGCAGATTTTTGGCACCGCTCGAGTCACAGGGCTTTACCACAGCTTATAATAAGCAGTTTTTGAACACTCGCTTTGCCGAGACCGTAATGCTCTATAATATGTAAAATAATACAGATAAAGAATTAAGGCACTATCGAGTTTGAAACTCGGCAGTGCCTTTGTTCGTTTACTTTCGGATATAGTTTTGTTTATGAATGTACGGATATAAAAATAACGGCTGCGATAATTACCGCAACCGTTTATTTTTGTCTGTCTTATTTAATTAGCCTACGAGTGTGAGACCCTTACTGCTCTGGAGATACTCGGCAGATGCAGGGAATGTCCACTTCATTGTGACGTCAAGGCTTGCGCTCTTGTCCTTGATAACTGCGATGTTTGCGTGTGTTACACTTACAAATGCAAGCATTGTGTACTCTGCACTTGTGATTTCCTTAGAAGAAGTGTTGATTGTAACAGTTGCAACGCCGTTCTTGTAGTTAACCTTACAGTTTTCTGTGGTTGTACCTGATGACCAGCTGAGTGCGCTGATGCTGTCTACGGTAGCGTCGATAGCACCGAGAGACTGGAACATATGACCTTGAGCGTCCTTACCCGGCATACTCATATTAACTGCCTTAGGCTGCATCTTGAGAGTGATTGTACCGTCGCCGTTATCTGTTACATTAGCTGCTAAAAGATCGTCGGGAACGAGTCTGCTTGTGACGAGTGATTCGCCGTTGCCGTCCCATTCGTCTGTATCCAATTCAGGATTTCTGTTTGTACTCGGAACAAGACCGTTAAGACCAGGATTATAAAGGCCTCCTACGATGCCCGGAACAAGGTTGTTAATCATTGAGTTTGATGTGCCGTCGATAAGAATATTTCCGACATCGAGTTTCTCTTCGCCGAGGAGTTTGTAGTATGAGTGAACGCTGCCGTCACTCTCTTTATAATCAGCCATCAATGTCTTTGAGTAGTCATATGCTTCTTTGTAGAAGTTAGCAACATCGTCAATGCTCTGGAAATCAACGCCGCCGTATGTACCTGCCTTAAATTCGTCAATAGCCGGCTTGTCTTCTTCGTCAGCGGCATTTGCATCGTCGCCTGTGTTCTTCCATTCGCCGGACTTAACCTCGTTAATGGCTTGGATAGTACCTTTTGTTACATAGTTGATTTTTGCACAGCCGGCAAAGGAAGCAATAAGAGCCACAGCCAATACCGCGCATAAAATTCTTTTTACAGTTTTCTTCATATTTGGGAATCCCCTTTCCTTAATGTGTCTTTAGAGTAGCAACAGAAGCGAAGCCGTGAGTTAATTTTTAATAACTCAAAAGTGCTTCTGCGGCTTTTAGAAAACATTACATATTAAATTTATTATAAATTAACAAAAAAGTCAATAGTATTTTTCAAATTATTCAAAAATAAATAAATTTAATTGTTTTTTATTGAGTATTACGCACCTATGTGGTATAATTAACAAAATTAATTCGGAGGTATCGTATATGAGATGTAAGAATTGCGGAAGCGAAAACGAAGATAATTTATATATATGCCAAAACTGCGGCTCACCGCTTTATGACGAGGACGAGCCGATAAACGATAGCAATAACGATAACAATAATGAAAATAATAATACCGAGGATGAAATGGGAAAGACGAGGGTTGTTCCCGCAGTGTCTGCCTCGGATATTAATTCCGCTTCTCAGCCGTCATCGCCAAAGCCTGAAAAGCCGCCCGTTGACGACGAGGAGGAAGAGAAGAAGAAAAAACAGCAGACGGCGATTATCATTGCACTTGCTGTTGTGCTTGTTGTAATTATTGCCGTTCTTGCGGCTGTGCTTGTTAAAACCTCGGCTGCTAAAAAAGAGACAACTACCGCTTCGACTTCTACCAGCGAAAGTGTAAGCCAAAGCACTGCTGCGTTTACCACACGCCAAACAACAGAGAGAACCACCGAGAGAGAGACGGAACCGTCATCTGAAACGACTGCCGCTCCTCAGACCTATACCATTGAGGTTATGTCTCCTGACGGAGGCGGCTCGGTTAGAGGCGGCGGAGAAATAGAAGTTAATAAGGAGATTACCGTTATGGCTTCTCCCGACGGCGGATTCCAATTTGACGGTTGGTACGAAAACGGAAAGCGTGTTTCCACTCAGCAGAATTACACCTTTACCGTTACAAGAGACAGAACGCTTGTTGCAAAGTACAGTGAGATTTCGACCGAACCTACGGAGGCACAGTAATGTCCAGAGGAGATATTGCAAAGGAGTATTTTACCGAGGGTTATAACTGTTCTCAGTCTGTTGCCATGGCTTATGCGGATATAATAGGTATAAATAAAGACACCGTTGCAAAAATGACTTCCGGCTTCGGCGGCGGTATGGGCAGAATGCGAGAAGTATGCGGTGCGTTCAGCGGCGTTACATTTGTGTTGTCCTGCCTTTACGGTTATGATGACGCAAAGGATTTTGCTTCAAAGTCGGAACTTTATAAGAGGGTTCAGCAACTCGGCAGTAGGTTTAAGGAGGATAACGGCTCAATCGTTTGCCGTGAACTTCTCAGCTTGCAAACAAAGGGTGCAGATAATCCAACTCCCGAAAAAAGGACGCCCGAGTATTATAAAAAGCGTCCTTGCCCCGAACTCGTTAAATATGCCGCAGACATTTTGGAGGATTATATTAAAGAAAATCCTTATGATAAAATGTAACCTTTATGTAAAAAATACTTGCATTTTCAAAAGAAATGTGTTATAGTATTGCTCGCAAGCGAAAACCGCTTGTGGTATGCGCCGGTAGCTCAGCTGGATAGAGTGACTGGCTACGAACCAGTAGGTCGGGGGTTCGAGT
>ERZ773115.15-NODE-15-length-200831-cov-9.676336_pt1 | contig 200831 bp, 181 predicted proteins | sample MGYA00511116_ERZ773115 | MGnify/ENA primary metagenome ERZ773115 (study PRJEB29015, sample SAMEA2737869) | human gut metagenome | biome: human gut; feature: human-associated habitat; material: faeces | place: China | collected 2012 ... | reverse complement strand
ATATGATGACGGGACACTTTAATAACAAAGAGCAGTTTGATAATATGCAGAGAGAAGGGAAAACATATCCTTATGCAGAACACATTAATACAATCTGTAATGAGAAAATTTTGAACCTTCCTAAAGATTTTAATGGTAAATTTGTTGTTGAAGAAAGTTACTATGAGACAAATGGGAAACGCCATGCTTCCCCACATCTTTTCCTTATTACAGAAAATGAAGATGGAATTTTACTTTCCTCCTATGAGATTCCAAAAGGAGAAGACAAAAATACATTCTCATATGATTCTATGAAAAATGTTGACTACACTGAATTGAAAAAATCTGAAAAATTCACTCCGGCACTCTATCATGAAAATGATGGCATCTGGGAGGGAGGCAGCACAAGCCGGTTTTCACCGGTAATGACATTTAAGCTTTGGGAAAAGTTTTCTGATAGTTGTTTGGAAGTATCTGAAAGCATGGAAGTTAACGGAAAGAAAACTTTTGGATATGATGAACCGATTATTTATAAGCGAGTATAATCCAAGAATGGAATATTGCAATAAATTCCGGTTTATCAAAAAGCCCTTTGAGAGAGGAGAAATCCTTTTCTTAAAGGGCTTTTTTATTTATACAGATATTCGTAAACTATAAGAAAAAGCCAAAGCCTCATATACTTTAAGCAGAACAAAGTTGAAGTTTTTATTCTGAATTGAATTAAATAAGCAGAGTAAAGAATTTATTTACAGTTTTGTTTTTTGCCTTGTAAAATATGTGAAATAGTGCTATAATTTTAACTATATCATCGATGATTTTTTTATAAAATAACGAAAAAGGGTGGTTACGTGTCAGTAAAGGTAAAAAAGGTACTAAAAATCATTTTGATTATTCTTCTTGTGGCGGTTTTGATTGTAGGCGGATATGTCGCTTATGTCATGATTGACTACCACAGAATTGAGGACGATCAAGCTTTGCAGATAAACGATGTTACGAGCGAGTCTGCTCTTGTTGACCAAGAGTATAAGGCTGTTTCGTACAATATTGGTTTTGCGGCTTATACTCCCGACTTCGGCTTCTTTATGGACGGCGGTACAAAGAGCCGTGCTAATTCCGAGGAGTCGGTTAAGAGCGTAATTGACGGAATAGGAGATTTCCTTAAATCCGAAAATCCCGATATTATCCTTATCGAGGAAGTTGATAAGAAAGCAACACGCAGTTATCACTATGACCAAGAGGAAGCGCTCAGAGGTAAGCTTGACGGATATGATTCAATGTTCACGGTAAACTTTGACAGTCCGTATTTGTTCTATCCTATTACCAAGCCTCACGGCAAATCCTATGCCGGTATGTTGACCTTGTCAAAGTTCAATATTGAAAGCGGTTTAAGACGCAGCTTGCCGATTGAAAACGGTTTTATGAAATTCGTTGACCTTGACCGTTGCTATTCTGTTTCGAGAATTACTGTTGAAAACGGCAAAGAACTTGTGCTTTATACGCTTCATCTCTCGGCATATACCTCTGACGGAACAATCGCAACCGATCAGCTTAAAATGCTTATAAGTGATATGCAGGCGGAATATGAAAAGGGGAATTACTGTATCGCAGGCGGCGATTTCAACAAGGACTTGCTTGGCGATTCGGGCAAGATTTTCGGAATTGACGGCACAAATTATACTTGGGCGCAACCTGTTGATTCAAAATTGTTTGATGGAACAAATCTCAAAATTGTTGCTCCTTACAATGAGAAAAATCCGATTCCCTCATGCAGAAATGCCGACGGTCCGTATAACGACAAGCAGTTTGTACTTACGGTTGACGGATTTATAGTTTCCGACAATGTTACAGTTACAAACAGCGATGTTTATGACCTTCAGTTTAAGTATTCTGATCACAACCCCGTATATATGACCTTTAAGCTTAACAAATAATTAAACTAAAGCGGACAGTTCATTTGAATTGTCCGCTTAGCTTTTACTTGCAATGTTACTTATTGTTGACTTTAATCCGTTAAAAAGATAAAATACTGTTAGCTTATAATTGTGTGGCGGATTTTATGAATATAACAGTATATCTCACTTTGTGTATCATACTGCCCTTTGAGAGAGGAGAAATTCCTTTCTCAAAGGGCTTTTCTGTTTATACGGATATTTGCAAACTACAAGATAAAGCCAAAACTTCATATACTCTAATCACAAGGAGGTTGGTGATAATATGCAAACTAAGGAAATAATACTGAAATTAAGAACAAAAAGCGGACTTTCGCAGGACGAACCGGCGCAAAAGGTTTTTGTAAAATCGGCAGACTGTAATTAAATTGACGGCGTATTCTTGTATGGTGCGTCGTTTTTGTATTTACTTTGGCGGCGAATGTGCTATAATCAAGTTGTAAGGGTAATACCTGCTGATTTATCTTAGGAGTGATATGAATGAACGAAGTAATTAAAGTTATGAAAGAACGCAGAAGCGTAAGAAAGTTTAAGAGTGACATGCCGCCAAAGAGTGACATTGAGCAGATTATAGAGGCGGGTCTTCACGCCCCGAGCGGAAAAAATATGCAGTCGGCTAAGATTATAGCAATTACAAATAAAAAACTCAGAGATGAGATTTCCGCACTTAATTGCAAAATCGGCGGTTGGAATGAGGATTTCGACCCGTTTTACAATGCTCCGGTTATCTTGATGGTTATTGCGGATAAAAGTTTTCCTACCTCGATTTATGACGGCAGTCTCGTGATGGAAAATATGATGCTTGCCGCACATTCGTTGGGTCTCGGCAGTATTTGGATTCACAGAGCAAAAGAGGAGTGCGAAACTCCCGAGATTAAAAAACTTCTTGCCGATTTGGGCATTGACGGCGAATGGGAGGGTATCGGTCATTGCGCTGTCGGCTATGTTGACGGCGATATGCCAAAGCCACACGATATTAAATCCGACAGGGTATATTGGGGTGAGTGAATTATGAAAAGAAATGTTGCACTGATAACGATACTTGTTTTATTGCTGCTTTCTGTCTTTTACGGATGTAGTGCGAATAGTGATTCGCTTGAGGTGACCGCACACGACGGCGAACTGATTTTTGAAGAAACCGTGTCGCCGAATAAAGAGTTTACGGATAATGACGCCGATGTAGTTTACTATATAATCAGGGTGTATCAAAAGAGCGATTACTCGCTTGTTGTTCAGCCGGATTCAAATTCCGAGTTTTACAGGGTCGGAGAATATACCGTTGACTGTAAGCGAAAAATAACTAAAGATGATATAAGCGTTAAGTGGGAAACCCTCGGCGGAAGTACCGAATACTCGGAGCATGACCAACTCGGGCTAGCTGATGTCAGTATCAAAATTGATGACGGTAACACGGACGAAAGAATTGTAAGCTTTATAGGTAAGGCTGTTAAGAATGTAGCGGAGGCTGTCGGCTGATATGTGGATTACTTATTTTATACTTGATATAATTATACCGCTTGTTATGCTTATTGCAGGTGTGCTGTCGGCTAAAAAGCCGCCCAAGAATATCAACGCCCTTGTCGGTTACAGAACAGAACGCTCGCAGAAAAGTAAGCAGGCGTGGGATTTTGCACAAAAATATTTCGGCATACTGTTCCTGAAAACAGGCGTTGCAGTGCTTGCGGTGACTCTTGTTGCTTCGCTTGCCGTGCTTAAATCAAATGAAAAGGTATGGAGCATTGAGTGCGTAATTTTAATTGTGCTTCAAACAATATCGGTATTTGTTCCGATAATTTTGACGGAAAAGAAATTGAAAAGCAAATTTGACGGTGAGTAAAATGAAAGAATATAATTGGGCTGTTCTGGGTGCGGGAGTTATCGCAAACGAGACGGCGACGGCTATGGCAAAAAACGGCAGACGACTTTATGCAGTCGGAAACAGAACACACGAAAAGGCCGTAGCTTTTGCAGAAAAATACGGAATAGAAAAGGTGTACGATGACTTTAACGATATGTTCACCGATCCCGATATTGATATAATTTATATCACAACGCCGCATAATACCCATATCGACTTTATGAAAAAAGCGATAGAAAATAAAAAACATATTTTAGTTGAAAAATCAATTACGCTAAACAGCGACGAATTGTCAGAAGCTGTAAAACTTGCAAGGAAAAACGGTGTCGTAATCGGTGAGGCAATGACGATTTATCATATGCCGATTTTTAAGGAACTCAAAAAAATTTTGGACACCGGCGAACTCGGACGGGTTAATCTTATTACGGCGAACTTTGGCTCGTTTAAGCCTTATGATATGAGTAACAGATTTTTTAACAGAAATCTTGCGGGCGGTGCAATGCTGGATATAGGGGTTTATGCGTTGTCGTTTGTTCGTTATTTCTTTGATTCTTCGCCGAACAATACGCTTTCTCAGGTGAAGTATGCTCCTACGGGTGTCGACGAGCAGTCCGGACTTCTTCTTATGAACGATGAGGGACAGATGGCGAGCGTTATGCTCTCTCTCCACTCAAAACAGCCTAAGCGTGCCATGATTTCGTGCGAGAGGGGATATATCGAAATTATGGAGTATCCCCGTGCGTGGGAGGCAAAAATCACCGATGCCGAAAGCGGAGAGAGCAGACTCGTTAAAGCAGGTAAAAACGAGGACGCCCTTTGGTATGAAATAGAGGATATGGAAAAAAGCGTGTCGGGTGAGGACTGTATGCACCTCGATTACACCGAGGATGTTATGCATTTAATGACCTCGTTCAGGCAGGAATGGAATATGAAATATCCCGAGGAAATGTGACTGTATGAGAACCGTGCTTAAAAAACTTCATACTGCACTTGATAAATATTATGATTGACTTTATCACCGATCCGGGTTATAATCATCAAAAATAATTCAATAAGTTAATTGCCACCGGGTAATGAATGTCAGCATTCGATTGCATATCGTTAGGTCTTAGAAGATATGCCGTCGGATGCTTTTTTGATAACGGCTGTTTTATAAGGATGGACTATGAAAGATTTTATAAAAAAATTTACTTTAGGCGAGAAAATATTGTGGCTGATGTCGGCGCTTTGTATCACAGCCGCATTCATGATATTCGACAGAGGAAATTTTCTTACGCTTATCGCTTCTCTTTTCGGTGTTACGGCTATACTGCTTAACGCAAAGGGCAATCCGCTCGGTCAAATGCTGATGACATTTTTCAGCGTTATGTACGGCGTTATTTCGTATAAATTCGCCTACTATGGCGAGATGATAACCTACCTCGGAATGACGGGACCTATGGCTGTGCTTGCCCTCGTGTCGTGGCTGAGGCATCCGTTTGAAAATAATAAAAGCGAGGTTGAGGTAAATCATATTAAAAAAGGTGAACTCGGCTTTATGTGGTTTCTAGCCGCCGCTGTTACCGTGCTGTTCTATTTTATTTTAAGGCATTTTAATACCGCCAATCTTGTTTTCAGCACCGTTTCCGTTACAACTTCATTCGTAGCGGTTTATCTTACCTTTAGGCGAAGCGAGCTGTTTTCTCTCGGATATGCCGCTAATGATGTTATACTGATTATTTTATGGAGTCTTGCCTCACTCCAAAGCAGGGAATATATCTGTATGGTGATATGCTTTATTGCTTTTCTTGCCAATGACACCTATGCATATTTCAGCTGGCTTAATATAAAAAAACGTCAGATGAGCATTACAGCGAGCGTTACCGAGAAGTAACAGTTTGTGTAATAAAATAAAAATATGTTGAAATTGCAGTCTAAAAATAATATAATATTATAAATCGGAGCCTTTGCGGCTATGTATTCGCTCCGCTATTTATGTTTGGTGAAAGGCTATGGTGGATAACTATGAGATCTGATTTAATAAAAAAAGGTCCGTCAAGAGCACCTCACCGCTCTCTTTTAAGAGCATTGGGCATTGATGAACTTGAAATGAAAAGACCGTTTGTAGCGGTTGTTAACTCTAAGAGTGATTATATCCCGGGACATATGCATCTCGATAAGATTGCCGAGCAGGTTAAAGCAGGCATTCGTAACGCAGGCGGTGTTCCGTTTGAATTTAATACCATCGGCGTATGCGACGGTATCGCTATGAATCACAGAGGTATGAAGTATTCTCTCTGTTCCCGTGAACTTATCGCCGACAGCATTGAGGTTATGCTTACAGCTCATCCGCTCGATGCTATCGTGTTTATTCCTAACTGCGATAAAATCGTGCCGGGTATGCTCCTCGCCGCTTGCAGACTTAATCTGCCTTGTATTTTTATCAACGGCGGACCTATGCTCCCCGGTAAAAGCACCGAGACAACTAACCCTATCGGACTCAGTGAACAGTTTGAGTATGTAGGTGCAAACGCTGTTGGCAAGATGTCGGATGAAAATCTTGAGCAAACTGCATTTACCGCTTGTCCTACCTGCGGTTCATGCTCAGGTATGTATACTGCCAATTCCATGAATTGCCTTACTGAGTCTATCGGTATGTCGCTTCCCGGTTCGGGAACAATTCCGGCTGTTTATTCTGCCCGTCTCAGACTTGCTAAGATGGCAGGTGAGAGGGTAATGACTCTTCTTAAAGAGGACATTAAACCGTCTGATATTATTACCGAAAAAGCCATTCAAAACGCTATGAGAACCGATATGGCTATCGGCTGCTCAACTAATACAATTCTTCATCTTACCGCCGTTGCTCACGCCGCAGGTCACGATATTAATTTGTCCGACCTTAACGATATGGGTAACGCAACTCCGCAGATTTGTAAACTTAATCCCGCATCTTCCGTGTTTATTACGGACCTTAACGATGTAGGCGGTATGCAGGCTGTTATGAAAGAACTTGCATCAGGCGGACTTATCAATACCGATTGCCTTACCGTCAGCGGAACCGTTGCCGAGAGAATCGCAAAGGCTCCGGACGCAGACGGCACAGTTATCCGTAAACTTGACGACCCGTTTTCAAAGGACGGCGGTATCGCTGTTCTTAAAGGCAACCTTGCAGAGGAGGGCGCAGTAGTTAAAAAGGGTGCGGTCGCTCCTGAGATGATGCAGCATAAGGGTCCTGCAAAGTGCTATAACTCCGAAGAGGAGGCTATCGCCGCAATCACCGGCGGCAAGGTCGTAGCAGGTGATGTTGTTGTTATCAGATACGAAGGACCTAAGGGCGGTCCCGGTATGAGAGAAATGCTTTCTCCGACTTCCGCTATTATCGGTATGGGTCTCGGCTCTTCCGTTGCGCTTCTTACCGACGGTCGTTTCTCCGGTGCAACCAGAGGCGCTTCTATCGGCCACGTCAGCCCCGAGGCGGCAGTAGGAGGTACTATTGCCCTCGTTGAGGACGGAGACGAAATAGAAATCGACATTCCTAAGAGAGTTCTTAAGGTTAATGTTTCCGATGAGGTTCTCGCAGAGAGAAAGAAAAATTGGACTGCTCCTAAGCAGGAACTCAGCGGCTACCTCAAGAGATACGCTCAGCATGTAACAAGCGGCTCAAGAGGCGCTGTGTTTGAAGACGATTAATATATGAGTAAATCTCAAAATTCGACTTCGCCGTCACATAAAAAGAAAAGTAAAAAGCATTATCAGGTGCTGTCTTATTTCAGGTATGCGGCTGTGTATCTTTTAGCGTCGCTGATTGTTATTGCACCGCTTAGTGCAATGATTTTGTCCAAGGCGGTCAATACTGTTCATACGGCGCAAAAGGTTATGACGCCTAATTCTAACGAGGTATTTATAGACGATTCGTATGATGAGTGCTCATATTCCGATTTTTTGGAAACCATCAAGGTCGGCAAACTTTTGGGCAGTGTAAGTTGCGAAAACGTCGGCCTTTACGAAAACGTATACTACGGCATTAACCGTGCCTGCCTCAGAAACGGAGCAGGACTTGACAGTACGTCCTACCTTTTCGGCGAGGGCGGATGCAGTAAAATCGCCGCTTATGAGTCGACCTCGTTTAAGACGCTGAAAAATATTAAGGTCGGTGCGACGATTAAGGTTGAAACCTATTGGGGCAGTTATGAATATAGGGTGACTGCCGTTACCGAGGGAAAGAGTGTTGACATTCCCGACGGCGACAGCCTTGTGCTTGCCGTAAACAGTTCTGCCGAACCTTTCTCGGCGCAAAACGGCATTAATACCTATGTCATTGCCGAACTTACCTCTAAGGAGGTGCACTGATGGCGAGATTTATAACCGACTCAAAAATGAAATATAGGGATAGGCTGTCCTTCTTGCTGTATGTTTCGCTTGCATTTGTCAGCATTTCGCTTTGCTGTATCATAAGCGTGGCAAACCCGAATACTCTCGTTGAGGCTTTTACCGACAGTGATACGGTTGAGTCGCTTCGTGCGGATGTTTCGCAGTATGCCGAGGATATGTGCCTTAAAAATAATATTCCCGATGATTTTGTGTCGCAGGCTGTAACCTATGATGATATGTATACCCTGGAGACGGTCTATGTCTCGGGTGCTCTTGATGCATCAAATCAATATACCGAGGCATCGTTTGATATATATTTGAACGATTTTACCGATGCCCTTCAAAAGAAAGTTGTTAAATCTTTGCAACAAAACGGTATTAATGATGCTTCCGACGAATCGGTGAGAGCATTTTGCGAGGACATTTCGGATTATGCCTCGAGCAGAATCGATGTCAGCTGTATGAACTCGGTAAAGTACAGTATTAAAAGAATAAGAATTATATCGTATCTATTGGTTGCCGTCTTTTGCGTGTGCGCTGTCACAAGCGTCGCTTTGATTTTAACCGGCGGCGGAAAAAAATACAGAGCAGTCAGGAGCATTTCATATTCTGTGCTTGGTGCGTCGCTGATTAATTTTGTTGTGCTTATCGGCATTAAGATTGTTGAGGCGACTAAGGATTTAGTTATTTATCCGCTTTATATTGCGGATGCTTTTATAAAGTATGTTGATATGTCCTGCGGTGCGTTCTTTGTCGGCGCAGTGTCGTCACTTGCCGTATTTTTAACGCTGGTGGCTGTTTCGTGGAAGTTAAAACGAAATGAAAAGGACTGAGAGGTAGAAATATGGAAGAAAATATTGATATTCAAAACGGAGAAAATTTGGAAAATACAGAGCAGGCAAATAAAACGGTTGAGTCGTTTGATGATCGCCCTGTTTTGATTAATGTTGACCACGTTAATATGGAATTCGTTTTGAGTAACGAAAAGGTTGATAATCTTAAGGAATTTGTTATCCGTAAGATTAAAAAGAACTATAAAGTTAATAAATTTAAGGCGCTCAGCGATATTACATTTCAGGTTAAGCAGGGACAAAGACTTGCTATTATGGGTCTTAACGGTGCAGGTAAGAGTACGCTTCTTAAAACCATCGTAGGCGTTTATAAACCAACTTCGGGCACCATTACAAAGCACGGTGTTATGGCTCCTCTTATCGAACTAGGCGCAGGCTTTGACCCGGAGTATACGGGTAAGGAAAACATTTATCTTTACGGTGCCATTCTCGGTTACAGCAGAGAATTTCTTGATTCAAAGGTTCAGGATATTATTGACTTTTCCGAACTCGGTCACTTTATAGATGTTCCGCTTAAGAATTATTCGTCCGGTATGAGAGCCCGTCTCGGCTTCTCCATTGCCACGGCGGTTGACCCGGATATTCTTATCCTTGACGAGGTTTTGTCCGTCGGCGACGCAAAGTTCAGGGCGAAGTCGCTTGCAAAGGTTCAGTCTATGTTTGACTCGGGCGTAACAGTTTTGTTCGTTTCGCATAATATTGACCAAGTTATGGCTATCTGCGATTCGGCAATTCTTCTTCAAAAGGGTAAAATTATCGCTCAGGGACCTGCCGATGAAGTCGCTGCGGTTTACAGCGAAAAAATCGGTACAAAAAAATAATTTATCGGGAGACGGTTAACGCCGCCTCTCTTTTTCTATATATTGTGCATTATACATAAATGAGCACTATATATTGTATTGTAACTTTCTGACAAACTTTGTGCTTTAATTTTGTCATTTTGCACGAAAAAATATTATATTTTTTTGCAAAAATCCCTTGACATATCCGCCCCTGTATATTATAATAGGCAAGCGTGTGAGAGTGCGTAAAGATAAGTTATATATTATATATATCTTGTATAGCGTTCGTCTTGCACAACATGATATGCGATGATGTCGGAGGTTGCGCTGTTTAAGCGGTAATTTCGACGGAGTATGTCCGGTTTCAAACACGGGCGAAATTATCTGAATTAATCCACGAAACGAGTAGCTTGCGAATGCTCGTGCGTGTATACTGTTCTTCTGCCCGAATGAATATTGTCATTCGGTTTTATTAAAAGGGACGGTAGAAACACACGGCCTCGTGGAACGTTTAGAGACTCGCACCACTAAATTTCATGGAGGAATTAAAATGGCAGCAAGTAAAGTCAGAATCAGAATCAGACTTAAAGGCTATGATCACAGCATTGTTGATCAGGCAGCAGAAAAGATTGTTGAAACTGCAAAGAGAACAGGTGCTCAGGTAAGCGGTCCTATCCCGCTCCCCACCGAAATCGAGAAGGTTACAATCCTTCGTGCTACTCACAAGTACAAGGACAGCCGTGAGCAGTTTGAGCAGAGAACACACAAAAGACTCATTGACATCCTCAGACCTTCAAATAAAACTATTGAAGCTCTTCAGGGTCTTGAGCTCCCGGCAGGTGTTGACTTGGAAATCAAAACAAAGTAATCCAAGTTAAAACACAGTCGAGGTCATGTTGGGGGTACCCAACCAATAACCAAAGGAGGAAATACAAATGAAGAAAGGTCTTATCGGTAAAAAAATCGGCATGACTCAAATCTTCGACGAGGCAGGCAACGCTGTTCCTGTTACCGTTGTTGAGGCAGGTCCTTGCGTAGTTACCCAGAAGAAGACAACAGAGAACGACGGCTACGAGGCTGTTCAGGTTGGTTTCGGCGATGTAAAGGTTGCCAGAGTAAACAAGCCAATGAAGGGACACTTCGATAAAGCAAATGTCGCTCCTAAGAAAACACTTAAAGAGTTCCGTCTTGATGACATCTCATCAATCAATGTCGGCGACATTCTTAAGGCTGATGTATTTGCAGCAGGCGATGTAGTTGACGTTAAAGGAACAAGCAAGGGTCACGGAACAGCCGGCGCAATCAAGCGTTGGAACTTCTCAAGACTCAGAATGAGCCACGGTACAGGTCCTAACCACCGTCACGCAGGTTCACTCGGCGCTTGTTCAAGCCCTTCAAGAGTATTTAAGGGTAAGAAGATGGCAGGTCATTACGGCCACGAAACAGTAACAGTTCAAAACCTTACAGTAGTAAAGGTTGACGCAGAATCAAACCTTATCGCTATCAAGGGCGCCATTCCGGGTCCTAAGGGCGGCATCGTTGTTATTGCAGACGCTGTTAAAGCTTAACGAAAGGAGAGATAAATATGGCACAGGTTCAGGTTTATAACCAAGAAGGAAGAAAGACTTCAAAGCTCGAGCTTGCCGATTCAGTATTCGGCATTGAGCCAAACGCAGATGCAATGCATCTCGCAGTAGTTAGCTATCTTGCTAACCAACGCCAGGGCACACAGTCCACTCTCACTCGTTCAGAAGTAAGCGGTGGCGGTGCAAAGCCTTGGAGACAAAAGGGAACAGGCAGAGCTCGTCAGGGCTCAACCAGATCACCTCAGTGGACACACGGCGGTATCGCACTCGGTCCTAAGCCGAGAAAGTATAAGGTAGAACTTAACAAGAAAGTTAAGAGACTTGCTATGAAATCAGCTTTGTCCTCAAAGGTTGCAGGCGAAGAAATGATGGTAGTAAACAAGATTGAGCTTGACGGCATTAAGACAAAGGCTATTGTTGAAATGCTTGCAAAACTCAAGTCGGCTAAAAAGGCTCTCATCGTAACAGCCGAGGCTGACGAGACAATCTATAAGAGTGCTCGTAACATTGAGGGCGTTAAGGTTGCTACGGTAAACACACTTTGCGTTTACGACATCCTTAATTGTGATTCCTTCATCGTTCTCAAGGACGCAGCAAAGAAGATTGAGGAGGTATACGCATAATGAAAGCAGCACAGGATATTATCCTTAAGCCAATCATCACAGAAAATTCAATGATGGGCATTATGGAAAAGAAGTATACCTTTAAGGTAGCTAAGGACGCTAACAAGATTGAGATTGCTAAGGCAGTCGAAGCTGTTTTCCCGGGCACAAAGGTTGCTAAGGTAAACACAATGAATGTCAGAGGCCATCAGCGTCGTCAGGGTTACAATGTAGGCTATACTCCGTCTTGGAAGAAGGCTATCGTAACTCTTACAGAGGATTCAAAGGAAATTGAATTCTTTAACGATATGATGTAATCGCAGATAGGTATATAATTAAATATTTATACCTATTATATAAGCAACGCAAATATGTGGATGATGAGGTATGAAAGGTGCCATCCTTTCGCAAAGTTATTCACAGTAAGGAGATTAATAAATGGCAGTAAGAAATTATAAGCCGACTACACCTTCAAGAAGAAATATGTCGGTAATTGATTATTCTTCTCTCTCAAAAGTTGCTCCTGAGAAATCGCTTCTTGAACCGTTGAACAAGAAGTCAGGTCGTAACTCTTACGGAAGAATTACAGTTCGTCACCGTGGTGGCGGAAACAGAAGAAAATATCGTGTTATTGATTTTAAGAGAAATAGATTCGATATTCCGGCAGAGGTTAAGTCAATCGAATATGACCCGAACCGTTCTGCACACATTGCGCTTATCCAGTACGAAGACGGAGTAAAGAGCTACATCACAGCTCCTGAAGGTCTTAAGGTAGGCGCAACAGTAATCGCCGGTACAGATGTAGATATCGTTGTAGGTAACGCACTTCCTCTCGAGAATATTCCGGTTGGTACTATCGTTCACAATGTAGAGATTTATCCGGGCAACGGTGCTCAGCTTGCAAGATCAGCAGGTAACAGCGCTCAGCTTATGGCTCTCGAAGGTCCTTATGCACTTCTCAGACTTCCTTCAGGCGAGTTGAGAAATGTACCAAAGGAATGTATCGCAACAGTAGGCGTTGTCGGTAACTCAGACCACGCTAACGTTAAAATCGGTAAAGCAGGTCGTAAGCGCAATATGGGCTGGAGACCTACAGTTCGTGGTTCTGTAATGAACCCGAATGACCACCCACACGGTGGTGGTGAAGGTAAGTCACCTATCGGTCGTCCGGGTCCGTGCACTCCTTGGGGTAAGCCGGCTCTCGGTTATAAGACTCGTGCTAAGAAGAAGGCTTCCGATAAGCTTATCGTACGCCGCAGAAACAGTAAGTAAACGGAAAGGAGAAGATTAAATGAGTAGAAGTACTAAAAAAGGCGCTTATGTTGAAGAAAGCCTCTACAAGAAGGTTGAAGCACTCAACGCTAAGGGCGACAAGCAAGTTATTAAGACTTGGTCAAGAAGTTCAACAATCTTCCCTGAGTTCGTTGGTCACACATTTGCTGTTCACGACGGAAGAAAGCATGTTCCTGTATATGTTACAGAGGATATGGTTGGACATAAACTCGGTGAATTTGCACCGACCAGAACATTCAGAGGCCATGCAGGCACTAAGACAGGTAAGTAATAGAAGGGAGAATAATTATGGAATCTAAAGCAAAAGCATCATATGTCCGTATGTCTCCCAGAAAGGTTCAGATCGTTCTCGATCTTATCAGAAACCAACCTGCAGACAAGGCTATGGCTATTCTCAAGTTCACACCAAAAGCTGCAACAGAGCCGGTTATGAAGGTTCTTAAGTCAGCAATGGCAAATGCCGAGAATAACTTTAATATGGACACAACAAGATTGTATGTAGCTCAGGCACATGTAGCTCCGGGTCCGATTCTTAAGAGAATTCAGCCGAGAGCTCAGGGCAGAGCATACAGAATCAATAAGAGAACATCACACATTACCCTTGTACTCAAGGAAATGGAAGACTAAGCGAGGAGGTAAAGTTAAATGGGACAGAAATGTAATCCAACCGGTTTAAGAATCGGTGTTATTAAAGACTGGGACTCTCGCTGGTATGCAAAGAAAGGCGAATTCGGAGACATTCTTGTAGAAGACTACAATCTTCGTAAGTATCTCCTTAAGACACTTTACAGCGCAGGTGTTCCGAAAGTAGAAATCGAAAGAGACACAAAGAGAGTAAGAATCAACATTCACTGTGCAAAGCCCGGTATGGTTATCGGTAAGCAGGGTGCAGAGATTGAGAAACTCAAGGCTATTTGTGCTAAGAAACTCGGCAAGGATGTAAATGAAGTATTCATCAACATCATCGAGATTAAGCAGCCTGACCTCAATGCAACTCTCGTGGCTCAGTCAATCGCTCAGCAGCTTGAGCGCCGTGTGGCATTCAGAAGAGCTGTTAAGGGCGCTATCAGAAACACAATGAGACTCGGTGCCCGTGGTATCAAGGTTATGGTTTCCGGTAGAATCGGCGGTGCAGAAATTGCCCGCAGCGAGACATACAAAGAGGGTACAATTCCTCTTCAGACAATTCGTGCCGATATCGATTACGGTACAGCAGAGGCTGCCACAACATACGGTAGACTCGGTGTTAAGGTTTGGATCTATCAGGGCGAGGTTCTCAGAGAGTCTCGTAATAAGAAGAGAAGAACAAATCGCAAGGAAGGGGGAAATAAGTAATGCTCTTACCTAAGCGTGTAAAACACAGAAAGCAGCACAGAGGTCGTATGACAGGTGTTGCAACCAGAGGTAATAAGGTAACATACGGTGAGTACGGTTTGGCAACAACAGAGCCTGCATGGATTACCGCAGCTCAGATTGAGGCAGCCCGTATCGCTATGACCCGTTACACAAAGCGTGGCGGTAAAGTTTGGATTAAGATTTTCCCAGACAAGCCGATCACTGCAAGACCTGCCGATACTCGTATGGGTAAAGGTAAAGGTAATGTTGACTACTGGGTAGCAGTAGTCAAGCCGGGCAAGGTAATGTTCGAGCTTGCAGGCGTAAGTGAGGATATCGCTCGTGAGGCTATGAGACTCGCAGCTAATAAACTCCCGGTTAAATGTAAGTTTGTTAAAAAAGAAGAGGGAGGCGAGCAGTAATGAAAGCATCAGAAATCAAGGCACTTTCTGCAGAGCAGAGAGCAAAGAAGTTAGCAGAACTTAAGGAAGAACTTTTCAACCTTCGTTTTCAGCAGGCTATCAATCAGCTCGAGAACCCTATGAGAATTAAAGCGGTCAAGAAAGATATTGCTCGTATCATGACAGTTGAGAGAGCTATCGAACTTGAAAACGCTAATTCCTAAAGGAGGTAACTGATTAATGGATAGAAACCTCAGAAAGACAAGAGTAGGTATTGTTACATCCGACAAGATGGACAAGACAGTAGTTGTTACTATTAAGGACAGAGTTAAGCACCCTCTTTATAATAAGATTGTTGATAAGTCTGTTAAGTACAAAGCACACGACGAGAATAACGAATGCGGCGTAGGCGACAAGGTTCAGATTATGGAATGCCGTCCTATGAGCAAGGATAAGAATTGGCGTGTTGTTGAAATTATCGAAAAGGCTAAGTAATCATTACGAATTACAGCTTTGAGAAATAAAGTCTATTAATTTAGTCAAAAAATAATAACTGCAACTTAGCAAAGTGTTATTTTGCAGTACGAAGGAGGTAAACACTGTGATACAACAAGAAAGTCGTTTGAAGGTTGCCGACAATACAGGCGCTAAAGAAATTCTTTGCATTCGTGTACTCGGCGGCTCAGGCAGAAAGTATGCCAACATTGGCGATGTTATCGTAGCTTCTGTAAAGAAAGCTGCTCCGGGTGGTATCGTTAAGAAAGGCGAAGTTGTTAAAGCAGTCATCGTTCGTACAACTAAAGGTGTACGTCGTGATGATGGACAGTATATTCGTTTCGACGAAAATGCTGCCGTAATTATTAAGGAGGATAAAACTCCTAAAGGCACCCGTATTTTTGGCCCCGTAGCAAGAGAGCTTCGTGAAAAAGATTACATGAAGATTCTTTCTCTCGCTCCGGAAGTACTTTAATGGAGGTGCGCAGAATGAAAAAGATGTTTATAAAAACCGGCGATACCGTTCAGGTTCTCTCCGGTAAGTCAAAGGGCGTTCAGGGCGAAGTTATCGCTGTAAGTCCTGCTGAGGGCAAGGTTATCGTTAAAGGCGTTAACGTTGTTACAAAGCATGTTAAGCCTACAAGAATGGGCGAGACAGGCGGACTTGTAGAGGTTGAATCCGCACTCTACGCATCAAAAGTACAGTTAGTTTGCCCTAAGTGCAAGAAGGCTACAAGAGTCGGTCACAAAAAGGGCGGCATCCGTGTTTGCAAAAACAAGGAATGCGGTAACGAGTTTTAAGAAAGGGAGGACATAACAAATGGCAGCAAGACTTAAAGAACTTTATAAGTCAGAAGTAGCACCTGCGTTGATGAAGAAATTCGAATACAAATCTGTTATGCAAATCCCAAAGCTTGACAAGATTGTAATCAATGTTGGTTGCGGCGAAGCTCGTGAAAATTCAAAGGTAGTAGACGCTATTGTCAGTGACCTTGCTCAGATTACCGGTCAAAAGCCGATTATCTGTAAGGCTAAGAAATCAGTAGCAAACTTCAAATTACGTGAAGGTATGCCAATCGGCGTAAAGGTAACTCTTCGTGGCGACAGAATGTATGAATTCCTTGACAGATTCTACAATCTCGCTCTTCCGAGAGTTCGTGACTTCAGAGGTATTAATCCTAACTCATTTGACGGTCGTGGCAACTATGCTATGGGTATCAAAGAGCAGTTGATTTTCCCTGAAATCGATTACGACAAGATTGACAAGGTTCGTGGTATGGACATTATTATGGTTACCACAGCAAACACAGACGAAGAAGCAAGAGAGTTGCTCAAACTTATGGGCGCTCCGTTTGCAGAGTAAGGAGGGATTATCGTGGCAAAGACATCAATGAAAGTAAAGCAGCAAAAGCCTGCTAAGTTCTCTACAAGAGCTTACAACAGATGTAAGATCTGCGGTAGACCTCATGCTTATCTTCGTAAGTATGGCGTATGCCGTGTATGCTTCAGAGAACTCGCTCATAAGGGTGAGATTCCGGGCGTAAAGAAATCATCTTGGTAAATCGAGAATTGCTAAATTTATAAGGAGGAAATATCAATGCATATTACAGACCCAATCGCTGATATGCTTACAAGAATTCGTAACGCGAACTCAGCAAAACACGAAACAGTAGATATTCCTGCATCAAATATGAAGAAGGCAATCGCTCAGATTCTTCTTGATGAAGGCTATATCGCATCATACAAAGTAATCGACGACGAAAAGCAGGGTGTTATCCGTGTAACACTTAAATATACCGAAAACAAGGCACAGGTTATTACCGGTCTTCGCAGAGTTTCTAAGCCGGGTCTTAGAATTTACTCAAATGTTGAGGATATGCCTAAGGTTATGAAAGGCCTCGGTATTGCAATCGTTTCAACATCAAAAGGTATTATGACCGACAGAGAGGCTCGCAAGCAAAATGTTGGCGGCGAAGTTCTCGCATTCGTTTGGTAAGGAGGTGCAGTTAGGATGTCACGAATCGGATTAAAGCCTATCGTAATTCCTGCCGGCGTTGAAGTTACCGTAAACGACGCAAACACTGTAACCGTTAAGGGACCAAACGGTACTCTTACACAGGATGTTAATAAGGACATCACTGTTACAGTAAACGGCAGCGAGATTACTCTTCAAAGACCGACTGACGATAAGGATCACAGAGCAATGCATGGTTTGTTCAGAGCACTTATTGCCAATATGGTTACAGGCGTTACCGAAGGATTTAAGAAAAATCTTGAGGTTAACGGTGTTGGTTACAGAGTATCTGCTTCAGGCAATACTCTTACAATGAACCTCGGTTTCTCACACCAGGTTATTATGGAAGCTCCCGAGGGAGTTAAGGTAGAATGTCCTAATGCTAATGCAATCGTTATCAGCGGTGCAGATAAGCAGGCCGTAGGTCAGTTCGCAGCTCAGGTTAGAGAGAAGAGACCGCCGGAGCCGTATAAGGGCAAGGGCATTAAATATGCAGAAGAGCATATTCGCCGCAAAGAAGGCAAAGCAGGTAAGAAATAAAGGAAGGAGTGAATTACAATGGTTTCAAGACAAGATTCTAATATCGCAAGAAAGAAGCGTCACGTTCGTGTTCGTGGAAAAATCAACGGCACTGCACAGTGCCCAAGACTCAATGTATATCGCTCCCTCAGCAATATCTATGCTCAGCTTATTGATGATGAGGCAGGAGTAACACTTGCACAGGCATCAACAGTTGAGAAGGACTTTGCTCAGTACGGCGGTAATGTTGAGGCAGCTAAGGCTGTTGGTAAGAAAATCGCAGAAAGAGCCACAGAGAAGGGCATTAAGGAATGTGTATTCGACCGTGGCGGTTACGTATATCACGGTAGAGTCGCTGCTGTTGCAGACGGCGCTCGTGAAGGCGGACTTGAGTTCTAAGGAAGGGAGTTAATTGTTATGACAAATAAAATTGATGTATCTTCAATGGAACTTGAAGAAAGAGTAGTTACCATCAATCGTGTATCTAAGACAGTTAAGGGCGGTAGAATTTTCAAATTCGCAGCTCTTGTAGTAGTAGGCGACGGTAACGGACTTGTAGGCTTCGGTATCGGTAAGTCAGGCGAAGTTCCTGATGCTATCCGTAAGGGTATCGAAGATGCAAAGAAAAATGTAATTAAGGTTTCGCTCAGAGGAACAACAATTCCTCACGAAATCAAGGGTAAGTTCGGTGCAGGAGAGGTTCTTCTTATGCCTGCTCCAAAGGGTACCGGAGTTATCGCAGGCGGTCCTGTTCGTGCCGTTGTTGAGACAGTCGGCATTAAGGACATCCGTACAAAGGCTATCCGTTCTAACAATCCTTGCAACGTTGTAAGAGCAACAATCAACGGTTTGAGCCAGCTCAGAACCGGTGAAGAAGTTGCTGCTATCCGTGGCAAGAGCGTTAAGGAAATCGTGGGTTAAGGAGGAATTTGATTTATGGCAACTGTAAAAATTCAGCTCACAAAGAGCTTAATCGGTAGCAAGAAAGATCAAATTGCAACCGCACACTCACTCGGTCTTCGCAAAATCGGCAATGTAACAGAACAACCTGATAATGCACAGACACAGGGTAAAATCGCTAAGATTTCTCACCTTGTAACTATCGTAGAATAAGGAGGGGCGCATAGATGAAATTACATGAACTTTCTCCTGCAGAGGGCTCTAAGAAAGCTGTAAAGAGAATCGGTCGTGGTGCCGGTTCAGGTCAAGGCAAAACAGCCGGTAAGGGACATAAGGGTCAAAAGGCTCGTTCCGGTTACAGCAGACGCCCGGGCTTTGAAGGCGGTCAGATGCCTCTTCAAAGAAGAGTACCAAAGAGAGGATTCAACAACATCTTTGCTACTGAATATGCTACCGTTAATGTTTCGGACCTCGAGAAGAAGTTTGAAGCAGGTGCAACAGTTGACGCTCAGAGCCTTGTTGAGAGCGGTCTTATCAAAAAGACTCTCGACGGAATTAAGGTTCTCGGTAAGGGCGAAATCACAAAGGCTTTGACAGTAAAAGTTGACGCTGTAAGTGAGTCTGCTAAGGCAAAGATTGAAGCTGCTGGTGGTACGGTGGAGGTGCAGTAAATGATTAAAACTATCATTAACGCATTCAAAATACCGGAAATCAGAAAAAAACTTCTCTTTACCGCTTTTATCATCTTAATCTTCAGAATCGGTTCGGTTATTCCCGTTCCGTTCGTTAACATCGTTAATGAAATTGATGTTGGTAAAGGCAACACTATTATGACTTATTTGAGTTTGATGACAGGTAGTGCATTCACATACGGTACTATCTTCGCTATGTCAATCACTCCGTACATCAACTCATCAATCATCATTCAACTTCTTGCTGTGGCTATTCCTGCTTTGGAAAATCTACAGAAGGAGGGCGAAGAGGGAAGAAAGAAGATTACAGCTATTACAAGATTTCTTACAGTAGCTCTCGGACTTTTACAGTCACTCGCTTATTTCTTCTATCTTCGTTCGCAGAACCTTCTTTCGACTAACGCAAACGGTTCTGCATACACAGGCTTTGACGCAGTATTTCAGGCAGTAGTTATCATTGCTGTACTTACTGCGGGTACAGCCGTAATTATGTGGCTCGGTGAGCAGATTTCGATTCAGGGTATCGGCAACGGTATTTCAATTATCCTTTTTGCAGGTATCGCATCTCGTTTCCCGACCATCATAAAGCAATTATTCCAGTACATCGCAACAGGCAGAACTGTTTATAAGGTTCTCGTTCCGGTTGTAATCGTAATCTTCGTCTTGATGATTGCGTACATTGTACTTCTCGATAATGCCGAAAGAAGACTTCCTATCCAGTACGCTAAGAGAGTTGTCGGCAGAAAGATGTACGGCGGACAGTCAACACATATGCCTATTAAGGTTAATATGTCGGGCGTTCTTCCCATCATCTTCGCTTCCTCAATCCTTTCTCTTCCCGGAACAGTTCAGATGTTCCTTTCAAGCAGCAAGTATGAGGGCACTTTCTGGGAGAAGTTCTTTAAGGCTTTCCAGAGCGACTCTTGGTGGTACGCAGGAATGTACTTCATTCTCATTATCTTCTTCGCTTACTTCTATAGTACAATTCAGTACAATCCGATAGAAATGGCGAATAATCTTCGTAAAAATAACGGCGTAATTCCGGGTATCCGTCCCGGCCGTCCGACATCTGACTACATTCTTAAGATTATCTCAAGACTTACCTTAATCGGTGCTCTTATGATTTCTGTTGTAGCTTTGTTCCCGATTGTTTACTCACTTATCTGCGATGCTGCTATCAAGCCGTTACCGGACGCAGCGGATTCGACAGGCGGTATGAGTATCACAATGGGCGGTACATCACTTATCATTTTGGTTGGCGTTGCTCTTGAAACAGTTCGTCAGCTTGAATCACAGATGATGATGCGTCATTATAAAGGCTTCCTTGATTAATCGAAAGGAGATATGAAATGAAACTTATCCTTTTAGGTGCTCCGGGTGCAGGTAAAGGCACTCAGGCAGAAAAGATTTGTGAAAAATTGCATATTCCGACAATCTCAACAGGCAATATAATTCGTGCCGCTCTCAAGAACGGAACGGAGATGGGACTTAAGGCTAAGGCTTATATGGAGGCCGGTCAATTGGTTCCCGACGAGGTTGTAATCGGTATTATCAAGGATCGTCTTAAAGACGATGATTGTAAAAACGGCTTTATTCTCGACGGTTTCCCGAGAACTATTCCACAGGCTCAGGCTCTTGTGGATATGGGAATTGATATTGATAAGGTAATCGATATTGAAGTTCCGGACGAGAAAATTATTGCCAGAATGTCCGGCCGCAGAGTTTGCTCAAAGTGTGCCAACTCCTACCATATGGAATATAAAAAGCCTAAGGTAGACGGCATTTGCGACGCTTGCGGCGGAGAATTAGTTCAGCGTAAGGACGATGCTCCCGAAACAGTTCTTGCCCGTCTTGAGGAATACCACGAGATGACAGAGCCTCTTAAGGGCTTCTATGATAAACTCGGCAAGTTAAAGGTTGTTGAGGGACAGGAAGACGTTTCGGATACAACATCGCTCGTTTTCGCTGCATTGGAGGATTAACATGATAGTGCTTAAAAGCAGTCGTGAGTTAGAGCTTATGAAAGAAGCTTGTATCATCTCGGCTCAAGCATTACAGGTGGCAGGCGAGGCTGTAAAGCCGGGTGTTACTACCTACGAGATTGATAAGATTGCTTACGATTTCATTAAGAAATGCGGTGCTACACCGAATTTTCTAAACTACGGTGGTTATCCTGCTACCGCATGTATATCTATAAATGATGAAGTTATCCACGGCATCCCGAGTAAGAAACGTGTTATTCAAGATGGAGATATAGTCTCCATCGACTTGGGTGCCGCAAAGCATGGATATAACGGCGACAATGCTGCTACTTTTATCTGCGGGACTTGCTCTCCCGAGGTAAAGCGGCTGGTGGACACAACCAGAGAGTCCCTGTATAAGGGAATTGAGGCTGCTGTTCCGGGCAACAGAATCGGCGATATAGGAAATGCTGTGCAGACCTACTGTGAGGAACGAGGCTACGGAGTAGTTCGTGATTTTGTAGGTCACGGCGTGGGTAAAAAACTTCACGAAGAACCAAGCGTACCGAACTTCGGACACGCAGGTCGTGGTATCCGACTGTCACCCGGAATGACATTGGCAATTGAACCGATGATTAATCTGGGAACCTATAAGGTTAAACAGCTTTCGGACGGCTGGACCGTAAAGACCTGTGACGGTAAGCACAGTGCTCACTTCGAGCATACTATTGCTATCACATCTAACGGACCGGTAATACTGACGAAGGCTTAATAATAGGCAAAGTTGAATTGCAGGCGATTACGCCGGAATGTGATTCCGGATAATACTAACATCATACTTAATTATTAGAGAGGTAAAATGATGTCAAAGTCAGATATGATAGAAGTTGAAGGTACTGTGGTTGAGTCGCTGCCTAATACAACATTCAAGGTGGCTCTGCAAAACAACCACATTATTACAGCCCATATCAGCGGAAAACTAAGAATGAACAATATTCGCATTCTTCCCGGTGATAAGGTAACAATGGAAATGTCACCGTACGACTTGAGTAAGGGTCGTATCATATGGCGTTCAAAGTAAATTCAAGGAGGATATTCAAATGAAAGTCAGACCTTCTGTAAAGAAAATTTGCGATAAATGCAAAGTTATTAAGCGCAATGGAAAAGTAATGGTTATCTGTGAAAATCCAAAGCACAAACAGCGTCAGGGCTAATCCTGAATTAATAATCGGAGGTAAACTGTAGTATGGCACGTATTTCAGGTGTTGACTTACCTAATGACAAGAGAGTTGAAATCGGTCTTACCTATATTTATGGTATAGGCAAAACAACCTCAGACAAGATTATCGAAGCAACAGGCGTTAATCCTGACACTCGTTGCAGAGATTTAACAGAAGAAGATGTAAAGAAGCTCAGCGATTACATCACTAATAACCTTGATGTAGAGGGTGACCTTCGCAGAAACGTTGCTTTCGACATTAAGAGACTTAAAGAAATCGGTTGCTACCGTGGAACTCGCCACATTAAGGGTCTTCCCGTAAGAGGACAGACTTCAAAGAATAATGCGAGAACACGTAAAGGTCCTAAGAGAACCGTAGCAAACAAGAAGAAGTAAAGTAGGAGGAATATTTCAGTATGGCTACTAAAAAGACAACTTCTACACGCAAAAAGCGTGAGAAGAAGAATATTGAACGTGGTGTTGTTCATATTCAGTCAACCTTCAACAATACTATCGTAACAATTACCGATACTCAGGGCAACGCTGTTTCATGGGCATCTGCCGGTGAAATGGGTTTCCGTGGTTCAAAGAAATCTACTCCGTTCGCTGCACAAACAGCAGCAGAAACTGCAGCTAAGATTGCAACAGAGCACGGTATGAAAACTGTTGAAGTTTATGTTAAGGGTCCGGGCGCAGGTCGTGAAGCAGCTATCAGAGCACTTCAGTCAGCAGGCCTCGATGTAAGTCTTATTAAAGATGTTACTCCTATCCCACATAACGGATGTCGTCCGCCAAAGAGACGTCGTGTATAATTAATTGGAGGTTACTTGATATGGCAAGATATACAGGACCTGCTTGTAAACTCTGTCGTCGTGAGGGAAAGAAACTTTTCCTTAAGGGTGACAGATGTTATACAGGCAAATGTGCATTGGAGCGTCGCTCATATGCACCCGGCCAGCATGGTCAAAATCGTAAAAAGACTTCGGAATACGGTCTTCAGCTTCGTGCAAAGCAGTCCGCTCGTAGATATTACGGCGTAAGCGAAGGTCAGTTCCATAAGTATTTTCTTATGGCAGAACGCAAGGAAGGCGTTACAGGTACAAACCTTCTCCAACTTTGCGAAAGCCGTTTGGATAATATTGTTTACACCGCAGGTTTCGCAAGCTCAAGAGCACAGGCTCGTCAGCTCGTAAACCATGCTCACTTCACCGTTAACGGTTCTAAGGTAGATATTCCGTCATACCTTGTAAAGCCCGGTGATGTTGTTGCTGTTAAGGATACAAGCAAGTCAACAGATGAATTTAAGAATCTTGTTGAGGCTAATGCTGCCCGTCCTACTTCAAAGTGGCTCGAGGTTAACGCAGACGCTATGACAGCAAAGGTTGTTGCACTTCCCGAAAGAGAAGAGATCGCAACTCCTGTTGAAGAGCATTTAATCGTTGAGTTCTACTCTAAATAATAAATTAGCGTTGCTGGTTTTTTATTTAGCGAAAACAAAACAACTTATTATTAGGAGGCTTTTAGATGATCGAAATTGATAAGCCTAATATCGAAATAGTAGATTTATCTACTCAAGGAAGCAGAAGCGTTGGCAGATTTGTTGTTGAACCTCTTGAGAGAGGTTTCGGCACAACTCTCGGAAACTCAATGAGAAGAGTTCTTCTCTCATCACTTCCGGGCTATGCAATCACTTCCGTTAAGATAGACGGTGTACAACATGAATTTTCAACCATTCCTCATGTAAAAGAGGATGTAACAGAGATTGTTCTTAACCTCAAGAATGTTATTCTCAAGATTCACGACGAAGAGCCTAAGACCCTTTACATTAATGCACAGGGCGAGGGCGAAATCACTGCCGGCGACATTCAGTGCGACAGCAGCGTCGAGATTCTTAACCCGGAGCTTCATCTTGCTTATCTTGATGAGGGCGCTCAGGTTAATATGGAACTTACGGCAGACAACGGCAGAGGATATGTTCCTTGCGACCGTAATAAGCAGATTATGGATTTACCAATCGGTACTATTGCCATTGACTCTATCTATACTCCTGTTCTTAAGGTTAATTACACAGTTGAAAACACCCGTGTAGGACAGCAAACTGATTTTGACAAACTTATTCTCGATGTAGAAACAGACGGAACAATTCCGGCTGATGAGGCAGCTTCACTTGCCGCAAAGATTCTTAACGAGCATCTTAACCTTTTCGTTGACCTTTCCGAGGAAATGGGCAATGCCGAGATTATGGTAGAAAAGGATGATGACGGCAAGGAAAAGGTTCTTGAAATGACTATCGAAGAGCTTGATCTTTCTGTTCGTTCCTTTAATTGCTTGAAGAGAGCAGGAATTAACACAGTCGAGGATTTGATTGGAAAATCCGAAGAAGATATGATGAAAGTTAGAAACCTCGGTCGTAAATCACTTGACGAAGTTATCGGCAAGCTTGATGCTCTTGGTTTCAAACTTAGCAAGGAAGAAGACTAAAGGAGGGAATTTCAATGCCAGGTAGCAGAAAACTCGGTCGTCCTACCGACCACAGACAGGCTATGCTCAGAGGATTGGTTACTTATCTTCTTGAGAACGGCAGAATTGAAACAACCGTTACCAGAGCAAAGGAAGTTCGTGCAATGGCTGAGAGAATGATTACTCTCGGTAAGGAGAATACTCTTCATTCAAGAAGACAGGCTCTTGCTTATGTTACTAAGGAAGATGTCGTAAAGAAACTTTTTGATGAAATCGCTCCTAAGTACGAAGCAACAAACGGTGGTTACACTCGTATAATTAAAACAGGCCCTCGCAGAGGCGATGCAGCAGAAATGTGCATTATTGAGCTTGTTTGATTAGATAAAATTTTCACACCTCGACCGATAAGGTCGGGGTGCTTTTTTGTTGTAAAAGGGGTGCCTATGTGTTATAATAAATTATTATATATAATTTGAGGTTATCTGTATGACTTTATTGGTTTTGGACGGAAACAGTATTATAAACCGTGCCTTTTACGGCATTAAATTGCTTACAACAAAGCAGGGCGATTATACCAACGCCGTGTACGGTTTTCTTAATATGATGCTACGCTTTGAGGATATTTGTAAGCCCGATGCCGTGGCGGTTGCTTTTGATTTGCACGCACCCACCTTCCGCCATAAAATGTATGACGCATATAAGGCAGGAAGACACGCTATGCCCGATGAACTTCGCTCGCAGATGCCTGTGGTTAAAAACTTGCTTAAACTTCTCGGCATCAAGGTGCTTGAATGCGAAGGTTGGGAGGCTGACGATATTCTCGGTACACTCGCTGAGGCGTGCAGAGGAAAAGGCGATTCCTGCTATCTTGCAACAGGCGACAGAGACAGTTTACAACTTGCTCACGACGGCGTTAAAGTCCTTCTCGCAAGAACTAAATCGACCGATGTTATGGACGAGAAAGCTATTTTTGAAACTTATGGAGTCGAGCCTCATGATTTGATTCAGGTCAAGGCTCTTCAGGGCGACAGTTCGGATAATATTCCGGGTGTCAAGGGCATAGGCGAAAAGACCGCTCTTGACTTGATTTCACGCTTTAAGACCGTTGACTATATCTATGAGCATATTGATGAAATTGATGTAAAGCCGGGCGTTCGTGCCAAACTTAAAGCAGATAAAGATAATGCTTATCTTTCGCTTAAACTCGGCGAAATTGTCACAGATGCACCCGTCAGTACCGATATTAATGATTACGTTATATCGGGCGGTGACAAAAATGCGGCTGCCGCAGAATTTGTAAGGCTTGAACTTTTCTCACTCATTGATAAGTTTAATCTTAATTCAAAAGACGCTTTCGCATGCGGAGAAAAAGAAACAGAGATACGAACTGTCAAAAGCGAAATTTGTACCGACATTGATTCATTGCTTAGTAAAATCGGAAATAGCGATGTATATGTTTATCCTTTGATTATAGATAATGCAATCAGCGATTTCTATTTTTGCTTTGATGATACGGTAATTGTTTTGCAGTCCGATAATGCAGATTACGAACGCTTTGTTCGCAGTTTTTTCTCAAATAAAGACTGTAAGAAATATACCTATAATTCAAAATATTTGCATAGACTTGCCGCAATTCTCGGAGTTGAATGTGAAAATGTTTGCGGTGATTTGATGCTCAACGCATATCTTTTGAAACCGTCCGATAATAATTATTCGGTCAGCCATTTGGGACTTGAGTATTCGGTGGCTGCTCCCGAATATAAGAACGAACTCGGCTCAACAGATGAAAATGTCGTGTCGGCTGCTATGCTGAAGCCTCTGTTTGAAAAAACTAACGAACTTCTCCTCGAGGCAGACCAAATTCATCTTCTTAACGAGATTGAACTTCCGCTGGCAAGAGTTCTCGCTAAGATGGAAATCGTCGGTTTTTCGGTTGACAGAAACGGCATTAAGGCTTTTTCTTCCAAACTTTCGCAGAGAATCGGCGAACTGACTTCTCTGATTTATGAAATTGTAGGACACGAGTTTAACATTAACTCTCCAAAGCAACTCGGCGTTGCACTCTTTGAAGATTTGGGACTGCCGTGCAAGAAAAAAACAAAGAGCGGATATTCAACAAATGCAGATGTTCTCGAAAGCCTTAGAGACGAAAATCCCGTTATCGATTACATTCTCGAATATCGCACACTGACTAAATTAAAATCCACCTACTGCGACGGTCTGTTAAAGGCTGTTGACTCCGACGGCAGAATTCATACTTCGTTTAATCAGGTGGAGACCAGAACGGGTCGTATCAGTTCGCTTGAGCCTAATTTGCAGAACATTCCGATTCGTACCGAACTCGGCAGAGAAATGCGTAAATTCTTTACGGCGGGCGAGGGCAATACCCTTGTTGATGCCGATTACAGCCAAATTGAACTTCGTGTTTTGTCCGACCTTGCAAATGATGAAAATATGATTAATGCTTTTAACAGCGGTGAGGATATTCATACGATTACCGCTTCTCAGGTCTTTAATCTCCCTGTCGAAATGGTGACAAAGCAGATGCGTTCAAGTGCAAAGGCTGTCAATTTCGGTATTGTATACGGTATAGGTGCATTCAGTCTTGCAAAGGATATCGGCGTAACTCGCAAGCAGGCACAGGAATATATTGATAATTATCTTAACACTTACAGCGGCGTGAGAGAATATATGCAGAGGGTTATTGAACTTGCAAGAGACAGAGGTTACAGTGAAACTCTGTTTAAGCGCAGGAGATATTTGCCCGAACTTAACGCATCTAACTTTATGGTGCGTTCGGGAGGCGAAAGAATCGCAAGAAATATGCCTATTCAGGGCACCGCCGCAGATATTATTAAAATCGCTATGATCAGAGTGGATAAGAGAATCACCGAGGAAAAACTTGACGCAAGGCTGATTTTACAGGTGCATGACGAATTGATTGTCGAGGTCGGCGAAAAGGATGCCGAAAAAGCGTTAAAACTTGTTTGTGATGAAATGGAAAACGCCTGCAAGATGAAAGTTAAACTCAGAGCGGACGGTAATATCGGAAAGACTTGGTACGATGCACATTGATGTAACTGTTGAAAAAATGAATGAAAGCTATCTTGACGATGTGGCTAAAATAGAAAATGCGTGCTTTGCTCACCCGTGGAGCAGGAAAGACTTAGAGGCTCAACTCAGTATTGATACTTCGCATTTTATCGTTGCCTCCTTAAACGGCAGGGCAGTCGGCTATATGGGACTGCAAATTTTTTCGGGCGAGGGATATGTGACAAATGTTGCCGTTTTGCCCGAATACAGACGACGGGGAATAGCCGAGACTCTTATTGCCGCTCAGATGAAAAACGATATGCGTTTTATCACTTTGGAGGTCAGAAAAAGTAATGCTGCCGCAATAGCCCTTTATGAAAAATCGGGCTTTGAAAATGTCGGCATTCGCTCTAAATTCTATACCGACCCCACCGAGGATGCGGTTATTATGACGAAATATTTTGACAAATAAACAGTGCGGCTGAATTTTGAATTTCCGCACATTATTTTACAGAGGAATAATAAATGAAAATTTTAGGAATTGAGTCGTCATGTGACGAGACTGCTGCGGCAGTTGTCGAAAACGGACGAGAGGTTTTATCTAATGTTATAGCAACTTCGCTTGAGGAGCATAAATTGTACGGAGGGGTTGTGCCCGAGATTGCCTCACGCAGACACGCCGAGAGTATCAGCGGCGTTGTCGAGGAGGCGTTAAAGCAGGCTGGCTGCACTATGAATGACATTGATGCTGTTGCCGTTACATATGCTCCGGGACTTATCGGCTCTCTTTTGGTCGGTGTGAGTTTTGCAAAGGGTTTGAGTCAGGCAACTAACACTCCGCTTGTGCCCGTTCATCATCTCAGAGGCCATATCGCTTCTAATTATATTTCCTGTGATATTGAACCGCCGTTTTTGTGCCTTGTTGTCAGCGGAGGTCACAGCCATATAGTTGCCGTTAAATCCTATACCGATTTTGAGGTCATAGGAAAAACCCGTGACGATGCGGCAGGAGAGGCTCTCGATAAGGCGGGTAGAACCATGGGACTTGAATATCCGGGCGGTATCAGTATAGATAAACTTTCTCCGAGCGGAGATGAAAACGCTTTTTCTTTCCCTCACCCCAGAATTCACGACGCACCTTATGACTATTCATTCAGCGGACTGAAAACAGCCGTGATAAATATTATGCATAATGCTTCCCAAAAGGGCGAGGATATTAATGTTGCCGACCTTTCCGCCTCGTTCCAAAAGGCGGTAGTTGACTGTCTGCTTTCAAATTTTGAGACTGCGGCGGAAAACTTTGGGTATAATAAACTGGTGATAGCAGGCGGTGTGTCGGCTAACAGTAAGTTGAGATATGACGCAAGGAAAATGTGCGACCGCCACGGCTGGACTTTGACTTTGCCCGAACTTAAATATTGCGGAGACAATGCCGCAATGATTGCTTCTCAGGGCTATTATGAGTTCGTTTCGGGCACAATTGCAAACGAAAGCCTGAACGCTTACGCTACTATGCCTTTAGACAATATAAAATATTGACAAAAAATTATCAATAGAATGCAGATTAATGTAACAATTTAATGAATTTTGGTGCTTTCTATTGAATTTGATATTAAAAGAAAGTATAATCATACTAACGGACTAGGATATTTTATATAACCTTTTAAGTCCGAATTTGTAAACGACAAAAATGTTAAAGGAGATCAGATTTATGGAATCAAATCTTACTAAAAATCCAACCCTCCTTGCTTGGCTTGACGAGAAAGTAGAACTTCTTAAGCCATCAAAGATTGTGTGGATTGACGGCTCAAAGGAGCAAATTGATGCTCTTAAGGCTGAAGCAGTTGAAACAGGCGAGATGATTAAGCTCAACGAGGAGCTTCTTCCTGACTGCTACCTGCACAGAACAGCAGAAAATGACGTTGCACGTGTTGAAGACCGTACACTCATCTGCACAACCAAGGAAGAGGATGCAGGTCCTACAAACCATTGGATGGCTCCTGATAAAGCATATGAAATGTTATATAAAATTGCTGCCGGCGCTTACGAGGGCAGAACAATGTATATCATTCCTTACTCAATGGGTCCTGTCGGCTCACCGCTTGCAAAAATCGGTATCGAAATTACAGACTCTATCTATGTAGTTCTTAATATGAACATTATGACCAGAGTAGGTAAGAAGGTTCTCGATGTTCTCGGCGACAGCAATGACTGGGTAAGAGGCATGCACTGCAAGTGTAATGTTGACCCTGAAAACAGATGGATTGTTCAGTTCCCTGAGGATAACACAATCATCTCTGTAAACTCCGCATACGGCGGAAATGTACTTCTCGGTAAGAAGTGCTTCGCTCTTCGTATCGCATCTTATCTCGGCAAGAACGAGGGTTGGCAGGCAGAGCATATGCTCATCCTCGGCCTTCAAAAGCCAAACGGAGAAATCAAGTACATCTGCGCAGCGTTCCCGTCAGCTTGCGGTAAGACCAACCTTGCTATGCTTATCCCTCCGGAGGGCTACCTCAGAAAGGGCTACAAGGTTTGGACTGTCGGCGACGATATTGCTTGGATTAAGAAGGGCAAGGACGGCAGACTTTATGCTATCAACCCTGAAAACGGCTTCTTCGGCGTTGCTCCGGGTACAAATATGAAGTCTAATCCGAACGCACTTAAGTCAACCATGAAGGGCACAATCTTTACAAACGTTGCTCATAATCTTGATAATAACACTGTTTGGTGGGAAGGTCTCGATAAGAATCCTCCGACAAACGCAGTCGACTGGAAGGGCAATCCGTGGAACGGTCAAACTTCTACAGAAAAGGGTGCTCATCCAAACTCAAGATTTACTGCTCCTACAGCTAACTGCCCATGCCTTTCTTCAGAATTTGAGAACCCGAACGGTGTTCCGATTTCCGCATTTGTATTCGGCGGCCGTAGAGAGAAACTTACTCCTCTCGTATATCAGTCAAAGAGCTGGAACAACGGTGTATTCGTAGGTTCAATCATGGGTTCTGAGACAACAGCAGCAGCTACAGGTGCTGTCGGCGTAGTTCGTCGTGATCCTATGGCTATGCTTCCGTTCTGCGGTTACAATATGGGTGACTATTGGAAACACTGGATTGAAATCGGCGAGACTCTCGACGAGGATAAGGCTCCTAAAATCTTTAATGTTAACTGGTTCCGTAAGGACGAGGACGGCAACTTCCTGTGGCCGGGATTCGGTGATAACCTTCGTGTTCTCGACTGGATTATCGACCGTTGCGAGGGCAAGGTAGACGCTCAGGAAACTGCTATCGGCTATCTTCCTTATGCTAAGGATATTAACCTTGAAGGTCTTGATATGACTGAAGAAGAACTTGATAAGATTCTCGATGTTGATAAGGACGCTTGGAACGAGGAACTCAAGGGTGTTGACGAACTTTATGCTAAGTTCGGCGATAAACTTCCTAAGGAACTCGCAGACGAACTTGCTTCCGTTAAGGACGCACTTAATAAGTAATTAAGTAAAGTTTATAAAACAAAAAATCTCGGTACTTTCATCTGAAGGTATCGAGATTTTTTATTCATTAAAAGTATTGATTTGATTATTTTACTGCTCTAAACAGTGCATAGTCCTCGCTTTCAAAAACGAGGGTATAGCCGTCGTTATTTGAAATTTGGGAATAAAGCGGAACTTCGGAATTTAGGTCAACTATCGCATAGTTAAAATCGTATTTATCAAATACTTGTTTGAAATATACATTTCCTGTTTTTACATCAAAGTATTCCGTGAGGTAATCAAAGTCATTGTTTGCTTCCTCAACGAACGAGTCGGCTCTCGGGTCAATGTAGGTTTTGTACCCCTTGAATTCAAGATAGGCGCCGGAATTAAAGCCGTTAAACAGTCGCAGTTCGTCTACCGGATTTTCTTTTATATCCGTATCCATTGCGTAAATAACTTCGTCAAGGCTCTCGTTTGCGCCGCCTTCTTTTACAAACTCGTTTACATCAATTCCGAATCCGACAAATGAGTAAATAAGTATTCCGAAAACCAAAATACATAAAAGCGTTACCAAAAGCGGAATATTGTTTTTCTCATTCTTTTTCGGCTTTGCCTTAGCCTTTTCGTTCATTTTTATAATATAGCCGATAATATCAATATCGTTGAGATAATATATTACGGCAGGTACTGCGGCAATCATAAAGTATGCGCCCAGTTTTCTGTATACCATCATCATTGCACCTGTTCCTATGGAAAGGAGCACAAATCTCGGCGTTGTTTTTCCGCTCTTGTGAATAAGATAGCAGGCGATAATCAACACGGGAATTATAAACATGAATAAGTCGCCGGGGCTCTTAGACAAAACTACGGGTTTTAACTCGTTGATTGAACTGTTTACCTTGTCGCCGATAGAGGTGGTAAAAATAAATGACAGTCCCTTTATTCCGTAGGGAGTAATCATTCCGCAGGGTATCATAATCAACGCCGTGATTATCAGCGGCAATATTTTACAGCAGGAAACGGAATTGCCTTTTATCTTTATCGGCAGAGCGTTTGCAAGATATGGCAGAAGAAATATAAAAAGCATCATCCACATTGAAGCGTGCAGATTTACAACAGCCACGGAAAGTATAGGCAGTGCGATAAGGTGCTTTATTTTGCCGTCTTTTATATATTTTTCAAGGCAGATAAGTTCAATTAAAATTATGCAGTAAGTGAACACTTGCGGTCTGGTTACAAAAAATGACGACATAGACGCACACGTGAGCAAACTTGCAATAGATGAACGAATCGAATTGTTTGTCATCATCATACACAGTTTATACATCAGACCTGCGAAAACGAGCATTGCAAGCATTACGATTAACAGCGGGCCTATAACCCCGAGGAGGTCATACGCCTTGTAATAAATTATATCGGACAGCCACTGCTGAACGACCAAATCCATATTGCTGTGGATTGTCAAAAAATCCTTTGTCGGTATGCCGTTTTTGCATATGTATTCGCCGGTTTTGATTATCCAATATGTATCGTTATCGAGCGAGGTCTTAACCCATAGCACCGATAAAAAGGGAACAAAGGGAATCAGCCTCAGCGCAAGGCGTATCCACTTGTTCTCCGTTATTTCTTTAGGTAATCTCTTATCCATAATTCCTCCGTTGTTTTTTACATAATATATATTGATTATATCTTATGTTTTGTGAAAAATCAATAAGAGTATATACATGTAATAAAAATATAATAATAATTATTATCTCTTGCACATTTTATTATTATTTGATACAATATAACGGAGAACAAATAAAGGAGTTAGTGATATGGATTTATCATCTAAAAAAGAGCTTGAGATATATGCCGTAAAAATCCGTATGGGCATAATTGAGGGCACTTATAATGCAAAAGCCGGACATCCGGGCGGCTCTCTTTCGTCGGCTGACCTTTTCGCTTATCTCTATGATAAAGAAATGAGATACAGAGCTGACGAACCAAAATGGGAGGACAGAGACAGATTTGTTCTTTCAAAGGGTCACTGTGCACCGGGTCTTTATGCGGCGTTGGCTTATAAAGGATTTTTCCCTGTAGAGGATCTTAAGACGCTTCGCCATATCGGCAGCTATCTTCAGGGTCACCCTAATATGAATACCGTTCCCGGAATCGATATGAGCACAGGCTCTCTCGGTCAGGGCGTAAGCGTTGCGGCAGGTATGGCTAAAGCGGCAAAGTATATGAATAAGGATATTAATGTTTACACTCTTCTCGGTGACGGCGAGATAGAAGAGGGTCAGGTTTGGGAAGCGTTTATGTTTGCCAAGCAGTACAATCTTGATAATCTCTGTGTAATTATCGACTGTAACGGACTTCAAATTGACGGCCCTTGCAGTGAGGTTATGTCAGCGGAGCCCATTGATGAAAAGCTTAAAGCTTTCGGCTTTGATTATACAGTAATCGACGGAAATGATTTTGACGCTATCGAGAGTGCTTTTGATAAGTTCCATAAGTCCGATAAGCCGTTTGCAATTATAATGAAAACAGTTAAGGGCAAGGGCGTGTCATATATGGAAAACCAGGTAGGCTGGCACGGAAAAGCACCTAACGAGGAAGAATATAACATAGCTATGGCGGAACTTGGCGCCGTACTTAAGGAATTGGAGGCGTAATAATGAGCGAGGTTAAATGTATTGCTACCCGTGACAGTTACGGAAATGCACTTAAGGAACTTGCTGCTGAGGGAGCGGATAAACTCGTTGTTCTTGACGCAGATCTTTCGGCAGCCACAAAGACCGGTATTTTTAAGAAAGAATATCCAAACCAACATTTTAACTGCGGTATCGCAGAGGCAAATATGATGTGCGTTGCGGCAGGTATGAGCACTATGGGACTTGTTCCGTTTGCTTCATCGTTCGCAATGTTTGCCGCAGGCAGAGCCTTTGAACAGGTTAGAAATTCAATCGGCTATCCGCATCTTAATGTTAAAATCGGAGCAACTCATGCCGGAATCAGCGTAGGCGAGGACGGTGCAAGCCATCAGTGCTGTGAAGATTTCGCACTTATGCGTTCTATCCCGGGTATGGTTGTTATATGTCCGGCTGATGATGTCGAGGCTCGTCAGGCAGTTAAGGCAGCATATAATTATGAGGGTCCCGTGTATCTCAGATTCGGCAGACTTGCCGTTCCGGTATTTCACGATGATAATTATAAGTTTGAAATCGGTAAAGGCGAACTCGTAAAAGAGGGCAAGGATGTTACGATTATAGCAAACGGTCTTATGGTGGCAGAGGCTATCGAGGCGGCAAAGACACTTGCAGAGCAGGGAATAGACGCAGAAGTTATTAATATCGCAACTATTAAGCCTCTTGACGAGGAACTTGTAATCGCTTCCGCACAAAAGACAGGCAAGGTTGTAACCGTTGAAGAGCATAATATTATAGGCGGCCTCGGCGAGGCGGTTTGCTCGTGCCTGAGTGAAAAGTGCCCGACTTCCGTTAAGAGAATCGGCATAAATGATGTGTTCGGCCACAGCGGACCGGCTAAAGATTTGTTAAAGCAGTTCGGTCTTTCCGCCGAAAATATCACTAAGACAGTGCTTGAATTCGTAAAATAGTACAGTATATGTTATAGGTAAATAAAAATATTGATAAATATTTCACAAATTATGATTTTTTATTGATTTATCATATATTTTGCTATATAATATATTCGTTAAAAATTCAAAAAGGAGAATTGAAATGGAAGCATTAAATAAAAAAACTATCGAAGATATTGATGTTAAGGGCAAAAGAGTTCTTGCCCGTTGCGATTTTAATGTACCGCTTAAGGACGGAGAAATTACAAACGATAAGAGAATCGTTGCAGCTCTTCCGACCATTAAGTATCTTATGGAGCATGGCGCAAAGGTTATTCTTTGCTCACATCTCGGCAGACCTAAGGGAGAATATAAGCCGGAGTTCAGCCTTGCTCCCGTTGCAAAGAAACTTTCAGAGTATCTCGGCGTTGAAGTTAAACTTGCAGAGGATCCTGAGGTTGTAGGTGAAAATGCAAAGAAACTTGCAGCAGAACTTAAGGACGGCGAGGTTATGCTTCTTGAGAATGTTCGTTTCAGAGCAGAGGAAACAAAGAACGAGGAGAACTTCTCCAAGGAACTTGCTTCTCTTGCAGATGTTTTTGTAAACGATGCATTCGGCACAGCACACAGAGCACACTGCTCAACTACCGGTGTTGCTGCATATCTTCCCGCAGTTTGCGGTTATCTTATCCAAAAGGAAATTAAGTTTATGGGCGGCGCACTTGCTAACCCGAAGAGACCTCTCGTTGCCATTCTCGGCGGTGCAAAGGTGTCGGATAAAATCGGCGTAATCTCAAACCTTATCGATAAGTGTGACACTATCATTATCGGCGGCGGTATGGCTTATACATTTATGAAGTATCTCGGCCACTCAATCGGTACTTCTCTTCTTGAGGCCGACTGGATTGAAAAGGCAGGCGAGATGATGGCTGACGCTAAGGCTAAGGGCGTTAACTTCCTTATCCCGGTTGATAATAAGGTAGGTAAGGAATATGACGAAAATACCGAATCCAAAATCGTAAGTTCCGACGAAATTCCCGACGGCTGGATGGGTCTTGATATCGGTCCTAAGTCGATGGAGATTTTCTGTGACGCTATTAAGGGCGCAGGTACGGTAATTTGGAACGGTCCTATGGGTGTTTCCGAGTGGGATAACTTTGCAGCAGGTACAATCGCAGTTGCAAATGCGGTTGCAGAATCGGGCGCAGTTTCAATCATCGGCGGCGGCGACAGCGTAGCAGCTGTTACAAAGCTCGGCTTTGCCGATAAGATGAGCCATATCTCAACAGGCGGCGGTGCTTCTCTCGAATTCCTCGAGGGCAAGGAACTTCCGGGTATTGCGGCTCTTCAGGATAAAGACTAAAATTCTTTTATAAAAAGAGGTAATATATTATGAATAAAGCAGTAAGAAAAGCAGTTATCGCAGGTAACTGGAAAATGAATAACACACCTGCTCAGACAACAGCTCTCATTAACGAAATGAAACCGCTCGTTGCTGACGCAGATTGCGAGGTTGTACTTTGCGTACCTTTCGTTGATGTTCCGGCAGCAGTTGAGGCAGCTAAGGGTTCAAATATTAAAATCGGTGCAGAGAATGTTCACTTTAAGGACAGTGGTGCTTTCACCGGCGAGGTAAGTGCGGATATGCTCCTTGAACTCGGCGTTGAGTATGTTGTAATCGGTCACAGTGAGAGAAGAACTTACTTCGGCGAAACCGATCAGACAGTTAATCTTCGTACCCTTAAGGCTCTGGAAAAGGGACTTAAGCCAATCGTTTGCGTCGGTGAAACTCTTGAGCAGAGAGAACTTGGTTATACAGAGACTCTCCTTAAGTTCCAAACAAAGATGGCTCTTACAAATGTAACTGCAGAGCAACTTAAAAATGTTATTATCGCTTACGAGCCTGTTTGGGCTATCGGTACAGGCGCTACCGCTACCGCAGACCAGGCAGACGAGGGTAACGGCTATGTTCGTGCCGCTATCGCAGAGGCTTACGGCGACGAGGCTGCACAGGGTGTTACAATTCAGTACGGCGGCTCAATGAACGCAGGAAATGCAGATGAACTTACATCAAAGGAGAATGTAGACGGCGGCCTTATCGGCGGTGCTTCTCTTAAGGCTCACGACTTCTCTGTAATCGTTAAAGCAGCATCTAAATAATTAAAATTTAAGCGTGTGGATTTATCTGCACGCTATTTTAGAATACTAATATAAGTATGAGGCATTCAAGAAGTAGGCTGAATTTCGTTTTCTTGAGAAGGAAGATGTATGTTGATACCTCGACTGAGCAAAAAACGAAAAACGCTTTGCCGACTTTGTAAAATAAAAATATGCTAAGCGTGGTTAAGCCTGCTTATCGGATGCCAAAGGAGATAATTAAAATGAAAAAAACTAATGTTTTATGCATAATGGACGGCTTCGGCCATAATAAAAATGACTACGGTAACGCTGTTGCCGCAGCAAAAAAGCCTAATATTGATATGCTTATGTCAAAGTACCCTTATACCTATATCGGTGCATCGGGTCTTAGTGTAGGACTTCCCGACGGTCAGATGGGTAACTCCGAGGTAGGCCATACAAATATGGGCGCAGGCAGAGTTGTTTATCAGGAACTTACCCGTATAACAAAGACTATCGATGACGGTGAATTTTTTGAAAATGAGGCTCTTGTTTCTGCTGTTAAAAAATCTGTGGAATCGGGTAATGCTCTTCACATTATGGGTCTTTTGTCCGACGGCGGCGTTCATTCGCATATCAATCATATTTTCGCTCTTGTTGAACTTGCAAAGAAACTCGGTCAAAATAAGGTTTATCTTCATTGCATTATGGACGGTAGAGATGTTCCTCCTACTTCCGGTAAAGATTATGTTGCCGAGGCTCAGGCAAAGATGAACGAAATCGGTGTTGGTAAGGTTGCAACCGTTATCGGCAGATATTACGCTATGGATAGAGATAATAACTGGGATAGAGTTAAAAAGGCTTACGACGCTTTGGTTTTCGGCGAGGGTGTTCAAAATACAGACCCTGTTGCTGCTGTTGAAAAGAGTTATGAAACCGTAGACGGCGACGGAAAGAATCTTACCGATGAGTTCATTCTTCCGACCGTTACACTCGAAAATGAGGGCAGAATTTCCGAGGGCGACTCCGTTGTGTTCTGTAACTTCCGCCCCGATAGAGCCAGAGAAATTACCCGTACTTTCGTTGACCCCGATTTTAGCGGCTTTGACAGAAAGTATTTCCCTGTAAATTATGTTTGTATGACTCAGTATGACGCTACTATGCCTAATGTTGATGTTGCGTTTAAGCCGCAGTCGCTTAAAAATACTTTCGGCGAGTATCTTGCAAATAACGGTATGACCCAGCTTCGTATCGCCGAAACCGAGAAATATGCTCATGTAACTTTCTTCTTCAACGGCGGCGTTGAGGCTGTAAACGAGGGCGAGGACAGAATCCTTGTTCCGTCTCCAAAGGTTGCGACTTATGACCTTAAACCCGAAATGTCCGCTTATGAGGTAAGCGAAAAACTTAATGCCGCAGTTCGCTCCGGTAAGTATGATGTTGTTATCGTAAACTTTGCAAACTGCGATATGGTAGGCCATACAGGCGTGTTTGATGCCGCAGTAAAGGCCGTTCAGGCTGTGGATGAATGTGTCGGCTCGCTCTATCAGGCTGTGCTCGATAACGGCGGTACTCTCTTTGTAACCGCAGACCACGGTAACGCAGACCAGATGAAAGAACCCGACGGCTCACCGTTCACCGCTCATACTACTAACGAAGTTCCGTTTATAGTATGTAATTGCGGCGATGTTAAATTTATGGACGGCGGTAAACTTTCAGATATAGTTCCTACTATGCTCGATGTTATGCATATGCCTCAGCCCGAGGAAATGACAGGCCATTCCCTTATCGTAAAGTGATTATAATATAAAAAATAAACAGCGGCTTGTTTCAAACCGCTGTTTTATTCATATATTTATGTATCTATATATTCATTTATTATATAGGCGAACATAATTCATCTTTAATGCTGTGTATATCAAATAACAGTATTGACAAATCAACACCATTTGATTATAATAAAAATAGATAAGGAGCTTGCCGATAGACGGTTAGCCCTCATCATTAAGTGATTATTGAAAATAACCGCTCATTATGTAGGGATTGGGCGGTTATTTTCTTTTTATGCTAAATTCTAATATTAGAAAAATCAATGTTATAATTGATGTTATTACTAAACAAAAGGAAAATAAATCCTGTAAAGTAATATACATAGCATCACCCCCTAATATTAAAATCAGAGGGTTGAACCCTCTGTATGTAAAGAGGGCTAACCGCCTACCGTTTTATGGTAGTTTTCCTTATCCGATAACAATTATATAATAATTGAACATTAGTGTCAAGAGTGTCAAGTGTAAATCATCAGCAAGATTCAAACGCCTCCCTTATTAAGGGAGGCGTTATTTTTCTGTTGCCCACTTTCTCTTTTGTTAATTTTGCACAAGTCTGTCATAAAATTGTAACCGGATTTGTTAACAAAAAATTAATTTTACTCTTGAAAAAAGGTTTAATATATGTTATCATATTTCGGTAAATATGGGTGTATTGCGTCAATTTGTCCGAAAACTCTCTCGGCGTGTAAGAGTTTTGCTCTTGGTCAGGCATGATAAATCATTTTGTTCGGTTGCACCGCTTACATATTCCTTATTTCTATATTTTGGGGAAAATATTTTTATGGAGGAGATTTAGATGAAAAAAATGTTTAAGAAATCTATTGCAATGCTTATTGCAGTTCTTATGGTTATTTCGGCTATGCCATTCACAGCTATAACTGCATTTGCCGATACTGCAAGTGATAAAGCATACATTAAAGAGAATTATAAAAACGGTGCTCCTGAGTATGCAACAACGACGACTACTAACGGTAGTCAACTTTCAAATCATGCTAACTTTATGAATAACATTATTGTTACTGGTTCTTGGGGACAACGTTCGTTTGATTCGATATCTGATTATTCAGATAATGCTTCTACAAAGATTGGTCTTTTAGTTCATGGTCTTGATAGCGTAGTTGCTATTTATGATGGTACAAATAATGCTGTTAAAATACCTGTTATTTTTGAGTGCAACCAAAATGGTGAAAAGTACGGTGTATCGAACTATGTTGGTTTTGACCACGTTGCATTAAATAATGGCGGACAGTTTTCGTTAGGCCAAGATATGTGGACTCGCTCATCGGGTTGGACTAATTTCGATGATAACTCTGATAATTCTCATGACTTTTCATCAAATGTATCAACTAATATAAATCGTGCGGAAAGTTCAGCATCACAAAGATTCCAAGCAACTTCAAGCCAGAATAAACAATGGAAGAACTATATTAAGTTCACCCCGGATGATTCCTTTAATTCAACTTATTATGCTTCCCTTACTAGTTTAGGCTATAATGTGCAAGTTGACTTCTCTTGGTCATGGTGGTCTTTTGGCACACAGTGGGGTAATCATAGCAACTATGTACGTAATACAAATGCTGCTGTTAACTATAAAGTTATTAACTATGCTCCTCTTAAGGAAATCATGAACAGCCAGGAGTTAAAGGATACTTTTGAAAAGGTTTCTGCTAACGAAAGCAATTATAATTCGGCTGATGTAGCTAAGTATTATGCAGCCGTAGCAGCTCTTTTCAGATTCCACCTTACAAATGGACTTACAGTTGATACAGTTTCAACAAAGGCAGCTGAAATGAAGTCTTTGGTTGATAACTACAACGCTGTTAAGAATATTAAGGAAATTCCTAAACATACTTATACTTTTGTAAAGACTAACGGTGAAAAAGTTACTTTTGAGGCTAAAGATGATTCAACAGCTTATTCATGGGCAGTGACAGAAGGCAATGTTCCTAACACAAAAAGTACTGATAAAAAGCCATATGATAATAATCAGCACAAGTGGACAGAATATTCTTGGCCGACTACTGCCACTGATTATACGTTTACAGAAGTAGGCACTGATAAGTTTGAAAAGCATAATATTGACCATGGTAAATGCACGATATGCGGATATACTGCATTTGACCTTACTGCTTATGATGCAGCAAACAATGTAGTGCTTAACAGAATTACAAACGAAAAAGATATGTACACAGATGAGTCATTTGCTAAATATAAGGCTGCAGTTCTACCTCATCTTAGCAAACAAAACGAGTTTACTTCTCAGGACGAAGTAAACGCTGCTACTTATGCAATCGTTTCTGCCGATGTTCTTCTTCAAAAGAAGAGCATTACAATTAAGTTTGTTGTAGAAAAAGAGGACGGTACATCATTTACAAAAGATTCGAAAACTGCTGACTGGGGTAATAGTGTAAATCTTGATACACAGAGCAATTATGTATCAAAGTGGACAATTACCGTAAATGGCGTAACCTCTAAGATAGATTCTAATGCTACGGCTATCGACCATGTTGCAACAGAGGACGCAACAATCACCGCTTACGTATCAAACGATGAGACCGAGACTGTTAAGTATTCTAAGGTTACTTTTCTTGGTAAGAACAGCGCAGTTGTAGGTATTAAATATGTTGCCGTAGGTACAACTGTTGAAACAAATACATTGCTCACCGCTCCTGCAATTCCGTTCTATGAAAACGGTAAGTGGGACAAGGCTGAAATCACAGCAGACGGTTCCGACATTACAGTAAGAGCAACTTATGTTCCAAAAGCCGGAGACAAGAACAAGTGTGGTATTCACTTTAAGGGTGATACAAAGTACTATAACTATGACAGTTATGTATATCTCTTCAATGCAGACAAGAGCAAAAAGTATGCTATGTATGCCGATGCAGATGAAACACAGCTTATCACATACTTTGACGGTGTAGACTTCTATGCTCCTCGCCGTGACAATCTTTACATTAAGGAAGTTACCGATACTTCCGCAATGACTGCAACAATCGGCTTTACCGGTTCTTACAAGCAGGACACAACATCATCATTTAATGTTAAGTTCTGGCTTCCCGAGGGTGCAACTCTCGTTGAGACAGGTGTTGATTTGGTTGCAAAATTCCCTAACGGAACAGTAAAGAGCGCTCACGACAGAGCTACAAAGTTCAGCGAGCGTAACGAGTATACATATTCCGCTAAGTTTGGCGAGAGCAAAAAGACAATCGAGTTCAAGCCGTATCTCATATATGAGAAGAATGGCGAAACAACAACAGTTTACGGTGCTTCACAGACCGTAGAGTATTAATTGAGGGAGGATAATATAATGGCAAAGTTTGAATCACCCGAGATTAATGTAGTATTGTTCTCGGACTCAGAGGTTATTACCACATCGAGCGGCGGTTATTCCGAAAACGAAAATGAAGGCAATCATACCGGTTGGTCATATAATTCGGTTACCGGCGGCGCCGACGGCGATTTCCCGCTTTAATAAAAAAATTTCAGCTCCTCACCCGAGGAGCTGTTTTTTTGCCTCCATTAATAAGGGAGGTGGCACACCGTCAGGTGTGACGGAGGGATTTACCTAACGGTTTAGAACAGCGTTCGCCGGAAATTCTTCACCAAAGTATTGACAAATCAACACCGTTTGACTATAATAAAAATAGATAAGGAGCTTACCGATAGACGGTTAGCCCCTATAGTAAGAAGAAGTAATCGTCCTACTGTTTGGAGCTGTGAGGGCGGTTACTTCTTTTTTATGCTAAATTCTAATATTAGAAAAATCAATGTTATAATTGATGTTATTACTAAACAAAAGGAAAATAAATCCTGTAAAGTAATATACATAGCATCACCCCCTAATATTAAAATCAGAGGGTTCAACCCTCTGTATGTAAAGAGGGCTAACCGCCTACCGTTTTATGGCAGTGTTCCTTATCCGATAAAAATTATATAATAATTGAACATTAGTGTCAAGTATAAACCATAAGCAAGATTCTAAAGTCATCAAAAAAAATTCCACCTTGATTTTATAGTATTAACAATATCAAATTAAAATTTCCTATTGCAATATTGAACTCTATGTTGTAAAATTAAAGAAAAAGGGGTTTTATTATGTCACAGGTTTATACTCTCACATCACCGAGAAACGAGAATGTTTTTATTCATGTTATGCCGGGTCATTTTATTTCGGCTAACAATCATATTAACTATTATGTCGGAACATCGGACATTAAGCACAATATCAAGGTTTCGTCCGATGCGGCAAAACTTATGGCAGAATATTATATTAAAAACAGTATTGATGTAGATACCGTGCTTTGCCTTTACGAGACTCAGGCACTCGGTGCATACCTTGCAGAGCAACTTGCAGCGCCCACTATGCTCTCTCCTAATCCCGACAGCACCGTTTATGTTGTCGGAAGCGAATATGATGCAGCCGGAAACCTCATATTCCGTGATAATCTTCGCCGAATGATTTACGGCAAGAACGTGCTTATTCTTATCTCTTGTATCACCTCGGGTCGAACCGTTGAGCGTGCTACCGAGAGCGTAAAGTATTACGGCGGAAAGGTTGCAGGCATTTCCTCGGCATTTTCCATGCAGAGCAAAATTAACGGCGTGCCGGTTGACACACTGTTTTCTACTTCCGATATTCCGGGATATATCTCATATCCCTCTCACGATTGTCCGCTTTGCCAAAAGGGAGTTGCGGTTGATGCAATAAGCAACGGCTACGGATATTCAAAGATATAGTATTGACAAATTATAATTATTTGTTATAATATATTTACTGAAAATTAAACAGTACCCTTAAAGACTGCGAAGCAGAAAAAGACCTTATGTCGGCGTCAGAGAGTCGGTGGACGGTGTGAACCGACGGAAGATATATGGTGTATAACTCCCTGCCGAGTCGCCGTACCGAATAGAAATTAATAGGTGCGAGCCGTGTAACTGCGTTATCGGTTGAGACATTGATAGATGTCAAAGGGCGGCATTTGCTGCTGAAATAGGGTGGTACCGCGTATATTACGCCCCTATACTTAACAGGTGTAGGGGATTTTTTATATCCTTTGCACACATTGAAAGGAGAACTTAAAATGAACGAAGGTTACAAAAAGTATGTCGGCTTCAAGCCGATTGACATTCCGGACAGGCAGTGGCCGAACAAGCAGATCACAAAGGCGCCGATTTGGTGTAGCGTTGACCTCAGAGACGGCAATCAGGCGCTCGTTGACCCGATGAATTTGGAGGAAAAACTCGAATTTTTTAAGACGATTATCGATGTCGGAATTAAGGAAATCGAGGTAGGTTTCCCGTCGGCGAGCGAGACGGAATACGAGATTTTGAGAACACTTATTGACGGCGGATATATCCCCGATGATGTTACGATTCAGGTTTTGGTGCAGGCAAGAGAGCACCTTATCAAAAAGACCTTTGAGGCTATTGACGGTGCTAAAAATGTTATTGTGCATTTTTATAATTCAACCTCGACTCTTCAGAGAAAGGTTGTATTTAAGACCGATATGGACGGCGTAATCGACATTGCCGTTAACGGTGCAAAGTTGATTTATGAGCTTACCGAGCAAGAGAAGAAGCGTAATCCCGATATGAATATTCGCTTTGAATATTCTCCCGAGTCATTCACAGGCACCGAGATGGACAACGCTGTTGAAATTTGTCGCAGAGTTATGGAAGAACTCCATATCACAAAGGAAAATCCGATTATACTCAACCTGCCCTCAACCGTTGAAGGCTCTACTCCTAACGGCTATGCAGACCAGATAGAATATTTCTGCCGTCATTTGCCGAACAGAGAAAATGCTATTATTTCGCTTCATCCTCACAATGACAGAGGCACGGGCGTTGCCGCCGCAGAACTCGGACTTCTTGCAGGCGCAGACAGAATTGAGGGCACTCTTTTCGGAAACGGCGAGCGTACGGGCAATGTTGATTTGGTTACGCTTGCACTTAATATGTGGACTCAGGGCGTTGATCCGAAACTTGATTTCCATAACATTAACGATATTAAAGAAGTTTACGAGCGTTGCACAAAGATGAGTGTTCCGCCTCGTCAGCCGTATGCAGGCGAACTTGTGTTTACCGCATTTTCGGGTTCACACCAGGACGCTATTAATAAGGGCAAGATGTATATGGACGAGAGCCGCTCCGACTTGTGGGAAGTACCGTATCTGCCTATCGACCCGGCAGATGTCGGCAGAGAATACGAGCCGATTATTCGTATTAATTCTCAGTCAGGCAAGGGCGGCACGGCATTTATTCTTGCAAACAACTATGGCATTAAGATGCCTAAGGCTATGCATCCCGAATTCGGTGCAGTGGTTCAAAAAGCATGCGACGAGAAGGGCAAGGAACTTACTGCCGATGAAATTTTTGACTTGTTCCAAAAGGAATACAGAAATGTAAACGGCCCTTACAGACTTGCCAACTATAAAATTACTGAGGAGAAAAACGAGGAAGAATACCTTACCAAGGTTCATTTCAGCGGCACTCTTAAGTACAAGGATAATGAGCCGGTAGTCATTGAGGGCGTTGGCAACGGTCCTGTTGCGGCATTCTGTGACGCTATGAACAAGACCCCGCTCAGGGAATATCAGTTTATTGATTACGATGAGCATGCTATCTCTGTCGGCTCGGATTCAAAGGCTATCAGTTACATTCATCTTAAAACGCCGCAGGGCAAGGATATATTCGGTATCGGCGTAAGCCATAATATCGGCTACGCTTGTATGAAAGGTATCATCTGTGCTATTAACCGTGACCAAAAGGACACAATGCGTGACGATACAATGCCGGGCATATTTGATGTTTGCTAATGGAGGAGAATATGAAGAATTATAAAATTACCGTATTAAAGGGTGACGGAATCGGACCCGAAATAGTTGACGAATGTATTAAGGTTTTGGACAAGGCGGGGGAGAAGTTCGGTTTCAAATTTGATTACAACTATCAACTCCTCGGCGGTTGTGCCATTGATGCAACGGGCGTTCCTTATCCCGAAGAAACCGCAAAGGCTTGCAAGGCGAGCGACGCAGTGCTTCTCGGTGCAGTAGGCGGACCAAAGTGGGACAGTCAGCCGGGTAACAACAGACCCGAAAAAGGACTTCTTGCAATTCGTGAGGATTTGGGTCTTTTTGCAAATCTTCGTCCGGCAAAAATTTTTGCTCCGCTTAAGAGTGCTTCTCCGATTAAAGAGGAGATTATCGGCGATGGCTTGGATATTCTTATCGTGCGTGAACTTACAGGCGGTATATATTTCGGCGATCGTGGAACATACGAGGAAAACGGAGTTGTCGGCGCATACGATACAGAGAGATATACATATCCCGAGATTAAGCGTATTGTTAAAGCAGGATTTGAGTATGCTATGAAAAGGGAAAAGAGACTTACTTGCGTTGATAAAGCTAATGTGCTCGACTCCTCAAGACTTTGGAGAAAGATTATGGAGGAGACGGCAAAGGATTATCCCGAGGTTGAGGTTTCTTATATGTATGTTGATAACTGTGCTATGCAACTTGTGCGTAATCCTAATCAGTTTGACACTATCGTTACATCAAATATTTTCGGCGATATTCTCTCCGACGAGGCTTCTATGATTAGCGGTTCAATCGGTATGCTTGCTTCCGCTTCTCTTGCAGAGGGAACGTTCGGACTCTATGAGCCTATTCACGGCTCCGCTCCGGATATCGCAGGTCAGGGCAAGGCTAATCCGCTTGCAACTATTCTTTCGGGTGCAATGATGCTCCGCTATACCTTTGGCGAAAGCGAGGCGGCAGACGCCATAGAAAAGGCTGTTGATGTCGCTCTTACTAAGGTGAGAACTCCCGATATTTACGAGGACGGCTTTGAGGCTGTAAATACTCAGCAGATGGGCGATACGGTAGCGTCTCTTCTGTAAAATAAACTAAATAACATAAAAAACTCACTCTTTCCGCTTATTGGATTGAGTGAGTTTTTGTTATGCGTGTTATTTTTTTCTTAGTTTCCTTTCAATTCGTATTGCGGTCGGAGTTATCGCAAGCCCTGCCTGCGAGGTTTCTCTCAGACATGTAGGTATTGAGCAGCCTATCGAGTACATAGAGTCGATTACCTCGTCAATCGGTATTACGCTTTTTATTCCCGACAGTGCCATTTGCGCTGCGACTGCGGCATTCGTTGCTCCTGCCGCATTTCGCTTTATGCATGGCACTTCTACCAGTCCTGCAACCGGGTCGCATACAAGTCCCAGCATATTCTTCAGTGCAAGAGCGGCGGCGTTCGCTATGCAGTCGTTGCTGCCGCCCTCAAGATATGCGAGTGCTCCTGATGCCATAGCCGATGCTGTGCCTATTTCTGCCTGGCATCCGCCCTGAGCGCCGCTGATAGATGCGTTTTGCGCTATGACATTGCCGATTCCCGAGGCGGTGAATAATGCTTTAATCAGCTTGTCCTCGTCGGTACCGAATATATTTTCGTACGCTATAAGTACACCCGGGATAATACCGCAACTTCCTGCCGTAGGTGCGGCAACTATTCTCTTCATACACGCATTACTTTCCGCTGTTTTTACTGCATACTCAACTGCACTCGATAAAAAATCGCCGAGGAGATTTTTATCGTGTTTTTCGCTGTATTTTTTCAGCAATTCGCCTGCACCGCCTGCCATTTTGCCTGAGGATACTGCGTCTTTGTCATATTCGGCGACCGTCTGTTTCATAACCGAATACATTTTTTTCACATCTTCAAAGGTTTCTTTTTTTGACAAAAGCGTTTCACTGACCTGCTCGTCTAATACGACCTGCCAAATTTCACATTTTTCCTTTTTGCATATATTCAAAATTTCTTTTACAGAATTGTATGGCATATTTATTCCTTCTTATTTTCCGAGATATGACACCTTCATTATTCCGTCTAAATCTCTGATGTCATTTAATGTCTTGTTCTCTATTTCTTGGTCGCATTCCGCTATGAGTACGGAATTTTTGCCTCTCGATGCTCTGTATAGATGCATCTGTGCTATGTTGATTTTCGCCTCAAACAGTACTTCTGATACTTTTGCAACCATTCCCGGAACATCCATATTGCTTGCAATCAGGGTAGGGTAGTCTCCTGAAATATTTGCGGGCAGTCCGTCAATCTGCGCTATGTTTATGATTGAGCCGCCGAGAGATTCTCCGATTACCTCCAGTTCCTTGCCGCTTTCGCCTGTAAGTTTCAGCAGTACGGAGTTCGGGTGTGCCTCTTTCAGTTTCGCTTCGCCTATTGTAAATTTAAGTCCCTGAGCCTTTGCAATTTCAAACGAATCGGGTATTCTCGCATCGTCGGGTGTCATTCCGAGCAGTCCCGCAACTATTGCCTGCGGAGTTCCGTGTCCCTTTCCCGTGAGCAAAAATGAGCCGTAAAGCTCAATGTCCGCAGTCACTATTTTTTCGCCCATCAGTTTGCGGCAGACATAGCCTATTCTTACTGCTCCTGCGGTGTGCGAACTCGATGGTCCGACCATAACGGGTCCGAGTATTTCAAATATATTCATATGATTTCTCCCGACAAATATAAAGGCGGCGGTACGAAAGCACCGTCGCTCTTTATTATCATAATACATATTCGGTCAATTTTCAATACCTATTTGTCAGACTTCTTCTTTTCTCTGAGTCCCTTGAAAAAATCGGAGAGCATCTTTCTTGCCTCATCTTGCATAACACCCGAAACTATCTCGGGTTTATGGTTATAAGGGAGAGAATTAAAGTCAACCACTGAGCCGAAACTGCCCGCTTTTAGGTCGCTTGCTCCGTAATAAACGGTTTTAATCCTTGAATTGATTATCGCACCGGCACACATGGGGCACGGCTCAAGCGTTACATACATATCGCACTCCCATAGCCTCCAGCCGCCGAGCGTTTTGCAGGCATTGTCTATCGCTTCTATCTCTGCGTGATAAAGCGCATTCTTGCCGTATTCCCGTCTGTTTCGCCCGGTGCCGACAATTTCGTCGCCTTTCACTATTATCGCACCTACGGGAACTTCTCCCTCTGCGGCGCTAATCTTTGCGAGTTCGAACGCTTTTTGCATAAACTGAATTTGCATATCACACCTTTGTTACATACTGCGAGGTGAGATAAAGCAGTATTGCAAACGGCAGAGCCAGACCTGGAAGCACGCAAAGTACCTTTGTTCCAAAACTGTTGTCATACGGATTTTTGGGCTTTTTTTCGAATTTGAAAGATTTGGTTGCGGCGAGATAGATAAGCCCCGCAATTCCCAAAACACCCCAAATGTAGAATAAAATGCCTGTAACGGTTTCTCCCGCTTTCTCATTTGCGGCAAATTCTATTATCGTCTTTAGCACGGACATTCCGTTGTTTAATCCGTGAATGAGCATCGGGATAAATATGTTGTTTGTTTTAATTGTGATATATGCCAGCATAATGCCGAGCGTAAAAGCAAAAACAAACTGTATAACATTTCCGTGCATTAAGCCGAAAATTATGCTTACAACGAATACTGCAAAGCCGCTTCCGTATTTTTTGAGCACGCCGAGCGTACAGCATCTGAGTGAAAATTCCTCGATAATCGCAGGGATAATCGCAGTGGAAATCACTATCATAACGCAGGTGATAATGTCCTGCGGACCGTCATATTCGCTCTGGCTCAGTTTATAGCCGAACAGATTTTTTGATATATTCATTATGGCGCTTGTCATTATGTTTGCCAAGAGACAAAATGCCATACCGAGCGAAACCCAAGCCGCCGCTTTCAGTCCCGAAACCTTTTTGGTCGGAACAAGCGGAGCTATAAAGTTTTTCTTCAAAATTACCGCAAGCAGTGAAAACGGAACCAGCATGGAAAATAAATGCACAGCCACAACATTAAAGGCATATTGCATAAGCGGCGAGGATTCGTATGCGTCTTTGAGTCCGAGCATACTCAGCATTCCGACCGATACCGTTTGCAAAAGCAGGTATACAATCAGCGTTGTTCCCAGCGCAACTCCTACCAAAAGCAGTTCCTTTTTTTGCTTTTTTCTCTCGCTTAAAACCTTTGCACGGTATATCATATACTGCTGTTGTTCGTATGCATACTGATAATACTGCGGCGGCATTTGAGAATTGAAATTATTTTGGTTGTTATTGTTCATTTAATAAGGTGTCCTTTGTATAATTTAGAGCGTTTTCGCTATTTCTTTTATGTAAGATTTAAGCTGCTCTTTAACTTCGGGATGATTCAGACCTACTTCTATGTTAGCCTGAAGTATTCCGAACTTGTTACCCATATCGTATCTTGTTCCGTCATAGTCTACTGCGATGACGCCGTCTCTTTTCGCTATGGCTTTCATAGCATCGGTAAGTTGCAATTCTCCGCCCGCACCCTTTGGCGTGTTTTCCAAAATGTCAAAGATGTCAGGGGTCAGGATAACTCTGCCGAGAATAGAGAAGTTTGATAAAATTTCCTCTTTTTTCGGCTTTTCAATCATATCGTTGCATATATAGTTGTTGCCATCAAGGTGTTCTACTGCAAGCGAGCAGTATTTCATTACATTTTCCGTCGGCACTTCTTTGACGCCGACAGCACATTTTGAGTATTTGTTGTAAGCGTCGATGAGTTGTTTCGTAACGGGGTTTTCGCTGATGATTACATCGTCGCCGTACAGCACGGCAAACGGCTCGTTGCCTACAAATGACTTGGCGCATAATACGGCATGACCGAGTCCGCCGGTCTCTTTTTGCCTGAGAAAATATATGTTTCCGAATTTTGAGCATTGCTTAACGGAGTCCAAAATATCTTTTTTGTCCGACTTGCCCTCAAGTTTTGTCTCCAGTTCAAAAGCATGGTCGAAGTGGTCCTCAATCGCTCCTTTTCCTCTGTTTGTGATGATGAGCACTTCCTCTATTCCGCTGTTGAATGCCTCCTCAACAATATACTGAATAGCCGGCTTGTCAACTATGTTGAGCATTTCCTTAGGTACTGCCTTTGATGCGGGCAATACTCTTGTGCCCAGTCCTGCTGCCGGAATTATCGCTTTTCTTATTTTTTTCATATTGTTTCTCCCGATAATTTATAAATAAGTTATAAGAATATACATAATAAAATATGCCAAAAACGGCGCAAACAGAGTAACTCCGCCTTTGTTAGCAAGGTACATACGCCTCATTTGAGTTTGGTCGAGTTCTCTATCCTGATTGAAAAATAAAGCCGTTTGTGAAAAACTTGCACCCTCGTCAAGTTGTTGAGTTACATTTTTGATAATATTTGCTACCGTACCTTTATAGAAGTAATCTGCAAATATCGCTTCGATTATTCTTAGCACAAGCAGTATTCCCAAAATGATGTATACTATTTTTTGAGCGTTTATTGCGTCCGATGTCGTAAGCAATTTTTGTGCGTCGGCTGTGCTTATGCCCGATGGGTTAGAGGCGTATTGCGTTACAAAATCCTGAACTGCCGATACATATTTCGGTGCAAATTTTAATATGAACGCCTCTCCCGCAATTATGCTCGTCATTGCAAGGCAGAAGAAGGCAGCACCCTGCTTATACATTTTTCTAAACAGAAGATAGAACGAGCCGAAGAAAAATGCCGCCCAGTTCCAGCCTGCTTTTTTCTTAGTCTTTGATTGTTTCTTAAATATCTGAATGAATCTTGAGATGTTCGTTCTCACCGTTGCGGCAATGTCCGCAATGCTGAGGCCGTCTATCGTGCCTTTCATCTTATAAAGACTTTCATCAACCTGAATAGTCGGGATTGAAAAGAAACCGCCGTCGGTATTATTGTCGGTGCTTGCTTGTTTCTTCTCTTGCGCCTCTTTTTTAGCCTGAGCAACGAAATCGTCATCGGGAGAATAGTAATAGTCTCCGCTGTATTCGCCCTCAAAACTTTTGGCTGTTTCTTTTTGTTCTTCGGTTTTCTGCTTCTCTTTTTCGCTGTCAATAAAACCGTAGCCGCTTTTGTGCAGTCCTTGGTTTACGCAATGTCCTGTCAGTTTGTAGCATTCTCTGTGATGAGGTGTGCCGCATTCCGGGCAGACAACTATGTCGTCTCCGTCATTAAATTGCTTATTGCAGACGGGACATTTATATTTTTTGTAATCCGGCATATATAGCCTCCTGATATTATTCTTCTTTTATTATACTTATATAATCATAAAAAATCAATTATTTAGTGAAGAATAAGTTAATAGTTTATAAATGTTTTTCTTTTATTTACGGTTTGCACTTTGAGCAGGGAGAGTAGCCGTTATTTATAAGACTGTCTCTGTGGCCTGTGTAGGTCTTTTTGTTTTCTGCTTTGATGCTCTTTGCGTCGGAGCAGGTTTCTTTGTGAAATTTTCTTGTGCTTGTGTTGACGATAAAGGTTTGCTTTTCATCATCGCTGTCGTTCGTTGAATCGCTTTCGCCTATGTATTCGCTGTCGCCGGTCTGATAGTCTATTTTTATCTGCGGCTGAACATTGTAGCAGTATACATTAAAGCATATGCCCACTCCGTTGTCTTCGACGCTCATTGCTTCTATTTGCACTCCTCGTGCGAGAAGTTCGTCATCCTTGAATTTGGGCGTAACTCTGTATAGCACATGATTGCCTGAATTTTTTACATATTCCGCAACTTTTTCCTCAAACGGCAGCATACCTTCTACATTGAGATATCTTGTGCCTGTAATCAGGTTGCGCTCGTTTGCGTTTTCCGCAGTAAGTTGATAGCCGATTAAATGACAGCGGTTATAAAGATATTTTCCGTCTACGCAGTCGTATTTAACCGTGTGCCAGCCCGTAGGCTTAACAGAGCCGATTGCACCTCTCTCGTTTGTCGGCATAAGTTCCTTTGAGATATTTGCAAAGCAGACTGTGCATCTCCCGAGTTCGTCCAAATCTCCGTAGGTTTCAAACGATTCGCTGTATTTGCTTACATCAAAATCGGGTCTGTTGCCGTTTATTTCAATGTAAGGCGATGAGGAGTATTCGGGTATTTCGTCTATCGTTATCGTCGACGAAGTGCTTTCCTTTGCGATGCTGAGATTTTCGCTTACCGCCGTGTATGCCGAGCAGGAGCACAGCATTAACACTGCAAGCAGCAGGCTTAGTATTTTTATGCCGTATTTTTTCATTTTCTTTTCATCCTTGGTTTGTGTTATTTATATAATAGCATATGATTTGATTTATAGCAATTTTGATTTTTTGCTTTTTATTTCCGCAGTGATTACTATGCACCCCAGTATAAGCACCAGCGAAAAGCCGTAACCCACACTGCTTATTTTCGGCGTGGCATACGCTATGTTGCCGAATACTTGTTCGGTCTCGGGGTGAAGCAAAGCATATGCTTTTCCCGGGAAAAAGGCAATAATCGCACCGACGCACCTGCTTAAAAACAGTTCGCCGTATTTCATACCGAATTCATTTACGATTCCCATAATTTGTATATGAATGCAAAGCCCCGAAAAGCACATAAAAAAGCACAGATAAGCAGGGGACAGGGCAGTGGTTTGGCTGAATACTCCGTTTGTTATTTCAAAAAGCGGAAAATATATTGACGGTATTTTTATTATTTCGCAAACGGAAGAAAAAAATATAATACAGCAACTCATTATCAAAATGCTTTTTGCGCTTAAATTTACCGACAGACAAAAGGCGTCCGATAGATTAATATTGCTTTCTTGCAAGTTGTTTTTGCTCTTTTCGTTCCTATAAAAAAGTCCCTCTATGAATGCTATCGTGAGCGATGAAAAAATACAGCAAAAAAATACGAACCACCCTGTTTTGAAATTATCGTTATAAAGCGAACCGACCGCATTCACGGAAAACGCAAGTCCCGGTGAAATGTTAAAATGCATTATTCTTCTCGCCTGTGCAGCGCTGATCAGTCCGTCTCTGTAAAGTTCTCTTGTCAGTACGGCACCGGTGGGATAACCGCCTGTGAGTCCGAAGATAATTGCCGCACTTGATGAAGGCGGCAGGTGAAATATTTTTGCACTAAGAGGTGCAAATACTCTGTTTATTATGTTTGAAAATTTTGATTTTGACAGGGTTGAAGTCAGTATCATTATCGGCAGGAGAGAGGGTATGATTATATTTGCGCAGAGGTCGCTGCCTTTGATTGCACCCGCTTTTGCTCTTGATGAATAAATAATAAGTATTGCCGTTAATACCAGCACCGCCGAGCCCGAGAGTACTGTTTTTATCTTTTCTTTCATTAATATCACCAAGAAATTATACGAGATAAAAAGAAAAAGTAGACTCATAAAAGCCTACTTTTTTAAGTTACAATCCTGTTATTTAACTAACTCGTTTGCGTTATTTATCAGCATATCGAGTGTATCGGGAGAACACTTTTTAAGTATCTCCTTTATTCCCGATTCATACTCGGGCGGTCTTGTGTTCATATTGTGTGCGTCCGAGCCCATCAGATAAATATATCCCGAGTCGAGAAGTTTTAATAAATGCTTCTTTATTTTTCTCGGCGAGTCGGAAAAAGAACTTATGTTTACCTGAGTTATACAACCCATATCAATGTAACTGCCAAGCCTTTCGGTGTCCTCCATAAGCGCCGGGTATCTTTCTATGTGGGCGAGTATCGGTCTTGCACCGTAGTCGCAGTATAGGTTCATCAGTCTGTCGTATGTCTTTTCTGAAAAACTGCTTGAAAACGGGTGCTCAATTAATATGTATTGCGAGTTTGCAATTTTTAATTCGTCAAGGCTTTTGTTGTTAAAAAGATAGTCGCTTATGTATACTTCTGCCGCAGGAATAAGTTCGGGACTTCCGCTCGGCAACGCAGAGAGTAAGAGGTTAAACGCTTTGTCTCTGCGACGTAAAAAATCGTCAAGCGATATTGTGTCCGAATAATAGTGAGGCGTTAGAATAATCTTTGTCACACCCTGCTGTTTTAATCTGTCAATCATTTTCAGTGAGGTTTCGACATCCTTTGCACCGTCATCTATTGAGGGCATTATATGGCAATGTGTTTCTACCAGATTGTTTAGTACCATTTATTTATCACCGCTGATTATTTTCTGTTCATCGGACCGTAGCCGTAGCCTTGATTGTATCCGCCGTAACTGTCATATCCTCCGTAGCCTCTGTCATATCCGTAACCGTAGTTACCGTAGCCGTATGAGCCGTATGAACCGTAGCCGGTTTCGTGCGAATAACCCGAATATCCTCCGTACGAGCCGTATGAACCGTAAGAGCTCTTGTATTTTCCGTAGCGGTAGCGTCCGTATTTTCCGTAGCCGTATTTTGAATGGCTCGTTTCCACAAAGTTTACAATGAAGCCCAAAATCTTTGCATCAATGAATTCTAGTGCTGATACGGTTCTTTGAATATCGGGGTGGGTGGATTGGTTTGAACGAACTACCAAAACAACGCCGTCGCTTTCTCTGATAATCGGAAGTGCATCTGATACAATATTAATCGGCGGTGTGTCTATGATAATGTAGTCAAAGTCGTTGCTTATTTCTTTAAGAAAATCAGCCATAGGCTCACTGCCCAAGATTTCCGCAGGGTTCGGCGGAATTGAACCTGAGCACAGAATTGAAAGATTCTCAAATTCCGTAGGGTGAATAACCGAGAATAAGTCTATCTTTTCCGTTTTGCTTGAACCTACTTTAGAGTTGAGATAATTTGTAAGTCCCGGAGAATTCGGCACGGAAAAGTAGTGATGAATTTTCGGTTTACGCAAATCGCCGTCGATAAGCAGTACTTTTTGGTCGGCTTGAGCAAAGGTGATGGCGAGATTGATTGTTGTGGTGGTTTTTCCCTCGTTTGGAGCGGAAGATGATATGACTATGGTTTTGCAACCTTTTTTCATAACCGAGAACATAATATTCGTTCTTGCGCTTTTGTATGCCTCTTCAACCTTGAACTTAAGGGCGGGGTCCATATTTGTGTTGTTTTGGATAAGCTGACGGGAGGACGAATTTGTGTTCATATCACGTTTGTTTTTCTTAGCCATATTATTCATCTCCTTTCACGGCATAGCTGTTGGGCTTTGCCTTTTCGCTGTTTGATGAACCCTTAACTTCAAAACTCGGTATATTTCCGAGAACCGGAATGTCGTATTTTTCGATAAGTTCCTCACTCGAGTGAACTCTGACATCAAGCATATTTCTGAGGATGATATATGCCGCAGCGATAACAATTCCTATGATTGCACCGATTATGCATTTCTTTATATATCCCGGATTTCCTGCTGCCGAGGCTTTTGCTGGTCTGTCCTCTACACTTGCATTGATTAAACCGTTGTTTGTGTTTGCCATCATCTTGGGCACGGTGGTCTCGAGTTGGTGTGCTATTTCGTACGAGAGGTCTGCGCTGTCCGTTGTAACGGTAACCTTGAACATAGCGGTGTTCTCCACTCCCTCTATGGTCATTGCGTTCTTGACGGTTGAACCTGCATAACTTGAACCTGTCCTGTCGTTCAAATCCTGCGCCACCTGGGAGGTGAACTCGTTGGTTCCCATAATCTCGATGTATGTATCGAGCATCTTCATGGCATAGTTCATTTTGCTTGTGTTGCTTGTTCTTGCCTGGTCGGCGCTGGAAGAAGTGTTTGACTCTCTCAACTCGTTGTCCGTGTCGGTTGCGTAAGCAAGAAATTCAATCGTAGATGTGTAAGTTTCCTTTGTGAAATTTGCGGTGTAAAAAACGCCGAGCAAAACTCCTATCAGTGCAAATAAAACTATAACCTTCCACTTGCGAAGCAGAGCAGTCAGTATTTTTTTGATGTTTTCATCTATGTTCATACTTTTTCTCCGATCATCATTTTTAATCAGTATATATAATACTTGATTAATTTATATTTGTCAATGAATTGTTATTATTTATCAATAATTATTATGTACTAATTAATATTGACAAATTTGTCGTTTTGGATAATAATAAACAGTGAATTATGCCGATGCAGGGTTTACTCCGCCAAGGCAGGTCTATATCAAATAAGGAGAACTTTAATGAGCAACAAATCAGTTATGCCTGTTTGGGGTCCGTATTCAAAAAAGTATATGGGAATATCCCGAGTAATGGGCGATTTGAAAAATAAAAGCGGTTTAACCTCTGCCGATGCGGTGCGTTTTGATTTTACGGTACACCCGACTGTGTGGAATTCCTCAACCCCCGTACCGAATGTAACCGTTCCGTCCTCGTATCATCTGTGGAAATGCTCCGAGGATTATACCTTTTATTCCTACCGCTACGAACTTATGTGGAAAGATATGGTTTATGCGGATGTGTCTTTTTCAAAGATAAATGACGAGGCTTATCTTGCAAGGGTCGAGTTTGTAAATAACACCGACCTTTCGCAAAATACGGTGCTGAATCTTTTTTCTTCCCTTGAATTCCCGAACGGCAAGGAATATTATATCGATTCAAAAGGCAAGAAATTCAATCTTGTAAAAGCAAATGATTATAACGAATATACCTACACAAAAATCAGACCGTGGGAAAACGAAACTCCCGACGGTATGTTCAGAGGTATGTTTAAGAGCGAGGAATTTTATCTCGGTTACGGCTTGGGCGACAGATGCGATAACGCTCATGTTCACTATCTTAATCTAAAACCGTTCGGCTGTGAAAAAGGCGACAGGGTATCGTATTCTCTCTCCGATGAGGGAATAGAAAATCCAATCTTGCTTCTCAGATACAAAACCGTTACCGACGGCGATGCGGTGTTTACCGTCAACGGCAGGAGAGTTATTTTCCCTCACAGCGATGAACTCACTTTTATTACACTTCCTTACAGTAATGATATTGAACTTGTCAGTGAGGGTGCTTCGGGTGTTGAATTCGATTTCCTTGCTGTGTGCGAGCAGGGTACGGAACTTGAAGTTGTTACGGTTACGCACAGCTTTGCACCGAAAATCGAAACCGAAAAACTTCCCGACGGCTATACCGTAACTCTTGATTACGGTTATGATGACTGTAAATTCAAGGTGATTACAAATAATGAAAATACACGCTTTCGTACCCTAGACAGCGGAAGCCTGGAAGACGCACTCATTAACCGCCTTTCAAACGGCGACCATACATATGATGATTTGAGGGAGACTTTTTCAAATTCCTTTAAGCGTAAGCATTCCGATGACGGCTTCTTCCAAAACACATTGATTAAGTCAATTTTCATCGAACCGCACAGCAGACATACAGAGTATGCAGTTGTCGCAAAGAACGATTTTGAACCTCTTACCAACGAGGAATACGAATGGATTTATAATGCCGCAAAATCTCTCGGTGAGACAAAACAATTTAACTCCGACGGTCAAAAATACTCTCTGTCTACCGATATTCTCAGAGCGACTCTTCTTACAAACACGGTTTATCCCGTTTATTGCCACGGCGAAAATGTAATCCATCACACTCCCGGAAAGCGCTGGGACAGTTTTTATACCTGGGACAGCGGCTTTATCGGTATGGGTCTTTTGGAATTTTCAAACGAACTTTGTCGCTATGCGCTTGATATGTATCTGTGTGATGAGGATAACAATGACTTTTGCTTTTTGCTTCACGGTTCTCTCGTTCCCACTCAATTTGTGGAATATTTTGAACTGCTTAAGCGTACCGAGGATAAGTCAAAACTTGATTTTATGTACGATAAAATGCGCAGATATTATGAATTTTTGCGTGGCAGAACGCACAATTCAACTTGTGCAAAGTTTAATAACGGACTTCTTACAACCTATGATTATTGGTACTCGTGTTCGGGTATGGATGATTACCCTGCCCAGGTTAAAATGATAGCCGATAAAGCGGAGGAGTATTCGTGCCCGTGCCTTTCCACCTCTCAGATTATCAGAGCAGGTAAGATTATGCGTGCCGTTGCAATCTATCTCGGAAAGAATGAGGACGTCCCCGTTTACGATAAGGATATCGAGCAGAGCGAAAACGCTCTTAACACTCTCGCTTGGGACGAGGAGTCCGGTTACTTCGGTTACACAATGTACGATAAGGACAAAAATAAGCCTTACATTATGAAAACCGAAAGCGGCGAAAACTGGGATAAGGGCTTTGACGGAGTTTATCCGCTTATCGCAGGTGCCGTTGACGGCGAGCGTAAGCAGAGACTTCTTGCTCACATTAAAAATCCTAATGAAATGTGGTCTGATGCAGGTGTTTCCGCAGTTGATATGTCCGCCTCCTATTATTTTGACGATGGCTATTGGAACGGTAATGTTTGGATGAGCCATCAGTGGTTTGTTTGGAAAACAATGCTCGATAACGGCGATACGGATTTTGCCTTTGCCATTGCAGACCGTGCACTTGAAATGTGGAGAGAGGAAACCGATTTTACTTACTTTACCTATGAATGTTTCGGAATAAAGACACGCAGAGGCGGTTGGTTCCATAATTTCGGCGGACTGAGTGCTCCTATCGTTATTTGGGCAAATGCTTACTATAAGCCGGGTACGGTCACAACAGGTCTTGATACCTGGACAGATTACCAAAAGGTAACGGACGACAGCGCAGAGATTTCATTTAAGTATTACGGAAAGAGCGACAGTTATTCCATGCTTGTTACGCTCAGCGACAATAATTCGTACAAGGCTTACCTTGACGGAAAAGCCGCAGAGTTCAAAAACAGAAATAACGGCTGTATGGAATTTACATTTGACGGCTCGGTTAAGCAGGGCGTTCTTAAAATCGAAAAAGTATAGAGGAGCAGAGAGGTATTTATATGTCCGACAGAATTATCGGCTCAAATAATGAGCCGCTTAAAGTTCAGGTTATAACTGACGTTCATTATTATTCAAGAAAACTCGGCGTTGAGGGCAAGGCATACGACAAAATGGAGTCAAAATCGCAGATGGTGATTAAGGACAGTCCTTATGTCATCAAGAGGGGATTTGATATGCTGTGCGAGGATAAGAGCACCGATATCGTTCTTCTCTCGGGCGACACTACCCACGAAGGTGAGATGGATTCGCATATCGAATTTATTGAGATGCTGCGTGAACTTAAAAGCCGTGGAAAGAGAGTCTATGTTATTACTGCCACTCACGATTATCAGGATAACGGTATTGCCTATGCCTGCCGTGGAGATGAAAGGGTAGAGGTTCCTGCCGTCGGCGACAGACATGATTTGTGGGAAATGTACTACGATTTCGGACCGAGCGAGGCCATAGCGACTCATAAGGAGTCTATGAGTTATGTTGTTCAGCTTGCTCCTGGTTACAGACTTTTTGCCCTTAATGACGATACAAATTATAAGCCGGAGGGTGAGAACGGTTCCGGTTTCAGCGACGATTGTATGAAGTGGATTCTCGAACAGCTCGAGGACGCAAAAAAGAATGACCAGTATGTTATCGCAATGACCCATCACCCGATGATTTCGCCTTCTCCGTTTTATAATATTATCGGCGGAGGAAATATGCAGAGAAATTACGAAACTACCCGTGAAATCTTTGCCGATGCAGGACTTTCCTGTATGCTTACCGGTCACACCCATGTTCATGACATCAGCGTTGTTACCACAAAAAAAGGTAATAAATTCTATGATGTGGCATGCGGCGCATTTATCGGCTGCCCGCCGACTATGAGAAATATTACCTTTGACCCAAAGAATGCAAAAATAGATGTTGATACCGTTTATATAGATAACGTAAAGGAAATAGACACAAAGGGCAAGAGTTTTCCCGACTATATGATGGACTTCTTCTTCGGTATGATTAAAGAGGTTCTTTGGGCTATGGGAAATGACATCGACCGCCTTGCTGAAATGACTCCGGCATTTTCCGTTCCGGGCGAGACCGTAAAAAAGTTTGCTTGGATTATTAAACCTGTCGGAAAGTTTCTCAACCACCTTACTTATAAGAAAGTCTGGCGTCTTTGCAAAAAAGAAAGCGGACTCAGTAAGGCTGATATAGCGGACATTGCGGACAATAAGGTGATTGATTTTATTCTCGAGCTTATCCAAAATCTTTACTGCGGCGATTCGCCCTATACTCCCGACACCAGGGAATATAAACTTACCTGCGGCATTTTGAATGTGGTTGACAGTTTCCTTGATACCATTCATTTTTCTGTCGGAAAGATTCTCAAGGGCGCAACCTCGGTCAGAAGTTTGTTTGAGCCTTTGCTTTATAACAGCGGCTATTGTGACAAGAAAGCAACGCTTCCGCTTTATCCGATTTATGATGATGATAATCCTGCCCCCGCTTCTGCCTTTGAGGAGAAAAAGCAGGAAGACACCGTTAAAAAGAGTAAAAAGGGCGGACTCGTTCTTCTTATTGTTATACTTCTTGTTATTCTTCTGCTTGCAATTGTTGTCGGCATCGTTGCACTTATCGTGTGGGCGGTTATAGCAATTATTCATGCAATTTCGGGTACGGCAATGCTTGGATTGTTGTTCTCATAATTTTTGTATGTTTTTACTAAAATAATTGTTGCATATTGAAATAAAAATTGTTATAATGATTTAGTAAATTCGCCATTTACATAGAAAACACATTTTTTAAGGAGTAAAATTATGGCAGACGAAAAGAAAAAAATCAGCCTTAAGGGTATTGACGGAGCCGCTGAGGAAAAAGGCTCTTTCATCAAGACTCTTTGGCAGCTTGTAAAGTTTCTCGTAGTATCGGGACTCGTTACTATTATTCAGCTTGTGCTCGCTAATGTTCTTCCGCTCATTTTTGACAGCGTTACAGCAACATTGCCGGCATTTTTACAGGGCATTTTTGACCCGAATGTAATTTTTGACGCATCAACCAAAGAGGGTATTGAGCAGGTTGGTAAGTATGTAATAGGCGGTTCAATTCAGGACGGCACCGTTGTCGGCGGTATCGTAACTTGGGGCTACCTTCTTCCGTTCTTCCTCTCTAACCTTATTGCAAACATCTACGGTTTCTATCAGAATAAGAAGACTACCTTTAAGAGCGACGCTCCGTGGTATAACTTCGCAATCTATATCGTAATTATGATTGCTCTTATTCTCTTCTCTACCTGGTTCCAGGGCTGGCTTGTAGGTGTTATCGCAAAAATTAATTGGGCATGGATTCAGCCTCTTGCAAGAACTATCGCAGGCTTGGCAGCAGGCTTTGTTCAGATGGTATTCCTCTTCCCGATGGAGAAGTTCGTACTTCTTAAAGAAAAGAAGAACGATGATGAAACTCCTGCCGAGGAAGCACCGGTTGCAGAGTAATTTTAATAGATTTGTTGATTTTGGGGCGGTTCGGCGGAACTGCCCTTTTTTCGTCTTTAATGCTGAAAGGGGTGCATTTTAATGGACGAAAGACTTACATATACCAAAAAAGAAGCCGGTCTTTACTTAACCGGTCTTTTCGGGCAAAATTTGATTTATAATATCGTAACGGCAGGACTTTACTATTATTTTCAAAATGTAATTTGTCTGCCTGCGATGGCTCTCGGCTGGATATTCGCAATCGCCAGAATTTGGGACGCAATTAATGACCCCATGATGGGCTCGATTGTTGATAAAACAAAATCTAAATGGGGAAAGTGTAAACCGTATCTTCTCTTTGCTCCGCTTGTTGTCTGCGTTATCACCTGCGTTGCATTTCTAAACGAAAATTACGCCGTTGCAAAGCAGGACGACAATACTGTTGCCATGGTGCTTATCGTTGCGTGGGCGGCGGTTTCCTATATTTTGTGGGGCATGTCGTACACAGCCGGTGATGTTCCGCTTTGGGGCGTTATCAGCCGTATGAGCGAGGTGGAAAAAGACAGAGCGAATCTTATCGCCCTTGCAAGAATCGTGGCGAGCATAGCGGCAGGCTTGGGTATCGTTTCCGTTGTCGCTTTGAGTCAGGCGGCTAATAAACAGTTCGGCGAAAGTGAGAATGCCCAAAAGGGATTTATTGTCGTAGGAATTGCTATGACTGTTATCGCTTCGCTTCTGTTTGAATGTGCGGGTCTGGGAGTTAAGGAGAGGGTTCCGAACTCCGAGGAGACAAAGACCATGAAAGAGTCTTTTATCCTTATGTGGAAATGTAAGCCGTTTCGGCGTCTTATGATTTCGGGCATTTTGCGTGCTCCGCTCCAGCTTCTTGCAACTGTTGTAATGACTCTATTTACCTACTATTACTGCGACGGTGACTTGACTAACGCATTCAGTAACGGCAAGACATTTCTCACCGTTGTTATAGTCGGCGGTGCGTTCTTTATCGGTCAGTTCGGTGCAACAGCCGTTTGCCCTGCACTTATGAAAAAAATAGATGTAAAGAAGTTATATAATCTTACTGCTCTTTCCGCCGTGCCTATGGCTCTGCTTTTCGTTACATATCTTATTGCACCCGCCGAACTTACAAAAATCGGCTGGGTTGTCATTGACGGAATTTTGCTTTTGTTCGCAGGCGTCGGTTTCGGTGCCGTTGCTGTTTGCCAAAGCGTTATGATAAGCGACTGCATAGATTATGAAGAGTATAACAGCGGCTACCGCCCCGACGGAATTTTCTTCTCCGGTCAAAGTTTTATAACCAAGTTTTCCGCCGGCATTTCCTCTATCATTTCGGCGTATGTTTATTCGCTTGTCGGCTACTCCGATGTCAATATAGAAAAGATGAATACAGCCATTGCAAACGGTGCGTCTTTCGCCTCGGATTTTCAGCCGTATTCAAAGGCGATGTGGTTCTTGCTTACCGTGCCGCCCGCAATCGGTATGGCTGTTGCCGTTCTCCCGACTCTTAAATATGAAATTACAACAAAGTCCCACAGCAAAATGCTTGAGGAACTTATTGAAAGGCATAAGTCGGAAAAATCCGAAAAAGTATAATTATAATAAAACAAAAATCCTGCGGCTTCGTGATTGAAGTCACAGGATTTTTTTCGATTGTTTTATTAATTAATGTTATTTTGCCACGCAGTAAAAATTGCTTTCCCAAGCCGGAATATATTTTGAATGTCTGAAATAAATTTTGTATCTTTCGCTGAGTTCATTTATTTTCAGCGGCAGTGCGAATAAATCCTCGTTTCTGTGATAGGCACAAATATAAAGTTTCGGCAGATATTTTTTTATCGTTTTTTCTGCTCCTTCAAGTGCTTTCATCTCACTGCCCTCTATATCCATTTTTATGAAAGTCGGCGCAATGTTAAGACTGTCAATGTCGGTCACTTCAACGCTTACTCCTTCGGCGGAAAGTTTACTGTTTCTGCCTGCCTCTGCGTCGAAAATCAACGTGTCTCTTTTGCTCCAAACACCCATATTCAGTGTGCTTATGTTCTTTATACCGTCGGTGTTTTTGAGCAATTTTTTGTAACTTTTTTTGTCGGGTTCAAGGGCTGTGATATGTTTGTATTTTCCGCCCGTTGCCGCTGTAAATTCTCTGATTGTATCGCCGTCATATGCGCCTAAATCTATGATTTCTTCGTTTTCGTTCAGATTGAGAATATTTGAGTAAACCTTGCTTTTGTCGCAAAATGAGGATAGCAGATATTTTATTTTTCCCGACACCTTGAAATTCAAAATATCTTTGTAAACCCTCTTGCTCTCTTCGTCTGCAAGCAGGGAATATGCTCTTTCGAATTTTTCCTCGTTCTCGGCTATGTATTCTCTAGTGAACAGACCGCCGCCGGCTACGGGAACATCGGGAGCAAAAACCGTGTGCTCACTGTCAATTTCAGCTATCCTGTCTATCACCTCATCTATGCGGCTTGCAAAGCATAATACAACATTAAAGTCTTTGTATTTTTCGCACACTTCGCTGTATCTCAGCACTTTGTAGCCCTTGAATGAATGCCCCCTTACAAATTCGTCGCTTGCAAAAATGTCATCGGCTCTCATCCCTCTTTGTTCAAGTTCTGACATTATCTTCTCTGCACCCAGCCCCATTCCGTAAAGAACGAGCGGTTTGTCGCTGTCTTTTAATGTGTCCCAAACATTCTTTTCTCTTATAAATTCAAGCATAATTCACTCCGTTAAGTGTTTTTTATATAGTAACATAAATCAATGTGCTTTACAAATACTAATTTTTATATTATAATATATAGATAAAATTATTATCGGAGGAATATGCCTTTATGGGTAGCGGTGGCTTTAGACGCTTGTTTAGAAAGGATAGTACAACGGAGGATGAAATAAAGCAGCTTGTCGATGAGGACAAGGGCGAACTTGAAAAATCCACTCGTGACATTATTCATAATGTTTTTGAATTTGACGATACCACGGCAGGGGATATTATGACCCACCGTACGGATATTGCCGCAGTGTCAAATGATGACGGAATAACGGATGTCGTTAAGGTTGCCATAGACGACGGCGTTTCACGTATTCCCGTTTACTGTGAGGATTTGGATAATATCAAGGGAATTGTTTATGTAAAAGATTTGCTGAAATTCATAGGCGAAGAAATCCCAAAGAACGAAAAACTTGAGGATTATATCAGAGAGCCTCTGTTCGTTCCCGAGACCATACCGTGCGGAAAATTGTTTAAGCAGATGACCGATACGAGAATTCAGCTTGCCATAGTAGTTGATGAGTACGGCGGAACCGCAGGGCTTGTTACCATGGAGGATATTATAGAAGAACTTGTCGGAGAGATTGAGGACGAGTATGACGACGAGGAACAATCTGTTCGCAGGATTGATTCAAATACTTTTATTCTGGACGGTTCGTGCGAGATTGAGGACGCCGAGGAGGCTCTGGGAATAACTATTCCCGACGGCGATTATAATACTATCGCAGGCTTTATAATTAACAGGCTCGGTACTGTTCCCGATGAAAACAGCAAGGGTTTGGAAATTGAGTATAGCGGCGTTAAATTCACCGTATGTGAAGTTACCGATAAAAGAATAGAAACTGTTAAGGCGGAAATATATGGCAGAAAAAATAATAACGATTGACGCTGTGGAGCAAGCGGCTTCGCTGTTCGGCTCCTTTGACGAAAATATAAAAATCGTTGAGTATGAACTCGGCGTAAACATTGTGTCCCGAGGTTCCGACCTAAAGATTATTGGAGATGACGAAAATGTCTCCCGTGCAGTCAGAGCGATTAATTCGCTTCTGACTCTTATCTCAAAGGGAGAGACGCTTACCGATCAGAATGTCAGATATGTTCTGTCTCTTGTCGGCGAGGGCAATGAAGATAAAATTTCCGCAATGACCGGCGACTCGATTTGCATTACCGCAAAAGGCAGAGCGGTTAAGCCCAAAACCCTCGGACAAAAGAAATATACTCAGGCAATCAATGAGCATACAATCACCTTCGGCGTGGGCCCTGCCGGAACGGGAAAAACCTATCTTGCCGTTGCCATGGCTGTTACTGCATTTCGGGCCAAGGAAGTTAACAGAATTATTCTCACCCGACCCGCAGTCGAAGCAGGAGAAAAACTCGGCTTTTTACCCGGTGATTTGCAGAGCAAGGTTGACCCGTATTTGAGACCGCTTTACGATGCGCTTTTCGATATGCTCGGCGCAGAGAATTTTCAAAATTATCAGGAGCGTGGCGCTATCGAGGTCGCACCGCTTGCGTATATGAGGGGCAGAACCCTTGATGACAGCTTTATCATTCTTGATGAAGCGCAGAATACAACGCCCGAACAGATGAAAATGTTTTTGACCCGCCTCGGTTTTAGGTCTAAGATGGTTGTAACAGGCGATATTACCCAGATTGACCTCCCCGACGGAAAAAAGTCCGGACTGAAAACCGTGCTTAATATACTGAAAGATGTTGATGATATTTCTATTATTAAATTCACCCAAAAGGATGTTGTGCGTCACCGACTCGTTCAGGAAATAATAAAAGCGTATGAACGCTATGATGAAAAAAACAATCGCAAACATAATAAAGGAGAATAAGTGAAATGAATAAGGTTAAGGTTATTATCTCCAATGACCAAAAAGAGACTGCAATACCTAAGGGTATTCGACTTCTCATTCGTCGTTGCTGTCATGCAGTGTTGCTTGAGGAGGGTTTTACGGACGATGCGGAGGTAAGCGTCAGATTTGTTGACGGACCTACAATCAAAGAACTGAATGCACAGTACAGAAATGTAGATAAAGAAACCGATGTCCTCTCTTTTCCGCTCGGTGAAAACGGCGAGTATGATAAGAATTTGGACACGGGTGCACTCTTGCTCGGCGATATTGTAATAAACGTGTCAAGAGCTGTTGATCAGGCGGAAATGTATAATCATTCTCTTCAAAGAGAAATAGGATTTTTGACTGTTCATTCCATGCTTCACCTTCTCGGCTATGACCACGAAAACGGCGGACTCGAGCAGAGCAGAATGAGAAGCAAGGAGGAGACCGTTCTTACAAAAATCGGTCTTAAAAGGGACAACAGCTATTATATGGAAGAGGATTGAACCTACATAGAATTTGAGGAATAATTAATGACAAGGACTGCTTTTATTGCGATAGTAGGATGCCCGAATGTGGGCAAATCATCGCTTCTTAACAAAATGCTCGGCACGAAGATTGCCATTGTGTCTTCAAAGCCGCAAACTACCAGAACAAAGATAATGGGTGTTCTCACAACAGGCGAGACGCAACTTGTTTTTACCGATACCCCCGGCTATCATAAGCCGCATAATAAACTTGGCGAAAAGATGAATCAGGCTGTCGGCGACTCTATCGGAGGAGTGGACGCCTGCCTTTTTGTTGTTGAGGCAAAGGGAAAAATAAAAAAAGGCGAATTTGAACTCATGGAAAAGTTCAAAAAACTTAAAGTCCCCGTAATTCTCGCTATCAATAAAATAGATATGCTCAAGGATAAGGAGGAACTTTTGGAGCGAATCGCAGAGTTCAGTTCGCTCTGTGATTTTGAGGCTGTCGTTCCCGTATGTGCCGAAACCGGCGAAAATGTAAAAGACGTTTTGCAGGAACTTGACAAATTGGCAGTTGAGTCACCGCACTTTTTCCCGGACGATACGCTGACCGACCAGCCGGAGAGAGTGCTTGCCGCCGAAATTATCAGGGAAAAAATCCTTCGCCTTATGGATAAGGAAGTGCCGCACGGTATTGCCGTTTCCATAGAGAAAATGCGTGAGCGTGAGGATAAGGATATTTTGGATATAGAGGCAATTATCTATTGCGAACGAGAAAGCCATAAAGGTATGGTCATCGGAAAAAAAGGCGCTATGCTTAAAAAGATTTCAACTTATGCCCGTCAGGATTTGGAAAATTTCTTCGGTATTAAGGTTAATCTTCAAACTTGGGTTAAGGTAAAAGAGGACTGGAGAAACCGTGAGGGTTTGATTCATAATTTCGGTTTGGATTAATTTGGCATAAATTATGTGTCACCGCAGAGGCAAAATATTATTACGGTGATATGTATGAAAAATGATTTGTGGCATAAATTTGCTATGAGCGGCAGCGTTGCCGATTATCTTAGTTATAAAAACAGTAAAGATACAGACGAGGACGCATACAGTAATGCAAACGAAAACGAAAGGGCTCGTGATAAAAGAGCAGACGATAGGGGAGAGCGATAGGCTTATTACCGTTCTCACCGCCGAATACGGTCTTGTTAAAGCCTTTGTCCGTAAAGCAAAGAGTATAAGAAGCCAAAACCTTTCGGCTACCTCTGTCTTTGCGTACAGCGAATTTACTTTGTATCGAAGCAGAGAGGCTTATGTTGTGGATAACGCAACCGCCATAGAAATATTTTTTGATTTAAGAAATGATTTGGAGTCGCTGTCCCTTGCACAGTATTTTGCTCAACTTACATATTTTTTGAGCGCACAGGAACAGCCTGCTCCCGAAATGCTCAGGCTTATTCTGAACGCACTTCATCTTCTTTGCAAGGGTGAAAAGAGTCATAAACTGATTAAGGCGACGGTCGAACTCAGAATGATGACCCTCGGCGGCTATATGCCCGATATTCTGGCGTGTTACCGTTGCGGAGAGTATGAGAGCGATATAATGTACTTTGATGTGGAAGAGGGTTGTATTTACTGTAAGGACTGCTACCGCAATAATGCCGTTGAGATGCCGCTTACCGTTGTTAAAGCGATAAGGTATATATGTCTTGTCGATTTGAAAAAAATATTTTCGTTTAACATAAGCGACGAAAATATGAATATACTCTCAGATATAAGTGAAAAATATCTTCTCTCACGGGTGGAGTCCAAACTCACAACGCTTGATTTTTATAAGAGATTGTTTGAAAATTATGGATAAGAATTTACAGATACTTGAACTTGATAAAATTTTGCAGATGCTCAAAAACGAGGCGTCTTGCGAGGAGGCTAAGGAGCGTTGCGACGAACTTCGCCCGAGCGGAGATTTTATTACCGTTTGCAATATGCTAAAGCAGACGGAGGACGCTCACTCTCTTCTTGCCCGCTTCGGCGCCCCTTCGTTTTCGGGACTTCGAAATGTAAACGGAGCGCTTGCCAGAGCGGCGGCAGGCGGTGCGCTTAATACGAGCGAGCTGCTTTCGATCGCAGGCACACTGCGTTGTATGCGTATTCTGTGCGATTGGCGCTCTCATTGCAGCGGAGTTAATACTTATCTCGATGTTTTTTTTAACGGCATCGGCGTAAATAAATATTTGGAGGATAAAATATTCTCTTGTATCATAAGCGAGGAGGAAATCTCCGATAAAGCTTCCGACACGCTTTACGATATTCGCAGAAAAATAAAAAGTAAATCATCGTCAATCAGGGAAAAACTTGATGCGATGATTCACTCGGCTCATTATACAAAATATTTGCAGGAGGCTATTGTTACCCAGCGTGACGGAAGGTTCGTTGTTCCCGTTAAGGCTGAATGCAGGGGCAATGTGCAGGGTCTTGTGCACGATACGTCATCATCCGGTGCCACAGTCTTTATTGAGCCTATCTCCGTTGTTGAGGCAAATAACGAGATTAAGGTGCTCAGAGGCAGAGAACGAGAGGAGATTAACCGTATACTTTTTGAACTCTCCGCCGAGGCAGGGAATTTTGCCGACGGAATTAAGTCGAGTTATGAGGCTTGTGTTGACCTTAATGTTATCTTTGCAAAGGCTCATCTTGCAAATAAAATGAAAGCCACAAAACCTGTGGTAAATGCCGACGGAATAATTGATATTAAGCAGGCGAGACACCCTCTTATCGATAAAAACAAGGTAGTTCCCGTGGATATTTCTCTCGGCGAAAAATACGATACTCTGGTAATTACCGGACCGAATACCGGCGGTAAAACCGTTTCGATAAAAACAATCGGTCTGTTTACATTGATGACTATGTGCGGACTTTTCATTCCTGCCGAGGATTTCAGCAGAGTTTCCGTCTTTGACAGAGTGCTTGCCGATATAGGCGATGAGCAGAGTATTCAGCAGAATTTGTCTACTTTCTCGTCTCATATGACAAATGTTGCACATATTCTCTCTGTTGCGGACGATTCGTCTCTTGTGCTTATAGACGAACTCGGAGCAGGTACCGACCCGACCGAGGGTGCGGCACTTGCCGTTTCCATAATAGAGGCACTCAGAAGTAAAGGTGCTAAGATTGCCGCAACTACTCACTATGCCGAACTGAAGGCGTATGCTCTCGATACGGATGGTGTAATTAACGGCTGCTGTGAATTTGATGTAGATACTCTTTCTCCTACATACAGACTTCTTATAGGCGTTCCCGGTCGCTCAAATGCGTTTGCCATCTCGCTTCGTATCGGAATCGACGAGGCGGTTGTAAATCACGCACGGGAGATTGTCTCAAGCGAAAACAGAGATTTTGAGGCGATACTCGATAAACTCGAAAACGCAAGACTTGAACTCGAGGAAGAAAAGAAAAAAGCTCAAAAACTCACCGAAAAGGCAAACCGCTTTGCCGCAAAAGCGCAGAGCGAAAAGGATAAAATAAATACACTCAAAGAGCGAGAACTTGATAAGGCTAAACAGGAAGCCGAACGGTTGATTAATCAGGCGAGACGCCAATCGTCGGAATTTCTTATGGAACTCGAAAAGCTCAAAAAAGAGAGCAATTCGCAAAATGCCGCCGAAATCGCAAGAAAAACAAGGCGTGCCGTTAAAAGTCGAATGGGCGAGATGGATGACCTTGTAAATCCACAGGAACTGCTCGATAATTGGGATGAGGATTATAAACTTCCCAGAGCCGTTGTACCGGGCGACAGCGTTATCATTCGCGGCATCGGCGAGGGTGAGGTCTTGGAGGTTAAAAACGATAATGTTCTCGTTAAGTCGGGAATGTTTAAGACAAGGGTTAAGATGTCCGACCTTGTTTTGACCGAAAAGAAAAAGAAACAGATAAAGCCGCAAAGAACCCTTTATCGCACCACCTCCAGAGCTGACGCCGATGTAAAGACCGAAATTGATTTAAGAGGACAGACAGCCGATGAGGCAATCGGAAATCTCGGACTTTTCATAGATAAGTGCGTTCTTAACGGAATAGGCGAAATACGCATTATTCACGGCAAGGGCACAGGAGTCCTGCGCTCGGCTGTAAACGAAGAATTAAAGCATCATCCGAATATCCTCGAATATCGTCTGGGAAAATACGGCGAGGGCGAGGACGGAGTTACCATAGCAAAGCTGAAATAAGGAGACCATTTTTATGAAATTTAATCTTAAAAACGATAATTATTCCGACTTTGGGATTTATAAGAAAAATGTTCTTTTTCCCCGTTCGTATTTCATTTCGTTCTCCACTCCCGAGGAAATGGCAAAAACAGATATAAGAACGCAGCGGTATAATTCTTCGGCAGTCGATGTGCTGTCGGGCGAATGGGATTTTGTGTATTACGAAAAAGAGAGCCTTTTGCCGCTTGAATTTGATACCGACAGTGTAAAATTTGACAAGGTGAATGTGCCGTCGGTGTGGCAGCACACAGGTTACGAAAAACCGTATTATGTAAATTCACGCTATCAGTTTAAGCCTAATCCGCCCGAGATTCCCGTTGACTGTCCTGTCGGCGTTTATCACAGAACTTTTGTGAGAGATGAGAATTACAGTAATTTCGTTCTCTCTTTTCTCGGCGTTGCGGGCGGACTCGATGTCTTTATTAACGGTAAGTTCGTAGGTTACAGCGAGGGCAGTCATAACACTGCCGAATTTGAGGTCGATGAATTTCTTTGCGAAGGCGAAAATCATCTTGTTGTCGTAAATCATAAGTTTACCAACGGAACATATCTTGAATGTCAGGATATGTTTAGGGATAACGGTATTTTCAGAGATGTTCTTTTGCATAAATATACCAAGAACAGCATTTATGATTTTGAGGCAAAGACCGATTTTAACAGTGATTTTACATACAATCTTTTAATCAATCCGTCGCTGAAACTCGTTGATGAATGCGAATTCAATGCCGCACTTTTCGGCGATGACGGAATTATCGCCTCAAAGTCGGTTAATGTAAACAGCGAAGAAATTTCCTCAATCTGCTTTGAAAATCTTAAAGTTGACGAGTGGTCCGCCGAGAGTCCAAAACTTTATACTCTCGTGCTGTCACTCTCTCTGGAGGGTAAGGTGATTCAACTTATCCGCCATAATGTCGGCTTTAAGCATATCAGAATAACAGGCAATGTTTTTACTTTTAATAATAAAAACATTAAACTTCTCGGTGTAAATCATCACGGCACAAATCCCAAAACCGGATATGCTATGACCGTTGAGGATATGGAAAAGGATGTTTCGATTTTTAAGCAGTATAATGTAAACTGCGTTCGTACTTCTCATTATCCTCCCGACCCGACTTTTCTCGACTTGTGCGATGAATACGGCGTTTATGTGATTGACGAGGCGGATATAGAAACTCACGGCTGCGAGGTTGAAATGCATAAGCCGGGCGCCTGCTCACATAACGAGATGTGGCAGCCCAGATATTGGGACAGGGTTCTTCGTATGTTTGAGTGTGATAAGAACCATCCCTCAATTACCATGTGGTCTCTCGGTAATGAGGCTCACGGCTATCTTAACCAGGATTTTTGCTATAACGAACTAAAGCGTCGCAGTGATATTCCGATTCATTATGAGGGCGTTTGCAGAACAAAACGCTGGGCTTATGATGTTGTGTCTCAGATGTATCCGTGGCATTCGCTTGTGAGAAAGGTTGCAAAGGGCTCGGGTCTGACAAAGAAGTTTTATACAAAACCGTATTTTATGTGCGAGTATGCTCACGCCATGGGACTCGGAGCAGGTGAACTTGAGGAATACGTTAAGTATATTCTTGAGGCGGATAATATCCTCGGCGGCTGTATTTGGGAATTTGCCGACCATGCCGCTTATCATGAAGACGGAGCGTATAAGTACACCTACGGCGGCGACCACGGCGAGGCAAAGCATGACGGTAATTTCTGCGTTGACGGCTTGTTTTTCCCTGACAGAACGCCGCATTCGGGCGCATTGCAAATGAAAAATTGCTATCGCCCCGTAAGGGCAAAAGCTCTGGGTGATGATACATATGAATTTTATAATCATAACTGCTTTACCAATGCAAAATTTACGGTTAAGTGGTCATATTTGGTTGACGGCGTTCACGACCAGTGCGGAGAGTTTGAACTCGATATAGAGCCGCATTTCAGACAGTGCGTTAATATCCCTTTTCAGCATAAACTCGGTGATGAGGCACTTATTTTCACATATATGAAAGACGGCGAAGAGATTGCTTCGGAGCAGTTCGTTTACTTTAGTGATATGCGTTGTATCTCTGACGACGCACCTGACGAGCCTTGCAGAGTCACAACTTCACAGGACAAGGTAATCGTTCATTTTGATGACGGCGAATTTGTCTTTGATACTAAATCCGGCAGGGCAGTAAGTTATATCAAAAACGGCAAGCAGTATATCAACACGGCTCCGTTCGGCGACGGTTTGGGCCTTGGTCTCAGCGTTTACAGGGCACCGATTGATAATGATATGTATTTCAATAGAATTTATACTAAACTTGGACTTGATACCGAAGCTCTCTATCCGATTAAGACCGTGCCTGCCGAAAAGGCTTATAAAATTTTAGATAACAAGGTTGTGATTTCTTATAGTTACAGGCTCAATACCGCAAAGGCAAAGAATGTGATTAAAGCCGATATTACCTATTCGGTTTATAAAAACGGCTCGCTGGAGATTGATGCTGAATGTACTCACTCTAAAAACTTTATTTTTGCTCCACGCTTTGGACTCACTCTTGAAATGCCTAAGGCGTTTGATGAGGTTGAGTATTACGGTTTGGGCGATAAGCCGAACCTCAGCGATTATAAAGAACATGCCCTTCTCGGAATTTATAAATCCAAGGTGGCGGATATGCACGAGGCGTATATTAAACCTCAGGAATCCTCTATGCGCAGCGACACCCTTTGGGCAAGCGTTACAAATGCAGAGGGCGAGGGATTACGCTTTACTTGTCTTAACGGCAGAATGGTGTTCTCGGCAGACCATTATTCTTCACGCCAGTGTGCTAAAGCAAGACATAACGAGGAACTTCAGGAGTGCAATACAACTTATCTCCATTTTGACTCCTATATGCTCGGAGCAGGCTCTAACGCTTGCGGACCGGTTCCGTCAAAGTCTAATAAACGCTCAACACTTAAAGGCGAACATATCAGACTTCTTGCAGAATTCGTATAATAAAAAAATCTGTGGTATTTTTCATATCACAGATTTTTTACGCCTGAATTTTTGTTTTTTACATAATAAATCCCTGCCGCCAAACGGTGACAGGGATTTTATAGTTATGCCATAATCTTTTTGTAGAGTTCCTTTAGATCCTCTACATTAGTATCTCTCGGGTTGCCCGGACGGCAAGCGTCTGCGTAAGCGTCGGCAGCGAGAACGTCCAAATCTTCTTCTCTGACTTTTTCGTTTACGGCAGGAATTCCTACATCTGCCGAAAGTTTCTTAACTGCGTCGATTGCAGCCTTTCTGTATTCTCCCTGAGTCATATCGTCAACGCCCTCAACGCCCATGGCTCTTGCAATTTCTCTGTATTTCTCGCCTGTGCATTCCTGATTGTATTCCATAACGATAGGAAGCATCATAGCGCATGCAACACCGTGTGGTGTGTCATAGTGAGCACCGAGAGTGTGAGCGATGGAGTGAGCAATACCCAAACCTACATTTGAGAATCCCATACCTGCAATGTACTGAGCGAGTGCCATACCTTCTCTGTCTTCCGGCTTGTTTTCAACCGCACCACGAAGATGCTTTGAAATAAGTTTGATAGCTTCAAGATGGAACATATCGCTCATTTCCCAAGCACCGAGTGTTGTGTAGCCCTCGATAGCGTGAGTAAGTGCGTCCATACCTGTTGAAGCGGTAAGCCCCTTTGGCATAGATGACATCATATCGGGGTCGATTACTGCATATTCGGGAATATCGTTTTCATCAACGCAAACGAATTTTCTTTCCTTTTGAACATCGGTGATTACATAGTTGATTGTAACTTCTGCGGCAGTACCTGCTGTTGTCGGTACAGCGATGGTGGATACTGCATGATTTTTTGTAGGAGCAACGCCCTCAAGTGAACGAACGTCTGCAAATTCGGGGTTGGCAATGATGATACCGATAGCCTTAGCCGTATCCATTGATGAGCCGCCGCCGATAGCGATAATGGAATCTGCGCCGCAAGCCTTAAATGCCTCAACGCCGTCTGTTACATTTTCTATGGTCGGATTTGGCTTAATGCCCGAGTATACCGTGTACGGAATCTCGGCGTTGTCGAGAAGATCTGTAACTTTTGATGTTACATTAAATTTGATAAGGTCGGGGTCGGAGCATACAAATATGTGCTTGAAACCCTTTGACTGTGCAATCGGAACTATTTCATTGATAGCACCCTTGCCGTGATAAGATACTGTGTTTAATACTATTCTGTTTGCCATGATAAAAGCCTCCAAAACTTTATTAGTGACATTACATCACTTTTTATTGTGATAATAATATCACTTATTTATTATCATTTCTTTTAATATTTATTACGAAATTGTTAATAAATTAACAATCCGAAGTGCCGCATATTAGCAAATGAAAATCAGCAGGTAATGTTATTACATATATTTCATACGCCTTTACTTTATTTTAACATTTGCCCGCCTGATATTCAAGTACTAAATGCTAAAAGAATTTAGTTTTTAATTTTCCATTATATAACAAAAAGCGGTTGCCTCCTGATTTTAGGAAGCAATCGCTTTTGTTTATTTGATTAATATTAATTTTTCAGCATTGTCTCAAATTCTTCAACTACCTCTTTATTGTACTGCTCATAATCTGTTTTGAGCATAGGCACTTTGCCGTCGTAGAGAAGTTTTAATCCTTCTTCTATTCCTCCCTGCGAGTTGTCAACCATTGTTCCGCCGTATTTGTTCATAAAGCCCCGTGGTCCCGTAATGTTTGTTGAAATGACGGGTAAGCCTACAATGTCCGCCTCGGCTAAAACAAGTCCGAATCCCTCGTAGTATGAAGACAGAACAAAACTGTCGCACAATTTAATGATTGCATACGGATTGGAAACATCCATAATCAGCAAAACTTTGTCGGTAAGATGCTTGTCTGTAATATGTTTAAGCAACTTTTCATAATGGTCTTCGTAGGAACTTCCGCCGAGAATGACGAGCCTTGCGTCCTCGTGATTTTTCGCAAAGTTTTCAAAGGCGTTGACCAATCTGTCATGACCTTTTTCGGGCGAAAATCTGCCGACTGTGATAAACTTCTTTGTGCTTTTGTCAAGCAGAAATTTCATAGCGTCCTCGTGACTCAGCGAACACTGCGTAGTTTCGTCTAATCGGGGCGTAAGTTCTGCCTTTTCGGCAATGGTTTTGTAGGGAATAGCATTTTTTGCAACGCAAATTCTATCGCCGCCGCCCAGTTTTTCGGTAGGCGGAATAATGTCCTCTGTTACCACTGCAACCTTATTATAGTGTGAGTAAGCGTATCTCAGCACATCTGCTCTTTGATTGCCTCTTTGCTTGATTTCTTTGAGCATATCGGAGTGGACATAGATTATGCTGTTTTTGTCTGTCTGCATAAATTTGAGTATCGGGTCTGCGGCATATCCGCTGAATTGAATGTAGGTGCTGAAATTCGTTGCGCCGAACTCTTTGTCGAAATTTTGCTTGACCCTCTTGTGACAGAAAAACATATATGTCTTTACATTCATCAACTTGAGCCTAAACAGCAGCTTGCACGCAAGATTGCCGACAGTGAGATTAAACTCGTTTTTTGTTGCATAGTATGAAACGCCGTTTTGAGTGAGCGACAGCATATTGTCTGAATATTGGTCTGCCGCCGTCTGCCTGAAATTAATGTAGTAGTTTCTTTCACTCTTGTCGAGAAGCGTTAAAAGATTTCTCAGCGACGCCGTGACGCCGTTCGGTGCAAGGTTGCCTGCAAAAATCAGTACATTTTCTTTGCCGTTATTAGGCATTGATTCTGTCTTTAATCCGCAGTCCTTGCCGAATATGATTTGGTCGCAGAGTTGCTTTGACGAGTTAATGTTATCGTATGGGCAGAATTTCTGCAAAAACTCCGTATCATCATAATTCTTTTCTGCTCTCATTTCATCGAGCAGTGCTTTGTAATCCGAAACCTGAGGGTAGGGAAGTTCGTCGAGTGAAATGTATAAGCCTCTGTCTCTGAGGTATTCTTCCTTGTCAAATGTAAAAAGAATAATCTTCTTCTTCGTGCAGGCAAAATCAAAGAATACGCTCGAGTAATCGCTGACCAAGCAGTCCGCAATATTAAGAAAATCATAAGTGTCGAGATTGCTCGGAAAAGTCTTAATGTTCTTAAAGTCGCCGAAATTAACCGTGCTTTGCGAAACAGGGTGAAGATTGAGGTACAGAACCTCGTTATCGTTTAATTCCTTATCTAAAGCATAAAGACTTTGGAGCATATAGTCTTCGCTTTGCTCGGATGTGCCTTCTCTCGCCGTGCCCCTAAAAGTCGGCATATAGGCGTAAACTTTCTTGTTTTCAAGACCGAGCGACTGCCTCAGTTCGGTTCTCCTCTTCTCGTTAAAAAATATGTCATTTCTCGGATAACCGCCCATTATGATTTTTGAGTTCGACATATTCGCCAGCATATAGTCCTCGATTATATGCTCTTTTGTATAGTCGTTTGGGTATAACAACCAGTCGGCTGATACAAAGTTTCTCTGCGGATTTCCGATGTTTACCGCATCATTTTTGATTTTCCTGCCCAGGCATTTCAACGGAGTGCCGTGCCAGGTGTTGAGATAAATCTGACCCTCTCTCTTTATGAAAAAAGGCAAAAATGTGTTGTCGTTTACTAAATATTTTGCACTTGCCAAAATCTTAAAGTATTCCTTTGTTGAAAGAATGACGAAGTTAAGATTTTTTATTCCGTATTCTTCGGCTTTTTTCTTAAAAGAGTTTACTCTCGATTTAGCGGCAGAGAGATAGACTTTATATTCTTTGTATTCCTCGGCGGAGCACAGGTATTTTGCCATAGAAAATATATTCCCGTTGAATTCTTTTCCGTGCTGAGATTCGAGCAAAATCATCTTGTCGTCAATCGGCATTTTGTCCACATATTTTATGTACTTGTATTTTGCTCTCCAATACGGATTCGATATTCTGTTAAGCGTCTTTCTTATTGTCGTTCCCATAACCGACTCCTTATATTTTATCTTTTTATACTATATCACAGTCAACGCCTTTAATCAATAAATTTTACTTTTTGCACTTGATTTGAAAAATGTGTTGACAATAAAACTTGGCAGTGATATTATGAAATTGCAAAGAAAACTTTGCAAAATCATATGTGAGGTGCTTAATATGGACGATAGACTGATTCTTAAAAACCGTATTAAGCAGAGCCGTAAGGAGCAGGGACTTTCTCAAAACGCTCTTGCCGAATCTGTCGGTGTTTCACGAAATACCATCAGCTCAATAGAAACAGGACAGTTTAACCCGACCGCAAAACTTGCCCTTCTTATCTGTATAGCACTTGATAAAAAATTTGAGGACTTGTTTTATTTTGAATGATTTACCTTGCAAAATTAATTGGAGATTTTTGATGAAAAACTTAACGACAAAGCAGAAAAAAGCAGTAAAGTGGTTTGTTTTGATTTTATGCTTTTTGTGGAATACGCTTTATTCCGTATATGAATTTTTTAATACTTCGCTTGCAGAGCCGTTTAGATATATTTATAACGATTCGATTTTTTCACTCGGTGATACAGCCGATTATCTTTTCCCCGATTTGGAAGTTTGGGGTTGGTATGTAATTGTTTCCTCAATAGTTTACTTGGCGGTATATATTGTTTATCTTGTAAAATCTGCTGTTTATCTTAAAAAGTGCGGAAATACAAAAGTCTTGTGTAAGCGAGTTATTGTTTTTACAATAATTTTTTCTGCGGTACAGACCTTGCCGAGTATTTTATCGACACTGTTTTGATGTTTTTACTTTGTTTTGAAATGCGTTGAAAAATAAATACAGGCCTTAAAATCCGCTGAAATAGGGTATTTCAGGAAATGAAAAAAGAACAGATACCAAATGGTACCTGTTCTTTTGTGTCTTTGTACAGCATATTTGATACAATGTGACCACCTGTCCAAAAATGTGACCTTGCACTTGAAAATGTGACTATCTATACTATGTTGCGAATATAATCGAAGCGGTGGAAAAATTTGCAAAGAAGTGGTATAATTGAACATATTAAGAGCGACAAATCTGCATTTGGAGGAAGCGAAGTGTCAATATTTACAAAGATAGCAGAAAAATATGATTGGAAGATAAACGGTGAACCGGTGTGCTTGAGCGGCGGTTTTATGCACAAGATGTATAAGATTAGCACACAGCAAGGAACTTTCGCTCTGAAGTTGCTAAATCCGTTTGTTATGCAAAGAGAAACTGCTATGGATAATTATGCAAAAGCTGAACGGATAGAACTTTTATTGGAGCAAAAAGGCATTCCGATTCTTCCTGCATTGTCTTTAGGCGGAAGAAAAATGCAGGAAATAGATGGTGAATATTTCTATCTGTTTGACTATTTTCCCGGAAAAGCCTTAAAAAGCAATGAGATAACAGAAACTCACTGCAAAGAAATGGGAAAGGCACTTGCCGAAATCCATAGTGTAGATAAAAAGTATGAAAATGAAGCTTTTTATGAAATGTCAATTGATTGGAATTTCTACCTTGCAGAAATAAAACACAACGATACGAAGCTATATGCAATGCTTAAAGATGCTTTGCCTGTAATTCAAGACAGTCAAAATAAAGGTAATCAGGCACGAAAGAAACTACCACCTATCGTGTCAATCTGTCATAACGATATGGACTGCAAAAATGTTCTCTGGAATGGAAATGATTATCGCATTATTGATTTAGAGTGTTTATCTTATAATAATCCGTTTATGGAATTGTTTGAATTGGCGTTGTGTTGGTCGGGATATGAAGATTGCAAAATTGATTTTCAATTATTTCAAGCTTTTTTGCAAGGTTATAAAAATGCCGGTGGAGAAATGCCGATAGATTGGGAAACATTATATGATTGCAATAACGGCAGATTGGAATGGTTAGAATACAATATTAAGCGTATTTTAGGCATTAACTGCGGGAATGATGAAAAAGAAATCGGAACAGAACAGGTTAAAGAAACAATTCAGCACATCATTTATTATGCAAAGATGAAAAAACCGATACTTGAACATTGCATTATGTAAATTTCAGTTTGTCAGTATATCAAACGGAATATAAATAACAGAAAAACACCATAGTGATACGGTGTTTTTTATTATTCCAAATACACAATTTGTTAGTACAAACACTCTGCCTGCAAATAAAATCATCAACAAACGCTGAAAAGCCTTTATTTACAAGGGATTAGGCAAAAAACTTTTATAATGTATAATGTCGCACAGAGGCTACGCCCCTGCTTGCACTCTTGCGGTGCCCAAAATTTATTGCGGCTTGGAGCGCCGATAAATTTTGACCGCTGCGCCACAACAGCCTGCGCTGTATCTCCCACCGGGAGCGCTTGGCAGTTGTGCTCCGGGAACCCGTCGGTCGCAATCGTGAGCATAGCTCACAGCACAAAAAGAAAACCACCCCAATTGGGTGGTTTCATTTTGTGGTTGCGGGGACAAGACTCGAACTTGCGACCTCCGGGTTATGAGCCCGACGAGCTACCAACTGCTCTACCCCGCGATATGTGATTTTCTCTTTTCGAGTGCTTTACTATTATAACAGAAAATTCGTATATGTCAATAGCTTTTTGAAATATTTTAACTTATAAACAAAAACGGGCAGCAGAAATTTACATTCCCAACTACCCATCTTCGCTGTTTAATTCTAAACAATCCTCTTTTGCTGTGAAGTTGCTGACACACAGCATTCGGTGCTGTTACCGTAACACCTCGCCGCCCTGCATTGAGCATAGCGGTTGTGTATATATTACAGTATTTTACTTTTTTTGTCAAGATATTTTATCAATTTTTGTTAAAGCAAATTTCAATGCAAATACTTTTACTATGGATAGAAAATATTTGAAGAAAATTTGTGACATAGGAGCGGCTATGATAGAAAACGGTGCGGAGATTTCCCGAGCCGAGGAGTCGCTCAGGCGTATGCTGTCGTCATCCGGAATAAAAGGCAACGCATTTTGTCTAAACAGTATAGTGGTGCTCATTTGCAATGATGATGTGCTCGTTCGCAGGATTAACAAAAATGACCTCAATCTGGCTGAAATAGACAGGCTTAATGCGGTTTGTCGGGATATTTGCAAAGAACAAAGCTGCCATCTGTCGAAGAATAACTATTCCGTCTTTTTCAAAATTGTGTCTGTATTTTTGGCTACGGGTGCATTCTGTATATACTTCGGCGGCAGTATCGCCGATGCACTTGTCAGCGGAATAATCGGGCTGATTATTCTTAAAATTCCTAAGTCGGCTGTCGGTATATTCGCCTATGCTTTGCTTCAGTCAACCGTTGCAGGCATACTTTCCTACATTCCGCTTTTTTTGGATCTTGCGGTTTCACCCGATAAAATTATGATAGGCACGGTTATGCTCCTCATTCCCGGTATTACTATGGGTAACGCCGTTCGTGATGTTATGTATTGCGATACGCTATCGGGCGTTATCGAATTTACCGAGTCGGTTTTTACTGCTCTTGCCATTGCGTTCGGCTTTTCTTTGGCGGTGATTTTTTTAGGTGGCTGAAAATATTTTGCTTTGCGTTCTTGGCACTCTCGGATTTTGCTGCGTGCTTAACGCTCCGAAAAAGCATATTGCCTATATTCTCCTCGGTGCGTTTATCTCTGCCGGAGTTTATGAAATATGTGAGAAACGGCTTATGCTCGGAGTGTTTTCGTCTACATTGCTTTCTGCCGTTATTGTGGAATTTTACAGCGAGATTGTCGCAAGAATCGTCAAAACGCCTGCGACGGTTATTTTAATTCCTGCCGAGGTTCCTCTTTTGCCGGGCGGTTATTTGTATTATGCCATGACATCGCTGGTGAACAAAAGATTTGATTCGTTTGCTCATTATGCCGCTCTTACCGTGTCGGTGGCATTTGCGCTTGCTATGGGTGCGGTTGTTTGCCTGCTTGTCCTTGTGGGCATAAGGCGAATTAAAGAACGCTTTACCTAAGCATTGCTTTGTGCTAAAATGTATTCGGTGATTGTATGAAGATTTTAATTGCACCCGATTCTTTTAAGGGTACTTTAACGGCACTCGAGGTTGCCGATATTATTTCAAGGGCAATAGGTAATAACGCCGAGTGTGAATGTTTGCCGCTCTCTGACGGCGGAGAAGGATTTTGCGACTCGGTTTACAGAGCCTGCGGCGGCGAAATGAAAACCGTTCTTTGCCATGATATTTATTATAACGAGATAAAGGCTCCCGTCTTGTTTCTTGACAAAACTGCGGTGATAGAAAGTGCTGCCGCTTCCGGTTTGCAGGCAAAAAAGCGTGTTATGCTCTCCTCATCTTACGGCACCGGTGAACTTATTAAATTTGCGGCAGAGCAGGGATATAACGATATTATTTTGGGCTTGGGCGGCACGGGCTGTTCCGACGGCGGTCTCGGCGCATTGAGTGCACTCGGTGTGAGATTTTATGACGAAAATCAAAATGTTATGCAAAAACCGAAAAGCAACGATATGAATTTCGTTTTCGGTATGAGTGTAAGAGACTGTGTTAAAAATATAAATTTGACTTATGCCTGTGATGTCGAAAATACTTATTTCGGAAAAAACGGTGCGGCTTTTGTTTTCGCTCCGCAAAAGGGCGCAAATAAAACCCAAATCGAAGAACTCGACGAGGGACTTAAAAGGCTCAACGCTTTTTTCACAAATGACGTTTCAAAACTTAAGGGTGCCGGTGCGGCAGGAGGAATGTGCGGCGGACTTTATTCCGTTTACGGCGGAAACATCGAGTCGGGTTTCAACATCGTATCGAGACTTTACGACTTGGATAATAAAATCAAAAATGCCGATGTTGTCATCACGGGAGAGGGTAAAACCGACAGCCAAACTTTGATGGGTAAGGCTCCGTTCAGAATTGCCGAAGCGTGTAAAAAGTACGGCAAAAAATGCGTTGTTATCAGCGGATGTTTTCACGGCGTGACGCTCGGTGACGAAATGCTGTCTTTGATTGATGACGATGTGACGGCTGATGAGGCTATGAATAACAGCAGAGAAGTGCTTTATAAAAAAGTGCAAAAGAGCCTTGCAATAATCTTAAAATAAATATATAATTACAGTAATTAATTATGTGAAAATCAAGGAGAACAGATATGAAAGTAAGATTACCAAAACACAGAGAATTTTTAATTAAGTTTGCCGACGATTATCCGCTTGAGGCTCAGGCATGGGAAGAACTTAATCAGATAGTAAAGGATTACTGCAAAGACGGAAAAAGCCTTTATACTCCTACTTTTATCGAGGATAACGAGGACAAGGTAAAAGCTCTTCAGGAAAAGTATGAGTTTACTTATGAAATTATAGAAAAGTAACAGGCGTGATACATAATGACTAAGAATAAGATTTTTACCGTTGCAACTTCTCACCTCGATACGGTGTGGAGATGGGAACTGCCTAAAACCATAGACGAGTTTATCCCCGATACCATAGTTAAAAATTTTGAACTCATCGAAAAATATCCTCACTATCGTTTTAATTTTGAGGGTGCTTTTCGCTATGAACTTATAGAGGAATATTATCCCGAGCAGTTTGAGAGGATTAAGCAGTATGTAAAGGACGGCAGATGGTGTGTCAGCGGCTCCGCTTATGAAAACGGAGATGTCAACATTCCGTCGCCCGAGGCTCTTTTCCGTAATTTTCTTTACGGAAACAGATATTTTGAGGATAAATTCGGCGTCACATCCAAAGATGTGTTTTTGCCCGACTGCTTCGGCTTCGGTTATGCGCTGCCGAGTATAGCAAAGCACAGTAATTTGCTCGGCGCATCCAGCCAAAAACTGAGTTGGGGCGGTGCGTATGAATGTCCGTTTGATTTGGGCGTTTGGCAGGGCGTTGACGGCAGCAGAATTTTTGCAAGCCTTAAACCTCTTTCCTACCGTTATAAGTTTGACGGCGATGTCAGAGGCGATTTGCAGATTATAGATAAACTTGCCGATAACGGCGTGCACTACGGTCTGCCGTGGACTATGAATTATTACGGAACAGGCGACTGGGGCGGCGCACCCGATGAGCAAAGCGTTGCATCGGTTGAGCAGAGCGTTGCATATAACGATACGAGCGAAACGCAGGTTATCAGCGCATCGTCAGACGAGGTATTCAAACAACTTGACGCTCTGAGCGAAAACGAAAAAACTTCTCTCCCTGTGTGGAATAACGAACTTGTTATGCGTTCCCACGGAGCAGGCGGCTATACTTCCCGAGCAATGTCTAAGCGTCTTAACGCAAAAAATGAGAGCCTTGCCGATATGTGCGAGCGTTCTTGCGTTGCGGCAGATGCTTTGACTTCATTTAATTATCCGAAAAATGTTTTGGACTCCGCTTGGAAAAAAGTCATTCAGCATCAGTTTCATGATGACCTTCCCGGCACCTCCACAATGCTCCAGTATAACGATAGCTGGAACGATTACTTCGCTTCTCTCAAGCAGTTTCAGGGCGAATATCAGGCTTCCGGCGGTGCACTTGCAAACGAACTTGACACTTCGTGGTGCGAGGGTGTTGCGGTTATAGTAAATAACCCTGTGGCAGTTAAGCGTAAGGCGAGCGTTAAGGCACATATTAAACTTAACCGTAACGCAAAATATGTCAAGGTGCTCGATAAAAACAAAAAGGAAGTTCCCAGCCAGGTACTCAAAAAGACCGGCAAGGAATTTGATATTGTATTTACCGCTTCGGTTGACAGCGTGGGCTGGCGTGTTTATGATGTTATCGGCAGTGACAAGCCGTGCGAAATTAAGACAGATTTAACAGTAACCGAGCACAGCCTCGAGAATGCGAAGTATAAACTTTTATTTAATAAGAACGGCGATATTGCGTCGCTTGTCGATAAAAAACTCAAGGTTCAACTTTTGTCGTCGCCGATTAAATTTGCACTTCATCATAATCTCGGCGAACTCAATTATCCCTCGTGGGAAATGAGAAAGGCGGATATTGATTCCGAGCCGTATTGTTATGCCAATACTCCCGAGTTTGAGATAATCGAAAACGGCCCGTCAAGAATTGCAATTAAGGTTACTCGTGATGCCGATTTTTCCAAGGTCGAGCAGATTGTAAGCCTTGAGAGCGGAGGCGAGGTTGTAAGGGTCGATAACCTTATAGACTGGCAACAGCGCAGAACTCTGCTCAAGGCACAGTTTCCGTTCACTTGCTCTAACGAAATTGCTTCCTACGATTTGGGACTCGGTTATATCAACAGACCGAATAACAGCGAAAATCTTTATGAGGTTCCCGCTCAGAAATGGGCTGATATTACTGATTCTTACGGCAGATACGGTATCAGTGTTTTGTCGGATTGTAAGTACGGCTGGGATAAGCCGCAGGACAATATGCTCAGACTTACCTGCATTCATACCCCTGCCGGTGCGTTTACAAAGGATGCACGCCAGGATTTGCAGGATATAGGAAGAAATATTTTTTCGTTTGGTATTTTCAGTCATAAGGGCACACTTTCCACTCCTACTCAGGTTCAGGCACAGTGCTTTAACGAGGGACTCGTTGCCTTTCGTACCTCTTCGTCTAAACAGGGCAGTCTCGGCGACAGCTTTTCACTTCTTAAAACAGCCTCCGACAGCGTAATTGTCAGAGCCGTTAAGCTGTCGTATGACGGCGACGGAGTGGTTGTAAGAGTAAATGAGGCGTGCGGCAAAGAACATAAGAATACAGGAATTAAATTTTTCTGTGACATTTCTTCTGCCGAAGAAGTGTATGCCGACGAAAAGCCGATAAAAGATGCAAAAATCATTGACGGCGCTCTTGTGTTTGACCTAAAGCCGTTTGAGGTAAAGACTTTCAAACTTAAACTCAATTCAATACGAAACAAGGCTAAGGAAAATTATAAAAAACTTGATTTACCGTTTAACTCCACAGGTATTACCAAGGACAGTTATAAGGTTAATTGCATTTTGCAGGGAAGCGGAATGAGCTTGCCCGATGAACTTATTCCCGAAAGCCTCACGGTATCAGGCGTTACATTTAAGATGCCGAATGCCGATATGGATAAAAATGTACTTATCCCGAGAGGTCAGGAAATAGAAATTCCAAAGGGCGTAACAAAACTATATATGATTGCCGCTTCTGTTTTGGAAGACAAAAAAGTTGTCTTTATGGCGGATAATAAAGAACGTGAACTCACCGTTTACGATATGAAAGCGCCTGTGGGCAAATGGGATATGAAAGGTCTCGAACAGTTCGCCGAGGTTAAAAGGGGTGCGCTTGCTCTTGAGTTTACGCATACCCATCATCCCGAGGGCAATATAGCAAACGGTAAGGCGTACTTTTATCTTTACGAGATAGATGTAAGAGGTTGCAAAACTCTCACTCTTCCCGAGGAAAATAAGATGGTTATTCTCGCAATGACCGGAGTAAAGAAGTTTTCAAATACCTATCTCGCAACAGAACTTATTGATTATCCGAGCGAGGATTATAAACCGGGCGAGATTTCACCTATCGAAAAGATAATCGATAAAGCCGAATTTATCTCAATTCGTGCCGGTAAAATTCAAGACCAGATTAACGGCGGAAAGGGTAAGGGATTTAAGAGAGATAATATCATCACTAATATTATCCGTTCTTATACCAAATCCGAATGGTAAAAACCGCCGATAATACTGCCGAATCACATCAAAAGGCTTGTGAACTTAATGTTCGCTTCGCCTTTTGGTGTTTTTGTTTTTTGCTCAGTCGAGGTATAGAACATACATCTTCCTTCGCAAGAAAACGAAATTCGGCAGCATTCTTGGCGGCTTGTCAAATTATAATTTTTCTTCTTTATTATTGAATTGTTCATATTTGTGTTGTATTATAACTGTATACTTGTATATATTTTATAGGTGATAATATGAATACGATAAAACTCTCCACGCCGTGCGGAGATATTTTGGGTATAGATACTGCGGACTGTTATGAATTTAGGGGTATAAGATATGCTGTGGCAGGCAGATGGGAATATCCTGCTCTTGTTACCGACTTTGGTGCTCTTTATGACGCAACCGAGTTTGGTGCTTGCTCTTATCAGCGCAGAGGTTTTGAAAAGGACGAGGATTGCAATCCTTTTTATCATAAGGAATTCAGACAGGGAATGACCTTTGATTACAGTGAGGACTGCCTTTTTCTTAATATTTATGCGCCGAAAAATGCTCATAATGCTCCCGTTTTGTTTTATATCCACGGCGGCAGCTTTACGGGCGGCAGTGCAAACGAGGGACATATCAACGGTACCGAGTACGCAAAAAGGGGTATTGTGTTCGTTTCAATTAATTATCGCCTTAATGCTTTCGGCTTTTGTTCTCATCCCGACTTGACGGATAAAAAGGGAAGATGCGGAAATTTCGGACTTTATGACCAGGTTGCCGCTCTTAACTGGGTAAAGAATAATATTTTAGCTTTCGGCGGTGACGGTAACCGCATTACCGTTATGGGCCAGAGCGCAGGCGCAATGAGCATTGACATTCTTATATCGTCTCCTATTTGCAAGGGACTGATTAAGGGCGCAATTATGATGAGCGGCGGTGCGCTTCAGCGTGAGGTTGCCCGACCCCTTACTCCTGAAAAGACGAGAAAATTCTGGGACGAAATAATTAAAAACGCAGGAGTAAGTAGTATATTTGAACTTAAAAAGGTCAGCGAAAAGAAACTGTTTTATGCTTGGCTCGATGCGTGTAGGAGTCATAAAATCGGCAGTATGCTTTACACCTTGCCTGTTTATGACGGCGTTCTTTTGAAAAAGAGTACTTTTCAAAAAAAGAATATGCCGCATATGCCGTATATCCTCGGTATTACCCAAACAGATATGGTGCCCGTTATCCTAGAGGGTATTACAAAAAAATTTGCAAAGAATATAATCAAATCGGGTTCGCCCTGTTATATTTATAATTTTAATCATGACCTGCCCGGCGATAATTCGGGCGCATGGCACAGTTGCGATTTGCTGTACGCTTTCGGCACTCTTAAAAATAATTGGAGACCGTTTGAAAAACTCGATTTTGATTTGTCATACCAAATGATTGAATCCTTTGCCTCGTTTGTTAAAACAGGCTCTCCCAAATGTGAGGCAGTACCATTCTGGAACTCCTCGTACGATATGCCTGTTCGCTTTTGCGAAAATACAAGAAGCGAAAAATGGGATACAAAAAAACTGCTGAAAAATACATTTTCTAAGAACGGAGCAGAATTTTAATGAAATTCAGACACGACTTCTCTTTGGTGCAAGCCACCGAAAATTACAGATTATATAGATGCGATGATATTAATGCGAGAATTGATTTCGTTGAGAATAATATCATTAGGGTTGCCATTTACCGTCACCGTGACGAAATGCTCCCCACCTTTTGTATTAATCCTTACGGAGAGCCTAACTCTCCTGCCAGAAACCGCCTTGATACCGACGGCTTTCATTTTGCCGAGGTCAGCGTTGACAAAACGGAGCACGGCGAATATATAGAACTTGAGTCCGGCATCGGCGTTGATGTTGATTTTCATAACTTCTTGCTTTCGTTTTATCAGGAAGATGAGGTGCTTTTTGAGGACAGACGTCCTCTTGCCTATAACCTCGAAAACGAATTCGGCAGAGGATATTATCACTATATCTCACGAGAGGAAGACGAAAAGATTTTCGGCCTCGGCGATAAAACCGGCTTTATGGATAAGTCGGGCAAAAACTTTAAGATAGAAACAACCGACTGTATGGGATATGACGCCGAAACTTCCGACCCGCTTTATAAGCATATTCCGTTTTATATCTGCGAAAACAGCGTCGGCAATTACGGCATTTTTTATGATACAAGTGCCACCTGTTATATGGATTTCGGTAAGGAAATAAATAATTATTATCCTGCCTTTAAGTCCTTTAAGACCGACGATAACTGTATAGTGTATTATGCTTTTTTCGGCACTAAACTTGAAATTCTCCGCTCCTTTGCCCGCCTTTGCGGAAAGCAGGCATTTCCGCCTAAATGGAGTTTTGATTACTGTGCTTCCACCATGGCTTATACCGACGCCGATAATGCCGACGAGCAAATGCACGGCTTTCTTGAAAAGATAAAGGATATGGGACTGAGTTGCTCGGGATTTTATCTTTCCTCAGGCTATACCTCGATTGACGGTAAACGCTGTGTGTTTAATTGGAATACCGATAAGTTCCCCGACCCCAAACAGTTTGTTAAAGATTTTAAGGATAATAATATTCATATCATTCCTAATATTAAACCTGCGTTTTTGGAGTCGCATCCTATGTATAAGGAGATTGAAAAGCAGGGACTTTTTGTAAAAAATCCCGACGGCACTCCTTTTGTCACTCAATTTTGGGACGGACTCGGTTCTTATATAGATTTTACAAATCCAAACGGCTGTGATTTTTGGAAAAAACAGGTAACCGAAAAACTCCTCGATTACGGCATTGACGCTACTTGGAACGATAATAACGAGTTTGATATTCGTGATTGGGACGCTCTTGCAAACGGCTTCGGCTTCGGTAAAATAAAAGCCAGAAATATCCGCCCCAATCTTACCTATCTTATGGTTAAATCGTCCTATGAGGCACAGAGAGCAAAGTACCCCGATAAGCGTCCGTTTCTCTCTACACGCAGCGGAAACATCGCTGTGAGAAGATTGGCACAGACTTGGTCGGGAGATAATATGACTTCGTGGCATGACCTTTATTACGGCCATTATGTAGGACTTACGCTCTCTATGTCGGGTATGTTTTTCTATGGTCATGACCTCGGCGGCTTCAGCGGCGATATGCCGTCAAGCGAACTTTTGCTTCGTTGGATTCAGCACGGTATATTCGAACCCCGCTTTACCATTCACAGTTGGAATAAGGACGGTACAGCCACTATGCCTTGGAGTTATCCGAAGATTGAAAACGCCGTTCGTGATATTTTCTCCCAGAGAAAGCAACTTTTGCCTTATCTGTATTCGTCGGCATATAACTGCGTGTCATATGATGAGCCTATGAATGCTCCGCTGTTCCTTTATTATGAGGACGAGGATATTGAGGAGGATTGCGAAAGTTTCCTTGTCGGCAGAGATGTGCTTGCTACCTGCGTTCTCGATGAGGGAATAGAGAATATTACCGCATATCTTCCCGAGGGCGATGATTGGTATCTCGGCTCAAAATATTATGAGGGCGGTCAAAATGTAAGTTTGCATATTCCGCCGACTTCTAAGATGCCTTATTTCGTCCGAAGCGGTTGCGTGTTTCCGACAGATGAGGGCGAGTACGGCTTTAACAGCGAGCAAAAACTTGTCTTTACCGTTTATCCGCTTAAATCGGGCTTTTTCCAAAGCTCGTTCTTTGATGATGACGGCGAGAGTTTTGAATATAAAAAGGGTAATTGCGTTCGCCTTTTCTTCTCCGTTGTCTGCGAAGAGGATAAGGTAACCGTGTTTTATAAGAATATCGCAAAGCAAAAACTTGTCCCCGATATTCGTCTCATAGACGGCGATGACCGTAAACTCATTGTTCAAAGCAGGGAATAAACCTAATAAAATAAAAACCGACTGTCTCACGCTTTTGTGAGACGGTCGGTTTTGCTTGTTAACGCTTCGGATAAGGCATATTGGATTTCAATACCAAAATGTAATAATTGTGCTGATTTATATTTATTTTTTATTTCAGCAATGCTTTTTGATAAAAGTCGAGTGCCTTTGTTATTACTTCCTGAGACGGTTCGGAGAATGGGTCGAGCACGCTGAAAACATGTTTCTGCTTTTCTCCGTTATATTCGCCGTAGTCAATCAGTTCGGACTCTATTCCTCTTTCTTGGAAAAGGTTGTATGCCGTAACCGTTTGGTCGTGGGCGAGAGTGTCGCCCGAACTTGTGATAAAGAAAGTCGGCGGCATATTGTCGGCATATTCGATTATTTCGCTCAAATCCATGTAGTTGTATGTAGCCTTTTGTTTGTAATCTTTACCCCAAAGAGGCTTTGTGTAAACGCTATACATTCCGCCGTTTTTCATATATGCAACCGGAGAGGTGAGAAGCAGAGCCTTTATATTAAGGTTAGTAGCCTCCGTGTTAAATATCTCTCTAAGTTCGGGGCTTTGGTTAAGCACCGCCTCATACAATGCAAGTTGTCCGCCCGCACTGTCACCCGTCAACATAACGGAGGAGGCATTTGCAGGATAGTTTTTCATATTTTCGCTTATCCATTTTAATGCGCTTGCACAGTCTTGGATTTGCTCGTTCACAGTTACATCGGGTACAAGTCGATAACTTATGCTGAATACCGTGTATCCCTTGCTTGCAAGTTCCATACAGTAGTATTCGTTCAAATCCTTTGTGGCATACATCCAGCCGCCGCCGTGTATGTCGATAATTACAGGCAGTCCCTCTTCGGGCAAGTCTCCCTCGGGATAAAATACATCCAGCATATGATACGGATTGCCCGTGTTAAGATATTCAATGTCCTTAACCTTAGTTATTTTTGACGGAGGGGTTTGCTCTGCGTGATTTTTCTTGTCGTCTTTGTCAACGCCCTTCCATACTATTTGCATTATTTTTATGATAGGATTGCTCTGAAGTCCCTTACTGCTTGCGTCTTTGTATTCAATACTTTGTGAACTTAGCAGTCCTCCTACATAAACAGCCTTGTCGCTTTTGTCGTCAACAGGCTTTGTCAGTATGAAAATCACGGCCGTTGCCGCAATTATTATCGCTAAGATAATACCGAATACTATCCCCATCGTTTTTGCCCCCGTGTGCTTTTTCTTTTTTTCTTTAACAGAGTTTGCCATTGCCTTGCTCCTTAACAGATAGTGTATAAGATTATAGATATATAATAATTTTACCAATGCCGCCGCTGCTTGTCAAGACGGATAAAACAAAAACCGCCGAGCAATGTCAGCGGTAAATTTGTTTTTTTGTTATGCTTCTTTTTTCAGCTGGCGCTCAAGCCAAGTTGCGCCTAAATCGAGTGCGGTAAATAATCCCTGCTTCTCGCTTTTTTTAACAATTCTGTCCTTCGGCGGTAATGTATCGTCGGTAGCAAGCAACTGAATAGTAACATCCTTAGCTAAGGTAATATCTTTTAATTTTTCGCTTTGCTTTACTGTAAGAACAACTACATACGCATCGTTAATGTCTCCGTAGTAGATGGTGTCTCCCGATCTCACCAAAGGCTTTCCTTTGTATTCAAGAAATTTTTCTTCTGCCAAAGGTAACCCTCCCTTACTGTTTGAGATATGACTTAACCATTTCCGCAAGCAGCTCGTCACGGTCAATTTTACGAATGAGGCTTCTTGCGTTGTTATGGGTAGTAATGTATGTCGGATCTTCGGAAAGAATGTAGCCGACTATTTGGTTGATAGGATTATAACCTTTTTCCTGGAGAGCATCATATACGCTGCTGAGCGTTTCTTTCATAATGTCCTCGTTGTCGTTCGCAATCCTGAATGTCATAGTCTTGTCTTTCACTTTATCCACCTCCGCATTACAAGTCTGTATTAATCATATGTTAAATCAAAATATATTATATACATTTTTTTGTATGATTTCAATAGTTTTTTTAATTTTTACCGTACTGAGGGGCAAAAAACTTGACTTAATCGCCTTTTAGGGTTATAATCTAGTCGAATTTAATATTCTTTTGGCTGTGAAGCGGTGTAAGTAGAAGTTGCTTTTGACCCTCAGAGAGTATGCGTTAGGTGCAAGCATACGGCAAGGTATCTTTGAATTTCAGCCTGTCGAGCCACTTTGCGAGAAAGTAAGTAAAGCGTAAGCCTGCGTTAAGGGCAAAAAGCGGTGTGCCTTTCGGTGCACAATTTGAGTGGTACCACGGAATTTTCGTCTCATTTTTATGAGGCGTTTTTTTATTGTAAACGGAGGAAATTATGGAACAGAAGATTAAAAGTCTGAGAGAGGCTTTCGAGAGCGAACTCAACGACATCAAAGACTTGTCCGAACTTGAGAGTATTCGTGTTTCATATCTCGGCAAAAAGGGCAGTATTACCGATTTGCTTAAAGGTATGAAGGAACTTTCGGCAGAGGATAAAAAGGCTTTCGGTCAAAAGGTGAATGAACTTAAGACCGCTGTCGCAAAAAGAATCGGCGAAAAAACTCAGGAGATGAAAGAACAAGAAGTTCAAAGGGAAATCAAACTTATGCCAGAACTTGACCTTTCATTGCCGGCAAATTTAAATAGAGGCTCTTATCACCCTATTACTCTCGTTCAAAGACAGTGCGAGCAGATATTTGAATCAATGGGCTTTACCGTAGAGGATTATTCCGAGGTGGTTACCGACTATGAATGCTTTGAGTCGGTTAATATTCCAAAAGATCACCCTGCCAGAGATATGCAGGATACCTATTATCTTACTAACGGTCAACTTCTTAAGTCGCAGACCTCTGCGGCACAGAACGCAATACTTCGCAAGTACAGGGATTCGCTCGTTAATAACGGCACTCCCATTAAGGCTATCTTCCCGGGCAGATGCTTTAGAAATGAAGCAACAGACGCCTGCCACGAAAATACCTTCTTCCAAATGGAGGGTATGATGGTAGGTAAGGACATTTCTATTTCGAATCTTATTTACTTTATGAAAACAATGCTTTCCGAGGTGTTCCAAAAGGACATTAAAGTAAGGCTTCGTCCGGGCTTCTTCCCGTTCGTTGAGCCGGGCTTTGAACTTGACATAAGTTGCCTTATCTGCGGCGGAGAGGGCTGCCCGAGTTGTAAGCACAGCGGCTGGCTTGAACTTTGCCCCTGCGGTATGATTCATCCCGAGGTGCTTCGTATGGGAGGCATTGACCCCGATGAGTACACCGGATTTGCATTCGGTTTGGGTCTTACAAGACTTGTTATGATGAAATACGGCATTAAAGATATTCGTGATTTGAACGGCGGAAGCCTCAAGGCTATGAGCCAGTTCACCGACGATGAGTAAGAAAGGGGAGTGACATTATGTTTTTATCTATGAATTGGATTTCCGACTTCGTTGATTTGTCGGGACTCGATAAACTTAAACTTATCAATCAGTTTTCGCTCTCCACTGCCGAGGTAGAAAATGATATTTATTTTAAGGGCAGTGATCTTTCGGGCGTTGTTGTGGCAGAAATTAAATCTGTTGAAAATCATCCCGACTCAAAGAAACTGCATCTTCTTAAGGTGGATGCAGGCGAGTCGGAACTTACAGATGTTGTCTGCGGTGCTCCGAATGTAAGAGTGGGTATGAAAACTGCTTTTGCAAAGGTCGGCGCAAAAATCGGTGAGATTGAAATTGCACCACGTAAACTTGCAGGCTATCTTTCCAACGGTATGTGCTGCTCCGAAAAGGAAATAGGCATTTCCGACGATAACAGCGGTATTATGGAAATTACCGACGATATTCCTAACGGTACGGACCTCAAGAGCGTTTATGCAATTGACGATATTATTTTTGAGGTCGATAATAAATCCCTTACAAATCGCCCCGACCTTTGGGGTCATTACGGAATTGCAAGAGAATTTGCCGCTCTTTCGGGCAGACCGCTTAAAAATATAGGCGGAGTCGATTTGAGTAAATATGACTCTCTGCCAAAGGTTGATATGAAAATCGAAGATTCGCTTTGCCAGAGATATTCCTGCCTCCAGGTGGAAAATATCAAGCGTACCGTGTCTCCCGTTGATATGCGTATCCGCCTTTACTACTGCGGAATGAGAGCAATTAACTTCCTTGCCGACCTTACAAATTATCTTATGCTCGAGATGGGTCAGCCCATGCACGCATTCGACAGCCGTAAGGTTGAAAAAATCAGAATTAAGAGATTTGACACTCCGTTTACTTTCCAAACTCTTGACGGAGTTGAAAGAAATATTGACGAAAATACCCTTATGATTTGCAACGATAATACTCCTGTTGCAATCGCAGGTATTATGGGCGGCCTCGACAGCGAAATCGTTGACGATACAACCACACTTACATTGGAATCCGCAACCTTTAATGCGGCTTCTGTTCGTAAGTCAACCGTTCGCCTTGCTCACAGAACCGACGCTTCCATGAGATACGAAAAGTGTCTTGACCCCGAGATGACCGTTACCGCTATCGCAAGATTTGTAGAACTTCTGCAAAAATACGATGACGGCGCATCTGTTGTTTCCGCTCTTACCGATGATTACGCTTATCACTATGATAATGTTGAACTTAAATTTGACAAAGCCTTTGTTGATAAGTATACGGGAATTGATATTTCAAATGACACGATAGTTAAAACCCTTAAATCTCTCGGCTTCGGCGTAGAACTTGAAAACGACAGTTTTACCGTCGATGTTCCGTCTTGGAGAGCAACTAAGGATGTAACGATGAAAGCCGATATTATCGAGGAAATCACCCGTATTTACGGCTATGATAATTTTGATATTCATACCGCTGTTGCACCGCTTTATCCGGTTCGTCCGTCGATTGAAAAGACGGTTGAGGATAAGATTAAGGATTTGCTCGTTAAGAGATTTTCACTTCATGAACTTCATTCTTATGTTTGGTCATATTATGACGAACTTAAAGCTATCGGTTTGGATGCAGACGGTGTTATTAAACTTGACGGAGCAACAAACCCTAATATCGAGACAATTCGCCGTTCAATCATTCCTACCCAACTTTGTCAGGTTAAGAGTAATACTTCCTTTGCTCTTCGCTTTGGTATTTTTGAAATCGGCAGAGTTGTAACAGGTCTTGACGAAAACAATAACTGTATCGAAAAGAAAAAACTTGCCATTACACTTTTCAGCAAGATTGCTCCCGTGTCAGTGCTTTTCTATAAACTTCGTGATATTTTGGAGATTATGTCGGACGATATTAAGCATAAACCTCTTACCTTTGAGGCTAAGCAGGCAGAATATCCTTATCAGCACCCGGTTAATCTTAACAGAGTTTTCTGCGACGGTGTGGAAATCGGCGAAATCGGTATCGTTTATCCTACCGTTCAAAAGAAAATTGATAAAAAGGCGTCAATAGTATATGCTGAAATTGATGTAGATGCTTTTGCAAATATCGAAAATGCTTCCATTCAGTATATTGAACCGTCAAGATTCCCAGAAATGGAAATTGACCTTTCGTTCATTTCAAAGACCTTTGCCCCAATCTCAATAGCTATCGCAGAGGCAAAAAGTCCGCTTGTTAAAAATGTTTATGTAACCGACATTTATGAGGATGAAAATGACGGAAGTAAGTCTATCACTACCCGAATTGTGTTTGCTCATCCCGAAAGAACACTCACTAAGGAAGAAGTAACCGAGGTTACCGATCAGATTATAGGCAGTTTGAAAGCCAAGGGAATAGAGTTAAAAAAATAGTATACCGAAACATAAAGACCTCGAATAATCGAGGTCTTTATTTCAGCGTGTCGAAAAAGTGTTTTCGACACGCTGTAGGCTGTTGAGAAAGGTTCTGAATTTCGTTTTCTTGTGAAGGAAGATGTACGATGGTACCTCGACTGAGCAAAAAACGAAAAACGCCAAAAGTACCGCAAACTCGATGTTTGCGGTACTTTTACAATCCCTCCGTCAACACTTCGTGTTGCCACCTCCCTTTACACAAGGGAGGCATTAAGCGATTAGTTAATTTTATTGGCGTGCTTCAGGAGCTTTATCGACAGTCTGTAAGACCTCGATTTTTCGAGGTCTTAGTTTTATGTTTATGCGATTTTTGTTTCAAGCAGTTTGTTGTATATTATGTCTGCAAATATTTTGTGTCCCTCAGGTGTAAAATGCTCTCTGTCGCTCTTGCTCGGCTGAACATAATCGGCGGCTGAGACAATGGCAACGCCTTTTTCTTTTGCCACCTTTTCGTATTCCTCAAAAAGAGTTTTCGATACCTCAACCGAATGCCTGTCAAATTCGGGGTCGTATTCTTCTTTCCATACCTCATCTCCGAGATGAATGGGCGATACGATAATTATATTTTTCGGCGAGATGAATTTCAGCAGTTCGTCCACGCACAGACCCAGCCCCTTTGCGATTTTGTAAGGATTTGCATTATAGCAGGATTTGCAGTCATTAGTGCCGAGCATAATCACTGCTGCGTCAGGATAATTCGATTCGAGTATCTCCGGCAGCGATTCCAATCCGTTTCTGTTTTTGCGGTATGCGTCATCAAATATCGTGGTTCTTCCGCATAAGCCCTCTTCGAGCACTCGTATGTCGTGCTTTTCGAGTTTTTCCTGGAGCAGGCTCGTCCATCTTACACCCCACGAATATCGCTCATGAGTCTTTGGTATCAGACCCCATGTGTTAGAATCACCAAAGCATAATAACTGTTTCATATAACCGCTCCTCTCGCTGTATTGTAACTAATATCTATTAAGCCTATGTGTTTACTAGGTATTAACATAATTGCATTATATCACCGCTTTATGTTCTTGTCAATAGGTAAAGAAAAAACAGAAGTTGTACCATACACGATACAACCTCTGTTTTTCGTTATTCGAGAGCGTCTCTTACTGCGTCGCCGGCTTTGTCAACCGCCGAGCCTGCGCCGTCTGCGGCATCGTCAACTCCCTGACCGACATCGTCGCCTACCTTGTCCGCTCTGTCTTTTACTTCGTTTCCTGCTTTTGATAAATCTTCGCCCACTTTTGTTGTGGTCGATTCTGTCGTTTCACTCGGGGAAGCGGTGGACATTTCGGTTGTTGAGGTTACATTTTGGCTTTGGTCTTTGTTACTTGCACAGCCAGCAAAAACAGCGATAATTGCTGTTACAGCAAGCAAGAAAGCTATAATCTTTTTCATTAATATCATCCTTTCGCTGATAGTGTTTGCATACAAATTAAAAATTATTCATTTATTTTACCATTGTGCCGTTATCGCTTTGAAGCATAATCATAATGTCTTCTTCAAATCCGCTTTGAGTGTTGATATATACGAGAGCATTTTCGCCCGTGTCCTTGCTCTTGCAAGTGAATTCGTAGCACTGTACCTCGTTTCCGCTTTCCTTAGGTATGGTGCACAGTCTTACGCTTTCAACCGTCAGATATTTTGAAACCTTTGCCTTTGCGTCACTCTCGCTGAGCGTTACTTCTTGCTTTTCTCTGGCGTAGTGATTGGTCAGATAAGTTGCGGCATCAAGGCTTACCACCTCGCCGTCCGCCATGGAAATTCCCACTTTAATCAAGTCACCGTAATATCTCACGCCGTCCTTTGTATACGCACAGTTTACGGTGCAAATATTGTTATTTGTTTCATAGTAGCATACTTCCATATCGCCGTAACCGAGTTCTTTTAATGCGCTCGAGGCAAGATTGCAGGCGTTGTCCTGCGAAATGTTTGAGGAGTTAATCAGTCCCGAGTAAACTATTTCTTTGATATATCCGCCCTGTTTTGTAACCATAATTGTATATCTTCCGCACTTAAAGGTGAAGCAGGGAATTTTTGATTTGTCGTCCGTTTCGTAACTTACGGCGTTGATGTTTGCTTCGATTGCCTTTGCGGCAATTTCACGACATTCCTCTTTCGTGTAAACTTCGCTTTCGGATACAAGTTTGGAATTTCTGTTAAGCACCTGGTCTGAAAACGGCCCGTCATAAAGCAAAGTAGGAAAATCGTCAAAAGTTTTTGCCTCTCTGGAAAAGCTGTTCGACAGAGCAAAAACATTTATTTCGCCGCCGCTTTTGACCTGATTTTCGGTTATCTTCGCTCCTGCATTCATCGTTGCCACCATTTCATCTGTGCTATTGCAGAACTTTTGGGCATAGGTTAAAAGTGCTTTTAGATTGTTGTGCTCTTCGTCGGTTATCTCCTCTCCCTTTTCCGCTTTTTTGCCGATGTATTGTGCGTAGTCCGAGCACTGGCTTAAAAATTTATATGCGTTGTTAAGTTCCAGTTGCGATACGGGGAGTCTGCTCATGGCATTTTTTGCCGTGCCGCATAAAGCGTACAGGTCTCTGCTCAAGTCATAAATTTCGCCGTATGAATTTGAGTACAGGCTTTTGGTAATGTCCGTGTCGATTTTGTTCAGGCATTCGTTGAGTTCGCTCAGACTTTGGCGGTATGAAACTTCAAGTTCTCCTTTGTATGTTTTGAGTGAACTTGTGCTTATAATCATAGCGGCTATGACCAAAGCGAGAATAAAGCCGATGTACGATACTATTCTTACATAGGTTCTTTTTGTCATATTGATTCCTCCGATTTTTCTCTGCTGTTATTGTTTTCATAATTTTAATATTTATTCAAAAATATCCCATTTTAATTGCAAGATTAACTTTATTGTGATATAATTTTAGAGATTATAATATTTAATTTCATATATAACTTATTTTTAGGCGGCAGACTATGGAAAAGAAAAGAATTGTGGTTAAGGTCGGAACTTCGACTTTGACCCATAAAACAGGAAAAACAAATATAGCGAGAATAAGCGATTTGGTAAATGTTCTTGCCGATTTGCATAATATGGGACACGAGATTATTTTGGTCTCATCGGGTGCTATTGCCATCGGCACTTCACGCCTCGGACTGAAAAGAAAACCCGATACCATTATGGGTAAGCAGGCGGCAGCGGCTGTCGGTCAGGGTGAACTTATGTTTCTTTACGATAAATTTTTCGGCGAATATGATGTTGTTGTGTCTCAACTTCTCTTTACATATGATGCACTTGAAAATCCCGATAATAAGGAACATTTGACAAATACATTCAATCAACTTCTCGAATACGGCTCAATTCCCGTAGTAAACGAGAACGACTCGGTTTCAATCGAGGAACTTCTCAACGGCGATAACGATTGCCTCAGCGCAACCGTAGCTGAACTTATCGGAGCCGATATGCTCATTCTTCTTACCGATACCGACGGACTTTATGACGGCAACCCGAGCGAGAACCCCGAGGCACGACTGATTGATATAGTAGAAGAAATAACCGAGGAAATAGAAGCTTTTGCCGGCGGCGCAGGAAAAAGGGGAACAGGCGGCTTTATGACTAAAGTCAAGGCGGCGAAAATTGCAACTTCGGCGGGTATATCGGTTGTAGTTATGAACGGCGCAGACCCAAAGAAAATTTATGATGTGCTAAACGGCGAAAACGTCGGAACAAAATTTCTTTCGTGAGGTAAATTTATGACGGTTTTTGAACAGGGAAAAAATGCTAAGGGCACTCTTACCTTTATGTCTCAGGTTACAACCGAGCAGAAAAATAATGCCCTAAATGCCGTAGCAAACGCACTCGAAAAAAATGTTGACGTGATTATTGCGGCAAATAAAATTGATTTGACCGAGGGAAAAGAAAACGGTCTTAATGACGGACTTCTCGACAGGCTTATGCTTAATGAGGAGAGAATAAATGGCATAGCCGACGGAGTGAGACAGGTTGCACTTCTTGATGACCCGTGCGGAAAAATCATAAGCGATTATGAAAAGGATAACGGTCTTGAAATAAAAAAAATTACCGTGCCCATCGGAGTGATAGGAATTATCTTTGAGGCAAGACCGAATGTCACCGTTGATGCGGCGGCTCTCTGCCTTAAAAGTTCTAATTCCGTGCTTCTCAGAGGCGGTAAGGAAGCCATTAATTCAAACACCGCACTCAGCGAAATAATGCGTGATGCAGTAGAAAGTGTGGGCTTTCCGAGAGATGTTATTCAGCTTGTGCATGATGTGTCCCGTCAGTCCGCTAATGATATGATGAATATGAATGAGTATCTCGACTGCCTTATTCCACGAGGCGGTAAGGGACTTATTAAGGCTGTTGTAAATAATTCTACCGTGCCTGTAATTGAAACCGGCTCAGGTAATTGCCACATTTTTGTTGACGAAAGTGCCGATATTAATATGGCGGCAGAGATAATTTTTAATGCAAAAACGCAGAGAATTTCTGTCTGCAACGCTTGCGAAAGCCTTGTGATTCATTCAAAAATAATTGATAAAGCATTGCCTGTTATTGCAAAGAAACTTAAAGAAAAGAATGTTGAAATCCGAGGCGATGAACGTGCTTGCGCCGCTTGCTCCTTGGTTTCTCCTGCCACAGAGGAAGATTTTTATACAGAATATCTTGATTATATAATCAGCGTTAAAACCGTTGATTCGCTCGACGAGGCGATAGAGCATATAAACAGATGCTCCACCGGTCACAGCGAGGCCATTATTACAAATAATGATGAAAATGCAGATAAGTTTCTCAAGTGCATAGATTCTTCGTCGGTTTATGTAAATGCGTCAACACGTTTTACCGACGGCGGCGAGTTCGGTCTCGGGGCGGAAATAGGAATTTCAACCCAAAAACTGCATGCAAGAGGTCCTATGGGTCTTGAGCAGCTTACATCAACAAAATATTTAATTTACGGAAACGGACAAGTCAGATAATGAAGTATGACTATTTTGCCGAAGATACGGATAAAATTGAAAAAAGACGGCGTAAATCCGAAAAGAGAGCATCACTGAGGAAATTCTTTAAGGTCCTTTTGATTACGCTCGGGGTCATCGTTATAGTCTTGGCGGCAGTTTGGGCTCTTTTGAGATATGTTTTTGTCGATTTTTATTTTCAAAGCATAATTCCAGATAAACAGGTCGCTTCCTATATAGATGAAAACATTATAGGAAAAACCACAACACAGACCACCACCGAAGAAACACAGACGCAGACCACGCTCCCTGTTTATGAGAGTATGACCTATCTCGATTCTGCCCATTTTGATTTTCAAAATGATAAAAAGGGCAACTTCGTGGGCAATATTCTCAACGGCGGCAAAGTTGCGAAATATAATTCATACTCTTACCATGTTGTTGACGGCGACGGCATATATCGCTTTAATCCTTACGGCGAAACCTATGAACTCATTTTGAACGAAAAGAATAATGTCTCATCGCTTAATGTTCATAACGGAGAATTATATTTTGTCGAGGACGACTCGCATTATCTGTGCAGTGGCTCAAAGGACTCTTACAGCAGAATTACGCCTAATATTAAAACAGCGTATATCTATGACGGCAAAGCGTATTGCACCTCGACTTATAATCAAATTATGAGCGTTGATACTTCGACAGGGGATGCAAGAGTTTTGTTCTCGGCAAAGAGCGGACAGAGCCTTGAACTCGTCGGCGTGTCGCTTGAGCGTGTGTTCTTTACTCTCAAATACGAAAACGGCAGAACGGAATATCTCACCGTTGATACATCTACAACCGAAACCGACAGTTTTATGACGGCGACAAATAACGACAGCGTAAAATATATGTCTATGGAAAACGGTTATCTTTATTATTGTCTTAAACAGACGGACGGTTCATATAATCTTGTGCGGCAAAAATTCGGTTCGCCGAATACCGTTGCGCTTGTAGAAAATAAAAACTTTTCGTCTTTTGTAATAACCGATTCAAACAGAGTTTTCTATTCTTTTAACGACGGTGGTACGGTTTATCTTAACGAATATAATATGAACAGCAGGGAAGTAAAAACCATGCTTACCGCAAGCGGCTCGGATAAGAGTTTTACACCCGGCATTTACCATTCGGGTGAATATGATTTTATTATCGGCGGCGGCGTTTACCGCTCGTCATCGAATTTAACCTCCTCGACCGATGTTATGACTTTTTCAAACGGTCGCTGGAACTATTGATAACGAGGTATTTTAAGTGGATAAGTATAAAAAGCTGGCAGCCAATACGGTGATTTTTGCAATAAGTAAATTTTCCTCCAGCGTGCTGTCTTTCCTTTTGATGCCGTATGTTACGGCAAAACTTGTCAGTTCCGACTATTCTACGGCGGATTTGATTCAGCAGACTGCAAATGTTCTTATTCCCATAGTATTTTTGCAGATTAACAGTGCGGCTTTGCGCTTTGCTCTCGATAAGGATTCGGATAAAACAAGCGTCTTTACAGTCGGCTTGCGTACAACGATTGAGGGATTTTTGGTCTTTCTTATTTTCTATTATCCGATAACGCTGATAAGGCTTAACGATACGCCGCTTGGCGATTATGCACCGCTTATTTATGTTTTTGTTCTTGTTTCGGGAACAAGACAACTTTGCCAGCAGTTCGTTCGTGGCTGCGGTTATGTTAAACTTTATGCCTTTGACGGTATTCTTGCAACGGCTACTACTCTTCTGTTTAACCTTTTGTTCCTCGGACCCTTTAATTGGGGCGTTTACGGCTATGTCATCGCAATTATTGCGTCAGACGCCTGCTCGATTATTTTCCTCTTTATAGGTGCTAAACTTTGGAAAAATGTAACCTTTAAGAGATTGCCGAGTAACGCAAGAAAAGAAATGCTTAAATACAGCATTCCCATGGTTCCGTCAATCATCCTTTGGTGGATTACAAATGTCTCCGACAGATATATGGTCACTTATTTTGTCGGTGCGAGCGAGAACGGTCTTTATACCGCCGCATCGAAAATTCCCAATTTCGTGATTCTTTTTTCCACCGTGTTCATTGACGCTTGGCAACTCAGTGCCGTTGACGAGTATGACAGCGACAGCAGGGAAGCGTTCTTTACAAAGGTGTTCAGGGTTTACTCGGGAGGTATTTTTGTCGTTGCCTCTGCATTGATTTTCTTCTGCCGAATTATTACTAAGATTTTGGTTGATGACAGTTACTTTAACTCGTGGAAATTCGTTCCCGTGTTGATTATCGCTACCTCTTTCTCGTGCCTCGTTAATTTCCTCGCCTCTGTTTATATGGCGGAGAAGAAGTCATTTATGGGTATGGTAACGGCTCTTTCGGGCGCAATTACAAATATTGTGCTTAATTTTGTTCTTATTCCGATTATGGGTGCAACAGGTGCGGCGGTCGCTACGGTTGTTTCCTTTGTTGTAGTGTTTGTTTTCAGAGGATTTAACACCCATAAATATGTAAAAATTGATTTTAAGTTGCCTGTTCTTATATCGGAAACGGTTATTATAGTTGCTCAATGTGCAATTATGATTGTTATGGAGTCGGGTGTCGTTATGTACGCCCTCGAGGCGGTGCTTTGCGTTCTTATGCTTTTGCTTAACTTTAAGCAGATTAAGGAACTTGCATCTCTTTTACTCTCAAAATTTTTCCATAAAAAAGCAGATTAGTTTTGTAACGCACCGCATAAGTGTTTATTCCTTATGCAGTGAGTTCACTTACAGCGATTGTCGGTATATTTTCGATAATCGCTTTTTGCCTCTTTGGTATTGCAAAAAGGCATTTTTTAGTGTATAATGAACAAAGTGTATATAAAAATTACTTATATTTCAAAATAATTTTGGAGGATTTGTATGAAAACTTCTATTTCTACATCACAAGCAAAGAGACTTATCACCGATAAGCTTTCACATTTTTTCGGCGTATCGCCGTCAGATGCTACGGATGAGCAGTTTTATAAAGCTGTTGCTATGATTGTTCGTGACAGGCTCAGTCAGCAAAACAGCGAATTCAGACATATTGCAAAAGGACAGGATTCAAAGCAGATTTACTATCTGTGTATGGAATTTCTTATGGGCAGGTCGCTTAAGAATAATCTTTATAACCTCGGACTCATCTCCGTGTTTAACGACGCACTTGCATCAATGGGCGTAAAACTCGATAATCTTTACGAACTTGAGCCGGACGCAGGACTCGGAAACGGCGGACTCGGTCGTCTTGCGGCTTGCTATCTTGACGGCCTTGCAACGGACGGTTTTCAGTCTATGGGTTATTCTCTCAGATATGAAGCCGGTATTTTTAAGCAGAAACTTATTGACGGCTGGCAGACGGAACTTCCCGATTTCTGGCTTCCGGGCGGCGAGGTTTGGCTCGTACCCCGTGAGGAGCGTTCCTGCAAGGTTTATTTTGAAGGACATATTGAGGATTCGTGGGACGGCGATTTCCACCATGTAGCACATAAGGACGCAAATATTGTTGAGGCTGTGCCTTACGATATGTATGTATCGGGCAAGGGCGAAGGAGTTTCCCGCCTAAGATTGTGGGCGGCAAAGAAGCCCGAACTTGATATGACTCTCTTTAATGAGGGCTCGTATATGAAAGCTATGGAACAGTCCGCTATGGCGGAGGCTATTACAAAAATTCTTTATCCTGCCGATAATTCTCCCGAGGGCAAGTCTCTCAGACTCCGTCAGCAGTATTTCCTTGTTTCCGCTTCAATTCAGGATATTATTCAGCGTCACCTTACAAAATACGGAACTCTTGATAATCTTCCCGATAAGGTCGCAATTCATATTAATGATACCCACCCGACTATGGCTATTCCCGAACTTATGCGTATTATGCTCGACGAATGCGGCTACGGCTGGGATGATGCGTGGTCTATCGTAAGTCGTACCGTTGCTTATACAAACCATACGGTTATGAAAGAAGCACTCGAGTGCTGGAGCGAGGAACTTTATTCCCGACTTCTCCCTCGTATTTATCAGATTACTAAGGAGATTGATAATCGTTTTAGAGCGTATATTTGGTCGATTACTCACGATGCGGATAAGGTTGAGCGTATGGCTGTTGTATCAAACGGCGTCATTCGTATGGCTAATCTCTGCGTAATCGGTTCTCACAGCGTAAACGGTGTGTCCGCTTTGCACAGTGAAATTCTTAAAGAAACCGTATTTAATGATTTCTATAATATCACTCCCGATAAGTTTACCAACGTCACTAACGGTATTGCATTTCGCCGCTGGATTTGTCAGGCTAATCCCGAACTTACCGATTACATTACTTCCCTTATCGGAGACGGATTTATCACAAAGAGCGACGAACTCTTAAAACTTCGTAAGTTTACAGACGATAAAAAGGTTCTTGCTCGTCTTGACGAAATTAAGCACGATAATAAGGTACGCTTTGCAAAACTTATCAAAAAGCGTAACGGAGTGGATATTAACCCCGATTCTATTTTTGATGTTCAGGTTAAGAGACTCCACGAGTATAAAAGACAGCAACTTAATGTCCTTAATATTATTTCGGAATATCTTATGCTTAAAGAAAATCCGAACGCAGATTATTATCCAAAGACCTATATCTTCGCATCAAAAGCGGCTCCCGGCTACTTTATGGCGAAAAAGATTATCGAACTTATTGATGCACTATCTAAGGTCATCAATAACGATCCAGATGTTCAGGGTAAACTGAAAGTTGTATTTCTCGAGGATTATAATGTATCTCTTGCCGAAGTGCTTATGCCTGCCGCAGATATAAGCGAACAGATTTCACTTGCGGGAACCGAGGCTTCGGGTACAGGTAATATGAAACTTATGCTCAACGGCGCAATTACTCTCGGAACTCTCGACGGTGCAAATGTGGAGATTTTCGACGCTGTTGGAGAGGATAATATTTATATCTTCGGCATGAAAACGCCCGAGGTTAATCAACTCAAGAAAGAGGGCTATAATCCTCAAACTTATATTCATAATAACGAAACTCTTGCAAAGGCTATGCAGTTTATCCAAAACGGCGTAAACGGTAAGAAATTTGATGAGATTTACTACTCTCTTCTTAATACCGACCCGTATATGGCACTTGCTGATTTTACCGATTATCAGAGAGCACAAAAGCAAATTTCCGAGGCTTACGCCGATAGAGAGAAATTTGTCAAGATGTCTCTTATGAACATTTCGGGAGCAGGCGTGTTCTCTGCCGACCGCTCCATTATGGATTATGCAAATCTTATTTGGCACACAAAGCCTGTTCAGTTCCCAAAGACCGAGCCGAAAGCAGAGAAGAAAGTTCCTGCTAAAAAGGCTGAGTCAAAAGCGGAGAAGAAAACTTCAGTAAAATCAAAGTCTAAGTCAAAGAAATAATTTTTATGGATATTTTTAATTCAAGAAATACCAATTATAAAGACAAGGTGAGAGCTATCGCCTGCAACGAAAAGGTTAAGCTCCGCCTTGTACTGCCTCGCTCAATGTCTTGCAGTGGGGCTTTTCTTTGCGTTCATAAGGAAAATGAGCAGGAAGTTTCCTACTCTATGTTTTGGGCGGGAATGTGCGGCGATGATCATGAGTACTGGGAACTGCATTTTGTTGCCGACACCCCCGGACTTTATTGGTATCACTTTAAGTTGCAAACCCCGTGGGGTAATTCCTTTGTGCATAATGTCGGTCACGGACTCGGTGACTTCGCACCGTACGGAAATGATTTTCAGCAGACTGTTTACGACCCTGATTTTACAACTCCGGAGTGGCTCAAGGGCGGACTTATATATCAGATTTTTCCCGACAGATTTTATAATTCAAAAAAGAAAAAGACAGGTGTTCGACAGAGCCGTGTTCTTCGCAAATGGGGAGAGGAGCCCTTTTGGAAGGAAGAGCAGATGAACGGACTTTGGAATAACGATTACTTCGGCGGTGACCTTTTCGGTATAGAGCAAAAACTCCCTTATCTGAAAGATTTGGGCGTAACCTGTATTTATCTCAATCCTGTATTTGAGGCGAATTCAAATCACAGATATGATACCGCCGATTATGAAAAGATAGACCCGCTTTTGGGTGATGAGCAGGATTTGAAAAATCTTTGCCGTGTCGCAAAAGAGGAGTACGGCATTTCAATTATATTGGACGGAGTGTTCAGCCATACAGGCTGTGACAGTAAATATTTTAATATGTACTCAAATTATGACAGCGTGGGTGCATATAACAGCAAAGACAGTCCGTATTACAGTTGGTACAAGTTCATTAATTATCCCGATGAATACGATTCGTGGTGGGGAATTAAACTTCTCCCCGAGGTCAAGGAAGAGGACGAAAGTTATCGTGAGTATATTTGCGGCGAAAACGGCGTACTTCGTAAGTGGCTTCGCTGCGGAATCGCAGGCTGGAGACTCGATGTTGCCGATGAACTGCCCGATGTTTTTCTTGATGATTTAAGAAAGGCGGTTAAGCAAGAAAATCCCAATGCCGTAATTATCGGCGAGGTGTGGGAGGACGCCACCACAAAATTTGCCTACGGAAAGCGCAGAAGATATTTGCTGGGCGAGCAACTTGACAGCGTTATGAATTATCCTTTTGCAGACGCTGTACTTAATTTTGTCAGATTTCCAAACGCTAATGCGTTTTTTGACAGCGTTATGTCAGTTGTGGAAAATTATCCGCCGCAGGTTACAAATGTGCTGATGAATCATATCGGCACTCATGATACCGAAAGGGCAATCAGCCGTCTTGCGGGCGAGAATTGCAAGGGCTACGGCAGACAGTGGCAACACGAGCATGACAGACTCGGCGAGTATGAATATCTAAAAGGCGTTTCTATGATGAAAATTGCCTCTCTTATTCAGTATACACTTCCCGGCGTTCCCTCACTTTATTACGGTGACGAGGCAGGTATGCAGGGACTTCGTGACCCGTTTAACCGTGAATGTATGAATTGGGATAAGCCGAATGAGGAACTTCACAGATGGTATAAACGACTCGGTGAAATTCGTATGGGCTGTAAGGTTTTTGCCCACGGCGAGTTTGTTCCCGTGTATTCAAATCATAAGACGATAGCATATCTCAGAAGCGACGAGGACAGCGAGGTGCTTGTTGCCGTAAATCTTGATGATACCGATGTGGATATTTTTGTCGGCGAGCAGTGGGATAACAGTTATAATTTCTTTGACGCAAAAGCGGAGAACGGCTATATCCATCTTGAACCGACCAGATATACCATGCTGACCCGAGTGAAACAGTAAAATAATTTTGTAAAGAGCGTTTTTTGCGCTCTTTATTTTTTTGCAAAATGATAAAATTTATTTGATATTTGATAAATTTTTATTGACAAACGATAAATTCCGTGTTATAACGGTTACAGAATATACCAATGGAGGAATAATTATGTATAACGATAAAACAACTTTTGCATTAAAGGCTATTATTAAGGTGTGCTATGTCGGGCTTACTGTTGGGGCGATAGGCTTGATTGTACTCGCATTTTTGAGAAGTGACGGTATTTCTTTGATAAACGGAGCTGAGAAAAAGTATTTTACTTTTCTTTTTTCGTTTTTGTTTCAACTGCCTGCCGGCTATGCCGCACTTGTGCTTGTAGATAAGCTTCTGAATATTGTGCAAAGGGATATGGTGTTCGAGAATAAAACCGTTAAGTATCTTGATTCGGTCAGCTACTGCTGTTTTTATGCGGGCATTATCAGCACTGTAACTATTGTAGCTTCTTTGATTGAGAGGATAGACACCTTTATGCTTTGGTTTTTTATACTTGCATTAGGCGAAATGTTTATGGCATTGCTCCTAAAGGTTATCAAAAAAATCTTCTCTAAGGCAATCGAACTAAAAGAAGAAAACGATTTGACTGTGTGAGGTGGTTGCCGTGATAGTAGTAAATCTTGATGTTATGCTCGCAAAAAGAAAAATATCTTCGGGCGAGCTCGCTGCAAGAATTGGTATAACGCAGGCTAATCTTTCCATACTTAAAACAGGAAAGGCTAAGGCTGTACGATTTTCGACCATGGACGCAATCTGCCGTGAACTCGATTGCAACGTTGGGGATATACTCGAATACAGAGAGGATGAGTGATTTTATGAATAATAACTTTAATAATAATCAGCAAAATTTTGTGCCGCCTCAGCAGACGGTTTATAATTCGCCGCAGAATCTCATGCCGACCGTTGCACCGCAATATGTTTCGGCTAAACCTAAAAAGGTATATTCTCCGCTTAAAAAAAAGGATAAACGGTTTTTGCCTTTGTTTTTAATTCCCGCTTTGATACTTGCTGATTTTTTGGCAACCTCTGGTTTTAAGTTTAATTTGGAGTTTACGGTTTTTTGCTTTGTTCAGTTTATAGTTTCTGCAATTTATTTGTATGATAAAAAAATTAAGCCCTCGGCATTTACAATTTGTTGCGGTACACTTTCGCTTCTCGGAAGCGTTACCTTTACTCTCTTCAGCGACGGACTAATTAATTTTTTTATGCTTGTTTTGGTCGGCGGTCTTTATGGCTTGTTCTGCCTCGGCTTGAGCGGTAAATTTACTGCCGATACGGGAAGCTATCGCATAATGCTCGACTTGATATTCGACACTCTTGTCAGACCGTTTAAGTCGTTTTCTTGTCTTATCGGTGCCGTAAAAGCAGGGGATAAAAAAGAGAAGAAAAATCTTTCGGCACTCTTTGGCGTGCTCCTTGCCGTGCCTGTGCTTTTGGTGGTAGTTCCGCTTTTGATTAAATCCGATGCGGCATTTGAGGGACTTGTAAAGGGCTTGAGTGAAAATGTCATTTCGCTTATAATCAGATTTGTTTTGGTGGTTTTCATTCTGCCGTATTTTGTATCATATGCGTATTCTAAGAGTACTGCCGATTTTGTAAAGCCGTCGCATAAAAGAATTAAAAGAAAATCTGTGCCTTACTCTGCCGGTATATCATTTTTGTGTGTTATTTCGATAGTTTATGCTGTCTTTATTTTTTCACAGCTTGCGTATTTTTTCAGTGCCTTTTCGGGTGTCTTGCCGGAGGGGTATACGCTCACCGCATCTGCGTTTGCAAGACGAGGCTTTTTTGAAATGTTTGCAATCTGTTGTATTAATATTGCCGTTGTTTCTGCTGTGCTTGCATTGTGTAAGAGAAACGAGGAGGGCGAGGTTCCTCTTTCGATTAAGCTCTTGTCGCTTTTTATATCGGTGTTTGATTTTGTTTTGCTGATTAGTGCTGCCGCAAAAATGGTTATGAATGTAAGACAATATGATTTGAGCAGAAACAGAGTGCTTGTTTGCACCTTTATGCTTATGATTGCTGTTGTCCTCGTGTTCTTCACCGTTCATATTTTTTCGCCTAAGGTGCCTTATATGAGGAGCGTTGTTATCATTTGCAGTGTGATTTTCATCGCAATGTCTTATTCCGATATCAATTCACGCATCGCAGAGTATAATGTCAGAGAATACAAAAATTCCGGTATAAGCTCTCAAATTGATATTGATTTTCTTGAGGGCTTGGGAAGCGGTGCAGTCGAATCGTTGATTATGGTGTCTAACGATAAGAATAAAGCGTATGCGGATACCGCAACAGATGCCCTTATCTTAATGAAAAGAACAAAGTTCAGGCTTGATTTTGACGAAAACGCTCATGTTAAGCTTCACGACTGGCGTAGCTTTAATCTTTCAAATTATAAGGCAATGAAGGCTATCGAGGAAAATTGCGAAATGCTAAAGGAGCATAATTATGAAAGATATTTGCAATATTTAGGTAAAAACCCGTTGTATGACAGCAATAACGGCTATCGCCGGTATGACGAGGATGACACCTACGGTTATGATTATCAAAACGAATTTGATGCTCAAAATTCGGATGGCTATATTTCAGAAGATAATTATGCTTTTCAAAGCGATTATGACGAACCGTCTCTTTCAAATTATTATGACAGTAATTCGATAAATGCAATGACTGCCGTTTTGGCTTAAAAACCTTGATTTTTGGGCATATTTTCATTTGTTGATTACAATTTTGTAATGTGACGATTTTTTACTTTACTTAGTAAATGTTTTGAGTTATAATATCAATGTTAAAAAAGCGGATAATGTATTTTCGCTTTCAAAATTTGAGGAAGAGGGTATAATTTTATGGAAAAAATTATTGAGATTATCGAAGGACTTAAGCCAGGTGTTACAGTAGACGAAAACACCAAATTGCTTGATGAGCATGTTATTGACTCGCTTGCTATGATTACTCTTGTTTCGGAACTTTGCGACGAGTTTGATGTTGATATTACCGCTAAGGACATCGTTCCCGAAAATTTTGCAACTGTTAAAGATATAAAAAGCTTAATAGACAGACTCGAAGACGAAGACTGATTAATATGAGGAGCAAAGAATGATTAGCTATACTACTTTTTCGTTCTTTATTCTGTATTTCGGCATAACCTGGCTTGTATATTCGCTCGTGCCACAAAAGGTGAAGTGGTGCGTTTTACTTGCAGGCTCATATGTTTTCTATTTCATTTCATCAAAGGGTCACATCATTCCTATGATTGCGGCCACTTTGATTGTTTGGGCTGTCGGTCTCGCACTTCAAAAGTTGGACAAGCAGTGTAAAATTAAGAGAAAGCAAGCCGAAAAGGCAGAAAAAAAGGCGATCAGGGCAAAATATAATAAGTATAAGGGTCTTGTGCTTTGGCTCGGTGTTATCCTGACCGCCGCACTTCTTCTTGTATTTAAGTATTCAAATTTCTTTATTGATACGACAAATGCGATTTTCAAAACTCAAATCGCAGAAGTAAAAATTATACAGCCTCTCGGACTGTCGTTCTTTATTTTGCAGGCTATCAGTTATATGGCCGATGTTTATTACGGCAGGATTGAGGCTGAAAAAAATCCGTTTAGGATTTCGCTTTATCTGTCATTTATGCTGACTGTTGTTGAGGGACCTATCGCAAGATACGGTCAGCTCGGCACTCAGCTTAACACCTGTAAATATGCCACATACGAGGATGTCAGCACAGGTTTCACCCGTGTCTTGTGGGGACTTTTTAAGAAGGTGGTTATTGCCGACAGAGCGGTTATTTTGGTAGGTTCCGTGTTTGATAATTACCAAAATTTCAGCGGCGTTGCAGTCCTTGCCGGTATCGCATTTTATACCTTGCAACTCTATTGTGAGTTCTCGGGCGTTATGGATATTATGTGCGGCTTGGGCAATATGTTCGGCATTAAATTACCCGAAAACTTTACACGCCCGTTCTTTGCAAAAACAATCAACGAGTTCTGGCAGCGTTGGCATATCTCCCTCGGTACATGGCTGAGAGATTATATTTTCTACGGAATTTCGTTTTCCAAAGGCTTTAAGAATCTTTCCGCCAAGGCAAGAGAAAAGTTTAATCCCTATTATGCTAATTTGATTCCCACCGCCGTTGCGCTGTTCTTCGTTTGGTTTACAAACGGATTTTGGCACGGCTCAGGTTGGAAGTATATTGTATACGGACTTTATTACTATGTGCTTATGATGCTCGGTTTGTTCCTTGAGCCTTTGTTTGCAAAACTTTGCAAAGGACTCAAGATTAACAGAAAGTCAAAGCCGTACAGATTGTTCCAGATTTTGAGAACCGTTGTTATAGTTAATTTCGGCATGCTTATTTTCAGAGCGGATGACCTTAAAACCGCCGCCGCAATGTTCAAGTCAATTTTTACCGACATCGGTATTTCAAAACTGCTCGCCGGAAATAACGGCTTCGGTCTTTCAAAATATGACTATGCCGCAATTATTATCGGATTTATCGTAATGGTTGTTGTTGGACTTGTCCAAGAAAAGGGAATAGATATTAAGCAGAAAATATTTAATTTACCTTATCCCGTTAAGTTCGTATTTTTGATGGCATTTGTGTTTGTAATTATAATTTTCGGTGCTTACGGAGAGGGTTACGGAGTAGTAGATTTAATCTACGCTAATTTCTGATATGATTAATAAAGAGAATGTTAAAAAGTTAATACCGCAGGTATTAAAGGTGCTTGCATTTGCGCTTGTATTCGTTGTTTTGATACAGGTTTTATCGGTAACCGTTTTTAACGGTACAAAGATTTCTCAAGTAAGTAAAAAGAGAGCCTGCGCCTATTCTTTCACTGAAGATCCCGAAAACACAACGGACGTTGTTTGTTTAGGCAGCAGTGATATCTGGAGCGGATTTGTACCAACCGAACTTTGGGAAAAATACGGTTACACAAGTGTTGTATCTTCTTTTTCGCGTCAGTCGGTAGCAGACGCTCAGTCTTTGCTTGAGCAGATTGTCAAAACGCAGTCGCCGAAACTTGTAATTCTTGAGGTCGATACGCTTTATGACGGCAGGGGCCCTGAGGATGTTATCAAGCCGCACGATACTTCGCTCGAATATTTCTTTGATTTGGTTGAACCCGATGCTTTTGAAAATATGGTTATGCGTGACAATGATATTTTCACATTCCATAATATATGGAAAGACCATAATAAAAAATCAAAACGCAGAGAATTCGCTCACGGCCACCTGTATAATAATACAGTAGAAAAGATAAAGTACAGCGATTATATGGCAAAGACCGATGAGAGGGATATTCCTATTTATACCAATTCACAGCAGCTCAGAGCTTTTGCAAAATACTGTAAGGAAAACGATTTGAATGTTCTTTTCTTAGAAATACCGTCTGTGTCGTCTTGGACATATGCAAGACATAACGCTGTTCAGGACTTGTCGGATGAACTGGGTGTCGAACTTCTTGACCTTAATTTGCTTTATGACGAGATCGGTATAGATATGCGTAACTGTTACAGAGACACTAGCGCAAGCCATTTGAATTATGCCGCTGCGTGCAAGGTTACCGATTATGTCGGCAAATATATCGGCGAAAATTACGGTATCGAAAGTCGCAGAGACGATGCAGAACTTGCGGAGTATTGGGACAACGAGGTTGTTCAGTTTAAGAAATCAAACAAGATAAAGCAGGAAAAATCTAAATAATTTAAGTCAGGAAGCGACCTTTTTGGGTTGTTTCCTTGGTCATTTTAGGAAATACAACAAATAGGAAACAGGTAAGAAAAGACTTAATCCTTGTTGTGCAAGCCTGATTCCTACTGCTGTTGCATTGGTTTTTGACAATGACGAAAGAAAATGTAAAAAAGTTAATACCGCAGGTATTAAAGGTGCTTGCATTTGTTCTTGCGTTTGCTGTCTTACTCCAAACCTTGTCTGTTTTTGTTTTTAGCGGTGAAAAGGTTTCACAGATTAGCAAAAGAATGGCGGATTCGTATTCTTTTCTTTCGGAACCTGAAAATTCGGTTGATGTTGTGTGTGTGGGTAACAGTGACATAAGAAGTGGGTTTGTACCTACCGAGTTATGGGAAAAGTATGGCTATACAAGTGTTGTCTCCAGTTTTACACGTCAATCAATTTCTGATTCTCAGCGTGCATTGAAAGAAATCTGCAAATCTCAAAAGCCTAAGCTTGTGATTTTGGAGATAGACTCATTATATGACGGCAGAGGACCGGAAGACATTATAAATCCTCATGATGACACACCTGATAATTTCTTCGATTCGCTTAAACCTGATGCCTTTGAAAATAAAGTCAGTCGTGATTATTCGATATTTACTTTTCATAACATATGGAAAGATTACAATAAAAAATCCAGGCGCAGGAAATATGCACATGGATATCTTTTTTGTGGCGATATAAGAAAAATGGAATATAGGGACTACATGATCAAAACAGACGAAATCGATGTGCCGAATTATACAAATTCACAGCAATTAAGGACATTTGTGAAGTACTGTAAGGAGAATGATTTGCCTGTATTGCTTTTGGAAGTGCCATCGCTCACTTCTTGGAGTTATGCAAGACATAATGCCGTTCAGAATCTTTCGGATGAACTCGGAGTTGAATTTTTAGACCTCAATTTGCTTTATAATGAAGTCGGTATAGATATGCGTAATTGTTTTAGAGACGGCGGTAATCATCTTAATTATTTTGCTGCCGGTGCGGTTACCGATTATATCGGAAAATATATCGGCGAAAATTACGGTATCGAAAGTCGCAGAGACGATGCCGAACTTGCAGATTATTGGGACAACGAGGTTGTTCAATTTAAGAAAATAAACAAAATAAAGCAGAGTAATGCAAAATAAATCAAGTAGGGAACAACCTTGTTTTTTTGGTTGTTTCCTTGGTCGTTTTAGGAAACACATGAATAGGGAACAGGCAAGAAAAATTATATCGGAAATATCTAAGGTGATTGCTTTTGCACTCGCCTTTGCTTTGATTTTATGTCTTGTCTCATTTAAGGCATTTTCGGGCGACAATACGGCAAAATACAGCGGCAGGCTTGCAGACGCTTATCTGTTCGTTAATGACCCTGAGCAAACTACGGATGTGATGTTTCTCGGAAACAGCGACGCTTACAGTGGCTTTGTTCCCACACGTCTTTGGGAAAAATACGGCATTACCTCCGCCGTTTCCGCATCTCCTCACCAGACGGTTTTGGAGTGCAAAAACGCTCTTCAAACCATGCTGAAAACGCAGTCGCCCAAGGTTGTTGTGCTGGAGATTGATATGCTTTATGACGGCGATGATGACAGTACCGCCCATGACGGCAATAAACTGTCGCACTTTTTTAATAATACGGTTAATCCAGAGTTTTTTGAAAATGATGTGACGGACAGATTTACTTTGTTTACCTATCATAATGCGTGGAAGTATCTTGATAAAGATAGGGCAGCAAGATATTCTCACGGCTATAAATACATTTCGACGGTCTACGAACTTGACCCGGTGGAATATATGACCGATACAAGCGAGGTTAAAATGCCTTCCAAATCAAACTTGAATGACCTTGACGATTTTGTGTCTTTTTGTAATAACAACGGCATTTCGCTCGTCTTTGCCGGGGTTAATTCTCTCATATCTTGGAATATGGCAAAACATAACGCAATAAGTAAAATCGCCGATTCTTACGGAGTGGATTTCATTGATTTTAATTTGATGTATGACGAGCTTAATATTGATATGGCTACCGCTTTTAGGGATAACGGATACCATGTCAGTTACGATACCGCCATTAAAATTACAGATTATATGGGCGATTTTTTTAATAAAAATTTTGAATTTCCTAACAGAACAGAAGATTCAAACTGCGCCGAATATTGGAACAGCGAATGCCAAAGTTTCAAAAGCGAAAATTCTATAGAGTAACAGCGACTTCAAAATTTGTTTTTTGGAGTCGTTTTTCTTATATATTATATATATTATTTTAATTTAAGTATTGAACGGTGCAAATTATTATGCTATAATACTAAGCGTTAATGTGGATTTTTATATCCGTTTCAAATTTTCCCGAAAGGAATTCTAAATATGGCTTACAGAACACATAATTGTAACGAACTTACTTTTGATAATCTTAACCAAAGAGTCCAACTTGCCGGCTGGGTTGACACAATTCGTGACCACGGCGGTGTTGCATTCATTGATTTGCGTGATGAGTACGGCGTGACTCAGGTTGTTGTAAATGACGACGATTTGATTAATCATCTTCGTAAGGAGAGCGTAATCAGCGTTGAGGGTACAGTGGTTAAGCGTGACGAGGAAACCGTTAACCCAAAAATCGCAACGGGCGAACTTGAGGTTAAGGTTGATACCCTTACCGTACTTAATCCTTGTACGGAGAATCTTCCGTTTGAAATAGGAGAGTCCAAGGAAACAAGAGAGGATGTCCGCCTCACATACCGTTTTCTCGACCTCAGAAATAAAAAGGTGCATGATAATATTATTTTCAGAAGCAAGGTTGTATCTTACCTCAGAGAAAAGATGACTTCTCTAGGCTTTACGGAAATCACTACACCGATTCTTACCTGCTCGTCACCCGAGGGTGCTCGTGACTATATCATTCCGTCACGCAAGCACGAGGGCAAGTTCTATGCTCTTCCTCAGGCACCGCAGCAGTTTAAGCAACTTCTTATGACTTCGGGATTTGACAGATATTTCCAGATTGCTCCGTGTTTCAGAGATGAGGATGCAAGGGCAGACCGTTCTCCCGGCGAGTTCTATCAGCTCGATTTTGAGATGGCTTTTGCTACTCAGGAGGATGTGTTTGAGGTTGCCGACGAGGTTCTCTACGATACGTTTACAAAATTTGGCTACGGCAAAAAAGTTTCACCAAAGCCGTTCGTTAAAATCCCATACGATGAGGCTATGCTCAAATACGGCACAGATAAGCCCGACCTGCGTAACCCTCTTGAAATCGTAGACCTTACCGACTTCTTCTCGGATGTTGAGTTTAAGGCATTTAAGGGCAGACCGGTTCGTGGTATTAATGTTCCGGGATGTGCAAAGCAGTCTAAGGGCTGGTTTGAAAAGATGCTCAAGTATGCTCTTGAAATCGGTATGAAGGGCCTCGGATATATCGAGGTGCTTGAAGACGGCTCATACAAAGGCCCTATCGATAAATTCCTCCCCACCGAAAAGAAAGAGGAACTTCGCTCTATATTTAATTTTAATACAGACGATACATTGTTCTTTATTTGTGATACTCCCAAGATGGTAAATGAACTTGCAGGTATGATCAGAACCGAACTTGCAAACAGACTTGACCTTATTGATAAGGACAGATATGAGTTCTGCTATATCACCGATTTCCCGATGTTTGAGCGTGATGAAAACGGACAACTTATCTTTACTCATAACCCGTTTTCAATGCCGCAGGGAGAAATGGACGCACTTCTTAATCAGGAGCCTACCGAGATTAAGGCTTATCAGTACGATATAGTTTGTAACGGTGTTGAACTTTCTTCCGGTGCTGTTCGTAACCATCGCCCCGATATTATGGTAAAGGCATTTGAAATGGCAGGTTACAGCGAGGAAACCGTTAAGGAAAAATTCGGCGCACTCTATAACGCATTCCATTACGGAGCACCGCCTCACGCAGGTATGGCACCGGGCGTTGACCGTATGATTATGCTTCTCAAGGATGAGGAGAATATTCGTGAAATTATCGCTTTCCCGATGAACAGTAATGCTCAGGATATGCTTCTCGGCGCACCGAACTATGTAACAGAACTTCAGCTTCGTGAAACGCATATTAAGCTTCGCAGACCTGTTGAAAAGAAATAATACCCGATAAGGAGATTATAAAATGCAAATTACTCCGGATTTAATAAAATACTTGGAATCTCTTGCCCGCATCACTCTGTCCGAGGACGAGGAAAAAAAGGTGGGCAGTGAACTTCAGGATATTCTCACTTATATAGATATGCTCAATGAACTTGATACCGATGGTGTGGAGGCTATGAGCCACTGTTTTCCCGTAACCAATGTTATGAGAGAAGACGTTGTGGGCAAATCTATGACATCGGACGAAATCGTAGCTAACGCACCTGAGAGTCAGGACGGCTGCTTTGTCGTTCCTAAGACGGTAGAGTAAGGAGGACTGAAATGGAAATATATGAAATGACAGCCCTTCAGGTTGCAGAGAAAATCAGAAATAAGGAAATCACCGCAGTTGACGCCGTAGAGAGCGTTGCAAAGTCGGTTGAAAAAAGAGACGAGACATATAACTGCTATGCTTCTTTTGATAAAGAGTCCGCTTTGAAAAGTGCAGAGCGTGTGCAAAAGAAGATTGATGCAGGCGAGGTTGTTTCCGAACTTGCGGGCGTTCCTATCGCAATTAAGGATAATATCTGCGAAAAAGGAAAACTTACCACCTGCGCCTCAAAAATTCTTTATAATTTTAAGCCGCCCTATAATGCGACGGTTGTAAACGAACTTAATGACGCCGATATGATTATCCTGGGTAAGGCAAATATGGACGAGTTCGCTATGGGCTCAACTACTGAGACTTCTTACTACGGTGCTACTAAAAATCCGTGGGATATAACTAAGGTTCCCGGAGGTTCGTCGGGCGGTGCAGCTGCTGCTGTTGCCGCAGATGAAAGCATTGTCGCTCTCGGCTCCGATACGGGCGGTTCAATCCGTCAGCCGAGTTCGTTCTGCGGCGTTACGGGACTTAAACCTACTTATGGTTCTGTTTCAAGATACGGTTTGATTGCTTACGCTTCCTCACTTGACCAAATCGGACCTATCGGTAAGGACGTGCTTGATGTTACCGCTGTGTTTAATATTATCAAAGGCAGAGATGTTAAGGACGGAACATCTATGGTCAGCGAGGTGTTTTCGCTTGACGATATTAAAATCGATTCCCTTAAAGGAAAAAAGGTCGGCATTCCAAATGACTATTTTGGCGAGGGCATTGATGAGGATGTTGCTAAAAATGTTTTATCTGCCGCAGATACGCTTAAATCTCTCGGCGCAGAGGTGGAACATTTCGATATGCCTATCGTTAAGTATGCTATTCCTACATATTATATTATTGCCTGTGCAGAGGCTTGCTCGAATCTTTCTAGATTTGACGGAATAAAGTACGGTTATAAATCCTCTGAAACTCATAATCTCAGAGATGTTTACTTTAAGTCACGCTCCGAGGGCTTCGGTATGGAGGTTAAAAAGCGTATTATGCTCGGTAATTTCGTGCTTTCCTCGGGCTATTTTGACGCTTATTATAAAAAAGCACTTCAGGCTAAGGGTCTTATCTGTAAAGCATTTAACGAGGCATTTGAAAAATACGATTTCATTCTCGGACCTGTTGCTCCCACAACCGCTCTTAAAATGGGCGAGGGACTTTCCGACCCGCTTGCAATGTACCTCGGCGATATTTATACCGTTATGATTAATATTGCAGGTCTGCCGTCACTTGCTCTTCCGTGCGGATTTGATAAGGATAATATGCCTGTCGGAATGCAACTTATCGGCAAACCGTTTGACGAAAGAACAGTTCTTTCTGCCGGCTACGCATTCCAGAGCGTAACCGATTTCCATAAGAAAAAGCCAAACTTGGTATAGGAGGTAAGTAAAATGGATTATGTTACCGTCTGCGGTTTGGAGGTTCATACCGAGCTTGCCACCAAGACTAAGATTTTTTGTAACTGTACCACAGAATTCGGCGGAGAGCCCAACACACACGTGTGCGAGATTTGTTCAGGTATGCCGGGTACACTTCCCGTGGTTAATAAAAGGGTTGTGGAGTTTGCTGTTCGTACAGGTCTTGCTCTTAATTGTGAAATTACAAGATATAATAAATTTGACCGTAAAAACTATTTTTACCCCGATTTGCCAAAGGCTTATCAGATTTCACAGCTTTATCTTCCTATTTGCCGTAACGGCTGGGTAGAGATTAACGACAGCGTGAACGGCGGTAAAAAGAAGGTTCGCATTCACGAGATTCATATGGAGGAGGATGCAGGTAAACTTGTTCATGACGATTGGACAGATTGTACCTTGGTTAATTATAATCGTTGCGGTGTGCCTCTTCTTGAGATTGTTTCCGAACCCGATATAGCCAGTGCAGACGAGGCTGTCGAATATGTTGAAAAACTTAGGGCGATTCTTCAGTTCTGCGGCGTTTCCGACTGTAAGATGCAGGAGGGTTCGCTTCGTGCCGATGTAAACGTTTCCGTTATGGAAAAGGGTGCTAAGGAGTTTGGTACCCGTACCGAGATGAAGAACATTAACTCCTTTAAGGCTATTCATAACGCTATCGAGGCTGAGACGGAACGCCAAATCGAACTTATCGAGGACGGCGAAAAGGTAGTTCAGGAAACCCGCCGCTGGGATGACAGCAAGGGTGTTTCCACCTCTATGAGAAGTAAAGAGGATGCTCAGGATTATAAGTATTTTCCCGAGCCGGATTTGCCTCCTATAAAGATCAGCGAGGAGTATATCGAGGGTATTCGCTCTACTCTCCCCGAATTGCCCGAGGCTAAAAAGTCGAGATATATCAGCGATTATTCTCTTACCGAGTACGACGCAAACATTCTTTGCTCCGATAAGAATTACGCAGGACTCTTTGATAAGACCGTCGAGATTACAAAGAATGCAAAGGACTCCGCTCACTGGATTATGGGCGACCTTATGAAACTTATGAATGACAGCCAGACTCTTCCCGAGGATATGTCATTCAGAGCGGAAAGCCTCGGTGAGATTATCAATCTTGTAAATTCAAACAAAATTTCTCGTGAATCCGCCAAAAAGGTTCTTAAGGCGGTGTTTGACGAAAACGTTATTCCCGAGGAATATGTTAAGGCAAATAATATGGAGATGGTTTCCGACACAGGTGCAATTAAGGCTGTTATCGAGGAAATCGTTGCAAATAACGAAAAGGCTGTAACTGAATATAAAGAGGGCAAGGAAAAGTCATTTAACTTCCTTGTAGGTCAGTCTATGAGAGCACTTAAAGGTAAGGCTCCGTCAAGCGAGGTTACCAAGATTCTAAAGGAACTCCTCGGCTGATTAAAGTAATATAATAGGTATAAAATTAAAAGGAATGTTGAAATTGTTGATTTCAACATTCCTTTTTGCGTTGTTAAATATTATTTGTGCTTTGTTTACAGTTCGCCGAGTTCGTTTTCAACTTGTTCGAGCATACTTTCTTTTTCTCTCTTTTGTACGATATGCTCGTGTACCTTGTCGGCAAGTTCACCGTGCAACTTGAATTTTGCACTGAAAACTATAAGCGAAATAAGGATGAGAACGGGCGGAATTGCAAAGCAGATGATGCCGATTCCGATTTTTGTGCCCTCGTTGATTTCCTTTGTAGCAGAGGTGATTTGGCTGTTGTAGTTCATTATTGCCAGTCCGCCGAAAAGCACAAGAGTCTGAATGGTGTATGCCATCTTTTGCAAAAAGCCTTTCATAGAGAATGTGATTGACTCGTTGCGCTCACCGTTCTTGTATTCGCCGTAGTCAACAATGTCGGCAAGGAAAATGGTCTGTCCCACAAACATAGCGGCAATGCCTGTTGAACTGATAATGTATGCAATGTCGAGCGCTATGGTAATCTTGAGCACCGGACCGAAGATGAACATAAGAATGTAACCGATTATGGTTGCAATAAGCGAGACTTGATAAATCTTCTTTTTGTTCATCCATTTTGAAAGAATCGGGATAACAAGAAGTCCAAGCACAGAGCCTACCGCTCCGATTGTCTGGAATAATGACTGCGCTTTAGGATTTCCCAAAACATCGGTGAAGTAGTAAACGGCTGTTCCTGAGGTGAGGTACCAACCTGCGTTTGAGAGCATAGCCACAATCATAAATACAACAAGTTGGTCATTGTGTGCGATAACCGTAAATATTTTCTTAAAACTGAATTTAGTCTTAGGTCCTCTTACAATGTTGTGCTCCTTTGTTGAGAGAACACAGACAGTGCTGAATAAAATAAGCAGCAAAGCCAGTATTCCTGCCCAGCGTGAAAAGCCTGTTGCGCTGTATCCCTTGTCGGTGGTAATGCCTGTTGAAAGAAGCGGCAGAATAATGGGGGAGGCAACTGTTACGATTCCCTGACCGAGGCCCGAGAATGTTCTTGCAACCGTTGATACCATATTTCTGTCATCCGGGTCGGTGGTGAAACTCGGTACCATGCTCCAATAGGGAATATCCGCCATGGTGTTCGTCATACCCCATAATATATACATAATACCTATATATATGTATAACTTCGTTCCGCTCATTCCGAATTTTGTAAACAGCAGAAATAATACAACGGCGTTTGATATTGCACCTATTAATATCCACGGTCTGTATTTGCCTTTTTTGAATCGGGTGTTGTCAACTATCGTGCCCATCATAGGGTCGTTGATGCCGTCCCATATTCTCGCAAGCGGGGTAAGTATGAGCAAAAATGCCTCCTTAAGTCCCAGTACGCTTGACAGATAGTAACTTAAGAATGAGTAAAACATTCCGTAACTTAAATCAAGTCCGATGGCGCCGACACCGTAGCCGATTTTTTCACGCCAAGTAGTCTTTCTTTCTTTCATAGCAGTTCTCCTATTTCATAATCACCGTATAATTATAACATATATAAATATTTTAATCAAACTCATATCTTTACAAAAGAGTTACAACTTTGTCACCGAATTTTAATTATTCTTTGTCCTCATATATTGATTTTCCTCTTGACTTAGAGAGCGATTATTATTATAATGGAATAGAATTGTGGGGCGAATACCCATAATATGTATTGAATTACAACTGATTTCCCTAATTTTGAACGAAAATTAATGTAAATAAGTCATTTTCGGAAAGGAGGACGCTCAAATGGATAATTATCTTTACGGCTATCGTGTGCATAAACTTGACGCAAAAAGCCGTGTCGCTATCCCTGCTCATATGAGAGGCAGGCTCGGCGAGGAGTTTGTGGCGTCTCTCGGACTGGGTGACTTTGTTGCGCTTTATCCTCAGGATCAGTGGGAGGCACTCCTCGAGAAAGTACAAAACAGTAAACTCTCGGGCGAAAAGAAAAAGACCCTTTCAATGTATCTTATCGCCTCTGCCGATAAAATGAGCCTTGATTCTCAGGGCAGAATACTTCTCTCCGACAGACTTAAAAATAAAGTTAATCTTGCGGGTGAGAAAGAGGCGGTTGTTTTCGGTAATATCAACCATATAGAAATTTGGAACAGCGCCATGTTCGAGGAACAGGTATCCTCCATTGATAAAAATGAGGTTATCAGTATTATGGACGAGCTTAACGGCATCGGTATTTGACATATGGAATTTGTGCATAAGAGCGTATTGTTCGATGAGGCAATAGAATCACTAAATATAGATAAAAGTAAAATCATTCTTGACGGCACGGCGGGCGGCGGAGGCCACTCGAAAGAAATAGCAAAAAGAGCATGCAGACTCATAGCCGTTGATCAGGACCCTGATGCAATCAAGGTTTTGCACGAACGACTCGATTCGTTTGATAATGTAACGATAGTGCAAAATAATTTTTCAAATGTTAAAGATATCCTTAAAGAACAGGGAATAGAAAAAATAGACGGTATGCTCCTTGATTTGGGCGTCAGTTCGTTTCAACTCGATACTGCACAAAGAGGATTTTCCTACCACGCCGACGCACCGCTCGATATGCGAATGAGCAAAAGCGGACTCAGCGCAAAGGACGTCGTAAATACATACAGCGAGACTGAACTTGCGGATATTTTGTTTAGATACGGCGAGGAAAAATTCGCTCGCAGAATAGCTAAAAATATCGTTCTTCACAGACAGAATAAAGAAATCGAAACAACGGGGGAACTCGTTGATATTATTAAAGAATCTTACCCAAAGGCTAAAATGAGAGACTCACACCCTGCAAGAAAAACTTTTCAGGCTATCAGAATAGAAGTTAATGCAGAACTCGATGCTCTCGAAAAAACGCTTGACAGTGCTCTCGATTGCCTTTCAAGCGGTGGCAGACTTTCAATAATAACATTCCATTCTCTGGAAGACAGAATGGTTAAAGAAAAGTTTAATTCGTGGGTTAATCCCTGCACTTGTCCAAAGGAATTTCCGGTTTGCGTCTGCGGTAAAAAGCCGCTGGGTAAAATGCCGTTTAAGTTTAAGGCACCGAGTGAGGCGGAACTCGAGAAAAACCCAAGAGCAAGGTCGTCAAAACTCCGCTGCTTTGAAAAGTTTTAGAACTTTTGATTATTAACTGAGTAAAGAGGTGAACACAGTGACAAATTCAAATGATTTTCGCAGATATTCTTATCAGTACGATACATCATATATGATTAAGGATTTTAACCTCAGTCGTTCTTCTGCGGCTCCAAAGCATACCGAAACTCCGTCAGACGGAAAAAAGTTAAAACTTCGTGAAAATAAAACGGTTAAAAGTTCCGAGCAGATTTTGAAAGATGAGAGGCTCGGCTTTAAGAATGCCGTTGTTTTGCTCACCGTTGCCGCTGTTATTATTGCATTTGTCGGTTTCACCATTCATTCGTTTGCTCTCAAAAACGAGTTGACCCGTGAGGTCTCCTCGATTGAAACAAAGATTTCATATGCCCAAAGCGAAAATATCAGCCTTAACAGCAGGCTTGACACTATGGTCTCCATCGGCACAATAGACGAATATGCCGTAAACGAACTTCATATGACGAAACTAAAACCAAGTCAGATTCAATATATAGATGTTCAAAAATATAAGGCGGAGCGTATGGAAAAAATAAAAAACGAGCGGCTCAACCAAACACAGAGCGATAGCGGTAATAATTGAATTTTATAAGCGTACTATATTATGAGAGTCGGATTTTTCCTACTCTCTAATGTACTTTTTAAGGATTATAATAATTTGACTTAATTTATATTACATGAGAGAAAAGAGGTGGCGGAAATGTCGGAAAATTTCAGTAAAAATTTGCTCAAAAGAGTAACGATAATAGCATTTGTAATTCTGTTTTTGTTCTCCTTTGACGCACTCAGAGTGTTTTATATCTCCGTGATTAAAGGCTCGGAATATTCGGCTAAGGCGGAAAGCCAGCAGATTTCCGACACCGAAATTCCGGCAAAAAGAGGCTCGATTCTTGATTGTAACGGAAATGTTCTCGCACAGTCCGCTACCACCTGGGATATTTTTCTCGACCCGTCAAATATTAAAAGTGAGGAAAAAAGAACTCTCATAGTAGACGGCTTGGCTGATATTCTTAAGCTTGATGATGAGGGCAAGTCGGAACTTCTCGAAAAGAGCAAAAAGGATACAATGTATGTTGTTGTCGCAGAGCAGGTTGAAAACGATATAAAGGAAGCCATCTCGACCTTTAAGGTTGAAAATAAGGTAGCAAACTGTATCGGTGCAGAGCAAAATACAAAGAGATATTACCCCTACGGTCAGTTCGCTTCATCTGTCCTCGGTTTTACGGGCAACGATAATCAGGGACTTTACGGTCTTGAATATTACTATGAGGACGAACTTAAAGGCACAAACGGCAGAATCGTAACCGTAAAGGACGCTCAGAAGAATAATCTTCCCACCGATTACGAAACTTCGATTGACGCAGTTGACGGTAACTCGCTTGTTCTTACAATCAATCAAAATATTCAGTATACCCTCGAAAAGAATTTGAGAGCAACCCTTAACGAATATAAGTGCAAAGGTGCTTACGGTGTTGTAATGAATTGTAAAACAGGCGCAGTTTTGGCTATGTCGTCAATGCCCGACTTTGACTGTAACGAGCCGTATAAACTCACTTATGATACCGTCAAGGAGCAAATATCAAAGATTACCGACGAGGACGAAAAAAAGCAGGCGGAGAGTCAGGCTGTTCAAAATCAGTGGAATAACTTTGCAATATCCGGTACATATGAACCGGGCTCCGTATTTAAGACCTTTACGGCAAGTGCCGCTCTGGAAGAAAATATAGTAACTCTCGATACTACTTATACCTGCACAGGTTCTATTCAGGTAGAGGATTATAAAATGAATTGCCACTATCACCCCGGTCACGGTACCCAAACCTTTGCGCAGGGTCTTGCAAATTCGTGTAATCCGTTTTTTATCACAGTAGGACAAAAACTCGGTGTGCATAATTATTTTAAGTACTTTGAGGCATTTGGCTTTACCGAGAAAACAGGCATTGACCTCCCCGGTGAAGCATCGTCACAGTATTATAAAGAAAATCAGTACGGCATAGTAGAACTTTCGTCTGCTGCATTCGGTCAGTCGAATAACCTTACTCCGATTCAAATTTGTACCGGTATTTCTGCTATAGCAAACGGCGGTACTCTCGTTAAACCATATGTCGTAGACCATATAGTAGACGCAAAGGGCAACACTGTTAAAAAGACCGCACCCACCGCTGTAAGACGGGTAATCAGCGAAGATACCTCCCAAAAAGTTCGCTCCATGATGAAGGGTGTAGTCGATAACGGTACAGGTAAAAACGGCTACGTAGCAGGCTACCGTGTCGGCGGTAAGACAGGTACTTCAACAAAACTTGCCGAATCCACCGACGGAAAGAATAAATATATCGTATCGTTTGCCGCAATCGCTCCGAGCGATGACCCCGAGGTTGCAATGCTCATCATCGTTGACGAGCCTAATGAGGATTTGGGTGGCGGCGCTCTTTGTGCTCCGATTGCCGCACAGGTTATACAGACGGCTATGCAGGAATTTAATATCGAACCGGTATATGATGACGATGAGGCGAGCACACTTCCAATAGATACTCCGAATTTAATCGGTTCAAGCCTCGGAAACGCTAAGTCTAGTCTTGAAAACAGCGGACTTAAATATAAGGTTGTCGGAAACGGCGACAGTGTTGTGCGTCAGTCTCCGTCAAATACATCAAAGATTCCCGTAGGCGGTACGGTTGTGCTCTATACCGAAAAGGGCGAAAAGAATACCGTTACCGTGCCGGACTTCTCGGGTATGTCCATAAGCGAGGTTAATTCCTTTGCGGCGGAAAATAATCTTAATATAGAAATCAGCGGTAATAATCTGCGTCAGTCGCAGGTGGTCGCATATCAGCAGAGTATTGAGGCAAACACCGAATGCGAGTGCGGAACGGTTATTACGGTAACATTTAAGAGCATTAATTCGGTGCTTGACTAAAAGATAAATTAAATTTGCAAGGAAAGGCAATGACTAATATGAAACTTTCACAGATTTTGGAAAATGTAAAAGTAAAAAATGAATATATCGATGTGGAAATCACCGATGTAACAGCCGATTCAAGAAAGGTTGAAAAGGGCTCACTTTTTGTTTGTATTAAGGGCGCTTCCTTTGACGGTCATTCGGTCGCTGAAAAAATGCTTGAAAAGGGCGCAGCTTGCGTTGTGTGCGAGCATGACCTCGGACTCAACAGACAGGTAATTGTCGATGATACAAGAAAGGCATTTTCGCCCATCTGCGCTTCATTTTATGCCAATCCGACAAAACAGCTTAAACTTATAGGACTTACCGGAACTAACGGAAAAACCACCACCACATTTCTCATTAAGCAGATATTGGAAAATACAGGCAAAAAGGTAGGCCTTATCGGTACGGTTCAAAATATGGTCGGCAATGAGGTTTATCCTGCTCACTATACAACACCCGACCCGAAAGAACTTCAGTTACTCTTTAGAAAAATGGTGGACGCAGGATGCGAGTATTGCGTAATGGAGGTTTCTTCTCAGGCACTTGCACAGGGCAGAGTAGAGGGCATTCATTTTTCCGTCGGAGCATTTACCAATCTTACACAGGATCACCTCGATTATCATAAGACTTGGGAAAATTATTTTCAGGCAAAGAAAAAATTGTTTTATGCGTGCGATACCGCCGTTACAAATATCGATGATAAATACGGCCTTAAAATAGTAGAGGACTGCGGCTGTAAGGTTTTCACCTATGCCGTTGATAATATGCACGCAGACTTTGCCGCAAGAAATGTTCACTTTGCATCAAACGGTGTAAGATATGAATTAATCGGAGAGAGAATAGGCAGAGTAAATTGTCCGATTCCCGGCAGATTCAGCGTTTATAATTCGCTCTGTGCCGCAAGCGTTGCGAGCGTTTTGGGTATAGATTTTGACGATATTCTCACCGCTATTGAAAAGTCGAAGGGCGTTAAGGGCAGAGTAGAGGTTGTGCCGACTCCGGGTACGGATTATACGGTTATTATCGACTATGCTCATTCTCCCGACGGACTCGAAAATATTATCACTTCTCTAAAAGAAATTGCAAAAGGCAGGGTTGTAACAGTGTTCGGCTGCGGCGGCGACAGAGATAAAACAAAGAGACCTAAGATGGGTAAAATTGCCGCAGACCTTTCCGACTTCTGCGTTGTTACTTCGGATAATCCGAGAAGCGAAGTTCCTGGCGAAATCATTAAGGATATTTTAGTCGGTATGAAAGACAGCAAGACTCCGTATCAGGTTGTTGAAAACCGTCACGAAGCCATAGAATGGGCTATGAAGCACGCTCAAAAAGATGATATTATTCTTCTTGCGGGTAAGGGACACGAAACATATCAGATTCTTCCCACAGGTACTATTCACTTTGATGAGCGTGAAGTTGTAAATCAGGTTTTAGAGGAAATAAATAATAAATGAGAGCATTAAAATTATCAGAGATAGCCGCACCGCTGAACGGCACATATAATAAAGACGCCGAGTTTTGCGGCGTTTGTATAGATACGAGAAAAATCACAAAGAATTGTCTTTTTGTTTGCATTAAGGGCGAACGCTTTGACGCACATCAATTCGCCGAGGAAGCTCTCAAAAAAGGTGCCGCCGCAGTAATGGTACATGAAAATGTAGATTTGAGCGGTGCTTATATTAAGGTTGACGATACCTCAAAGGCACTTCTTGCGCTCGGCGGATATTACAGAAGTCTGTTTAATATTCCTGTTGTTGCTCTTACCGGTTCCGTAGGTAAAACAACTACCAAGGAATTTACAAACCTTGTTGTTTCGTCAAAGTATAAAACTGTTAAAACTCAAGGCAATCTCAATAACGAAATCGGACTTCCGCAGACTCTCTTTCAAATTGACGATGATACCGAGGCGGCTGTGGTTGAAATGGGAATGAATCATTTTGGTGAGATTTATCGTCTTGTAAATGCAACCCGTCCGACTCTTGCACTGATTACCAATATCGGTGTTTCTCATATAGAAAATCTCGGCTCACGAGAGGGCATACTTAAAGCTAAACTCGAAATTCTCGACGGACTGAGTGAGGGCGCACCGCTCATTATTAACGGCGATAACGATATGCTTTCTACCGTTCTTCATAATGATGAGATTTGCTCAAAATATAATGTAATATCATTCGGTATAAAAAATAAATTCAACTATAACGCAGAGAATATTAAGGAAGAAAACGGCTCAACCTTTTTTGATGTGGTTTATACGGTATCAAAGCAGATTGACGAAACTGACGGAGTTAAGGCGGAGTTTTCTCTTTGCAGGCAGAAAATCACTATTCCTACCGTCGGTATTCATAATGCGTATAATGCACTTGCCGCTTTTGCTGTCGGCATTACTTTGAATATCGAACCCGAGAAAATTGCGATTGCGCTTTCCTCCTATGTTCCGACAGGAATGAGGCAAAGACTCAATACAGTCGGCGGCAGGATTTGTATAGAGGATTGCTATAACGCTTCTCCCGATTCTATGAGAGCGTCGCTCGGCACTCTCGGTAATATGAATGCTAATAAAAAAATCGCAGTCCTCGGCGATATGCTCGAACTCGGCGATTACTCAAAAGAGGCACATCTCTCCGTCGGAAAAATGGCAGGAGAGAATAACATTGACTGCGTTCTCGCTTTCGGTAACGACGCAAAATACTATGTCTCAGCCGCAAAGGAAAACGGAGTAAAAGACGCTGTCCTATTTGACGATAAGACTAAATTATCCGATTACCTCGCCTCTCTTGCACAGGACGGAGACGCCGTTTTGTTTAAGGGCTCAAGAGGTATGAAACTTGAGGATGTAATGAACACTGTATATAAAAGGTGGGAAAACTAATGAGCATGACTGTTGCAATAATTATTTCAGCAGTAATTTCATTCGGTGTAACGGCAGGACTGGGCTTTGTCATTATTCCGTGGCTTAAAAGGCTTAAGTTCGGTCAGACTATTTTGGATATAGGTCCCTCATGGCATAAGTCAAAGCAGGGTACTCCCAATATGGGAGGATTGATGTTTATTATAGGTATCGTTTCCGCCTTTGCAGTCGGTGCTCTTACATTTACTCTAAGCGGCGGAAGTTTTGAAAGCGATTATGCAAAAGTGCTCGTAGGTCGGGATAATGTGCTTATCCTCTCCGGATTGTTTCTTGCTTTCGGTTGCGGAGTTGTCGGCTTTGCCGATGATTATATTAAGATTAAATTAAAGCGAAACGAGGGACTCACGGCAAAACAAAAGACCCTCGGTCAACTTATCGTAACGGTCGGTTACACAATGACCCTTTGGGCTTCTCATAATACGGTTTGGTTTATTCCGTTTTTGGGAAATGTTAATTTTGAAAAGAACTTTATAACAGGCGTAATTTTTTGGATACTGTCAATATTCATAATTTACGGCTGCGTAAATTCCGTTAATCTTACGGACGGCATAGACGGCTTGTGCTCGAGCGTAACTGCCACTGTTGCCGTATCGTTCATTGTAGCTTCTTTTATTCTTCGCTTTGCAGGACTCGGAATTTTGTCGGGGGCACTGCTCGGCGGCGTTCTCGGCTTTCTTTGCTGGAATCGTAATCCCGCAAAGGTCTTTATGGGAGATACGGGCTCACTGTTTCTCGGCGGCTTGGTTGCCGCTATGGGTTATGCGCTTAAATGCCCGCTTTTACTTCTTCCTATCGGAATTGTTTATGTTACTGAAACAATGAGTGATATTATTCAAATCGGATATTTTAAGTTGACTCACGGAAAGCGTGTGTTTAAGATGGCACCCATTCACCACCATTTTGAAATGTGCGGCTGGAATGAGAAAAAAATTTGCATCGTCTTTTCCGCTGTAAATGTTCTCGGCTGTGCAGTCGGACTTATACTTCTTTATTTTGGAAGAAAATAATAATCGAAAGGAGAGCCTTTGATGCCTGATAATTTACCTAAGCCTAAGCCGTCACTTCGTGACAAGCAGGCTCAATATGATAATAAAAAAGTAAAAAAGCATTCAAAAAAGCAGGCTCGCTCTCAGCACCTCTCAACCACCTCAAAACTTAAAACAGGGGTAAGAAATTCGTTTCTCTATGCAAAGGGCGGCTTTGATGTTACATTCTTTGCCGCAGTCCTGGCTCTTATGACCATAGGACTCGTGATGCTTTTTTCCGCCTCTTATCCCTATGCTTACCAAAAATATAACGGCGACTCCTATTACTTTTTTAAGAGACAGCTTATCTTTGCCGTGCTTGGCGTAATAGTTATGATTGTCGTCTCAAAGATAAATTATAAATGGGTTAGAATTATAGAAAAACCGCTTTTCGTCGTGACGATATTTTTGCTTGTCCTCGTTTTGTTTTACCATGTAAATCTCGAGGACAGAAGCGAGGACTTTAAGCGTTGGATTCCTCTCGGACCGATTACACTTCAGCCTTCGGATATAGCAAAGTTCAGCCTTGTTTTGACTCTTTCTGCTTATATCGGTAAGTACCGTAAATATATGCAGCGTCTGACCTACGGCGTACTTTTCCCGGGTCTTATCATCGGACTGTTTTGCGTTTTGATTTATTTAGAAAATCACTTGTCCTGTACGGTTTTGATGTTTATGATAGGCATTACTCTTATGTTCTGCGGCGGAACCCGTTGGCAGTGGTTTGTCGGAGGCTTGTGCGTTGTCGGAGCGGTTGCATTTGTGATTATTAAAAATCCCGATGTTCTCCCGTCCTATCAGGCTGACCGTATCAGAGCGTGGACAGATAAGACTTTCCAACCTCTCGGCTTAAGATGGCAGACCAATAATTCACTTTATGCCATAGGCTCGGGCGGATTTTTCGGAGTCGGTCTCGGTAATTCAAAGCAAAAATATCTTTATGTTTCCGAGCCGCAAAACGACTTTATATTTTCTATCGTGTGCGAAGAACTGGGTTTCCTCGGCGCAATGGTTATACTTGCACTTTTTGCGCTTCTCTTTTGGCGAGGAATTAAAATTGCACAGAGATGTGATGATAAATATGCGGCACTTGTTGTAATCGGTATCGTGTCCCAGGTCGCTATCCAAACGCTGTTTAATGTTTTGGTAGTAACGGATACATTCCCGAATACAGGTATTGCGCTTCCGTTCTTTTCCTACGGCGGTACGGCACTTTTGATGCTGTGCTTTGAAATGGGCGTTGTGCTTTCCGTGTCACGAAAGGTTAATACAAAGAAATTGTAGGTGAAAATATGAGATATTTATTTGCAACAGGGGGCACTGCCGGACATATTAATCCCGCTCTTGCAGTCGCTTCGTATATCAGGGACACTTATCCCGATTCAAAGATTTTGTTTGTCGGAACTGCCGACCATATGGAATCCCGACTTGTACCTAACGCAGGCTTTGATTTTAAGACAATAGAGATAAACGGTTTTAAGCGTTCTTTTTCGCCCAAGGCTGTTGCGGCAAATGTTAAGACAGTATTCAAACTTCTTAAATCCGAACAGGCTTCAAAGAATATTATTAAGGAATTTAATCCCGATGTCGTTATCGGATTCGGCGGCTATGTTTCGGGTCCTGTGCTCGAAGAAGCCGCAAAGATGCATATTCCTTGCTGTATTCACGAGCAAAATGCATTCCCAGGAATTACAAATAAGCAACTCGCAAAAAAAGTGGATAAGGTTATGCTCACCGTTGAGGATGCCGCAAAACATCTTCAGCCCAAAAATGGGGTGGAGATTACCGGTCTGCCTGTCCGTGGAGAACTTCTCAATAAGTCTAAGATTGAGGCAAGAATAGAACTCGGAATTGCCGATGATACACCGCTTGTCCTTTCGTTCGGCGGCTCACTCGGCGCCGCACCGTTAAATGACGCAATGTTTGACATTCTTAAAGAAAATGCCGAAAGTGCAGAGGCTTATCATATCCATTCCGTAGGAACAAACGGTAAGGATTACCTAAGAAAGTTTGAGGCTGAGGGCTTTAAGAAAAAGAGCGATACAGTACTCGTTAAGGGTAAGAGCGAAGTCAGACTTTATATAGATAATATGGATACCTGTATGGCGGCAGCAGATTTAGTTGTCGGCAGGGCAGGTGCTTCTTCTCTCAGCGAGATAGAGGCGATGGGTAAGGCGTCCGTTCTTATTCCGTCTCCCTATGTTGCCGAAAATCATCAGTTTCATAACGCAATGGCTTTGGTTAATCGAAATGCCGCTCGCATTTTGGAGGAAAAGGACTTGACTTCTCAGTCGCTTAAAGCACTTATTAAGTCCCTTCTTTCCGATAAGGACGAACTTCATAAAATAGAAAATAACGCACGCAATATGGCTGTTCTTGATTCACGAGAGAGAATCGCCGATATCATTGTTTCGCTTGCAGAGAAAAATTAACATAATTCTTTCTTTTTCATAGACTGCCTTAGGTGGTTATATGGAAAAATTAATGATAGACGGCGGTAAAAGATTAAGCGGAGAGATTACCCTACACGGTGCAAAAAACAGCGTTTTGCCCATTCTTTCGGCTTCGGTTTTGGTAAATGGCGTGTCGGTTATACATAATTGCCCCGATTTGTCCGATGTCAGAGTTACGGTTAACATTCTTCGCTATCTCGGCGCAAGAGTAAAAAGAGACGGGAGCACCCTCACAGTCGATACAACAGGTATATGTCGCTCAAATATTTTAGAGGAATATATGAGTGAACTTCGTTCGTCGATTATATTTTTGGGCGCACTCGCCGCAAGAACAGGCAACGCCTGCCTTTATCTTCCCGGCGGCTGCGATATAGGACTGCGACCCATAGATTTGCATCTTAAAGGGCTAAAGTCCCTCGGCTATTTCGTTTACACTCAGGGCAGTAATGTTTGTGCCTCTGGCGAAGATATTAAGGGCACGAAGATTGTGTTGCCGTTTCCGAGCGTCGGAGCAACGGAAAATATTATTTTAGCCTCCGTTTTCGCAAATGGAACTACTACTGTAATAAATGCGGCTAAGGAGCCGGAAATTACAGATTTAATAAATTTTCTCAATAAAGCAGGCGCAAAAATAAAAGTAGATTCAACTTCCGTAATAACGGTTAAAGGCGTTAAATCGCTTCATTCCGCAGAACATACGGTTATATCCGACAGGATTTTGGCAACTACTTTGATGTCTGCCACAGCATCATGCCGTGGCGATGTGTTAATAGATAACGCTGTAATTAACGATATTATGCCCACCCTCCCCGTGTTTGAGGAGATGGGATGCAAAATTACATGCACCAAATCAAGTATCAGGATTAAAGCCGATAAGCGACCGCACTGCGTACGATTTATTGAAACTATGGCTTTTCCCGGCTTTCCGACCGATTGCCAAGCTCCCGTTATGGCTTCTCTGTGCGTTGCAGACGGTATGTCGGCTATTAAAGAAACCGTGTTTGAAAATCGCTTTAAGCATACAGAACAGCTTAATCTCTTCGGTGCGGATATTACCGTTAAGGACAGAATCGCTATGATAAACGGTGTAGAAAAATTATATCCCGCCTGTGTTAAATGTACCGACCTTAGAGGCGGTGCGGCTGTTGTGATTGCCGCTCTGACTGCCGACGGAGTGTCATACATTTCGGATATAAAGCATATTGACCGTGGATACGAAAGAATTGAAAATCAACTTGCATCGCTCGGTGCAAATGTAATGAGAATAAAAGATGAAAAAAAATAAACAAACAAAACTGAATAAGAATGACAGAGAACTCGATGTACTTAACAGCGAACTCGGCTCATTCGGCTTGGAACCTCCAAAGCATTACAGGCAGGAGCGTGCCTCAAATCAGGCGTATAAGCAAAGGGAATATGATAATTCCGGTGCACATAAAACGCCAAAAAAACGCAACACGTCAAAGCCTGAAACTCAGCTTACAAAAGAGCAGAAAATGAAACGCCACAAGAAAAAGCGCAGACTTAAAAAGAAGTTTCGAATAATTTTTTCTGTTCTTGCTCTCGTGCTTTCACTTATAGTCATTATGACTGTGCTCAGTTTCACCGTTTTGTTTAAGACGGAAAATATAGAAATTTCGGGCAGTACAACATATACGAACGAGCAAATATCCTCAGTTTTGCCGATAGAAAAAAATAAGAGTCTGCTTCTTATCAATAAATCTTCCGTCAGCGATAAATTGATTAGCGATTTGCCGTATATTTACAGCGTCGATATAAAGCAAAAACTCCCATCAACCGTAATTGTTACCGTTAATGAACCGTCGTTTTTGTATTATGTAAAAAATAATGATAATACATATACATATTTTGACGATACATTTAAGGTGGTTAAGATTAATGCCGAATCTCCGCCCGATAAAAATGGAATAGAGGTGGAAAAAATTGCTCTTTCCAATCCTGTTGAGGGCGAAAAGGCCGCACTTACAGATGATAGTACAAAGAATGATTTGAGCGCACTTATGGATGTTATAGACAGCACCTATATGACCGAAGCCACAGCTCTTTATTCAGACGGCAATAACGAAAATTATATTGTATATGAAAACAGAATTACCATAAAACTCGGTGATACAAAGAATCTTGAGGATAAACTGTATGCCGCTTTAGCGTCTGTTGAAAAGTTAAATTCTTCCAACCCGGAAGCTAACGGCTTACTTACATCAACAGGCGGAAAGCAGATTTACTTTACAGAACAAAAATAGTTAAATTTTGTAATATAATATGTAAAGTATATCACTTGAAATATTATATACAGTTTGTATATGTTATGCACACTGCACAATCAATTTTTGAATATTCAAAAAAGATTTGGAAAAAATAATTAGATTATTTTCTAAAAGGTATTGCAAATTGGTTACAAAACTGTTACAATATCAAATGCAAGAGCACGAAAGGTATAATTTGTGCGGACAATAAATGATAAGGAGAATTCAAAATGGGAAGATATGAAATTGATGTAGATGATAACAAGGTAGTATCTATTAAAGTAATCGGTGTCGGCGGCGGCGGCGGAAATGCCGTAAACCGTATGGTAAAGTGTAACGTTAAGGATGTTGAGTTCGTAGCAGTAAACTCAGATAAGCCTGCTCTTAATAAATCAACCGCAACACATAAGATTCTCATCGGCGAAAAGGCAACAAAGGGTCGTGGCGCAGGCGCAAGACCTGAGGTTGGTCTCAAGGCTGCCGAGGAATCAAAGGAAGCCATCACAGATGTACTTCAGGGCTGTGAAATGGTATTCGTTACCGCAGGTATGGGCGGCGGAACAGGTACAGGTGCCGCTCCTGTTGTTGCAAAAATAGCAAAGGAAATGGGTATTCTTACTGTCGGCGTTGTTACAACTCCGTTTGCCTTTGAGGGTAAGCGCCGTATGGCTCAGGCTCAAGAGGGTATTAAGGAACTCGCAGAAAATGTAGACTCAATTATGGTTATTCCTAACGAAAACCTTAAACTCGTATCAAAGGAGAAGATTACTCTTCTTAACGCATTTGAAATTGCTAACGATGTACTTCGTCAGGGCGTTCAGTCTATCTCCGACCTTGTTAATGCAACAGGTCTTGTAAACTGCGACTTTGCCGATGTTACCGAAATAATGAAGGATGCAGGCTATGCTCATATGGGTGTCGGCCACGGTAAGGGTAAGGATAAGGCAGAGGTTGCCGCTCAGCAGGCTATCTCTTCTCCGCTTCTTCAGACCTCTATCGACGGTGCAAGAGGCGTATTGCTTAATATTACCGCATCAACTGACATCGGACTTGAAGAAATTGATGCTGCATCTTCAGTTGTTATGGAAGCAGTACATCCTGATTGTGAAATCATTTGGGGTGCTAATTTTGACGAGCAGCTTGAGGACGAGATGATTATTACTGTTATCGCTACTCGCTTCGGTGAAGAAGGTCCGGGTGCTCCGATTAAGTCAACCACAGCCAATAAGCCGGTTGAGCCTCCTGTTGAAGCAGCTCCGGTCGCTCCCGCAACAGGCTTTACATCAAACGATGATGATTCGTTTAATGACATCGTATCTTTCTTTAAGAAATAATTGAATATCTAATATTAAAAGCGACTGTTCGGTGTGAACAGCCGCTTTTTTATTTTGTAAAGTTACTATGCTTGACATATTGATTTTTTATAAAGTTAAAATTACTTTTTGTATTTTATCGTTTTTTATGAGGAAAGAGAATTACTTTACATTTTCCCCACTTTCCACCTGCTTTTCCACATTTATAACAGCGATATATACTGACTTTCCACATTTATTCCACATGGTTTTCAACATTTATTCTTAATGTAAAGCAATATTCTTTACAAATAAGCACTCTCTTAAGTAAATGAAACAATAAAAAAATTGCAATCGATTTTGTCACCGATTGCAATTTTTGTTATTTATTTGTAATTAGTTTGGAAAATTTGTTTACAAAGCCCGTTACGTTCTTCGCCATATCCTTTGGAGTTTCTTTCATTCCTCGTTCTATCCAACTTATTATCATTCCGCCGAGTCCAAAGCCAAAGAATTCCGCAATCGATATTGCGTCGCAGTCGTTATCATTAATTTGATTTTTTTGAAGCGTTGTGTTTATTAAGGCGAGCAATTCCTTTGTTGATAGTTTTGCAAAGTATTTGTATACATCGGACATATTTATGTTTACTGCATTTTGATAAAATTTTTTGTCGTTATATATCGTGTTGAACACTTCGTAAAATTTATCTTCCATATTTGAATAAGAAAAATCTTCCACAAAGTTTGATACAAGTTCCATATTAAGCAGATAGTCAAGTAATTCGTATCTGTCCTGAAAATGGTAGTAAAAGGTTTGTCTGTGAATATTGCTCTTTTTTGAAATGTCGGAAATTGTTATTTTTTCAAACGGTATGGTTTGCATAAGATCTTTAAGTGCGTATGCAATCTTCCTTTTTGTAATTTCACTGCAGGATAGTTTTTCTTTCATTTTGTTCGTGTCCTTACTTTGTTTATAACATCATTATAACACTTTGAAAAAATTATACAAGTACATAAATGTGTATGTATTTTATTTTGTACTACACTTCGGAGTGATACATCATTATTCCCGAATCCTCTGTGTCTATTATTCCGTATCTTCCGTCAGCGGCACTTCCCGGATTCATATATCTAATGCCGTCTATGTTTTCAATATACGGAATGTGAGTGTGCCCAAATAGGCAAATGTCCGCCTTTACGCTTTTTGCTTCTCTTTCGAGATTGTAAAGATTGTGCTTTACATAGTATGGGTGACCGTGAGTTATAAGAAACCTTTTGCCGCCGAATTCAATTATTTTGCTTGCGGGATAGACAGACGAAAAGTCACAGTTTCCGCTGACTCTCTCGATTTTTAAATCGGGGTACATTGTCAAAGCTTCGTCAACATCATCGTTGCCGTCTCCAAGAAAGAAAAACAAATCCGCATTATTTTTGTGCCTTTCAATAATTTTAAGCACATTTGATACTCTCCTGTGGCTGTCCGAAAATACAACAATTCTCATAGTATATCACCTTTTATTATCGCATATATTTAACTAGATTATACTATGAAGGGTTGTGCTTTTCAATGAAAAATATCAGCGACAAGGATATAAACGAACTGCAAAAAGCGGTAAACAGCGGAAATGTAAACGATTTTATCGATAAACGTCTCACCCCCGAACAAAGCGCAAAAATAAAAAGAGTTCTTTCCGATAAAAACGCTGCCGAAAAACTTTTGCAGTCTCCGCAGGCAAGAGAACTTATGAAAAAACTGAGCGATAAAAAGAGGTAAAAATGGACGATATTAATGAAATTATTTCTTCTCTCAGCGATAATGATATTGAGATGTTAAAAGGCGTAGCTTCGTCAATTCTCGGCGAGAAGCCGGATTCAGCTCCATCGTCTAAACCTAAAGCCGCCGCTCTCTCAGGGCTTAACCTGTCCCAAAACGATTTGAATTTTATGCTCAAGGCAAAGTCTATAATCGAAAAGATGAATAATTCCTCATCAAAAGATACAGACCTTATTTTGGCTTTGAAGCCGCACCTGAGTCCGGAGTCCAGAGATAAGGCGGATAAGGCAATAAGAATACTCAGACTGTTTGATATTTTGCCGTATCTAAAGGATTTGTTTTAATGGCTGATTTTACGGGTAATGATATAAATGACGCAAAGAAAAGAGTAGAGGAAATGCGTCGCCGTTCTCAAAGTTTTGTTGAAAATGAGAATAACGGTAAAGAAAAAAATGCTGATGAAATTAATCATAAAAAGGAAAACGGTCATAAATCCGAAAATTCCGACAGCGACGGTATTCTCGGCTCTCTTTTTTCCTCTCTCGGTCTTTCAAAAAGCGACGATTCCTCTTCGACTCTTATTCTTGCGCTCATTCTTATACTGTCAAAAGAGGGCGCTGATAATAAATTAATTTTGGCACTTCTGTATATTTTATTATAATTTTATGGAAATTCCTCCTTGATTGTGCTATATTATATACATTAGCTTATTTGGGGGAATACAGATGTCAAATTTCACTCACGTATATTTTGACGGACTCGGCATAGATTTTGAATTGCCGTCTGTTGCGTTCACCGTGTTCGGATATCAGATTCATTGGTACGGTATGATCATCGCTTTCGGATTTGCCCTTGCGGTTTTGTATGGCGGACGAAAGGCATACAAGTGGAAGATGAGCCTTGACGGAATGACGGATGTTCTGCTTTGGGGAACTCTGTTTGGTATTATTTGCGCAAGACTTTACTATGTCGCTTTTGAATGGGATTATTACAGCGTTCATCTTAGTGAAATTCCTGCTATATGGAACGGCGGCTTGGCTATTTACGGCGGAATTATCGGCGCTCTTATCGGTGCTGCAATCGGATGTAAAACAGGTAAGATTAATTTTCTTAATCTTCTCGACTTGGGTGCCCTCGGACTTCTTATCGGTCAGGGCATAGGCAGATGGGGCAACTTCTTTAATCAGGAGGCGTTCGGAACAAATACCGATACCGCTCTGTTTCGTATGTGGTCGCCTAAAATCCACGATACTCTTGAAGCATCGTCTGCTTTGCTTGCACAAAAGGGAGTAACCGTTGACCCCAATACCCCGGTGCACCCCACATTTTTATATGAGAGCGTATGGTGTTTGCTGTCATTTTTGGTACTGCATATTGTGGTTACCTATTTCAGAAAATTCAAAGGCGAAGTATTTATGATGTACGGCGTTCTCTATGGCCTTGAAAGAATGATTGTTGAGGGTATGCGTACCGATTCGCTTTATATCGGCTCAACGAGCATTCGTGTTTCTCAGGTTCTTTCAGCCGTTATTGCGGCAGTCGCTTTGGTTGTGCTCGTGTATTTCTTTATAAGACTCAAGCAGAATAAACTTCCAAAGGCTCTCGTTTTGGACAATCTTGATGAGTTAGAGGATATTAATAAAATCGAGAGAGAAAAATCTAAGCAAGAAAAAGCACAACGAGCAGAAAAAAGAAAAGCAAGAAAAAAAGGAGATAAGTAATGGCTTTAATTGACGGAAAAGCAGTATCGCTTCAGGTAAAACAGCAGGTAAAGCAGGAATGCGACAAACTTAAAACAAAGGGTGTTACTCCCGGTCTTGCGGTTATTATAGTAGGTGACGATCCGGCTTCTCAGGTATATGTAAGGAATAAGGAAAAAGCCTGCGAGGAGTGCGGCTTTTACAGCGTTAAGTATGCCCTTGATGCAGACACAACTCAAAGTGAACTTAATGCTCTTATAGATAAACTTAATAAGGACGAAAAGATAAACGGTATTTTGTGCCAACTTCCGCTTCCCAAGCACCTTGATGATAAAGAGGTTATTAATCGTATTGACCCGATTAAGGATGTAGATGCGTTTCATCCGGTTAATGTCGGCGCAATTATGATTGGTGATTATAATTTTCTCCCTTGTACGCCGGCAGGTGTTATGGAACTTATCCATTCCACAGGCGTTGATGTAACCGGTAAAAAAGCTGTTGTAATCGGCAGGAGCAATATTGTCGGTAAGCCTATGGCTATGCTTCTTCTTCACGAAAACGCAACCGTTGAGATTACTCACTCAAAAACGCTTGACCTTAAAATCATTACAAAAGAGGCGGATATTCTTGTTGCCGCTATCGGCAGGGCTAAATTTGTTACAGCCGATATGGTTAAAAACGGCGCAATAGTAATTGATGTCGGTATGAACAGAGATGAAAACGGTAAACTTTGCGGTGATGTTGATTTTGAAAATGTTAAGGCTAAGTGCTCGTTCATCACTCCTGTTCCCGGCGGCGTCGGACCTATGACAATCTCTATGCTTATGCGTAATACACTCACTGCCGCTAAGTTGCAAAACGGCTTGATTTGATTTTTGGAGAACGCTATGACGCTTGAAGAACAGGTAGTAAATAAATTAATCGAAAAAAATTTTCATATTTCTTTCGCAGAGTCTTGCACTGGGGGTATGTGTTGTGGTACAATAGTCAATGTTCCGAACGCATCGCGTGTGCTTGATATGTCATTTGTTACTTATGCCGATTACGCAAAGTGTAAACTCATCGGCGTAAACGAAAAGACTGTTGCCGATTTCGGAGTGGTCAGCGAGCAGGTGGCATACGAGATGGCGCAGGGCGTTGCAAAGACGGCAAACAGCGAGGTCGGCGTAGGTGTTACCGGTATCGCAGGACCTACCGGTGCAACAGAAACTAAACCTGTCGGTATGGTATGCTTTGGCTTTTGCATTAACGGTAAGGTAACGACTGTAACAAAGTATTTCGGCAATATCGGCAGAAATAATGTCAGAAAAAGTTCGGTAGACTTTGTTATGACACAACTTCTCAAATTACTTGATTAAGAGCAAATTTGTATATAATAAGGAAAATAAAGGACGTTTTTCGTCCTGCATATGCTGATATGGCTCAGTTGGTAGAGCAGCTCATTCGTAATGAGCAGGCCGTCGGTTCGAGTCCGACTATCAGCTCCAAAACCTGCGTAAACACGGCGTTTTCGCAGGTTTTTTCTTTTTCAGAAATGAATTTCAAATTTCAATTCGCAATAAAAAATCTCACTCTTTTTTATGGAGTGAGATTTTGTTCGTTAATTTGATTTTTCGCTCAAGACCATCTATTGACCATTTATGAAATTTAGGATAAAAGCATTTGCCCAATAGATTAGAAATTTATAAACAAAGCTGTTATTTCGGGATTCGCATGAATAAATGCGTTTCATCTTCGCCCGCAATATAAGCCCCATTATTCAACATGACCTTCTGCGAAGCGATATTATCCTTATTTACACGAAGGTATATCTCTTCTTCCAAGATAATGCTTTTTGCTTTATCAATAGTAAGTTTCAATCCCTCCGTTCCATATCCTTTCCCTCGCTTATCTTTTTTGATGCTGTAGCCGATATGTCCAGCTCCTTCCCGAAGCGTTTCCGTTAAATAATGTCTTATTCTGAATTCTCCGATTAGACAATCTTGGTCCCACAAATAATAGTATGTTTCGGGAACAAACCAATTCGGCATGTTAACAGGATGCTCATACGAAATCAAGGTTGGCAGGACAGTTTCAATATAGTCCTCGTATGAAACACCATTATACTGATTTGTTAAGCCGTTTTCATCAACAGGTAATGCTGTTGTGTATTCCCATTGAGCAATAGCGTCCTGTATATTTATTTTTCGCAGTTCCATCACATTATTATCTCCGCAAATAATAATTTATCAATTTATTATATTATTATACCATACCTTAAAGCATAAACTCAACCGCCGATTATTCGGCAATTGAGTTTTTTAGCCTCCTTTCTGCTTTTCGCAACTCAAACATTACCACAAGCCTTTTTCAATAGCCAGATAATTATCTTTTAGATTTTTCATCAATCCATTCCTTGAGTTGTTCTTTTGGAATGGATTTTCTTCTGCCTAACTGAACAACAGGAAATGATTTATCTTTTTCAATCAGTTTATACAAACTGACATTAGATATGCCAAGCACCTCTGCCGCTTGATTGACAGAAAATATTACGGCATTTCAATGCCCGAAAATCATACCCCTTTATCCTGCTTTAAAATCGACGGCTTGAAAATTGCACCAAAACCCACTCAAAAGAGCCGAGATTTCATCCAAAACCGCATCAAAAATCAATTCAAAAAACTCAAAAGAAAAACGCTGTTTTTTTCAACTTTAGGCTTTTAGATTATTTGTCATCAGCTCTTACAGTGGGGTACGCTATATTTGACAACACCGTTTGTAATTTTCAAATCATTTTCAATACTACTTTCAAGAAAAAATATAAACCTATACGCATCTTAAAATAAAAATGCATATAGGTTTATCATAGATTTATTGAATTTTCTCTCCGACTTCATAGTAGCAAAATCACTAATTTAAGTAAAGTACTTTTTGTTAAGAAAAATTTTTTAGCCTTTACATATTGTTTATCCATCAAAAATGGGATTGTGGATGTTCAACAAAATAGTTTTAACGCATAACAACAAAACTTTAGGTACGGCTATCGAATTTTTGTCAGCCGTGCCTTTATTTACTCATGCTCATTTTATTTTACGCAATATGCCAAGTTTTACTAACTCATTAGCATTTTGTTCACTAAAATATTGAATTGTTTTTTTATCTAATGTTTCATCACCAAAATACTGCTTTTCAATTATACTCTCTTCAACCTCAAAATTTTTTATAACTTCATATCTGTTAAGTTTTCTTTTATCCTGTGAATCATATAATTGCAAATTTTCATATTTTTCATTTTCATCAGCAAAATATTTACCGACAGATTTGTTATGCTGATATTGAATAAGAATCTTCCCCGGATTTAATGTTATTTTACGCTTAGTTTTATCATCTGCATCCTTACTCCAAGAAACCTTATGTAATCCTGTTTCTATATATTCTTTGCCGTATTGAGTAGTTTTATTTATGTTTTCGTAATTTTTGCCGTCATATTCATATTTTACTTTGTCAGAAACATATCCTGCAAAATCATCGTACAATTGTTTTAGCTCTTTTTTTGAATATTCATTAGAAGCAGCCTTACTGTTTTCTGTTTTTTTACTTTCTTTGTTTTCTTGAAAGTCATTAACGTTTTCAAGGTTCTTGCCGAATTTCATCATATTATCACCTTCAAAAATATATAATCCTCCTAAATGATATTATTTAGGAGGATTGTTTTATTATCAATGTCTAAACGGACCGCCGGTTATTAACCAGAAGAAGCCCTTTACTATAAGTTTTGCAGCATTTATCAATAACCTGAATATTTTGTAATATACATTAGCTAAAAAGGAACCTATTTTATTTACAACCGTTTCCAAAAAGCCCATCTTTCCGGTGACATAATAGGTTTTAAATATTTGCCAATATGGACGGAAGCTATAATAAATAAGCAAACAGTCGATGATTAAACCAAATACACCTACGCCGGTTAGTATATGAAATATGTTTGTAAACGCACCTAAGATAATTCCTAAAACAATAAATACTATGCTATATAAGCTGATGGTTTTAATATTTTCCCAATTCCAGCTGTTCCATTGTTTGTTGCCGTAATATTCAGCGTTTTCCACTGTTCTTCGTGTGTATTTATCATCATAAATTTCAAGTGCCTTTTTAGATAATTCCAGGCTTTTTTGATAATGACCTTTATCGGCAATGAACATTTCATCACCATCCACAACATAGCATGCTCTTTTTATGTATGTACAAATATCGTGAGAAACCCTTTGCTTATAATTATTATCGTCAGGATGCTTTTCAATATAAGAATTAATTTCATCGAAAGCCAATTGTTCGTCGCCCTTATAAAGATGCATATATACCTGCTCGGTATAACCGATTGCTTTATTTGGTGCTTTTTCTAATAAAACATTAATTCTTTTTTGCGCTTCTTCATAATCATTAAGACCTACTGTTGAAATTCTTGCACCCAACCAAACAAGATTGATATTATCTTTAAATACATTGCAGCCGTTATCAACGATATTTAAAGCTTCTTTAGGATTATTTGAATCCAAATAGCATCGTGCCAAAACATCATAAGCAGAAGGGTCATTAACCTTTCCTTCGATTGCTTCTTTAGCAAATTTAGCTGCCAGCTTAATATTACCTTTTTTATAATAAGCCTTAGCCTTTTCAAGAATGTCTTTGTATTTCTTTTCTTCCTCGTCAACAATGCTTTTATTCTTATATGCTTTATCAAGTGCATCGTCATAGCGTTTTCTGTTGATTTCTTTGCAAAGGTTTTTAACGCCTTCTTCAATTTTTTGCAATACTTCTTCAATATATATTAATTGTTCTGTATCATTGCAGGCACTTTGCCTTTTAATCCAAAAGCCTTGGTTTTTGATAAGTGTTTTTCTGATTTGTTTACAATCCCATGCTCTGTCAAGTTCAAGTATTTTATATAAATCATATTTAATTAATAATTCTGCCATTTTAAATTTCTCCTTATTCTCCGCTTATATCAAGCTTGCTTATTCTCAACATATCGTTCTTTACTTCTTCATCACTTAAATTTGATACTCTGTCAATATGCATTTCGCCCAAATCCTGTTGCATGTCCATATCATATACTCTTACATGAATTATAGAATTTTCATCGCAAGATATTGTTACCTCAATATCAACTATTTTATCTCTTGGGGCAATGTTGATTAAGGCTGTGCCGATAATGGTTACATATCTTAAATCATCCTCTTCTCCCTGCGTGACTTGTATATTAAGCGACTCTTGAAACGGTTTGATTGTGCTGTAGCAATTTTTATACTCAGCAGGAACAGTTACATTCTTAGGAAGTATAACCGAGTTAAATTCCTCACCTCTGCTGTTTACAATCACAAGTCCGATTCCGTGCGAAGTGACATCCGTAAAAGAATAATTTTTCTTAATATCCGGTATTTCGAAATTACTGTTTTCTGCTTCGGTTTCTCCTTCAAAATTATTATTGCTGACAGCTTTTTTATTTTTTAAAACGTCAATAACATGATATGCGGCTCCGATTGCTACTGCTTCATCGGGATGGACTTCTGATGACGGCTCTATGCCGGTTTCCTCTTTTATGGAATCTTTGACGATCGGCATTCTTGTTGATCCGCCAACTAAAAGGATTTTATCTAAATCCTCATATTCTAAGCCTGCTTCATCACAAGCATTTTCCATACTACTGATACTTTTAAACAAAAGCGGTTCTGCCATTTCTTCAAAATCCTCACGGGTCAACACATATTTATATGGTCTACCGTTGACATTAAGCATAATATTTGTTTTATCTTTTGAAGATAAAGATTTTTTTGCGGCTTCTGCTTTTAATTGTAAATCTTGTTTTGCAATTTTATCCGACTCAATATCTAATCCTTTTGATTTTGCGTCTTCAATAACAGCATCAATAATTCTTTTGTCAAAATCATATCCACCGAGTTTTCTGTCGCCGGCAGTTCCTAAAACAGTGATGTTTTCGGCGTCAAATTTCATTATAGTTACATCAAATGTGCCTCCGCCAAGATCATAAACCATAACTGTTTGCGGCTTATCACTTCCTTTACTTATGCCAAATGACAAAGCTGCTGCAGTAGGTTCGTTAATAATAGCCAATACATTCAAGCCCGCTATTGCGCCTGCATCTATAGTTGCCTTTCTCTGTGCCTCATTAAAATATGCAGGCACAGTAATAACGGCACCATCTACTGCATCTCCAAGATAATTTTCTGCATCTTGTTTTATTTTTGTTAAAATAATTGCAGATATTGCTTCTGGAGAATAAGTTTCGCCATTTGAATTTTTAAAGGTATAATCTCTTTCACCCATATGCCGTTTGACAAATTGTTCAAAATTGTCAGGTTCCATAAAACTTTGGTCTTTAGCCTCTTTACCAACAACAGTTGTATCCCCGTCAAACAAAACGGCGGAAGGCGTTATATTGTCGCCCTCACTGTTTGGTATGATTTGTGGTTGTCCATCTTCATTTATGTATGCCGCACAAGAAAATGTTGTACCTAAATCAATTCCTATGTATTTTCCCATAAAAAAACTCCTTTCGGTTTTTAATTGAATAATTTGTAAAACAATCCATTTTTGTTTTTAACGACTTTAACAGAGATCACTTTTCTCACACTGTCGGTAACATTATGAATTGTTATTTCAGCACTACCTTTGCTTTTGCCAATAAGTTTGTTTCCTACTATATTTACAATATTTTTATCACTCGATTCAAAAATTAATTTTGAGTCAATGCTGTTTTCAGGAATGCATTTTACTTTTAATTCAATTTCTTCCATTGAATCAAGAACGATTTCATTATATTCAATTAAAAAGTCTTCTAAAAATGGTTTTACAATACAAATGCACTGTGCCGAAACATTTTCCGCACAACATATTATTCTGCAACTTCCTTGCTTTTTGGCAAATATCGTTCCGTTTTTAACAACAGCAATATTTTCATCACTTGATGAAAATTTTATAGCATTAACATTGTCGGCATCAGATGGTGCAAAATCACAAGAGATAAACTTTTTTTGATTTTCTCCTATGATTATTTCACGCTCGGATAAGATTAATTTCGTTATTCGATTTCTTTTGATAACATTGATGTCTTTACTGATAAATGGAATTTTTGCTCCTATTTCATAAATATCAAGCACGGTTTTACCTGCACTTTTGCCAATTACGCATAAGCCGTTGCAGTTTGCAATTTTTTCATCACGAATAACATAATTCAATTTTGGTATATTACCTATATGTGGCTCTAACGAAAGCAAAATAGGGCTGCTTTTTCCTACTTCAATGGGCAAATTTATATCGCATTTTATTATTGGGTCAATGCTTGACATTAACTTCAGTTCATTGGATATTTTCAAATTATCCCTTAATGACGAAACTGCATTCCTGAATGCAATCAATAAAACACTCGAGAGAAAACAATTAAATATGGTAGAAAACAATGACTTTTCATCTGTTTCATAAATTTCTATATTTGAATTAGCAAATATTAACTTGTTGCATTTTCCAATACAAATTCCATAATCAAAAAGATTTTGGTGATTATTTGTATTAATTTCGTTAATATTATCGCAAATCACAAAGTTTATGTCATTACCTTCGTTTTTTTGTTGAATGTTTACTTTGCAAAATTTGTTATTTATATCGATATCATAAATATCTTTTGAGTATTTCACAGTAGAGCCTGTTAAAATAAATCCGCAATTAATATTTGTTGTTTTAAACAATGTGATATTTTCACTTTTTATCAGCCTGTTTAATTTGCCCATTCTTTTATTTAATGGCTCATTAACAACAAATTTACGATTCTTAATTCCCAAGCAATTTTTATTTCTGTCTGCATAAAACTTAAATAATTCAAAATCAGCAAAAGTTGATTGAAAAATTATTGAATATGTATCTTGAATTTCGCTGTATATGACATCAAGTATTTCGTAGCACCAATTATGTATATCTTCGTTTGTATATTGAACCAGTCTGCTGTAATCGGATGGCGAATTACCGTTAATCAAAATATTTAATCTTGGAATATAAGGGTTATATTTAATTTCAATAAGACTTGACATATATATCACCTAAAATTAATCAACGTTGAGTTTCATCAGGGTTTTCGCGATGCTCTCTTCTATAAGCATCACCCCAAGGAGTTCTTTCTTCGCCTTTATCTTTTGCGGAAATGTTTTCATCATCCTCATCATTCTCAGACGAATCGATTTTCGATTCATTTGAAGTTTCCTTATTTTTATTTAATTCTTCGGGAACAACCTTCAAACTTTCTTTAAATTCATTTCTTTTATGTGTTTCTTTTGTTGCATTTTCTTCCTTGCTATCGGATTTTTCTTCCGAATTGTCCTGCTCCTTTGACTCTTTAAATTTAGACAAAAAAGATTTAAATTTGTCTAATGGGCCACTTTTTTCCATTTTGTTTCCTTGCTTTGATTCATTTTTGGAATCAGCGTTATCTACTTTTGAATCAAAATCGTCCTTGTATTCCTTTGGCACTTCCAATATTTGATTTCGTGGCTTTTCAATAGAACTTTCCTTAGTCTCATTGGTTTCTGTATTTTCACTCGTTTCTTTAAAATTACCCATTGACATAATTATTTTTCTCCTTCAACTAACGGAATGTCTAACATTCTGTATAACATTCTGCATATCATTGTCATCTTGTCATTTTTATAATATCTAACCATACCGCCGTGTCCTATCGGATAAAGCATATCAATAATAACTTGTGATAAAACATTCTCATCATCAATACTTACATATTTTTTCAAAGCATTAAACATATCTTCAAACCATCCGGTTACAGAAGATTCAAATTCCTGTATGAATATTGCGAATTCATCAGAATCACTGTCATAAGAGGAAAATTCATTATATGTTGGTATTCCATATTTCGGAATCACTTTAAATAAGTAATCACAGCCGATAATATCAATAAGCAAATTTCCAAAATAGTATTTATTAATTCCCCGAGAAGAAGTTAATTTATCATTATATGAAAGTATTACTTCTTCTAATTCTCTTTTCTTATCATTTGGAAGAGTCGAGGTTTTTATAAATGTTCTTAATTTCATCGGGGAAATTTTACCGTTAGCCTTTTGTGATACTATTGCATATGCAATTTTTCCTCTTAAGTTTCTTAATTCTGAGTTGTCGACTGTTTCGGGTGTGATTTCATATCTGTTGTCCCACTTGTCGATTTTCATAAGAACAGGAGAAAGCCATCCCTTTTGAAAAACAGCAGCAACACCAACATTAAGCCTTGATAATTCTTTTGTTTGATTTTCATTTAATGATAGCGCACTTCCCAATTCTTCGCATGCATCCTTTGCAGGTGTATTCATTATTATTTTAGTTGCGGTATTTTCAATTGCTGAAGAATCTACTGCCATCGGAGACTGGTCAATAATAATAAATCCTTCGCCGTAAGTACGCATTTCCTTAATAGAATTACTTATCATTTCTACAGATTTACCGACCATATTTGCGCCTTCTTGGTCTTGATCTTTAGAAGTTCTTTTTAAAAGATTATGTGCCTCCTCCAAAACCGTAATGTGTTTTAAACCTGAATTTAATTTGAATGCATTGCTTGACTTTCTTTGTGATTTCCTGTATTCGTTAAGTTTCATAATCAATACACCCATAATAAGAGCAATTGATTCATCTGAGCCTAGTTCACTCAAATCCACTATAATGTTTGAATCAAACAATAAATAATCATCAATTCCTTCACTGTTTTTAAATATTAATCCATTTATGCCTACAGTCATAGATTGTACTCTTGTAACTAAAGCACCTTTGTAATCGCCTTTTGAATCGGCTGAATATTCGGATTCATTAATTATTCGTGGTAAAATTTCTAAAACGTCTGAAAACACGGGATATTTATGATCGGAAAAACCGGAAATCCATATAGAATTTTGAACATCCCAACCGCATTTAATATAAGCCTCCACAACTGCTTCCTTCAAAATAGCAGGCATTGCCGCATATAAAGGCCAAGAAGCATTAAAAATTTGAAGCAATTGTTCAATATGTGATAACAAATGTATATTTTCAGGAAATTGAAAAGGATTAATTTTTAAAATTCTGTAAGAATTAGTATCTGTTGTATAAATTTTGATTCCTTTTAGTCCACCGAAAATCTGTTTATATTCGCCTTTTGCGGGTTCAACAATCATCATTTTAACATCGTTATCAAGAACGGATTGGAGCAGTTGATAAGTTGCGTAAGATTTACCCGAGCCCGAAGAACCGGTAATAAAGCAATGTGAAGAAAGCAAATCCAAATCCATATTAACTCGTGATTTTTCAACTACTCCCATATGATAAATATTGCCGAAGCTTATTGAACGTTCAGGAATATTGTTCTCATATACTACACTTCTTCCGAATTCTGCCATTTCGACAACAGGCAAACCGGAAATTGATTTTTTAGGCAGACTCATTACCATTGGCAATTCGTTACCGCTAATCATATTTGTAGGAGTAACTGATTGTTTTTGATATGTTCCGTCAAATGCAGGCATTTCTGCACATGGATGTACAAAATACGATATGCTGTCAATAATTCTGTTTATCGAATTAATTTGGTTTATCGACCAAATATTAATATGTGCACTTTCAATATTTGATTCATTTCCAATCATTAATGCTTTATAACTGTTTCCGGCTAAAACAGTTGTGTGGATGTCTTTTGATAAAATGTAATTGGAAAATTCCCACATACCAAAGGATTCACCGATTTTCAATCTATCAAGCTGTGCTTGTGCACGTTGCATTAGAAGTTCGACGCCTTTATTTTCGAAATTCAATGTGACAGTGTTAGAAGTTCCGGTAGTTGAAGTTTCGCCTTTTGTAGTGCTGTCCGAAGTGGTTGAGCCTTCACTGTCTGAAATTGATCGAGTAAATGCAGAACCCGAAGTGTACGAATCAAAAGAGCCGTTAGATTGACTGCTGTTCGAACCCCAGCCGAACGATGCACCGTCGCCCGAAAAATTACCGTTAAAATTTGAGCCGTTGCTGTAACTTGAATTGCTTCCGCTTGAACGTGAGGTATTGGTACTGTTTGAATTACTGACGCTTCTGTTAACCGATTGAGAAAAACTTGAAGATATGCTTTCGTTTACTGCAATGCTTTCATTTTTACCATAAGTTAGAGAAAGTTTTGAATGCGGCGACAGTGTCGAGCATAGTTCTTCATATCCGTGCTTTCTTTTTTGAATTGTTTCGTTATCAATAGGGCTTGCTATGCATATCATCGTATATACCTTTCCGTTCATTGTATCAATGAATTTTTCAAGCCCCTGTACATAATTTTCTATACTGTTATTTGATTTACTTCTGTCTGACGGAACAACGCTGATCGAAGAAATGCTCTTTGTATCGCTGTTTTTTATAAAGTCAATTTTTTCATTGATCCTTCTCATATCAAGCGTATCTATTTTGATTCCGGGAAAATTGCCCTTTAATGTGGACTGCATAACATCTAATGATACGGATATGTTTTCTTCAGATCTGATTCCCATATATAACTTTGTTACATTACCGTCACTGTTTAAAACTAATGCAACCGTGCTTCCTAAATTATGCAGAGCTGAATATACACTCATTAGTTTATCAAGAAACTTTTCATGTGAATCAAAAACCAATTTGTCAATTTCAATCATTCTGATTTTTGTTGCATCCATAATGCTTCTATTTGGTTGAATAATCGGTGCTAATGAAAATTTATCCAAATATGTTCTGTTTAAATATATATCTGCAACACTAAAGCCTTGTGCCAATTGCTGTTCATTTTTTAAAAGTTGCTGTGATTTATTCCATTCCCTATCATAATCCGACATTCTTCTGTAATTATCCATCATGCACCTTTTTGTTTTCTTTCCACTGTTTTTTGTCTTTTACTATCGCCTTTTATAGTTAATCTTATATCAATAAAATAAAATGCGATTCAATACAAAATTCAAATTTTTTATAAATTATTACACAACTTTTTTACTGTTGCAATATGTTACCTTAGCGTTACTTAGATATTAATTTTAGGTAACATATGGGAAACATATTGAATTATTTCGGACTTAGGTATATATTATCTACAGTGTTACCCCCCCAAAAAAAAAACGGTAACACATTCACCGATTAAAAGGATAAAGAGGAAAATATGAAGAAGTTTAACGAACTGTTGAAAGAATACATAAGTACGCAAAATGTGACAATATATCAAATTTCAAAGCAAACCGAAATTAACCGCACCATGCTTCAAAATGTTCTTGCCGGCAGGAAAAAGTTTCCTAAAAAGAGGCTGCTTGACTTGCTTAACAGTACATATTTCACTTCGGAGCAAATCAAAAATCTCAGCACGGCATATCTTTGTGAAGAGCACGGAGAAGACAAATCCGATTTTTTTGAATTTTGCAACTACTGCTTCAGCCAAAAGTTTTGCGATGATTTGGACAATACATATTCAGCCGAACAGTTTGATTTGGACAGTGAGGTTGAGTTCCTAAACGACAAAGAAAAAATCATTGCGGCGGTAAACGCAGTTATTGAAAACAGCAAAAATGACACTTTTGTGTCCAACTTCAATTTTGGCCAAAAAGAAATCAACACCATCATTTACAACGCTTGTAAAAACAAAAAATTTAAAGAATTTTACCATTACACAAGCTACACGAATGACGAAAAAGAAAATGTAAACATAATTTTCAACAGCATTTATTATGCACTTCAAGGATTATTGACATATATTACCGGATCGGGCAAATTTGATCTTATTTTTTCAAAATTTGTTATGTGTGGCGACGCTGTTGTTTTGTTTGATGACAAAATGAATAACGGCTCCGTCATCAAAAACAAGGAACTTGCGCAGTATATTTTGAACAAAAACGAAAAAATAAAAAGCACCGCAAAAAGCGATGTTTATATATTCCACAATGCATTTGAATACATGCATTGCCTTGATATGCTGTCGCACAAGCGAAACAACCCCGACATTTACAGCATTGACAACCATTTATGTCCGCTCGGCTTTACAAAAGAAATGATTGACGATATTGCAACCGAGCAAATAAAAAGCTCTGAGCAGGTTTATTCTCAGCTTGTTGCGCACTATAATTTGCTGCTTGACGAAACCGACACAAATGTTAAGCGACAGATTTTATCCTCCGACGGAGTTACCGCTTTTGTAAAAAACGGCAGGCTTTTGGATTTTCCCAAAGCATCCGCTACCACGCTGAAGTTTAAGCACAGAGCGGAAATTTTGTCGTATTACCTAAACACGAATTTTTTGCTGACCAATCCCGAACTGTCAAGTTTTAACAAATTACCAATTGATTTTGAAATTTGCCAAAACCAAGTCCTGTTTGCTTATACAGACGATTACACAAACGAAGAATTCGACAGCGGCATCCAAATAATTGTTGAAAGCGACGACACCAACATAATCGGTTCATTAAAAAATTACCATGAATACCTGACAATTTCCGAAAAAACATATTCCGCCGAATATTCAAAAAAATTTATCAAAACACAAATAGACATACTAAATGCAATGTAAAAAATAAATTTGAATAAGTAATATAAATTTAACGCAAAACGACGATACAGGATAATGAAACTCCCGTATCGTCGGTTTTATTTATAAGGGTAATAACCTATTTGAACCTAAAAAAGTTTACATCAAACTCCATCTAGTTGTGAAAGATAAAACTTTTTTGTGATTTTATCTCCCGGCACCATACAGATACTGCATATCCTCAGTAAACTTAACATTAACAGTGTCTAAAAATCAATATGAACAATTCTAACTAAATTCATTAAGCATTTTATTTTATCATATATGATAACATCATCAAAGACTTTAATATTTCTTGATTAACGTGTTGTTTTGTGGTAAACTACAAATATAATATAATGAAGGGAGAGATAAGTATGATTTACGAACTCAGACATTTTAATACGCCCATTTTAAAATTTTCTGCTGACGAAGAAAGCAGTGAACCTAACGTAAAAATCAAATGGGTTACGAAAAATACTTCTCTGCTCCCGTTGGATTTAGAGTTAAATGAAGACGGATTGTTTAAATGGCTTAAACATAGGACAATTCCTTCAAACCGTGCATATGTCAGAACCTTGTTGAGCAAATGCGGACTCAATCTTAACAGACCTTTAAACATTATCAAGGTTTCAAAAGGATTGTCCCTAAACGACTGTTATTGGATTGTTGAGGAAGGTTTTGAGGGTAAGTTTGAGGATTTTAACCTTTATGACAATCATTTGAGCAGAGTTTTAGCCAACATAGCATTTACCGGTTACGGAAGCAGTATTCGTTCCTCGCTTGCTTCAAGCCCTGAGTTTACAACAAATGGTATGTTACCCAAATGCTGGAGGAGAATAAAAGGTAAGATTTATTTGTATAAAGGCGGAACAACCGGTGCTTCAAACACGGGAATGGAACCGTATTCGGAATTTTATGCACATCAAGTTGCCGAAGCAATGGAAATAGATTCTGTTCCATATAACATCTGCAAGTGGAAAGGTGAGTTGTGTTCTTATTGTGAACTTTTCACAAGCAAGAATTATTCTTTTGTCCCTGTCGGAAAAATAGTGAAAAACGGCGGCATGACAGCCGTTAGAGAATTCTATGAAAAACTTGGCAAAAAATATGTAAAAGCATTAGATGACATGATTGTACTTGATGCATTGATTTGTAATACTGACAGACATTACGGCAATTTTGGCTTCTTGGTCAATAACAAAACAAACAAGATTGTTGCGCCTGCACCTTTGTTTGATCATGGCAACTCACTTTATAATTTTGCAGGAAGAGACGATTTGGAAAGTTACGATGCGTTCTCTCAATATGCAGACACCTTATTGCCTTGTGTATATGATGATTTTATATTGGAAGCTAAAAAAGTGTTAACAAAAGAACACAAAGAGCATTTACGCAAGTTGTTGCAATTTAAGTTTAAGAAACATTCGATGTACAATCTTCCCAATCAAAGGTTAAAGTATCTTGAAATGAGGATACATGAAAGAGTACAAATGCTGCTTCAGTAAACTTAAAAATGAAATTCAATTAAAAAGTATAATCCCTGAGTGATCGGGGATTATTTTTTAGGCTTTTAAGTTTTTCTGTGTAAAGATTATGCATACCCGTTGCCTTTTGACTACATATTCAACGACCATTTATTGACCACTTACGAACGGAAAACGGGATAAAAACACAGCGCTAAATTAAAAAACAGTCATTTCAATTTATAAAAGAAATGGCTGTTTTTCGTTGTTTTGGGAGTATTTCATATTTTTTATCTGTTTCGTAATGCGCAGGCCGTCGGTTCGAGTCCGACTATCAGCTCCAAAACCTGCGTAAACACGGCGTTTTCGCAGGTTTTTTTCTTTTGCAAAGTTAAACTGATAATTAGAAATGCTGTCTTGTTTTGAGTTAAAATATATTTATAATTGATTTCTGTATTTTTTTGGAGTTTTGCCAAATTCCTTTTTGAAGCAGGATATAAAATAACTTTCGGAACAAAAGCCTAAATAATATGCAATGTCGGATATTGTATAATTACCTTTGAGCATTTCTTTTGAGGCTTGAAGTCGTTGATTTCTTATGTATCTTGAAAGGTTTACTCCCAAATTTTTTTTGAAAAGAAAAGACAGATAGTCGTCAGATAATCCGCATTCGTTTGCTAGTGTTGAAATGTCTAATTTTTCGTGTAAATTAGTGTTTATATAGTGCAAACACTTTCTTATGGGCTGTGGGTACACGCTGTTTTCTCTGCTTTCTGCAACCATATCAGTTAGTTTTATGCTACTTTGAATTACAAAGCTTACAATATCATCTGATTTTGTGAATTTGTCAATAGTTAAAATACAATTGTCGGAATAATTGTAAGCGGTCGTTTCATCCAAACCGCCTTCAATAGCTGCTCTTGTTATCAGGGTAAATACCGCAACCGCCCAATACTGTATTTGTTTTATGTCGTCAGCAGACATTTTACCAATGTTTATGCCTTGCTTTTCTATATCGTTTATTAAGTTTGTGACATCTGTGCGGCTGCCTTTTTTTACAGCAGATAAGAATTCAATTTCAGTCTTATACGGACTGTGCGTTATTCCGTTTTCTCGTTCTTCAAAAATATGACTTTCGCCCAATATGTTTATTTTATACTTGCTCATTTTAATCACCGATTATAGATTATCATATAATTTTTGAATATTCAAGGAATTGTTATATAAATATCGGAATTTTTATATTAAAGCGCTGTTATGAACGATAACATAGTGTCATACACGAGGAGGTGTTTATATGATTAGCAGGACAAAACCTGATGTTTCAGCAGAGCAAATTCAAAAAATGTTTGATAATGCTTGCTTGGGCAAGGTTAAAAGCTATTGTAAGTTAGGCGACGGTGAGTATAATGCTGTTTTTGATGTTGTTACCGATATGGGAAATTATGTGTTAAAAGTTTCTCCTCTTGATAAAACAGGGATACTTACATACGAACAGGATATGATGAGAGGGGAAGTGTTTTGGTATGCACAAGTCAGAACACATACCGATGTTAAAGTTCCTTATGTTTATTATAAGGATTTTTCGCATACTGTTTTTCCGTCAGATTATTTTATAATGGAAAGAATGGAAGGCGAACAGTTAAATAACGCTAAGTTGTCAATAGAAGAACGGCGTTGGTGTAGCGAGGAAATAGCAAGAATAACGGCAAAATTTCATAAGGTATCAAATGATAAATTTGGTTATTTACAAAATGAACTATATGACAACTGGTATCTTGCATTAAAAAGTATGATAGAAAATTTAATTCAAGACATCGAAAGAACGGGCAGACATACAAAGCGTGGCAAGAAGTTGTTGCTTTACGCAGAAAAATATAAAGATGTACTAATAAATGTTCCTGCGTCTATGGTGAATTTTGATTTATGGTACGGTAATATTTTATGCGTGAAAAATGAGGGCAGCTTAAAGCTGATAATTATTGACCCGGAGAGAACTTTATGGGGAGACTGTATGTTTGATTTTGCAAATTTAGAATTTGATAAAATGTTAAACAAAAAAGAAACGACTTTATCTGCATATAACAGAATTGCAAAAAACAAGGTGACTTGTTCTAAGGAAGAAATGATTCGCTTTGCATTTGGTATTGGATATTTGGCATTAGTGCAGGAGGCAGAAAAGTATTATAGATACACACCGCATCATTTCGGCTGGTGGAGAAATGTTTTTTCTTGTTTGTTTTTGTATAAAAATTCTTTCAAAATTTTGAACAGAGGACTAAAATGAAACAATCATTAACATCCAAGATTGTAACAAGTATTTTGTGTTTGGTTTTTCATTCAAAATATGAAAAAAGTGCAACACACTCTAATGTACTTGCTAAAAAATCAAATAATAAAAAATCACATTTTCACCCTATTGGTTTCAGTACAGAAAAAGTAAAATGCGGTGAATGTTATCTTGAAAAAATAATACCAAATAAAAATGTGTCAAAAAGAGTGATTTTTCATATTCACGGCGGCAGCTTTAAGGTAAAACTTACGGATTTTTATCGTAGAGAATCTGTTTATTACAGCAGGTTGTTTAATAATGCAACTGTTTATAATGTGGATTACAGAGTGTTTCCCGATGTTAAGTTTCCGATACCGCTTGATGATGTTTATAATTGCTATTTGAGTGTTCTTAAAAACGAAAATGCAAATGATATTGTTGTTATAGGTGACAGCTGTGGTGCTAATATGGCTGTTTCGCTTTGTATGAAACTTCGAGATACCGCAAAACTTTTACCCAATTCCGTTGTTTTGTTTTCTTTTTGGGGCGATTTGTCTAATTCGGGTTGGTCATATAAAGAAAATTGCTATCGTGATCCATTTTATGGTGTTCCAAAAAGGATTTCGTACGAAGAAGCAAAAGATAAAATTCATAGGATTACACTCTATGCACAGGGTGAAGATTTATATAATCCATATTTGTCACCTTGTTTTGGCAGTTATGCAAATTTTCCCAGAACAATATTCGTTTCCGGTTCTGCCGATTTGAGTCAAAGTGATAGCTTCACAGCATATGAAAAACTCAAATCCGAGGGTGTTGAAACTTATCTTTTTGATTATGAAAATATGTTCCACGATTTTCAAATGGTAAGGTTTTTGCCTGAATCAAGAGATGTGTTCAAACGAATAAAAAACTATTTTAATACTTAATAAAAAATCTCACTCCGTAAAAAAGAGTGAGATTTTATGTTGCCGATTAATTTGAATAATTAAACCGTTCGTGCAATATTTCATAGCTTAGTTTTGTCGCATTATTTGTTGCGTTGCTATCGGTTCATAGCTTATCAACTCATTTGACTCTAAATTTTCTTTGTGCATATCAACTGCGGTGATTTGATGGTTTGAATAGGTTGTGTAATAGTAAATACCCTTGTCAAGATTACAGCACGAGGTGTATATCGTTATTTCATACTTGCCGTCAGCCACTTCGCAGCAGCCTCTTTGTTGGTCTACGCTGCCGAGAATGTGAAAGAATTGGCTTACTGCTTCGTTTTCATCATTTCCTGATTTTGAATTGAGATTTACAAAAGCAACCCTTATAAAACGTGATGCCGAGGATAAGTCACCCGGCAGACCCATTGCTCCCATTCCTCTGCTGTATGCGTTAAGGTCAATGTTTTCTGAAAACTTGTTTTCAGGCTGTTTCGGCGAAAGATTCATATAGTTGTTAAGGTTAAACATTTGAATCGGAAACGGCGGATTGTTAGTCAGAACACCGACAGGGTTATCATATATGTGCATTCCGTCTGCTGTCGATTCAACAACAATCGAACTGTTTTTATCTGCAATTATCCAGTGAAGTTGAGCACCCGGCAGTTTTTCGCTGAAAGGCGTGCAGACTATCTCTGCATTTTTCAGCAGTTCTTTTACTTCCTCAATATTTTTACAAAGTGAGAGAACCCAAGGTATAAACTCAAATTGTGCAACAGAGATTTTATTCTCATTCGGCTCGGGATAGAATGCGTTTCCGACAAAGTTAAGCCCCGCCATACCGACACCCATTTCATTGATTGCATCATAGTAAAGCGGATAATTTTCCGCTATGTGCGCCATACCTATTATAGCATAATGACTTTCAATATCTTCTGTATGTCTGAAATGAAATTTATAATTTCTCGGCGTAATCGTTATCTCGTCTCCGTATGAAAATTCGTAATCAAGCGTTCTGCCAAAGTATGCATCGTCTGCCTTGTATGTTGCCGCAGTACACATAATATCAACTCCTTTTTTTATGTAGTATATCATCTTTTTTCGTCGATTTCAACAAATTGAACCGTAATTAGAATTTATATTTTGTTAATAGATGAAAATTCCTATTGAAATTAGAACTGTTTTATGCGATTATTTAGTAGAGGAGGTAATCCTAATGAATAAAATCGAATTTTCAAAAATCGTATTTGAAGCGAGAAAAGCTAAGAAACTTTCACAAAAAGAACTTGCAGATATGCTCGGCGTGTCTAATAAGTCTGTTTCTAAGTGGGAGAATGCCGAGGCTTTTCCGAGAGACGATACGCTAGATAAACTGTGCAGTGTTCTTGATATAAATTTAGATTACGACTCTGATGTTAATGTGGAACACGAAAGACAACTCGGCGAACTTAAAAGAGAAAATGACGGACTCAAAAGCGAGTTGTTGTATCTTAAAACGAAAAGACGCAGAGCAGTCACCGTTACTGTTATTGTCTCTGTTTTGTGCCTTGCCGTAGCGGCAGTTATTGCTTTTATGATAAGTCCCGATAATAGGAATAATAAGGTTAGCGGCATAGGAAATAAATACAGCGTTATAACCTTTGCCGATACAAAGTATTATCCTGCCGATGAAACTTTTTCGTATTATATGAAATCGTCTGACTTTAATCCGCAGAATGCGAAATATGCAGAACTTTCCTTAAACGGCGAAAAATCGAAAGTCACCGTATTGTGCGATGAATGTAACGATAGTATTATTTGCTCAAAACAGGGCAGTAATACCTATTATTATCTAAAAGAAGCGGCTCTTGATTTTACCGTTGAGGATTTTGACTCTTTTCAGTTATACAGCGGCAGTGTTGCAAATAATACCCCAAAATATGAATTTTCAAAAAATGCGGACGAATATTGGCATGGCGGTTTATATGATAACGAAGAGGCCGTGGCGTTTTTGAATTATTATAATTCGCCGAAAAAAGAATTAGACAGCAAAAAAACAGAGCAGTATTTAGGAAATAATTCGTATATAATCTCGGCGGAATTTTCTTTTGATATATCGGCGGAATACGATTTGCATTCCGCCGAACTCGGAGAGTTCTTTACCGACGGGGAGGGAAATATTTTCTTTTACGATTACAGATATGCCGCAGCATATGAGGTAAATGGGGAGGTGAGCGATAATGTCAAAGAATTATACCACTGATTTAGACAAAATAATAGAACAGCAAGAGGCATTGCTTTCATCGCTTAAAAATGAGGCAAAGCAACTTGACGGCAATAGATTGCTTGAGGAAAATAAAGCGTTGACGGCTAAACTTCAAGTCGCCGACGAAAAAAACAACCGCCTTGAAAATGAAAACAGCACGCTTAAATCACAACTTGCCGATACAAAAAATGCACTCTTTGTCAAAATGGCAAACGAAAAACTTTCTGCTTTTTCATCGGTTCAAAAAAGCATAGACGGTATCTATTACAGAGAGGCGAATAATCTTGACAGCAGACTGGATTCATATCGCCGTGGATGCGAAAAAAGCATAAATGAAACACTTGGATATATAGATTCTCTTTCCTCAAAGGAATATGACGAAATAAAGGCACGGCTGAATGAACTTAAAATCGAACTTGATAAAAAGAATGCCGCTGTTTACGAATTAGAGCAAAGAGAACTGAAAAACCTTAGGGTACATAATGATAATATCGGGCGTAAACTTAAAGAGGAACCGATTACGGAAAACGAATATCGCACCGCCGCAAAGCAGAAAAGCCTTGAATCATTTATCGGACTTAATATTCTCAGTAAAGCAGGAATTCTTCTTTTTCTCGTCGGCATTATAATGCTGGGAAGATACGCTTATGTTCATATGTCAGACGCCTTTAAGGCAGGACTTATATATTTGCTCGGCTTCATTTTGGTCGGAGCAGGCGAGATGTTTTATAAAAAGGAAAAGGACATTTTCTCAACCGTTCTTATCAGCGGCGGCGTGAGCGTGCTCTATGCCGCAACGGCTACCGGATATTTTGCTTTTTCGCTTTACAGCCAAAAGGTAACCTTTATTATTTGCATTTTGGTAACGGCGTTTGCGATTGCTTTGTCTCATCAAACAAAGAGCCAAACCGTCTGCACCTTTGCCGCTGTCGGCGGATATTTGCCCGTCATCGCAATATTCCGAATGGGCAATGCAAAGGCGGCGGTTGATACATCGTTTTTGCCCGTTTCGGCAGTTTATTTCTGCCTGCTCGCTTCTGTCATACTCGTTATGACATATAATAAAAAATGGTATGTATCACAGTATGTCGGCTACGCACTTCATATATTGTCCGTAGCGTCAATCGGTTCGGCGGCTTGGGCACTTAAAGGCGTCGGAGGCTACGAGTTCGCTCTGCCTCTTGCGGCAGGTTACGCTGCTGTCTCGTTTTTAATCTATCTTATGATGCCGGCTCTTAAAATTCTGCGTGCAAAAGAGATTACATTTTATGATGTTTTGCTTCTTACGCTTGATACTTTAAGCGGTGCAATTTCCGTTGCAATAACCATACATAACTGCTTTGAACGTTCTGTTGCGAACAGGGCGGACGGCTTCGTATTTTTGGTATTCACCGTCATCTATGCCGTTCTTGCCGTTAAATCCCATAGGCTTAATACTTATAAGGATTCTTCGTCTGAACTTCGCAATTCGCTTTTTGCCGTAACGCTTTTCAGCGCATTTGCGTTTTCGGTTTTGATAGTGCCTTATGTGTTCGGTGTTGCTTACGGTCCTATGGCTTGGGCTGTGGAAGCCGCAGTAATTTGCGTTTTGTCAACGGTAAAGGGAATATCGCTCGGCGTGTATACGGGTACCTTTGCGCTCGGCGTTTCGGGTCTTGGTGCTTTGATTCAGTATAACCTTGATAAGGTGGAAATGAATAACTCAATAATCACATTTTCTATACTGATTATATCCCTTTGGCTCATAACCGTACTTGGTCTTTCAAATGAAAAAAAGGATTTCTTTTATGTTGTTGTTGAATGCATAACGGCTTTTTGCACTTTCTTCTATCTTAGATTTATGTATAAATGCATTCTCTTCGGTCCGCTCGTCAATTCTTACAGTCGGGAGGCTGATATATGCGTTTATATCGTATTTGTTCTTGTCATTGCATTTGTGCTTAAACTCGGCGTGCTCAAAAACGAATACAGCGCATTTCTGTCCGATGTGTCGGGTATCGTGCTCGTGCTTTATACCCTTATTTCGCTCGACATAAATTGCACCGATTTGGCATTTCATAATATGTTCTCGAGCGTGATTGAGGAAAAGGAAATGAATCCGTTTTTAGTGGGATTGTTGGTTGTAATAAATATTATAGTAAATCTTAATTTTGCGTCCTCTGTCGGAAGTTTGCTAAACAGGTACTCCGGCGCAATGTGGATTTACACCGCCTCGCTTTCTGCATCGTCGCTTGCGCTTATTACAGCGGTTTTGATGTCGCCGTTCGGCGTAAAATTCTCGTCGGTTATCATCAGCGCCGTGTATATTTTCGCCGCCTGCATTATCCTGTTTGTCGGCTTTAAGAAAAGATATACCGTTGTCCGTTCGGGTGGTCTCGTGATAATACTCGTTGCAATTGCAAAACTTTGCTTTGTCGATACCGCCGCCCTCGATTCCGCATGGAAGATAGCGTCTTACTTTGCATTCGGTGCACTTCTTATTGTGATTTCCTACTTCTATCGCCGCTTTAGTAAGAAACTTGAACAGCAGGCACTCGAGGATTCACAGAAATAAAATATTAAACTAAACAGCATATTAAAAGGAAACAGCTCGTTTGAACTGTTCCCTTAATATTTGTTTTTCGGTTTATATTATTACTTGCGGTTCTTTTCTCTTTTTTTACCGCTTAAAATCAAAAGTTCCGTTACCGTTCCGCCTGAAATAAGAAGTATTGCAAGCAGAAGAATTAACATACCCTCGCTGCCTGTTTTAGGGCTTGTTGATTTTGTGTCGGTTGCGTTTGAGGTTGATTTGTCGTTTTCGGCTTTTGTCTTTTTATCGCCGTTTTTGTTTGAATTGTCTTCTGAATTGCCGGGAGTTGAATTTGTATTTGTTGCAATAATTCCGTACTCACTCAGATGAGTTGTCTCAAATACAATATATCCGTCCTGTAATGTTGCGGGAATTGTTTCCTTTATTTCATCGTTAAGAATGTAAACAACGCTGTAAGTGTTGTAACCCTTTAATTCCTCAGGAAGAGCAATTCTGATTTTCATCTTTGTACCGCTTATCTGAACAATCTCATTATCTTTGAGTACTTTGATGTCTGCAATGAATTTTACATTTTTGTCGGCAAGGTCTTTGTTGACATCAACATTGTTAATTATGAGTTTGTAAGTACTGTCAATGCCGTCGGCAAATTCAATGCTTCCCTTAATTCCGTCGTTGCTCTCGATTACTTTTACGGTGTCGTCGGGAGTTGAGGCGTCTTTTGTCCAAGTTGCATAGAGAGTAAGATTAAGGTATCTCTCATATCCGCCGTCCTCTGTTATTAAGTCGTCTCTTTCAAATTCGGAATCTCTCTCCTTATCCAATTCTCTCCAATAGAGATATTTATAGTTTTTGCCTGTTCCGTCCTTTTTACTGTTCCAACCGTTAAAGGTATAGCCGCTTCTTGTCGGCACATACGGTAAAAGTGACATTGCTGTTCCCGAGTTGCCGCCGCCGAGATAATTATATTTCGCACTTTCTTTGCCCTCTATTGTGCCGCCGTTTGCGTTAAGTGTAACCGATATATAATTTTCATTAAAGGTATTGCTTACATATGTTGCCGTAACCGTAACAGAGTCTTTTTCTGCAAATTCAGCGGCAGTTATACTGCTTACATATTTACCGTTTAAGTCCCAGCCCTTGAATGTGCAGCCTTTCCTTTCCGGTTCATATTTTGTTAAATCAACTGTTTTGAATTCACTACTCTTGCTTGTGATTTGATAGACTGATTTATCTTTAACTGTACCGCCGAATGCGTCAAGGTTAAGATAATATGTTCCCGTGCCTTTGAGCGGCTTATCTGAAAATACGCCGTAAAGTTGAAAACCGTTGTTGAATTCAACTTCAGTGCCGTCATTTAGATATACATTTCCCGACCAGGTGAATTTTGAAATAGGGATTTCATCGTCTGCCTTTGAAGTACCCGAAAAATCGGTGCTCCAATGTGAGAACTCGTGCTCGCCGTCAAACGGAACGATACCTTTTGTGAGTTCTGCAATGCTTACCGAGTCCTCTCCGTCAGCCACATCGAATCTGATGATTTTCGATGTCTCGCCGTCAATGGTTCCTTCGAACATACTGCTGCATTGCAAAACTAATGAATATTTTCCGTCATCTTTGATTGTAGCGGCATTAACGCAAATGATACCCGAAATGCTGAATACTGCCACAAGCAGCATTATAAGTGCACCTCTCAGTTTAACTCCTCTTTTTCTTTTTACTTTTTGATTTTTGCCTTTCATAAAAACATCTCCTTTTTATTTTGCCTTGCGGCTTTTTCATTTTAATTATATGAAAATCGCATTAAAAAGTATATAAGGGATGTCCGCCAATATTAAAAAAGCCCTGTATAAATGCTATACAGAGCTTCTTTGATATTTTCTTTTTGTTATTATTTGTTATTGAAAATTGAAAGTAATCCTATTCGTGACTTGGCTTGCGTTTTTTTGTATATAGAAGAAATGTGCCTTTCAAGCGTTCGCTTTGAGATATACATTTCATCGGCAATTGTCTGTAAGTCGTTATCCGTAGTCACTAAAAGTTTGAATACCTCCGCCTCTCTCTGAGTCAGCGTGTAACTGTCGGTTATGATACTTAACCTTTCCTCGTCATTCGGTTTTGTCTCTTCTTGCGTTTTTGTCTGTTTTGGTTCGGCTGTAATTTCATTTCGCTTTACTGTATAAATCAGCATTACTATACTGATAGCGGTAAATAAAATCAGCTCAACTATAATAATTAAAATGTTGTTATTTGAACTTAAAAGTGATAAAGAACCTCCGGTAATTGCGGCAGCGGTAACATTATTTACCGCTCTGCCGAGTCCGGCAAAGAGCGACGGCATTTTTGTATATTCGGCAATTTCCATAAACGATGCGGTGAAAAATACCGCAAAGAATCCTGCCGACAGATAGAATACCGTCAACCCGATTAAAAACGGAGCGGAAAACTGTATTATAACAAGGCATATGGTAGAAAGAATCATTACGCAGTACATAATAATACTCATATATTTTCTTTCTTTTATATCAAATAAAAAACCTGCAATGAGCCCACTCAGTGCAAGCAGTATTCTCGGCGATTGTCCTATGTCTGCTGCTCCGCTGGCATGATACAAAGTCACCGCATTGTCGAGCGTTGAAAAAATAAATGTAATCAGTGCAACTAAAATTATCAGGCAAATCATTATCGCACTTGCACCCTTGCATTTTGCTTCATTGTTATTCAATCGCTTGTCAGACAGTTTAACATCGCTTTTTATTTTTATGAGCATTATTGCAAGCACGCATAAAAATATTGACAGCGTCGTAGCCTGTGTCCAATCGGATAAGATTACGTTGTTATTAATAAACTGGAGCAGTGTACCTGTCATATAGGAAACACCGACGGTCTTTGCAAGATGCTTTTTGTTTTTTATCAGCAATAATGCTTTGTATATTGCCGTGCTGCCTATTCCTCCGAGAAGAGTAAACAGCAGCATGCCCGATATGAGCGTAGCGGTATATGATATGTGATTGCAAATCATAATTATCAGTCCGATTGACAATACGGCAGTCGCTGCCGTTGTTGCCGCTTTTGCAATTTTGCCGAGATGATTTAATAAAATCGGACACAGTACAAAGCCGAGGGCACTTAAACCTAAAGAGTAATTTTGTGCCGCAACGGTTTTGCTTTCGACAGTTGAAAGCGATATCATATTTACAAATAAATATTCGCAGTCTAAAAATACAAAAGTGAAAATACCCATAAGCATTATTGCCGATATATATTCTTTACCGTTTTTGCCATTACGATTTTTTGTGTTCGGCGTCATAGTTGCGACTGACATAATTTTCACCTGCCTTTTATTTATCTTATCACATTTTTTATCGCCATACAAGATAACACTTGTTGTGTTTACTCAAATTCTGTTTGGGACGAAGAACTGAAACTGTTTAAGTAATACTTATAAAAAGGTTAAAAACATATTTATATATATGATATTTCGAACATTGAAATATCATTCGCACTTATGCTATAATAATTAAAAGGAGTGATTATATGAGTGCAAAAAATACAGTCAAGTTTTTTGCCGTTCTCGGCGGAATAACGGCATTGTCGGCAGAGATATTCTATGATTTTTCAATAAATACAAAATCGCCGATACATATGAGTAAACTTAACAACCTTGTTCAAAAAGCAACAAATACTTCAGGCAATGAGGAAGAAGCCAGTGCAAAATACAGCGGACTGACGGGTACACCTGAAATGAAAAAATGGTATGCCGAACACGGCGAGGATGTTTATATAACCTCCGATTCGCTTCGCTTGCACGGAAAGAAATTTGAAAACGACGGCTCAAAATATGTCATTGTCTGTCATGGGTATACGAGTAAGGCAAAGCATATGGCAGGATTTGTAAATAAATTCTATTCACTCGGATATAATGTTTTGGCAGTTGATGCTCGTGCACACGGCAACAGCGAAGGAACAAAAATCGGAATGGGTTGGCCGGATCGTTTGGATGTTATTGAATGGATAAAACTTATTCTTACTTGGGACGAAAACGCACAAATACTTCTTCACGGGGTATCTATGGGTGCCGCAACGGTGCTTATGGCATCGGGTGAATCTTTACCTAAAAATGTGAAGGCTGTTATTGCCGACTGTGGCTACACGTCGGAATGGGACGAATTTAGACTTGAAGCAAAAAATCTGCATATCCCGTGGTTTCCTGTGCTTAATGTCGCTTCTGTTATTTCAAAATTTCGTGACGGTTATGATTTTAAGCAGGCGAGCGCACTCGAACAAATTAAAAAAAGCCGTATCCCAACGCTGTTTATTCATGGAACAGAAGATGAACTTGTGCCGTATTGTATGCTTGATGAACTTTATACGGCGGCAAATTGCGAAAAAGAGCGTATAACAGTTAAAGGTGCAGGGCATGCACTTTCTTCTTCTGTTGCACCGGAACTTTATTGGAACACAGTCGAAAATTTTATCGGAAAATATATAATCGAATAGAATAAGTCTGTCATTATTTAGATGAATAGTAAAAGCTGTCTCACATTGAAGTGAGACAGCTTTTTTGAATTATTAGGAGCATTCTTCTTGCTAACGGAGTTCCGCAAGTAAATTTGAAAAAGTTATAAAAAATTTGCCAAAAGTTATATGCTTTCTTCGGGGTTCCCGAAAAGCGTAAACTTTTTGGGAGAGGAGGAGCAGCATAATGAGTGTGGGGTGACTTTCTATAAAAGGACAAAAAGAAAGTCGCCACAAGCGATATGAAGCTTGCGACGACGATGTGGCGGAGACGGAGGGATTCGAACCCTCGTGCCCGTGAAGGCAAACGCATTTCGAGTGCGCCCCGTTATGACCACTTCGATACGTCTCCTTATATGCTAAACCTGCTTTTGAAAATGCGTAAAGCAGGGTTTAGATTTTTAGTTTGTTGTACTTTTTCTGCCTTTTATCTTTGAAAGTTCTCTATGTAGCTGTCGATACAATTTTGAATGATTTCAATAGCTACTGCCTTAGGCTTAACCTCTGTTACACTTGTGCTCTTATCGTGTTCAAGAGATTTATATACCTCAAAGAAATGCTTTATTTCGTCAAATCTGTGGCTCGGGAGCTGGTCGATGTCGGTATAGCAATTATAGTTCGGGTCGTTTACGGGAACTGCTATAATCTTCTCGTCTTTTGCTCCGCTGTCTTCCATAATGAGAACGCCTATCGGTCTGCATTCAACGATGGTCATCGGTCTGATTTGCTCGCTGCAAAGCACAAGAACATCAAGCGGGTCATTGTCGCTGGCGTATGTTCTGGGGATAAATCCGTAGTTTGCAGGATAATGAGTAGATGTAAAGAGAACACGGTCGAGTTTAAGCATACCTGTTTCTTTGTCAAGTTCGTACTTGTTCTTGCCGCCTTTTGAAATCTCAATAACGGCGTAGAACTGTTCGCTCTTTATTCTCTTTGGTGATATGTCGTGCCATATGTTCATAATACTCACCCGAAATAATTTGTCGTGGGTATATATTAGCACTATAAATAGTATTTGTCAATTAAAAAAAATTGTGCTATTATAATTATTATGAAATTAAACAAATTATAGGAGAATTATATGGTTGCGATTATTGATTACGGCGCAGGTAATTTGCAAAGCGTAAAAAAAGCGCTTGATTTTATCGGCGCAGAAAATGTAATTACAGGCGATAAGAATGAGATAGATGCGGCGTCTCATATTATTTTGCCGGGAGTCGGCTCGTTTGAGGATGCAATGAATTGTATCAGAGAGCACGATTTGGAGAATACTATAAAAAAAGCCGCTGACGGCTCAAAGCATTTTTTGGGAATTTGCCTCGGACTTCAACTTCTTTTTTCTTCCAGCGAAGAATCTCCGGGTGTAAAGGGTCTGGGCATTTTCGACGGAGAAATAGTTACTATCCCGAGAGATAACGGACTTAAAGTTCCGCATATCGGCTGGAACAGCGTTGAACTTAAACAAAAAGACGGCATATTCGACGGTATTAAAGATAACAGTTATTTTTATTTTGTGCACAGTTATTATCTCAAAAATGCTCCCGACGATATTGTCGCCGGCGTTACCGAATACGGAGTACCTATTCAGTGCGCTGTTCAAAGGGGTAGGGTATGCGCTACTCAGTTTCACCCCGAAAAAAGCGGAGATGCGGGTCTTGCACTTCTTCGTAATTTCGTACAAATGGAGGTGTAGGCAGTGTACGCAAAGAGAATTATACCGTGCCTTGATGTAAAAAACGGCAGAGTGGTTAAGGGCGTTTCATTTGTTGATTTAAGAGATGCGGGCGATCCCGTAGAATGTGCCGCCGCATATGATAAACAGGGAGCGGATGAACTTGTGCTTCTTGACATAACCGCTACCCACGAGGGCAGAAGCACAATGATAGATATAGTATCAAAAGTTGCAAATACGGTTTTCATTCCGTTTACCGTGGGCGGAGGAATAAAGAGCGTAGACGATTTTAAGGAACTGCTAAGGGCAGGAGCCGATAAAATATCGGTCAATTCTGCTGCTGTACGCAACCCCGACTTGATTGACGAGGCGGCATATAAATTCGGCTCACAGTGCGTTGTTGTAGCAATCGACGCAAAGAAAAATGAAAATTCGTGGGAAGTATATCTTAACGGCGGAAGAATACCTACGGGTATCGATGCCGTAGAATGGGCAAAGGAAGCGGAAAGAAGAGGAGCAGGCGAAATCCTTTTGACCTCGATGGATAAGGACGGTCAAAAATCCGGATACGATATTGAACTTACCCGAGCAGTCAGCGAGAGCGTTGGCATTCCTGTTATCGCATCGGGCGGAGCAGGTAAGGCAGAGCACTTTCTTGACGCATTTACTCAGGGCAAAGCCGATGCGGTTCTTGCCGCAAGCCTGTTTCATTTTAACGAACTGCCTATTCCTGAACTAAAAGAATATTTGGCAAAAAATAATATTAGCGTAAGAAGATGATAAAATGAGTTCAAACTCGAATGAGGCGGCTGACGCACAATATAATAAAATGATTAACACTCCGGTTAGAAATCTGATTTTCACTCTTTCGGTGCCGACAGTTATAAGTATGCTTATAACTATGATATATAACATGGCGGACACTTATTTTGTATCTAAAATCAGCGTTTCCGCCTCCGGTGCTACGGGAATCGTTTTCGGATTGATGGCTATATTTCAGGCGTTCGGCTTTATGTTCGGGCAAGGCTCGGGTTCAAATATTGCAAGGCGGCTCGGTGCAAAGGACTTGGACGGTGCAAATCAGTTTTGTTCGACAGCCTTTGTGGTTTCTCTTTTGACGAGCGTTGTTATTTCGGTAATTTGTATTTCTTTTTTGGATAGGCTTATGCGCCTTTTGGGCAGTACCGACACTATTTTGCCCTATGCAAAGGCGTATGGAATATATATAATTATCGCAGGACCTGCTATGACCGTAGGCTGTGTGCTTAATAATATTTTGCGATATGAGGGACTTGCAAAACTTGCCATGATAGGTTTGACCTCGGGCGGAATATTGAATATACTTCTCGACCCGCTGTTTATCTTTACCTTTAAGATGGGTATATCCGGAGCAGGACTTGCAACCGCACTGAGTCAGTATATAAGCGTCATTATTCTTTTTATGATGTTTGTGCTCAAAAAAAGTCAGTGCTGTATAAAATTTAAGTACGTAAGAATGCAATTCAGATTTGTATGGGAGATTGTTGCTACCGGCTTTCCCAGCTTTATCCGTAACGGACTGAGCAGTATTTCCACAATGGTGCTTAATGTTATGTCCTCTCCTTACGGCGATGAATGTATTGCCGCAATGAGCGTTGCAAACAGATGCGGTATGCTGATATTCAGCGTGTGCGTAGGTATCGGTCAGGGCTTTCAGCCTGTGTGTGCCTATAATTACGGAGCAAAGAAATTTAAGCGTGTAAATAAGAGCATTAATTTCCTTTGGCTGTACGGAACGCTTGTCGTTTTGGTGTTCGCAGGTGCTATGTTTTTTCTTGCACCGAGCGTTATTTCAATGTTCAGAGATGAGAAAGAAGTAGTTGAAATAGGCAGTGTTGTTTTAAGGTTTTTGTGCGTGTCGCTCGCTTTTTTGCCGACTGCGCTGACTGCTAATATGTCGTTTCAAAGTATAGGAAAAAAGGGCAGGGCGTTCTTTCTTGCCTGCTGTCAAAACGGACTTTTTTTCATTCCGCTTGTTCTTGTAATGCCGAAATTGTTTGGTCTTACCGGTCTGGAACTTTCTCAGCCGGTTGCGTATGTAATGGCGGCGGCTGTGTCTGTTCCTTTTCTTCTTGCGTTTAAGAAGCATCTCAAAAAATACAACGGTACGGACTGACGATAAATCGGCAAATTTTGTGGTTTTGTTTACTGTTTTTTAATATTTGGATAATTGACTTTTTCGGTAAAATATGTTATATTGAATGCAGTACGAGGGAGTAGTTCCACGCAGTATTTTTTACGGCGTGCGTTAAATCAACACCTTGCCGAAAAGGCTGGTTTAACTGTTAAGAATGAGACTTGTGCATAGTGCAATACTATGTATGAGTCTTTTTTATATAGAAATTTTACGCTAAAGGAGTTTTTTATGAAAGAGTATCTTCAAACTAAAGAGACCGTAATGTCCGAACAAAGCGTTACGCCGTCGGGATTGATGTGCGATGAGGCGGCAAAAAGGCTTGAAAAATACGGCAAGAATAAACTTGCCGAGGGTAAAAAGGACAGCCTTATCAAACGCTTTTTGCTGCAACTTGCCGACCCTATGATTATTATTCTTATCGTAGCCGCAGTAATCAGCGCCGTAACCGCAACGGTAGGCGGTGAGGGTGAAGGTTACGCCGATGTAATCATTATTATGTTTGTTGTTGTAGTAAACGCTGTGCTCGGAGTATATCAGGAAAGTAAGGCAGAGAAGGCTATCGAGGCACTTCAGGAGATTGCCGCCGCTACTTCAAAGGTTATTCGTGACGGTAAACTCATTACCGTTAAAAGCGAAGATGTGGTTATCGGTGATATAGTTGTTCTTGAGGCCGGCGACAGCGTTCCTGCGGATTGCCGTATCATAGAAAACGCATCGCTTAAAATAGAGGAGTCTGCACTGACCGGTGAGTCTGTACCCGTAACAAAGACAGATAATGTAATAGACCCGCTTGGCTCCGATGATGTACCCCTCGGCGACAGAAAAAATATGTGCTATATGGGCTCTTCCGTTGCATACGGCAGAGGTAAGGCTGTGGTTGTCGCAACGGGTATGGATACCGAAATGGGCAAGATTGCAGACGCTCTTACAAAGGCAAAGGATGATGAAACTCCGCTCCAACTTAAACTTAATCAGTTGTCGAAGATTTTGTCATTCATAGTTCTCGGAATATGTGTTTTCATCTTTGCTTTTGATGTTGTTCGTTCGCTGATTGTGGGCGATGCTCTCACACTTCCGTCGGTTCTCAGCTTCTTTATGGTTGCCGTATCGCTTGCCGTTGCCGCAATTCCCGAGGGACTTGCAGCAGTCGTTACCATTGTTCTTTCCATCGGCGTTACAAAGATGTCAAAGCGCAATGCCGTTATTCGTAAACTTACGGCGGTTGAAACTCTCGGCTGTACTCAGATTATCTGCTCCGATAAGACAGGTACTCTGACCCAAAATAAGATGACCGTTGTCGAACATAGGTCAACGGACGAAAAATTACTCGCAACCGCTATGGCTCTTTGCTGTGACGCAGAACTTCAGCAGGACGGTACCGTTAAGGGCGAACCTACCGAGGCTGCTCTCGTTTCTTATGCGGATTCTCTCGGGCTTAAAAAGTATGAACTCGAGCATGATTTTAACAGAGTGGGCGAGGCTCCGTTTGATTCGGGACGAAAGATGATGTCCACCGTTCATAAAACTCCGAACGGCTTTGTTCAGTATACAAAGGGCGCTCCCGACGTCGTTCTTTCGCTTTGCACAAGCGCATATCTTAACGGCAAAATGGTTCCTATGACAGATGAAATCCGTCAGGCTGTTATCGATTCAAATAAAGAAATGGCGGATAAGGCACTGCGTGTTCTTTGCGCCGCTATGAGAACATATAAAACTCAGCCGTCAAATGATGCCGCAGAACTTGAGCAAGACCTTTGTTATGTCGGTTTGGTGGGTATGATTGACCCGGTAAGACCCGAGGTTATCGATGCCATTAAGGAGTGCAAGAACGCAGGTATCCGCCCGATTATGATTACGGGCGACCATAAGGATACGGCTGTCGCAATAGCAAAGCAACTCGGCATTATCGATGAAAATCATAAAGCTATAACAGGTGCAGAACTAAACAATATGAGCGATGAGGAACTTGATGAAAGAATAGAGGAATTCTCCGTTTACGCACGAGTTCAGCCCGAACATAAGGTTCGTATCGTTCAGGCATGGAAACTAAAGGGCAAAATCACCGCCATGACAGGCGACGGAGTAAATGACGCTCCGTCAATTAAAAATGCCGATATCGGTGTAGGTATGGGTATCACCGGTACCGATGTAACAAAAAATGTTGCCGATATGGTGCTTGCCGACGATAACTTTGCCACTATCGTTTCCGCAGTTGATGAGGGCAGAAGAATTTATGATAATATTCGTAACTCAATTCAGTTTTTGCTCTCCTCGAATTTGTCCGAAGTGCTCTCGATTTTCTTTGCCACCATGCTTGGCTTTACTCTCTTTGAGCCGGTTCATCTTCTTTGGATTAACCTCATTACGGACTGTTTCCCGGCTCTTGCTCTCGGTCTTGAAAAGGGCGACCCCGATATTATGAAGCGTAAGCCCCGTGACTCAAAAGAGGGGATTTTTGCAGGCGGTATGGGCTTTGACTGTGCATATCAGGGAATAATGGTAACGGTTCTTACACTCGTTGCATATATTCTCGGTATCATTATGGCAAACGGTTCGCCTATGAGCCTTAGAGAAGTTTTTGCCGTTAACGATTTAACAGCACCGCTTCTTCACCAAAACGGTATGACAATGACATTTCTTACACTTTCTATGGCAGAGATTTTCCATTCTTTCAATATGCGTTCACGCAGACAGTCAATAGCAAAAATGGGCAGTATGAATTGGTATCTGCTCGGTGCTATGGTACTCTCGCTTGTTCTTTCGACTGTGGTTATCTATGTTCCGTTCCTCTCCGAGGCTTTCGACTTTGCTCCGATTGACGCAAGAGAATACTTTACGGCACTCGTACTTGCATTTCTCGTTGTTCCTATTGTCGAAATCGTAAAACTGATTCAGAGAAAAACAAGTAAATAATTCGCTAAATAAAAATCCCTTGTTCGTGATGAACAAGGGATTTTTTTAATCTGTTGTATTGTTATTATTTTGATTATACTTACGCTCTGGCAACCATTTCGCCGTACTGCTCTTTTGATTTTTTGATGAATTGCTCTATTTGAGTTACGGACGGCATAGCATCGGAACAGCTGTGAGAACTGATGAGTATGCTTGCCGAAGCAGAGCCGAATTCCAGACAGTCGATTATGTCCTTGCCGCCTAGCAGACTGTAAAGAAACGCCGAGCCGTAACCGTCACCGCCGCCGAAGCCTTTTAGCATAACGGCAGGAAACGGCTTGATGGTGTAGTATTTGCCGTCGTTTGTATATGCGGTCGAGCCCTCTTTGCCGTGCTTGATTACACAGATTGAAGCACCGAAACTTTGCCAATATTCAGCCGACGCCTTGTCGCTTTCCTTAACTCCGACAATGCCCTCGGTTAAATCAAATTCTTCTCTTGAACCCATAATGACGTCTGCATTTTGAGCAACAAGACTGTAATAAACGGCAATCTCATCTTTGCTTTTCCAGGTGTAGGCTCTGTAATCTACGTCAAAAATAATTCTTGTGTTGTTCTTCTTTGCAAGCATCATAGCTTTAAGACAAGCCTCTCTCGACGGACTCTTTGCAAGAGCGGTGCCGCTGATGATGATTGCTTTGGCAGATGCAATGTATTTTTCGTCAATATCCTCCGGCGTCATACAAAAATCAGCGACGTTGTCTCTATACATTAAAATTGAGGATTCTTCTTTTGAAAGTATTTCTGTAAAGGTAAGACCGATTTTTTCTCCGTTTTTCGCCCTTGTGATTTTTGATGTGTCGATGCCTTCTTTTTCAAAGTAATCAACTACAAAATCGCCGAAACGGTCGTCGCTTACGCATCCGCAAAAGCCGACCTTGCAACCGAGTCTTGCAAGACCCACCGCAATGTTTGCAGGCGAGCCGCCCACATATTTGTTAAAATTAGCGGACTCGGAAAGCGGACGGTACATATCCGTAGGATTAAAGTCAATCGCAATTCTGCCTATCGGTATGAAATCAAGCGGTTTTGACATATCGAATGTAACATAATTTTGCATAATATTTACCCCTTTATATGCTTTTATGCTTTTGTTAACTTTTTTATGCGGAGTTGCCCGTAAGCCGAGTTCTGTCGTGGACGATTATCTATCTCGACAGGCCGTTGCCGACCTGCTCAAGCCACCCTTCGAAGTTATGTGGCGAGCAACCAGCCCTTCAGTCGGTGTTGCAGCGAATAGGGTTTACATGGCAGGGAATGTTACCACTCCCTCGGTGAGCTCTTACCTCGCCTTTCCATCCTTACCGTAAAGATACGGCGGTTTATTTCTGTTGCACTTTCCCTAAGGTCACCCTCGGCGGCCGTTAGCCGTTATCCTGCTCTGTGCTGCTCGGACTTTCCTCACAATAAATTGCGCAATCGTCCGGACAACTCCGATTAATATAATAAAATATTTGTGCCGCACTTGTCAACAATTATTAAAAAAAGTTGAAAATATTTTGATTATGTTGTAAACTGTGCAAAGAAACTGTATAATTAAAATGTTAACTTGAATTTTACATTGAGGTGATTTTGTGCCCAGATTTGACAACGAGGGCTTTAACCCCAAAAAGAGAATAGACAATGACTCCCGTGACCGAAGCGTTCCCGAGGACGAAAATTATTACGGCAAGGTAAATTATAATTTTGACAACAGTGTGGTGGATAATCAGGACGAGGATAATTATTCCTATCCGTCTTACCCAAACAAAAGTCAAAACGGAAACCAAAATAAAGACTCTTATTTTAATTCTTTTGAGGCAGGTCGAACCGGAAGAAACACTCAAAACAGGCAAATGCATTCCGATAAACCGAAAAATAAGCGTTCTTCGGATAAAAAGCCGCACGCCAAAAATAAGGGTAAACAAATAGGACTCGGTATTCTTGCGATTGTTCTGGCTGTGCTTGTCGCTCTTTTCGGTACTGTTTTTTCGGCTATGGGAAAGATTACGCACGACGATAAAAGAAAAAATGAGTATGTCTCCTCGTCGGAGTTAAAACACAGTTCAAAGGTGAAGAACATTCTTCTTCTCGGCGTAGACGCCCGTGACCCCGATGACGATACAAAGAGTCGTTCCGATTCTATGATGCTCATATCCATAGACAGCGAACATAAGTGTATTAAGATGACATCGTTTTTGCGTGATACTTGGGTTTATATACCGTCTGCCGACTCAAAGCAGAGACTTAATGCCGCTTGCAGTTATGACGGCTATAACGGCGTTGTTGACACCATAGAATATAATTTCGGCGTTGATATAGACGGCTATGTCGTTGCCGATTTTGAGATGTTTAAGGTTTTGGTTGACGCTGTTGGCGGCGTTGAGGTGGATGTTACCAAAGCGGAGGCGGACGAGGTTACAAACCACGAATATCGCTATGGCGGAGTTAAACTCGACGAGGGTAAATACAAACTCAGCGGAGAGCAGGCTCTTGCTTACTGTCGCATTCGTAAGATAGATACCGATTTCCAAAGAGCGTACCGTCAGCGAACGGTAATGCAGGCTGTTATGAAAAGCATTAAATCGGCAAATCCGTTAAAACTTGCTTCTATGGCAACTAAGTGTGCGCCTTATATCCAAACAAATCTTTCAAATTCATACATTATGTCAGCCGTAGTTTCTGCTCTGCCGTGTATGGATACAATGGTAGAGAGCCGTGTGCCTTTTGACGGTACATGGAAATACGAAACGATTAAAGGCAACAGTGTTATTACCATTGATGTAGATAAGAATAAGCAAGTGCTTATTGATAACATTTATAACAAAACCGCCGATGAAATAAAATCGGAAAATGAAAATTAACCGATTGTTCATCACTTGTTAAATTGACATTATACCGTGTATTTGTTATAATAACTAATTGTTGTTTATGATATTGACATAAAGGAGACAGTAATATGAAATTCAAAGATTTTCCCCAGGCTGTTATTAACGAAAATGTTGATTACACAGTTAAGGAAATTACGAGCGTAATTAAAAGATACGGCCCTCGTGAATCAGGTAATAAAAATTGCCTTGCAACCCAAAAGCATATCGATAAGGAAATGAAGCCGTTTTGTGATGAGACAGGCTTTGAGTCCTACAAAATGGCACCAAAGGCATTTTTGCATTTTACAAAGACCGTTTCGGTTTCTGTGTTTTTGGCAATCTTTGTTTGCCTTATTCTTGCGTATACAGGCGTGTTTGACGGAATAGGAAAGAGCGATTTCTTCCTTCCACAGTGTATTGTAGGCGGAGTTATTCTTGTAGGTCTTATTATCACCGCTCTTGAATTTTTGCTTTATAAGCAGTTTTGCGATGTTTTTTATAAGAAAATTGACGGTAATAACTATTATGCCGTTCGTAAGCCTAAGGGCGAGGTGAAGAAGAGAATCGTAATCTCGGGTCACTGTGACTCAGCATATCAGTGGAGACATATTTATTACGGCAAGAAGCTTCCTCTTATGGGTATTTGTATGGGTGGTACTATCGGCGGTGCTATAATTTCCGTAATTATTGCTCTTATTACTATTATTGCAAACTTTGTTGATATGGGCGCTTTCGGAGATTTTATGCTTAATTACAGCTATTATTTCCATATTATTCCCGGTCTCTTTATGATTACACTTTTCCTTTTTGTAGACTTTAAGACCATTTCACCGGGCGCAAACGATAACCTTACCGGAACATATGCCGCTGTTTGTGCTCTTCGTATGCTTGATATGGCGGGCGTTGAATTTGAAAACACCGAGGTTGTCGCTATGATTACCGACGGCGAGGAGGCAGGACTCAGAGGTTGTAAGCAGTGGGCTAAGGACCATAAGGATGAGTATATGAATCAGGGCGTTGAAACTGCTGTTCTCTGTGTTGATACTCTTACAGATCTTGAATACCTTAATGTATATTCCCGTGATATGACAGGTATTGTTAAGCACGATCAAAAATTCAGTCAACTAGTTATGGACTCTGCCGTTGAAGCAGGTCATGACGATTTGAAGTTTGCAAATGTATTCTTCGGTGCTTCAGATGCTGCCGCATTTTCGCAGGCAGGCATTACAGCTACTTGTCTTGCCGCTATGGACCCGGCTCCTGCCGACTATTATCATAATATCCGTGACAGTTATGACAGACTCGTACCCGAAGCAATTAAAGCGGGATATGATGTAATCCTTTCTACAATCTTTAATTTTGACGAAAAAGGTCTTGACTGATTAATAAAGTAATGTATGCCTTTCCGACTTCTGTCGGAGAGGCATTTTTAATTTGCTATTGTATATTAAAATATAATATGTTAAAATGAATTTGGTTATGAAAGTATTTTTAGTATCAATATTAAAGTTCGGCTTGAGGATTATTTATGCTCCGCTGAAACTTCTTAAAACGAAAAACAGAATAGTCTACCTCTCTCGACAGAGAAATACAAAGGACGAGGACTTTACTCTTTTGGAAAACGAGCTTAAACGCCTTACGCCCGATACCGAGCAGGTTTTTCGTCTCAAGATGATAGATAACGGTTTCGTATCAAAGATAAAATATTGTTTTTATGTGATAGGGGATATGTACTATCTTGCCACTTCAAAGGTCGCAATCCTCGATACCTATTCCATCACCGCTTCGTGCCTTAAACATAAGAAATCGCTTAAAATTGTCCAGATTTGGCACGCTCTGGGTGCCGTTAAAAAATTCGGATATCAGGCGTTCGGCACTAAAGAGGGCAGAGACGAAAAACTCAGCCGTGCCATGTGTATGCATAAAAATTACGACTTTGTTATCGCTCCGTCGGATGCAACGGCCTTGATATATAAAGAGGCTTTTAATACCGAATCATCTCATATAAAGATATGTCCTATGCCGAGGGTAGATTTTATTACCGACGGCAACGCACCCAGCGAGAAGTTTTATAATCTCAATCCCTTTCTTGCGGATAAAAAAATCGTTCTTTATCTTCCCACTTTCAGAAAGCGTGACGCATATTGCTCCGAAATGCTGAAAACGGAATTTAATAATGAGGACGGTTACGCTCTTATAGTTAAGGCTCATCCGCTGTCAAAAATGCATCTTGACGAGAAATATACCGCTAAAGGGAATTTTACCACTTTTGAGTTGATGAAAATTGCGGATGTTATTATGACCGATTATTCCGCCTGTGCTTATGAGGCGTCGCTGCTTATGAAGCCGCTTTACTTTTTTGTCCCCGATTTTGACGAATATGTTAAGGATAGGGGACTTAATGTAGATGTCAGAAAGGAACTTCCCGGTGCCGTTTTTTACGACGCAGAAAGCCTTTCCGACGCTGTCAGAAGCGAGCATTATGATTTTAATGAGCTTTACTCATTTAAGAATAAATATATTAAACTTACCGATGAAAAGGCAACTACTTTGCTTGCCTCGTTCATTGTGAAGTTGTTGGGAGAATAATATTATGAAAAGAGTTTTAACTTACGGAACATTTGACCTTCTTCATTACGGCCATATCGAGATTTTAAGAAGAGCAAAGGCTCTTGGAGATTATCTTGTTGTCGCTCTTTCTACTGATGAGTTCAATGAGTCAAAGGGTAAGACTGCATATCACAGTTATGAGACAAGAAAGAAGATGCTTGAGGCTATAAGATATGTGGACCTTGTTATCCCCGAAAACAGCTGGGAGCAAAAGATTAATGATATCAAGGAATATCATATAGACGTCGTTGTTATGGGCTCGGACTGGGCAGGCTCCGATCGTTTTGACTATCTTAAGGATTACTGCGACCTTGTGTTTCTCGAGAGAACGCCCGGCGTTTCAACCACTATGATTAAGCACGATTTGGGACTTAAAGAAGCAGTTAAAAACGAGGATCAGCTTCCCGAATAATTTTATTTTGGAGTTTTAGCTTTGCCGAGTATCAGTTCATTAAAAAAACTGCCTAAAAAAATCAAAAGCGGTTTTAACCAAAATTACTTGAAATATCTTGACCTGCCCATAAACGAAAAACTTGTTTTGCTTGAGGGCGGTCAGGGAAAAAATATTAACGGTAATATGTTCTCTATGCTCAGAGAAATATGTAAAAATCCTAAGTATACGGATTATACATGCGTATTTACCGTCACCGAAAATACCTTATCTAAGGCTGAAAAGCGAATGAGCTTTTACGGCTTTGATAGGGTTATTCTTGTTGTCAGAAATTCAAATGAATATAAAAAATATCTTGCGACTGCGAAGTATCTTATGACGGATAATTCGTTTCCGCCTTATTTTTTCAAAAGAGAGGAACAGGTCTTTCTCAATACCTGGCACGGTACTCCGCTGAAAACGCTCGGTATGTCCGATAAGTCTAATCCCGCCTCTCTTGCCAATATACAAAAAAATTTCCTTATGTCCGATATTGCCCTGTTTCCGAATGAGTTTACAAAAAATGTTTTCTTTGAGGATTATGACATAAAGAATATTTTTAAGGGTAAGAGCCTTATTGCGCCATATCCGAGAAACTATATCTTTTATGATGACGGGCAGAGAGCACAAATGAAAAAAATTCTCGGCATAGAGGATAAACAGGTTTTTGCCTATATGCCCACATGGCGTGGCACAGGCAGAAGCGCAGACACCGAAAATCAACTTGAAATTACAAAACGCATTCTCGATGAATTTGATTCACTTCTCGGCGATAATCAACTTCTTTTAGTTAATTTTCACTTTCTCTTGTCGTCCTCTATCGACTGCACAGAGTATAAGCATATAAAATATTTTTCACCCGATTACGATACCTATGAGGTGCTTAATGCCTGCGACGGTCTTGTAACTGATTATTCGAGCGTGTTCTTCGATTTTGCGATTACGGGTAAAAAAGTTATTCTTTTCGCCTATGATAAGATTGATTATATGTCGGACAGAGGCGTTTATATGCCCTTTGAGTCTTTGCCGTTTCCTATTACACAGACCGTGGAACAGACCGTAAAAGAAATGGACAAGCCGCTCAAACCTTACCCCGATTTTATGCGAAAATATTGTCCCGACGGCAGTAAAAATATTTGCTGCGAGATATTTGATTTAATGCTCGGTGAGGCGACCGATTTGCTTTCTCGTGAAAATTTGCCTGACGAAAAACCGCTTTGTCTTTTGTATCTAGGCAGAATGCCCGAGTGCGATTTCGATAGTGTAAGGAAGTATATCGACTCTAATCCGCAGTACAAATTTGTACTTGCATATTCCGGTAATTTTAATGAAAAAAATAAAGCTTTTCTCGTTTCGCTTTCGGATAAGGCGGACAGTCTCGGACTTGTTACCGCTCCGCTTTTTTATAACGGCGAGACATTTAAGCTGCTGAAAAACATAATAAAGGGCAAGGACTTTGATAAACTTAACTCTCTTTTTGAAAGGGAAGCAAAGAGAATTTTCTATTCGGTAAAACCCGAAAGAGTTGTTGACTTTGTATGCAATAACGCCTTTGTTTCGGGCGTTTTGTCCTGCCTCTCGGGCGATAAGGAATATATCGAGCATGGCTCGTATCATAAGATTTCACGCACAAAGCAGTCGCTGACAAGAAATATAAAGTCTTTTGAACTTTCAAAGGGCTTTTTACCGAATGAGAATTATAATATATCATCGGACGATTCCTTGTGCGCCGATACTTATTCAAAAAATGCGTTCTTGACTCCGTGTGCGCCGCTGTACCTTGCTTTTGGCAATAAACTAAAAGCTGTTTCTTTCTTCAAAATCAGCGGTATCACTCCGTTTACCTGCGCCGATCTTGCTTTTTATACAGATGATAAAATCCTAAAATCGCATTTTTATATAAATAAGAAAAAGATGTCAAAAAAACATTTCGGCATTTTTACTCTGAGTGTTTCAAAAGACGAACTTAAAACCATGGAATCCGCTAATCTTATTAAAGCCGTTTTCTCCGATTCACTCGGTCACAATGTTACGGCAAAAGTTTATTATAATTCCTTTTTCTTAAAGCGAACTTTCGGACTCAGAAGTGCGATTATGCGTGACAGGCGTGACAATACCGCCGCCGTTTTCCGCCAAATGACGGGTAACGAACTCGGAATTTACTACCGCCCCTATCTCAGAGGCGACAGAATAATCGAGCATATAAAGGTCGCTGTTGCCTTTGTTCTGTCTTTTGTCAAGAAAGGAAATAACGTTATTCTTCTTTACGAAAAGGACGGCGCAAAGTACGAGGAAAGTGCAAGCGTTACCTATGAAAAACTCATTGATAACGGTTACGATAACGCTTATTTTGTAATCGACAGAGACTATAAATATCTATCTCGAATCCCCGAGAAATATAGAAAAAATCTGCTTTATAAATATTCGTTTAAGCATTACCTCAATTTCTTCAGGGCTAAGTCTTTTATCGGTACGGAACAACCGGTTCACGCTTTTGAACTTAAAACCTTTAATCCTTTTGCGCTTTATAAGATTTCGTCAAAGGGCATTAATTTTATCTTTTTACAGCACGGCGTAATGTATATGGTTTCCCTTAACAGCGAGTCGAGGAAGATGTTTTCACGAGACAGAATAAAGGGAAATTACCGAGTTGTCGTTTCCGGCGAACTTGAAAAACGCCATTTTATCGAACTCGGAAATCACAGCGAGCAGGATATATATGTCTGCGGACTGCCTAAGTATGACAGAAATATTCTTCTTCCCAACGCCGATAAAATCATTATTATGCCCACCTGGAGACCGTGGGAACTCAGTGAGGCAAGGATTGACTTCCTCTCTACTCCTTATTATAAGATGATTAAAAAAATATTTGACGCCGTTCCCGACGAATTAAAGGAAAAGACGGTGATTTTGCCTCATCCTCTTATAGCGAACGAGATGAAAAACATCCCACGTGATATGGAAAGCAGAATAGCACTCGGCGTGAGATATGATGATTTGCTCCGTCAAACACGACTTCTCATTACCGATTATTCGTCTATTGCGTATGACGCTTTTTACCGTGGCTCTCGGGTTATTTTCTATTGGGAGGAAAAGGATTTTTGTATGTCAAAGTACGGTCCGTCCACCCGCCTTATGCTGAATGAAAATAATACTTTCGGCGATTGCTTTTATTCCGTTGAGGGACTCGGCGAAGCGATAACGAAAAACTATAATAATCCTCAGCGTGAGGAATATAAGAATAATTATTCAAAAATCGTTGAATTCCATGACGGAAAAAATACACAGCGACTTTTGGAATTCCTTAAAAAGGACGGAATTATATAATTTATGCACCGTGCAAAATGTACGGTGCGTTTTTTATTTTGCACCTTGTATATTTATTAAATATATGATAGAATTGATTTATATAAATTTTTATAAAATTGTTGGAGGACAGTAAGATGTATAATGATTACTTTGATTCTATAGCACAGGTTGCCGCAACAGATAAAGAAGTGGCAGACGCAATGGCTCTTGAACTCAAAAGAGAAAGAGAAAATATCGAACTTATCGCTTCGGAAAATATAGTTTCTCCCCAGGTTATGGCAGCTATGGGCAGCGTACTTACAAATAAGTACGCAGAGGGACTTCCGGGAAAGAGATATTACGGCGGATGCCAGTATGTTGATATTGTTGAGGAAATTGCAATTAAGCGTGCTTGTGAACTTTTCGGTTGTAAATTTGCAAATGTTCAGCCGCACTCCGGCGCTCAAGCTAATACTGCTGTTTACCTTGCACTTCTCAAGCCGGGCGATACCGTAATGGGTATGAGCCTTGATAACGGCGGACATCTTACTCACGGTTCACCCGCAAATATTTCGGGTAAATATTTTAACTTTATTCCTTACGGAGTAAATGATGAGGGATATATCGACATTGACGCTTTTGCAAAGCAGGTGAATAAGGTTAAGCCAAAACTTATAGTTGCAGGTGCTTCCGCTTATCCGAGAGAAATTGATTTTGCCACAATGGCAGATATAGCACACGCAAACGGTGCTATGTTTATGGTAGATATGGCTCATATTGCAGGCCTTGTTGCCGCAGGACTTCATCAAAGCCCGATTCCTTATGCCGACGTTGTTACTACAACTACACATAAAACTCTCAGAGGACCCAGAGGAGGTCTTATCCTTTGCAATAATCCGTATCTTGCAAAGAAACTTAACTCCGCCGTATTCCCGGGCACACAGGGCGGACCGCTTATGCACGTTATCGCAGGTAAGGCTGTATGCTTCGGCGAGGCTCTTAAACCCGAGTTTAAGGAATATCAAAAGAGAGTTATTGAAAATGCAAAGGCTCTTGCAAACGGTCTTACATCTCGTGGACTTAACCTTGTTTCGGGCGGCACGGATAATCACCTTTGTCTGCTTGACCTGAGAGGTACGGGCGTAACGGGTAAAGAACTCGAAAAGAGACTTGATGATGTTCATATCACTCTTAACAAGAACACCGTACCTAATGAGCCGCTTTCACCGTTTGTAACTTCGGGCGTTCGCATCGGTACTCCCGCTGCTACAACAAGAGGTCTTAACGCAGAAGATTTTGACAAGATTGCCGAGTATATCGCTCTTGCAGTCAAGGACTATGATGCTAATAAGCAGTATATTTTGGACGGTGTTGCGGCAATTTGTGCTAAATACCCGCTCTACGAATAAAGAAGGTAATTAAATGAGTTATTCGGTTTCTGAAAAATTTGCGGCTATGAAACCAAGCGCAACAAGGGAAATCCTCAAAGCCACCTCCGACCCGAATATTATCGCATTCGCAGGAGGTTCTCCGGCTGTCGAGGCTTTTCCGTGCAACGAGGTAAAAAAACTTTCGGCGGAGATTTTGGAAGAAAATCCCGTTTCAGCTCTCGTTTACGGAATAAGCGAGGGCTACGAGCCGCTTCGTAAAACAGTCGCCGATTGGCTGAAAAAAAGAAATAATATAGGCAAAGACGATGATACCGTTATCATCACGTCGGGCGGTACTCAGGTAATGGATTTGACCACCCGTGTTATGACGAGTGAGGGTGATACGATAATTTGCGAGGAACCGTCCTTTGTCGGTTCGCTTAACTGTTTTCGCTCACACGGCTGTAAACTTAAAGGTGTGCCGATTGAGTCGGACGGTATGGACGTTGTTGCGCTCGAAAAAACGATTAAAGAAACCCCGAACGCAAAGTTCATCTATACTATTCCGAATTTTCAAAATCCGGGAGGAACTACTCTCTCGTGGAAAAAACGTAAGGAAATCTATCGCATAGCAAAGGAAAATGATTTGCTCATTTTAGAGGATGACCCTTACGGAAATCTTAGAGTCGAGGGTGAGGATGTCCCCGCAATTAAGACGCTTGACGAGGACGGAATAGTTCTTTACGCTGGCTCGTTTTCTAAGATATTAGCTCCGGGTATACGTGTGGCGTTCGCCGTCGTTCCTAAAAAAATCGCAAAAGCATTCACCATAGGCAAGCAGGTGTCCGATGTTCATACCGCAGTGCTTAATCAAATGATTGTTGACAGATGGTTTAAGGAATATGATGTTGATGAGCATATCGACGAAATCAGAAAAATCTATCGCAGAAAGCTCAATTTGATGTGCGACTGCCTTGATAAATATTGCCCGAGCCTCGAATATGTCAGACCGCAGGGCGGACTTTTTATTTGGGTTAAACTTCCTGATAATGTCCCCATGACGGATTATTGCAAACGCCTTGTAGAAAACAAGGTCGCTGTTGTTCCGGGTACTGCATTTATGACAGATGAGAATGCACAGTGCCCGTACATTCGCCTTAATTTTTCTACCCCGAGCGATGAAAATATCATAAAAGGCGTTGAGATTATGGGCAAAGTGCTTAAACAATATTAATTGAAAAGAGAAAGATAATGTCAGAAGAAATTAAAACAGAAAGAAAAAAGAAATCCCTCTCTCTCATTCAGCCGACTTCCGTACCGACTCTCGGTAACTACCTTGGCGCAATGAGAGGCTGGGCTTCTTTTCAGGATGATTTTGATACCGTGTTCGGCATTGCCGATTTGCATTCTATCACGGTTCGTCAGGAGCCTGCAAAATTAAGACAGCAGACCACTCAACTTTACGCTATGCTTATGGCTGTCGGACTTGACCCGAAAAAGAGTATTTTGTTTGTTCAGTCTCATGTTCCGGCACATAGCCAACTAGCGTGGATTTTGAATTGTTATACCCAGTTCGGCGAACTTAGCAGAATGACTCAGTTTAAGGATAAGTCCGCACAGCACGCAGATAATGTAAACGCAGGACTTTTTACTTATCCGTCGCTTATGGCTGCCGATATTTTGCTTTATCAGGCTGATGTCGTACCTGTCGGTGCAGACCAAAAACAGCATCTTGAAATCACTCGTGATATTGCAGAGCGTTTTAACGGAATTTACGGTAATGTATTTACCGTTCCCGAGCCTTATATTCCTAAGGCAGGCGCAAGAATTATGTCGCTTCAAAATCCAAGTTCTAAGATGTCTAAGTCAGACCCTAACCCAAAGGGTACGGTTTATCTCACCGATGAGCCTAATCTTATTATGAAAAAGTTTAAGTCCGCAATTACCGACAGCGAAATGTCCGTGCATTATGCAGAGGGTAAGGACGGAATTAATAACCTTATGACAATTTATTCTGCCGTTACGGGCGACAGTATAGAAACTATCGAACACGACTTTTCGGGTAAGGGTTACGGCGATTTCAAAAAGGCTGTCGGTGAGGCTGTTGTTGCCGAGCTTGAGCCTGTGCAAAAGAGATATAAGGAACTCCTTGAAGATAAGAAATATCTTCAGCAGTGCTGGAGCGAGGGCGCAGATACTGCGTCACGCATCGCAAACCGTACACTCTCAAAGGTTATGAAAAAGGTTGGCTTCTTGCCAAAGGCTTAATTATGCCGTTTGTTGAAGTAAAAAACGGAAAAATCCTGTATTCGAAATTCGGAAGCGGTGCTAAAACCTTGGTTATTTTGCCGGGGCTTTCGCTCAAAAGTCTCGATACCTATGCCGAGGCTGTTGAGTCTGCGTTTTCGTTGTTTTGCAACGATTACACCGTCTATGTTTTTGATAGATTAAGCGAGCCGGGTTCAGATTATACCGTTTACGCTATGGCTGATGATACCGCCGAGGCAATGAGATTTCTCGGACTTTTTGATTGCTGTATTTTCGGAGCGTCACAAGGCGGAATGATTGCTCAGTGCATCGCCGTTAAATGTCCCGAACTTGTGTCAAAACTTGCTCTCGGCTCGTCTTGCTGTCGTATGAACGAGCTGTTTGAAAATACTGTCAGACAATGGGGAAGCCTTGCCTCAAAAAGAGATTCACACGCTCTTAATCACGATTTTGTTTATAGAGTATATAGCAAAAAAACGCTTGAAAAATTCGGCGAATATCTTGTTACTCAGGCACCGCATTGCACAGATTCGGAACTTCAACGCTTTGAGCATTTGGATATGGCAAGCATCGGCTTTGATTTATATAACGAGATTAAAAATATTAAATGCCCCACACTCGTTTTGGGTGCAGGGCAGGATAGGGTTATCGGTGTAGACGGCTCGTATGAAATAGCCGAGCAAACAGGAGCAGAGCTTTTCGTCTATGACGATTACGGCCACGCAGTTTATGACGAAGCCCCCGACTACCGCCAAAGACTAAAAGCATTTTTTGATAAATAAATAGGTTTAATAAAAAATCGGCTGTCTTGCTAAAACAAGATAGCCGATTTTACTTTACTCAAACACTCTTTCAATTCTTGGGTTTACGAGTAGAGGGGATATGTCGGCGACAGCCGTATCGCCTGCTTTTACATCGCCGTCGGTTATGTCAATCGTGCAGTGGTCAAGTCCTATGTGTCCGATAATCGGATACTGCTTGCCGTTCACCGTCACGGTTAAATGCTCTTTTTTGAGCATTCGCTTAATTGCTCTTAGAACGCTCGCAAAGTCGTGTACTTCGTCCTCTTGTGTTAAACCGAAACCGTCGTAATGACCGAACGGAATAACCGCAATTTTCGTTTCTCTCTTTGTTGTGTACGCACCGCCGTAACTGATTGTATAGCCTTTTGGTACGGCTTTTGTGTCAACGATTTCCGCTTCAAGTCTGCCGATTCGATTAAGTCCTGTTTTTTTGTAAGCAATCAGTCTGCCTGTAAATGCCGAGCCGACTCTGACTGCGTCAAGGCTCACTCCGTCAAAGTTGAACAGAGCAGGGGAGTTGGCGCAATGCAGAGTTCCGACATCGCCGACCTTTTCGCTGATTTTTTTCATAGTGTCCTTGAACACTTCAAGTTGTGCCTTGGTAGCACCGTTGTTCAAAAACGCAGTCGGAAAATGTGTATACGCTCCCGTGAATTCTAAATTTTCGTATTCGTAGCATTTTACGGCTTTGCTGATTTCGCTCGGCAAAAAGCCGTATCTGCCCATTCCCGTGTCTATTTTAAGATTGCATTTTACCTTTGTGCCAAGTTCTTTAGCAACCTCATTCATCACCCTTGCGGCTTCAAGCGAGCCTATGCACGCCGTGGCGTTGTGCTTTGCAATCTCCTCGCATTCAGCCTTAATGCAGGTGCTTCGCATAACCAAAATGTCCTGCTCGGGCAAAACCTGTCTCAGTTCGGAAATGTCGCTTATTTCTGTAACAGCAAAGCATTTTATTCCGTGCCTTGCCAAAATCAATGCAAGTTCACTCATTCCAAAGCCGTAGCCGTTGCCCTTAACAACGCCTATTATCTCGGTGCCTGCTTTTTTCTTTATTGTCTCAATGTTTTCGTCCAGCGCAGTGCTGTCAATTACATATCTGCTCATTATCTTACTTTTTCCAATACCTTTGTCGCAATGTTATACAGCTTATAAATCGGCTTGTTAATTACATAATCAAACTCGCCCACAAATTCTTTCATATATCCGCCGAAACCGTGCTTAAATCTCCAAAGTCCGTAGTGCGGATTGTCCGGGTTTTGGCAATCTCCGCTGATTCCGCCAAAGTCGTACACCTTGCAGTTGCACTCCATGCCCCATTTAATCATTGCCCATTGAAGTGCATAGTTCGGGTAAACATTTCTGTGTGCGTTTGACGAAGCACCGTATTGGTATTTCATAACATTCTCGCCCCATTTTATGGCAAGAGTACCTGCAATGGCTTGTCCCTGATAGTATGCCATATAAAGCCTTGCGTCGTCCGTCATACAGTCGAGAATTTGCTCAAAGTATTCCTTCGGTCTTGTGGAAAATCCGTCTCGCTCTCCCGTTTCTGCCATTATTCTTACGAAATCGTCGAGTGCTTCCTTTGTGCAAATCTTAACCTCAACGCCCTTTTTCGGTGCTTTTCTGATACGGTTTCTGTAATCCGGCTTAAAGGTGAGCATAAGCTCGTCCTCTGTCATATTGTTGTAATCAAAACAGTATACAAATCTCGGCTGAACATTCTCAAAGTCCATACAACCGTGATTTAATTCAACAAATCCCTTGTCGATAAGGTGCTTTGTGTATGCCGTGTTTTGGATAACAATTTCAGGGTCGATTTTAAGGCAATAAGCCTTGTACTCCTTGCCTATTTCAAGCAATGCGTTAAACAGCTTGTCAAAGGTGTCAAAGTCGTTCTCGTCGCACACAAAGCCTCTGCAAGCGTACATAAGCGAGTATCCGATAACAGGTATGCTTCTGATGAGAACATCAGCCGCACCGATTATTTCTCCGTCGTCGCCCTTTAGCATAACTGCTTCCCATTTCCAAGTAGATTTCACCTTAGCCCATTTTGAACTGTGCTGGAAAAGTCCCTTTGGATGTCTTTTTATAAAAGCCTCGTATTCGGCTAAATTTTTTTCGTTAACTCTTTCAATCATTTTTTTCACCTGTATTATAATATCATCTAATTATAACATAATACATTATTTATGTAAACATAAAAATACCGCCTTACTTATTAAGCAAGACGGTATTTACTTAATGTTTCTTTTAATGCCGCCCTTGTCAAGGAAGACGGTACGCAGTAGGTGAGACGGTTGGGTTTACATTAATGTAAAAGCGTTATACTAATCCACCCACCAAATAAACCGCTCCTGCCATAAGCCACGCAACTGTGCATTGAAGTGCGACAACACCTATTGCCCATTTTCTGCCGAGTTCACGCTTTACGGATGTGACAGCCGCAACGCAAGGGGTGTAAAGCAGACAGAATGTAAGGAATGACGCCGCTGCTTTGGTTGACATTATGCTTGTCAGTTCGCCTGTACCTGTAAACAGAACAGAAAGAGTTGAAATAACGCTTTCCTTTGCAATAAAGCCTGTAATGAGGGATGTTGACATTCTCCAATCGCCGAAGCCGAGAGGCGCGAATATCGGTGCGATAAAGCCTGCGATTGACGCAAGCATACTGTCCTTTGAGGAGTCAACAAGTTCAAGGTGGAAGTTAAAGGTTTTCAAGAACCAAATTACTATTGTTGCAATGAATATTACGGTAAACGCTCTTGTTAAAAAGTCCTTTGCCTTTTCCCACAGAAGTTGCAAAGTGGTCTTTGCACTCGGCAAACGGTAGTTTGGCAGTTCCATAACAAACGGTACCGCCTCTCCTCTGAATGTCGTCTTTTTTGCGACGGACGCCACGATTAAACCGGTCAAAATTCCGCCGAAGTATAAAAGCACCATTACAAGAACCTTTTTGTCGGGGAAAAATACGCTCGTAAAATAACTGTAAATCGGCAGTTTTGCCGTACAACTCATAAACGGTATGAGCATTATTGTCATTTTCCTGTCTCGCTCCGACGGAAGTGTTCGGCTCGACATAACAGCAGGTACGCTGCATCCGAAACCGATAAGCATAGGTACGATACTTCTGCCCGATAAGCCTATTTTTCTGAGGAGTTTATCCATAACGAACGCAACTCTCGCCATATATCCCGTGTCCTCAAGCAGTGACAAGAATAAAAACAGTGTTACGATTATCGGCAAAAAACTCAATACGCTTCCCACGCCCTCAAAAACGCCGTCTATTATCAGCGAATGAAGTACCTCGTTTACATTAAGTTTTGTAAGTCCTGCGTCAACTCCGTTGGTCGCAAGAGTAATCAGATATTCGAGTAATTGCTGAAGTTTTGCGCCGATTAAGCCGAATGTAAGCCAAAATATCAAAGCCATAATTGCCGCAAATGACGGTAAAGCAGTGTATTTACCTGTCAGAATTTTGTCGATTTTTTTGCTTCTTATGCTTTCCTTGCTTTCTTTTGGCTTAACTACGCATTGTCCGACAAGATTGTTTATGAACGAAAATCTCATATCCGCTATTGCGGCGGCTCTGTCAAGACCCCGTTCTTCTTCCATTTGAACGATTATAGCCTCGACAAATTGCTTTTCGTTTTCGTCGAGTTTCAGGGCGTTCATAACCATTTCGTCGCCCTCAACGAGTTTTGTCGCCGCAAATCTTACAGGAATCTGTGCGGCTTTTGCGTGGTCCTCAATCAGGTGCATTATTGCGTGTATGCATCTGTGTACCGCTCCCGTGCTTTCGTTGTCCTCGCAAAAATCACATCTGCTCGGCTTTTCTCTGTATTTTGCCACATGGACTGCGTGACGCACAAGTTCTTCAACGCCCTCGTTCTTTGATGCCGAAATAGGCACAACGGGTATTCCGAGCAACTCCTCTGTTTCGTTGATATGTATCGCACCACCGTTGCCCCTTACCTCGTCCATCATATTAAGTGCCAGCACCATCGGTATTTCCAACTCCATCAGCTGCATTGTCAGGTAAAGGTTTCGCTCAATGTTTGTAGCGTCAACTATATTTATTATGCTCGTAGGTTTTTCGTCAAGTATGTACTGCCTTGATACAATTTCCTCGCTCGTGTAAGGAGAGAGGGAATATATTCCCGGTAGGTCAACTACCTCTGTGTTCGGGTAGCCTTTTATTATACCGCTTTTTCTGTCAACCGTTACACCCGGGAAATTTCCCACGTGCTGGTTAGAACCGGTGAGTTGGTTAAACAATGTGGTCTTTCCGCAGTTTTGGTTTCCTGCAAGGGCAAAGGATAATACCGTGCCCTCGGGAAGCGGATTTTCGTGTTCCTTAGAGTGGTAGCGTCCGCCCTCGCCGAGTCCGGGATGCTCTATTGTATTACATTTTTTCGGGCTCTGTGCTTTTTTTGTACCCGTTCGTTTTTCTACTTCTATTTTTTTTGCGTCGTCGAGTCTGAGCGTAAGCTCATAGTCGTGAATTCTAAATTCAACAGGGTCTCCCATCGGAGCGTATTTTACCAATGTTATCTCAACCGTCGGTATTACACCCATATCGAGAAAGTGCTGTCTTAATGCACCTTCGCCCGATACAGACTTTATAACGGCAGTCTCGTTAGGCTTTAGTTCATTCAGTTTCATAATAATTCCTTTTCCAAACAAATTCCAAACATTGTTATTATAACATTATGAATATACATTGACAATTGTTATTATGACATTATTTTGTTAATATTCATAATTATTTAATTATATGTGGCTATTTTTATTGACAAAATTTTGTTAATGTTCTATTATAACATTGACAAAATAGTTAATAAGTTTGTTATTGAATGTTTATAGGAGGATTTGTTGATGGGACTTACTTTAGCACAAAAACTCATTAAATCGCATCTGGTTGAGGGTGAGATGAAAGTAGGTACGGAAATAGGACTTCGTATCGACCAGACCCTTACTCAGGATGCAACGGGTACTATGGCTTATCTTGAATTTGAGGCTATGGGAGTTGACAGAGTTAAGACGGAACGCTCTGTTGCTTACATAGACCATAATACTCTGCAAACCGGCTTTGAAAATGCCGACGACCACAGGTTTATCCAAACCGTAACAAAAAAGCACGGTATCTACTATTCCCGCCCGGGTAACGGTATCTGCCACCAGGTGCATCTTGAAAGATTCGGTATACCGGGTAAAACTCTTATCGGCTCTGACAGCCATACTCCTACCGGCGGCGGTATCGGTATGCTTGCCATGGGCGCAGGCGGAATGGATGTCGCCGTTGCCATGGGCGGCGGAACATACTATATTCCGATGCCTAAGATGACCAGAATTAATCTTAAAGGCTACCTTAAACCGTGGGTTTCCGCAAAGGATGTAATCCTTGAGGTGCTTCGCATTATGAGCGTTAAGGGCGGCGTAGGTAAGATTATCGAATACGGCGGAGAGGGAGTTAAAACTCTTTCTGTTCCCGAACGTGCCACTATTACCAATATGGGTGCGGAACTAGGTGCAACAACTTCGATTTTTCCGTCCGATGAGATTACTCTTGCTTTTCTTAAAGCGCAGGGCAGAGAAAAGGATTGGACAGAGATTTTGCCCGATGACGATGCGGTTTATGACGAGGTTATAGATATTGACCTTTGCTCTCTTACACCTATGGCTGCTTGTCCTCATATGCCGGATAAAGTAAAAACAACCGAGGAAATCGGCAAAATTAAGGTTGACCAGGTTGCAATCGGCTCCTGCACAAACTCTTCTTTTGTTGATATGATGAAAGTCGCTTCTATACTTAAAGGCAAAACAGTTAATCCTAATGTTTCGCTTTGTATTGCTCCGGGCTCAAAGCAGGTGCTTAATATGCTTGCTCTCAACGGTGCGCTTTCCGATATGATTTCGGCAGGTGCAAGAATCCTCGAGAGTGCGTGCGGACCTTGTATCGGTATGGGTCAGAGTCCTAACAGCGGCGGCGTTTCGCTTCGTACCTTTAACCGTAATTTTGAGGGCAGAAGCGGCACGAAAGATGCAAAAATTTATCTTGTTTCTCCGGAGGTTGCGGCTGCCAGTGCTCTTACCGGTTATCTTACAGACCCGAGAGACTTGGGCGAGGCTCCCGAAATTTCTATGCCTGAGCATTTCATCGTTGACGATAATATGATTATCGCTCCTGCTTCTGTTGAAGAGGCAGATTCGGTTGAGGTTCTCAGAGGACCTAACATTAAGCCTTTCCCAAAGACAGAGGCTTTGCCTGAAAGCATTGCGGCAAAGGCGGTGCTTAAAGTCGGCGATAATATCACCACAGACCATATTATGCCGGCAGGCGCAAAGATTTTGCCTTACCGTTCAAATATTCCGCATCTTTCTCAGTATTGCTTTGCGGTTTGCGATGAGACTTTCCCCGAAAGAATTAAGGCAGAGGGCAAGGGCTTTATCATCGGCGGAGCAAACTACGGTCAGGGCTCGTCTCGTGAGCACGCCGCTCTCGTTCCGCTTTACCTCGGCGTTAAGGCTGTTATATGTAAGAGTTTTGCCCGCATTCATATTGCAAACCTCGTAAACGCAGGCATTCTTCCGTTTACTTTTGCAAATGAGGACGATTACGATAAAATCGACCAAATGGACGAGCTTGAACTTTCAAACATTCGTGAGAAAATAGAAAATAAAAATGATGTTGTTCTTAAGAATATCACAAAGGGCGAGGAGTATGTTCTCGATTCTTCGCACCTTTCCGACAGACAGAGAGCTATGCTTCTTTGCGGCGGACTTCTTAATTACACCAGAGAAATGAACAAATAAGGAGACACTATGAATACAGAAGAAATAAAGGCACTTGATTCTGCTTGTGAACAGTTCCGTGCTTTGATGGAAAAGCAGCTGGAAAGAGCAAAGAAAATTAAAGAGGATAAGGATTTTACCGATTATCAGTCGCTTGATAAAATCGTTATCGGTATTTGCGGCGGAGACGGTATCGGACCTATCATTACTAAGGAATCACAGAGAGTTATCGAATTTCTCTTAAAGGACGAGGTAAAAAGCGGTAAGGTTGAGTTTAAGCAAATTGACGGACTCACCATCGAAAACCGTGCTGCACATAATAAGGCTATCCCCGATGATGTTCTTGAAGAATTAAAGGCTTGCCATGTTATTCTTAAAGGCCCGACAACAACACCCCGTCAGGGCGACCCGTGGCCGAATGTAGAGAGTGCAAATGTTGCCATGCGTAAGGAACTTGACCTTTTTGCAAATATGCGTCCCGTAAAGGTACCGGAGCAGGGAATAGACTGGACATTCTTCAGAGAGAATACCGAGGGCGGCTATGCAGTCGGCTCTTACGGAGTTAATATTACAGATGATTTGGCTGTTGACTTTACCGTTGCAACTCAGGAGGGTTGTGACAGAATTGCAAAACTCGCTTATGATTATGCCGAGCGTAACCATAAGGGAAAGGTTTCTATCATCACAAAGGCTAATATTATTAAGACAACCGATGGTAAGTTCCTTAATACCGCAAAGAAAATCGGCGAGCAGTATCCCGACATCGTAACAGATGACTGGTACATCGACATCACCACCGCTAAACTTATTGACCCTGCAAGAAGAAAAGACTTTAAGGTTTTCGTTCTTCCTAACCTTTACGGCGATATTATCACCGACGAGGCTGCCGAGTTCCAGGGCGGCGTAGGAACTGCGGGAAGTGCAAATATCGGTAAAAGATATGCTATGTTCGAGGCTATTCACGGTTCTGCTCCCCGTATGATTACAGAGGGCAGAGGTAAGTATGCAGATCCGTGCTCAATGCTCAGAGCTACCGTTATGCTTCTTTCTCATATCGGTTATCAAAAGCAGGCTGACGCATTGGAAAAGGCACTTGATAAGTGTATGTTTGAGGAAAAGAAACTTGTTATTACAGGTAGAGATACCGGCTGTACCTGTGATGAATTCGGCGATTACGTAATGCAGACCATTACAGAAATGACCGAGTGATTTTTGATTAAATTAAAAGAGAGGGTTATTTATGGCACAGGAAATATCAATTTCAGTTATAAAGAGACTGCCTCGTTATTACAGATTTTTAGAGACATTAAAGGATAACGGAATCATTCGCATAAGTTCTAAGGAACTTGCGGAGAGAATGGGTCTTACGGCGTCCCAAATTCGCCACGATTTTAACTGCTTCGGAGGTTTCGGACAGCAAGGCTACGGATATAATGTACCCGAACTTTATGCAAAAATCGGCGAGATTCTTTGCGTTGATGCAGGCGTAAAAACTATTCTTATCGGCGCAGGTAACCTCGGCAAGGCTGTCGCTTCAAAGATTTTTACAAGACCGTCGGGATTTAATCTTGTCGGAATTTTCGATAAGAACGAGGCTATATCGGGTAAGATTATTCAAGGCATTCCCGTTCGGCATATTAATTATCTCGAAAATTTCTGCATCGATAATCAGCCTGTTTGTGCGGTTATTTGTATTCCGTCAAACGATATGAAAGAACTTACGGATATGCTTTGTCGTCTTGGGGTAAAAAGCTTTTGGAATTTCTCAAATTATGATATTGCTATGGCTCACCCTGAGGTACTCGTTGAGAATGTCCACCTGACAGACAGTCTTATGACCCTCAGTTTTCTTACCGGAAACGGCAGGGAAAAACTTGAAAAGATTGCCGAAGCAGATTGAAAATAAGGATTGGAATGAATTACTTTGATTAAAATTAGTAACAGACAAATTGTCGATGTCCTCAGATTTTCTGATGACAAGGCTGTGCTGGTCGAAAAAAAGCCAAATCCCGATTCGACATCCTACGGAGTGAATTATTTTATTTTGAATTTTTCCACCGGCGAAAAGGAAATAGTTACAAAGGACGCCTATCTGCTGAAAAAATACGGCACAAAACGTAAAGAAATCAGTGAAAAACTCGGCAATTTTGTTATGCCGGGAGCTATGATTTTGGAGGATAGGTCGGTGCTTGTAATCTATCCGAACGGCGAGACGGGACTGTTTAACGCAGAAGGTGAACTCGTTCGTGACGGACTTTTAAGTTATAATGATTCGCCCGTATGCTGTATTGCAGAGGACGGTAATTGCTTTTGGTCGGTGTGCGAAGGGGAAAATGCCGTAATCCGTTATTTCGCAGAGGGCGCAAAGATGGATATTCGTATCGGAGGAAAGAATCAGCTTACCTTTGAAAGACCGCATTTTGTGTCGGCTGACGATAAATATGTATATGTTTGCTGTAATCATAATTCCGTCAGAAAAATAGACAAGGCGACTTTTACGGTTACAGATGTAAACAGACGCTATAATGACATTACCGGATATTATAAGTTTGGTAAATTTGCGATTGTTACAACTTTTGACGGTGCATATTGCGACAAAGATTAAATATCGAATAATGAATAAAAGCCTCGACGATTGATTATGAAAGTTAAATATATTGGTTTCGGTGGCTATATGGAAGTTCCTTGTTATCAGGACGAAAACGGTAAAATCTATTTTGATGAAAATAACGGGCGTAACGGTTTAGACCTTTATACGGGTGCTTATATGGATTGTGGAGAAATTTGCGGAGAACCTTGCAACAGAGTAACAGAGCCGGTAGAGTGCGAAAATCCTTTTGTAAGAAGTCCAAAAGAAAGAGAATACATGTTATTAAATAGATTGCAGCTTGATTGCAAGTATTATATCAATTGTGCCGGTAAATGTAGATCATCAAGTCTTTGGGCTGATATTGATACCATTATCAAAGAAATGGAAAATATCATGGATTCATTTACAGAAGAAGAGAAGCCGGAATGGTTGACAGATGCGGATTTTGAAGCACTTAAAAAGGAGATAAAGGAGATTCATGAGCATGAAGCGGAAAACGTACAATAATGTATTAAAAGCCGGTAAATTGATCCAGGCAAAAGGATATAGCGAAAAAGAATCGTTAGAAATCGCAGTACAGAAGTTTGACGAACTGGCAAGCCTTAAAAATGGTATGTCAGTAGAATGGTTGATTGACAGAATGGCAACCAAAACAGAAAGAGAGGGCGAAAGCATGAAGTTATCAGAATCAGACAAGAACTATTTCAAAAAGTGCGGATATCTTGACCAGGATATCCCACAAATTGAAAAAGCTATTGAAGTGATGCAGTATGAAGACGAAAACGACAAGAAGGTATCAAGAAAATACGTTCTTGATAATATGGATCGTGAAACCTGGTTATCTGGTATCGGGCGTGCATCTTTTCATTGGAGTGCAACAAGAGAGACAAAAGACGGTAAAACAATCTTTTTTGATGCAAGAAAACTGTTTAAATAGGGGGCAACAATCATGTTGAAGTTTGAAAATACAACCACAAAAGAGAGTTTTGAAAAATCTGTTAAATGGAGCAATAATAAAATTGAAGAGATGGAGAAACCATACGAAAATCAAAGATTGTGGAGAATTTCAGATTGTTTCGGAAACATTTGGAATGTGCTATTTACTGGCAATGTTGATGAGTACCGTATTTCATATAAAGATGAATTTTCGGTTGATATCTTGATGCCTGGTAATATGGTAGAAATTCATAGAGCCATTAAAGACGGGAGAAATCTTAAAGCAGACAGAAGTTTAAAACAGTTCATGCAGTTGGCTTTATTGGTAAGTTGTTATAAAAAATTTGGATTGATACTGTAGAAAGGGCGATATTATGACATATACAGAATTTTTAAGAGATATTGATAAATATGTCGGGTACGTGGTAGAGTTTAAATCCCGTTTTAAGTCCAATGGACAAGAATATACATTTCAACGATATGTTTGGGATAACAAGGAATTTGGAGCATTGAAGCCGGATTCTTTAATTGATATTGTAAGTGTAAAGCCACTTTACAAGAAAGCAACGAAAAGGACAGAGATAGGAATCAATTATATATAAATGGAGGTAAATAAAATGTTAGTTTCATCAAAGAAAATCGAGAAAATGTTACGTGACCGTGATAGACTTGAAAGAATGGCAAAAATT